>WBZS01000061.1_pt1 | contig 221937 bp, 188 predicted proteins | sample 5204201 | NCBI WGS metagenome assembly WBZS01 (sample SAMN12344357, study PRJNA552823) | activated sludge metagenome | biome: Activated sludge suspended growth; feature: Nitrification reactor; material: Wastewater; isolation source: activated sludge from nitrification reactor of wastewater... | reverse complement strand
GGCGGAACATGTTGGTGTTCGTGTTCGGCTCAGAGGAAGAAGTCGGTAGTGGTGAGGCCGCTGGCGGCGTGTCCGACGAGGCGGATGGTCATGTCGGCGGTGGCGGTGTTGGTGGTGTAGAAGTCGAGGATGAGATCGCTGCCGTCGACGTGCTGGCGCAGGTCGCCGATCACTGTCGCCGAGCCGTCGCCGAGCGCGTGCCAGTTGAAGTGGCCGTCGAGGTCGCCGGAGGCGATGTCACGCACGTCGATCTTGTCGCCGCTGGCGAAGTCCATGATGCGATCGATGCCGGTCGACGCGCGGCTGTCGGCAACCGCCTTGAAGGTGAAGCGGTCGGTGCCGGCGCCGCCGGTCATGTCGTCCTGGCCTCCGGCGCCGTAGAGGCGGTCGCCGAGGTTGCCGCCGGTCAGCACGTTGTGGGCGTCGTTGCCGTTCAGCGTCGCCGCGCGGGTGGCGGCCGCCGTGAGGTTGCGCGCCGCGGTGCCGATGGCCTGCGCGATCTCGACCTCGGCGTAGCTGGCGAGATCGATGTCGATCGTCGCTGAGCGCACCGTGTCGGTGCCTTCGCCGGCGTTCTCGTGCACGACGTCGCCGGCGCCGACCTCGTAGACGTCGTTGCCGACGCGCCCGAAGAGGTGGTTGACGCCGGTGCTCGACTGGCCGTCGAGGACGTTGTTGCCGGCGTTGCCGAACAGGCTCGCCGTGCTGCCGCTGTAGGCCGACAGGTTCTCGACGTTGGCGTAGCGCAGCGGGCCGCCGACGCCGATCGTCGCCGTCAGGTCGAGGTTGAAGCTCGATGTGGCGATGCGCACCGTGTCGTTGCCGTCGCCGGCCAGTTCCACGACGACGTCGTTGACGTCGACCGTGTAGTAGTCGTTGCCCTTGAGGCCGGTGAGGACATTGGCCCCTGACGACGTCTGACCGTAGAGGTAGTTGTTGCCGGCAGTGCCCGTCACCGAGAGGTTGCCACTACCGGTCACGAAGCCGTTCTCGATGCCCGCATAGGCGCCGAGGTTGACGTCGATCATCGACGAGGCGACGAAGTCGTTGCCGCTGCTGTCGATGATGACGTCGTCCAAAGAGCCCACGATATAGGTATCGTTGCCGCCGAAGCCGATCATGGTCGTGCCGCCGAGGCCCACGAGGCTGCGCGCGGTGGCGCTCGTCAGCGTGTTGGTGCTGCCGTTGCCCAGCACGAAGGACTCGCTGGAGCCGATCACGATCGGGGTCGCGGCGCCAGGCTGGAAGGTGTCGTTGTAGACCGCGGCGACGCGCACCAGCTCGTTCACTCCGACATTGACCGCACCGGACGCACCCGCCGCGGTCGCGGTGAGCGACAGGCCGGTCGAAGACCCCAGGTCGCCCCATCCCGTGCTGGTGCTGTAGGTCTGCCAGTGCGTGGCGACGCTGGTCGTCTTGTCGGCGTCATCGATCGTGTTGATGGCCGTGAAGGTGGCGGCCTGCATGCCGGGCACGGCGGAAGGCACGCCGCTGACGATGGCGATCTGGCCGGTCGCCGCATCGTTGACCGCCGCCACATCGGCGAACGACAGCGTGGCGGTTGCGGTGAGAGCCGCCGGGTCGCCAGCGACGCGGTCGCTGACGGTGTAGGTCGCCGACGGCACAGGGCCGTTGTAGTTCGAGGCCGGCGTGAAGGTGAAGCTGCCGTCGGCGTTGATGACCAGCGTGCCGGCCGCGAAGGTGGCGGTGGCTCCGGCGGTGTAGGTCGTGCCGTCGATGGTGAACTCGGTCACGAAGTGTGGATCGATGTTCGCGCCGACGTTGTCGGTGTCGCCGTCGTTGGTGAGCACGTTGCCGGACACCGCCGTGTCCTCGGTGACGGATGCCACGGTGTCATTCACCGGCAGCGGCGCCTCGTTGACGTTGGTTACCGTCACGGCGAGGGCCTTGGTGCCGACCGCGCCGCCAGCGTCCGTCGCCAGGATGGTGACGTTGTAGACGTTGTTGGTGCCCGTGTCGGTCGGCGCCTCGAAATTGGGGGCGCTGACGAAGGAGAGGGCGCCACCGGCACTGATGGTGAAGCGGGCCGCATCCGCGCCCGACAGGCTGTAGGTTACCGCCGTTGGGGGCGCGCCCCCCAGCACACTTTGATCGGTTGCCGTGTAGGTGCCGACACTTGTGCCGTTTTCCGCGACCGTGGCCGTGGTGTCTGCGTTATCGAACGTCGGTGCGCTGTTGAGGATGCCCGCGGCGACGTCGTAGTCGCCGTCGGCGAAGCGCAGGGTCTTGACGCCGATGACCAGATCCTGGCCGTCGCGGCCAGCCGTGCCATCGGTGACTTTGGTGACCGCGATCCTGTTGGTATCGGCAGTGGCGTGGAGTGTCTTGTCGGTCAGATCGAAGTACTTCGTCTCGAGGGTGTAGGCAGACCAGTTGGCACTGAACGTCGCCACGTCGCTGGTGCCGGCCGTGCCGCCGTCACCGAACGTACCGTGCTGCTCGCCGGTGGTCTGCGCGACGCCGTTGCGCCACAGGTCGGTGACCGTGCTGCCGCCGAGCACGAGATCCTTGAACATGGCGGACTTCAGCATCTCGGTGAAATGCTTCTGGGCGCCCCAGCCTTCCGCGTCGAGCAGGCCGTTGGCCTGCAGGAAGTTGCGGTCGAGCCCTGCCGTTTCCGCTGCATTCGTGTAGCCGAAGGCGCGGTGGCTGGCGCCGTCGAAGTAGAGATTGTAAGCGCTGTCGTAGGTGCCGATCAGGGTATCGAGGCGGATGCCGTTGCCGACGATGAGATCGTTGCCGATGCCGCCCGTCAATGTGTCGTTGCCACTGCCGCCGATCAGCCAGTTGTCGTTGGCGTCACCCGTGAAGGTGTCGTCGTTGCGCGTGCCGATGACGCCCTCGATCTGCGCGACAGCCGGGAACTGCGGCGCGCCGTCGATGGCGGGCAGCGGGTTGCCCTGATTGGCGAGGTCGAACGTTGCGCCCTTGGGCGCGGCCTGCCAGTCGGACAGGTCGAGCAGGTCGAAGCCGCGGCCCTTGCCGTCGTTGCCGCTGTCGTCGACGCCGTCGCCGCCGACCACCTCGTCACCGCCGCCGGTCAGCGACTGCGAGAGCGGGCCGGGGCGCAGGATGTCGTCGCCCTGCATGCCGGCGACGATGTCCTGGTCGGCAGCGCCGACGATGAGGTCGTCGCCGTTGTCGCCCCACAAGAGGTCGCCGACGATGCCGCCGTCGATGTAGTCGTTGCCCTCGCCGCCGTGCGTGAAGGCATCGGTGTCCTGGCCGCCGAAGATGACGTCGTCACCTTCGCTGCCCGACAGCTTGTCGATGCCGATGCCGCCGTCGACGTAGTCGTTGCCGGCGCTGCCGATCACCTGGTCGACACCTGCCGCGGCCGTGGCGCTCTGCTCGCCGTAGAGCACGTCGTCGCCGTCGCCGCCGTCGATCAGATCGGCGCCGTCGCCACCGAAGATGGTGTCCATGCCCGCGCCGCCATAGAGGCGATCGGCGAAGCCGCCGTCTCCGTAGAGGATGTCGTTGCCATCCTCGCCGTAGACGGTGTCGTCACCGCCGCGGGCGTGGATGAAGTCATTGCGATCAGTGCCGACGATGACTTCGGCGGAATCCGCGCCGCTATTGGGTACGCCGTCGAGAGTGAGGCCGGACGGCAGGTTCGCCTTGGTGTCGGCATTCGGCACGCGGATGTCGCGGATGTACTGCACGCCGCCGACGGTGATGGCGCGTCCGTTCAGCGACGTCGTCGTTCCGCCGTCCGAGTAGACGCCGATCGTGTCGGGGTTCAGGATCGTGGTCGAGAAGAGCGTCCCGTCAGCCGCGTCCGCCAGGGTGGCGGCGTACTTGTGGTTGGGCACGGTGCCGGAGGCGCCGAGGTCGTAATACTGGTCGGCGTAGGAGAAGGCGCTGCCGTTCAGGTGCTCGACGCCGGTCGTGCGCTCGATGATGTCCTTGAACTGTTCGTCGATGATCTGCTGGCCGTAAGGGATGTTGTTCAAGCGCTGCAGATAGTAGAAGCGGTCGCCGTCCATCAGACGGCCGATCTGGTCGACGAAGATGGTGTCGAAGGTCTCTCCCAGCAGGCCGCCGGTGATGTGCGCTTCGGCGAGGCCGCCGACCCAGCAGTCGATCTGGTTGAAGGCGTCGTGGCCGTAGAGCGTGGCATCAGCGTTGCCGAGGAAGTCGACCGCCTGCTCGATCGTGTAGCTCCAGGAATTACCGAGAAGGGCAGTCAGCACACTACCGTCCGTGTCGGTCGACGGGTCGTAGTTGGCGAGATCGATGATGGCCTGCGCGCGGGCGACGTTGCCGTCGAAGGCATAGGCGGCGATGAAGTTCACCACGTTGTCCGGGTGGAGCATGCCGGCGCCGAAGTCGGACCAGCTGGTGTAGGTGCTGAGCCCGATCGCCTCGCGCATCTTGTTGAGCGTCGGCACGCCGAGGTCACGGCCGCGCGCGATGTTGATCGCCGCGAGGTCGAGCGGCAGGCCGAGCAGACCCTGGTTCATCGCGGGCGTCAGGAACTCGTCGATCTCGTTGGCCTGCTGGTGCGTCATGCCGAGCGCGATGGCGCCGGCGCCCATGGCGGCGAACTTCTCGGGCGACAGGAACGCCTTCTCCAGGGCGACGCGCATGACGGCGCCGGTGATGCTGCCGTTGGGGTCCATCAGGTCGATGGACTCGCGCAGCGTCGAGTGGCCGAAGCGGTAGGCGACCTGGGCGAAATCGAGCGAGATGGTGGGGTTCTCGCCGGAATTGTAGCCCACGAACTCGTGCAGGTTGGGCGTGATGGTGCGCGCGAACTGGTCGACGGCGGTGTGCTGGTACTCCATCTCCACCGTCATCTTGGCGGCGTTGAAGAGCATGTCGTCGTTCCAGGCGATCTGCCCGTTGGCGTAGACGTAGTTGCCGGCGGCGTCCTCGTAGTGATCGCTACCAACGAGAATGGCGCCACCGCTCAGTGTCGCACCGGGAACCGCCGTCACCTTGGTCTGCCAGGCGTGCAGGAGGGCGTGGTCGTAGGTGCCGGTCTGGAGCAGTACGCCCTCGCGCGTGTCGAGCTTGGTGATGGAGTTGATCAGGTTCTGGACCTGGAAGTTGTGCTCCTCGTGGAACACGTGGTGGACGGCGGTGAGGCCGATGTTCTCGTTGGTGCGGCCGTCGCCGGCGATGTAGTGGTCGCCGACCGACGCCATCAGGATGGCGCTGACAGCGTCATGCAGGTTGCCGGCCGGATCGGCGCCGATGTTACCGGCGGGCGGCGCCATGATGCCGAAGTTGCTGAAGTCGACCCACAGCGAGAGGGCACTGGCCCCGGTCAGGACGGTGCCCGTGGGTAGTGGATCGGGACCGCCCACATCGAGAGGCGAGCCCAGCGTGAGCTTGAGCGAACCACCCGGGATCAGCTCGAACGTATCGCCGGTTCGGGAGCCGACCGTGCCATCGCCATTGAGGGCGAGATCGGCGAGGAAATTGACCGCATCGGTGATGGCCGTGTCCTGCGTGTCGTTGCCCTTCATCAGGTGGGCTTCGTCGAAGCGGGGGTTACTGTCGAGCAGCAGCGCGGCGCCGGAGCCCGTGCCCTGCACGCCGGCCGTGCCGGGATCGCTGTCGATCACTTGCCCGTGCGCATCGCGGTTGCGCAGGTTGGAGACGTCCTCCCAGGTCAGGTCGGCGCGGCCGGTGGCGGTGAGATGCGCGCGCAGCTCGTTCAAGGTGGGCAGGGTCGCGTTGGTGGTGTTCCCGAAGGCATCCTTCCAAGTCACACTGGTGGCGCCGTCGAACATCCGCGCGCCCATGTGGTAGGCGCTGGCTTCGTCACTGGGATCGATCGGCACCCATTCGCGCAGCAGGTTGGTCAGCTGCTCGTGCGAGCCGTAGGTCTGGCTCTGGTCGATGAACGGCGAGGTGTGGTTGTTCCACTGCGGCGTGGTGCCGTTGACCGTGCCGGATACGTCGGCGCGGCTGATGACGATCTTGGTCGCAGGCTGGCCCGTGCTGGGATCGATGACGCCGTACATCGGGTCATCGGGTGCCAGGTTGATGATGATCTTCTCGCCGTCGGCGCCCTTGCCGACGAAGTCGAGGCCGTGGTCGAAGAACTGGCCGAAGAGGGCGAACCAGCCGTTGACCGGCGATACGCCGGGGTTGGTGGCACCAAAGAACCATTCGTTGTTGCCGGTGTTCTGGGTGCCGGCAGTGGTCCCCTGCACGAAGCCCGTCGGACCGATGTCGCCGTTGATCTCGACGCCGCGCTGGCCGTCCTGCTGGCCGCCCGCGAGCTGGCCGTAGTCAGCGACCTGCGTGAAGCCGTTGCCGTCCTTGATGAGGTGCCCGCCCGATGTCGCGAACGTGACGTCCGCGGTCGTGGTCAGCTTGCTGATCATGCGCGGGGTGTAGTCGACGACGGTCTTGGAATCCGCGTTCGAGGTCTTGGTGTAGTCGGCATCCGCCGGGTTCGGCGAGGCCGCGAACTTCAGCGCGTAGAAGGCGTTGGGATCGCTGGCTGCGAGCGGCTGGACGTAGTTGTCGAAGACGACCGGCGTCCGCTGCAGGAACGGCAGGTCCGAGTTACCCCAGGTGACGTTGAACAGGTTGTTATAGAGGCCGTCGATGTTGCGCAGGCCGATGGAAGATGTGTAGGTCGGGTACGAGATGCCGTACTGGGCGGTGGCTTGCGCCGGTGTCAGGGCGCCCGCCGTCCCGTCCCAAATCTGGTTGCCGGCCATGTCGTAAATGGCGCCGACGCCGTCCCAGTTGATGATCGGATGGCCGCCGGCGTCGAACAGCGGCCGGAACTCGATCTGCTTCTGCATGAAGTTGAGGTCGAGCAGGGTGAACGGGAACGACTTGAGGTACGCCATGGCAATATCTCCCTGTGGCCTGAAGACGGTGCTTCAGAACCCTGTGTCCGCTGTCCGGACGAACGACTGGATGCGTGGCGACGGCTTGCGCGCTTCAGGTGGCCGGCTCAATGTTGCGCCGGGCTCTTGAGAATTGGCGGCTTGCTGGCCGCGGCTCGCATGAATTTTCGACTTCGGTACGTCCAGGCGTGTCTAAAGGTCTGAGCGCGCAGGCCCGATGGCCCACTTAATGAAACATTAAATCCAGTCCAAAGTCTCAAGTCAAATGCGATCTAGGTCAATTGGTGCCACTGACCTTCAGGCATGGTTAGCGCTTTCATCGGGTTAACCGCTGCGGCACAACAGTTTCATGTCGCGTTCATGCTGCCCGGCGCGGGTGCTTTCGCGGGAAGCGCCTCCGGCGCTTGATCCGCGGCTTTTGACGGATGCGCGCACGTATGCGTTGATTGTCGCGGCGGAGGCGGCTGAAGCGGGGGATACCGGTGGGAAACGGCGGCGATGCGGCAGTCTTGGCTGCGCAGGTGTCTGAAGTCTGGCCCGCCGGTGCCGTGCTCGGCGAGGGGCCGACGTGGGATGCCGCCAGCGACCGCGTCTACTGGGTCGACATCAAGGGCCGCCGCCTGCACGCCTACGGCCACCGCGACGGCACGCGGCGCACGTGGGATTTGCCGATGCGGATCGGCTCCCTGGCCCGTCCCGTCGCTGCGCGCGGGGCCGCCTGGGTGGCACCAGAGGGACTGCCTGAGGATCGCTTCCTGGCCTGCGGCGACGCCGGCTTCATGTGGCTGGCACTCGACGGCGATGGCGTCGTCACCTGCCCCATCGTGCACCCCGAGCGCGAGCGGCCGGGCAACCGCTTCAATGACGGGAAAATGGGACCGGATGGCCGCTATTGGGCCGGCACCATGGACGATGCCGAGGCCGAGGCGAGCGGCTGCCTCTATGCCTTCGCGCCCGACGGCTCGGTCGCCCTCATCGACCGCGACTACGAGGTGACCAACGGTCCGGCCTTCAGCCCCGATGGCCGCACGCTCTATCACACGGATTCCGCGCGCCAATCCATCTACGCCTTCGATCTCGCCGCCGACGGCCGCCCCGGCCCGCGGCGCCTGCTGCGGCAGTTTGGTCCCGGCGAGGGCTACCCGGACGGCATGACTGTCGATGCCGAGGGCTGCCTCTGGGTCGCCGTCTGGGACGGCTGGCGGCTGCAGCGCATCGATCCCGCGGGCCGGCTCGCCGGCAGCGTCCCCATGCCGACGCCGCGCTGCACCTCGTGCGTGTTCGTCACGCCGCGCACGCTGTACGTCACCTCGGCCGCCGTTGGCGTCGAGGGCCAGCCGGGCGCCGGCAGCCTGTATCGCGTCGTTCTCGACTGATCGATCATCGGGACCCCGTGCCGGCGGCCGCGGCTGCCGCCGACCTGCCCGAGCCCCCCGCCGGCCCGAGCCCCCCGCCGGATGGCGTCAGCGGAAGCGACGCTCGAACCGGCGCAGCCGATCGATCACCTCCGAGCCGCCACCCTTCTGCCCCGACACGATCGCCGCCAGCGTGCGCCGCGCGGCGTCGTAGTCGGCTGGATTGGTCGAGTAGTCGTTGAGGTTGTCGGGGCTCTTGAGGATCGACGCCGAAATCTCGCGCAGCGAGCGGCAGGCCACGCTGGGGCGCTGCTTGCAGGCGGCCTGAGCCCGGCGAAACAGCCAGTGATCGACGAGGCCCTCGTAGAAGGCGGCGGCCCGCAGCGAGTCGGTCAGGCCCGATGTCGTCGGGTAGAGGAACCAGTTGTTGCCGGGGGGATGTCCTGGAACAGTGCTGCCTGACGGCAAGGGGCCGATCGTGCCGCGGTAGGGTGTCCAATCATCCGACCGGGATGCGATCGGCTTCATGGGGTAGCGGTATTCGTTGGTGCCCCAGTAGAGATAGCCGACCAGCTGCTTTTCGATGGCCAGCCATGGATAGACGCGCTGGTTGATGAGCGGCTCGTCGAGGCCGCGATTGGGCCCGACATCGGGGGTCGGATTGCCGGTATTGTAGTAGTACAGCGCGTTGGCGCGGTCGGCGCGCAAGGCGGCGGAGGCCTTCAGCCCACGATAGTAGGACTGGATGTTGATGACGGGATAGTCGATTTGCCCGGGGTAGGTGTCCCAGGCCATCGACACGGCATCGATGGTGCGAGCCTGCGGCAGGTGCTTGCGCACGAGGGCCACGGCGGCCCGGTATTCGCTGCTCGCACCAGTCAGGTTTTCGTCGATGATGTGCTGGTAGTACCTGTTTTCGACGCCGAGCGTGGCAAGCTCCTTGTGCAGGGCGCCCAGAAACGCGGCCAGGAAGCCATCGACATAGACGGCTTGCCGCCGCCGCTCATAGTCCTCCGGGCTTTCGTGGTCGTGCTTGCGTGGCAGGACGACGACGTTCGTCTTCAGCGGCGCCTTCGCGCCCGCCGTTTCGTAGGCGTCGCACACGACGTGGAACGGCGGGTCGCCGCCGCGAACCATCAGGTGGGCGCCGGCGAAATGCCGGAAGCCCATCTCGCCGAACATCTTGATGGCGCGTCGGAACTGGGTGAAATCGAACTCGTAGCGCCAGCCGGGGCGGGCCTCGCCGGGATGGCCCTCGTGGCCCCTGTCAGCCGCGGCGCTGCCCGAGATGCAGCGAACGGGGATCAGCGGCGTGCTGGCCGGCTCCGAGGGATTGCGGACGAAGAGCGGCACCAGCATGGTCGTATTGCCCATGCGACGCAGCAGGCGCGCCCCCTTGGCGATGAGCGACCAGTGGTCCTCGCTCCACCAGGCCGGGCCCCAGGTGCCCGAAGCCGGCATGTCGGCGGGTCTGGCCACCAGGTTGCGCGGTGCATACGAGAGCCAGTGCTCGGCTTCCAGCCGCGGAAAATCCGCCAGTTGCACGTCGACGACGTCGACGGCCTTGCTGGCATCGGCGATGGCGCGACCATGGGCCGTGGCGCGCAAGTGAACGGTGTACGACCCGGCCGCGATCTGCTGCGGAACCTCGAACTCCACAACGACGAGTTCCTGCCGCCCCGCCTGCAAGGTGATGCTGCTGCGCGGCAGGGGGATCAGGGCGTCAGCGAGCCAGAACGGCGCCTGACGGATCAGGCGCGCGGCGATAGCCTTGCGCCCCTCCTCGGTGGGGCAGCCGGGTGGGGACGCCTTGCGCGGGTTGGCATGGGCGCAGACGCGCGACTCCCGGCTGTCCTGCTGCTCGGGCAGCATGCCCACCGGACAGGTGCAGATGCCGTTGTTCGAGTTGCCTTCGACCTGCACCGGCTCGCCGCGATGGAAGCTGATGGCGACATCGCCCCGGCTCCGGCCCTGGGCGCCGGCGAGGTCCGCGTCCAGCTTCACCTCACCCGCCTCGCGGGCCAGCAGCAGGAAGCCGACGCGCGCGATCTGACCTTTGAGAACGGTGTACCGCTCGGTGTCGGGCGCCGTTTCCACCCGGTCGAGATAATGGGGTGCATAGAGCGAGGTCGGCAGAATTCGGATGTCCGAAACGGCGAATGCCGCCCCCGCCAGGGCAAGGTGCCATGTCGCGGATACGAGCAGCGCTCGAATTGCCTTTTTCATTGCTGCCAGCTGCCTTTCGATGGAGATCTTTTCCGCTGTGCCTAGCGGAGAAAGTCGTACGGGGACGCACGCGAAGAAGGTGATGCGGGACGCACGCGGTGAAGGACTTGGGGGGCGCACGCGGATGTCGTGGCGGACGCACCGGGCTTCGACTGCGCCCGACCGTGAGTGTACGCGGAGGAGGTCGGACTTGGAAAGGTTTGGCGCAGCAGGTGTGCTGTGTGCCAGCGGCAGCAAACGGCGGCCCGCCATCGGAGGACTTGACATTGGTGTGGCGTGGGGACGATTCCAGCTCCTGGAACGGGTTGATGCGGGAGGATGGTCCTGGTGGCGAAGCGGGTTGCATTCATCACCGGCGTGACAGGGCAGGATGGAGCCTATCTCGCGCGCCTGCTGCTGCGGAAGGGATACGTCGTTCACGGCATCAAGCGGCGTTCGTCGTCGTTCAACACGGCCCGTGTCGACGACCTCTACGTCGATCCACATGACAACGAGGATGCCGCCGCATTCCGCCTGCACTATGGCGATCTGACCGACGCCTCCAACCTGATCCGCCTCTTGCAGGAGTGCCGGCCGGACGAGATCTATAACCTGGCTGCGCAAAGCCATGTGCGCGTCAGCTTCGAGACACCGGAGTATACGGCCAACGCCGATGCCCTGGGCACGCTGCGCCTGCTCGAGGCGATCCGCATCCTCGGCCTCGGCCCCACGGTCCGCTTCTACCAGGCCTCGACGTCCGAACTCTACGGCAGGGCGAGCGAAAGCCCGCAGCGCGAGACGACGCCGTTCGCGCCCCGCTCTCCCTATGCGGCCGCCAAGCTCTATGCCTACTGGATTACGGTCAACTACCGGGAGGCCTATGGTCTGCATGCCTCCAACGGCATCCTGTTCAACCACGAAAGCCCGCTGCGCGGCGAAACGTTCGTGACGCGCAAGATCACGCGCGCGGTGGCTGCCATCCAACTCGGCCTGCAGAAGGTGCTCTACCTCGGCAATCTCGATGCCCGCCGTGATTGGGGACACGCGCGCGACTACGTCGATGGCATGTGGCGGATGCTGCAGCAGGACGCGCCCGACGACTATGTGCTGGCGACCGGCGAGATGTACGCGGTGCGTGAGTTCGTCGAGCGGGCCTTCGCCTGCGTTGGGCGCAGTGTCGTCTGGCGCGGGCGCGGCATCGACGAGATCGGTCTCGACAAGGCCAGCGGTGAGACGCTGGTGCGGATCGATGCGCGATATTTCCGGCCGACCGAAGTCGACGAACTCGTCGGCGATGCCGCGAAGGCGCGCAGCCGGCTCGGCTGGCGGCCGACGGTCACGTTCCAGGAACTGGTGGAGGAGATGGTGGCGGCCGACATGACGGCGATGGCGCAGGAGGCGGGGCGACGTGGCGGCAGCGGTTGACGCCAGCGGGGATGCGGCTGGCCAGCGCTCCGGCTCGGCGCGCGGCTATCGCCTGTCCGGCAAGCGCGTGCTGGTGGCCGGACATCGCGGCATGGTCGGCGCGGCGCTGGTGCGCCGGCTCGCGCAGGAGCGCTGTGAGGTGCTGACCGTGCCGCGCGCGGCGCTCGATCTGCGCCAGCAGGTGGCGGTGCGAGACTGGTTCGCGCGTGAGCGACCGCAGGCGGTGCTGCTGTCAGCCGCCACGGTTGGAGGCATTCTCGCCAACGACACCCGGCCGGCCGAGTTCCTCTACGACAATCTGATGATCGTGGCCAATGTCGTCGAGGCCGCCCGTCGCACGGATTGCGAACGGTTGCTGTTTCTGGGCTCGTCCTGCATCTATCCGCGGCTGGCGCCGCAACCGATTGCCGAGGCGGCACTTCTGAGCGGTCCGCTCGAGCCGACCAACGAAGCCTACGCCGTCGCCAAGATCGCTGGCGTCAAGCTCTGCCAGGCGTATCGGCGCCAGTATGGGTGTGATTTCTTCGCCGCCATGCCGACCAATCTGTACGGTCCCGGCGATACCTATGATGCAGCCGCCAGCCACGTGGTGCCGGCATTGATCCGCAAGGCCCACGACGCCCGGCGGTCGGGCGCCCGCGAAATGGTGATCTGGGGGACAGGGACGCCGCTGCGCGAATTCCTGCACGTCGACGATTGCGCCGACGCGCTCGTGCTCCTCATGACGGCGTATGACGGCGTCGAGCCGGTCAATGTCGGGTCGGGTGAGGAAATCACCATTGCCGATCTGGCGCGACTGGTCGCGGATGTGGTCGGCTTCAGCGGTGCCATCGTCTGCGACACCAGCAAGCCGGACGGCACGCCGCGCAAGCTGATGGACAGCAGCCGTCTGCGCGGCCTCGGATGGCAGCCGCGCATCAGTTTGCTCAACGGCCTGGTCGGCGCCTATGCCGACTTCTTGGCCCGGGCCGGCGAGGCCTGAAACCGGCGCCGGCCAAAGACGGCGTGCTCGTGCCCGCGGCACGCGCGGGGCGCGCTGTCCGGATCAGCTCTCCCGCTTGTTCGGCCTCTGAGCGACGCGGAACACGGCCGTGGTCCACTCGGCTCCGACCTTCACGCACCACGGGTGCTTCGGCATCTCTTCGTCCACGAACCGCTTCACGTCCGGCCAGCTCGTCTTGTTGTAGTCGTCGAAGATGACGTAACCACCGAGCTTCACAAGCGGCGCGAAGAGCAGGAAGTCGGTTGCGACACCGGCAAACGAGTGGTCGCCGTCGATGACGAGCAGGTCGTATTCGCGCTGGGATGCCGCCTGCAGCGCTTCGGGGGCCGTGCTCAGGTGCTCGATCAGCGTCACGTCGGCGGGATCGACGCCGGCGGCACGCAGGTTGTATTTCAGGATCGATTTGTCGATCGGCAGTTGCGTCGCGGGGTCGACGGAGGAGGAGTCGTAATAACCGCTCAGCGGATCGAGCAGCGACAGATTGACCCGACGGTTCGGGCCCTGTGCCGCCTCGTAGATCGCGGCCGCGCCGATGCCGAACAGGGTGCCGATCTCCAGGATGTTGACCTCCGCGCCCTTGGCGGCCTTGGCCACCAGGCAGCGCAGCATGGCGTCCTCGATGGTCGTCGCGAGACGGCCCTTCATGCGGCTTTCGAGTTCGCAGATGCGATGCGCCATGTAGCCGAGCGCCTTGCGCGAGACAGGCACCGAGAGGTTCTTGAGCCAGCTGCCCTCGAGCACCTTGACGTGCTCCATGGTCAAGCGGCGATTGAACGGCTGCCGCGGCAGCGGATTGAGCACGCCCTCCAGCGCCACGGGATCGCGCAGCTGCGCCAGCGCGGTCGCCGAAGCGGCGGCGGTCTTGCCGAGTTCCGCCTTCACGGTGTCGAGGTCGGTCTGCAGCGGTGCCAGGCGCGTCTGGTGCGCGTCGAGCGTGGCCTGCAGCTTTTTCAATCCCTCCTGCAGGCTGGTCTCGGCGGTGGCCAGAGCAGTTGTCTTCGCGGTCACAGCCTTGAGCTGGGTGTTGAGTTCCCCGACGCGGCTGCCCACGTCCAGGCTGCCGCTTTCGACGGCCTTGATCCTGGCGCCGATCGCCTGCACCTCGTCGAGCAGGAGGTCTTGGCGCTTGCGCGTCTCGCCCGCGGAGCCGGTCAGTTCGGTGTGCTGGGTCTTGAGCAGGGCCTGAATCTCGGCGTGCCGCTTGTCGCCTTGCGCGATGCCGGCGAGTGCGGCGGCAGCCTTTTCGGCGATCGCCGCCGTCAAGCGCTTGTCGAGGCCGGCGACTTCGATCGCCCGCGCGGAAACGTCGGAGCGGAGGCCGGCGATCGAGGTCCGCAGCTCCGCGAACAGCTTGTCGTGCTCGGATAGCTTGGCGGCGCTGGACGCAGCCTGGGCGGCAACGGCATCCGCCTTGGCGACGAGGGTTTTCGCCAGCCGCTGTTCCAGGTTGGACTGTTCGGCGCGGACCGTCTCGAGATGCTTCTCCATCGCCTTCTGGCGATCCTCGGTGAGGGAGATGCGCTCCGCGCTGGCCTGCGACTGGGCGCCGATGGCCTCCTGCAGGCGCTTGTCCTGCTCGCCGACCTGATCAGCGGTCTTCTTCAGCTCGGCGCCGAGGCCGTCGAGGCGCTGCGCGATGTCGCGCTGGCGCTGATCGGCCTGGGCGAGCTTCGCCGCGTGGGTCTCGGCCTGCGCCGCCACGTCTCCGGCCAGTTTTTCCACGGCGGTGAACCGTGCCGCGCTGGCCTGCGACTGGGCGCCGATGGCCTGTTGCAGGCGCTTGTCCTGCTCCCCGACCTGGTCGGCGGTCGTCTTCAGCTCGGCGCCGAGGCCGTCGAGGCGCTGCGCGATGTCGCGCTGACGCTGATCGGCCTCGGCGAGCTTCGCCGCGTGGCTCTCGGCCTGCGCCGCCACGTCTGCGGCCAGTTTTTCCACGGCGGTGAACCGTGCCGCGCTGGCCTGCGACTGGGCGCCGATGGCCTGTTGCAAGTGCTTGTCCAGATCGCCGATCTGGTCGGCGGTCGTCTTCAGCTCGGCGCCGAGGCCGTCGAGGCGCTGCGCGATGTCGCGCTGGCGCTGATCGGTCTGGGTGAGTTTCGCCGCGTGGGTCTCGGCCTGCGCCGCCACGTCTGCGGCTAGTTTTTCCACGGCGGTGAACCGTGCCGCGCTGGCCTGCGACTGGGCGCCGACGGCCTCCTGCAGGCGCTTGTCCAGATCGTCCCGTTGCGCCTCGGAGGCGGTCAGAGCGGCCCGCAGCTCATCCAGTTGCTGGACGATCGCCTGCTGGCGTTCGTCCGTGTCGGCGAGGCGACCTGCGATGTCCTGCGAATGGGTGCCGATGGCGTCCCTGAGCAGGGTCTCCAGGCCGGTGACCTGCGACAGCAGCGCGTCGTGACGCTGCGTCGACTGGTTGACGTGCAGCAGGCTTGCCGAGGACCGGGTCTCGATCAGCGCTGCAAGGCGGCGTTCCTGGTCGGTGACCTCGGCCCGCAGGCGGTCGACCAGTCCGGCGACGCTGCCTGTCGTCGCCGAGAAGGCGCGGCCGAGCCTGACTTCGATCTCGTCGGCCGCCCGGCGCAGGCCCTGCTGGTCCGTGCCCAGGCGCTCGATGTTGCGTTCGGCCGCCGCGAGGCGACTGCCAAGCGTTTCGTCGATCTTGCTGCGCGCGGCGGCGATGGCCGTTTCGAGGTTGCGTTGGCCCGTGGCGCGCGCGCGTTCGGACATGTCCAGGGCGCTCGAAAGTTTCGCGATGGCCTCGGATGTCTTGCGGTCGCGATCCGAGGCTTCGGCGCGCAGCTGCTGCAACTGGCCGGCGGTCGTGCCTTCCATCGTCGACGTACGGCGGCGCAGTTCGGCTTCGAACTGAGCCACCAGCTCGCGCCGCGTCTGGTCCAGCACCCGGGCGACCGCGTCGGCCGACTGGCTCTGCGTTCCCAGCAGCTTGCGCTCCGCCACGAGGCGGGCCTCGCGTTCGGCCGCAACGGCGTCCTGGATGCCCAGGCGCGTCTGGCGCACCTGTTCACCGAGTTCACTGCCGAGTGTCCGCGTGCCGCGCTGCCAAGTCTCACCGGCCTCGGCCAGCATGATGCCGAGGCGGTCGTTCGCGTGCCGGCTCGAGGCATCGATGCGCCGCCCGAGGCTCCAGAGGCCGATGCCCGCAAGCACAGCCGTCACTGCGGGCACCCACGCGCTCCATTGCGGCGCCGCGCCGTTCTCGAACAGGAGGTAGGCGAGCCAGCCGCCGCCGAGCAGCAGGGCTGCGGCGAGCAGCGGCGTTACGACCCGGCCCAAGACCGACGGCTCCAAGCCTGGAGCGGCCGCGGCGGAGACCGGGGCAGCGATGGCGTCCTGCGTTGGGCGAGGCTGGGAAGCCTCGCTAGCGGTGCGTGGCGCTGCTGCCGGTGTCTCGGTCGCCGTGATGCTGGCCTCGCCAGAGGCGAGGCGGCCGCCAGACGGTTTTGACCCCGCGGACGCCCGGCCCTGCTGGTCCTGCGGCGCCCCCTGGCCTTCCGCATCGATGTCCGTCAGAATGGGGCCGACGTTCGTCGCCCAGGCCTGTTTGCGTGCCGAAATGTCGACGTTGCGATCGAGCGTGAACTCGCTCCGCGGCGGCAACGGCGGCAGCAAGGCGGCGGGTTTCTTCGCATGGCCGTTGGCCTTGCCGGTTGCGGCCGAGCCGTTGGACGGCTGCGGCGATTTCGGCTCGGATGGCAGCGCCTCACCGATGCCGAACGGCGCGCCGCGCTCGTCCGCCGATGCGACGCCGGCCGTGGATGCAGCCGTCAATCCGGGGCCGGCAGCGCGCAGAGGGCTCGAAACCTCCGGAGCCGCCGCAATTGTGGCCGCTTTCGCGGCGGCGGCGGCCAGGGCCTTCTCCACGGCGGCCTGCGTCGCGGCCTCTGCCGCCGCGGCCTGTCCGGCGGCTGTCTCCAGACCGGGCTTGATGATCTTGCGGCCGTCACGCAGCAGCGCGTCATAGTCGACGCGATCGAAGATCTCGAGCTGGCCGCCGACCGTGGCGTTGTAGATCTTGCGCCCGACGGCCTCGAAGGAGTTCTTGGCCTGGCGATAGTTGGCGGCCACGCGGTCGAGCTTGGGGTCCTTCCAGGTCTTGCCCTTGCCGAAATAATCCTTGTGGAAGTGGTTGGGGTCGTCGGTGGTCGAAAGGATATGATTGCCGCTGCGCTTGTGCTCGGCCGGAATGATGTAGTTGAAGTCCATTCCGATCAGGTAAACCTCGGTGAAGCCCATGAAGTAGGCCAACTGCATGTTGACGTAGGTCACCGTCTGCCCGCAGTAGACCACCTTCGAGGCGTCGGTGGAGAAGCGCGGCACGCAATAGTTGGGGCTCGACTGCATGTAGAAGCCCTGGTTCATGCGGAAGAAGAAGACATTGTCTCCTTCCGGATGCAGGGTCCGGTAGTCGGTCGGGAAAAACTTGTAGGGCGCTTCGTAGGCTATGATGCGGTCCAGGTTCTCCCGCATCACCATATTGTCTTCGACGACGAAGAAGGTCGGACGGAAGCCGGTTTCCTCGGTCTTGTAGAAGAACGAGTTGACGGCGAAAACGTACTCGTCCTTGAGCAGCGACAAGTCGTTCTTGTTCAGCGAGGGGCCGTTGCCGATGATGAAGCAGCGCTTGCCCTTGTACTTGTTGTAAAAGCCCCGCAGCGTTTCGCTCGCGGGTCCGGCGTTGTCGCCATACTCCTTCTTCTCGTAGTTGTGCAGGTTGATGCGGTCGTGGGGGAACACGATCTGCTCGGGCGTGTCGTCCGCCATGCGTTGCTCCTGCTGATTTCCGTTGCGCGCCGGCTTGGCGGCCTCGGCCTTGCGGGCTTCCTCGGCCTTGCGGGCAGCCTCGGCGCGGGCTTCTTCGGCCCTGCGCGCGTCCTCGGCCTCACGTGCCTTGCGAACCTCGAGAAGCCCCTGGATCAGCCCGATCGTCTGCTTGGGGAAATACGCCGCGCTGAGGATCGAGCCCTTGACGCTGCCGATCATGGCATTCAATTCGGGCGCCAGGTCCTGCATCACCGTGTCGCAATGCTGTCGGACCTCGTCGGAGGCGCGCTGGCTGCGGTTCCAGATGCCCTCGAACAGGATCAGGCTGCGTCGGTCGGCGAGAGCATGGTGCAAGGCGGGGGCACGACGCGCATTGAGGAACGTCTTGGTGTCCTGCCACTGCGCCTTCAGCATATCGACGTGGATCTTCGTCGATGCCTTGCTCAGCGATCCCGCGCGCTGCCGATAGAAGTAGACGCTGTCCTCGATCGCCGTGTGGCTGCGGCACAGCATCAGGGCCTTGTAGGTGAAGAACAGGTCCTCGTGCGGCACGCGGCCGGGGAACACCAGGCCATTCTCGACCAGCAGCGACGTGCGATAGAGCCTGGCGCACGCGATGGAGGGCAGGAACACGCCGAGGACGCGCTCCGCATAGGTCAACTGTTCGCACTGCGCAGGCACCTTGTGCTGGTCCAGCACCGACGTGCGTGCGTTGATGACAGCGCCGGCCTCGGTGACGCGCGTGAAGCCGGCCGAGACGATGTCGAAGTCGCCGCCCTGCTGCGCCGACCTGAAGCGTGCGATGGCGTCGTTGGGGATGAAATCGTCGCTGTCGACGAAGGTGACGAATTCGCCCTTGGCGAGGCGCACGCCGGTGTTGCGGGCCGCGCCGAGACCGCCGTTTTCCTGCCTGTGCGAGCGGAAATTCGCATGCTTCGCGCAGTATTCCGCGACGATCAGGGCGCTTCCGTCGGTGCTGCCATCGTCGACGATGACGACCTCGTAGCTGTCGTCGGTCTGCACCACCAGCGAGTCGAGGCACTCGCGCAGGAAGGTCTCGACATTGTAGACCGGGACCACGATCGTGATCAGCGGCTTCGCCGCCGCGGTGCGCGCCCGCCCGTTCAGCGGGCTGGCAGCTGCGGCGGGGGCGGCCGCCGCCGAGCCGGCACGGATGCTGGGCCGCGGATCGCCCGGAATTCCGATGCGTTCGCAGATCTCGTCATAGACCAGATCGCTGCCTTCCTTGGTGAAATGGATGTTGTCGCAGGTCAGCCGCTTGATGTCGGTGTAGCTCCAGGTCAGCAGATCGACGGTGCTGGCGGCGCCGAGGCGGTCGCGGAACAGCTGGGAATACTGTTCGGTCAGCGCGATGTTGGCCGGCCGGCCGCGCGCATGGTCGCCGTTCCAGCCCGGCACGAAGCGGTTGGAGTTGACGAAGACGAGGTTGCGCAGGGCTTTGAGGCGCGGCAGCAGATGGCGGTCGGCCATCTCCAGGCTGTACATGTTGACCGTGGGCTGGTCTTCAAAGGTGACGCCGAAATCGCGGCCGAGATGCTCGCGCATCGCGGCCTCCGTGAAGATGGCGTCGAACAGCGGCTTCTTGTCGTTGACGACCTTTTTGGAGTAGTCGTTCGTGTTAAGAGCGATGTTGCCGAGATTGACCACTTTGGTATTGTGGTAAAGCCCCTCGATGGCGTTGGCCTGGGGGCGCGGCGACCAGTCGACGATGCCGGTATGGAGGACGATCCAGTCGTACGATTTTCCGGACCGTTCGAGGTGCTCCAGAAAATCGATGGTTGTGGTCCACTTCATCGGGCAGAGAAAAAGGTCGACCTGAAGGTCGGGGCGTTTGGCCAGCCTGCGACCAAACACGTCGAAGGGGGCCGAGCCCCGCGGCACATGCTGGCCGCGGCTGTCGGTATAGACCAGAACTTTTTTCATCGCCGAATGTACTCGTTACGCCACAATAAAAAAACCGCACACGCGCGGTCTTGCGCGCGTGCTCTCGGACAGTGCCGCCATTCCTCGGGCGCCCTTGCCTGGCCCGACGCTTGCGCCGGGCGCGGAACCGGCCGCCGATTTCCGGATGCCGGCTGACAGCGCGACCCGCACCGCCAGCCGGAACCGCAATTTGCGTGCCGGATCTACTTGTAGGCGACGATGCCGCCGCGACCGCCCTTGGTGAAGACGTCCTCGGTGCGCGTGAAGCCCACCTTCTCGAACATATACTTGAGGGCCGTCATGTTCGGGTGCCAGGTGCCGGGCTGGCGGCCGGTGCCGGAAGCGACGAGCACGAGCGGCTTGTCATTGTTGCCGGGATGAATGGCGCTTTCGACGATCGCCATCTCCTTGGTCACGTTGGCAATGGCGCGGATGGCTCCGGCGATATCCTGCACATGGTACAGCAGGCCGATGCACAGCGTGATGTCGAACTTCTCCTTGAGCGAGGTCACGTTGTGCACGTTGCCGACGTGGAATTCGACGTTCTTGTCGCCGCGAACCTCGCCGCACAGCTTGGCCTGCTCGATGTAGCCTTCGTTATAGTCGATGGCGACCACCTTCTTGGCGCCGCGGTCGGCGGCGACGAAGCTGAAGAAGCCGGCGTTGCAGCCCACGTCGAGCACGGTTTTGCCGGCGAAGCTGGCGGGAAATCCTGGCGCCATGCTCTCCCAGCGCTGACGCGGGTGATCGTAGTCCTCGCCCCAGATGCTGCGCGTCTTGGTATGCACGCCGCACTTGAGGTCGATGTTCTGGTACCAGCCGAGCTTCTGATCGAGTTCCGCAACGCGGCGGCGCACGGTATTGATGTCCATAAGTCCCCCTTGCAAATTTCTCAGCGAGCCGATCGCTCAAGTTGGTGTGGCGCGAGGCGGCAGGAGCCTCTGTGCCACGCGGGTCGTGCCAGTCAGGCTCAGGACACCTTGGCAGGCGCCTTGAGGTAGCAGATCGCATACGTCAGGCCATAGGCGACGTATTCGTATTCGAAGCCGGTCTCGGCGATGAACTCGTTGAACGCCTTGAGTTCGTGATCGCGGAAGCCGCGGTAGCCGATGAGTTCGTCGAAGACGATCCAGGTGCCTTCCTTGATCAAGGGCTTCAGCACGTTGAAAATCGTCTTGGTCGACGAATAGATGTCGCAATCGACGCGGAGCAGCGAGATTTGCTTGGCGTGGTTGTTGGCGATCCAGACCGGCAGCGTATCGTCGAACCAGCCAGGATACAGCGTTACGTTGGCGGGCATTTTCGGCAGCACGCCGCCGACATCGAAGCTGCCCTTCGTGCTGTCGCCCCAGTCTTCGGGCAGGCCGACGAACGAGTCGAAGCCGTGGATGTGCTCGTTGGCGAAAATGCTGGCCAGCGCGCGCGTGCTTCCACCCTTGTAGACCCCGAGGTCGAGAATGTACCCCCCGGTTTTCATGATCTCTTCGCGCCGGCTCTTGATGATCTGCATCTGATTCATCACGAACATGGCGCGCGGCATCTCCGCGTCGACGAAGTCGTGGGTGTCGACGGCGGCACGGCGGTTGCGCTCCCCGATCATCGCCGCGAAGCGGTGGTTGCGGGCGTAGAAGTGATGGATGTGCGGGTTCGCGTCGCCGGAGCCGAGATCCTTCAACAGGCTGACCACGTCGACCTTGACCTTCACCTCCTGTACGGGCTTGCGCTTCTGGGCCCGTTCCATCTCCCGGAGTGCGACGCGGGTCGCGAACTCGACCAGACGCTTGATCTTCCAAATGCGCAGGCTCACACCATCCCCCTTCATGAAATAGCTGGTGCGCGTTACATCCGGGCACCAATTTGCCACCCTGTCTGGGAGGCGGTAAAATGCTATACCGATCGCTGCCGGGTCAGCCAACCCGCAAAAGTTTGGCGCTCCACGACGGTGAGGCCGGAGCCGGCTGCAGCGGACGCAAGCGATGCACGGCGGGAACGGCTGCCCACGCGTGCGCGGAGCGCCCGCAGACATCGTGCAGTCTACTGTACCGGACACGGGCCGGCAAAGACACGGTCGCTGCCCCTGCGTCATCTTCGGGAGACCTGGTTAAAGCCGGCGCCGCTGGGCGCCGTGGTCCCACCTGCTCCAGTCGCATCCGGGTCGGAGCTTGCGTTAAGCAAGATGCTGAGGTGGAGAAGGATTCGCTGTCCTCCCTGCGCTCGCTTGGCTATCATTCCGGCCATCGGATGCGGGGGTCGGCAGGGCCGAACGGAAGGGCAAGCTCGGGGGGCTCGTGGCTGTGGTTCGAACGCGGTTTGGCCGTTTGGTGACCGGATGAGCCGGACTTTCACCGTACCCCTGCCGGCGCTGGACAAGATCGCCTTCGTGCTGGCCAACGGCCCGTCTCTCGGCGGTGTCGACCTGCAGCGGCTGCCCGACGTGCCGACGTTCGGCATGAACGCGGCGTACCGGCACTGGCAAAGGATCGGCTGGTTTCCGACGCATTTCGCCTGTCTCGACGAAATCGTCGGGCTGTCGCACGCGGACGCTCTTGCGGCCATGATCCGCAATCTGACGGCCACAAGGCCCGGATCGTTCCTGCTGAGACGAAACTTGATTACACGTCTCGGACTTGAAGTCGACGGCCGCCGCGTGATCGATTTTGATCAACTCGCGCTGACCTCGCGCAGCTTCGCGCGCACGCCGGTCACAACGGGGAGTCATGCGCTGATATGGGCCCTGACGCTGGGGTTCGAGATGGTGTTTCTGCTCGGTGCCGATTGCTCGTACGTCGAAGTGGTGGCAGGGGCTGAAAACCGCGGCGACAACGTGCTGGAGATCGTACGCGAGGCCGCCAATCCCAATTATTTCATCGCCGACTATCAGCGCGTCGGCGATCGCTTCCACGTCCCCAACATCGGCGGCGCAACGCACATGCGCAGCTGGCGCGCGGCTGCGGCGGTAGCGGCCGAGCGGGGCGTGCAAGTCTACAACCTTGCGCCGAACTCGCACATCGATGTTTTCGACTTCGCACAGCTGCAGGACGTGCTCGCGGGCGACCGCTTCGTCGTGTCCCCCGCCGAGACGCGCGTCGGCTTCGGCGCGGCCTGACGGCTCGCGCGTCGAGGCGGGCAACCATTTGTCGCCAATGCCCCATCCGGGGCCAACCGATCGATTGGAAAATGATCAGTATTCTGGTGTACGGACGCAACGACGAGCGCGGCTACGGCATGCACAAGCGTGTCGCCCTCAGTCTCAACGCCATGGCGGAGGTGATCGACCAGGGCACGAGCGAGATCATCTTCGTCGACTACAACACGCCAGATCATCTGCCGACGCTGCCGGAGCTGATCCGCGATACGCTGACCGATACCGCGCGGCGCCGTCTGCGCGTCCTGCGTGTGCGTCCGTCGGTGCATCACCGGTTTGCCGAGCAGACGCCGCTGCAGGTTCTCGAGCCGATCGCGCGCAACGTGGGGTTGCGCCGGTCGCGGGCCCAGAACCAGTGGATCCTCTCGACCAACAGCGATTGCATCGTGGTGCCCCGCGCCGGCCGTTCGCTGGTCGATCTCGTCGGCGAACTGCCGGGCAAGTCCTACGTCCTGCCGCGGTTCGAGCTGCCGGAACGCGTGTGGGAGACGTTCGACCGCTATGATGCCGCAGGCACCATCGCCTCGGCCGCCATGTGGGGCAAGGAAGCGCGCCTCGACGAGGTGGTCTCTGGCGAGGGCGTGGTGGTGTTCGACGGACCGGGCGATTTCCAGCTCGTGCGACGGTCCGAACTGTTCGCCATCGACGGCTTCGACGAGGACATGCTGCTCGGCTGGCACGTCGATCACAACCTGGCACAGCGCCTTTTCCTGCGCATCGGTCCGGCCGCCGACCTGCTCGGCGAAGCCTCGCTCTATCACTGTGGACACGCGCGTCAGGCCACCGCGACGCACTCGCATGGGCGCATCGAGAACGACGTCGGACGCTTCGTGCATCGCATCAAGTCCGCCGACATCCCGCATCAGCGCGACAGCTGGGGCCTGCCCGACGAGGCCATCGAGGAGATCAACCTGGAGCAGCCTGCCGGGATGGCGCTGCGCGGAGCCATCAACGCGGCCGTCACGCCCTTGGGCGCCAAGCAGCTGGCGGCGCAGTACTGCAAGGCCTCGTTCGACAATTTCGGATATGATGCCGGCCACGTCGCCGCGCACGTGCTCGATCTGCTGAGCACCTTCCCGCGCAACACCGCGTTCGCCTATGCCGGTGTCAGGCGAGACCTGCTGGAGGCGCTTGTCAAGGGGCTGCCGGCCCTGGGATTCCGCTTTCGCATCATGGTGCCGGAGAACGCCCGCGAGCGCTTGACTCCGGCGGTTGCGGCGCAGGTGCAGGCGGCGCCTCTCGACGACATGCTCGATGCCGCGGACGTGCTCCTTTTCGAGTTCGGACTGGCCCGCGACGAGACCGGCGCCGCGCGGGATGCGGGGGCTGGTGCCGACGTGACGGACGCCGAGGCAGCGGCGCTGGAGGATGTCGCCGCCGCCTATCGTTCGCTGGTCGCCCGGGAGCGCGCGGCGCGCGAATTTGGTCGCCCCGGGCGCATGGTGGTGGCGATCAATGCCATCCACAACCGCTACGAGCCGCTGATCAGCACCACGCTGGCGGCAACACCCAGCCCGTTTTCGACGCGGCTGCGCTTCGGCACCATTCTGCCGACCGGCTCCAGTGCCGCCGGCTTCGAGCCGCTGACCGAGGAGATCGGCAGGGCACTCGGCCGCTCCAGGCCGGTGCCGCCGGACGAACTCAGCGCCGCGCAGGGGCATCTGCGGTACCTGCTCAACCACGAGGGCGTCGATCCGGAACGCCGCGTCGAGGTCGCGCAGTCGCGCAGCGTTATCGAGGCCTTGTTGCGGTCGCCCCGCAGCGGCGGGCGGCTAGGCGCGGCCCGCGAGCGGGTCGCCGAGCGCCTGGCGGCCTACTGCGCGCCGGCGGCCGAACTCGCCGACTACACGCCCGATGAGGCTGCCCATGAGGCGCAGACGGGCGGGGGTGCGCGCTCGCCGTCCAGCCTTGCCCATCTCGCCGATCTGACCGATCCGGACTGGCTGAAGCTCGCGCGCCTGTTCTCGCCGTCCCACAGCAGGACGGTGCTGCGCAACGGCTGGATCTGGGAACGCGCGCAGGTTCTGCGGGGGCTGGCAGAACTGCGGCCCGAAAGCCGGATGAAGCGAGCCCTGGTCGTCAGCGAGCATCCCGATCCCCTGCTGGCGGCTCTCGCCACCCATTTCGAGGCGATCGATCTGGCCGACATCCGCGAACTCGACGGCAGCGAAAAGGCGCGGCTGCAGCAGCCCTACCAGTTCGCCAACGGCGAATTCCTCGGTGCGGCGAGCTACCAGGTGGCCAAGCTCGGTGGTGCCCCGGCGCCGGCCGCAGCTCCCATCTATGATTGCATCATTCTGCCGCACAATACCGCGATGCGCTCCGGTGTCGTCGGGCTCGGCAGATTGCTGGCGCAGCTGCGGCCGCTGCTGCGACCGTCCGGGCTGCTCGTCTTTTCGGCCGAGGTCTCGTTGCTCGGACAAGGGCGCGTCGGTCGTCCAACGGAGGCGGCAGCGCTTGAGGCCATCCCGGCCATCCTGTCGCGCCATGCCGGCCTCAGTATGCTCGGTCAGCCGACCCGCCTGAGGGCCGAGGACCTCGTGCTTGTCGGTGCCCCGCAGGACCAGGATCAGGGGCGTCCCATCCTCGGTATCCGGCGCGATGGCGACGTGTTCTGGCCGGGAGTGTGGTTCTACCGGGCCGATGCCGGCGCACCTGCCGCAGACGCAGAGGCCTGCGTGGCGGCGTTCGCCGACCTGCTGCTCGGCGACCAGATGCCGGCGCTGCACATTTCCGAGCGCGGCCGTCGGACCAGGAGCAGCATCGTGGCCGATGCGGGCCGCGGCCAGGGGCATGTGTTCTTCGGCCCGTTCATGCGGTTGCCGCCGGCCTCCTACGAAGCCCGCATCAAGCTGGCGCGCGTGGTGCCCGCGAATGGGTCCAACGGCCACGTGCGCGTAGTGGTCGAGACGGGGCTTGGCGAAAAAATCATGGCGCAAAAGGAGGTTCCGGTGTCAGGCCGCCGGCCCACGGCGGGGCTCGATATGCGGTTGCCGTTCAAGGTTACCGCCGCCGATGCCTCCGCCCCGTGCGAAATCCGCATGTGGACCGATGGACAGGCGGAAATCCTGGTCAGCGAGGTTCAGCTGTCGCGCACAGGGGCGTGACGATCGCCCCGGTGTGACGCGCCAAGCTGTGGCAGTGCAGCATCGGCGTCCCAGGTTCCTGGGGAGCGCCGGGGGCTGCGCCCTCTCTCGACCTTGACGGTCCGGAGAGGGCCGGTGCTTACTGGGCCGCGCTTGCTGATCCAAGTCATTGAACGATTGTTTTGATCGGGGCCGAGGCCTCGCCTGGGGACTGAGCCGGGGGACTGTCATGAAGGTTTCTATCGTTGTGCGTGCGTATAACGAGGACGAGCATATTGAGAAGCTCCTCCTCGGCATCCAGGCCCAGAGCCTGCGCAACGTCGAGGTCGTGCTGGTCGACTCCGGTTCCACCGACGACACGGTGGCCATCGCGCAGCGCTACGGCGTCAAGCTCGTGTCGATCGCCAAGCACGAGTTCACCTTCGGCCGCGCCCTCAACCTTGGGTGCGCTGCGGCAAGCGGCGATATCTGCGTGTTCGCCAGCGCCCACGTCTATCCCGTCCACGCCTGCTGGCTGGAGCGCCTCGTCGAGCCGTTCCTGAAGAGCGAGCAGGTTGTGCTCAGCTATGGCCGCCAGCGCGGCAACCACCTGAACAAGTATTCCGAGCACCAGATCTTCGCGCGCTGGTTCCCGCCCGAGTCGGTGTTCCCGCAGAAGTCCTATTTCTGCAACAATGCCAACTGCGCCATCCGCCGCTCGGCCTGGGAAACGCAGCCCTACGACGAGACGCTGACCGGGCTCGAGGATCTGGCCTGGGCCAAGGAAGCGCAGGCCAAGGGCGGTCTCATCGCCTATGTCGCCGAGGCCGACATCGTGCACGTCCACGACGAAAGCTGGTCGCAGGTGATGAACCGCTATCGCCGTGAGGCGATCGCCATGCGATCCATCGACTCGCACCAGAAATTCACGCGCGGCGATTTCGCCTGGCTGCTGGCGCGCAACGTGGCGTCCGACGTCGGCATCGCCGCGCGCGAACGCGTGCTGCACCGCGAGTTCGGCTCCATCCTGCGCTTCCGCTTCAACCAGCTGCGCGGCACCTACATCGGCTACAACGGACCGCCGGAGGTGACGGCCGAGTTGCGGGCGCGCTTCTACTACCCCACCACGCCGCACGATCGGCGCATCGCGCACGGCGATCGCGCCCGGCACCGAATCGATTATGACGCTCTGCTCGAGGGGCGCGCCGCGCGCGCGGAGGCGCCCGTTCAGGTCACGCCGCCCGCCAAGGTCGAGGAGACGCCTCCGTCCGCCGAGGTGGTGCCCATTCCCCGGAGACATCGATGACTGCCAAGCATCGCCTGGTTGCGCTCATGCCCATGCGGCACAGCTCCGAGCGCGTTCCCGGCAAGAACTACCGTCCGTTCGGCGACGGGCGGCCGCTGTTCCAGCACATGGTCGAGGTCATGCTGGCCTGCCCGCAGATCGACCGCATCGTCATCGATACCGACAGCCCCACCGTCAAGCAGCAGTGCGCCGAGAAGTTTCCGAGCGTGCTCGTGCTCGATCGTCCGGCGCATCTCACCGCCGGCACGACGCCGATGAACGACGTGCTGCTGCACGACGTGTCGCAGGTGCCGTCAGAATTCTACCTGCAGACGCACTCGACCAACCCGCTGCTGACCAAGGAAACGCTGCAGAAGGCGGTGGCGACGTTCTTCGACAATTATCCGGTCTACGATTCCATGTTCTCGGTGACGCGCCAGCAGACGCGCTACTGGGATCAGCTGGCGCGCGCCATCAATCACAACCCCAACATCCTGCTGCGCACGCAGGACCTGCCGCCGGTCTACGAGGAGAACTCCTGCCTCTACATCTTCGAGGGCAAGCTCTTGAAGGAGCGGCACAACCGCATCGGCAGCCGGCCCTACATGTTCGAGATCGCCAAGCTCGAGGCGCAGGACATCGACGAGGAGATCGACTTCCTCGTCGCCGACATGATCTTCAAGCAGACGCGCGGCCTCGCCGGCGACGGCGGCAAGAGTGCGGCGAAAGCCCCGGCTTCGGCGGCGCCCGGCAAGGGCAAAGGCAAGGGCTGATCCGATGACCTCAGCTCTCGTCACCTGCCACCATCTGGTGCGCCATTTCCCGCGCTTTGCGCCGCAGTTCGAGGCGCTCGGCGTCAAGGCCGTCGTGCCGCCCATCAAGGGCCAGCAGTTCGATGCCGCCGACATGCGGCAGCTGATCAAGGGTGTTGCCGGGGTCATCGCGGGCGACGACGTCATCGACGCCAGCGTGCTGGAAGCCGGCAAGGCGAGCGCGTTGAAGGTCGTCGTCAAGTGGGGCATCGGCACCGATTCCATCGACAAGCCGGCGGCGGCCAGGATCGGCATTCCGGTCTACAACGTGCCGGGTGTGTTTTCCGACGAGGTCGCGGATCTGGCGCTGAGCCTGCTGCTCAACCTCGTGCGCGGCACGCACATCATGCACCAGTCGGTGGTGGACGGCGGCTGGCGCAAGGTCGAGGGCCGGACGCTGGCCGGCATGACGGCGGGCGTCATCGGCCTCGGCTCCATCGGCCTCGGCATCGCGCGCCGCACCACTGCGTTCGGCATGAGCACGATCGGCTATGACGTGGTGGCGCAGGACGCGGCGCGGCTGGCGGCTGCCGCAACGCGGCAGGCGCCGCTCGACGAGGTGCTGCGACAGGCCGACGTGCTGCTGCTCGCCTGCAACCTGACGCCGGAGAACCGGCACCTGATCAATGCCCGGGCGCTGGCCTCCATGAAGCGCGGCGCCATGATCGTCAACGTTTCGCGCGGGCCGCTGATCGACGAGGCGGCGCTCGCCGCAGCGCTCGCGTCCGGCCACATCGGCGGCGTTGGCCTCGACGTGTTCGAGGTGGAGCCGCTGCCGGCGTCGAGCCCGCTGCGCACGCTGCCCAACTGCGTGTTTGCCACCCACAACGGTTCCAACACGCTGGAAGCCGTGGCGCGCGTCAACCAGATGACGTGCGACATCCTGTTCGATTGCCTCGGTCTCAAGAAGGCCGCGTTCCAGCCCAACCGCGTCGCGTGAGGGAAGCGGCGCGTGACGGTGCCGGGCGCACGGGAGAGGAGCGTAAGGTGACGGAGCAGCGCGCCATGCCGGCCGGGCGATATGCCAGCTATCCCTCGCTCGCCGGCCGCTGCGTGGTCGTGACCGGCGGCGCGTCCGGCATCGGCGCGGCGCTCGTGCGCGCATTCCATGCCCAGGGCGCGCGCGTCGCCTTCCTCGACCGGGATGCGACAGCCGGCGCGGCCTTGGCCCGCGCGCTCAGCGCGGAGGCGCACCCCGCACCGCTGTTTCTCGCCTGCGACCTGACCGACACGCCGGCCCTGCAGCGCGCCATCGCCGCGGCGCGCGCGCATCTCGGCGGCATCCAGGTGCTGGTCAACAACGCCGCCAACGACACGCGCCACAGCTTCGAGGACCTGACGCCGGAGACGTTCGACGCCTGCATGGCCGTCAACCTCAAGCATCAGCTGTTCGCGGCCCAGGCGGCGGCGCCCGCCATGGCCGAGGCGGGCGGCGGCGCCATCATCTGCCTCGGCTCGATCGCGTGGCTCAACAACACCACCGGCATGATCGGCTACACCATGGCCAAGGCCGGTGTGCACGGGCTGGTGCGGACGCTGGCGCGCCTCGTCGGACCGCAGCGCATCCGCGTCAATGCCCTGCTGCCGGGCTGGACCATGACCGAGCGGCAGTTGACGCACTGGGTCGATGCCGCCGCCGAGGCCGAGATCGACCGCGCCCAATGTCTGCCGGGCCGCGTCCTGCCGGAGGATGTGGCGCGGATGGCGCTGTTCCTCGCCGCCGACGATGCCGCCATGATCACGCAGCAGGCCTTCATCGTCGACGGCGGCTGGGTCTGATCTGTCCGCCCGACGCTGGCGCGGGCGGGCCGGCAAGCGCCCGAGGGTGCACATCGCCGCAGGCCTTGCGCCGTGCTGCCGCTTCGGTTGCGGCGCCGGTGACTTCGTGCCAATCGTTGCGACGCTCCCATGGTCGGACTGGACTGTTCCGGCTGTGGCTGTTGGCGCGTGCGTCGAAACGTCGAGCCGCCGCGCCACTCCCTAGGCAGACCGGCAAGCAGACCCAGGCGACACGACAGAACCAAGAAACAAGAACCAACACGACGGGGACAAGCATGGCAGCGCATGAAGTGAAGGCGGTGCGGCCGGCCGCCGGCGACGGCGGCAGCACGGTGGCGGCTGATGCGCTGGCTTCCGTGGTCGTGTTCCTGGTGGCGTTGCCGTTGTGCATGGGTGTCGCCATCGCCTCCGGCATGCAGCCGACGGCCGGCATCATCACCGGCATCATCGGCGGCATCATCGTCGGTGCCATCGCCGGGTCGCCGCTGCAGGTGTCCGGTCCCGCCGCCGGCCTGTCGGTGCTGGTGCTGCAACTCATCCAGCAGCATGGTCTCGGCAAGCTCGCGCTCATGATCCTGCTCGCCGGCATCATCCAGATCGCGGCCGGCGTGTTCAAGCTCGGCCAGTGGTTCCGCGCCGTGTCGCCCGCCGTCATCCACGGCATGCTGGCCGGCATCGGCGTGCTGATCCTGGTGTCGCAGTTCCACGTCATGATGGACAACGCGCCCCTTGGCACCGGCCTGCAGAACCTGTTCGGCATGCCGGGCGCGCTCATCGATACGTTGAAATCCGGCGGCACGCACCTGCAGGCGCTCGGCCTGGGCATCCTGACCATCGCCACCATCGTCGCCTGGAGCACGCTGGCGCCGAAGCAGCTGCGCATGGTTCCGGCGCCGCTGGTCGGCGTGGTGGTGGCCATGATCGCGGCCGCCGTGCTGAAGCTCACCGGCATCAAGTACGTCGAGGTGCCGGCCAGCATCTGGTCGGTGACGCAGCTGCCGACCATGGACAGCCTGAAGCATCTCGTCGAGCCGGCGGTGCTGATCGGCGCGGTCTCGATCGCCTTCATCGCCAGCGCCGAGACGCTGCTGTGCGCCACCGCCGTCGACCAGATGCATTCCGGGCCGCGCACGAAATACGATCAGGAACTGCTGGCCCAGGGCGTCGGCAATACGCTGTGCGGCGCCCTCGCCGTGCTGCCCATGACGGGCGTCATCGTGCGCTCGGGCGCCAACGTGGAAGCGGGTGCCAAGACGCGCCTCTCGGCCATGTTGCACGGCGTCTGGCTGCTGCTGTTCGCCAGCCTGCTGCCGTTCACGCTGCGCTACATCCCGATGTCGGCGCTGGCCGCCATCCTGGTCTACACCGGCTACAAGCTCGCCTATCCGAAGGTGCTGCCGGAACTACGGAGGTACGGCAAGACGAAGGTCGCAATCTACTACGCGACGATCATCGCCATCGTCGCCACCAACCTGCTGACCGGCGTCCTGATCGGCCTCGGGCTGTCGCTGGCCAAGCTGCTGCACGCGGTCTCGCATCTGGTCATTCACACGCAGAGGCAGGAGGGCTCCAACCGCATCGACGTCTCGCTGGTGGGCTCCGCGACGCTGATCCGCCTGCCGCAGCTGGCGTCGGAGCTGGAAAGCCTTCCCGCCGGCGCGGAAATCCACGTCCATACCGAGTATCTCGACTACATCGACCACGCCTGCCTCGACCTGCTGACCAACTGGGACAAGCAGCACCGCGCCACCGGTGGCTCGCTCGTCGTCGAGTGGCATGAGCTGTCGCAGAAGTATCACCAGCGCCGCGCGGGCGCCTTCGCGGCGGCACAGCGCAATGCGGCCGCCACCAAGGTCGAGACCGCCACCAAGGCCGAGGGCGGCGGCAAGGTCGCGGCGAGCTGAGGCGCGCGGGGGCCGGCGCCCGGCCGCGAGGCACGGGATTGCGGAGGGCTGAAGCGCGTGCTGCGCGTCGAGAACCTCAAGGTCGGATCGTTGCCGCCCGTGTCGTTCACGGTGTCGGACGGTGAATGCCTCGCCGTAGAGGCGCCCTCCGGCACCGGCAAGACGCGCCTGCTGCGCGCCATCGCCGATCTCGAGCCGGCCGACGGCATCGTGCTGGTCGACGGCCTGCTGCGCGACGAGACGCCGGCACCGCGCTGGCGCAGGCTCGTGCGCTACGTCTGCGCTGAACCGGCGTGGTGGACCGATACGCCGCGCGCCAGCCTGGTCGTTGCCGCCTCGCCGCCGACTGCCGGCGGCCCGGTTCCGATCGGCTCGGGCAGCCGCCTCGCCCGCCTCCTGCTGGCGCTGGGCCTCGACGAAACCCTGCTCGACCGTCCCGTCGCTGCCTTGTCGACCGGCGAGCGGCAGCGCCTCGCGCTGGTGCGCGCGCTGCTCGACGAGCCGCGCGTGCTGCTGCTGGACGAGCCCGCCGCCGCCCTCGATCCCACCTCGGCGGCGCTGGTCGAGGAACTGATCCGCTTCCAGATGCTGTCGGGCCGCGTCGTGCTGCTGGTCAGCCACGATCGCGCGCAGCTCGACCGGCTGGCTCACGCCCGGCTGCAGCTGGCGCCCCCCGGCCCCGCGACCGTGCCGGCTGCCGTTGTCGCCACACCCAGGCGGTCCGCGCCATGAGCTATGTCGCCCTGCATCCGCTCGATCTCGTGCTGGCGGCGACGCTGCTGCTCGCCAATGCCGGCGTGTCCATCGCGTTCAGTCTTGGCCTCGAGCGCAGCATGGCGGTGGCGGCGATGCGCATGGTGGCGCAGCTGCTGCTGGCCGGCCTCGTGCTGAAATTCGTCTTCGCGCAGTCGTCGGGCTGGCTGACGGCGCTGGTCGGGCTGGTCATGGTTCTGGCTGCGGGATGGGAGGCGATCGCGCGCCAGGAGCGGCGCATCCTGGGCTGGCGCAGCTGGGGCTTGAGCACCGGCACGCTGCTCGCTGTCGGCCTGTTCGCCACCGTGTTCGCGGTGGCCGGCGTTATCCGCCCCGAGCCGTGGTCGGCGCCGCGCTACGTGCTGCCGCTGCTCGGCATGATCCTCGGCAACGCCTTGACCGGCATCGCGCTGGCGCTCGACACGGCCACCGCCACGGCGGCGCGCGAACGGGCGGCGATCGAGGCGCGTCTGGCGCTCGGTGCCACGCGGCTGCAGGCCATGCGCGACGTGCTGGCGCGCGCCCTGCGCACGGGGCTGATGCCGATCCTCAACGCCATGGCGGCGACCGGCGTCATCTCTCTGCCGGGCATGATGACCGGGCAGATCCTGGCCGGCCTCGATCCGTTCGAGGCGGCCAAATATCAGATCATGATCATGTTCGTGCTGTCGGGCGCCACTGCGCTGGGCGTCGTCGCGGCGGCACTCGGCGCCGTATGGCTGCTGACCGATGAGCGCCATCGCCTGCGCCTCGATCGGCTGGCCGCGAAGCGCTCCGGTTGACGGCGTGGCTGCACTGGGCGCCCTGAGCGCTGGCTCCGGATCATCCGTCCGTCGTCGATCAAGACATTCTCGGCGTGCGGCGCCTCGCCATAGCCTGGTGCAACAGCTCCCGTGTGATGGCGGTCATGCCCGGGCTCCCGAGGTCGGGTGTTCCCCGTGCCGTTGCTGGCGGGCCGGCTTATCGTCTCAGCCCACATGATTGCAGAAAAGCGGCCCCGGAGTTGCTGCTCCGGGGCCGTTGTCGTGCGTGATCGATGGTCTCGCCCGGTGTGCGCTACTGCGCCTTCGGGGTAGCTGCGGCGGGCGCGGTGGCCGGAGCAGCAGCTGCGGCGGGGGCCTTGGCGGCAGCCGCGGCGGCGCGCTCAGCGGCGGCAGCGGCGCGCTCGGCAGCCGCGGCGGCCTTCTCGGCGGCGGCAGCGGCCTCGGCGGCCTTGTCGGGAGCAGCCGGAGCCGCAGCCGGTGCGACGGCGGCCGGCGCCGGGGCGGGCTTGGTCACGGTGACAGCCTTGGCCGGCTCGGCCTTGGCGGCCGGCGCGGCCGGCACGGTGCCGGTCTCGGTCGGCTTGGCGCGCGAGACGATCGGCGCGCGGGCGGGCTTCACCTGGGCGGCCTTGGGCGCGGCGTCGTCCGCCTTCTTGGCGGCGACCGGCTTGTCGGCGCTGGCCTTGGCCTCCTGCGGCAGCGTCACGCCGCCGGCCGGCTCGTTGAAGCACACCGTGGCGGTGGCCTTGCAGGTGTGCTCGTCGAACACGATGAAGTTGAGGAACAGCTCGCAGTTCACGTCCTTCTTGCCGACGTTGTACTTGGCGATCTTGTTGTCGGCGGCCCACTTGGCGATGTAGGTGTCGAGCAGCGCCTTGGCGTCCTTGGTCGGGCCGTCCTTGCCGTAGTCGTTGACGGAGAAGGCGAGCTTCGTGCAGCGCGCGGCGGCTGGTGCGGCGGCCAGCGCCACGATGCCGGCGGCGGCGAGCGCGGTGCCGACGATCCTGGACAGAGCAGACATCGAAACACTCCTGATTGATCTCGGGTGGATCACGTTGACAAATCGCGGGCTGCGCGCACGAAGCCGTTGCCCTGACTTTGCAGCCTCTTTGCGGCAATCCTATAGCCGGCCCGGGGCGCCGTTGCCTAGCGCCACATGGGCCAAGCTGTTGGCGGATGGTGCCATTTCCACAGCTCGCGGGGCCTCCGGCGCGCCGCTCCACCGGCACTTTTCTCACCTTGCGTGTGATGCGGTGCGGACAGGGCGTTGAAACTGTTTTGTCCATCGTCGCGGCTTTGCGGCTGCGTCTTTTGTCTAGTCTCAGCCGCGCCCGGACAGCGATCGAGTCGCATTTCGTCACCCGCGTGTCACGCGAGCCGGGATCTCGTGTGCAAGTCGAAAACGAGGCGGCGCCCGGCAGCAGCCGGCCCGATCTCGCCAACAAGGGGACCACCCAATGAATCAACGCGCGCTCGGTGCCGAGTTCATCGGCACCTTCATGCTGATGGCCTCGATCTGCGGCTCGGCCTTCTACTCCTTCGGGGCTCCGGCGGGTCCGGCCGGCATCCTCGGCGTCTCGTTCGCCATCGGCTTGACGGTGATGTGCATGGCCTACGCCGTCGGCCACATCTCGGGCGGACACTTCAACCCGGCCGTCACGCTCGGCCTCGTCGCCGCCGGGCGCTTCGACTCGGGCAAGGCCGTGGGCTACATCGTGGCGCAGTGCCTCGGCGCCATCGCCGCCTGCGCCGTGTTCGCCGCCATCGGCAAGACGCCGCCGACGTTCGCCGCCAACGGCTACGGCGGGCTGTCGATGATGAAATTCGGTCTGGGCTCGGTGGCGCTGATCGAGGTCGTCATGACGGCCTTCTTCCTCATCGTCATCACCGGAGCGACCTCGAAAAAGGCGCCGGCGGGCTTTGCGCCCATCGCCATCGGCTTGGCGCTGGCGGTGATCCACATCCTGTCGATCCCGGTCTCCAACACCTCCGTGAACCCGGCGCGCAGCCTTGGCCCGGCCGTGTTCGCCGGCGGCGAGCCGCTGCAGCAGGTCTGGCTGTTCTGGGTTGCGCCCATCGTCGGCGGCGTCATCGGTGGTCTGATCGGCCGCTGGCTGCAGGACGAATAGCTGTTTGATCTGTCAACTCGAAAAGGGCGGCCCCGAGCGGGCCGCCTTTTTTGTATGCGGCTCGGTCCCGGCGTTATCGGATTGCCGCATATCCCGGCCAATTCGGCCGCAACAGGTGGAATTACTTGCGCCTGTCAAGAACATGTGCAAGCACACTGGGCCATGGGCGCAGGGGATCACGCTTCAATTGATTCCTTTGCATGACACGCTCTCTTGCTTTGCCGTAATTGGCACCCGTCCACTCCCCCTGCGCTCCCCAGCCCGTGCCGGACGCCTCCTGTCGATGTGAGGCGCCCGCGGGACATGGCTTGACCGCAGATGGAGACCGACACTTTTGGAAACGAAGACCTTCGCTGATCTGGGCTTGAGCCCCAAGGTCCTGGCTGCCGTCGAGGCCGCCGGCTATACGACCGCCACCCCGATCCAGACCGCCGCCATCCCCGTCGCCATCGCCGGCCGCGATGTGCTCGGCATCGCCCAGACCGGCACCGGTAAAACGGCGGCCTTCGTGCTGCCGATGATCACCCGCCTGGAGACGGGGCGGGCGCGGGCCCGCATGCCGCGCTCTTTGATCCTGGCGCCGACGCGCGAACTCGCGGCCCAGGTGTCCGAGAACTTCGAGAAGTACGGCATCAACAACAAGCTCGACATGGCGCTGCTGATCGGTGGCGTGTCGATGGACGAGCAGGTCAAGAAGCTCGACCGCGGCGTCGACGTGCTCATCGCCACGCCCGGTCGCCTTCTCGATCACTTCGGCCGTGGCCGCGTCATGCTGATGGGCGTGGAAATCCTCGTCATCGACGAGGCCGACCGCATGCTCGACATGGGCTTCATCCCGGACATCGAGAAGATCTGCAAGCTGCTGCCGCCGCGCCGGCAGACGCTGTTCTTCTCCGCCACCATGCCGCCCGAGATCACGCGCCTCGTCGACCAGTTCCTGAAAGACCCGGTGCGCGTCGAGGTGGCGCGACCCGCCACCACGGCGAAGACCATCACGCAGCGCTTCTACTTCTGCCGCGACGGTGAGGACTGGGCCAAGCGCGACGCCTTGCGCAAGCTGCTGCGCAAGGACGACGTGCGCAACGCCATCATATTCTGCAACCGCAAGGTCGAGGTGGCGATCCTGCTGAAGTCGCTGTTGAAGCACGGCTTCAATGCCGGCGCGCTGCACGGCGACATGGATCAGAAGAGCCGCATGGAGACCCTGGACAAGTTCCGCTCCGGCGACATCAAGTTTCTGGCCGCTTCGGATGTCGCAGCCCGTGGCCTCGACATTCCCGACGTCAGCCACGTCTTCAACTTCGACCTGCCGCGCGACAAGGACGACTACGTGCACCGCATCGGCCGCACGGGCCGTGCCGGCAAGGAGGGCTACTCGGCCTCGCTGGTGACGACCGAGGGGCTGAAGGCGCTGCAGGACATCGAGAAGATGGTCGGCGAGCCGGTGGTCTGGCTCGAGGATGTGCCGACGGAAGAGGATTACGCGGACGCCGGCAAGCGCCGCCGTGGTCGCGGCGGACGCAGTGGCGGCGGCAGGGACGCCGGGCGCGGCGAGGCCGGCCGCGGCGGCCCGCAGGCGCGTCGCCGGGACGGCGAGCGCGGCGGGGAACGCCCGGCTCAGCAGGGCGGCGTTCAGCAGGGCAGCGAGCGCGGCGAGAGCCGGGCCGAAGGCCGCAGGGACGAGCCGCGCCAGGGTGGACGCCAGGGCGAGCCGCGTCGCGGCGGTCCGCAGCGCGCGCCGCGCCATCATCTGGCCGAGGGGTTGGATGCGCCCCCGCCGCAGCAGGGGGGCGAGGCCCCGGCCCCCGAGGCCCTGGCCACCGAGGCGCCTGCCGCCGAGGGAGCGGTCGCCGAGGGATTGCCGTCGGCCGAAGTTCGTGCCGGCGCCGAGCCGCGTCGCGAGCCGCGCGGGGAGCCGCGTCAAGGCCGGGGCGGTCGTGGCCGTGGGCATGGCGAGGGCCAGGGCCAGGGCCAAGGCGAGGGCCAGCGCCAGCGCCAGCGCGAGGGTCAGCGCGAGGGCCGCGGCGAGATGCGCCCCGATGTTCCCGGCGCGCCGCAGCCAGACGTGGCGATGGCGGTGCCCGGCACCTTGCCCGAGCGTCGTCAGCGCCAGGACGGCGAGCGTCAGGGCGAGCGCCACCAGGGCGGAGGTCGCGGTGGCGAGCGGCCGGCCCAGCAGGGCCGCCCCGAGCGGGCTCGCGAGGGCGAGCGCGCGCCGCAGGGCCATCGTCCCCCCTCGCAGCCGCAGCGCCCGGCCGCCCATCGCGGCGGCCATGGCGAGCAGCGTGGCGGTAGCGGCGGCGGCGGTGTCGGCTTTGCCGACAATATTCCGGCCTTCATGCGCCGTCCGGCGCGCCCGGCCAAGGTCGCCAACGAGTAACGTCGGCTCGGCGCGGTATCAAAACGCAAAACGCGCGGTCTCCCATGTGAGACCGCGCTTTTTTTGCCTGTCGCGACGGCGACGGCAACGCGCGCCCGCGCAGGCGGGCCGTCGACGCCGGCCGGGTCAGACGGTGGCGACGATGCTCATGATCGGCTCGATCAATTCGCCCAGCGTCTGACGCGTGAACGGCTTCAGCAGGAAGTCGTCGGCGCCCGCGTTCATGGCGCGCTTCAGGTCAGCCGCATCGTTCTCGGTCGTCATGTAGATTATGAATGGTCGCTGCTCGCTCTGGCGGGCGCGGATCTGGGCGATGAATTCCAGCGGGCTCTGGCCCGGCATGTGCCAGTCGAGCAGGATGATGTTGGGCATCACACCCGCGCAGAGGTCGATGGCCTCCTTGCAGTCGTTGGCCTCGATGACCTCGAAACGCAGGTCGTCGAGGATGACGCGCGCGACTTTGCGGATGACGCTCGAATCGTCGACGACGAGACAGCGCTGCAACGGCCTCATGTCCATGGGAGTCCCGGTTCCGGCAACGAGCTGGTGTGAAAAAGGCGCGCCCCGGATCATGCGAGACGCGCCCAGATCGACTGTGCGGGAAGCCGGTTAACGGGCCGTTTACGGCTGTGGCCAGTTGCGGCTGTTGGCCGGGCGAGCCGTTCAGCCCGCCGATTTGGCCGACAGCAGGATGTCGGCGCCGTCCTTCAGAATCTCGAGCCGCATGCCGGCGCTGCCGGCCAGCCGCATGGTGTAATAGGCCTGGATGGTCAGCGCATCGAGCGGCGGTGGCGCCTTGGCGATGATGAAATCGATGAGATACTGCGGCGGGCGAGCGCTCGTGCCCTTGCAGCGCAGGAGAAACGCCGGCTGCTCGATGGAGCCCGAGATGGCCACGTCGATGTCGCCGCCGCGCGGCAGCGCCGTCATGGCGCTGGCGATGAGGTTGAGCAGCAGCTTCACCTTGTCCTTGGCCATGTGGCCGGCGGGCCCATGCCAGATCAGCTTGTGCTTGCCGGTGCCGACGAAGCCGCGGCTGATCTGCTCCGCCGTGGTCAGGTCGATCATGGCGCCGGCCGAGCCGGCGGCGCCGAACGCGAAACGCGCGAACTGCAGCCGCGCCGAGGCCTGCTCGGTGACGTTGCGGATGACGTCGAGGGCGTAGGACTTGGCCTGCGCGTCGTCGTCCTCGTCGAGGATTTCCAGGCCATTGTAGATGGCGCCGACGGGACCGATGACGTCGTGGCAGATCTTGCTCGAGATCAGCGCCGCGAGGTCGAGATCGGACGGTTGTGCTTGCTGGACCATGGACTGCCCCTGTTGAATGCGATGCTCGACGAGGTGGCGGCTGTCAGGGTGCGGCCGGCGACACGAACAGCGCCAGAAACCGCAACCAACGCGAGCAAACAGGGGCCGCAGGTGAAGGACTTTCTGCTTCGAGGTGATACACGGCGCGCATACAAGTTGCAAAGCCTGCACCGGGGTGGCAGCCGGGAAGCATTGATTTTCTTGTGTAGTTGGCACTTGCCGGCCACGCCCCTCGGTTGCGAGCATGAGCCGGATCAAGGCTGGCGCGGATGCGAATCAGTCGCGTCGCTGCCCGACCGCGAGGCTTGACGCCCGGCACGACGCGTACGCTTGGTGTGGCGGCGAGGCTTTGCGCTTCTCACCGATGCGATGCGCGACGGCGCCGAGGTGCGCGATGGGGGCGAAATGAAGCGAGGCGCGCCGGCGCGAGGAGGGTTGCCATGAGCGCACTGCTGCAGGCCGGTCGCCTCGACCACGCGGCGTTGGTGCGCGCCCTGCTGCCCACGCTGCTCGACGTCGGGCAGCGGCAGCTGCGGCTGCGTGCCGCCGGCCTCGCGGTGGAGCAGAAGGCGGACCTCTCTCCGGTGACCGAGGCCGACCGTCTGTCGGAAGGGCTGCTGCTGCAGGCCCTCGGTGCCGCGGCGCCGGGCGTCCCCGTGGTGGCGGAGGAGGAGGTGGCGGCGCGTCGCGTGCCGGAGCTCGGGCGGCGGTTCTTCCTCGTCGATCCCATCGACGGCACGCGCGAGTTCATCGAGCGGCGGGCCGAGTTCACCATCAACGTGGCGCTGGTCGAGAACGGTCATCCCGTGTTCGGCATCATCCTGGCGCCAGCGCTGGGCGAGGTGTTCGCCACCCTTGCTGCCGGCCACGCCGCCTGGACCCGCCTGGGGCCAGACGGCGCGGACGGTGTCGCGCGGCCACCGGCGTCCTGGCCGATCCCCCCGACGACTGACCGCACGGCGTCAGAGGTGGCGCCGCTGGCGGTCTGGACGCCGCTTGCCACGCGCGCGCCCTCGCCCGACGGCTTCGTCGTCGTCGGCAGCCGGTCACATCCGGGCGCCGCGCCGCCGCCGTCCTTGGCGAAGCTGCCGGTGCGCGCGCGGCGCGCCGTGGGCTCGTCGCTGAAATTCTGCCTGATCGCGCGCGGCGATGCCGACCTCTACCCGCGTCTGGGGGCGACCAGCGAATGGGACACTGCGGCGGGGCAGGCGATCCTGGAGGCGGCCGGCGGCGCCGTGCTGACGCTCGACGGCGCGCCGCTCGTCTACGGCAAGGCGGACGAGGGCTTCGCCAACCCGCATTTCGTGGCCTGGGGCCGCCGCCCGGTCGCGGGCTGAGCCGGCTGCCGGCGCACAAGGAATGACGCGCGTCAGGAAAGGCCGGCCGGCGAAGCTACGCGTGACGCTCCGAGCCGCGGCGGACCTCGGCGAGCAGCGACGCGTGTCGTGCTCGCCGAGCGGGGTGCGACTCGCCGGGAGGAGCGGCGGGGAGCACCGGTGGGCATGCGGCACTTGGCAGGCCGGATGATCCGGGCGCCGGGCGAGAGACATTTGCCTCGAAGCGGCCGGATCGTTTTCGCGGCGATCGGCTTATTTCTGCGTCGGCGCCGCCGGGGTGGCAGGAGCCGGCGCGGCCGCCGGAGCCGCGGCCCCCTTGGCTGCACCCTTGTTGGCTGCTCCCTTGGCCGCCTTGCGTTCGGCATGCGCGGTCACCGCCGCGTCGAGCGCCGTCTTGCACTCGGGCGTCAGCTTGGCCTCGTTTTCCTTGAGGCACTTGATCCGGCGCCCACCGCCCTTCTCGACGTTGGCGCACAGCGTTTCGATGGCCGACTTGCAGGCCTTGCTGGCGGCGATCGTCTCCGGCGCTGGCGGCGCCTTGGTGGCAGCGGCCGGGGCGGCCGGGGCGGGGTTGGCGGCGGCGGCCGGCGGGGTCTGGGCGGAGGCCGCGACGGCGCCGAGCGTCAGCAGGGCGGCGGCGGCCAGCAGGGACGGGGTGAGCTTGCGCATGCGCGGACGTTCCTTGGTCTGGGTGGGGGATGGGGAGGGCGTTGACCCTGTCGGATGGGGGAACGAGGTCGTGTGGCCGCTTCCGTCGCCGCGTGACGACGATTCACCTCGGGCGTTTCGCCTCGGCCCACGGGGTGCACATCGGTTGCACATCGACCTGCACATCCGCTGTGCCTGGGTGGCACGCTTCCGGATACGCGCCGGCAGGGCATTTGCGCCACGGCGAGCGGGGCCGGCCGAGCCGGCGCGCGGGATCGCCTCAAGGCACGGGGCTGGGGCGGCCGCACCCCGCCCCTCAAAGCTTGGACGACGGCACCAGCACGACCTCGCCCTTGATCAGCGTCAGGGCCAGTTCGCCGCGCTTCAGGCGCACGGCATCCTCGCCGAACAGCTGCCGCCGCCAGCCCTTCATGGCCGGCACGTCGGGTTCCGCCTCGCCGGCCATGCGCTCCAGGTCGCTGGCATCGGCGATCAGGCGCGGCGCCACCTTGTGTTTGGCCGCGCTGGCCTTCAGCAGCACCTTCAGCAGCTCCAGCGTGGCCGTTGCCTCGGCGGACAGCTGGTTGCCGTGGTTCAAAGCCGGCAGCGTCTTGGGATCGCGGGCCAGCCCCTTCTTCACCGCCTCGATGATCTCGCGGGCGCGGGCCGAGCGGGAGAACCCGTCCGACAGCGTGCGCAGCTCGGACAGCTGCTCCGGCGTGGTCGGCGACTGGTTGGCGATGTCGTAAAGCGCTTCGTCGCGCAGGATGCGGCCGCGCGGCACGTCCTGGGCTTGCGCGAGGCGATCGCGCCAGGCTGCCAGCTCAATCAGGACGCCGAGCGCCTTGCGGCTTTTCACGCGCAGTTTCAGCCGCTGCCACGCCTCGTCGGGATGCGTCTCGTAGGTCTTGGGGTCGGTCAGCAGCCCCATCTCCTCGTCGAGCCAGGAGGCGCGGCCCGTGGCATCGAGTTCGCCCTGCAGGTAGCGGTAGATGTCGCGCAGATGCGTCACGTCGCCGAGGGCATAGGTCAGCTGTTTCGACGACAGCGGGCGCCGGCTCCAGTCGGTGAAACGGGACGACTTGTCGAGGTCGCGGCCCGTCACCTTCTTGACCAGATTGACGTAGGAGACGCTGTCGCCGAAGCCGCAGACCATGGCGGCGACCTGGGTGTCGAACACCGGATGCGGGACCTTGCCCGCCTCCGCGACCACGATCTCGATGTCCTGCCGCGCGGCGTGGAACACCTTGACCACGTTCTCGTTGGCCATCAGCTCCCAGAACGGCTTCAGGTCGAGGCCCGGCGCCAACGGATCGACGATCAGCTCGGCGGCCGGGCCGGCGAGCTGGATCAGGCACAGATGGGGCCAGAACGTTTGCTCACGCATGAACTCCGTGTCGACGGCCACGAAATCGGCGGCAGCCAGCACGGAGCAGGCGTCGGCCAGCTCGGATGTGGTCGTGATTACACGCATTCGGGCGATATAACGCAAACGGCGTTCGTTGTCGCCACAATCTCGCTGGCCATGGCGTCGACGCTCCCGGCCCTGCCGCCCCGGCGCCGCCACGGTCCGCCGCCGCCCCGCTTCGGTTGCCGGCAGCCCCTCATCCGGCCGTCATCGCAGAGCGATGCTCCGCATCGACGGCAGCCTTCTCCCCGAGGGAGAAGGAAGAGGTGCTGCCGAGACTTGAATAGGTCTTCCCCTTCACGGCCCGCCCGGCCTTGACAAGGGTGGTCGTAAGTGCGTCTTTCCGGCCCTCGAATTAAACATGAACGGGCAAGGACCGAAGGCAATGGCTGAGGGCAAGGGCAAGAAGGCGGGTTCGGACAAGGCGGCTGCGGACAAGGCATCGGCTGCGCCTGCGACCGCCGCTGTGGCAGGCAAGCCGCGCCTCGCCAGCCGCTACCGCTCGCATACCTGTGGTGCCCTGCGCGCCTCCGACATCGGCACCGAGGTTCGGCTTGCCGGCTGGGTGCACCGCGTGCGTGACCACGGCGGCGTGCTGTTCATCGACCTGCGCGACCACTACGGTCTGACCCAGGTGGTGGCCGACCCCGACAGCCCGGCCTTCAAGGCGGCCGAGGCCGTGCGCTCCGAGTGGGTGGTCGCGATCACCGGCAAGGTGAGGAAGCGCCCCGACGGCACCGCCAACGCCGAGCTGCCGACCGGCGAGGTCGAGCTGTTCGCCACCGCCATCGAGGTGCTCTCGCAGGCCAAGGAGCTGCCGGTTCCCGTGTTCGGCGAGCCCGACTACCCGGAAGACCTGCGCCTCCAGTACCGCTTCCTCGATCTGCGCCGCGAGACGCTGCACGCCAACATCATGAAGCGGCAGGCCATCGTGTCGTCGATCCGCCGCCGCATGGAAGGCGCCGGCTTCTTCGAGTTCACGACGCCGATTCTGACCGCCTCGAGCCCCGAGGGCGCGCGCGACTTCCTGGTGCCGAGCCGTATCCATCCGGGCAAGTTCTACGCGCTGCCCCAGGCGCCGCAGCAGTACAAGCAGCTGCTGATGGTCTCCGGCTTCGACCGCTATTTCCAGATCGCGCCGTGCTTCCGCGACGAGGACCCGCGCGCCGACCGCCTGCCCGGCGAGTTCTACCAGCTCGACGTCGAGATGAGCTTCGTCGAGCAGGAGGACATCTGGTCGACCATGGAGCCGATCATCACCGGCGTCATGGAGGAGTTCTCTCAGGGGAAGGCCGTCACGCAGAAATGGCCGCGCATCCCCTACGACGAGGCGATCCGCAAATACGGCTCCGACAAGCCGGACCTGCGCAACCCGATCGAAATGCAGGACGTGTCCGAGCACTTCCGAGGCTCCGGCTTCAAGGTGTTCGCCAACATCCTGGACAAGGACCCCAAGGCCCGCGTGTGGGCGATCCCCGCGCCGACAGGTGGGTCGCGCGCCTTCTGCGACCGCATGAACTCGTGGGCGATTTCCGAAGGACAACCAGGGCTCGGCTATGTCATCTGCGAAAAATCGCGCGGCGCTCCTGAAGGGTCCAATGCGGAAGCATTAGGTGCGAAGCTGTTGGCCGATCCGGCTCTTCAACACATGAAGGATTTTGTCCGCGAGCAGTACGATCTCGGCTTTTTTTGGGGGGGCAAAGGCCCTATCGCCAAGAACTTGGGCCCCGACCGTACAGGCTCGCTGCTGACCGAGTTGGAGTTTGACTGCAAGCTCAAGCACGGCGATGCCGTGTTCTTTGTCGCCGGCGATCCGGCCAAGTTCTACAAGTTCGCAGGCAGCGCGCGTGACCGTGTCGGCGCCGAGCTGAAGCTCGTCAAGGAAGACCAGTTCGCGCTGGCCTGGATCGTCGATTTCCCGTTCTACGAGTGGAACGAGGACGAGAAGAAGATCGACTTCTCGCACAACCCGTTCTCGATGCCGCAGGGCGGCCTCGAGGCGTTGCAGGCGGCCAAGACGGATGAGCAGAAGCTGGCCTTGAAGGCCAACCAGTACGACATCGTCTGCAACGGCTTCGAGATCGCGTCCGGCTCGGTGCGCAACCATCGCCCCGACACCATGGTGAAAGCCTTCGAGATCACCGGCCTCAGCCAGAAGGACGTCGAGGACCGCTTCGGCGGCCTCTATCGCGCCTTCCAGTACGGCGCGCCGCCGCACGGCGGCATGGCGGCCGGCATCGACCGCATGGTCATGCTGCTGGTCGGCGCCAAGAACTTGCGCGAGATCTCGCTGTTCCCCATGAACCAGCAGGCCAACGACCTGCTGATGGGCGCTCCCAGCGAAGTCATGCCGAAGCAGCTGCGCGAACTCTCCATCCGCGTTCTGGCGGAGCCGCCGAAGCCCGGCGCCGCCGAGAAAAAGGCGTGAGGCTCACCACGCTCCCGGCCGTCACCCTCCGTGGCGGCTGGGAACCGTGCTACTCTGCTTTGCCATCAACAGGTCGGAGCCTCTGATGAACCTCACCATCGAGACCGAGCGCGAAGCAGACGGGCGCTGGATCGCCGAGGTGCCGCAGCTCCCCGGCGTACTGGCCTATGGGGTCACGCAAGACGAGGCGATGGCAAAGGCCGAGGTGCTGGCCCTGCGCGTTCTGGCGGATCGGCTCGAGCACGGTGAGAGCAAGCCAGAGAACGTATCCATCTCCGTTCAAGCCGCTGAATGAGCAATGACCGGTTCGGCGAAAGCACGACGAGTGCTCGCCGCGCTGCTGCGGCTGGGATGGCGGATCAAGCGGCAAACCGGTTCGCATCGCGTGCTGGAGTGCGATGGCCATCCTGATTGCGTCTTCGCGTTTCATGACGGGGAGGAGATCGGACCGCGTATGATGTCGCGCATTGCTAAGCAGACGGGGCTCGACCCGGATGACGTCTGACGCGCCTTCCAGCCTTGCGGACATCCCCGCTCCGTATCGCGCGCGGCTTGTGGCGCGGTCGGGGGTGATTCTCGACTCGTATCGGCGGCTCATCGGGCGCGACCTGATCGCGCGTTCGGGGGATGCCGGGGAAGATGCGGCGCGGCTCTGCGCGGCGCCGTTCGTCGTGCTGTCGCATGGGACGCAAGCCGATCCGCTGCTCGACTACGCCAACGCGGCGGCACTGGCGCTGTGGGAGATGCCGCTCGAGCAACTGATCGGCATGCCGTCGCGGCAGACGGCGGAGCCCATCAACCAGGAGGCGCGCGAACGCTTCCTGCAGCAAAGCCGCCAGCGCGGCTTCGCCACCGGCTACGAGGGCGTGCGCATCGCCGCGTCGGGCCGGCGCTTCCGCATCGAGGACGCGACGCTGTGGAACCTCGCGGACGCCGAGGGCCGCGCGGCCGGGCAGGCGGCAACGTTCGCGCGCTGGACGCATCTCGGCTGACGGTGGCAACCGACCGGCAACGCCCCGATCCGCGCGCGGGTTGAGGAAAAGCCGCCGCCGCAGGGCTTGCGCGCCTTATGCCGGCCACCCGAATCACGCCAACGTCGCCGCTACAAGGCGGCGCCCCGCGAGCGGGTGCGCTCGCGGTCGCGCAGCGAGGATCGACGGCGATGGACAGGTCAGTGCGGGGAACGGGCAAGGCGGAGCGGACACGAGCCGAAGGCGAGCCGCGCGGTGCCGCATCGAAGCCGGCCGGGAGCAAGGGCACGGCGGCGAAGGCCGACGCGGGCAAGGCCGACGCGGGCAAGGCCGACGCGGGCAAGTCTGCCGCCGCCAAGGCCGGCGCGGCGCCCCACGCCACGCATCCAGCCAAGGGCGGTTTCGAGAAGAAGACCATCGCGCTCGTCTACGACTTCGACGGCACGCTGTCGCCGAAGCCGATGCAGGAATACGGCTTCCTGCCCAAGATCGGCGTCGATCCCAAGGAGTTCTGGGCCGAGTCGAACCGGCTGGCGCAGGAGCAGGGTGCCGACAGCCTGATCACCTATATGCACCTGATGTACAAGAAGGCCAAGGCGGCCGGCGTGCGCATCGACCGCGAGGAACTGGTGGCGCTGGGCCGCAGCGTCGAGCTGTATGCGGGTGTCGAGGAGTGGTTCGACGCCATCGAGGACTACGTGAAAATCCGCGCCGAGAGCCACGGCGTCGCCTTGCGCCACTACCTCGTGTCGTCGGGCCTGACCGAGATCGTCGAAGGCACCTCGATCTATCCGCGCTTCCATCGCGTGTTCGCGTCGGAATACTGGTTCGACCCCTACGATCTGCCGTACCCGAAGCGCGTCATCACCGACACCGGCAAGACGCAGTACCTGTTCCGCATCAACAAGGGCATCGAGGATCTGGGCCAGAACATCAACCACCACATGCCCGAGGGCGCGCGGCCGATCCCATTTTCCAACATGATCTATTTCGGCGACGGCGACACCGACGTGCCGTCGATGGCCGTCATGCGCAAGAACGGTGGCCACGCCATCGCCGTGCATCCGCCGGGTAAGTCCCGTGCCAAATGCGTCGACCTGTTCAAGGCCGGCCGTATCGATTTCCTCGCCCCCGCCGACTATCGGCGCGGCTCGGACCTGTTCAAGCGCACCTGCCTGCTCATCGACCGCATGCTGGCCGATATCCGCGTGCAGGAGGAAGTCTGGCGCATGGGCAAGGCGGTGGCGGGCTGAGCACGGCGCGCGCGCGGGGATCCTTGCGGTGCGCCCGCTGCGCGAGCGTCTTGCAAGGATGTGTTCGATGCCGTGCGCGCACGTGTCGGCAGTTCGGCTCATACCCTGCGCACGAATTCCTGACGCTCCGCGCATCAGGAATTCGCGCGGTTCTGCCGCTCGCGGCGGGGGCCCTTGGCCCCTGGGCCGGCGCAAGGGAAGGTCAGGATCTTCGCCGGCCGGTATCAGCCGGTGCGGCCGGGCCGGCGCCGCTCGAGGGCTGCGGCCGAAGCATCCCCCGTCGCATGGCCGTTGAGGGCGGCGGCGGGCTGGGCGGCGATGGCGCGCGCGGGCGTGGCTTCGCTCGCAACGGGCTCCACGCCAGCGGGACCGACGGCGGCAGGCCGCCGTGCCGGGCCGATCGAGTTGGCCCAGCCGTAGGCGAGCATGGTGATGATGGCGCTGGCGGCGAAGAAGTAGACGCCGGGCAGCACGGTGGCTTCCGTGTAGCCGCTCGAATTGACGTAGAAGATCATCAGCGCCAGAACCATGACGTCGGTCATCGAGTAGCGGCCGAGCCACTCCATGGTCGAGATCGATTTCTCGCGGAACTCCGGGCTGAGGTCGGGCGAGGTCACCAGCGTCAGCAGGTAGAGCAGCTTGAGGAACGGGAAGAAGATCGACACCGCGAACACCACGCCGCACAGGAAGAATTCCTCGTTCTTGTAGAGGGCGTAGATGATGGTGGCGATGGAGTGCTCGTTGGTCCACACGTAGACGGTGGTGAAGCGGATCACCGGCAGGATGACGCCGAGTGCGAAGAACACCGTGCCGATGATGATGAGAAAGCTCAGCACGAAATTGCGGAAGGCCGAGATGGGCTTGGATTCGATCAGCGCCGGCTGCGCGCGGGCGAGGCCCGATCGTCCGTCGCCGCGCATCCAGGCGTAGGACAGGATCATCAGCATCACGCCGGCGGTGAAGAAGTAGACGCCGCTCAAGGACGCCGCGTCGAACACGCCCTGGCTCTTGATGAAGAAGATGGTCAGCGCCAGCACCAGCACATCATGCATCGACCATTTGCCGAGCCATTCGAGCGCCTTCAGCCGCTTGGCCTGACGCACCAGCTCGACCTGCGGCAGCGTAGAGACCAGAAGCAGGTAGAGCAGCTTCAGGCTCGGGAAGATGATCGAGAAGATCAGCACCGTGAAGCCCAGGAACATCTGGCCGTCGCTGATCAATGTCCTGACGGTCGAGATCAGCGAGTGCTCGGTCGACCAGAACACGAACTTGGTCAGCTTGATGATCGGCAGCGTCATGCCGAGCGCCAGGCACACGGCGGCACCGATGATGGCGAAGCTCAACAGAAACCGCCGTCCGCCGAGTTTCATCGCCGCCCGCCCGCACACCGTTCATCACCGCCGGCGTCGCGTCTGCGGAGCCGGGATCGCGCCCCAATTCATACACCAGACGTCCCGATTGCGGCAGGTTTGGGGTTCGCTCCGACCACGTTGATGCGCCCATCAGCCGGACATTAACCCTGCACGGGCCCGCTGTTGGCAGCTAACGCCATTTTGGGGCCGGGCAGGGCATCGTCGACCATGCCGCCGGAAGGAACGGGGGGGGGGGGAAGGACACATGCGGGACTTTGGCAGGAAGAACGATCGGCTTGCAGCGCGGCAACCGCCCCCCGCGACGGAGCGTCCCCACGTCGTCGAGCCCGGCGCGGCTGAGGCGACCGCGACGCTGCCGCAACTGCTGGCTGTGACCTGCGTCGGCGGAGCTGTCCTCTATTTCAGCCTCGCCGGAGGCTGGCGAGCAGGCTCGATATTCGGCCTGGCTCTGGTCGTGCTGCCGCTGCTCGAAGCCATCATCCCCGGCTTCCTCGGCACGTTCATGCCCGGGCTGGGGCAGGTGCAGCGCCTCGTCCACGCGGTTGGCGCCGTCGTCGTGGTGCTGGCGATTGCCGTCCTGGGCTGGATCGCGCTCACCCAACCGAAGCGTCCGGCAACGGCCGGCGCGCCGAGTCCCTATGAAATGGTGCGCAGGCAGGCGGCTCAGGAAAGTCCGCGGCAACGCAGCGAGAGCGACGACGCCAAGCCGCGCTTCTTCAAGCAGGGCCGCCCGATGCCTTCCGACGGTCCGGGAAGCGAACTCTACGTGCGCCGCCTGCGGCCCGAGTAGCCCCCCTTGAAAAACGACGAAGGGCCGGCTCTCCGCCAGCCCTTGCAAACCTTCTGTCACAGCAGCGCCCTGCTCGGCGCGGCCAGCGCGCTCACGCGTGGCGGGTGTGGGCAATGCCCTTGTCGTGGATGAGCTTGTGCAGCTCACCCTCCTGGAACATCTCGCGCACGATGTCGCAGCCGCCGACAAACTCGCCCTTGACGTAGAGCTGCGGGATGGTCGGCCAGTTGGTGAACTGCTTGATGCCCTCGCGCACCGCCATGTCGTCCAGTACGTTGACGTCCTTGTAGGGCACGCCGAGGTGGCCGAGGATCTGCGCCACCTGGGCCGAGAATCCGCACTGCGGAAACTTCGCCGTGCCCTTCATGAACAGCACCACGTCGTTGGTCGCGATGGTCTTGCGGATCCAGTCCTGGACGTCCTGGTGCGGGGCGTTGGGCATCGGTGATTGTCCTTGCGTGGCGCAGGCGGTTCAAGGCCGCCGGTTGTGGGGGGAGACGAGCAGGCCCGCCGGGGCGAGCGCGCGGCGCTTGCGCAGGATGTAGGCGGCCTGCTGGCCGTGTCAATCCTTCGCCGCAGTGGTGAGCGCGAGCGCGTGCAGAACATCGCCCATGAGGCCACCGAAGGCGGCGTAGACCATCTGGTGCTGCTGCACCTTGGATTTGCCCTTGAAGGCGGCGGAGGTGACGTGCGCCTGCCAGTGGTCGTTGTCGCCGGCCAGATCCTTGAGCTGGATGTCGGCGTCGGGGATCGCGGCCTTGATCTTCGTTTCGATCTCGGTGGCGGACATCGGCATTGGGGGCGTTCTCCGGGGTTGCGGCCCAGACATAGGGTGCCGCGCGTGCCGGCGCAATGGAACCGTATGGTGGCTTGTGGTGGCTTGTGGCCTATGCTGGCTTCGGCTCGGGCTGGGCCAGCCGTTCAGTGATCCAGGTCACTGAACGATGGTGCGTGGTCATGGCTGGATGGGCGCAGGTTCACGAAGGTTGCCGGCGGCGTGCCGGCCTTGGCAGGAGACACAGCACCATGAAATGCAACGTCGGCGGCATCGACCGCATCTTGAGGATCATCGTCGGCCTCGGCCTCATCGCCTGGGCGCTAGGCTTCATTCCGGGCGTCGCCCCCTCCGTCTGGGGCTGGATCGGCGTCGTACCCCTGCTGACGGCGATCGTCGGCTTCTGCCCGGCCTATCCGCTGCTCGGAATCAGCACCTGCAGCAAGAGCTGACGCTGCAGGAAGGCTTGAGCGGGCAAGAGGCCTAGCCGGCGTGCTTGGCCGGCTCGGCTCCCGTGATACTCCGGCCCCGGCGTCCGCGGGGCCGGCAATTCCGAGGCGCACCAGCAAGAGCGCCAGAGCAGCAGCACCAGGAACGGCCTCACCCCTTCTCGCTTTGGACGGGACGGGGCGGGGCCATTTTTGCTGCCAGCATGGCAGGTCGGCGGGCGAGGGCTGTGTGCTGCAGGTGGCTCGTCAGGGCGGCGGCCGCAGCGCGCTTGCGCTCGGGCGCGGTCCGCGTCATGACGGATCGAAACGTCAGACGCCGCTTCGGGCCGTGCATCGGCCGACCGGCGCTTCGACCTGTGACAACGCTGACAACGGACCCGATCCCGTGGCGCAGAAATTCTACATCACCACCGCCATCTCGTACCCCAACGGCGTGCCCCACGTCGGCCACGCCTACGAGGCCATCGCGACGGATGCCATTGCCCGTTTCGAGCGCTGCGACGGCAAGTCGGTGTTCTTCCTCACCGGCACCGACGAGCACGGCCTCAAGATGAAGCAGACGGCGGCCAAGGAGGGTATCGAGGTGCGCGCGCTGGCCGACCGCAACGCCGGCCGCTTCCAGGACATGGCGCGCGTGCTCGGCCTCTCGAATGCAGACTTCATCCGCACCACCGAGCCGCGCCACTACGCATCCGTGCAGGAGATCTGGCGCCGCATGGCCAAGGCCGGCGACATCTTCCTGAAGAAGTACGGCGGCTGGTACTCGGTGCGTGACGAGAACTACTACAAGGAGGACGAGACGGCCGTCGGCGAGGACGGCGTGCGCCGCGCCACGCCCACCGGCACGCCCGTCGAATGGACCGAGGAGGAGACCTTCTTCTTCCGCCTGTCCGCCTACCAGGACAAGCTGCTCGCCCACTACGAGGCGAACCCGGATTTCATCCTGCCGCACGAGCGCCGCAACGAGATCATCAACTTCGTCAAGGGCGGCCTGGAGGACCTGTCCGTCTCGCGCACGACGCTGGACTGGGGCGTGCCGGTGCCGGACGCGCCGGGCCATGTCATGTACGTCTGGGTCGATGCGCTCACGAACTACATCACCGGCGCCGGCTTCCCCGACGAGAAAAACCCGCGCTGGGCCTACTGGCCGGCGGACGTGCACGTCATCGGCAAGGACATCACGCGCTTCCACACGGTGTATTGGCCCGCGTTCCTGATGTCGGCCGGCATTCCCTTGCCGAAGCGCGTGTTCAGCCACGGTTTCGTGCTCAACAAGGGTGAGAAGATGTCGAAGTCGGTCGGCAACGTGCTTGACCCCTTCGCGCTTGTCGAGGCTTACGGTCGCGATCAGACGCGCTATTTCTTCCTGCGCGAAGTCGCCTTCGGCCACGACGGCAACTACAGCCACGAGCTGATCGTCAACCGCATCAATGCCGATCTCGCCAACGGCCTGGGCAACCTGGCGCAGCGCTCGCTCAGCATGATCGCCAAGGGCTTCGAGGGCCGCGTTCCGGAGCCGGGGCCGTTCACGGAGGCCGACAAGGCGATCCTGGCGCTGGCGGATGGCATGTACGCGACGGCGCGCGCCGCCATGGACAAGCAGGCCATCAAGGGCTGGCTCGACGCCGTGTGGGCGGTGATCGCCGAGGGCGACCGCTACTTCGCCAGCGAGAAGCCGTTCGACAAGGCGCACAGCCTGGAGCGCAAGGGCACCATCCTCTACGTGACGGCCGAGATCGTGCGCCAGATGGCGATCCTGGTTCAGCCGGTCATGCCGGAGAAGGCGGCCATGCTGCTCGACCTGCTGGGACAGCCGGAGGGCGCCGCGAGACAGTTCGCGGCGCTGGGCGCGGCCGGCCGCCTGAAGTCCGGCACGCAACTGCCGGCGCCGGTCGGCGTCTTCCCGCGCTGGGTCGATCCGGATGCCGGCAAGGAGGAGCCGAAGCAGGCCCAGCCCAAGCCGGCGAAACAGCCCAAGCCGCCCAAGCAGGCCAAGACTGACGGCACGCCGCCGAAGGCCTGAGGTGCCATTGCGAAAAGCGCCCTCATCCCGCGCTTCGCGCCACCTTCTCCCGGGGGAGAAGAGGTCGGAGCCGGCGGCCAAGTCCGTATTCTCCCGTCCACCCGCGTCGCGCGAGAGGTCAGGCAGCCAGAGGCGACGTCGTGATCCGCTTCTCCCAGGCCAGCGCGTGGGCCACGATCTTGTCCAGGTCGTCGAGTTCCGGCTTCCAGCCGAGGGCGGCGCGGATCTTGTCGGCTCCCGCCACGATGGCCGCCGGATCGCCGGGGCGGCGCGGGCTCAGCTTGGCCTCGAAGGCGACGCCGGAAGCGCGGCGCACGGTCTCGATCACCTCGAGCACGGAATAGCCGCGGCCGTAGCCGCAATTGTAGATGTTGCTCTCGCCACCCTTGCGTAGATGGGCAAGCGCCGCCGAGTGGGCGCGGGCCAGATCGGCGACGTGGATGTAGTCGCGCACGCAGGTGCCGTCGTGCGTCGGGTAGTCGGTGCCGAACACCTCCATGCCCGGACGCTTGCCGAGCGCGGTCTCGCAGGCGACCTTGATGAGGTGCGTGGCGCGCGGCGTCGACTGGCCGGAGCGGCCCTTCGGATCGGCGCCGGCGACGTTGAAATAGCGCAGCGCCACGAAGCTGAAATCATGCGCGCGCGAGGTGTCGCCGAGCATGATCTCGGTCATCAGCTTCGACCAGCCATAGGGCGACATGGGTGACGGCTGCGCGGCCTCCGTGACGGGGGTCTCCTTCGGGTTGCCGTAGACGGCGGCGGTCGAGGAGAAGATCATGCGGCGGACGCCGGTCGAGACCAGGGCCTCGATGAGCGAGCGCGACTTTGCGGTGTTGTTGTTGTAGTAGCCGAGCGGATCGGCGACCGATTCCGGCACCACGATCGAGCCGGCGAAGTGGATCACGGCCTCCACCTCGTGCTTGCGCACGATGGTGCGCACGAGGTCCTGGTCGCCGACATCGCCGACGACCAGCGTCGCCTGCGGGGCGATGGCGGCACGGAAGCCGGTCGAAAGGTTGTCCAGCACGACGACGCGCTCGCCCTTGTCGACGAGTTCCAGCACCATGTGGCTGCCGATGTAGCCGGCGCCTCCTGTCACCAATACGGTCACGCGATCACACTCCCTTTACGACTGCAGTCAGCGAGGCGGGGCTTTCGGACCGCCGGGCCGGCCGGCATGAAAGCACAAAGCTCTTACCGCTTTGGCGCATCTGCCGCCAGACGAGTCGGACCGCTCAAGGCAGGCGTCCGGCCACCAGCCGGATGCCGCCGAGAACCACTGCTGCCGCCAGCATGAGGCACAGCACGGCGCGCGCCCCCGGTACCTGATGGGCGCCGGCGCCGTCGGCATAGTCGGCGGCGGGCTTGGTGCCCGTGATCATGGCACGGATCAGCGGGTCCTTCTTGATGGCGCCGTACAACACGTTGGCCAGCACGTGCAGCGCCGCCAACGGCAGCAGCACGCGGTTGAACAGCATGTGGTGCCAGCGGCGAATGGGCTTCAGCCACTCCTCGGCGACGAACTTGACGAAGGGGCCATCGGCGAGGTCGTTGTGCTCGGCCGTGAACAGCCCGAGCCCCGCCTGCGCCGCCACGACGGCCAGCAGCGCCACGATCATGAAGGCGCCGAGCGGGTTGTGCCCGAGATAGGCCCGGCTGCGGCCCCCCAGCAGGTCGCGCCCGTAGGCCAGCGCGGCGGAGGGCGAGCGCACGAAGTTCGCGAAGCGCGCCGTCGAGGAGCCGACGAGGCCCCACAGCAGCCGCCAGACGACGGCGACGAGGATGGCAAGGCCGATGCCGCGATGCCAGCGCAGGGTGGCGTCGCCGAGTTTCTCGGCAAAGGTCGCCGTCGCCCAGCCGGCGGCGATCAGCGTCACCAGCAACCAATGAAAAACGCGCGTGGGGAGATCCCACGCGCGCGCCAGGTCCTGGCTCGCAGCGGTGGAGCGGGAGGCGGCGGCCTCGGGCATCACTTCTGCTCGCGGAAGATCTTGTGGCAGCCGCCGCAGTTGCCGGCAACATCGGGGAACTTGGCCTTGAAGGAGGCTTCGTCCGTGATGGCGGCATCCGCGGCCTTGGCGTCGGCAGCAAGCTTGGCGAAGCGGTCCTCGAAGTCCTTCTTTTTCTCCCAGATGACGGGCAGAGCCTCGGTTTCGCCGCCCGTCTTGCTGTCATCGGGGAACAGCGCGGGCATCTTGGGAGCCACCTCCTGGTAGGTCTTCAGGGCGGCCTTGACGGCGGCGAGGTCGAACGGGGCCTCGCCCTTCAGCATGGCGCCGGCCGCCTTGGTCGGCTTGCCCATGCTCTTCAGGAGCTCCTTGCGCTGCTTGATGGTGTCCAGGTTCTGCGCCAGCGCGACGCCGGCACTTGCGCCGACGATGAGAACGGTGCCGAACAGGCCGACGAGTGCGGGACGGCGGGCAAGACGCATGGATGAGGCTCCTGTGGCTGAGGCGGATCGGTGGCGTGCGGCTGGTTGCAGTGACCTCGGCATCCCCGGGTGGTCCCACCGGGTGATCGGATGCCGGCTTTAGGCATGTCGGCGGCCGGGTGCGCAATACAAGAGGGCGTCGTCGTCCTTTCTACTCCCGGAGTTGCCAGTTGAACGAACCCGGGCATCTCGTTTGAGCCGACGCGGGGGCGCTCAAGGTCGCATTGCCCCCCGGCAGCGTCAACGGACAACGGTCGGACCAACCTTGGTCGGACCTTGGTGGCGGCCAGGGATGCGCCGTGAGCGCTGCGACCGGGAAAATCCGAATACCTCTCTTGGGTCGACCGCCAGTCTTGCCTGCTTGCGAGGCACGAACCGCGTCAAAGATCGCCGCGGGAATTTTCTCCGGGCCCCAGTGCTTCCGGGTTCAGTGCTTCCGGGCCCCAGTGCTTCCGGGCCCCAGTGCTTCCGTGTTTCGGGGCCCATGCTGTCGCGGGCCCAGTGTTGTCGCGGGCCAAGATCGCCCGGCCTCACCTCCGTCGCGGAGCCTCGGACGGCGCCCGAGACGGCGAGCAATAACCGACGTGGCCGCTTGTCGTGACCTGGTCATGGCGGTGGTAGGACGGATGCGGGGCGATCTGGCGGGGCAGAGCCATGGGGAGCTCACACAAGTCCTCCAGGGCGTCGATCGGGTCGCCGCGGCCAACTGGTCTTCCCTGTCGGCCTACAGCTTCCCAGCGTGTATCGCCGTGCGGCGCCTCTCGGGATCGCCCGGATAGACGTATTTTGGTCTGGTCCCTGAAACGAACTCGGCGCGCGCCGCAAGGTTGCGGTCCGCGCGCCGAACTCCATCCTCAGGTCAGACTTCCCTCAGGCCAATCTTCAGCAGGTCAGGCGCGGAGCACGCCGCTTCAGGGCCAATCTTCAGCAGGCCAGGCGCGGAGCACGCCGCTTCAGGCGGGGGCGCCACCGCGCAGCCACTCCGGCATCCAGGCGCCGCCCCGCTCGGCGATCAGCTTGCGCAAGGACGCGGCCCGGCCGGGGCCAGCAGCCGACGCATCGGCGCCGCTGAGCAAAACCTTGTTCTTCTGAGCGAACTGCTCCAACTCGCGCTCCTCGGCGACGAGCATGTCCTCGGGCACAGCCATCGCCATTCCGGCGGCCTCGGCTGCTGACATCAGCGACTGCATACTCATGGTCCGCACCTTGAACTGACCAGAGAGCCTGCCGGCGCGAACACCGGAGCCCTCCATACGCCTCGATACCCTGGTGCGTTCCCTTCTACGCGCTATAGCTCGACGAAAACGGGCGTCGGTCCATGGAACGGCTGCGGTGATGCACTGACAGGACATTCTTGGAACTCACTATAATTCAAACAGGTATAAATCTCCAGTTACTTTCTAGGGATTTGCATTGCGAAATTATATTGCGGTGCACTCTCGGCGGCCTGAAGTGTTACGCGGCGAATAATTGCCGCGCCGGTCAGCCAACGTTGCGCTTGCGTGGCCCGCCGATGAGCGCGAACATGGGGCCGTCGCGCCCCTCACCCAGGCGCGGGGATCGCGGCCGACGCACCCGCATGCCTGGGTCTCCAGGAGGTCGCCATGGCACAGTCCGCCGCAAAATCCGATACCTCAAGAGCTGCAGACGGCGGGAGCCGAAGCTCCCGCTGCATCGCACTCGTCGGACCCTATCTGTCGGGAAAAACAACGCTTCTGGAGGCCATTCTGGCCCGCACGGGTGCCATCCCCCGCCAGGGCACCATCGCCGCCAGGTCGACGGTCGGGGATGCCAACCCGGAAGCCCGCGAGCATGGCATGAGTGTCTCGCTCAACGCTGCCGATGTGACCTTCCTCGGCGACACGTTCACCTTCGTCGACTGCCCCGGCTCCGTCGAGTTTCAGCTCGAGGGCGGCCATGCGCTGGCAGCGTGCGACGCGGCGGTCGTCGTGTGCGAGCCCGATCCGCGCCGCGTCCCCGCCCTGCAATTGATCCTGAAACAACTCGAGGATCGCGGGATTCCGCATTTCCTTTTTCTGAATAAGATCGACACCTTCACCACGCATGTTCGCGAAATTATTCCGGTCCTGCAGCCGGCCTCGGCGCGCCCCCTCGTGCTGCGCCAGATTCCGATCTGGGAGAACGGCATCGCCACCGGCTTCGTCGACCTCGCCTCCGAGCGTGCCTACGTCTACCGCGAGCATGCCCCGTCCGAGGTCATCGAGCTGCCGCAGTCGGTCGCCGAACGCGAGAAGGAAGCCCGCTTCCACATGCTGGAGCAGCTGGCGGACTATGACGACGAGCTGATGGAACAGCTGCTGTCCGACCTGCCGCCGCCCAAGGACAAGGTCTTCGACGATCTCGCCGTGGAATTGCGCGATGGGCTGATCTGCCCCGTGCTGCTCGGCTCGGCCGAGAACGGCAACGGCATCCTGAGGCTGCTCAAGGCCCTGCGCCACGAGGTGCCGTTCGTGGCCACCACGGCGCGACGGCTCAAAATCGAGAATGCCAGATCCTCGGCCTACGTGATGAAGACCTTGCATACCGCGCACGGCGGCAAACTCTCGCTGGTGCGGGTGCTGACCGGCGAGTTCGGCGAGGGCACGGTGGTCATGGGCCCCGACGGCGAGGATCGCTGTGCCGGCGTGCTGGCGCTGAAGGGCGAGGAGCCGGTCAAGCGCGGCACCGCCAAAGCAGGCGACACGGTGGCACTCGCCCGGCTGGAGAAGGCTCATACGGGCCAGACCATTACCGCCGAGAAGGCGGGCGTGGTGCAGGTCAGGGGGCCGGACAAGCCGGAGCCTGTGTTCGGCACCGGGCTGGTGCTCAAGGACCGCAAGGACGAGGTCAAGCTGTCGGCCGCCATGGCCAAGCTGATCGAGGAAGACCCCTCGCTGACCTTCGTGCACGAGCAGGACACGCATCAGGTCCTGCTGCTGGGCCAGGGCGAGATGCACCTGCGCGTGGCCGTCGAGCGGCTGGCCCGCAAGTTCGCCCTCGCCGTCGACCGCAAGCGGCGGCTGGTGGCCTACAAGGAGACCATCCGGACCGGGACCACGATCCATGCCCGGCACAAGAAGCAGTCGGGCGGGCATGGCCAGTTCGGCGACGTGACGCTCGACATCCAGCCGCGCGAGCGGGGTGCCGGCTTCGAGTTCAAGGAGACCATCACCGGTGGCGTGGTGCCGCGCCAGTTCATTCCATCGGTCGAGATCGGCGTGAAGGATTACCTCCAGCACGGTCCCCTGGGTTTCCCCGTCGTCGACGTGTCGGTGACGCTGACCGAGGGCTCGTACCACTCGGTCGACAGCTCCGACATGGCGTTCCGCCAGGCCGGGCGCCTCGCCATGTCGGAAGGCATGCCGAAGTGCAATCCCGTGCTGCTGGAGCCGGTCATGAAAGTGGAGATCGCGGTGCCGCAGGACGCTACCGCGCGTATCACCGGCCTCATCCCGCAGCGGCGCGGCCATATCCTGCGCTTCGACGCCCGCGACGGCTGGCCGGGCTGGGATACGGTGGAGGCGCACATCCCGGCGTCCGAGATGGAGGACCTCATCATCGAGCTGCGCTCGGCCACCTCGGGGGTCGGTACCTATACGGCCGGCTTCGACCACCTGGCCGAGCTGACCGGCAAGCTCGCCGAGCAGGTGCTGGCTCTGCACAAGGCGGCGGCCGCCTGATCTCGGCCCGGTATCCGTCGCTTTGCGGTGCAACATGCTGCCTGCGAAGCGGCGGCCGGGCGCCGAGACTGCGGGCATCGGGCCGTCACGTTCGGTCAGAACAGCTATGCTGTTGATGCAGTGCTTGAATTGATGCGCATCAAGGGCCGGGGCTATCTCGGCCCTTATCGCTTTGTGCGCTGCAATATCGCGAGCATCGGGGGGATACCATGGCCGGTCATGGGCACGTCTGGTGGACCGAACTGATGACGTCCAATCTCGAGAAGGCGATTGCCTTCTATGAGGGCGTCATGGGCTGGGACGCCGTCAAGGTTTCACGCGACGATCCCAAGCGGGCGCCGGAGCCGGGCGAGCGCAGCTACACCGTGTTCCGCAAGGACGGCGAGGGCGTGTGCGGCGTGTTCAAGATGGACGGGCCGGAATTCGCCGGCGTGCCGGACTACTGGTTCACGTACATCTCGGTCGCCGATGTCGATGCATCGTGCAAGAAGATCAGGGAGCAGGGCGGGCAGGTGCTGCGCGAGCCGCACAACATGCCCTACATCGGGCGCATCGCGGTCATCATGGACCCGGACGGCGCCGTCATCGGCATCGGCACGCCCGTGGTGCCGGAGTTGGCGTAGGCCTCACGGCCCGACACTGAGGCGGGATTCCGCTTGTCCGCGGCAGTGACGCCGCCGCGTCCGTGCCGCCTCCCCCCGTCGAAAGCGAGGGCGGGCTTGGGAGGTCTCCACCCAAACGGAGGCAAGGGCGTTGGCCCTTCCGCCGCAGGCGCCAGGTGTTTGATGAAGGGCGGCAGATTGAGCCGGCCCCGTCCGGCAGGCCTCAGCGCGACAGGTGTGCCTTGAAGGCGCGTGGCCACGCGACAAGCTGAGCCGTCGCGGCAACGGCCGCCATCAGCGTAGCCGCGACGATGCCATCGGTTTCCGCGGCCTCGATGCCGAGACCGCCGACGTTCCAATGCACGCCGAGCGCGAGTGCGGCGAAGCTCGCCGCCAGGACCGCAAGCACGACCTGCACCCGGCTCCACGAGCGATGCCGAAGCGCGTCGATGGTCTCGATGGAACGCATGTGAACTCGCGATGGAACAGGTACAAGCGCCGACGTCACGCGTGCGATCTTATCTGTGCACGTCGCCGCCGCCAACGACGATTAAGCCGCCGTTTACCACGTCGGGGCCGCAGTCCCGGATACAAGCAGGCGGCGAACTTTCCCCTGCCGGAGCGCGAGGGTGGCCTCGCTTGCGCCCGCAGGCGTGATCCCGGCCGCGCGACGCTTCTCTTGACGCAGCTGCATCACCGCCCCCCCCGCGCGCTGGCGGCGCGGGCGAGGGCGGTGGCGAGCGTTTCGCGGTCGGTGGGGAAGTCGGCTGCGATCCACCAGCGCTCGAAGCTGTCGAGGATGCGGCCGACCTCGGGGCCGGGCTTGGTGCCGAGTGCCAGCACGTCGCGGCCCGAAAACGGCATCACGGGAGGCGGCCAGCGCTCCGGCAGGGCGAGGCGTGTACGGCGCGCGTCATGGTCGACGGGCGCATGCGAGCGCGCCCACAGAACGAGGCCGCGCGCGGTCCAGGCTTCGGCACCTGATTTCGTCGCCAGGCCATAGAGCGCGGCGCGCGCCTGCCGCTCGTCGCCGAGCGCGGCATCGAAGGCGGCGTCTTGTGGCTGCGATCCGGCGGGACCGGCGATGACTGCCAGCAGATCGACCTCGGCGCTCGAAAGCTTGAGCCGTTCCTTCAAGTGTCGCGCGGCGCCGCGTGAACCGGCGAGCAGAGCGCCCAGGCGCAGCACCGCGTCGGGCCTGCGCCCGAGTGCGGTCTCCAGGCGGGCGAGCTTGTCGAGCGCGGCCACGTCGAGCGGCGCGTCGAGCATATCGAGCGTGCGCGCGGCAGCCATGGCCTCGACCGCTGCGACGGCGCGCGGCGCCACGATGAGGCGCAGCAGCTCGGCGCGGATGCGCTCGCCCGAAAGCTGGGCGAGACCGTCGCGCATCTCGGTCGCGGCGGCGAGACCGGCGGTGTCCGGCCCGTCGTGGCCATATTCCGCGTAGAAGCGGAAGAAGCGCAGGATGCGCAGATAGTCTTCGCGGATGCGCGCGTGCGGGTCACCGATGAAGCGCACGCGGCGCGCCACCAGATCGGGGTAGCCGCCGAGCGGATCGTGCACGCGGCCATGCCGGTCGCAGTAGAGGGCGTTGATGGTGAAGTCGCGCCGGCCGGCGTCCTCGGCCCAGTCGGTGGTGAATGTGACGCGAGCGTGGCGGCCGAAGGTCTCGACATCGCGGCGCAGCGTCGTCACCTCCACAGGATGGTGCTGGTGCACGAGCGTCACCGTGCCGTGCTCGATGCCGGTCGGATGCGCGCCCATGCCGGCGGCGCGCGCGAGCCGCATCACCTCGTCGGGCACGGCGGTGGTGGCGATGTCGATGTCCTTCACCGGCGTGCCGAGCAGCGCATTGCGTACCGCGCCGCCGACGCAGCGCGCGCCGTGGCCGGCGTCCTCCAGCAGCGCCAGCACGGCCTGGGTCGAGGCGTGGGCCAGCCAGGGGCAGGCCTCCAGGCTCGGCGGCGTCGCGGACGGGTTCGCGGCGGGGGGCGGCTTCGGGCTCATCGCGGACGGCTCGCTCTTGGCCTGGCCGGGGCTACTGCCGGTGGCCGGGCACGATGCGGCCGTTCTCGATCGACGGCGGCTCGTAGGGTTCGTTCGGCTTGCCGCCGTTGCTGGTCGAGAAGGCAATGAGCGTCAGCACCACCAGCATGGCGCCAGCCAGGAACAGCCAGAGCAGCGGAGCATCGTCCAGGGCACGGCTCGCCTCGCCCGCGTGGCGGCGGAAGCCGCGGCTCGGGCTGTCGCCGCTGGCGGCATCGGCGGAGGCGCCGCGCCGCTGCACCATGACGTAGATGACGTAGACGGCGGTCGGCAGCAGGAACAGAAGCACGTTCTCGATGAAGATGCGGATCATGGCTCGAACAGTCTCGCGTGCAGGTTCCGGAGCATGCCGGCGGTGGCGCCCCAGATGAAGCGGTCGCCGTAGGGCATGGCAAAGAAGTAGCGCTCGACGCCCTGGTAGAGGCGAGAGTGGCGCTGATGGTTGGCCGTGTCCATGAGGAAGGCCAGCGGCACCTCGAACACGTCGGCCACCTCGCCCGGGTTGGGATGCGGCTCGTAGTCGGGGGCGACGAGGCCGACCACGGGCAGGACGCGATAGCCGGTGCGCGTCAGGTAGACGTCGAGGAAACCGAGCGGCTCGATCGCAGCGGGATCGAGACCGATCTCCTCCTGCGCCTCGCGCAAGGCGGTGGCGACGGGCGAGGCATCGTCCTTGTCCACCTTGCCGCCGGGGAACGAGATCTGGCCGGCGTGGCTCGGCAGGTGCTCGGTGCGCACGGTCAGCAGCACGCTGAGCGGGTCGCGGGCCACGATTGGCACCAGCACGGCGGCGGGCTTTGGCGGCGGCTCGGAAGCGATCAGATGGCGCAGGTCGGGGTTGAGATCGTAGTCGCTCGGCTGGTGCGCGGTGGAGCGGTTGAAATCATCGAAAGTCGCCGGCGGGGCAGGCAGCAGACGCTGGCCCGCCAGGCGGCGGAAGCCGGCCTCGGTGAACGGCGACGGCGGCAGGGACGGAATACTGGCGGGCGCGCTGCGAGTCATGCGGCTATGTCTAGCCGCTCCGCCCGCGCGAGGCGAGCGCGGACACGTGCGGATCGCAGGCCGGCATCAGCTGAACGGTGCCTAACGGCGCGGCGCCGGCGCATCGGCGGCCACGGCGGGCGAGGTCGGCGCCGCCGCTTCGGGTGAGGCCGCCGCCTCGATGAAGACATCGACGAGCTGGCCCGAATAGGCCGGGAAGCCCTGGCGCGGCAAGGCGTAGACGACGCGCAGCACCCGCGTGTCGACGCGCTCGAAGCTGGCGCCGGTCAGCGACTTTTTCGGCACCACGATGGGGTCGACGCGCACAAACGACAGCGGCACGCGGCGCGCCGCCTGTCCGCGCAGCGAGGCGTAGCCCCGCGCCTCGGGCGAGAACAGCGGCACGTCCATCTCGTCGATGTCGACTCGGACGTGCATCGGCGCCAGGTTGCCGAGCACCATCAGCGGCGTGGCGAGGCTGCCTGCCTGGGCGAACTCTCCCGGCCTGACATTGACCTGCAACACGGCGGCGTCCATGGGGGCGCGCACGGTCAGCAGGTCGAGGTCGATCTCGGCGCGCTTCAAGGCCGCGCGGGCCTGCTCGACGTTGGCGCGCTCCACCTCGAGGCTGGCGCCGCCGCCGGGTTTGGCCACCAGATCGAGTTCGGCGTCGGCCTGGGCGGCGCGCGCCTGGGCCTCGGCGAGACGGCCGCTCGCCGCGCGCTCCGAGTTGCGCCGCTTGGTCACCTCGCGCTCGGAAATAGCGCTGTCGCCGCGCGCCTTCAGCGCGTCCGCCGTGCGCTTCTGGTCCTGCCAGTCCTCCAGCTCCGCCTGCACGGCCGAGACGGCGGCGCGGGCGGCGTCACGCGTGGCGGTGAGGGAGGGGATGCGCGCCTGCAGCTGTGCCAGACGGCGCTCGGCGGCGGCAAGCTCGGCCTTGCGGATCGTCAGCTGGGCGTCGAGCGCGCGCGCGTCGAGGCGAAACAGCGGCGCGCCGGCGGCGATGCTGGCGCCGGGTGTTGCCAGCACCTCGGACACGATCCCCGAGACGTGGGCACCGAGCGCGATCTCCTGGCTCGACGGCTCGACGATGCCGGCGGCGCCGACGAAGCCGCGCGTGCTGCCGGAGGCGGCCGGAACAGTGCTGCCGGAGGCGGCCGGAACAGTGCTGCCGGAGGCGGCCGGAACAGTGCTGCCGGAGGCGGCCGAGATAGCGCTGCCGGAGGCGGCCGGCGTGGTGGAGGCCGTGTTTCCGGGGGCGGTGGGGGGCGCTGCGGCGGTGGCCTTGGGGGCGGCGCCTGTCACCGTGCCCGGCTGCGTCGGCGGCGCCACGGTCGGCGCCACGGCGACGTTGACCGGCTGCTTGCGGGCGATGGACAGCACGGCGGCCCCGCCGGCCGCCAGCGCCAGCAGCGGCAGGCCCCATGTGACGAGCGAAGAGCGTCGGTTCATGGCTTCGTGGCCTCCTCGGGTGCGTCAGGTGGCGGCGGCAGCTCGTCGCCGGTGATGCGGCCGTCCTGCATGCGGATGATCCGGTCGGCGAAGGAAAAGATGCGCGTGTCGTGGGTGACGACGATCACCGCGCGGTCGGGCTTAAGGGCGTGCTCGCGCAACAGCTCCATCACCGTGTGCCCGGCCGGGCCGTCGAGCGAGGCGGTCGGCTCGTCGGAGATGATGAGGCGCGGCGAATGCACCAGCGCGCGGGCGATGGCGACGCGTTGCATCTGGCCGCCCGAGAGTTCCGCCGGATATTTGTCGGCGTGCTTTGCAAGGCCGACGGCGTCGAGCAGTTCGCGGGCGCGCTTCATGGCCACCCGGTCGCCCGCGCCTTGCACGAGCAGCGGCACGGAGGCGTTCTCGGCCGCGGTCAGCGCCGGCAGCAGGTTGAACTGCTGGAAGATGAAGCCGATGGTGTTGGCGCGAAAACGCGGCAGGCGCGCGCCTTTGAGAGAGGCGAGCGGCGTGCCGAACACCTCCACCGTGCCCTGTTCGCAGCTCAAGATCCCGGCGATGATCGAGATCAGCGTGGTCTTGCCACAGCCCGAAGGTCCGACGAGATAGGTGATGGCGCCGGCCTCGATGTCGACGTCGATGCCGTGCAGCACGCGCACGCGCGTCTCGCCCGCGCCGAACTCCTTGACGATGCCGCGGGCGCGCACGGCGACGCTGTGTCCGGGCGTGTGCCCGGGGCTGTGTGCAGGCGCGGCGATGGCGGTCTCCAGCATGGTGCTCATCCCCGGAACACGACGGCGGGATCGACCACCAGCACGCGGCGCAGCGACACCAGCGCCGTGATGACCATGATCAGCGTCGCCACGATGGCCACGCCGAGCGCGATCTGCCAGGGCAGGTAGAAGCCGCGGAAGAACGAGGTCGGCGAGGCGGTCGCCATCTCGAAGAAGAACGCCGTGACGCCGAGCCCGATCAGGTAGCCGATGGCGCCGATCACGCCGGCCTGCAGCATCACCATGCCGATCAGCCGGCCGTTGGTCAGCCCCATGGCCTTGAGCGCCGCGTACTGCTTCAGGTTCTCGACCACGAACATGTTGAAGGTGAGCCCGACCACGGCGATGCCGACGATGACGCCCAGAATGACGACGGTGCCGAAGTTCACCGGAATGCCGGTGTTCTTCAGAAAGTACATCATCGTCGCCCAGCGGAACTCGTCGCTCGGCAGTGCCTTGAGCCCCGTGCGTGCGGCGATCTCGTTGGCGACTGCTTTCGGGGCCAGGCCCGGCGCGGCCTTGGCCAGCACGTAGGACATCTGGTTGCGGCCGTTGTTGGTGTAGGAGAGCGCGCGCGTATAGCGCGTATAGATCAGCGGCTGCGTCTGGAACGGCGGCAGCGTGCGCAGCACCGCCGCCACCACGGCGCGGCGGTCGTTGAGTTCGATGACCTTGCCCGGCGCGATGGGATCGTTGGGCCACAGCTTCTTGAAGCCGGGAAGATCGATGGCGATGGCGTCCGGATCGCCGAGCGAGTCGAAGCTGCCGACCACGAAATCGCGCGGCAGGCCGATCAGCGTCGCGTCGTCGAGACCGTAGATGAAGCCGTTCTGCAGCGGCGAGCCGGGCGTGGTGATGACAGCCTGGCCGCGAAAGTACGGTACCGCCCAGGCGACGCCGGGCACGCCGCGCACGCGCGCCAGCTCGGTGTCGCGCAAGGGCCTCACGGTGTCGACGTATTCCACGGCCGGGTCCATGACCCAGATGTCGGGCTCCTTGGTCTCGCTGATCTGGTTGGCCGTGCGCGACATGATGCCGACGAACATGCCCGACTGCTGGCAGATGAGCAGCGTCGAGAAGGCCATGCCGAAGATGAGGCCGAGCAGCTTCGCCGTATCGCCGAACAGCATTTTCAGGGCGACGCCGTTCATGGCCGGCCCTCCGTGCCGCGCGTCTGGCGCGCATGGCCGGGTTCGGCGGCGATCAGCGTCACGACGTTCTCGATGTGCGCCGCCAGCATGCGGTCGGTATCGAGCGGCGCGTGGCGCTCGAACAGCATGCTCCACACCACGGCGACCAGCATCGGCGCGATGACGAGATGCGGGAACTCCTGCAGCGTGTTCGGACGCACCTCTCCGCGTGTCATGCCGCGCTCCAGCAGGCGGCCGAGGAAGGCCTTGCCGCGGGCGATGACCTCGTCGTGGTAGAAGGCGGTGAGGTCGGGATGTTTCGGCCCCTCCGCGATCATCAGGCGCAGCAGCACCCTGAGCCGCGATTTCGGCAGCTTCTGCATGAAGCCGAGCAGCGGCCCGCGCAGGATGTCGGCGGTCGGCAGGTCGGACGCTTCGATCTCGGCGATCAGGCTCTCGAAGCGCGGGATCAGAATGCGCCGCACGGCGGCCTTGAACAGCGCCTCCTTGGTCTCGAAGTAGACGTAGACCAAGCCCTTCGAGATGCCGGCACGCGCCGCCACGTCGTCGAGACGCGCGCCCGCGTAGCCCTTGTCGGCGAACTCTTCCAGCGCGGCGCCGATGATGGCGTCGGCGCGCTCTTGCGGCGGCTGGCGCTTGCGGGCGGCGGATCCGGCTTGCTGGCCGGGCTGGCGGGGGGCGCGCGGCATTCGGTGGCCTCTCGCGGTGGGCAGGCTGTACGCGGCGGGATCGTGGCGGGACGCCGCCTGACCGCCACGGCGCCCGGCTTCCATGGCGTGCCGGGCGCCCCACGGAGACCAGACGCCCACGCGGCCCAGGTGCCCACGGGCGTCCGGGTAGGTGCGTTAGCTGTCAGGTGCCCACGCGGCCCAGGCACAACGGCTATCGGTTTCCATATTTGCACTGACTGACTAGTCAGTCAACATCGGAGGCGCATGCGGGATGGTAGCGGGCAACCGAATGGCGCACCGCGCGAGGAGCGGGAGCGGGAGCGGGGGCGGTGGCCGGGGGCAAGGCTGTGGCCGGCAACGGGCCGAAATGACATCGGGGAGCCGGTACGACGGGCTCGTGCCGAGCCCGCGGGGCCTCGGCCCCGCACCCCGATCGGGGGACACCCCCGAGCCCCCGTCCTTTTTCGGCCTTGGCACGGAAGGCGGGAGGCAGGCGTGACAAGCGGCCGGATTGAATGACCCTGGGCGCCAGCTGCGGCGGCTCGCCGCAGAAATGCCGTCGTGGTAGCCCGTCTTGAACGATTGGGATCGACGATTCGGAAAGGCATCGAGGCCGTGACGCGCACTCTGGCAACCGGGGCATCGGGCGCCCCCCGCGCTCCGCGCAAGACGTGGCTTCCGGCGGTCGCGGCGGCGGCGGTGCTCGCCGGCGTCGCGCTGGCCCCCCTCCCCGCGCGCGCGCTCGAAGGGCTGGCGGCGCAGTTCGCCGAGACACTGGACGAGCGCCAGCAGCGGCTGTTCACGCAAGTCGTCGAGGCGCGGGCCGCCTTCGACAAGGCGTCGGACGCCTACTGGAGTGACGTCTCCGACAAGCGCGCGGCGCGCCGCGCCAAGAAGGCGATGAACCAGCCGCTCGGCATCGAGGACTACGTGACGGCGTTTCCGCCCGAGTATGCCGGCCCCAGCCTGACGACCGAACTGGCCAAGGCGTGGAGCGAGTTCCAGGCCCGCAACGCGCCGACGCCGCGCGATGTCGCCAAGCCGACGCCCACGGTCGCCACGGTGGCCGACGCACTCGCGGCCGCCAAGCAGGCGTACGGCTTCGAGCCGGCGCGCGTGTCGGAGCGTGAGTTCAAGCTGCGCTATGCGCGCGAGGCCCTGGCGCTGGGGCTCTCGCGCGATCAGGTCGTGCGCATCTATGCGCTGGAGACGGGCGGCATCGGCACCGCCGACATGCAGGCCGGCATCCATCCCATCCGCAAGACCGGCACGCCCATTTCCACCGCGCTCGGCTATGCGCAGTTGCTGGCGGCCAATTCCCTCGACGAGACGGCGAAGCACGGGCCGACGTTCATCGCGCGCCTGCAGGCGCTGGCGGCGCGGCCCGGCCTCGATGCGGCGCGTGCGCAGGCGCTGAAAGCCAAGGTGGCGGCACTGCGCAAGATGGTCGCCTATGCGCGCAGCCTGCCGCAGCAGTGGGACCAGCACGTCGCCAATGCCGGCACGCCGAAGGGGCTCGGCATCCATGCGCTGAACCTCGACGGCGATATCGGGCCGTGGCTGCAGGTGGTCAAGCTGAAGGGCCTGAAGGACCTCGCCGACAAGAGCGGCAGGACGCGGCTCGCCGGCAACGAGATCGAGCTGATGAACCTCGCCGGCCCGGCGACGGGCCTCGAGATGATGGCCGGCATCGGCCGCACGGTGCCGACGCCGAACTTCTTCTCGCGCGGCGCCTACGGCCGCAACTCGGTGGTGCGCGGCAAGACCTCGGTGGAGCTGCTCGATGCCCTGAACCAACGCATGGACGAGAACAGCAAGCACGCCGGCACGGTCGAGTTCGTCGCCGTGTTCGACGAGATCGCCCGCGAGCGCCGCCCCGCGCAGTAAGGGTCAAGGGTCCAATGACCCTTGCAGGGTGTTCGAGGGACAGCGTCCCTCGACCTTCACTTGCCTATGCAGGACCCGATGTCGCACGATCCAGCCGAACCTGGCTTTCGAGGGCGCAGCCGCGCCGAGCTGTGGCCACCGCTCGCCCGCTTCGTGACCGCCGAAGCGCGCCTCGGCCGCTGGGCGAGCGAGCACGGCGGCTGGCGGCGGTTTCTCTACGAGTTCGCGCGCTTCGGCGTGAAGCAGGCGTGGGCGTGCCTGTTCGGCGGCATCATGGTGGCGCTGGTGCTGGCGACGTGGCTGCTCTATCCGCAGAACGCAACGCTGGCGCGCTATGATTTTCTCTTTCTCTCCGCGCTCGTCGTGCAGGTGGCGCTGCTCGCCTTCCGTTTCGAGAGTCCGCGCGAGGCGGGCGTCATCCTGATCTTCCACGTCGTCGGTACGGTGATGGAGCTGTTCAAGACCGCGCACGGCTCGTGGGTGTATCCGGAAGCGGCGTGGTTCAGAGTTGCCGGCGTGCCGCTGTTCTCGGGCTTCATGTACGCGAGCGTCGGCAGCTACATGATGCGCGCCTGGGACCTGTTCGACTTCCGCTTTTTCCGCCATCCGCCGCTGTGGCAGGTGGCGCTGCTCGCCGTCGCCATCTACGTCAACTTCTTCACGCATCATTTCGTCTGGGATGCGCGGCTGCTGCTGTTCGCCGCCGCGGCGCTGATCTTCGGCCGCACCACGATCTATTATCGCATCCACCATCAGTGGCGGACCATGCCGCTGCTGCTGGCCGCGTTCCTGGCCGCGAGCTTCATCTGGCTCGCCGAGAACGCGGCCACGCTGTCGCGCATCTGGCTTTATCCGCATCAGATGGCGGCGTGGAAACCGGTGGGGGTGGCCAAGCTCGGATCGTGGTTCCTGCTGCAGATCATCAGCTACGCGCTGGTGGCGCTGGTCTGCCGCCCGGCCGAGCCCGACGACGGACCGCTGACGCGCTCGCGCGCCCGCCACGCCGACCGGCTGGCGTGACCCCTTTGCGTGTCCTTGGACCGCGTCGCGTGAGCCGCGGCTCAGCTCATGCGCCTGGCGACCTTGCTGAAGTCGGGCGGACGCTTCTCCAGGAAGGCCTGGAAGGCCTCCAGTGCTTCGGGTGACGCGAGCCGCTGCTTGAAGGCGATCAATTCCTCCTCGGTGCGGGCGAGCACATCGGGCCGCGCCTGCCCGCGCATCAGCCGCTTGGAGATGAGCACGGCTTCGGGTGGCCGCGCCGCGAGCTTTTTCGCCACCGCCTGAACCTTGGCCTCCAGTTCGGCGGCCGGGACGATGGCGTTGACGAGCCCGGCCGCCAGAGCGCGCTCCGCTGAGAACGTCTCGCCGAGTACCAGCATCTCGAAGGCGCGGGCGTGGCCCATGCGCTCCGGGATCAGCAGGCTGGACGCCGCTTCCGGTACCAGTCCCAGGTCGAGGAACGGCGTCGTGAAGCTGGACGTCGGCGTGGCATAGACGAGATCACAGTGCAGCAGCAGCGTGGTGCCGATGCCCACCGCCGGCCCGTCGACCCCGGCGATGATCGGCTTGGCGATGGTCGGCAGCGCGCGAATGAAGCTCTCGGCGCCCTTGCCGGTGGTATCGCCCGTCGTCCGGCCGCCGGCCTTCGCATTGGCCAGGAACTCGCCGATGTCGTTGCCGGCCGAGAAGATCCCGCCCGAGCCCAGGATCACCGAGCAGCGCACGTCGTCGCGTGCGTCGCCGGATTTGAGCGCGTCGGCCAGCGCCTCGTACATGGCGACGGTGAGCGCGTTCTTCTTGGCCGAGCGCGCGAGCCGCAGCGTCTGCACGCCGCCGCTCACGCCGTGCTCGATGTCGGCCGTCATGCCGGTGTCGCTCATGACGCCAGCCGGTCGGCCGAGACGCCGGTGATGCTGTCGGCGCCGGAGGTGATGGAGGCGGCGAGCCCGCCCGACGTCACCAGGATGTTCTCGGCGAAGAAGCGGGCGAGCGCGATGGCGTTCTTCGGCGCCGTGCCGCCGTCACGTGAGGCCGCGAGCGCGCCGCGCGCCAGGTAGACGCCGCCGGCCACGTTGCCGAACAGGCGCAAGTAGGGCGGCGCGCTGGCAAGTGCGGCCTCCGGGTTCGCCATCAGGTTGGCGCCCATCCACTTGGACGCCTCGATGAGTGCCGCCATGCCTTCGGCGAGGCGATCGCCCATGCGGCCGAACTCCGGCACGTTGGCGGCCTTCACCTCGGCCACCGTGGCGGCGAGGTCGGCGAGGTAGGCCTTGACACAGCCGCCACCGTCCAGCGGCAGCTTGCGCGTCACGAGGTCGATGGCGTGGATGCCGTTGGTGCCCTCGTAGATCGGCAGGATGCGCGCGTCGCGATAATACTGCGCGGCGCCGGTCTCCTCGATGAAGCCCATGCCGCCGTGCACCTGCACGCCGATGGAGGCGACCTCGCAGCCGATGTCGGTCGACCACGCCTTGGCGACGGGGGTCAGCAGCGCGGCGCGCGAGGCGGCGGCTGCCTGGGCGGCGGGATCGGAGCTGCGCTCGGCGATGTCGAGCTCGCGCGCGGTGACGAGGCAGATGCAGCGCGCAGCCTGCGTCAGCGCCCGCATGGTGAGCAGCTTGCGGCGGATGTTGGGGTGATTGATGATCGGCGCCATCTCGCCGGCCGGGCCGGTGAGCGTGCGGCCCTGCCTGCGCTCCATCGCGTACGCGGTCGCCCGCTGCGTGGCGCGCTCGGAGATGGCGACGCCCTGCACGCCGACCGCGAGGCGCGCCGCGTTCATCATGATGAACATGGTGGCGAGCCCGCGGTTCTCGCTTCCGACGAGATAGCCGATGGCGCCGTCCTTCTCGCCGAAGCTCATGACGCAGGTCGGGCTGCCGTGGATGCCGAGCTTGTGCTCGACGCCGGCGCACTGCACGTCGTTGCGGGCGCCGATGGAGCCGTCGGCGTTGACGAGGTACTTCGGCACGATGAACAGCGAGATGCCCTTGGTGCCGGGAGGCGCGTCGGGGAGGCGTGCCAGCACGAGATGGATGATGTTGTCCGTCATCTCGTGGTCGCCGTAGGTGATGAAGATCTTGGTGCCGAACACGCGGTAGGTGCCGTCGCCCTGCGGCACCGCCTTGGTCTTCACCGCTGCGAGATCCGAGCCCGCCTGCGGCTCGGTCAGGTTCATGGTGCCGGTCCACTCACCCGAGACCATCTTGGGCAGGTAGACGCGCTTCAGCTCGTCCGAGCCATGGGCATGCACGGCGTCGATGGCGCCCTGCGTCAGCAGCGGGCAGAGACCGAACGACATGTTGGACGAGTTCCAGATCTCGCACACGCTCATCGCCACCGTGCCCGGCAGACCCTGGCCGCCGGCATCCTCGGGGCAGGGCAGGCCGGTCCAGCCGGCCTCGCGGAACTGCGTATAGGCGTCCTTCCAGCCGGGCGGCGTCGAGACCTTGCCGTCCTTGAGCTTGGAGCCCTGCTGGTCACCGGTCCAGTTCAGCGGGTCGAGCACGCTGGCGCCGAACTTGCCGGCCTCCTCGACGATGGCCTTCACGGTGTCCTCGTCGAGGCCCTCGTACACGCCCGACGTCACCAGGCCATCGAAGCCGGCGGCGGTCTTCAGTGCAAACATGATGTCGTCGACGGGAGCTGTGTAGGCCATGAGCGGTTTCCTCGGGGGCGGATGCTTTTTTGATTGTCGGGAGTGGGCAGTTGCGGAGCGTTGCGCTCGGCGGGTGGGATTGGAATAGGAACGCGGACGGGAACGAGTATGGCTCAGTTGCGGCCGGTGCAAAAGCGCCGGCAAGGGGGCGCCGACGCTCCTTATGCCTTGACGTTTACGTCAACTTTTTGGGGCCGTCAATTCGGTGCGGATGCTGCGGGCTTCCGGCGCCGGTTGGGCCAGAACGCCTCGTCGATGGCGTGCATGCACTGGCGCCACTCGGCCTCGCAGGATTTGCACAGCGGCGCCGACTGCGGCGGGCGCGTGCCGCCGAGGCATTGCGGAATGAATCCGTGGCATTGCAGGCAGGCGGCGGTCCAGTCGGCGCAGGCCTGCTGGCGGTCGGGCAGGGTGTTGTCCTTGAGGCAGAACATCTGTCCGTACTTGAAGCAGTAGGACGGCTTGCCGATGTGGCAGAGGTGCTCCAGCGCCGAAGCCGGAGCGGACAGCGCGGCGGCGATCAGCGCGGCCCAGGCGGCCAGCGCCGACAGCCCGCGCGCGGTGCGGCTGGGGCCGCGTGGGCCATGCCCGACGGGGCGCGACCGTGCGCCTGGATCCAGATACGCGCGCCTCGTCATGCTCACCGGCCCCCGTTCCGCCGTCCCCTTGCATGGCGCGAGCGTCGCATGCGCTGCGCAGTCCGTGCAAGGTCAAGCGTCACCCCGCGCGGCATCCGGCTCTCGCGCCCGATTTGCGACCCCTCTTGCGCCCCCGGTTTGCGACCATGGGACCACGCGTCGGGGCTCGCGTTCCGACGCCCGAGCCGATAGGGTCCGCGCCGATTGATCGGCGGAGCCAACCGCCGCGCCTGCCGCCAATCTTTTCCGGTGCCACGACATGAGCCACGACTCTCTGCGCCACGACACCACCAGCCTCAGCCCCGGCCAGCCCCGTCCCGCCGCGCCCGCGCCCGAGACGCTGGCCCGCCTCGCGGCGATCGTCGGCCCGGCCCATGCGCTCGCCGACCCGGAGGCCCAGCAGCCCTACCTGCGCGAGTGGCGCGACAAGTACGTCGGCCGCGCCGCCCTGGTGCTGCGCCCGGAAACGACCGAGCAGGTCGCCGAGATCATGCGCATCGCCCACCAGACGGGCACGGCGATCGTGCCGCAGGCCGGCAACACCGGCCTCGTCGGCGGCCAGATCCCGTGGGAGACGGGCCACGAGGTGGTGCTGTCGCTGGCCCGCATGAAGCGCATCCGCGCCATCGAGCCGTCGGGCTCGGCTATGATCGTCGAGGCCGGCGCCACGCTCGCCGACGCCCAGGCCGCCGCCGAGCAGGCCGGCCGCTATTTCCCGCTGTCGCTGCCATCCGAAGGCACGGCGCAGGTGGGCGGCGCGCTCGCCACCAACGCCGGCGGCGTCGCCGTGCTCGCCTACGGCAATGCGCGCGCCTTCGTGCTCGGTCTCGAGGTGGTGCTGGCCGATGGCCGCATCTGGAACGGCCTGCGCACCTTGAAGAAGGACAACACCGGCTATGACCTGAAGGACCTGTTCGTCGGCTCGGAAGGCACGCTCGGCATCATCACGGCGGCGGCCTTGAAGCTCTATGCGCGGCCCGCCGAGAAGGTGACGGCGCTGGTGGCGGTCGAGAGCACGGACAAGCTCACGCAGCTGTTCCGCCTCTGCGAGGCCAAGGGCGGCGCCGCGCTCACCGCCTTCGAGTTCATGTCCGATTTCGCCATGGGCTGCGTGACGGCGCATGTGCCGGGTGCGCGGCTCCCGTTCACCGCGCCGGCGCCGTGGTACGTTCTGACGGAGCTGTCGTCGCTCAATGCTGACGGCGCGGCGGCGGCGCTGATGGAGACCATGCTGACCGAAGCGGCCGAGCAGGAGCTGATCGCGGACGCCGTCATCGCGCAATCCATCCAGCAGGCGCGCGACTTCTGGCGCCTGCGCGAGGAGCTGTCGGACGCGCAGAAGCACGAGGGCGGCTCGATCAAGCACGACATCTCGGTGCCGATATCGCTCATTCCGGAGTTCCTGGCGCGGGCCGGCGCGGAGGTCGAGCGCGTCTGCCCCGGCGCGCGGCCGATGCCGTTCGGCCATTTCGGCGACGGCAACGTGCACTACAACGTCAGCCAGCCGGTCGGCATGGACAAGGCCGCGTATCTCGCCGGATGGGATGCCATGCAGGACGCCGTGCACGCCGTCGTCGTCGCCATGAACGGCTCGATCTCGGCCGAGCACGGCATCGGCCGCATGAAGCGGGACGAGATGGCGCACATCAAGTCGCCGGTCGAGATGGACCTGATGCGCGCCATCAAGGCGGTGTTCGATCCGACCGGGATTCTGAATCCCGGCAAGGTTCTATGAGCGGCGAATTGGGCCAGTGAAGGGAAGGCCATTGGGCCCCTGGACCCCGTGCCTGCAGGGCGCCTACGCGGCCCTGGCGGCGGCGCGGGCGGCATCGGCCCAGGCCTTCACCTTCTCGACGTCGGGTGGCTGGCCGTCGCGCAGGATGCGGTGGCCGGCGGCCGTGCCGGCGAAGGTCAGCAGATCGGCGCAGAGCTTGTCCGGTTCGGCGGCGGCAATGGCGTCGAGGGAGCGGTAGCCGGCGCCGACGAACAACTGCGCCCCGCTGCCGCGCAAGCCCGCGATGCTCATCACGAGGCGCGCCTCGTCCTGCCAGTCGCGCACGGTGTCGCCATCGACCCGCGCCAGTCCGGCCTGGGCGGCGACGACATCGGGATCGGCGGCGATCAGGTCGGCAACGGTACGCAGGCCGGCGACGGCCAGCCGCTCGGCGGTCTTCGGCCCGATCGAGGGCGCCTTCTCCAGGTCGTCGGTGGGCGCGAGATGCACGCGTGGCGTCGCGGTGGCGGTGCGCTGCGCGGACGCTACGGTGCCGGCGGGATGCGTGGTGCCGGCGGGATGGGCGGTCCCGGCGGGGGTATCGGCGCCCGGCCGCGACGGCAGGGGCGGCGGCGTGGCCTCGCGGGCAGCAGGGGCGGCCTTGCCGAGCGGCACCAGCGGCGGCTGTTGCGCCGAGGGGCGCGGCGGCGCCGGGCGCGGCGTCAGGCGTGCCAGCGGATCGCCGCCGGCATGGCGTTCCAGCCGTTCGCGCAGCGAGGCCGGCGCGACGGCGGGGACCGGGGCGGCGGATGTCTCCGCAGCCGGCACCGCCGGCTCGCCTGCCACCGCAGCCATGGCGGCGGTCTGCGCGACGCGGCGGCGGCGGGCGGCGTCCTGAGCGGCGGCGCGCGGCGCCGCGACCTCGGCGGCATAACGCGCGGCAACCGCGCGTTCGTCCTCGCCCAGCGTCTCGACGACGCGGCCGGTGGCGCGCAACTCGTCGTACATGGCGGCGACGGCGGCGCGATCGGCGGCGTCCACGAGACGGCGTTCCAGCAGCTTGCGCGGGATGGCCATGACGGCGGCCAAGGTCGGTTTCACCAGCGACACCTCGGGCGGCGCCACGGCGGCCTCCGCGACGGCGCGCGTCAGCACGGCGCCGATGCTGGCGGCGGCGGCGGTCAGCAGATCGCCGAGCAGGGCGCGGGCCAGCGGGTCGAGCCCGGACGGCGGATCGACGACGCCGGCGGCGATGTCGTAGTGCGCCAGCAGCGTCTCGTAGTGCGCGTTGGCGCGGTCGGCGCCGTGGCACAGGTGCTCCGTCAAGCCGCGCGGACCAGCGCCGAGACTCGGTGCCGTGCGGCTGGTGCTTCCGTTGGGCACGGTCGCCAGCAGATCGTCGTAGGAGCGCGACACGCTCCATTCGATCGCGCGGTGGAAACTGGCCTCCGCCTCGCTCTGCGCCGTATGCAGCGGCATCAGCGGATCGCTCAGGTAATGGCCGAGCACGCCGGCCGCGAACGCCGCCTCCGCCCAGTCGGACGCGCGCAGCGCGGCGACCAGCGCATCGTACCATTCGACGGCCTTCTCCGGCGCCCCGCCCCAGTAGCCGTCGCGCGGATGCAGCACGTGGTTGGCGAAATCCTTGAATTCGTCGTCGGGTGCCTTGGCCCCCGCGAGCAGCCGTGCGTTCTGCGACAACAACAGCCGGCGCCAGGCTTCGGCGTCACCGCCGTCGAGATGGGCCAGGGCGTCGAGCGCGAGCTTGTGATGCGTGGAATTGGCATGCGCGGCGCGCAGCACGCGGAGGAGGAGGCTCATCGTCTGCGATCTCGCTTCTGGCTGCGATCCGGCGCACACCCGGTGGAAAAAGCCGAGCCTAGGGCGAGTCGGAGCGGTCGCAGCGACGATGGCAGGCGTCGTCCCCAGGTGATTGTTGCGGTCTCGGCGATATCAGGCGAGCGCGGCGGAGGTGCTGGCGGCTGCCCCGGCCTCGGGCGCATACAGCGCGTAATGCAGCTCCAGCGTATCGAGAAAGCTCGCGACCATGTCGAGCAGCGCGCCGAGTGGAATGCGGGCAGCGAGCAGGAAATCCTCACCGACCGCGAAGCCTTCGCCCGCCAACAGGCTGCACTTGCGGGCATCGATCAGGCCGCGGCTGCGCAGGTAGGCCGGCAGCGCGTCGCCGGTCTCGAAGTCGACCGTGCTGGTATCGGCGCAGTCGGCGATGGCGTCGATCAGCGCGCCGGTGCCGCCGACGAACAGGCGTGCCGGCATGGCGAACCGCGCGTCGAGCGCCGCCAGCTCGGAGGCGCGCTCGCGCGCCTTGAGGATGCGGCCCAGCATGGCGAGTTCGAGCACGCGCACACGCTCGACGGCCGCGCGCACGCCGTCGTGGCAGGCGATCTCGGCATCCGCCGTGGTCATCGGTGCGGTGACGTCGATGCGCAGCAGATCCTCGCCGGCCGCCAGCAGGGCATCGAGATGGTCGGCCAGCAGGTAGAGGCAGGCCGGGCCCGCTTCGGCCTGTGCGTCGCTACCCGGCGTTTCGAGGCCGGATGCGTCGTGTCCCAGGTTGCCGGTCTCGGCTATGGCGGAAGGCAACATGCGGGTGGTCCTCGACGTTGGTTCTCGATCGTTGCGTCTCAACTGGGCGGCGCGGCGCAGCACGCTCAGGTGTGGGCGCAGGAAATGTTGGCGGCCCGCGAGGGGCGAAGCGGCTCTCGGGCGGAAACCGACCGACCTGGGTCTCGCTCAATGGCCTCGATCGATCTGTCCATAGGGCATTGTCTCTGATTCGCGCGGTCGACCCCAGGCCGATGCCTCGATCCTGTGTGTGACGGTGGCAAGCTGGGGACCGTCTGTTGACAACCCCGGCGGGATCGCAGCGTCTTCACGGCCTTGCGACATGCGCCGCCCCCGGCAAGGCGACAGACGAGGTGACAAGCCAGATGGCGAAAAAACCAGAGCCGGCGCTGCGCGCGCTGTGGACCTTCCTCGGCACTACGCTGGTGGCGCCGTTTCTGGCGGCGCTGGTCGTCATGATGGCGGCGTTCGGGCTGGCGGCAAGTGGGCGCGGACCGTCCGACCTGCTCGCCATGCTGGATGCGGGGGCGCCGCTCGCCTCGGCCGCCCGCGCCGCGCTGGCCGCCTTCGTCTGGAGCGCGCTGCCGGCGGGCCTCGCCGGAGCCGCCCTGGCGCTGCTGGTGTGGCGGCAGGGGAGCCTGTCGGTGCTGGCGGCCGCGATCGCGGGCGCGGTGGCGGCGACGCTGTTCGCCGTGCTCGGCGGCGGCGTGCTGACACGGTACCTGACGGCGATCGCGTTCCTCGGCGCGGTGGCGACGGTGGCCGTCCGCCAGCTGCTGGTCCGGGCCCGCATCGTCGCCGCCGAGTGAACGATGCTCAGCAATTGTGCGATTATGGTTGATCAATCGTTGCCGACGGGCCAATGTCCGCCCCTTGCTGCAATGCAACAATAAGCACGGAGATTGGATCATGAACGAGATCAGGACTTTTGCCGTTCGCGCCCTGGCGCTGGCCGTCCTCGCCGTCGTCGGCCTCGCCGGCAGCCTGGTCGGCTCTGCCGAGGCCCACGTGCGGACCCGCGACGCCGTGGTGCAGCGCGAGGAAGTTCCAGCCCGCGTCCGCACGGGCCATGTGCACCACCGCGCACACCACCATCATCGTCGCCACCATCACGTGGCCGTCGTGGCGCCGCGCACCACGGTGCATGCCCGCCGCCATCGCGTTGTGGTCACGGCCCCGGCCACGCGCGTCGAGACCAGGCACCGCCGCGTGCTGGTCGATGCGCCGCGCACCCGCGTCACGCACGGCCACCGCCATCTGCACGTCGCCGCCCCGTATACCGACGTGCGTGTCGGCCGTGGCGTGCGCGTCGTGGCGCCGTTCGTCGACGTGCGCGTCGCGCGGTGACGCCGATCGTCTCCGGCGGCCGAGGCCGGACAGGCCGGGGCAAGTCGGAACTGCGATGCTGACGGTTCTCCAGGAGGCCGCGATCCGAGCACCCGGATCGCGGCCTTCGCCGTTCGCGCGCCGCCGTTCTCGTGCAGTTTGCGCAAGGCTCGACATCTCTCGTGCGAGCGACCATGATGCGCGCCGCATCGTCCGGGTGGGGTGTCGCGCGCCCGCCGTGCGGGGCCCGCGCGCGGCGGCTGGGCTGGTTCTGCCGGCGCAGCCGTCGTTCCGCGAGGGGACCGCCGGGGTGAGAGTGTCGCCGCGCCAGGTGCGCTGGCGTCACGTGCGCTGGCGTCACGTGCGTGCGTCGCGTGCATGCGTCAGGTGGGTGCGACAGGGGAGGCTCATAGCGTGTTCGGTTTCAATTCGGGGTCAAAAGGCGCTGCGGCCAGTCCGCCGCCGGCCAAGCCCGCAGAGTCCGCTCCGGTTCCACTCGCGCCTGCTGTGGCCGCCGGCCTGCCGCCCATGGCCGGCACACCGCCCGCCGCCGTTGCAACCGCGATCGCACGCGAGGCGGGCAATTCCATCATCGCCTCCGACCTCGTCATCAAGGGGCAGGGCGTCCACCTCGTGTCGCGCGGGCGCCTGCAGGTCGACGGCGAGGTGCACGGCAATATCGACGGCCGCGACGTGACCATCGGCCAGTCGGGCAGCGTGGTCGGCGTCGTCACAGCGCAGTCCATCGAAGTGCGCGGCCAGATCAAGGGCAGCCTGCGTGGCGCCAACGTAACCCTGCAGCCGTCGGCGCGCGTCGATGGCGACATCGTCGAGATGGTGCTGGTGATCCAGGAAGGCGCACACTTCGACGGCAATGTCCGCCGCGCCAAGGATGCGGCCGAGGTGGCGCCCAGTCTCGGCGAGGCTTGAATCCGGGATCGCAGGGGATCCAGAGCTTGGCTGGAACGAGCTTGCGGGCTCTCAGAGCGCCTGCACCGAAATCTCGGTGGCCAGCGCGTGCTCGGCGCCCGGTTCCAGCAGCACGACGTCGGCGCCGGCATTGGCGCTTTCGACGCACAGCATGCGGCGCCAGCCGTCGGGACCGAGGTCGCCGAGGCGCGCCGCCTTGCCCGGACCGGGATTCCATACCACCGTCGCGCGGCTGCCGCTGTTGGCGATGACGATGCGCAGCGCGCGGGCGGCATCGACGATGGTCGCCGCCGTGCCGGCTGTGTCCTGGTAGATGCGGTCGAGTTCGCCCTCGAAGCGAACGGGGCCGGCCTCGCGCTTGAGGGTGCCGCCGTCGAGTTGGTCGATGTAGGGGCGGCCCGCGAGGCCATCGACGGTCGTCACCGCGATGTCGCCAATGGCAAAATAGCTGTGCAGCGCGCCCGTGATCGCAACCGGGTGGCTCCCGTGGTTGCGGCTGGTCAGCGTGACGCGCAGGGTCGTGCCGAGCGTGACGTCGAGCGTCGCCGTGAGGTCCGCATAGCCGGCCGCCACGGTGCGGTCGGCTATGTCGGCGCCGCGCAGCCCGAGGCGGATCAGCGCCGTGCCGTCGTGGCCGTGCTGCGTCGCCAGCACCGTCCAGGTCGAGGTGCGGGCGAAGCCGTGCGCCGGCCGGCCTGCGTCCGAGGCATGGGGGCCGAACCACGGCCAGCAGACCGGGATGCCGCCGCGCGCCGGCTTGACGGCGTCCAGCCGCGCGACGGGCGACAGCCACAGCACGTCGCCGAAGTCCGGCAGGCTGAACCCGAGCACGTGCGCCCCCTTCAGCGCCACCATGGCTCGCGCGCCGTCCGCCGCCGTCAGCTCCGCGACCACACCGCCGAGCGCGCTGGCACGGAAGGCAACTGCGCCCGGGCGGCCGAAGCGGGCGTCGAGGTCGGACGCCTCCCGTGCTTGCGGGGTGTCGGCGAGACTGGCCGAGGCGAGGGCGGAGTAGCTGGGCATCGACGAATCCATGCGTATTGAGACCAAGGCGACTGATAGGCGAGGTCGGAACCGTTCGCCATCCCCCACAACGATCGTCCGTTATCGTCTTAAGAGCTGATTTGCTGCCTCATTCCAGCCACAAAACTGCGGCGCGGCGTCGCACGATTGTGCAGTGCAATATTCCTGACGACTGAAATCGCGAAACAAATCTCGTGGCGACAAAACGGCGTTTAGATTCCGGCGTTGACGCTTCGACGACGCCGATGCTTGGGTCCGCCGGCCAGATGGGGTGTCAGCCCCGAAATCAATTAGCGATGGAACATGTTCTGGCGTTCTGTTGCGGATCGTTCTGCGCGTTTCGAGCCCGCCGAGCACCCCACGATGGCCCCTTCTGGAAGCGGGTCGGTGCAGTGCGGTCATCCCGTTGCCCGATGAACGGCCCGGCACGGCCGGCCGGGGCGCGGATTGAAAGGCGGGCCTTCGGACGGATCGCACGACATCGCGAGAGCTAAGGAGAGTTTCGTTATGCGGACCTGGATTTTCGCGGCCGTCGCCGCACTCGTGACCGGCCTGTCGGGCATCGCGCCCGCCAATGCCGCCTGGACCTGCGTCGGACCCGAGTACGTGTGCGGCTCGGCTGCCGCCGAGAAGCCCGCCAAGGCCAAGAGCTACGCTCAGCCGAAGGCCGCTGCCCCCAAGGCTGCCTACAAGGCCAGCAAGAAGGCCAAGGCCAGCTACGCCGATGCCGACGAGAAGCCGGTCTACAAGAAGAAGAAGCCCGCCAAGGTCGCCCGCTCGGATGACGACGAGGCGCCGCGCAAGTCCAAGAAGTCGTCGGGCGGCGGCGACGGCGGCTCGCACTACCAGTCGGGCATGGCGTCCTATTACTGGCAGCCGCAGAAGCTGGCCTCGGGTGGCTGGTTCAACCCGAATGCCATGACGGCCGCCCACAAGACGCTGCCGTTCGGCACCAAGGTCCGCGTCACCAACAAGAACAACGGCCAGTCGGTCGTGGTGACCATCAACGATCGTGGCCCCTACATCGCCGGCCGCGTCATCGACCTGTCGAAGGCCGCCGCTGGCGCCATCAACATGCAGAACTCCGGCGTCGTGCCGGTCAACGTCGCGGTGCTCGGCAAGTAAGCCGGTGCGTTGCATGTGAGCACGTGGCGGCATGGTCGGAAGCCCGATCATGCCGCCGCCGGCGTTTCGTGCGGCGGATACTGTCTCCGGCGCGCATGTGTTTATTCGCGGCCATGCCTCTTTCCGGAGCTGCGAATCATCTACGGCCTTCGAGGAGCCTCGATGAGGCCATGGGAGCGTTCTGGACGGTGGCCTGCCGCCGATCCGATCGGGACGGGCCGATCCGCTGTTTCGGGGGACATCGACATTTTGACGGGGCCGAGCCACCCTCTGATGCGCCGCCACGCGGGTGATTGCAGCCGTGATCACATCCGTGCCCGCTGGGCCGCGCTCGCCGCGTTGCTTCTGGCGGTGTCGGTGGCGAGGGGCTCACCGGTAGCGGCCCAGGATGCCTGGCCGTTGCAGGCTTTCCCCGGCGCTCCCGCCGCCGATGCCGCCACGCGCGGTCGCCGGTCCACGGACTGGAGCCTTCCGACCGGCGCGCTGCCGGATGGCGCCGCATCGCGCGCCCGCGCTGCCGTTCCCGTCCCCGTGCCGGCTCCCGTCGGCTCCACCGCGCCGCTGCCCGTGCGCGACCCCACCTGGAGCTACACGCTGCAGCGCTTCCGCGGCGCCGCCCCCGAGGTTGCCGCCACCGCGCTGGTGCGACCTCCGCCGCGCCCCGGCGCTGCCACCAGCCTCACCGGCCCCTCGCACATCCTGTCCGGCGTCGCCTCGTTCTACTGGCAGCCGCAGATGACGGCGTCGGGCGAGGTATTCGATCCGACCCAGATGACGGCCGCCCACAAGACGCTGCCGCTCGGCACCAAGGTGCGCGTCACCGATGTGCGCAGCGGCCGCTCGGTGGTCGTGCGCATCAACGATCGCGGGCCCTTCAAGGCTGGTCGCGTCATCGACCTGTCGAAGGCGGCGGCCGAGCACCTCGGCATGCAGAGCGCCGGACTCGCGGTGGTCCGCCTCGAGGTGGTGGGCCGCTAGGCGACCCGGTACAGCGGGCATCGCGCGCCCGGGGAACGGGCCAAGGTTCGGTAACGATGAGCGCGGGATGCGGCGTCGCGGCCGCAGTCAGGCGCTTGCCAAAGGCGGTATTTTCCCGCAAGTGATGGTGGAACTCGTTGTCGGCACGGGAAGATCGGCGCAACCCCGCATGAGCCAGCCTCCGCAGCAGAGCCCCCCGGGGCAAGCCGGCGCCCGCGATCGCAGTCAGGCGTTGGGGTTGATCCGCAACGCCATGATCGAGAAGAAGCTCACCCAGGTCGAGCTTGCCGACGCCGCCGACTGCCACGAGAAGACGATCCAGAACCTGCTGGCTGGGCGCTCGGTGCGCGATCAGACGCTGTTCGACGTCTGCATGGTGCTGGGGCTCGACTTCGTGCGCCTGAAGGATGCCTGGCACGGCGCGGCGGCCGCCACGGGCGGGCCGATGGAGCTGAAGGGCGAGGGCGGCGGCACCGTGGCGCCGCTCTACATGGGCGCCTACAGTCGCGACGCCGTCGATCATTTCATCGGCAGCTACCTGACGCTGAGGCCCGCCTTCAGCCAGCCGGGCAGCATCGTCGCCTACCGCACCGACATCCTGTGGGATCCGGACTGGCCGAGCCTGCTGTTCGAGGAGCGCAACCGCCCGGATGCGCCCTACGCCCATCGCGGCCGGCTCTACATCCCGGCCTCGTCGAGCTTCATCCATCTCGTGTCGCTGACCAAGGGCGCCATGCGCATGGTGATCGTGTCGCAGATCGATCGCGGCGGCGAGATGCGCGGCCTCATCACGACGCTGAACAAGCAGCGGGCCAGCTTCGTGCCGGTGTCGGCGCCCATCGTCTACACCAAGCGCGACGCCTTCGCTGCCAACGCCTTCGGCGATATCAAGCCGGAGCACCCGTCCTACGCCGCCTACAAGGCACTCCTCGACGAAACGCTGGCCGACGGCTACGTCCGTCTTGCCACGCCGTAGTGGTGGACATCGACTTCAAGTCGCAGGACTGTCGGGCGGACGATTGGCGCGGGCGCAAGGCAAGCCCGGGCGTCTCCTGAACCATGATGGTGAAATGGCGCACCCGAAGGGATTCGAACCCCTGGCCTCTGCCTTCGGAGGGCAGCGCTCTATCCAGCTGAGCTACGGGTGCTTTAAGGCCGCGAACGATCGGGCCGGGCGAACTGATAGCGCATTCGGCCGGCGGCCGCAAACCATGCGTGGCGCGGGCCTCCCCATCTCGGGCGCGGTGGCGGCGCGCCGGGCGTCCGCCTGCGGACCTGGGGATGGGCCTCGGGCGGCGGACGCTATCGTTATCGGATGTCGGGGTCGTCGAAGCAGCGCCGCATGTATTCGCAGCGGTGGCTGCCCGAGAAATGCATGGTGTCACCCTTGGCCGGCGTGATGAAGCGGCAGATCTCGTCGAGTCCCTCCGACGTCAGCCATTTCTGCCGCCGGCCGCGCTGGACGGCGAAGCAGTCCGCCGTCTCCTCATCGGCGCCGCGGAACTGGTGCCCGCACTCGTGGCTGTAGATCCACATCTTCACGGGCGTGGAGATGCGCGACATCAGCTTGGGGTTGAGAATGAGAAAACCGGGATAGGCGGCGCCGTAGTCGTCGAGCTGGTTGTCGATGACCGTCGGGCGCTGGCCGCAAACCATGGGCTGGCCGTCGATCTTCAGCTGGCCGGCGGGCACGATCTGCGTTTCGCCGCCGACGTGGGCCGCGTATTCCTCTGGGGTCGGCGAGCCTTCCGCGCGGGCCGGCGCGGCGGGCGCGAGCCCGCACAGCCAAGCGGCTCCGGCCGCCAGCGCCGACCAACGGCTACGCATCGACATCCGCATCTCCTCGCGCCCTCCGGCACGTCGACGTCATCGTCGGCACTGGTTCCCCCGCGCCGCACCATGACGAACTTCGCAGCGACTGACAAGCAACCGCCCCTCGCGCCGTTCATGGACCCCGGCGACGGTATCGCCGGGGTGAGCGCTTGCAGCGAAACGGCCACGCCGCCGCCTGCGCACGGCGCCCAGCGACACGAGACACACGTCGAATGCTGCTTTCCCCTCACTTGCCACCGCTCGCCGAGCAGCGCCGCAGCCGGACAGGCTTGCGGACATGCTTGCCGGGGCCGACCGGGGCCGATCAGGAATGCGCGTCCGCCTCGATGTCTTCCATATCTCCGTCCGAGAAGCCGAAATGATGGCCGATTTCGTGGATCAACACATGCGTGATGAGATTGCCGAGCGTCTCGTCCGGCTCCTCGGCCCAGTAGTCGAGCAGCGGACGGCGATAGAGAAAGACCATGTCGGGATCGCGCGGCGGGTCGGAAACGCTCTTCTTGTCGAGGCTGACGCCCTGATAGAGCCCCATCAGGTCGAACGGATCGTCCAGCTCCATCTCGGCCAGAACGTCGTCGTGCGGGAAATCTTCCACGCGGATGACGAGATCGCCGCACATGTTGCGGAAATCGCTCGGCAGGCGCTCCCAGGCTGCTGCTGCCAGCACCTCGATGTCGGCGAGCGACGGCGCCACGCGGTCGCGCCAATCCATGCTGTTCGTCATGCGTCTCGCTCTCCTGGCTTCGTGCCGTCCGCTGGCCCACGCGTGCGAGGCGCCAGCGGGGCGAGAAGGTGTGGCCCATCGCGGCCTTTGACGCAACGGGGAAGCGAGCGGGACAACTGACGTGTCGTGCGGAATTCAGCGCGCTGGCGCGGCGGGAGCCTGCGAGACGCGGGCGCCGCCGAGTGCCGACGGCGGCGCCATCGTGGCGGGCGCGGGATCGGCGACGTTGGTGCCGAACTCCTGGACCTCGAGCACGGCGAGGCTGCGCTCCGGCAAGCCGTTGGGGTGCAGGCGGATGGTGCCGTCGACGCCGGCGAAGCCGTTCGGGCGCTGCAGGTTGGCGGCCGTGTAGCGGTGGCCCGGCTCACCCGCCGACGCCAGCGCCACGGCAATGCCGACGGCATCGTAGGCAAGGCTGGCGATGCGCGGCGGGGCCTGACCGAAGGTGCGGGCGAAGCGCTCCGAGAAGTCGGCCCAGCCGCGCGGATCGGGGCTCGGATACCACCCCCCCACGAAGGCCTGGTCGCGGCCGATGTTGGGATAGTTCCAGGCGCCGGTGCCGAGCAACTTGACCTTGCTCTTGTCGATACCCGAGTAGGCGAGCAGCGGCCCGAGCTGCGGCAGCACGTCCTGCCCGCCCGGTACGAACAGCGCGTCGACCGGCTGGCCGCTCGCATCCGCGGTCTTGATGGCCTCCACGATGCGTCGCGAGGGTTCGATCATGGCGTTGGCCTGCGGCGCATAGATCTCGGTCGCCACGATCGTGCCCCCGGCGCGCTGCACGGCGGCGCGGAAGGCCGGCTCGACGACCTTGCCGTAGGCATCGTCCGGCATGAGGGCCGCAAATCGCTTCTTGCCCTGCTGGGCGGCGAAGGCCACCACGCGCTCGACCTCGGCCTCGGCCATGAAACTGACGAGGTGCACGCCGTTGCCGGCCACTTGTCGGTCGTTGGAGAAGGCGAGCACGGGGACGTTGGCGGCCCGGGCTGGCGCGGCGGCGCCGGTGACGGACTTCGCCATCAGCGGCCCAAGCACGATCTCGGCGCCGTCCTTGATGGCGGCATCCGCTGCGGCGCGGGCCGTCTCCGGCGTGCCGCCGTCGTCCTTCACGAACAGCTGGATGGCCGGATTGTTGAACTCGAACAGGGCCATCTCGCCGGCCTGCTTCATCGCCTTGGCGACCGTGGCTGCGGGGCCGAAGCCGCCGAGCGGCAGCAGCATGGCGATCTTGACCGGCTGCTGCGATTTCCGATCGGCGGCCGGTCCGGTGGCGCTGGCCTCCTTCGCGGGGGGGGCGACCGAGGCCGTGGTCAGCGAGGGACCGACATTGGTGGCGCAGCCGGCGGCCAGCAGTGCGGCGCAGGCGAGGCTCGGACTCATCATCAGGCCGGCGAAGCGGCGGGCCGTGACACGGAGCGAAGCGGTTGGCGGCAGGAGCAGCATGAGCGTGTCGGTCTCTGGCTATCAATTCGGCGTTGGCGGCGCGCGCGACTTCGGACAGACACTTCAGCGCAGGTCGGCAGGTCGGCAGGTCGGCTCGGCAAGGTCGGCAGGGCAGGCGGGAGACGCCCGACCTGCGGTTGGCATAGCGCCGGAGCGCGGCGTCGTGTAGGGCCACAGGGCCACGCCCGGCAAAAAACGTCCCGCTCTCCCGCGATTGTTGAAGTAGAACACTTTTCCCGTTTCAACGGGGCTGTGGATCATGGGGACTCTTGCACTTCGCCGCGGCTGCCGCCAGCCGCCTATCGACGAATCCCGCCCGCCGCCCGCAGGGACACCATCAGCATGCAGTCAGATCCGTCGCAGCCTGGACGACAAGATCAAGGATCGGCGCTGTCCGACCGGGGGCAGCCGGGAAACGAGCCGTCCGAAAATGCGGTGGACGGCGCCCGAGGGGTTGGGTCCGGGACGGCCGTGGGCGATGCCGAGGTGGCCCCGCCGGAGCCCATCCCTGGCGGCCCGGCGGCGCGAGCCTCGACCGTGCTGACGCGGCAGCTGGCGGTGCCCCTCAAGTCCGGCCTCTATCTGGTGGCCACGCCCATTGGCAACCTGGGCGACATCACGCTGCGCGCGCTGGCCACGCTCGCCCGCGCCGACGTCATCTATTGCGAGGATACGCGCCACAGCCGCACGCTGCTGGCGCACTACGCCATCCAGGCGCCGCTGAAGCCCTATCACGACCACAACGCCGACGAGATGCGCCCGCGCGTGCTCGGCGACATCGCCGCCGGCAAGGTGGTGGCGCTGATCTCGGATGCGGGCCTGCCGCTGGTCTCCGACCCCGGCTTCAAGCTGGTGCGGGCGGCGGTGGAGGCGGGGCATCACGTCGAGACGCTGCCGGGGCCGAGCGCGACGCTGACGGCGCTGGCCAGCTCCGGGCTGCCGACGGACGCCTTCCTGTTCGCCGGTTTCCTGCCCGCCCGGCAGGCGGCGCGACGGGCGCGCATCATGGAGCTGAAGGCGATCCCCGCCACGTTGATCCTGTTCGAGGCGCCGACGCGGCTGGCCGAGACGCTGACCGATCTCGCCGAGGTGCTGGGGCCGCGTCCTGGCGTCGTGGCGCGCGAGTTGACCAAGCTGCACGAGGAATATCGCCGCGGGGCCTTGCCGGAGCTGGCCGCGCAGGCGGCGGCGAGCGAAACGCGGGGCGAGATCGTGCTGCTGGTCGGTCCGCCCGCGGCGGGCGCGGCGGCAGACACCTCGGACGCGGCCATCAGCGCGCGTCTGCAGGAAGCGCTCGCCGACATGAGCCTGCGCGATGCCGCGCATATGGTGGCGGAGGCGATGCTCGTGCCGCGCGCCCGCGTCTACGATCTGGGCCTGAAGTTGAAACGCGGGCGCGGACCGGCATGAGCACGGGCCGGCGGGATACGCCCGAACGCAGCCGCGCGGGGAGCGGCACGCGGGCTGCGCGGGAGCGGCATGGTCGGCGCTCGGAATGGCTGGCCGCGCTGGCCTTGATGGCGCGAGGGTACCGCATCCTGGAACGGCGCCACAAGACGCCGCTCGGCGAGATCGACCTCATCGCGCGGCGCGGCAAGCGGCTCGCCTTCGTCGAGGTCAAGGCGCGGCGCACGCTGGAGGATTGCCACGCGGCCATCACGCCGCGCGCCGCCGCGCGCATCCGCCGCGCCGCGACACTGTGGCTGGGCAGGAAGCCGCAGTATCACGGCCACGACCAGGGCTTCGACGTCGTCTTCGTGCTGCCGCGCCGCTGGCCCCGGCACATCGAGGACGGGCTGTGACGGCGGGGCTGCAAATCGCCTCCGTCGTGCTAGAAGACGGCGTCCTGCCATCGACCGACGGAAGCTCCCGACATGTCCTTGAAGATCGCCTGCCAGATGGACCCCATCGAGGGCATCGACATCCGCGGCGACAGCACCTTCGCGCTGCTGCTGGAAGCGCAGACGCGCGGCCACGACATTTTCTACTACACGCCGCAGAACCTTGCGCTGCGCGGCGACACGCTGATGGCACGCGGCGCCTCGCTGCAGGTCAAGGATGAGATCGGTCGGCATTTCGCAGTGTCGGACCCGCGCGTTGTCGACCTCGCCTCGCGCGACGTGGTGCTGCTGCGCCAGGACCCGCCGTTCGACATGGCCTATATCACGTCGACACATCTGCTCGAGCGCATCCACCCGAAGACGCTGGTCGTCAATGACCCGGCGCACGTGCGCAATGCGCCGGAAAAGCTGTTCGTGCTCGATTTCCTCGACCTGATGCCGCCGACGCTGGTGACGCGCTCGCTTGCCGATGTGCAGGCGTTCCGCGCCGAGTACAAGGACATCATCGTCAAGCCGCTGTACGGCAATGGCGGCGCATCCGTGTTCCGCCTCAAGCCGGAGGACAGCAATCTCGGATCACTGGTCGAGATGTTCCAGGCCGTGTTCCGCGAGCCGTTCATGGTGCAGCAGTATCGCCCCGAGGTGCGGGCCGGCGACAAGCGCATCATCCTCGTCGACGGCGAGGTGGCGGGCGCCATCAACCGCGTGCCGGCCGAGGGCGAGACGCGCTCCAACATGCACGTCGGCGGCAAGCCGGTGAAAACGGAGCTGACCGACCGCGACCTGGAGATCTGCCGCCGCCTCGGCCCCGAGCTGAAACGGCGCGGCCTGCTGTTCACCGGCATCGACGTCATCGGGCCGTATCTGACCGAGATCAACGTCACGTCGCCGACCGGCATCCGCCAGGTGAAGGCCTTCGGCGGACCCGACATCGCCGCCCTCATCTGGAATGCCATCGAGCGAAAGCGCGGCGCGAAGACGGCGAGCGCCGCCGCCAAGCCCGACAAGCGCAAGGCCAAGACGTGACGGCCGCCGAGCAGGTTCGCGGCTGACGCGAACCGCGCCGTCCGGCGCGGCACCGGTGTGTGCGTGCGCCATCGTGCTGCCGCAAGTCGCGTGTAGCCGGAGCCGCCCCGGCGCACCGCCTTGGTTTCGCCGGGGACAGACAGAGCCCCAGCCACGTTCCACCATCAGAGGAGACCAGTCCGTGAGAGTTCAACAGCGATCGTCACACACCGTGCCGACGCCTGTCGAGCGTCCGGCTGTCCGTCATTCCCTGTGGTTGAACATCCATGGCACTTTCGCTCATCAAGCGCCGGCAGGACGCCGAGCGCGCGCGGATCGAGGCTTATGAGGCTTCGCTGCGCCGCGTCTCCCAGCGTGCGCGCCCGGCTCCCGATTTCCTGAACGCCCTCGCTGAGGCCTCGCTCGGCCTCGCAGCCGACGTGGTGCGTCCGCCAGAGGCGTGGCGTCCGCAGATGAAGACGCGCGATCCCGCGCGCCTGCGTCTGGCGGCGGCGCGTCACCTGTTCGCACGCTATGTGGTGCCGGCGCACCTGGAGCAGGTGTGGCTCGACGCCTCCGGACTGGTGCCGGACGAGGTGGCGCTGCGCCGGCGCTGGTACGTGGTCGTGGCCGGTGGCGGCTCCCTCTATCGCGAGGGGGCCGGCGAGTGGCTGTCGCGCAAGGAGGTGCACGCGTTCCTCAATCCGGGCGCGCCCGTTTCCTTCGAGGCGGCGTTCTGCCGTGCCATCGCGCAGTCCTGCACCGACGACGCAGGGCTGGCGCTGCGCATCGCGCATTCGCGTCTGGCCGAGGTGCCGCGTGAGGAACTCGGCTTCTGGCGCGAGGTGGTGCGGTTCTTCTGCGCCAACCCTGTGCCGGTCGCCGAGATGGACGATCTGCGCGATTTCCTCGCCGATTGCCTGCGTCGCGATCCGGCCTACCGCATCAAGGGGCGCACGCTCGCCTCGCTGGGGCGGCAGATGCGGCAGTGGCATCGCGAGCTGGAGGCCATCGCGCGCATCGAGGAGGCGCAGCGACGGGCGGAGGCGGCGCGCGCGCGGGCACGCGGGGTGCCGGTCGAGCCGTCGGCTGGTGGCCGTTGGCCGGGGGCGCAGATCGCCGACTGGTCGTGGCGGCCGTCGTCGAAGGATCGCTCCAGCCGCGAGGAGTACGTCATCGTCCAGCTGCGCACGGCCGCCGATCTCGTGGCCGAGACGCAGGCCATGCGTCACTGCGTTGCGAGCTATGCGACGAAGTGCATCGCCGGGCACGCGTCGATCTGGTCGCTGCGCCGCTGCGCTGGGGGCGGCAGCCAGCGCCTGTTGACCATCGAGGTCGATGCGCGGGCGCGCGCGGTGCAGGTGCGCGGCTTCGCCAACCGTCCGGCGCATGCCGACGAAGCCCGGCTCCTCGAGCGCTGGGCCAGGGCCCGGGGCATCGAGCTGGTCTGACCGGGGACGCCGCGACCGGGTTTTCCCCGTCGCGGCGTCCATCTCCGGCAGGCGTCATGTCCGGCATGTGTCCATGACCGGTAGGCGTCCGGCTGGCCATTTGACATCGGCCCGCCGACGGGGCGAGTGTGCGCCGTCATCCTTGGGGCGCGCGCGTCGCGCCTGGACGAACGCGGCCAGCAACGAGGGACGACGGCGATGACGGACCAAGGCGAGGCGATGTTTCTGCCGGTGGCGGCGCTGGCGATCTGGACGTTCTGCGTCCTGCTGCAGGTGCCGATCCGGCGCTTCCGCGCCGCTTTCGCGGGCAAGATCGGCCCCGGCGATTTCCGCTACGGCGAATCCGCGCGCGTTCCGGGCGAGGTGTCGCTGCCCAACCGCAACTACATGAACCTGCTCGAGCTGCCCGTATTGTTCTATGTGCTGGCGCTGACCCTGTTCGTCACGCATCGCGTCGATGGGCCGTATCTCAAGCTCGCCTGGGCCTTCGTGGCTTTGCGCATGGTGCACACGATCGTGCATCTCACGTACAACAACGTCTTTCACCGCCTCGCGGTGTTCGCGGCCTCGAACCTCGCGCTGCTCGCCATGTGGCTGCGCTTCGGCTGGAGCTTGATGCACGGATGACGATGCCGCAGGCCCGCACAGAGGCAGAGACGGTGACGGCGGGGAAACCGATCCTGCTCGTGGCGGCGGTGGCGCTCGTCGATCGCGACAATCGCGTGCTGATCGCGCGCCGGCCCGAGGGCAAATCGATGGCCGGCCTGTGGGAGTTTCCCGGCGGCAAGGTCGAGCCGCGCGAGACCCCCGAGGCCGCGCTGGTGCGCGAGCTGCGCGAGGAACTCGGCATCGAGGTCTGCCTGACGTGCCTGGCGCCATTCACGTTCGCCAGCCACGCCTACGAGCGCTTCCACCTGCTGATGCCGCTCTATCTGTGCCGCAACTGGGAGGGCGACGTCACGCCGCGCGAGGGCCAGGAAATCGCCTGGGTGCGCGCGATCCGCCTCGCCGACTACCCGATGCCGCCGGCCGACCTGCCGCTGATCCCGTGGTTGCGCGATCTTCTGGTGTGAGGCGCTCGGCGCATCTGACCGTCGAGCCGAAAAGGGTTGGTGTGGCGGCTGCGCGCACGGCGGTGTCAGGATATGAGCAGCGGTGTCTGGTGCACGAAGCGGCGCGCCGTTGTCTCCTCGACCAGGAACACGGCCACGTCGGCGCGTCGGACCGGCGCGGCGACCCAGGTGGCCGGATCGACAAGGGCGCGGCATTTTCCCGTCGCCGGGCCATCCTGCAGCACGCCGGGCCGCACGATGGTCCACGCGAGCCCGCTGTCGCGGATCATGCGTTCCTGGATGTCCTTGTCGTCGTAGGTCTTGCGCAGCAGGAACGGGAACAGGAACGAGTCGTAGAGCAGGCCGCCGCGCCCCCGGCTGTCGCCGGCGCCGATGCCGGTGACGGCGACGAGGCGGCCGACGCCAGCCGTCTTCATGGCGTCGACGAGGGCGCGCGTGGAGCGCGAGAAGACGGTGGTGCCGGTGAACGGCATTTCCAGGCTCAAGGCGCGGCCGACGGTCTGGATCACCGCGTCGACGCCGGCGAGCGCCGCGGCGACCTGCGCCGGGTCGGTGGCATCCGCGTTGAGCTTGGTCAGGCGGGCGTGCTCGAGCGGGATGGCGGAGGCGGAGCGCGCCAGCGCGCGCACATCGTGGCCGGCGGCGAGCGCCGCCTTGACGGTTTCGAGCCCGATGCCGCGGCTGGCGCCGAGGACGAGAATGACGGCCATGCTTGTGTCTCCGATGCGCGGCGGGCGGATCAGCTGCCGAGCGCGGCGCGGATCTTCGCGGCGTTGGCGGCGAGAACCTCGGGCTTCTCCATGCCGCGCGCATGCGCCCGGAGCGGCACGCCCTCGTGGCGGGGAATGACATGGATGTGCAGGTGGAACACGGTCTGTCCTGCGGGCGCCTCGTTGAACTGCATGACCACGATGCCGTCGGCGTTGAAGGCCGCCTTGGAGGCGCGCGCGATGGTCTGCACGATGGGCATGATGCGGGCCAGCACGGCGGGGTCCGCATCGAGAAGGTTGCGCGAGGGCGCCTTGGGAATGACCAGGGCGTGGCCCTCGGCCTGCGGCATGGCGTCCATGATGACGAGGGCGTCGGCGTCCTCGTAGACCTTGGCGCACGGGATCTCGCCGCGCAGGATTTTGCCGAAGATATTGCCGCTGTCGTAGCTCATGGGGCGCCTTTCCGCGTCGGGACCTGGCCCCACTTCAAGCGGCTCCGTGGCGAAGCGTCAAGCGAGCGTTCCCGCGCCGGCCAGCCGGGCGGTGCGCCAGGAAGCCCGGAGCGACACCGGCCGCCATGCCGGCAGCAGAGCGCGGGCCTCACTGATGCCACCATTGCTGGCGAACGGTGCGCACCCCCGACAGGACCCCACAGCCTTGAACGACCTGGAATTCGAGCCCATGGACGTCGATCGCACGAGCTGGTCGCAGAGCATCCTGACGCTGGTCAGCGTCTTCATCGGCGCGGCGCTCACCGTCGCTGCCGCCGACATCGAACGACGCATCCGCGCCTCGGGTGCCGGCGCCGCCTTCGATGTCGGTTTCGCACTGCGCGCCGTCACGCTGTTTCTCTACATGACCGGCACGTTCTGGTTCTACTACAACCACATCAACCACTTCTATCGGCGTGCCACCATCGCCTGGGTGATGTTCCCCTCGCTCGTCGGCTGTGCCCTCATCGTGTGCGCCTATGCCCTCGACGACCAGCGCTCGTTCTCGATCGCCTCGCTCGGGCTCTTCGCCACCGGCTGCGTGTCGTTCGCCTACACCATTGCCGGCACGCTCGCGGGCCAGCACCAGGTGACGACGCTAGGCGGGGCGCGGCAGCGCGAGCTGCTGCAGGCGTTCCAGGACGAGATGGTGCGCAATCTGACGCTGTTCGCCGCCATGGCCCTGGTGTGCGGGCTCATCGCCTGGAGCCGCGTGCTCGACAACCCGCTGGCCGGGCCGGACGCGACGCAGTTTGCGATCAACGGCGCGCTGTATCTCGCCATGGTGACGATCAACCACGTCCGCTTCACGCGCGTGCTCGCGCAAGCCCCGGCCGAATAGTGCGACGGCGCCCGCCCCCTCCCGGTGGCAGGGCGGGCTGCCGTGCTCCCGTCAGTCGCGCAGCAGCTCGTTGATCGAGGTCTTGGAGCGCGTCTTGGCGTCGACCTTCTTGACGATGACGGCACAGTAGAGGCCCGGGCCGGCCGAGCCGTCGGGCAGCGGCTTGCCCGGCATGGTGCCGGACACGACCACCGAGTAGGGCGGCACGCGCCCCATGAACTTCTCGCCGGTGGCGCGATCGATGATGGTCGTCGAGGCGCCAAGGTAGACGCCCATGGACAGCACCGAGCCTTCGCCGACGACGACGCCCTCGGCCACCTCCGCACGCGCGCCGACGAAGCAGTTGTCCTCGATGATGACGGGGCCGGCCTGCAAGGGCTCGAGCACGCCGCCGATGCCGGCGCCGCCCGAGATGTGGCAGTGCTTGCCGATCTGGGCACATGAGCCGACGGTGGCCCAGGTGTCGACCATGGTGCCGGTGTCGACGTAGGCGCCGAGATTGACGAACGAGGGCATCAGCACCACGCCGGGCGCGATGTAGGCGGAGCGGCGCACGACCGCGCCGGGGACGGCGCGGAAGCCGGCATCCTTGAACTGGTCGGCGGTCCAGTCGGCGTACTTCAGCGGCACCTTGTCGTAGCCGTGGGCGCGCGGCGCGAACGTGCCGCTCTTCTGGAACGGGATGATGGCGTTGTCGGCGAGGCGGAACGACAGCAGCACCGCCTGCTTCAGCCACTGGTTGACGATCCACTGGCCGTCGGGGCCCTTCTCGGCCACGCGGGCCTTGCCCTTGTCGAGCAGGTCGAGCGTCGCCTCGACGGCGTCGCGCACCTCGCCCTTGCTGGCGGGCGTCAGGCCGTCGCGCTTTTCCCAGGCGGCCTCGATGGCGGTCTTCAAGGCGGCGAGCGAGGGCGTGGCGGGCATGAGCGGTTGTTCCCTTGTTGTTGTGTGCGTGAGCCGGGTCTTGCGGTCCCGTCGTGATCCCGATGTGGTCCGGGGCACGGGGGCGCGGGGGGCCCCGCCGGTTCCCGGGCGCGTTGTCGCCCGTGGGCCGGGCCACGTCAACGGCCGCAACACCGGCCAGCCGGCCGGCTCGCCCGTTCGTGAACGACGGATACCGGGTCGCGAGTGCATTTCCCGAGTTGGCGACGCATCAGGAATCAGATGCAGTCCGCCCATGGTCGCGTATCAGGCAAGGATCACACACCTCGGAGATCACTCGCATGGCGAAATCGGAAAGCACGGGCAAGAAGGTCGCGTCGGCCGCGGCCAAGGTCCTGAAGGACCCCAAGGCCAGCAAGGCGGAGAAGTCGGTCGCCGCTTCGGCGCTGACGCAGAAGGGTTCGACGGAAAAGACCAGCGCCAAGGTCGCCTCCACGGCGTCGAAGGTGCTGAAGGACCCCAAGGCCAGCAAGGAGGCGAAGTCCGCCGCCGCCTCGGCCCTGACCCAGAAGCCCGGCAAGAAGTAGCGGTTCGCAACGTCCCGCACGTCTCGCACGGCGGCGCGGTATTTTGCGCCGCCGGGCGACCGCGCCGCCACGCCGCAGATTGGCGGCCGGGCCTCGGGCGGCTACGGTGGGCACCTCACCGCCAGCCAAGGTCGCAATGAGCACTCTCCCAACCGCACGCCGCCCCGCGCCGATGTCCCTCACCGCAGTGTCCGCCGCCTTCTGGCCCGCCGGCCCGGCGCTTCGGTCGCAGCCGGCCGCGCCCGTCCGTCGCGGCGAGGTCCTGGCAACGCTGGCCACCATGGCGGTGGTGACGGCGGCCTGGTTGGCGCCCTGGGTTGCGGACTGGATGGAACAGGCCCGCCTCGCGAGCGGCGCTGCGACCTTCGCCGCCCCCCGGGCGGCGGGCGACGACGCCACCACCCCGCGTGGCCGCGAGACGCTGCTGGCGGCCTATGGCGGTGCGCCCTGGTACTACCGCAGCGGCGTGCGCATCCAGCGCCCCGACGGTACCGACCTCCGCCTCAAGGGCGTCGGCTGGGACGGGGACGCGCTCTATTTCCCCATCGACGGCGGCGCCCGCAGCGTGTCCTGGCACGGTCGCTTCGGCCACATGGTCGACTTCCTGCACAACAAGGCCATCTCGCGCCTCGGCAAGGGCGCGCACGGGCGCAAGATCAAGGATGGCGTCATCGAGACCGTGCCGGCGGAAGGCACCTGGAAGGGCCAGCCGGCGCCGAAGGAGATCAAGCTCACCGACATCCTGGAGCGCATGGAGTTCACGCACGGTCACAACATGCTGTTCGCCACCGGCCTGATGAAGCTCGCCAGCTGGTCGCCGCGCGTGACGCCGTATGTCGGCGTCGGCGCGGGCGTGGCGGTGCCGCACGTCGAGGTCTGGTTCCAGGGCGAAGGCGAGGAGCCGCGCACCAACGAGTATCAGTTTGCCGGGCCGGCGGCGCAGCTGGTCGGCGGGCTGGAGCTGCGTACGGGCCGCATGTCGTATTTCATCGAGTACAAGTTCTCGCTCGCCTGGCTCAACGGCGGCCTGACCGGTGGCAAATCGTCGGATACCTCGAAAGTGCTGCGCTCCAATCTGCCGCGCTGGCTGGTGGAGCCGTTCATCGGCCTGAGCGAGTTCCCCGGCGACATGTTCCGGCAGGCGCGCGCCTGGTGGCGGGGCGAGGCGCCGCGCTACGGTCGCTTCTCGACGACGCTCACCGCGCATCAGGTGGTGGTCGGCGCCGGCTACTGGTGGCAGCGCACGCCGCCGCCCGCACCGTAAAAAGTTCTATGCTTTGGCAAGCCGAAGCCAGTTTACCGCCCAGACGAGCCTGCGATCATCCAGGCCCTCCCAAGTGATACGCCAGTTGCCAAGCGGCCAGAAAAATAACCGACCGTGGCGCCCATCGCCTATCGGGAATGACTGGTTCGCAATCTCCACGCGAGCCAGATGAAGCTGAATTGCAAGCTGGACATTTCGTTGGTAGTCGGGATCGGTTGGGCGCAGGCGGCGGATGCCGGCCATGGCCATTTCAGAAAAAACCACCTGCACGTTTCTCTGCCTCAATAGCCGGCGCCAGCGAGCCTAACTCACCCTCCGCATCCTCGATGTCGTCGGCAGTAAATTCAGAGGGGAACATGGCAAGGGCAGCAAAGTATGGGATTTTACTGCCCATGGGGACTGAGGCCCACACGTCGTCATGACTGAAGTCACTGATTTCCGTCGCGGTCTTCTTGCAGACGAAGTCAACGACGTGCAAAACAATTTCAACTTCCTGGTTAGTTAGGCGGGTCATTTCCGGTTGCCGTAGGGACGAATACTCCTTCTTGGCGTAGCCATAATACGGCACGTTGGTCGTGCGAACACGGCCTTCATCAGCGAGTTGCTTCAATGCTGCCGTTAGATGGCGCGCGGTTGGGCCGAACTTCTGGCGTTGATACTCAGCGCCCGTCATCGGGCGCATCGTGTCGAGAAAGTGCAGAATATCAGCATAATACAGACACTTGTGAAGCTTGGTGTTGCCAAGGCACTCCGCACCGATGTCTTTTCCGACGTGATCGACGATTAGATGGATCACATCCTTGAATTTGCTGATGTTGAATGGATAGTTTTCCTGCATTGCCGGCATCGCAGGCGCTCCAATCGACGAATCCTAGGAGTTTCGATCCTACTATGAACAAAAAAGGAACGCAATAATCACTGTTGGGGGGAGGCGCATTGCCGTGGTCGGATAGGTTGGGCTGGAGCCCACTTGGACAGCTCACCCGCCGGCGCGTGCCCGGACGCGGCGCGCCCAGTGCGGATGGGCGGCCAGGGAGGCTGCGTCGTCGACGTCGCCGAGGCGGCGCAGGACTGCCAACCGGGCGCCGCCGATTTCGCGTACCGTGTCGGCGAAGGTGTCCGGGCTCGACCAGCGCACGCGCGTGAACGGCAGCCGCAAGCGGGGCGCCCGCCGGAGGCCGATGAGCCAGTAGCCGCCGTCGCAGGCCGGGCCGAGCACCGCGTCGTGGCCGCCGAGCGCGCGGAACGCGGCGCCGATGTCGGAGCGTGAAGCGTCGGGGCTGTCGGTGCCGATGATGACGACCGGCCCCGGCGGCATGGCCCTGGCGACACGCGCCAGCCGGCGTCCGAGGTCGCCCCGTCCCTGGCCGATGATGCCGAGGCCGCCGGGCCAATGCCCGGAGCGGTCCGGCGTGACCGCGAGCCAGGTCCGCCAGCGGCGATCGCGGCCGAGTGTCGCCAGCAGCGCCGCCAGCCGGATGCGCTCGAACTGCACGGCGCGGATCGGGCCGATACCGGCGGCGAGGCGGCGCTTGCCCCCGCCCGCGACCGGAACGCGCGCGAAGATGACGAGATGCCGGCATGGCGTCATGCGACGGCAGGGCCGATCGAGCGTGCGCACGCTCACGGCTGCCCCTCCGTGTCCGACGCGGCGCTGGCGCGCCAGCGGCGCAGCACGATCGGCAGCAGCGACAAGAGGCCGAGGCCAACCAGGCCGGCGAGCAGGGACGGCGTCAACACCGCGCCGAGGCTCACCTCGCCGCGCCGATCGAATACCTCGCCGAGGCCGGCGCCGAACAGCGCGAACACCAGTGTGCCGGGGATGATGCCGAGCGCGGTGGCGGCGACGTAGGGCGCCAGCCGCATGCCGAGCAGCGCCGGGGCCAGGTTGACGAGCCAGAACGGAAAGACGGGTACGAGGCGCAGGAACAGCAGATAATGAAAGGCGTCCTTGCGGAAGCCGTCGGCCATGGTCGCGAGCCGGTCGGCAAGTTGGGGGCCGGAGCGCGCGCGCAAGGCGTCCCCCGCAGCCGATCGCGCGGCGATGAACAGCAGCGTGGCGCCAGCGGTAGCGCCGATGACGGTGAGGAGCGTGCTCTCCAGCGCGCCGAACAGCAGGCCGCCGGCGACGGTGAGCACGGCGCCGACGGGCAGTGAGAGCGCCACCACGGCGGTGTAGAGCGCCACATAGCCGAGCGCGGTGCCGGCCGCATGCGAGCGTACGACGTCCTGCAGCGCGCCGCGATTGTCGCGCAGGGCGTCCAGGGAGATGTGCTTGTGCAGGCCGAGTGCAAACACGCCGACCGCGATTGCGCCCAGCAGGGCGAGCGGCGCGAGGCGCAGCAGGCCGGACTTGCGGCCGGTCCTTGTACCGGTCCTGGTGTCGCTCCGCGCCGTCATCCGCTGGCAGCCTTCGGCGCGCTGCACGAGGCGCCGCCGAGCACGCAGAACCTGGCGCAATGCGGATGGTTGAGCGCCACCGGCCGCGCCGCCTCGGACAGAGTGGCGCCCATCTCGAACTGCGGCTCGTAGGGGAGCAGCGTGCAGGAGACGACGACGGGGCGGGCGGCGCCCTTGCGCTTCACGACCATGCGCGAGGAAGCACACATCACGCTCTCCGGCGCCTTGCCGAGGATGCCCCAGCAGCTTTCCGAAATTTCCGGCACCGCCGCCTGGGCATCCATCTCCGGAAACAGCACCAGCCGCCCGGGGGCGTGCGCATCGACGGGAATGCCGCGGGCCTCGAAAAGGCGCGCGAACCCGTCGCGCAGGCGCGCTTCGGGCTCCGGCCACATGAGGCGGCCGGCGATGGCAAGGTCGAAGCCGTGGGCCACCAGCCAGCCGATACCGTCGAGCGTCGGCGTCCAGGTGTGCGGGCCACGAGCCTGCTCGTGCTTGTCCGCCGCGTAGTGATCGAGCGAGACGCGCAGCGTCAGCCGCGCGCGGTCCGCGGGCGGCAGCGCCAGCAGGGCCTGCGCGTGGCGCTGCATCGGTTTCATGGCATTGGTCAGCACCAGCACGCGGCATCCGGCCGCCAGGCTGTCGCCGATGATGGCCATGATGTCGGGGTTGAGGAACGGCTCGCCGCCCGTGAGGCCGACCTCCGCCGTCGGTTGCGGCAGGTTCCGGGCTTCGGCGATGAAGGCCGCCGCCTCGGCGCGCGTCAGGTACGCGAGGCGGTCGTTCCTCGGCGTGCTTTCGATGTAGCAGCCCGTGCAGGCGATGTTGCACAGCGTGCCGGTGTTGAGCCACAGCGTCGCGAGGCCGGTGAACGGCGCGGTGGCGCGGCGCTCGCCCTTGGCGGTCCAGGCGGGGTCCTGGAACTTGGCTCGCGCCGTCGCCGCCGACGGGGAGAGGGTTTCGACCGGGAGGGTGCTCATGGTTCCGCTCGGGGTTTTCTCGCGCGCGCGTTTCGGCCAGACCAGCCCGATACGGCCCGGCGGCAGCGAACGTTACACCGGCATCACGACGTCTGTATCGCGGCAGCCGCTGCGCGACCGGCCTCCCCGGCCGTCAGCACAGGCCGATCAGTCCACTGCCGAGGGCGATGACGGCACCGAGCAGCATCCCGAGCCCGAGGCCGAGCGGCACCATGACGGCGTGGGCCAGCATGCGTCCCGCCGACATCGGTGCCGCCGTCCCGGCGTCGGCATCCGTCTCCGGTTCGGCGGCGCGCGCGGGCGCGGCCATGGTGGATTGCTCTTGCACCCTGGCGGCGCCGTTCGTGCGCGGCGCGGCCATCATGTCGTCGTGCGTGCTCATGGCGCGGTTCTCCTCGGATGACGAACCTGGGCGCCCTCCGATCCTCGCGTGTCGGATGCGCGCTCCGGTCCTTGGCTTGGTCGCATCACGTGCCCTGGCGGGCGGCGATGCGGGCCTCGATGCGCGGCAACAGGTCGTCGATCGGTTGTCCGGCGGCGCGCACCGCCGCCGCGATGGCTCCCGCATCGAAGCCGCCCGTACGGGATGCTTCGGCCAGGGCCCAGACGCGGGCCGCGCGCTTGCCGCTGCGGCAGTAGAGCATCACCGGCCGCTCGGCGGTGGCCAGCGTCTGCGCCAGGGCTGCGACGGTGGCGTCCGGGATGTCGCCATGCGGCGTCGGCACATAGGAGAAGGCAAGTCCGGACCGGCGGGCGGCCTCGGCAACTGCGCCGGATGACGGCTGATCCGCCGCCTCGCCGTCGGGCCTGAGGTCGATCAGGGTGTGAAAGCCTTCCGCACGCAAGCGGGCCACACCATCGAGTTGCACCTGATCGCGCACCGCGACGCCCGGCCCGAGGGCGCGAGAGGCGGTGGCCGGCGCCTGCTGTGGCGGCATTCGCGCTGGGCGGTTGGGCTTCGGCACGTAGCTGATGCCGATCGGGACCAGGACGACGGCCATTCCGGCGACGACGGACCAGAGAAGAGTGCGCGGCAGTGACATGGCACCAGTTCCTGAACGCTGGACACAATACATCGTTCAGTATTGGCGCGCACGCTGATGGCGCAATTGTGGCGCACCAGCATCATGATGATTTTTCGGCTGGATGTGGTTTCGATGCGGAAAGCCCCGGCGCGGCCTCCGCCCAGACCCCGCCGGCCGCCGCCGCCCGCCCCGCCCCGACCGCTGCCACCAAGGCCCCCGGCGCGTCCGGCCTTCCAGCGCCGGAATGCCCTCAGGCCGCGCGCACCTCGGGCTCGGCCTCGAGCAGCTCGGCGAGGCCCTTGAGCCGGGAGCGCAGCCGCTCGCCATCGAGCGCCGCATGCGCCTTGGGCAACGTCAGCACCAGCTTCCTGCCCTCGAGCGCGATCGGCGTCTCGTCGATGATGCCGGGCATGCCGATCGACAGCATGTGCGCGGTGCGCACCGCCGCGCCGACGATGCGCGCTCGCCGCAGCACGCGGCGCCCGACGGCGGCCTTCAGTCGCTCCGACAACTCGTCGCCGGCTTCCCCCGTGCCGGCGTGGCGGAAGTACACCGAAAGCGCCAGGAAGATGCGCGCCTGATGGTCGATGCCGCCCAACGCCGCGTGGGCGATGACGTTGAGGCTCTGCTCGCCGCGATAGTCCGGATGCGCCCGCCACCCGATGTCGGAGATCAGGCAGGCGGCGTGGCGCAGGCGCGCCTCCTGCGGCGTCTCCTTGAGGCCCTCGCGGCCGCCGTTGGCGTCCTTGCCTCCAGGGCCCCCGTTGCCATTGCCGCCGCCGTTGTCCTGGAACAGCGGCGCCGTCCACGCGACCAGCTCGCGCGCGTGCTCCAGCGAGCGTGAGCGCAGGCGCGCGAAGTCCTCGCAGAACGAGATCAGCGGGTCCTTGGCGCGCTCGTGCGGCGTCAGCAGCGAGTGCACCAGCCCCTCGCGAATGCCGAATACCGAGAACACGACGTCGGAAGGCTCGAGCCGCCGCAGCAGCCGTTCCAGCACCAGCGCGCCGTAGGGCAGCACCTCGCGGCGCGCCTTCGAGATGTCGGCGCCGCCGGGCAGCGTGGCGAGCTTTTTCGTCCGGCGCACCAGTTCGCAGAACGCGACCGCCTCGCGCGGCGCGATGCGATAGCCGTGCATGACGCGCAGGGGATAGCTGGTCGCCGCCATGTGCAGCTTGGCGAGCGCGCGCCAGGTGCCGCCGACGGCGTAGAACGTGCGGCCCTTGCCCTGGGTCAGCCACGAGACGTTGTCGATGTGCTGATCCGCGAGCGCCACAGCCTTGTCGAGCTTGTCGCCGGTGGTGTCGATGAGGCGCAGGCCACCGAGCGGCATGGTCGTCGCCTGCGTCAGCCGCCCGGCGGCGATGTCGATCAGCTCCAGGCTGCCGCCGCCCAAGTCGCCTGCGATGCCGTCGGGCTCGGTGAAGCCCATCAGGATGCCGCGCGCCGCCATCTCGGCCTCGGCCTCGCCGGGCAGGATCTCGATCCTGACGCCGGCCGCCTGCTCGCCGCGGCGCATGAACTCCGGTCCGTCGGCGGCGTCGCGCACGGCGGCGGTGGCGATGGCGCGCAGATACTTGACGTCGAGAATGCGGGCGATGCTGCGGAACCGTGTCAGCGCGGCGAGGGCGCGTTCCGTCGCCTCCGCGCCGAGCTTTCCGGTGCTGGCGACAGAGCGCCCGAGGCCGCACAGGATCTTTTCGTTGAACAGCGGCGTCGGCGAGCGCACGGCGCCCTCGTAGACGACGAGGCGCACCGAATTCGAGCCGATGTCGATGACGCCGATCGGCTCCAGCTCGTGGAACCGGCCGCGCTCGCTCAACTCCTCCAGGACGTATTTCACGCGTCAAGTCCCCTGTCCCGCCCCGCCCCTCTTTAGCGGGCCTCGCCGCGTCGGGAAAGGTGGCGCGACCGCCGACGAACGGGTAAGATTTTGCGCGCCCTGCCGAGCCTCGCCGTGACCCTCAGAGGTCGTCGAGGTCGAAGCGCGGGGGAAAGTGCTCCTTCAGCGCTTCGCCGCGTCCCGACAGGCTCGGGTTGGTCATGAAATACTGGTGCGCGTTGAAGGCTTCCTCGCCCTTGCCCGGCTCCACGCGGCGCGACGAGCCGTCTGCGAGGATGTCCCAGCTCTGCTGGTTGTCCTTCAGGTTGGCGCCCATGATCTGGTTCAGCACCTGCTCGTGCACGGTGGCGTTGCGCACCGGCAGCATCGCCTCGACGCGACGGTCGAGATTGCGCGGCATCATGTCGGCCGACGAGATGTAGACGGCGGCGCGCGGTGACGGCAGCCCCTCGCCGCCGCCGAAGCAGTAGATGCGCGCGTGCTCCAGGAAGCGGCCGACGATGCTTTTGACGCGGATGGTGTCGGAGAGGCCCGGCACGCCAGGACGCAGACAGCAGATGCCGCGCACCACGAGATCGATCTCGACGCCGGCGGCGCTGGCCTCGTAGAGCGCATCGATGATCTGCGCATCGACGAGGGCGTTCATCTTCATCCAGATGGCGCCGGGGCGGCCGGCCTTGGCGTGGGCGATCTCCTCGGCGATGTGGTCGAGGATGCGCTTGCGGATGCCGTGCGGCGAGGCGGCCATGCGTTCCAGCTGCGCCGGCTCGCCGTAGCCGGTGACGAAATTCAGGATGCGCGTCACGTCGCGGCCGATGGCGGGATCGGTCGTGAACAGCGACAGGTCGGTGTACACCCGCGCCGTCTGCGGGTGATAGTTGCCGGTGCCGATGTGGCAATAGGTGGCCAGCTCCGAGCCCTCGCGGCGCACGACGAGGCCGAGCTTGGCGTGCGTCTTCAATTCGATGAAGCCGTAGACGACATGCACGCCGGCATTTTCCAGATCGCGCGCCCAGCGGATGTTGGCCGCCTCGTCGAAGCGCGCCTTCAGCTCGACGACGGCGGTGACCGACTTGCCGGCCTCCACCGCTTCCTTCAGCGCCTGAACGATGGGACTGTCCCGCGAGGTGCGGTAGAGCGTCCACTTGATGGCCATCACGTTGGGGTCGTTGACGGCCTGGCGCAGGTACTGCACCACCACGTCGAAGCTCTCGTAGGGGTGGTGGACGACGATGTCCTTCTTGCGGATGGCCGCGAAGCAGTCGCCGTTGAACTCGCGGATGCGCTCGGGAAAGCGGATGTTGAACGGCTTGAACAGCAGCTCGGGCTTGTCCGAGACGATCAGCTGCGCCGTATCGGAGAGGCCGAGCAGGCCTTCCTTGACGAACACCGAGTCCTCGCCGACCTCCAGCTCCTCGACGACGAACCGCCGCAGCCGCTCGGGCATGCGGGCGTCGATCTCCAGCCGGATGACGTGGCCACGCCGCCGACGCTTCAGCTGTGTTTCATAGGAGCGAACGAGATCCTCCGCCTCCTCCATCATCTCGATGTCGCTGTCGCGCAGCACGCGGAAGGCGCCCTGGCGGGTGACCGTGGTGCCGGGGAACAGCTCCGGGATGAACAGGCCGATCAGCGTTTCGAGCTGGATGAAGCGGAAGCTGCCCGGCTTGTCGCCGACGCGCAACCTGATGAAGCGCTCGAGCTGGCTGGGGATCGGAATGAGCCCGTTCATCACCTCGGCGTCCGATCCGCGCCGCATCTCGACGGCGATGGTCAGTCCCTTGTTGAGGATGAACGGAAACGGGTGCGCGGGATCGACCGCGATGGGCGTGAGAATGGGGAAGATGTGGGTGAGGAACAGCCCGTGCAGCCAGTCGCGCTCCTCGGGCGTGATCCCGGCTTCCTCGACGATGGCGATGCCGGCCGTCGCCATCTCGGCCTTGAGGTCGATCCAGCAGCCCTGCTTGGATTTGACCAGCTCGGCGGCGAAGCGGTTGATCTCGACCAGCTGCTGCGCCGGCGTCAGGCCATCTTGAGACACCGTCTGCACGCCGGCCCGCACCTGCCCGTAGATGCCGGCGGCCCGCACCATGTAGAACTCGTCGAGATTGGAGGCCGCAATCGACAGGAAGCGCAGCCGCTCGAGCAGCGGATGGCGCCGGTTCAATGCCTCCTCGATGACGCGGCGGTTGAACTGCAGCCAGCTGAGTTCGCGGTTGTAGAAACGGGACGGAGACTTGCGGTCCGGCACCGTCTGGTCCGCGCCGGCGGGAGGCGGCTCCTCGGGCAGCGTCCTGGCAGCCGCGGCGGGCGCGGCTGGCGGCTGGGAGTTGTCCGCGCCGGCCGGCGTGGCGGTCTTGACGGCGTCGCCGCGCGGCCTGGCGGCGGCTGGCTTGCTCCGGCTGGGGGTGCGGGGTGCGGACATGTTCGCGTTGTCTCGTCTCTCGGGGCCCCCCACTGTCGGGGGCGCTCAGCTGTCGGGGGCCGGGCGCGGCGGTCGGGCCGTCGCGTGAAGCGAATAGCGCCGAGGCACCGCACGTCGGCGGACCCCAGCCCGTTCGCCGGCATCATATATCCGTCATATTGCAGCTCTGTGAAACCAGGTGGCTGGTGCAACACCGTGCTCCGAGCCGAGATTGGGCCAGCGGCATCACCGGGGCGAGCCACCCTGTTCGTCCGCAACCGTCTCGTCCCTGGCCGTGCTGCCATCGTCCTCGTTCGAGGTGGCGCCGCGCAACGCGCTGGCCGCAACCGCCCGCGTGACCTTGCGCTGCATGGCCAGCGCCAGCCGGTCCACATCGGCGACGACGCGCCGCGCCGCCCCCAGCGAGCGTTCCATGTGCCGCGTCAGGTAGCCGACCACGTGCGGCTCGACCTCCAGCTGGCGGTCGGCGAACAGCTTGACCAGCACGGCGGCGAGCAGGCCTTCGTCGGGCTCGGCGATGGCCACGTGCGGCAGCGCGCGCAGCCGCGAGCGGAGGTCCGGCAGGCGCACGTCGAGTTCGCCCGGCGCGCGGCGCGAGGTCAACAGGATCGACCACCTGTGCTCGCGGGCGAGGTTGAGGGCGTGGAACAGCGACTGCTCGTCGCCGACGCCCGCGTGCAGGTCCTCCACCAGCAGCGCACCAGCGCGGGCGAGGTCGTCGAGCGCGGCCTGCCCCAAGTCTGCAGCGGTGACCAGCCCAGCTCCCGAGCGCTGGCGCCAGACGTGGCCGAGGTGGCTCTTGCCCGCTCCTTCGGGACCACTGACGACGGCCGCCCAGTGCGGCCAGCCGGGCCAGGAATCCACCAGCTCGACGGCGGCGGCGTTGCTCGCCCCGACGAGGAAGTCCTCGAGCCCGAGCGCCGAGCGATGCGGCAGCTCGAGCACCAGCTGGCGCGGGCCGGAGGTCACGCGCGGCCTCCCTTGCGGCCGCTCGGGTCGCCCGCTGCGGCGGGGAACGCGGGTGTCGCCGCGCCCCCGTGATAGACGGGACTGGCGAGGTAGACCTTCAGGGCGTGGCGCACGAGCACGCCGATGGCCGCCGCCACCGGCACGGCGACCAGCATGCCGACGAAGCCGAACAGGTAGGAGAACGCGAACAGGGCGAAGATCAGCCACACCGGGTGCAGGCCGATCTTGGAGCCGACGATGGAGGGCGACAGGAAGCCGGCGTCGAGCGCCTGGCCGCCCAGGAACACGCCGAGCACCATGACCAGCGCCGTCGGGTCGGGACCGAACTGCAGCACCGCCATGGCCAGTGCCGTGATCAGCCCCAGGGCCCAGCCGACGAACGGCACGAAGGCGAGCACGCCGGTCGCCAGTCCGACCAGCAGGCCGTACTTCAAGCCGACGATGCTCAGGCCGACGGCGTAGAAGGCGCCGAGCGCGAGGCAGACCGTACCCTGGCCGCGAATGAAGGCCGAAACGGCATCGTTGATGTCGCGGCCCAGCACGCGGATGGTTTCAGCGTGCTGGCGCGGCAGCCATTGGTCGATCTTGGCCAGCATCGGATGCCAGTCGACCAACAGGTAGAAGACCACCAGCGGCGTCACCAGCAGCAGCGACACGAAGTTGAACAGCGCCATGCCGCGGTCGAACACGGAGCGCGCCACCGTGCCGGCCAGCGCCGCCCAGTTGTCGCCAAGGCTCGACATGGCGCGGCTGAAGCCGGCCTCGAAGGCGGGGAAGCGGTTGCCGAGCCGCGCGCGCGCCCACGTCTCTAGGCTCTCGCGCAGGCGCTCGATCTCGGCCGGCGCCGTCATCATCAGCTGCTGCGCCTGGTTGACCACAAGCGGCACCAGGAAGACGAGCGTCGCCACCACGATGACGCCGCCGACGGCGACCAGCAGCGCCGAGGCCCACACGCGCGGCACGCCGATGGCCGTCAGCCGGTCGGCGAGCGGATTGAGGAAGTAGGCGATGGTCATGCCGGCCACGAAGGGCAGCAGAATGTCCTTCAAGGTGCCGATGGTGGCGATGGCGAGCCCCAGTGCCACCAGCCAGAAGACGATCTGTTGTTGACGCTGCATGCGCTTCATCCCCGGCTGCGACTCGTCCCCGGATACGACGATCCGCGCCCCTTTTCGGCCCGTCGGCGGTCGTCGGCAAGCTCAATCGCGCCCGCAAGCCGATGCGCGGGAGCCGCGCGCCGGGACCCTGGCGGGTGTCAGCCGGACATGTGGCGCAGCCAGGCGCGCAAATACGCCGCCAGCGAGGCGAAGGTCAGGGCCGCCGTGGCCCAGATCAGCAGCTCGCGCATCACCTGCGGCACCACGCCGAAGGCGTTGTCGGCCAGCACCGTGGCGGCCAGCGTGATTTGCGCCAGCGTGTTGGCCTTGGAGACGATGAACGGCTTGATGCGGACCGGATTGTCCATCAGCCACGCCAGCATGATGCCGGCGACGATCAGCACGTCGCGCGAGACGACGGCGATGACGAGCCAGGACGGCAGCTCGCCGCGCACGCCGAGCGCGACGAAGATGCAGACGATGAGCAGCTTGTCAGCCAGCGGATCGAGATAGGCGCCGAGTTCGGTCGCCCAGTCGAAGCGTTTGGCCAGATAGCCGTCGATGCCGTCGGAGATGCCGGCCACCAGAAAGGCGAAAAAGGCGGCCTGCGCCTGCCCCGTCAGCATCAGCCAGAACACGACGGGAACAAGGATCACCCGGCCGAGCGTGATGATGTTCGGGATGCTCAAGGGATGGCCTGGGATGGCTGAGTGGGTCACGGACTGTCGCTGGGCGCGTTCGGGGAAGGCGGGGATGGGAGGCAGGGAGCAGGGTTATCGTGCCGTATACGATAACCGCGCCGAAGGGGTGCCGTCGAGGGGCTGCGAAGGCCCCCGGGTGGCCGAACCGCTCTTTTTCTCCAACGGGTTGCCGTGCATTTTGCGGTCTGGCCGTGTTCCCCACGCTGTTCACCACGCCGTCTACCGCTCGGTCCACGGCTAGGCTCGCGGCCTCGGATGCCGCCCAGCAGACGGCCGGATGCCGCTTCCCCTCGCTTCCCCTCGCCGCCACGCTGGCCAGGATCGGCAACGTGCGGCATAAGTCGGCGCCGCCCCCGAGACAGGAGCACCAGGCCCGCCGATGACGCTCTCCGCCACCGATCCCGTTGCCCTCGCCAAGGCGCTGATCCGCTGCCCGAGCGTGACCCCGCACGAGGGCGGCGCGCTGACGCTGATCGAGAACATCGTGGCGCCGCTCGGCTTCGCCTGCCACCGCATGACCTTCACCGACGTCGACACGCCGGACGTCGAGAACCTCTATGCGAGGCGCGGCACGCGCGGCCCGAACCTCTGCTTCGCCGGGCATACCGACGTCGTGCCCCCCGGCGATGACGCGGCCTGGACCTCGCCCCCGTTCGAGCCGACCGAGCGCGGCGGCATTCTCTACGGACGAGGCGCCGTCGACATGAAGGGCGCCATCGCCTGCTTCATCGCGGCGGCGGCGCGCGAGATCGGGGGGCGTGGCGGCACGGCGCTGCCGGGCTCGCTGTCGCTGCTCATCACCGGCGACGAGGAGGGCCCCTCGATCAACGGCACCATGAAGCTGCTCGACTGGCTGAAGGCGCGCGACGAGCGCCTGGACGCCTGCGTCGTCGGCGAGCCGTCGAATCCCGATCGGCTCGGTGACGAGATCAAGATCGGTCGGCGCGGTTCCCTCAACGGCGAGATCGTGGTGCACGGCCTGCAGGGCCACGCCGCCTATCCGGCGCGCGCCGACAACCCGGTGCCGAAGCTCGCGCGCCTGATCGACCGCCTGTCGCGCACGCCGCTCGACAAGGGCACCGCCGATTTCGAGCCTTCCAGCCTGCAGGTGACGGTGATCTCGGTGCCCAATATGGCGACCAACGTCATCCCGGCCCAGGCGCGGGCCAGGTTCAACATCCGCTACAACGACCTGTGGCGCCGCCCCGCCGTCGAGGACTGGGTGCGCCTGCAGTTGGAGGCGGCGGCCTCGGGCTGGGCCGAGGCGGCGGCCGGAGCGGCGAACGAGCCGCGCAGACGCCTGCGCTACGAGGTTGCCTTCTCCGGCACCGGCGATGTGTTCCTGACCGAGCCGGGGCCGCTCGTCGCCACCATGGCGGCGGCGGTGCGCGACGTGACCGGGCGCGCGCCGAAGCTGACCACGGGCGGCGGTACCTCGGATGCGCGCTTCATCAAGGATGCCTGCCCGGTGATCGAGTTCGGCCTCGTCAACGCCTCCATTCATCAGGTCGACGAGCATGTGCCGCTCGCCGATCTGGAGGCCCTGACCCGCATCTACCAGCGCTTCATCGCCGGCTACTTCGCCGCGGTCTGAGGCGCCCGCGGTGGCCGCAACGCGCGGCGCTGGCGCGGCGCGCGCGAGGCGTCCGGGCACATCTGTAAACATTAAAATAACGCGCGGGAAAGAAACGCATTATTCAGCTTGGCGGCCGTACAGTTCGGGCCTTGGTTTCGAGCACGAGGGCTTGCCGATGGGTTTTCTGAAGGCGTTGTTCAGTTTCGAGGGGCGCGCCTCGCGCTATGAATTCTGGGCCATCCACGCCACCACGATCGCCTTGCAGGTCTTCGCGGTCACCTACGTGATGCTGCAGTCCTCGATGCTGACCAAGGACGTGCACGCCGGCACCATCTCGCTGTCGTCGCTCTCGACGCGCAACTTCATCGATTCGCTCAGCATCAACCGCTCGACGCTGCTCATCATTCTGCTGACGCCGCTGCTGATGCAGTTCGCCGTTGCCTGGCGCCGCCTGCACGACCGCGACAAGTCGGGCGGCTGGGCCATCGCCATGCTGCTGCCGATCGTGCTCGCCCTGTTCCTCAACGACATCCGGCCCGGCATGACGCGGCCGAACGATGTCGACCTGCTCGCCATCGTGGCCGCTACCTGGTACTTCGTGGAACTGGGCATCCTTGAGGGCTCGCCCGGCGCCAACAGCTACGCGCCGCGCCGTCAGGTGTCGGCGGCGATCGAGGAGCACGCGCCGCTGACCATGAAAACGCTCATCGTCGAGGACCATCCGCCGCTGCCCGGCCGCACCTCGCAGGGCGCCGAGGAGGCCATGGACCGCGCCATCGCCGAGCGCCGCATGCGCCGGGATGCGGGCGAAGCGCAGGTGGCGCCTGCGTTCGTCGACCGGCGCACCGGCAAGCCGGACACGCGCGAGGTCAAGGTCGAGCGCCGCAGCGGTCGCGATCGCCGCGCCGGCGCGCCGACCCAGGGGTTCGGCCGCCGCTCGGCCTGATGCCGTAGAACCCAGCTGAGCAGGGCTCAGCCGGCGAGGCGGGCGCCGGCCGGAGCCGAAGGCGCCAGGCGGTGCACGCTGGCGCTTACGGGCGAGCCCGGCGTTTCTGCGCGGAACCACTCGGCCAGGAAGTCCAGCAGCACGCGCAGGCGCGGCAGCACGTGCTTGGTCGAGGGATACAGCGCCCAGACGGCAGACTTGCCCGTGCAGTCATACTCGGGCAGCACGCGCACGAGGCGCCCGGCGGCGATGTCGTCCTCGACCCGCAGCTGAGAGACGCGGATCAGCCCCTGGCCCTCCAGCGCCGCATGGCGCAGCACGTCGACGCTGTTGGAGCGCAACCGGCCAGCGACGCGGACCAGCCGCTCCCCGTCGTCACGCGCGAACGACCACGTCCACTGCTCGCACAGGACCAGACAGGCGTGGCGATCGAGGTCTTCCGGCGCGCGCGGCGTGCCGGCGCGGGCAATGTAGTCGGGGCTGGCGACGACGACCTGCGGATCGCTTGCGAGGCGCTTGGCGATCAGCGCGCTGTCGGACAGCACGCCGGTGCGGATGGCGATGTCGTAGCCGTCTTCCTGCAAGTTGACGAGGCGGTCGGTGAGGTCGACGTGGACGTCGATCTCGGGATAGGCGCGCATGAATTCGCACACCAGCGGGGCCACCGAGCGGCGGCCGAGGTCCACCGGCGCGGCGATCTTCAGCCGGCCGCGCGGCGCGGCGGTATTGTCCTCGACCTCGGCGCGCGCAAGTTCCAGTTCCTCCAGGATGCGCGACACCCGGGCCAGGAACAGCTGGCCCTCCTCGGTCAGGCGGATGGAGCGGGTGGTGCGGTCGAACAGGCGCACCTTGAGGTCGTCCTCGACCGACTGGATGCGCTTGGAGATGGTGCCGGGCGTCAGGCCGAGCTCGAGACCGACCGCCGACAGGTTCTGCACGGCCGCGACACGGGCCAGAATACGCAAGTCCTGGATGTCCATTACAACCTTCGACGCCCCCAACCCTTCAGGCTCCGGCCGTGACGCCCCCGATCCCGATACGGGGGCCGAGGGATCGCTGCCGGTTCGTGCTTGGCGCCGTCACGCGCGTGCCCTCCCTCCGAGGACCGCGTGCGTCCGCGCCACGTCGCGAGCCGCCCCTCTATGCCCGACCCGCAGATGCTGGCGCACCGAGGCATGGCGATGAGGCAAGCCGATCGGGCGCCCCCGCGTGCGCGCCCCGACCCCAGCAGTGCATTGCTCCCCGACCGGTCGCGCGCAGGAGAGCGCTTGGCGCTGCCATCGAGGCAGCAACCGCGCCACATGCTTGCGCCGTGTCGGCACGCGCTGTTGTTTCCTCGCTCCACTCCGCTGCAGCATGGCGCTGAAATCCCCCAGGGCCCGCCATGAACAATCATGGCCGGCTGCAGGCGGCACGAGGAAGCTCTACCTAGCGATACCGCGCGCCTTTCGTAAACAACGAAGTCCCGGTACGGTTGCTAAATTCGCGCCGATGGCGCGTCCGCCACAGCGCCGACCTGCGCACTTGACAGCCGCCGCCATTCTGCTCTGCCAGCCGGTCCCTTGGACGGGGGCTGCGCGGCGGCTGTCCGCGGCCAGCGCACCGGCAGGCGCCCCGGCGACCGACAGCGTGCTGCACGGAACGGTCGTCGGCGGCGTTCACCAAGGCCGCAAATGATTGCGGCCCGGTCGCGCTGTCTCGGTGCGCGCTTTTGATCTGAAGCAATCTCGGCGCGGCGTGTTGGTCGCACTATCGGGTGACCCTGGGCGACGTCCCTGAGGCTGCCGCCACCTGCGGCAGGCTTACCTTGGCTGCCCTCTCCGCGCCCCCCGCCATTTCCCTCCGGCAAGAAAGGCTGATCCGATGGCCAACCCGAGCAAACCGACCGCCGCCTCCGCCAAGCCTGCCGCGGCATCCCCCGAGCCGAAATCGAACGGCCGGCGCGAGCCGGCCAACCCGGTCGCCGCGTCCGCCAAGCCGGATGCTGCCGCAACGGCTAACCCTGCCGCGTCCGCCAACCCGGCTGCCGCAACGGCCGAAACCGGGCTCGGACCGATCGCCGCCGCCGCTTCGGCGCTGGCTGGCACGCCCGGCGAGACGGAGGCCACGGGCCAGCAGCTGACGCGCCGCCAGCTGGCCGAGATGCGCCGCAGCCCGGACGCCATCCGCCGTGCCTTCGAGAGCGGCGAATACCCCTATCAGACCCGCCTGCGCGAGAAGGACTATCTGCGCGAGATGCAGAAGCTGCAGGTCGAGCTGCTCAAGGTGCAGGACTGGGTGAAGACGTCCGGCGAACGGATCGTGGTGCTGTTCGAGGGGCGCGACGCGGCCGGCAAGGGCGGCACCATCAAGCGCTTCATGGAGCACCTCAATCCGCGCGGCGCGCGCGTCGTGGCGCTCGAGAAGCCGACCGAGCGCGAGCGCACGCAGTGGTATTTCCAGCGCTACATCGAGCATCTTCCGGCCGGCGGCGAGATCGTGTTCTTCGACCGCTCCTGGTACAACCGCGCCGGCGTCGAGCGCGTCATGGGCTTCTGCAAGCCGAACGACTACCTGGAATTCATGCGCCAGTGCCCGGACATCGAGCAGATGCTCGCGCGCTCCGGTATCCGCCTCTACAAGTATTGGTTCTCGGTGACGCGCGACGAGCAGCTGCGCCGGTTCACCTCGCGTGGCACCGACCCGCTGAAGCAGTGGAAGCTGTCGCCCATCGACAAGGCCTCGCTCGACAAGTGGGACGAGTACACGGAGGCCAAGGAGGCGATGTTCTTCTATACCGACACGGCCGACGCGCCGTGGATCATCGTCAAGTCGGACGACAAGAAGCGCGCCCGCCTCAACTGCATGCGCCACTTCCTGTCCACGCTCGACTATCCCAACAAGGACCGCCACGTCGTCGATGGCCCCGATCCGCTCATCGTCGGCTCCTCGGCGCACGTCATCGGCCGCGACGAGCACATCCTCGGCAAGGTGCTGCACCCCGACAAGCGGGCGTGACGCTGGTTCGGCCCCGATCGGGCGATGCGACGTGCAGGCAGAAATCACGAGGTGTCAGCAAACTGTCACACGAGTGGCCGGATGATGTGGTAACGGCCTATCTTCGATCATTCGATTGACGGAGACGTAGCATGGCCACCGGCATGCCGGCGCGCGCCATACAACTTGGCGAAAGCCTCGACCTCAAGGGGCTGGAGCGCGAGGACGCCTTCTCGACCAATCCGCTCGCCTTCCGCACCGCCAGCGGCGGCTCGGCCGTGCTGTTCAAGACCGGCACCGTCGTGTTCTTCAACATGACGCCGATCGAGGAGGACGAGTTAATGCGCGGCCTGGCGAGTCGCGTCGGAGCGCCGCTCGAAGTGCGCGAGACGGAGTCGGCCTCGATCGTCGTCAGGCCCGGCGAAGAGGAACTCGGCGTCGCCGGCTCGCTGCAGGTCAAGAACACCGACACGCACCGGCTGCTGCTGATCGCGGAGGCGCTGGCGACCCACGTTGCCATGTCCTACGACGAGCGGCGCATCGCCAAGGCGTTCGAGCGCATCGAGCCGGTGGCAACCAGCCTGATGCAGCGCCGCCTGCCGGCCGGGCCGCAATCGGCGCTGCTGGAACAGATCGGCGAGGCGCTGCTCATCCAGCAGCGCCTGGCGGGGCGCGTCGATCTCGACGAGAAACCGGACGTGCTGTGGGATCATCCCGAGCTGGAGCGCTTCTGGGCCAAGCTCGTTGACGAGTATGATTTGCCGGCGCGGGCGCGCGCCATCGAGCGCAAGCTGTCGGTAATCCGCGAGACCGCGGACACCATGACCGACCTCATCGCCACGCGCACCAGCCACCGCCTGGAGTGGTACATCATCGTGCTGATCTGCATCGAAATCGCGCTCGGCCTTTACGACCGTTTCCTCGGCCGTCTGCACTGACGCGGTTTGCGCTGGGCAGCCGAAGCGTCGCGAACGGCTTGAAATCGCAAGTAAAGTCGGAAAGATTGGTCCAGGCTGCTGGCGGCCCTTCGCGGCAGCGGAAGGCTCCGGCGGGGGCGGCGTGCTACAGCGTGATCGGGAACCGGGGTGGCGCTGGGCCCAAATTGCGCCCCCGCCCGCGACCGACGGTCAGGGTCGCTGGTCCGCCGGCAGGCCTCCGCGCGGCGATCTGCTGCCGGCCGTCCGGGCTTTACGCTTTGTCGACGTTGGGCATTGCCTGCGGGCCGCCATCATGGCTCTGCTCGGCGCAGCTGCGGCAGGCAGGGCGGCGGCAGGCAGGGCGATGGGCGACATGGCGGTGACGACGGAGAGCGGCGCGACGGCGGCCGGCGGTTATCGGACGCGCGTCGCCATCGTCGCCGGGCTGTTCTTCATCTTCGGCTTCGTCACCTGGTTGAACGGCACGCTGATCCCGTTCCTGCAGCTGGTCTGCGAACTGTCCACGTCGCAGGCGCTGCTGGTCACCTTCGCCTTCTACATCTCGTATTTCGTGCTGGCCCTGCCGGCGGCGCGCATCCTGGATCGCATCGGCTTCAAAAGCGGCATGGCGCTCGGCCTCGCCGTGATGGCGCTGGGCTGCCTCGTGTTCGTACCGGCGGCCAGGATGCGCATGTTCGAGCTGTTCCTCGCCGGTCTGTTCATCCAGGGCATGGGGCTCGCGCTGCTGCAGACGGCGGTCAACCCCTACATCTCGATCATCGGCCCCATCGAGAGCGCGGCACAGCGCATCTCCATCATGGGGCTCGCCAACAAGACGGCCGGCATCCTGAGCCCGCTGATCCTCGGCTCCATCGTGCTGAAGGGCGCCGGCGAGATCGAGGCGCGCGTGCGCGATATCAATCTGCGTGGCGATCTCGATCCCGGTTATCAACTGCTGCGGCACGAGAAGCTGCGGCTGCTCGACGACCTCGCCTCGGGCATCGTGGCGCCCTATGTCGGCATGGCGCTCGTGCTGGCGGCGCTGGCGCTGCTGATCCGCCGCTCGGGCCTGCCCGACATCGATCCCGCGCTGGCGGAGGGGGCGGCAGACGCCGATCCGCGCTTTGCCGGGCGCACGAGCGTCTGGCAGTTCCCCCATCTCGTGCTCGGGGCCCTGGCGATCTTCTTTTACGTCGGTGCCGAGGTGATGGCGGCCGACGCCATCGCGCTCTACGGCAAGCAGCTCGGTTTCTCGCTGGAGGAAACGCGCTTCTTTCCGGCGCTGGCGCTCGCCGGCATGCTGGTCGGCTATGGTCTCAGCATCGCCGTCATCCCGCGCCTCCTCTCGCAGGAGAGCTATCTCAAGCTGTCGGCGGTGCTCGGTCTGGCGCTGACGGCGATGACCTTCGCGCTCTCGGGGCGCGCCGCCGTGGCGTCGATCGCGCTGCTCGGCTTCGCCAACGCGGTGATGTGGCCGGCGATCTTCCCGCTTGCCATCCGTGGCCTCGGGGCACTGACGCAGACCGGCTCGGCGCTGCTCATCATGGGCATCGCCGGAGGCGCCGTCATCCCGCAGGTGTACGGGCTGCTCGAAGGCGCGCTCGGCTACCGGCTGGCGTTCCAGGTCGCGGTGCTGCCCTGCTACGCCTACATCCTCTATTACGCCACGCGCGGCCATCGCCTGCGGTGAGCGGGTCGCTTCGCGAACAGGGCCATGGCCCTGGCGACCCGTTCGAGGCCGCCACCTGCAACGGCTCTCGAAGTCGGCGTCACCGCTCCAGTGCGGCGAGCACGGTCGCCAGCTCCACCGCGCTCTTGACGCCGATCTTCTCGAAGATGCGCGCGCGGTGCACCTCGACGGTGCGCATGGCGATGCCGAGCTCGTCCGCGATGACCTTGTTCGCCTTGGCCTCGAGCAGCAGGCGCAGCACCTCGTGCTCGCGCTGCGACAGCTGGGCCAGCCTGGCCCGCAACGCGCGCGCCCCGGCATCGCGGCGGTCGCGTTCGGCGTCGAGCGCGATGGCTGCGATCAGCTTGTCGACCAGCGCATTGCCGTCGAACGGCTTCTCGACGAAATCGTGCACGCCCTTCTTGAGCGCTTCGACGGCCATGGGGACGTCGCCGTGCCCGGTCAGCACGATGCACGGCAGCGCGCAGCCGGCGGTCCGCAAGCGCTCGAACAGCTCGAGGCCGGAGATGCCGTCCATGCGCACGTCGGTCAGCACGCAGCCGCGCATGGCGTGCGAGTAGGCGGCGAGGAAAGACTCCGCCGACGGGTACCCCTGCGCCGCCACGCCGCGCGAGGCCAGCAGAAAGATCAGCGCCTCCCGCAACGGTGCGTCGTCGTCGACGACATGAACCCGCGCAGCCTCGGTGATGCGTGCGGCTTCGCTCATCGCGGCGCCTCCCGGGCTGGACTGCTCTGGGCTGCGGGCGCGGCGTCGGCGAGCGTGAAGCGGAAGCTGGCGCCGCCGTCGTCGGGCGCCTCATAGCGGATGTGGCTGCCGTGCACCTCGACGATCGACCGGCAGATGGTGAGGCCGAGGCCGAGACCGCTGGCCTTGCTGGAGACGAACGGCTGGAACAGGCTCGCGGCGATGGCCGGGGCGATGCCCGGCCCCCAGTCGCGCACGCCGATCTCGACGCGCCCGTCGGCGGTGCGCACGGCCGCGACGCGGATGCGGCGGCGCTCGGCCGGCTGGCCGGCGAGCGCTTCGCTGGCGTTGCGCAGCAGGTTGACCAGCACCTGCGTGATCAGCACGCGGTCGGCGCGCACCGGCGGCAGGTCGGCCGCCAGCGCCACCTCGACGGCGATGTGCGCGCGCCGGGTTTCAGGTTCCAGAAGGGCGACCGATTCGGTGAGCAGGGCTCCGATGTCCACGGGCTCGAGGCGGGCTTCGGCGCGGCGCACGAAATCCTGCACCCGGCGCACGATGCGCCCAGCCCGCTCCGCCGACTGGCCGATGGCGTTGAGCGCCGGCACCAGGTCCTCGCGCGGCAGGCCCGCGGGGCCGGCGAGGCGGTTGACGAGGCCGGTCTGGAAGCTCTGGATGGCGGCGAGCGGCTGGTTGAGGTCGTGGGCCAGAAGCGAGGCCATCTCGCCCATGGTGACGAGGCGCGCCGTCTGCTGCAGCCGGGCGGACTGCTCGCGCTCGCGCTCCTCGGCCCGCTTGCGGTCCGAGATGTCGAGAACCGAGCCGATCCAGCCGCGCTGGCGGCCGGAGGCATCGAGCCACGGCTCCTCGTAGATGAGCACCTCGAAGCGCGTCCCCTCGCGGCGCTGGAAGGTGAACTCGAGCCCCTGCGTCGGCAGCTGACCGGCCAGCACCTCGTCGTGCAGACGGCGCGTACGCTCCAGGTCCTCGGGCACCCAGTACGGCATCGGCGGCGTCAACCCGATAAGCTCCTCCTGCGTGTAGCCGACCATGCGACAGAACGCGGGATTCACATACAACAGTCGTCCTTCCAGATCGCGGCCGCGCATGCCGACCAGGGCCGAGCCCTCCAGCGCGCGGCGGAAAGCGTGCTCGTCGTCGAGCGCGGCTTCGGCCTCGCGGCGCCGGCGCAGGTGGCGCTCGCGGGCGATGAGGCCGGCGGAGGCGAACAGGCCGAGCGCCAGCATGGAACCGATGAGGCCGTTCTGCGCCAGGGCGGTACGGCCCGTGTAGCTGACCACCTCGAGAGAAATGTTGATGAGCGGCGGGCCGACTTGCACCGCGTAGGTTGGCGCCTCCGCGCTCGGCGGGATGCGCGAGCGGCTGGCGAGGCGGTTTCCCGTGCCGTCGGCGATGTGCACGGCACGCCGCTCGGCGATCCACCACGGCACGTGCTCGGCCAGCATCGTATCGAGCGAAAAGACGGCGACGAGGGCTTGGCCGCCCGGCCCCTCCCGCACGGTGACGGGGGCCACGAAGGCGATCGCCGCCTGTCCGCTGGAGCGGCGAAACGGCGCCGTGAAGGTGGCTTGGGTTCCGGCGCGCAGGACCGGCAGGGCGGCGGCCAGGAAGTCGGGCCGGGCATCGCTTGCCGTGCTCGTGGCCGCGCCCTCGCGTGCTTCAGCCGGCTGGCCCGCGGCTGCGGAGGCAGGCGCCGCCTGCTCCTGCCGGGGCGGAGCGGAGGCGACGACCGCCTGGCTGGCATCGAGCCAGACAAGATCCACGAGCTCGCGGTTGATGAGGCGCAACTGCTGCGCCTGGGCGATGAAGGATGCGCGGTCGAGCTTGCCGTCAGCGATGTCCTGGGCGAGCCGCAGCAGGCGGTCCCGCTCGGCGCGGAACTGGAACTGCAACGTCTGCTCGACCCACAGTGCGTCGCGGATCAGGTCCTCGTGCTGGGATTGCCGCTCGTCCCTGTCCAGCAGCCACAGCAGCACGCCCAGCAGCAGAAAAATGGCGAGGATGGCGAGCAGCGGCGACAGGATCATCAAGGTCGTGCCGAGGCGTCCGCCCGCGATCAGGCGTCCGGTGCGCTCGAGACCGAGACGAAGGGGCTCGGATTTTCCGGTCCCGAGAGTCGGTTTTCGCGGCTGCGAAGACAGGGTGCGGCTCCAGGGCAGGTTTGCTGCAGCGCACGCGCGCCGCTTGCGGAAAACCACAATAGCGCGGGCAGGATATAGTGCTCCATAACACGTTGATGCAGGGCCACAAGGCGCGCCTTGATCGCGACGCATGCCGTTGGGGGCATGCTTGACGAGGGGGCCAGGACGAACGCGCGCCCAAGGGCGACCACAACGAATACCGGCGCAACCAGCCGGATGTAAGCGAGAAGGAGGAAGACGCTATGACGAAGCACCTCGGCGCGAGTGCAATCAGGGGGATGGCCGCAGCGGGCGCGGCTCTGGCACTCGGCATCTGCGGCGCGAGCGCGGTCTCGGCGCAGGAGATCGTCATCAAGTTCAGCCACGTCGTCGCCCCCGACACGCCCAAGGGCAAGGGCGCGGAGAAGTTCAAGGAACTGGCCGCCAAGTACACCGAGGGCAAAGCCAAGGTCGAGATTTACCCCAACTCGCAGCTCTACAAGGACAAGGAGGAGCTGGAAGCGCTGCAGCTCGGCGCCGTGCAGATGCTGGCGCCCTCGCTGGCCAAATTCGGCCCGCTCGGCGCCAAGGAGTTCGAGATCTTCGACCTGCCGTTCGTATTTCCCGACAAGGCCGCGCTGCGCAAAGTGACGGACGGCGCCATCGGCAAGGATCTGCTCGGCAAGCTCGCCGGCAAGGGCATCGTCGGTCTCGCCTTCTGGGACAACGGCTTCAAGGTCATGTCGGCCAACAAGGAGGTCAAGACTCCGGACGACATGCTGGGCCTCAAGATGCGCATCCAGTCGTCCAAGGTGCTCGAGGCGCAGATGAAGGCGCTCGGCGCCGTGCCGCAGGTGATGGCCTTCTCGGAGGTCTACCAGGCGCTGCAGACGGGTGTCGTCGACGGCACCGAGAATCCGCCCTCCAACATGTTCACGCAGAAAATGCATGAGGTGCAGACCAACGCCACGCTCACCAACCACGGCTATCTCGGCTATGCGGTGATCGTGAACAAGGCGTTCTGGGATGGCCTGCCGGCTCCGGTGCGCGCCGGTCTCGAGAAGGCGATGGCGGAAGCCACCGTCTTCGCCAACGACATCGCGCAGAAGGAGAACGACGAAAGCTTCGAGTCGATGGTGAAGTCGGGCAAGACCAAGTTCCACACGCCGACGGACGCCGAGCGCAAGGCCTGGGTCGACGCCGTCAAGCCGGTCTACAAGGAAGTCGCCGGCCGCGTTGGCAAGGACCTGCTCGAAGCCGTCGTCAAGGAGACGGGCACAGCTGCCGGCAAGTAAAGGTCGCCGCCGGTGAGTGATTGAGGTCAAGAGAGCCGGCCGCGCGGCCGGCTCTCCGAAGACGATACGACGGGCGCTGCGACTGACGCATGCGCCCTGCCGGGCCGGTGACGGTCGGGCAATAATCAAGACAAGACATCATGAGCAGCACGGCACGTTCGCGCCGCCTCGCAGAGGCGGCCGGCGATGGGCGGGGCGCACCCTGTGCGTCGCGCGGCTGAAACAGGAAAACGCTTCAAGGGAGAACGTCATGTCGGGGCTGATGAGCCACCTGACGGACCCGTTCATCGCCGCCGTGGTGATCTGGGGTCTGCTGCTGATTGCACTCTCGGCGGTCGTCAAGAAGAGCTGGCTGCTCGATCACCTGGAGGAGATCATCATCGCCGCCCTGATGGGCATGGCGACGCTGCTGATCTTCGTCGCCGTCGCGCAGCGCTACTCGATGAGCGGCGCCATCAGCCTCGCCAACTGGGGCAAGGCCCACGGTATGGACTGGCTGTTCCAGGCCGGCCGCTCGGCGTTCATGTTCCTGAAGGGGTTCAGCTTCACCTGGGCGCAGGAACTGTGCATCTACATGTTCGTGTGGATGGCCAAGTTCGGTGCGGCGTTCGGTGTTCGCCAGGGCATCCACGTCGGCGTCGACGTGGCGCTGGCGCGGCTCACCACCGTCTCCAAGCAGCGCGTGGTGCTGTTCGGGCTGGCCTGCGGCGCGCTGTTCACCTTCATCGTCGGCTCGCTCGGCGCCCGCTTCGTCTGGCACATCGCGCATACCGACCAGACCTCGGCCGACCTCGAGCTGCCGATGTGGATCGTCTACCTCGCGGTGCCGCTGGGCTCCTACCTGATGTCGTTCCGCTTCATGCAGGTGGCCTGGGCCTTCGCCCGCACGGGTGAGCTGCCGCACCACGATCATGGCCACGTCGATGGCCTCGACGACGACGCCGTCACCGTTCCCGGCGCCGCCGCTGCCGTTACCGCGGGAGAAAAAAAATGAGCTACGACAATCCCACTCTGGCGACCGGCGGCCCCTCTCACGCCCCGCGTGAAGGCTCGGGCCTCGCCGGCAACCTCATCATCGCGGCGCCCATCGTGCTGCTGCTGATCTGCCTCGCCGGCAAGGCCGGGTACCTGCCGCTCGGTTCCGGCGCGCGCATCGGCCTCATCTTCGCGCTGCTCGTCGCCATGATGCTGACCGGCATGCCGATCTCGATCGCGCTCGGCCTCACCGTGCTCACCTTCCTGTTCACGCTGACCGAGGTGCCGGTCGACAGCGTGGCGCTGAAATTGTTCACCGGCATCGAGAAGTTCGAGATCATGGCGATCCCGTTCTTCATCCTGGCCGGCAACTTCCTGACCCACGGCGGCGTCGCCAAGCGGATGATCAACTTCGCCTCCGCCATGGTCGGCCACTGGCACGGCGGTCTGGGCCTTGCCGGCGTGCTTGCCTGCGCGCTGTTCGCCGCCATCTCCGGCTCCTCGCCGGCGACCGTGGTGGCCATCGGCTCGATCATCCTGCCGGCCATGGTGCGCCAGGGCTTCCCCAACCGCTTCGGCGCCGGCGTCATCACCACCTCGGGCGCTCTGGGTATCCTGATCCCGCCGTCCATCGTCATGGTGATGTATGCGGTCGCCACCTCGGGCATGGTCGTCACCGGTCCCAATGGCGAGAAGGTGGGCTCGGCGTCGGTCGGCGCGCTGTTCATGGCCGGCGTCGTGCCGGGTCTCATGCTCGCCGCCCTGCTCGGTCTCACCACCTGGTACCGCGCCTGGAAGAACAACTACCCGCGTCTGCCGAAGGCAACGTGGGCCGAGCGGCTCAGCGCCCTGCGCAAATCGTTCTGGGGCCTGTTCCTGATCGTCATCGTGATGGGCGGCATCTACACCGGTGCCTTCACGCCGACGGAAGCTGCGGCCATGGCGGCGGTATACGCCTTCGTCATCGCGGTGTTCGTCTACAAAGACCTCAGCATGGCGGACGTGCCGCGCGTGTTGCTGCAGTCGGCGTCGATGTCGGCCATGCTGCTCTACATCATCACCAACGCCGTGCTGTTCTCGTTCCTCATGACGCACGAGAACATCCCGCAGGCGATGGCGGCGTGGATCACCGGCACCGGCCTCAACTGGATCGCCTTCCTATTCGTGGTCAACATCCTGCTGCTGCTGGCCGGCAACGTCATGGAGCCGTCGTCGATCGTGCTGATCATGGCGCCGATCCTGTTCCCGGTCGCCGTCAAGCTCGGCATCGATCCCGTGCACTTCGGCATCATGATGGTGGTCAACATGGAGGTCGGCATGTGCCACCCGCCCGTGGGTCTCAACCTCTACGTGGCGTCGGGCATCACCAAGATGGGCATCACGGAACTCACCATCGCGGTCTGGCCGTGGCTGCTGACGATGCTGATCTTCCTCGTCGTCGTCACCTACGTGCCGGCCCTCTCGCTCTGGCTGCCGCGCATGCTCGGCATGATCTAGTCGATGCAACCCGGGGCGCCGGTCGGAACGGCCGGCCGGCGCCTCGTCCCCCCCCAGAAAAAGCGAGCCACTGGCGGCCCCGGACGGGCCAGCTCGAAAAGGTGGTTCCAGTGCCCATTCGAGCGACGCACGCAATAAGACGGATGGGTGTGTTCATGCTCCTCTGAACAGTGCCATAGTTCCAGAATGTCGCAGGCCCCACTTCCCCCAAGGGTGACACCATGCAGCAGGATGACGATCGCGCACACGGCGCCAGCGCGGCGGAGGTTCAGGAGTGGTCCGAGGCGATCGCCTCCGTGATCGCATTCGAGGGCACGCATGCCGCCGACGCGGTGCTCTCCAAGGCCGTCGAGACGGCACGGCTGTCGGGCGCGCACCTGCCGTTCGCCGCCAATACGGCGTACATGAATTCGATCCCGCTCGCCGAACAGCCGGCGCATCCGGGCGAGCGCAGAATCGAGCAGAGCATCCGCCGCGCCATCCGCTGGAACGCCGCGGCGCTGGTGCTGAAGGCGAACAAGGAAAGCTCCGAGCTCGGCGGCCACATCGCCTCGTTCCAGTCGGCGGCGACGCTGTACGACACCGGCTTCCAGCACTTCTGGCACGGCGCCGACGATCCCGCGCATGGCGGCGATCTCATCTACGTGCAAGGCCACTCCTCGCCCGGCATCTACGCCCGCGCCTTCCTCGAAGGCCGCATTACGGAAGACCAGATGCTGAACTTCCGCCAGGAGGTGGACCGCAAGGGGTTGTCGTCGTATCCGCATCCCTGGCTGATGCCCGATTTCTGGCAGTTTCCCACCGTGTCGATGGGCCTGGGGCCGCTGATGGCCATCTACCAGGCGCGCTTCCTGAAGTACCTGCACCACCGCGGCTTCGCCGATACCGAGAACCGCCACGTGTGGACGTTCTGCGGCGACGGTGAGATGGACGAGCCGGAAAGCCTCGGCGCCATCTCGCTCGCCGGCCGCGAGAAGCTCGACAACCTGATCTTCGTCATCAACTGCAACCTGCAGAAGCTCGACGGCCCTGTGCGCGGCAACGGCAAGATCATCCAGGAGCTGGAGAGCGATTTCCGCGGCTCGGGCTGGAACGTCATCAAGCTGGTGTGGGGCTCGGGTTGGGATGAGCTGCTCGCCAAGGATACGAGCGGCCGCCTGCGCCAGCTCATGGAAGAGACGGTCGACGGCGAGTATCAGACCTTCAAGGCCCGCAACGGCACCTTCATCCGCGAGAACTTCTTCGGCAAGTATCCGGAGACAGCGGCCATGGTCGCAGACTGGTCGGACGAGAAGATCTGGAAGCTGACGCGCGGCGGCCACGATCCACTGAAGATCTATGCCGCCTTCAAGGCCGCCGTCGATTGCAAGGGCAAGCCCACCGTCATCCTGGCCAAGACCGTCAAAGGTTACGGCATGGGCGAGGCCGGCGAAGGCATGATGATCGCGCACCAGGCCAAGAAGATGGGCGACGCGGCGCTGAAGGGCTTCCGCGACCGGTTCGAGATCCCGATCTCGGATGCCGAGCTGAAGACGATGCCGTTCATCCGTTTCCCCGAGGATTCGGAGGAAATGAAATATATGCGCGCGCGCCGCAAGGCGCTCGGCGGCTATCTGCCGAAGCGCCGGCCGAAGAGCGATGTCGAACTCGTGGTGCCGCCGCTGTCGGATTTCGATGCGCAGCTGAAATCGTCGGGTGATCGCGAGATCTCGACCACCATGGCATTCGTGCAGATGCTGACCAAGCTGATGCGCGACAAGTCGCTCGGCAAGCGCATCGTGCCGATCGTGCCGGACGAGAGCCGCACGTTCGGCATGGAAGGCATGTTCCGCCAGTTCGGCATCTTCAGCCAGGTCGGCCAGCTCTACCGTCCGCAGGACGCCGACCAGCTCATGTACTACAAGGAGGACAAGCACGGGCAGGTGCTGGAGGAAGGCATCAACGAGGCCGGCGCCATGGCGGCCTGGATCGCGGCGGCGACCAGCTATTCCGCGTCCAACCAGCCGATGATCCCGTTCTACGTCTACTATTCGATGTTCGGCTTCCAGCGCACAGGCGATCTCGCCTGGGCGGCGGGCGACATGCGCGCGCGCGGCTTCCTGGTCGGCGGCACCAGCGGGCGCACGACGCTGAACGGCGAGGGCCTGCAACACGAGGACGGCCACAGCCACATCCTGTCGGCCACCATCCCGAACTGCGTCAGCTACGATCCGACCTATTCCTACGAGGTCGCCGTCATCGTACGCGATGGTCTGCGCCGCATGATCGGCGAGCAGGAGGACGTGTTCTATTACCTGACGCTGCTCAACGAGAACTACCCGCATCCGGCCATGCCCGCAGGCGCCGAAGAAGGCATCGTGCGCGGCATGTATCTGTTGAAGGCCGCCGACAAGGCCGCCAAGGGGCATCGCGTGCAGATGCTCGGCTGCGGCGCCATCCTGCGTGAGGTCATCGCCGGCGCGGAGCTGCTGGAGAAGGATTTCGGCATCTCGGCCGACATCTGGAGCGTGACCAGCTTCACGGAACTCGCCCGCGAGGCGCAGGCGTGCGAGCGCTGGAACCTGCTCAACCCGCTCGAGACGCCGCGCGTGCCCTACGTCAAGGCGCAGCTGGCCAGCCGGGGCGAAGGCCCGGTCATCGCCTCCACCGACTATATGAAGATGCTGGCCGAGCAGGTCCGCCCGTTCGTCGGCGGGTCGTACCGTGTTCTTGGCACCGACGGCTTCGGCCGCTCCGACTATCGCCGCAAGCTGCGCTACCACTTCGAGGTCGATCGCCACTTCGTCGCCGTCTCGGCGCTGAAGGCGCTGGCCGACGAGAACAAGGTGCCCTCCACCAAGGTCGCCGAGGCGATCAAGAAATACGGCATCGATCCCAACAAGCCGAACCCCGCCACCGCGTGAACGCGAGGGAGCAGGGAGTGGGAAGCGGGAAGAGTTCCGGCCTCACCTGCTTCCTGCTCTCCACTCCCGGTCTCCCCACTTCCCCGCCACTTGCCCGCCGCAAAGAGAGCTCCCCCATGACGACCGTCAAAGTTCCCGATATCGGCGATTTCAAGAATATTCCCGTCATCGAAATCCATGTGAAGCCAGGGGACACGGTGAATGCCGATGATCCGCTCGTCACGCTGGAGAGCGACAAGGCGACCATGGAGGTGCCAGCGCCCGCCAGCGGCAAGGTCGGCAAGCTCCTGGTCAAGATCGGCGACAAGGTTTCCGAGGGCACGCCGATCGTCGAGATGGAGGGCGGTGCCGCTGCAGCTGCATCGAGGTCCGCTGCCGCCGAGGCCGGCAAGGCCGTCGCGCCGGCTCACGCGACGTCCGCGACGGCCGCTGCGCAGCCCGCGGTTGCGGCGAGCGCGCCGGGCGGTCTCCCCGTTCCCGGCCTGCCGCCGATCGATTTCGCAGGCGTGCATGCGAGCCCCTCGGTGCGCCGCCTGGCGCGCGAGATGGATGTCGATCTGACACGCCTCAAGGGTTCGGGCGAGAATGGCCGCGTCACGAAGGAGGACGTGAAGAAGGCTGTTGCCGGTAGCGGCGGCGGCGCGACTTCAGGTGGCGCGCCGAGCGGCACGGGCATCCCCGAGATCCCGGCGCAGGACTTCTCCAAGTATGGCCCGGTGGAAACGAAACCGCTGTCGCGCCTGAAGAAGCTGTCCGGCCCGCATCTGTGGCGCGCCTGGGTCAACATCCCGCACGTGACGCACACCGACGAGGCCGACATCACCGACCTCGAGAATTACCGGAAGATGCTGGACGACGCGGCCAAGCAGAAGGGCTATCGCGTCACCATGCTGGCCTTCCTGATGAAGGCCGCCGTGGTGGCGCTGAAGGAGCACCCCGAGTTCAACGCCTCGCTCAGCCCGGAGAAGGATGCGCTGATCCTCAAGCGCTACTATCATATCGGCGTCGCCGTCGACACGCCGGACGGGCTCGTGGTGCCGGTGATCCGCGACGTCGACCGGCGCGGCATCCTGGAGCTCAGCCAGGAACTCGGCAACGTGTCGAAGAAGATGCGTGACGGCAAGATCGCACCCGCCGACATCCAGGGCGCCACGTTCTCCATCTCCTCGCTCGGCGGCATCGGCGGCACCAACTTCACGCCCATCGTCAACGCGCCGGAGCTGGCCATCCTCGGCGTCGTGCGCTCGAGTATGAAGCCGGTGTGGGACGGCAAGGAGTTCAAGCCGCGCCTGATGCTGCCGCTGTGCCTCTCCTACGACCACCGCGTCATCGACGGTGCGCTCGCCGCCCGCTTCACCCGCCGCCTCGCCGACGTGCTCGGCGATGTGCGCCAGCTGGTGCTGTGACAACGCGCGCCCCGCTCCCCTCAGCGCGGAGCGATGCTCCGCACCGACGGGGGAGCGGGTTGGGGTGAGGGGGGCTTCTCCTCTCGCTCCAGGCAAGGCCCCTCATCCGGCCTTCGGCCACCTTCTCCCCCGGGGAGAAGGGAAGACGAGCCGAGGACCGTTGCGATTTGGCGATTGACATCAGCGAGGCCCCGGCATGGCCACCGAGATCAAAGTTCCCGACATCGGCGACTTCAAGAACATTCCCGTCATCGAGATCCACGTGAAGCCGGGCGACACGGTCGAGGCCGACGCCCCGCTCGTGACGCTGGAGAGCGACAAGGCGACGATGGAGGTGCCGAGCCCGGGCGCCGGCGTCATCGAGGCCGTCAAGGTCAAGCTCGGCGACAAGGTCAGCGAAGGCAGCGTCATCGTCACGCTGGCCGCGGCCGGCGCTGGCGCAGCGAAGAGCACCCCCTCCCCCGCCCCGCAAGGGGGAGGGGAGAAAGCCGCGCCCGCACCGGCGGCGGCCAGGCACAGCGGCGGCGCCGACATGAGCTGCCAATGCCTCGTGCTCGGCGCCGGCCCAGGCGGCTACTCGGCCGCCTTCCGCGCCGCCGACCTCGGGCAGGATGTCATCCTCGTCGAGCGCTGGCCGACCTTGGGCGGCGTCTGCCTCAACGTCGGCTGCATCCCGTCCAAGGCGCTGCTGCACATCGCCGCCGTCATCGACGAGGCGGCGGCGCTGGGCGCGCACGGCGTCGAGTTCAGCAAGCCCAAGGTGTCGCTCGACGCGCTGCGGTCGCACAAGGAGAAGGTGGTCGGCAAGCTCACCACGGGCCTTGCCGGCATGGCGAAGGCGCGCAAAGTCCGCATCGTGCAGGGAACGGGGCGCTTTCTCGATCCGCACCACATCGAAGTCACGCTGACCGACGGCTCGGGCAAGAAGACCGTGATGTTCGAGCAGGCGATCATCGCTGCCGGCTCGGAGGCGGTGAAGCTGCCGTTCATCCCGGAGGATCCGCGCATCGTCGATTCGACCGGCGCGCTGGAGCTGCGTCAGAACCCGAAAACCATGCTGGTCATCGGCGGCGGCATCATCGGGCTGGAGATGGCAACCGTGTACTCGACGCTCGGCGCCCGCGTGGACGTGGTCGAGATGCTCGACGGCCTGATGCCGGGCGCCGACCGCGACCTCGTCAAGGTGTGGGAGAAGAAGAACGCCTCGCGCTTCGATGCCGTGATGCTGAAGACGAAGACCGTCGGCGTCGAAGCGAAGAAGGACGGCATCCATGTCCGCTTCGAGGGCGAGGCCGCGCCCCAAGGCGGAGCCGGTTCTTCAGGGAGCCAACCGAAAGTCTATGATCTCGTGCTGGTCGCTGTCGGTCGCACGCCGAACGGCCGTGTGATCGACGCCGGCAAGGCGGGCGTGGCGGTCTCTGATCGCGGCTTCATCGCCGTCGACAAGCAGCAGCGCACCAACGTACCGCACATCTTCGCCATCGGCGATATCGTCGGCCAGCCGATGCTGGCGCACAAGGCGGTGCACGAGGCGCACGTCGCGGCGGAAGTCGCGGCCGGCCGCAAGAGCGCCTTCGACGCGCGCCAGATCCCGTCGGTTGCCTACACCGATCCCGAGATCGCCTGGGCCGGCCTCACCGAGACCGAGGCGAAGGCGAAGGGCATCAAGGTGTCGAAGGCGGTGTTCCCGTGGGCGGCCTCTGGCCGCGCCATCGCCAACGGCCGCGACGAGGGCTTCACCAAGCTGCTGGTGGACGACGCCACGCACCGCGTCGTCGGCGGCGGCATCGTCGGCACGCACGCGGGCGACCTCATCGGCGAAATCTGCCTCGCGGTGGAGATGGGCGCCGAGCCCGGCGACATCGCCCACACCATCCACCCGCATCCGACGCTGGGTGAATCCATCGGCATGGTCGCGGAAGTCTACGAAGGCACCTGCACCGACCTGCCGCCGCAGAAGAGGAAGTGAGAGCCGATCAGGCGCGTTAGGTTTGCGCGCAATTCCACTCTCCCCTCGGGGGAGTTAGGTTTGCGCGCAATTCCCTTTCCCCTCGGGGGAGTTAGGTTTGCGCGCAATTCCACTCTCCCCTCGGGGGAGTTAGGTTTGCGCGCAATTCCACTCTCCCCTCGGGGGAGTTAGGTTTGGCGCAATTCCCTCTCCCCTCGGGGGAGAGGGGTAGGGTGAGGGGGGCTACGGCTGGGTTTCCCGTGCGGCAAGCCCCCTCACTGGCGCGGGTGCGCTCGTTGAAGTTGAATTTCTGCCGTATCGGCCACGCCGGCCTCTCCCCCGTCCTTGCGAAGCATGGCTCCGCCATAACGGGAGAGGCAAACAAGGCCGGCGCGATGCGGGGACGGAGGACACCATGGACGACAAGCTCAAGGCCGCGGCGCTGGAATATCACCGCTTGCCGACGCCGGGAAAAATCGCGGTGCAGCCGACCAAGGGGCTCACCAACCAGCTCGATCTGTCGCTCGCCTATTCGCCCGGCGTCGCCTACGCCTGCACGGCCATTCATGAGGATCCGGCGGAAGCGGCGACGCTGACCTCGCGCTCCAACCTGGTCGGCGTCATCACCAACGGCACGGCCGTGCTGGGCCTCGGCAACATCGGTCCGCTCGCCGGCAAGCCGGTGATGGAAGGCAAGGCGTGCCTGTTCAAGAAGTTCGCCGGTATCGACGTGTTCGACATCGAAGTGGCGGAGAACGATCCCGACAAGCTGGTCGACATCGTCGTGGCGCTGGAGCCGACCTTCGGCGGCATCAACCTCGAGGACATCAAGGCGCCGGAGTGCTTCATCGTCGAGAAGAAGTGCCGCGAGCGCATGAACATCCCGGTGTTCCATGACGACCAGCACGGCACCGCCATCATTGTCGCCGCCGCCGTCACCAACGCCCTGAAGCTCGTCGGCAAGCAGATCGAGAACGTCAAGCTCGCGGGCTCGGGAGCGGGCGCCGCGGCGCTCGCCTGCATCAATCTGCTCGTCAGCATGGGATTGAAGCGCGAGAACGTCTTCATCTCCGACATCAAGGGCGTGGTCTACGAGGGCCGCTCCGAGCTGATGGACGAGTACAAGGCCATCTACGCGCAGAAGACCGAGGCGCGCACGCTTGATCAGATCCTGGTCGGTGCCGACATCTTCCTCGGCCTCTCGGCCGGCGGCGTGTTGAAGCCCGAGATGCTGACATCGATGGCCGAGAAGCCGATCATCATGGCGCTCGCCAACCCGACGCCGGAGATCATGCCGGAGCTGGCCAAGCAGGTTCGCCCCGAGGCCATCATCTGCACCGGCCGCTCGGACTACCCGAACCAGGTCAACAACGTGCTCTGCTTCCCCTTCATCTTCCGCGGCGCGCTGGATGCCGGCGCCACGACCATCACGGAGGAGATGAAGCGCGCGGCGGTGAAGGCCATCGCCGATCTCGCGCAGGCGGAAAGCTCGGAGGTGGTGGCCAATGCCTACGGGGCCGAAAACCTGAAGTTCGGACCCGAGTACCTGATCCCGAAGCCGTTCGATCCGCGCCTCATCGAGCGCATCGCTCCGGCGGTGGCGGAAGCCGCGGCCAGGAGCGGCGTCGCCAAACGGCCGATCGCCGACCTCGAGGCCTATCGCCAGCGCGTCGGCCGTTTCGTCTACCACTCCGGCCCGTCCATGAAGCCGGTGGTCGATATGGCGAAGCGTGCGCCCAAGCGCGTCATTTTCGCGGAAGGCGAGGACGAGCGCGTCTTGCGCGCGGCGCAGCTCGCCGTCGACGAGGGCATCGCGGTGCCGATCCTGATCGGCCGCCCGCACGTCGTTCAGCAGCGCATCGCGAGCCTCGGGCTGCGGCTCAATCCCGGCCCCGGCGGCAACTGCGAGCTGATCCACGGCCAGTCCAATCACCAGCAGCAGGACGTCGAGCGGCAGTATTACGAGATGATGGCCCGCAAGGGCGTCACCGTCGCCATGGCGCGCGAGGAGATGCGGGCGCGCCCCACCCTCATCGCCGCCATGTACCTGAAGCGCGGCTATGTGGACGCCATGCTGTGCGGCATGCGCGGCACCTACGACGAGCACCTGCACTACGTGCGACAGGTGATCGGTCCGCGCGCCGGCAACACGACGCTTGCCGCCATGAACATGCTGATGCTGACCGACCGGCAGCTGTTCATCTGCGACACCTACGTCAACCGCCAGCCGACCGCGTCGCAGATCGTCGAGATGACGCTGCTGGCGGCCGCCGAGGTGCGCCGCTTCGGCATGGTGCCGAGCGTGGCGATGCTGTCGCATTCGAGCTTCGGCTCGTCCGGCGACTGGGATGCGCAGACCATGCGCGATGCGCTCGTGCGCATCAACGAGCTCGATCCCGATCTGGCGGTCGAGGGCGAGATGCGGGGCGATGCCGCGCTGTCGCACGCCACGCTCGAGCGCGTGTTCCCCGGCGCGCGCCTGAAGACCGAGGCCAACCTGCTCGTCATGCCGAGCGTGGACGCCGCCAACATCTCCTACAACCTGTTGAAGGTGGCGGCCGGCAACGGCATCACGGTCGGACCGATCCTGCTCGGTACGGCGAAGCCCGCCCACATCCTGGAGCCGACGGCGTCCGTGCGCCGCATCGTCAACATGACGGCGTTGGCGGCGGTGGAGGCGTCCGTACGCGAGGCGGAGGCCGAGCGCGACGGCGGCGCGGCAGGGTAGAACGGCTGCCGCTCGGACGGGGCATAGGGGCGCGCGCGCCCCGTGAATTGACGCGGGCTGTCGGGCGCGCGCCTTCGCGCACGGGACGCACTCGGGACACGCTCGATTTGATGCGAACACGTCGGGGAGAACCATCGAGACGGGCCGCTCCTGTTGCCGATTTGTCTCCTTGTCCAGGTTGTCGCAGGCTATAGTTGCGGCCCTGTGTTCCACTGTTGTTCGTGGCATTCCGCGTGAGGTCGCTCGTGTCCTGTTCCGGCTCCCGTCCTGCGTTGCTCGCTGCTCTCGGCGCGGTGTTCGTCGCCGGCCTGACATCGTCGGCAGCACCGGCCTCGGCCCAGTTCTTCAACTTCTTCGATCCGCCACCGCGTGCGAAGGCTTCGCCGGCGTGGGCCCGCAACAAGCCCGAGCGGGCGCCGCGCCGCGTGGCCCGAAGCGTGCGCGAGGACGAGGAGCGCGTCGAGAAGAAGGCCGCCGCCAAGGACGCCAAGGCGCCCGCGCCGGAGGTCGCCCTGCCGGCCGCGCCGGCGCAGATGGTCTATGCCGTTGTCTCGCTCGCCGATCAGCGCATCTCGGTCTATGGCGGGGACGGGCTGCTCGCGCGTTCGCGCATCTCCTCCGGCCAGGAGGGGTTCCGGACTCCGACGGGCATCTACGGCATCCTGGAAAAGAACCGCGAGCACGAGTCGAACATCTACGACGGCGCCCCGATGCCGTTCATGCAGCGCCTGACGTGGTCGGGCATCGCGCTGCATCAGGGCGTGGTGCCGCGCTATCCGGCGTCGCACGGCTGCATCCGGCTGCCGGCCGCTTTTGCGGCCAAGCTGTGGGACATGACCAGGATCGGCGCGCGCGTCATGGTATCGTCCGTCGACGTTGAGCCGGCAGCCATCGAGCACGCGCGCCTGCCGGTCGCCCGCATGGTGGCGCCGGAGTCGCTCGGCCTACCGCAGCGCTCGGCCGATGCCGCCGCGGCGGCCCCGGTCGTCAGGCTGGCGGCCAACGACGAGGCGGCCGGACTGGACCAGGGGCTGGCGGCCGAGCCCAGGCGCCTGAACCCGATCGAGACGGCGGCGGCTCTGAAAGCGCGCGCCAACCGCGACGCCGTCGCGGCCCGCAAGGCGGCCGATGCCGGCATCGGCGCAGCGCGTGCCGCCGCGACCGAAGCCAACGACACCGCCTCCGACCTGCGTGACGCGAGGTCCGACCTGGAGGACGCCCGCAAGGCCGGGCCGGCGGAAAGGGCCGAGTACCTCGAGCGCCGCGTTGCCGAGTTGACGGCGCTCGAGGCCAGCCGCTCGCAGCGCGCGCTCGACCTCGCGGTGGCCGTGCGCGAGGCGGAGCGCACCGTGGAGGCGGCGCGCGAGGCGGCGAGCAACGCCAACCGCCGGGCCGCGCCGCTGTCGGTGTTGATCAGCCGCAAGGAAGGGCTGGTTATGATCAAGCAGGGCATGAAGCCGGTGTTCGAGGCACCGTTCGCGCTGCGCGACCCGAAGATGCCGCTGGGCACGCATATGTTCGTCGCCACGGCGCCCGCCGACGACAGCGGCCGGCTGCGCTGGTCGGCTCTCACGGTGCCCGGGGACGGCGCAGCAGGAGCCGACGAGGGCAATGGTGGCAAGCCGAAGCGCGGTGCCCTGGAGACGGAGCCCGGTGCCAGGCCGTCGACGGCGGCGGAGGCGCTCGACCGCATAGAGTTGACGCCAGAAACCGAGCAGAAGCTGGCCGAGCTGATCTGGGTCGGCGGCTCGATCATCGTCTCGGACCGCAGTCTCGGCCCGGAGTACGGGGATCTGACTGATCTGGTCGTTGCCATCCCGTAGGCGGGCCGCTGCGATTCCGCGCGATCCACGCGATAGCGCCCGGTCTGAGCGCAACGCGCGCGCCTGGGAAAACCGGGGCGTTGGGGCGCCGCGGCACTTGCGTTCCTGGGCTGCCGTCGCAGGGTGCCATCGACATCGGTATCGTCGTCGCCAGGTGTCGTGGGCGGCCGCCTGCGCGGCCATGACGGTCGAGCTTGCGGCTCGCCTCGCGTATGAGCCCCACCTCACATGGATGCCTCGCCTCGGTGCGAAACGGCTATAACTCCTGAGGGGGCCCGCCCGGGCGGCACGTCGTTCGCCTCGACGCTCAGGCCCGTCGCTGCAGCAGCAAGCCACCCCAGAGGCCGCCACCCGCGAGGTCGCCACCGATGCCAGATCATGCTTCGCTGAACGTCACGGCACGCCGCGCCCAGGCCGGACGGGCGCGCGGACTGGCGTCGTCTCCGGCCCGCCGGCGCCGTTCCTGCCTCGGCGCGGGGGCTGCGGGTGCGGCATCGGCCCTGGCCGTGGCGCTGGCCTGCGCCGCTGTGCTGGCGCCGCTCTCGCGCCTGGCCCGCGCTGAAACCCCGGCCGCGCCCGCCGTCGATAAAGCCCCCACCGGGGCCGCCGCGACTGCCGCTCCCGGCTCCGGCGTGCTCACCGGCTCGGCGGCGTACGGCGACTGGCGCCAGGATGCCCCCGGCACGCAGCGGCTGATCCGCCCGGCCGATCTGCCCCCTCCCGGTCCCTCGGCGCGCCACTCGCCGCGCGTCAAGCGCCCGCCCGCCGACTACCGGCCCAGGGTGCCGGCCGGCTTCGAAGTCGCCCCGTTCGCCTCCGGCCTCGAGGGGCCGCGCGCGCTCGTCACGGCGCCCAACGGCGACATCTTCGTCGCCGAATCCTACGCCGGCCGCGTCAAGGTGCTGCGCGCGGACGCGGGCGGCGCGCGTGCCGCCGAGATCGCCGTGTACGCCTCCGGCCTCGAGGGGCCGTTCGGCATCGCCTTCCATCCGGCCGGCGCTGACCCGCAATGGGTCTATGTCGCCAATACCACCTCCGTGGTGCGCTTTCCCTACCGCTCCGGCGATCTCGAGGCGCGCGGCGCCGCCGAGGTCATCGTGCCGAGCCTGCCCGGCGGCGGGCATTGGACGCGCGGCCTCGCCTTCACCCGCGACGGCAAGCGGATGCTGGTCTCCGTCGGCTCGGCGAGCAACGTCGCCGAGGGGCTGCGCCCGCAAGGCGCGCAAGCCGCACGGCGTCACGACGAAACCGTGCGGGCGACCGGCGCCGGCTGGGGGCACGAGGCCCGCCGCGCGGCCGTGCTGTCGTTCACGCCCGAGGGCGGCGACGAGCGGTATTTCGCCACCGGCATCCGCAACTGCGTGACCGTCGCCGTGCATCCCGCGAGCGGCGATCCCTGGTGCACGACCAACGAGCGCGATGGCCTCGGTGACGACCTCGTGCCCGACTACGCCACGCGCCTTGCCGAGGGGGACTTCTTCGGCTGGCCATGGCTCTATCTCGGCGACAACGCCGATCCGCGCCGCGTCGGCGAGCGCCCCGATGTGGTCGGCCGCGTGCGCGTGCCGGACGTGCTGCTGCAGGCCCACTCGGCGGCGCTCGGCCTCGCCTTCTACGATGTGAGCCAGGCGCCGCCCCAGGTGCCGCCACAGTCAGGGGCCCAGTTCCCGGCCGAGTATCGCGGCCACGCCTTCGTCGCCCTGCACGGCTCGTGGAACCGCTCGCGGCCGACGGGGTACAAAGTGGTGCGCATTCCCATCCGTGACGGCGTGCCGACCGGCGGCTACGAGGACTTCATGACCGGGCTGGTCGCCGACGACGATACGGTCTATGGGCGCCCGGTGGGCGTGACCGTGGCCCGCGACGGTGCGTTGCTGGTCGGCGAGGACGGCAACGGCACCATCTGGCGCATCGCCCATCGCGGCGGGCGCTGAGGGCGCCGAAGCGGAAGCGATCCGAGCGGGGGCAAGCGGGCGGGCGCGCGCATCCGATCTTGCGGCCGTCGCGCGGTTTGCGTTGCGTCCCGATAGACGCACCAGACGCCCGATCCGGGGACGAGACCCGGGGACGAGACCGAAGGACACCCATGCGAGACCCGAGCCGAGGCGCGACAGACGACAAGGCCGCGTCCAACGACAGCCGCGCTACCGCTGAGCTGGATCGTCGTTCGCACGTGGGGTCCGCCTCGCCGTCGGCGCCGGGAGAGCCCGAGCGCCCGCTCTCGCTCGCCGAGCTGGTGGCGCTGACGGCGCTGCTGATGGCGCTGTCCGCCTTGTCGATCGACATCATGCTGCCGGCGCTGCCGGTGATCGGCGCCGATTTCCGCCTCGCCGATGCCAACTCCGCGCAGGTCGTCGTGACGGCGTATCTGGTCGGCATCGGGCTCGGCCAACTCGTCTATGGCCCGTTGTCGGATCGCATCGGCCGGCGCGGGGCGTTGCTGGCCGGGCTCGGCCTGTTCCTCTGCGGCACCATGCTGGCGCTGCTGGCGCAAAGCTTCACCGCGTTCCTCGCCGGGCGCGCGCTGCAGGGCTTCGGCGCCGCCGGGCCGCGCGTCATCTCGGTTGCCATCGTGCGCGATCTCTACAGCGGCCGGCAGATGGCGCGCGTCATGTCGCTCGCCATGATGACGTTCATCATCGTGCCCGTCATCGCGCCCTCGCTCGGCCAGGCCGTCATGCTATTCGGCTCCTGGCGGTCGACATTCCTCGTGCTGTTGGCGGTGGGGTGCGTCGCGGCCGGCTGGGTGATCTGGCGCCTGCCCGAGACGAGCAGCGCGGCACGGCTGGTCGGCGCATCCCGCGCCGGGGTGCTGGCCGCCGTCATGGCGGTGCTGAGCACCCGCGTCACCATGGCCTACACATTGGCGGCCGGCGCCATGTTCGGCTGCCTCACGGCCTACATCGCCAGCGCGGAGCAGGTTTTCGTCGGCGTCTACGGTCTCGGTGACCGCTTCCCGATCGTGTTCGGTCTGGTGGCGGCCGTCATGGCGCCGTCCTCGTTCACCAACGCGCGTCTGGTGGAGCGGCTCGGCATGCGGCGCGTCGCGCATTCGGCGCTGGTCGGTTTCATGGTGACGGCGCTGCTGCTCGTGCTGCTGGCGGCGCGGGGCACGCCGCCGCTGCCTCTGTTCGGCGTCCTGCTGGCGGCCGCCTTTTTCCAGTTCGGGCTCATCGCCTCCAACTTCAATGCCATTGCCATGCAGCCGCTCGGACCGATCGCGGGCACGGGAGCATCGGTGGTCGGCTTCGGCACCACCACGCTCGGCGCCCTGGCCGGTGCCCTGGTCGGCCAGAGCTTCAACGGCTCGGTGCTGCCACTGTGCCTCGGCTTCGCCGCCTGCAGCGTGATCGCGCTCGGGCTGGTGCTGGCCGTCGAGGGGCGGAGCGGGCTGTTTCGAGGCGAATAGGGGGCGCCTGCCGGGCTGAACGCCGCTCGATGAGGACCCAAAAAGCAAGCTCGGCCCAAAAAAGCGTCATTAGCGGTGGATGACCGGCTATCCGGGCCGCCGTTGTCAACGCATTTTCAGGTCGCAGTCATATAACGGCAATCAAGGGGGCGGAGCTGCGGAGTGCCCAGCCCAAGGCGCGGCGGGTCGGCCGTTTCCATAGACACGAGGAGCTTCACGATTCGCATCCTGCTGGTGGAGGACGATGCCGAGCTGGCGCACCGGTTGGCCTCAGGGTTGGCGGGTGCCTCGTTCATCGTCGAACGGGCACATAGCGGTCCGGATGCGCTCGCCATGGGCCTTTCCGCCGACTACGAGGTGGTCATCCTCGATCTCGGCCTGCCGGAGATGGAGGGCCTCGAGGTGCTGCGCCGCTGGCGCGCGGCCGGTCGCGCCATGCCGATCCTGATCCTCACCGCGCGCGACAGCTGGACCGACAAGGTCGACGGTCTCAATGCCGGCGCCGACGACTACATCACCAAGCCGTTCCACATTCCCGAGGTCGTCGCCCGCCTACATGCCCTGATGCGGCGCAAGGTCGGTGCGACGAGCCCGGTGCTGGCGCACCAGGACATCGTGCTGGACCTGTCGTCGGCCAAGGTGACGCAAGCCGGCAAGCCGGTGGAGCTGACTGCGCTCGAGTTCCGCATGCTCACCTATTTCCTTCACCGCGTGGGGCGACTCGTCACCCAGGCCGAGCTCAACGAGCACATCTACGCCGATGGCGAGAGCAAGGAATCCAACACCATCGAGGTGTACGTCAGCCGCCTGCGCCGCAAGCTCGGCCCCGGTATCGTGACCACCGTGCGCGGTCTCGGCTACCGCATGGATTGATGCGGACGCGCGGCCCCAAGGCACGGGGGATGCTCTCCGCTACGGCTGCGGCGCCCGGCACTGGCCGGTAGCGGCGTCGATCTGGTCCGGTTCGGCGGGCGTCGGCGTGGCTGGCGCCAGCGCGCGGTCCCAATCGCGCCAGCCGTCGATGCCTTCGGGGTACCAGGAGAGCCGCGTGTAGCCGAGCGCGGCGGCGCGCCGCACCGCGTTCCAGGCCATCCAGCAGTCGGACTGGCAGAACAGCACCAGCGGCCTCGCCTTGTCGCCACCCGTGAGACGGGCGAGCTGGCGGCGCAGGTAGCAGTCGAGGTCAGGCGTCAGCCGCCCGCGCCCGATGTCCGGCAGCCAGACGGCGCCGGGGATGGTTTGGTGGCCCTTCTGCAGCCGCCATTGTCCGCTGGCCGGATCGAGCCCCGGACCCTCGGAGGGCATGACGTCGATCAGCAGCGCTCCGGTCGCCAGCAGCCTGTCGATGTCGTCGGCGTCGACGCGGGTGCCGCCGGGCACATCGGGCGGCGTCGGGCTGCGGTAGTGGTCGATGCGGTAGCCGGTGCCGCTGTCGAAATCGGCGTTGCCGCCGGCGCGGACGGGTGCAGACAGTCCGCCCGCCGCCAGTAGCGCCAGGAGGAGCGCGCACGGCAGGACCGCCAGCGAGGCTGCAAATGCCGACGTGGCCGGCGTGCGCATGAGGAAGCACCTCTTCCTTGGGTTTCGCCGTCGTTTGCCGGCACGGTTTCACCGGTCCTTTCTCGCGCGGTTTCACCGGCCCTTGCTCGCGCGGTTTCACCGCGACCGGCCTTACTTGCGCGGCTTCACCGGCCCTCACTTGCGCGGTTTCACCGCGACTCCCCAAGGATAGCGCCCCACCTTGATCGAGCGCAGCGCCTTCATCGCCCGGGTGTCGACGGCGGTCACGTCGTTGGAAACGCCGTTGGTCGAGAACAGCATGTCCTCCTCGGGCGTCAGCGCCAGATGCCAGACGCGGCTGCCGACGAGAATGTACTTCGTCACCTTGCGGCTGGCGACATCGACGACGGCAATGCGGTTGGCCGGCCCCAGCGCCACGAACAGGGTGCCGCCGTCGCGTGTCATGGCGAGGCCGACCGGCTGGATGGCGTCCCGCCCGACGCCGGCGATCTCGAACGCGATGGTGGCCTCGACCTTGCGCGTTGCCATGTCGATGACCGACAGCGTGCCGCCGATCTCCGATGACACCCACAGCTTGCCGCCGTCGGGCGAGAACAGCGCATAGCGCGGCCGCTGGTCGACGAGGATGTTGTCCACCACCTCCCAGGTCCGCGTGTCGATGAGATGCGCCATGTTGGTGGTTTCCGAGGTCGCCACCGCGATGCTGTCGTCGGGCGAGACGGCCATGCCCTCGGGCTCGACGCCGACATCGATCTGGCGCACCACCTTGCGCGTCTCCAGGTCGACGACGGTGGTCACCGCGTTGTCCTCGTTGGCGATGAACAGCCGCCGGCCGTCGCGCGAGACGGCGAACTGTTCCGGATCGACGCCGGACGGCAGGTCGTAGAGGTGCTGGTCGGTCGCCGCGTCGTAGACCTGCACGGCGTTGCTGTCGGAGGCGCAGACGAAAAACTGCTTGAAGTCGCGGCTGAAGGCGATGCCGCGCGGACGCTTGCCGACGGCGAACGTACGCGTCACCTCGAGCGTGCCGCTGTCGATGACCGAGACGGTGTTGTCCTTCTCGCTGGAGACGTAGATTTCGTGCGCGGTGGCCGCGGCGGCGGCAGCCGGCCCGAGTGCTCCGGACAGCAGGCCCGCCGGCAGCAGGGCCATCGGCAGCGGGCCCATCGGCAGCAGGCATGACGCGGCGAACAGGCAGGCGGCGACGACACTCGGCAAATCTCGCACTCGTCCCGCTCCCACTGCTGATGGCTCGCTCGCGCGGGCGTCGGCCGCCCCGGCGATCAGTCGTTGGCCGAACGCTAGATAGGGCGTGCGGGAGCGCGAATTGGACATAGGTACAAAAGGGCTTCCGCGCCCCCCGGACCCGAGGCTCGGACGCGATCCTGGCGACCGAAAGACAGGCCGTGTTTGCACTATTTGGCAATTCCGGCCAGCCGCGGCGCGCACCTAGTATTCTGGGCATATCGAGCGTTCGCCGGAGGCCCGGAAGCCATGCCGCCCGGCGTCCCCGTGGGACGATCGAAGACAATCGCGTCGGGCACGCCCAGCGTCTCGTACACGATTTCGTGTTCGCTCTCCCCCCGGCTCGCCAGAGGCTCGAGGCAATCAATAATAAACCGAACCTGGAAACGCGGAGCGCTCGGAACATCATGCTTGCTTTGCAGCGGGTCCTCCCCGCATTCGCCCTCGGCCTCGCCGCTGTCGTCGCCGCGATGGCCGGCGCCACCGCCGCGCGCGCGCACGGTGACGTCTCACCGCAGCCCGTCGACACCACGGGCCTCGATCCGATCAAGGACTGGCAGACGCTGAACCCGTATTCCGGCAACGCGCTTGCCATCAAGATCGGCGATTCCGGCTACAACCAGAACTGCGCGCGCTGCCATGGCCTGGAGGTGATCTCCGGCGGACTCGCCCCCGATCTGCGCTACCTCGAGAAGGGCAAGACCGGCGACGAGTGGTTCATCCAGCGCATCCGCCAGGGGGCCACCATCAACGGCATCACCAAGATGCCGGCCTTCGAGGGCATCTTGAGCCAGGAGGCGATGTGGGCTATTCGAGCCTTCATCGAGTCCAAGCACGAGGATTGATGCGATGAGGGTGGCTGCGTCGTCGTCCACCCGGCCGTCGGAAGCTGAGCAGGGCGCGGCTGCGGGTGGGCAGCTGAAGCGCCGGCATAAATCGCTGTCGGCGCTCCCTGGTGCTGTTTCGCGCATGGCCTCGTCTGCGCGAAACGCGCGCGCTGCCGCCGCACACCTGTCCCATCCGATCCGGTCCGATCCGATCCGCTTTTCGAGGCTGGCGCGCCGCATGGTGGCCGGCCTCGTCTGCTGTGTCGCCGGTGGCCATCTGCTCGCCGCGCCCTGCAACGCGCGGCCGCTCGACGAGGTCAAGGCCTCCAACCTGCTGCGCGTCGTCGTCTACGAAAGAAACCGCCCGTTCTCCTGGCGCGAAGGCGAACAGCTGGTCGGCGTCGACGTCGATCTGGCCGCCGAGCTGGCCCGGGAACTTGGTGTCGGCATCGAGTTCATCGCCCGCATGCAGGGCGAGGACGTCGATACGGACCTGCGCGCAAACGTGTGGAAGGGCCCGGTGCTCGGCGGCGGAGTCGGCGATGTCATGCTGCACGTGCCGTATGACCGCGAGCTTGGCGTGCGCAACCGCGAGGCGGTTCTGGTCAACCCGTATTTCGAGCAGCGCATCGTGCTGGCGTTCGATCCGGCGCGCCTCGGCGAGGTGGCGGGGCTCGACGTCTTCAAGCGCGAGAAGGTCGGCGTGCAGCTCGGCACGGTGTCGGACTATTTCATCATGTTCGCGGACGGCGGCGCCTACCGCAACAACGTGCTGCACTTCATGCGCCTGGACGACGGCGCCAAGCGCTATCAGGGCGGCGAGATGGCGGCCTTGTTCGGCATCCGCTCCGAGACGGAAGGCTGGCTCGCAGCCGTCGGCGCCAAGGGTGCGCGCTATCTCGAAGTGCCGATGCCGGGCATCCAGCGTTCGCGCTGGAACCTCGGCATGGCGGTGAAGGAGAACAGCCGCGACCTGGGCTATGCGCTGGGCGCCGCGCTGGACAAGATCAAGGCGGCCGGAACGCTCGCCGCCATCTGCGCCCGTCATGGAGTGACCTATGCCGCGCCCCGGTTGGACTGATCCTCGCAGGCTGGCGGGCTGCGCCGCGCCGCTGCTGCTGGCGCTCGGCGTGGCTGTGGCCGCGCCCTCGGTGCGGGCGGCCGAGCCTGCCGCGAAGGCCGGCATCCCGGCCGATCCGCTGCAGTCCGGCAAGTGGGCCGATCTGGCGGCCAGGTATCTCGGCGACGCGCCCATCGTGTTCGACGATCGGGTGCGCATCATCGTGCCGGGCATCGTCGAGAACCAGGCGCAGGTGCCCATCGCGGCGGATGCGCGGGCGCTGTCGGGCGTCAGCAGGCTGGTGGTGATCGCCGACAACAACCCCATCGAGCATGTGCTGACGCTGCGTCCCGGCCAGGCGGCGGCCTACGTCTCGTTCCGCATGAAGGTCGAGCAGGGCACGCCGATGCGTGTTGCCGCCCTGGCCGATGACGGCAAGTGGCACGTCGGCGCCGTGTTTCTCGATGCGGCGGGCGGCGGCTGCTCGCAACCGGCGCTGGCGCGCAAGGACGCCGACTGGTCGGCGACGGTCGGCAACACCCAGGCACGGGCGTGGCGCGAGGTCGACGGCAGCGCGCGCTTGCGGCTGCGGCTGCGTCATCCGATGGATACCGGCCTCGCCAAGGACAATACGCCCGCCTACTTCATCGAGCGGCTGGAGGCGCGCGGCCCCGGTGGCGAAGCGCTGGCCGCGCTGGAGCTGTTCGAGCCGGTGTCCGAGGATCCGATGCTGACGCTGATGCTGCGTCCCGGCGCCGGCGCCGCGCGCGTCGAGCTTGAGGCGCGCGACAACAACGGCGGCGTGTTCCGCTCGTCCGTGCCGCTGGCGGTGACGCAATGAGGCGTGGTCCGGCCGTGTCGGTTGGCACGCAGCCGTCGCGGCGGCAGGTGCTGGCAGCCCTGGCCGGCGGCGCGCTGACGCCGCAACTTGCGCTCGCCTTCGGAGTGGAGGCGGCGCCCCTCGCCTACACCCTGAAGCCCGAGCGCATCGCCGAGGGCGTATGGATGCTGGCCGGCGTGCCGGAGGCGATCACCCCGCGCAACGGCGGCGCCATCGCCAACGTCACCATCCTGGACACCAAGGCCGGCGCGGTGGTCATCGATACCGGGCCGTCGAAGCGCTACGGCGAGGCGCTGGCGAAGCTCGCCACCGAGCTGACCGGCAAGCCGGTGGTGCGCGCCTACGTCACACATTTCCATCCCGACCACGCGCTGGGCAACCAGGCCTTCGGTGCGCAGGCGCTGGCCACCACGCAGGGCGTCGCCGACGGTCTCACCGCGATGGGCGACGATTTCGCCGCCGCCATGTACCGCACCGCGGGCGACTGGATGCGGGGCACCGAGGTCGTGCTGCCGGGTACCATCGTCGGCGGCGGCGTCGAGGATTTCGGCGATCGCCGCCTGCGGCTGCTGCCGCTGGCCGGGCACACGGGCTCCGACCTCGCCATCCTGGACGAGCGCTCCGGCCTGCTGATCGCCGGCGATCTCGTGTTCCTCGATCGCGCACCGACGACGCCGAACGCCGATCTCGACGTCTGGCGGGCGAGCCTCGCGAGCCTCGGCGGCCTGGCGTTCACGCATCTGGTGCCCGGGCACGGGCCGGTCGAAGCCGGCAAGCGCGGCCTCGCCCAGACGGCGGACTGGCTGGCGCTGGTGGAGGGCCTCGTCAGCGATGCGTTCGTGCGCGGCCTCGACATGCTGGAGGCGCGCGAGCTGCCTTTTCCTCCGTGGGCGGAGCGTATCGCGTTGGCGCGCTACGAACTGGAGCGCACGGTGATGCATCTGTATCCCCGGCTCGAGGCCAAGGGGCTGCCGCGCGTCGACGCCGGCCGCAAACAGGGTTGATCGGCCGGCCGCGCCTGACATGCGCGGCGGTGCCCGTTGCGCCACAGGGCCTGCCCAGTTGCCCGGTTGCCGGCTCCCTTGCATTCGGGGCTGGCGCGGCCCGGTGTTTGTGGCTATAAGGCGCGCCAGAAGGGCCGGTCGAGCCAGCCGGGGCGCCTGCGGGTGTCCTGGTCTCGCGCGTTTTCCGGTGCCCACCCGATTATTTCACGCCATCCCGCGTTCACGGTACGGCCGGGCCGTCGGCTCGCCTGTTCCGCCGCTGTTATCACTGGAGCTAACCCATGGCCGTACCTAGGAAAAAAGTCTCGCGCATGAAGAAGGGGCAGCGCCAGGCGCACGATGCGCTGTCGGCCCCGACCTACGTCGAGGACAAGGACAGCGGCGAACGCCGCCGCCCGCACCACATCGATCTGAAGACCGGCAAGTATCGCGGCAAGCAGATCCTCGAGCCGAAGGCCGACATCTAAAAGACCAGCCGAAGGCCGACATCTCAGAGACCACAGGCTAGGCTCAACTTTGGCACGCGATTGCTCGAGACGGCAGCCGACGGGGAACCGTTCGCGGCCGTCTTTGCTTATGCGGAGGCAGGGTTTGGTCGAAGGTAGGGGTATGGTCGAGCCGTCCCGCCGCCGGCAGCAACCGAGTTCCCGGTGACCGGCTGGGCAGCCTGCTGGAAATCGGTCATAGTCGCGGCCTATCACATCCGGCGCGCCGACGGCGCGTATCCGAATCTCTGGGGAACTCACAATGTCTCTTCGCGCCCTTCCGCTGATGGCCATCGCCTTCATTCTCTATAACGTCGTCGTGCTGCTTGGTGGCCAGGGCACGCTGGCGCCGGCGGGGGCCGCGGGTGATGTCATGAACGCTGCCACCGAGATCATGCACCGGCCGCTGCCCCTCCTGCGCAACATCCCGCTGCCGAGCGGCGCCCGCTGGTCGATGACCATCGGAGACCTCATCATGCTGGTGACGCTGATCCTGCTCTTCGTGGAGCTTCTCAAGTCCACCTACACCTCGACCGCCTCGCTGCTCGACCATGGCCTTTCGATGCTCGTGTTCGTCGCCTGCCTCGTCGAGTTCATCGTAGTGCCGAAGGCGGCCACCTCGGTGTTCTTCTTCATTTGCATCGCGACGCTGATCGACGTCATCGCCGGCTATACGATCGGCATCCGCGTCGCGCGTCGCGACCTGTCGATCGGCGGCAACAACTGACGGCGCGTCTCTACGCTCCGACCATTCCCGAAGCCGGTGCCCCAGGGCGCCGGCTTTTCTCGTGGGGGTGTCGGTCGAGGGTGGCGGCTGTGTCGGTCCATCCCCTGGGCGGACGCGGTTGGTCCGGCAACATCGATTTCAACTGTTATTAGGGATTTACCGTTAGCTTCGCAGGAACGGTCAGCGCCGCCCTGTGCGGACGCTTGCAAACTTTCAAGCGCGGATATGACCCCAGTGAGTGTGCTGCAGAAGCATCCGACGCCTGCCGCCGGCCTCGTGCCGGCTCCGGCCAGTGCCGCGAGCGATCCTCTGACCGAATCCGAGGGGCTCGACCTGGTGGGCATTCAGTCCGAGTTGGAAGAGACAGCCTACATCTGGGACATCACCACCGATCGCATCGAGTGGGAGCAGAACGTCGCGCGCGTGCTGGGGCTGGCCAGCGCCGCCGCCATCGGCACCGGCGCCGACTTCCACCTGATGATCTCGCCGGAGCACGTCGCCCGTCGCCGCGCGGCCATCGTCGAAGGTCTCTCGGGAGAGCGATCGCGCGGCGTACCCTACCGCGTGCAATACAAGCTCCAGCCTCCGGGCGAGCGCGGCGAGAACGCCCTCTGGCTCGAGGATCACGGCCGCTGGTGGCCCGGCGTCGATGGACGCCCCGTGCGCGCACGCGGTGTGGTGCGCGTTGTCGACGACCGTTATCACGAGGAGCAGCGCCAGCTGTTCCGCTCCGACCATGACGAGCTGACCGGCCAGCTGAATCGCATCCGGCTTACCGAGGCGCTGACCGCCACCATGGCGCGCGCGGAACGGCTGCAGAAGCCGTGCGCCTTCATGGTAGCCGCCGTCAACAATCTCTCGGTCATCAATGAGACGTTCGGCTTCGATGTCGGCGACGAGGTCATCGCCGCTGCGGCCCGCGTCATCCGCGAAAAGCTGCGCGGCGGCGACTCGCTCGGCCGCTATTCGTCGAACAAGTTCGGCATCATCCTCGGCGATTGCGGTCCCGGTGCCATGCGCATCGCCGCCGAGCGCTTCATGAAGGCGGTGCGCGACGCCACCATCCGCACCTCCGCCTGCCAGCTCTCGGCCACCATCTCGATCGGCGGCGTCGTCCTGCCCGAGCAGGCCGATACGGTGCACAAGGCGGTCAGCCACGCCCTGCAGGCGCTCGACCGCGCCAAGCACAAGCGTTTCGATTGCTTCATGGCCTTCGAGCCGAGCCCGTCGCGAGAGACCATGCGGCAGAGGAACATCGCGGTCGCCGACGAGGTCATCTCGGCGCTCGACGAGGATCGCATGCGCCTCGTGCTGCAGCCGATGGTCGACGCCCGGACGCGCAAGCCCGAACTCTACGAGTGCCTGCTGCGCATGGAGCGCCATGATGGGAGCCTGGTTTCGGCGGGCGAGTTCATCCCCATCGCCGAGCAGCTCGGCCTGTCGCGCCTCATCGATCGGCGCACGCTTGAATTGTCGGTGGCCTTGCTGAAGCAGCACTCCGACCTCAAGCTGTCGGTCAACGTCTCGGGCCTCACCTGCACCGATCACGAGTGGCTGGTGGCCTTGCAGCGGCTGACCGGAGGCCAGCGCAGCCTCACCGAGCGGCTGGTGATCGAGATCACGGAGACGGCGGCGATCCACGATGTCGACCAGTCCGTCGCGTTCGTCGATATGCTGAAGGAACTCGGCTGCCGTGTCGCCATCGACGACTTCGGCGCCGGCTACACCTCGTTCCGCAATCTGAAGCTGCTCAATGTCGACATGGTCAAGATCGACGGCGCCTTCGTCAAGAACATCACCGTCGACACCAGCGACCAGGTGTTCGTCAACACCATGATCGAGCTGGCCCGCAATTTCCATATGGAGACGGTGGCGGAGTGGGTCGGCGACGAGCAGACCTGCCAGATGCTCGAGGCGGCCGGCATCACCTATCTGCAGGGCTTCCACTTCGGGCTGCCGATGCTGGCGTCCGAGTACGGGAAGACGCCCGGCTGATCTCGATGCGGTCCGCGAGGGGGACAGGCATCATTCGGCGCGGGCCGTGCGGACGAGACTGAAGGCGGCGAAGGTGGCGAGCCCGAGGCCGGCCGTCACCAGCAGCACGCCGGCTCCCATGCGATCGATCAACAGCCCGAACACGAGCGGCGCCGCGGCTTGTGTCGCGCGCGCCGGCGCGCCGAGCAAGCCCAGCCGATAGCCGTAGTTTTCCGAGCCGTACACCGCGAGCGGCACCGTGCCGCGGGCGATGGTCAGGATGCCGTTGCCGGCGCCATGCAGCAGCGCGAACGGCACGAAGGCGAGCGGCCCCAGCATGCCGATCAGGGCGCAGCCGATCGGGTGGGCGAGCGCAGACAGGCGCGCCGACAGCAGCGGATGATGGCGCTGCATCAGGCTCGCCTCGACGAGACGCGCCGCCACCTGCGCCGGGCCGAACAGGGCGCCGGCCAGGATCGCCTGCGCATCGCTGGCGCCGGCCAGCATAAGGACACGCGGCATGTGCGCGGCCATGGCCGAGGCGACGGCCCAGCCGGCGGCGACGGCGAAGCCGATCAGCAGCATGTTGCGGTCGATGGGAATATGCGGATGCGCTTGCGCGCCCCCATCCGTCGCACGCGCTGCCGGCGTCACGCGCGGCAAGGCAAGAGCGTTGAGCGGAAGGCCGAGCAGCAGATGTGCCAGCGCCCAGGCGAGGCAGGTCTCGCGCCAGCCCAGGGCTTCCAGTCCCCAGGCCGAGAGTGGCCAGCCGATCGTGCTGGCGAAGCCGGCCATCAGCGTGATGCCGGTGATGGGGCCACGCGCCGCCGTGCCGTAGTAGCGCCCCAGCGCGGCGAAGGCGGCATCGTAGAGCCCCAGGCCCATGCCGATGCCGATGACGAGCCAGGCCGCCCACAGCGAGGCCTGGCCACGCGCGCCGGCCAGCAGCGCCAGCCCCGCCGCCAGCGACACGCTGGAGGCCAGCAGCACGCTGCGGCCGCCATCCCGGTCGATGGTGCGGCCGACGCGCGGACCCAGCAGCGCCGCGATCAGCAGCGCCGCCGAGAAGGCGGCAAACACCGTCGTCTCGGCGAGCCCGAGTTCATGCGCCATCGGCCGCGCCAGGATGGCCGGCAGGTAGAAGCTGGATGCCCAGGCCAGCGTCTGCGTGGCGCCGAGCCCGAGCACCACCTTGATCCGCTGCCGGTCCGAACCGGTGTCGATCACGTCTGCCTCGCCGAGGTGCCCGCTGCAGAGCGTCAGTGGCCGGCGAAGATGCGGCCTTCCTTGTCCGGCACGGTGAAGAAGATCATGTCGAACTGGCGCGCGTGCTCGGCGATCTCGGCGTCGTTGACGGAGCCGCTGGTGGCGAACAGGGCCCTGATCTTGCGGCGGGCCAGGGCGTCGACGCCATCGGCGAAAGTGAAGAAGCTGTCGGAGGCGGCTGCTGCGCCCTTCAGCAGATCGGTGTGCTTGGCCTGACGCGCCTGCAGGATGGCGGATTCGCATGCCGCCGCCCGGTCCGGATGTCCGACGGCGTTGGCGATCAGCGTGCCCTCGTTGGCGATGGCGATGCAGTTGGAGTTGCTGGCGGCGCAGATGCCCCAGGCGAGGCACATGTCGGTCTTGAGCTTCATGTCCCACTCGGCCGGGAAGATCGGCACCGACAGGTTGGGGCTCTGCGTGATGGTGGCGCCGCGCACGGAATGCACGATGTCCTCGCGCTTCAGCGACGCGCGGCCGAGCTGCCCCAGCGCAGGGTTGGCGATCATGTGGCAGATGCCCTTCTTGCGCTCGAAGTAGACGGCGCCGGCGGGATCGATCTGCGGCGCGGCGATGCCGGAGAACGGCCGGTTGGCGGCCATCCACTGCCGCATCTTGAAGGCGACCGGCTCGGTCATGGCGACGTTGGTGATGAGAAAGGCGCCGAGGGAGGCACGGAAATTGCCGTAGATGGCGTTGTTGATGACCTGCTCGGACGTCCCCACCGCCGCGCCGCAGGCGTTGCCGTGCTCGATCAGGATGGCAATCTTCGGCACATGGCCGAGGTTGGCCTCGCATACGGCGGCCACCTTGCAGATGGCGTCGAGCCCGCGGTCGAGGTCGGTCACCGTCACCCAGCTCATTTTCCTGGCGCCTTCGGTGAACGGGGCGCCGTCGACCATGCGGAAGTTGCCGAAGCCGAGGGGATCGCGCGAGGCGTCGTCGATGCGAATGCTGCCCGTCTGGTGGGGGTTCTCGCCGTACTTCAGGTGGTGCATCGCGTCTCGATCTCCGTCGTGGGGCGCCCCCGGGCGATGGCCGCACCGGCAGGAGCAGAAGGTCATGTTGTCCAGCGGGCTCCGCCGTGGGGCGCCGACGCGTGGAATGGTGAGCGGACTATAGCCGCAATCCTCGCCGCAAGGCCAATCCCCCGAGCTTGCTGTGACATCCTGGCGGGACGTATCGGGCGCGTCTTGGCCTGCCTGGCGGTATGGCTGCACCTCGGCAGGGGGGCTTGAGAGGGGCGTGCGTGTCCGGGCGCAATCGAGCATTTGCCTGATGTCTCTTCGGCGACGTACAACCCCCGCGCCCGCTCGCTCCTGTCCGCCATCCCTGCTTCCGTGGTTGCCTCATGTCGCTGTTCGAGACCGCCTACGCCGCGCTGACCACCAACCAGTTCCTGGTGGGCGGTGTCGGCACCCTGGCCTTCGGCTCGGTCATGTACCTGCTGCGCGCGGTGCCCGAGAAGCTGCTCGACGTCATCGAGCGCACGGTCTGGACCAAGGTGTTCGTCGAGAGCATGTCGAACGAGTATCGCCACGTCGATGCCTTCATCGAAGGGCGCCGGCTCGGCTTCTTCAGCCGCTCGCTGGAGATGAAGGAGGGTGGCCTCAAGACCGGCTTCGGGCGCGGCTGGGGTTTCTACGACGGCACGCTGTTCAAATACGCCAAGACCAAGTCGCAGCAGCAGATCGCGCCGTTCGAGACCATCACGCTGTCGTTCCTGACCCGCGATCGCGCCGTCGTCGAGCGCTTCATGCGCGATTGCCGGCCAGAGGAGCACAAGAACTCCATCTACGTCTCCGTGCATGGCGCCGACGGCAGCACCGGCGGGCTGCGGCGCCGCAAGCGCGGCCTCGATACGGTGTTCGTCGACGAGGCGATCAAGAGGCGGCTGGTGGAGCGCTTCACCTGGTTCCTCGGTGCCGAGGAGTGGCACTCGTCGCGCGGCATCCCGTGGAAGCTCGGCGTTGTGCTGCACGGGCCGCCCGGCACCGGCAAGACCAGCCTCATCCATGCCTTGGCGTCCGATTTCGGCTTCGACATCCGCTACATCAAGTCGTTGCATGGGCTTGGCGCCGCCTTCCTGTCGGGCAGCCGCAACGACCTGTTCGTCATCGAGGACATCGACACCATCGCCGGCAGCCTCAACCGCGAGCGGGACCGCGAGCCCGGCCGCGAGCCCGAGCGCGGGAGCGAGGAGGCGAGTTCTGGCAGCAGCGAGGGGCGCGGGACGCGCGGCTCGCCGCTGCATGAGATCCTCAATTCCATGGACGGCATGCAGACGCCCGACGGCTTGAAGTTCATCGTCACCACCAACCACTTCGGCCGGCTCGATCCGGCCATCGTACGTCCGGGCCGCATCGACGAGGTGATCGAGATCGGGCCGTTGTCGCTGGCCAGCGCGCGGGCCATGTTCAAGGCCTTCTACGGCCGCGACGGCATCAAGGGCTACACGCCGCGCACCGGCGCCGAATTGCAGCAGATGTTCTCGACCATGACGGCGGACGCCGCCGAGGCCGCGCTCGCCCGCAAGTCGTGATCGTGGCGGGCGTGAGCGCACCACCGGTTCGCATGCGAGCCCCTCGCGCGGCGCGGGCCTATTGACGTGGCGATGCGCCGGACGGAGGGCAGCGGGCGGTTGGCGCTTGACTCGTGAGCAAGATTAGAACAAAATAAGAACATGAGTGGGTTGGAGCGCGTCTGCGTCAGCCCACATTTCATTCCCGTTTCTGGCCCAGCTTCTGGCCTGTTTCACTTCGCCTGCCGTACGTGGGCGGAAGGATGCGGGCGCATGTCCGGATTGTTTTGTCATGGCCTCTCCTGCGCCCAAGAAAATGCCGATCTTGCCGGCCTCGGCGACGCCGTGTGAGGCCCGCATCGCCGCGCCGCCGGGCAAGCCGGCCACGTTTTCCCTGGGCAGCCCCCGCGTCGACGCTCACCTCGGCGGTGGCCTCGTGCGTGGCGCCCTGCACGAGGTCTACGCCGCGCGCCAGGCGGATTGTGCTGCCGCGAGCGGCTTCACGCTGGCCCTGGCACGACGGGCGGCGGCTGAGAGGCCCGTCCTGCTCGTGCGTCAGGACGTGCTCGACGTCGAGCTGGGGCGCCTCGACGGGATCGGCTTGCATGACCTCGGCCTCGGCGCCGAGCGCATCGTCCTGATCCGGGCGAGGGACGTCGAAAGCGTGCTGCGCGCCGGCGAGCAGGGTGTGCGCTGCGCTCCCCTCGGCGCCGTGCTGATGCAGGTCTGGGGCAACGCCAGGATTCTCGACCTGACGGCGAGCCGTCGCCTGATGCTGGCCGCCGCCGCGTCCGGCGTGCCGGCACTGATGCTGCGCTGTGCCGCCACCGTGACGCCGAGCGCCGCTGCCACGCGCTGGACCGTTGCCGGCGGCCTGTCGCGTCCACTCGCCGCCAACGCCCCCGGGGGGGCGAGTTTCACGGCGCATCTGGTGCGCCATCGCGGCGGCGCCGAGCCGCGGACATGGCAAGTGGAGTGGAACCGTGACCGAGCAAGCTTCTGTGACAACGAGGCCGGTGACCGGGCAGGTGAACCGGCCGGAGCCGGGGCCGCGCCGCTATCTCGCCCTGTGGTTCCCCTTTCTCGCGGCCGACCGGCTGCGGCGGGCGGTGCCGAGGTCCGTCGCCTCAGGACCGGATGAGTGCCGAGGCGCCGGAGCGTCCCCTGCCGGGCCGGCGGAGCCGCCACTGGTGTTCGTCGAGAAGGTGCGCGGCGCCCTGCGCATCCGTCACGTGGATGCGCGCGCGGCGCGCTCAGGCCTCAAGCGCGGATTGGCGCTGGCGGACGCGCGGGCCTGCTTTCCACGCCTCGCCGTCGTCGACGCGGACGACCACGCGGACCGGCGTTTTCTGGTCCGGCTGGCTGTCTGGTGCGATCGCTTCACCCCCATGGTCGCCCTGGATGAGCCGGATGGATTGATCCTCGACCTCACGGGATGCGCACATCTGTTCGGCGGCGAGGCGGCCTTGCGCGCGCGCCTGCTCGGCGATCTGCGCGGCTCCCCTCGCGCCCGCATGCCGTCCCCGCACGGGCTGCATGTCCGCGCCAGCATCGCCGGCACCCCGGATGCGGCGCGGGCGCTGGCTCGCTTCTCTGATGTCGCCATCGTGCCGCCGGGAGAGGATGAGGCCGCGACGCGCCCGTTGCCGCTCGCCGCCATCCAGGGCATCGATGGCGACACGGTGACCGCCCTGTCGCGGGCCGGCCTCAAAACGCTCGGCGCCGTCGCCGACCGGCCCATGGCGGCGCTCGCCGCGCGCTTCGGCGATGGGCTTGTCACCGGCCTGATGCGTACGCTCGGGCGCCAGAACGTGCGCATCACGCCGCTCAGGCCGCTGCCGCCCGCCGTCGCCGAGCGCCAGTTCGCCGGGCCGCTGATGCAGACCGATGTGCTGGAGGGCGTGCTCGCGGCCCTCGTCACCGAGGTTGTCGGCATATTGCAGGAGCGCGGCGAGGGCGGCCGCGCCTTCGAGGCACGGCTGTTTCGCAGCGACGGCGCCGTGCGCCGCCTCGTGGTCGAGACCGGGCGCCCCTGCCGCGAGGCGGCAACCATCGTGAAGCTCTACCGCGAGCGCCTGCACAGCCTCGCCGAGCCCATCGACGCCGGCTTCGGCTTCGATGCCGTCCGTCTCTGCGTCGCGCGCACGGAAGCGTTCAGCCTGGTGCAGGCGAGCCTCGACGGCCATGCCCAGGATGACGACGACATCGCCCACCTCGTCGACCGCCTCACCGTGCGCTTCGGCCGCGCGCGCGTGCTGCGCTTCGAGGCCTGCGGCACACACATTCCTGAGCTTGCCGCGCGGCTCGTGCCCGCCGCCGACATTGCGGTGAAGGATGCGGCCAGGGCTGGCGTCAGGGCCGCCCCATCCTGGCCGCGCCGCGATCCCGGCGAGCCGCCGCTGCGCCCGTTGCATCTGTTCGAGCCGCCACAGCTGGTCGAGGCGCTGGCCGAGGTGCCGGATGGCCCGCCGCGTCGCTTCCGCTGGCGCCGCGTGCTGCACGATGTCGTGCACGCGGAAGGGCCCGAGCGCATCGCGCCCGAGTGGTGGAGCGGGGAGGGGAGGCTTGAGGCCGGCTGCGCAAGCGCGCGCGACTATTACCGCGTCGAGGACAAGGCCGGCGGCCGGTTCTGGATGTTTCGGCAAGGCCGGTACGGAGAGGCCGCTGCGCCGCCGCGCTGGTTCCTGCATGGAGTGTTCGCATGACGGATGCATTCCCCCGGCCGGCCGCGGTCGCGTATGCCGAACTCGCCACCACCACCAATTTCTCCTTTCTGCGCGGCGCTTCGCATCCCGAGGATCTCGTGCAGCGGGCGCTGCTGCTCGGGCACACGGGGATCGGTATCGCCGACTGCAACTCGGTCGCGGGCGTGGTGCGTGCCTTCAGCGCGCTCGAGGATTTGAAGCGCGACGGGCTGCCGGCGCCGCGCAAGATGCGCGACGGTTCCGGTCCGGGGGAGTTCGCCTGGGTCGAGCCGCCCGATGCCGAGGCCTGGGCCGTCATGTCGCGCGGTGTGCAGGTGGCGGCTGGGCGGTTCCGCCTCCTCGCAGGCGCGCGGCTCGTGTTCGCCGATGACACGCCCGACATCATCGCCTACCCGACGACGCGCGAGGGATGGGGGCGTCTTTGCCGCCTGCTGACGCTCGGCAAGCGCCGGGCCGAGAAGGGGGAATGCCTTCTGGAGCGGGCCGACCTCCTTGCCGATTGCGCCGAGCTGGCGTTGATCGTGATGCCGCCCGTTGGGCCGCCCGATCGCCAGGAGGCGCCGCTGCGGGCCATCGCGCAGGCGGCTCCCGGCTGCGTGTGGCTCGCCGCCGCCATGCACCTGCGCGGGCACGACCGACGGCGTCTCGCCGCGCTGAAGGCGGTCGCGGCAGCTGTGGGCGTGCCGCTCCTCGCCGTCAACGACGTGCTCTACGACGTGCCCGAGCAGCGTCCGGTGCAGGATGTGCTGACCTGCATCCGCGAGGGCGTGACGCTGGCGACGGCGGGGCGCCGGCTCGAGGCCAACGCGGAGCGGCATCTCAAATCGCCAGCCGACATGGCGCACTTGTTCCGCGATTGTCCGGAGGCCCTGGCGGCGACCGGCCAGCTGCTGGCGCGCATCACGTTTTCCCTTGCCGATCTGCGCTACGAGTACCCGGACGAGCCGGTGCCTGAGGGCTGGACGCCGCAGGGCTGGCTGGAGCATCTCACCTGGCAGCGGACGAAGGTGCGCTATCCCGACGGCGTGCCGGAGAAGGTCGAACGCCTGCTTCGCGACGAGCTGGTGCTGATCGACCAGCTCGGCTACGCGCCGTATTTCCTCACCATCCACGATATTGTGCGCTTCGCGGAAGAGCGGCAGATCCTGTGCCAGGGCCGCGGCTCGGCGGCCAACTCCGCCGTCTGCTACGTGCTCGGCATCACCGCCGTCGACCCGGCCGTGCACAGCCTGCTGTTCGCCCGCTTCATCTCCAGCGAGCGGCGCGAGCCGCCCGACATCGACGTTGATTTCGAGCACGAGCGGCGCGAGGAGGTGATCCAGTACATCTACGAGCGCTACGGGCTGCACCGTGCCGGCATCGTCGCCGCCGTCATCCGCTACCGGCCGCGCAGCGCCATCCGCGAGGTCGGCAAGGTGCTGGGCCTCAGCGAGGATGTCACGGCGCGTATCGGCGGCACCGTATGGGGCAGCTGGGGCGCGGGTCTCGGCGAGAAGCATGTGCGGCAGGCCGGTCTCGACCCCGGCAATCCGCTGATCCTGCGCGCTGCCGATCTCGCCAGCCGCATCCTGGGTTTTCCCCGTCATCTGTCGCAGCATGTCGGCGGCTTCGTGCTGACGCGCGGCCGGCTCGACGACATCGTTCCCATCGGCAACGCGGCGATGGAGAAGCGCACCTTCATCGAATGGGACAAGGACGACATCGACGCGCTCGGTCTGATGAAGGTCGACGTGCTGGCGCTCGGCATGCTGACCTGCATCCGCAAGGCGCTCGACCTGATGCGCGACCACGAGGGCGCGGACCTCGAGCTCGCCTCCGTGCCGGCCGAGCAGGCGGACGTCTACGCCATGCTGCAGAAGGGCGATTCTATCGGGGTTTTTCAGGTCGAGAGCCGGGCGCAGATCAACATGCTGCCGCGCCTCAAGCCGAAGGAGTTCTACGATCTCGTCATCCAGGTGGCGATCGTGCGCCCAGGGCCAATCCAGGGCGACATGGTGCATCCCTACCTGCGCCGTCGCGCCGGCCTGGAAGCCGTCGTCTTTCCCTCGCCCGCGCCGCCGCACGATCCCCACGAGCTGCACACCGTGCTGTCGCGCACCCTCGGCGTGCCCCTGTTCCAGGAGCAGGCGATGCAGCTCGCCATGGTGGCGGCCGAGTTCTCGGATGCGGAGGCCAACCAGCTGCGCCGCGCCATGGCGACGTTCCGCCACCTGGGCCTGATGCACAAGTTCGAGATGCTGCTCGTCGAGCGCATGGTGGCGCGCGGCTACGAGCGCGCCTTCGCCGAGCGCTGCTTCGGGCAGATCAAGGGCTTCGGCGAATACGGTTTTCCCGAAAGCCACGCCGCCTCCTTCGCCAAGCTCGTCTACGTGTCCTCGTTCATCAAGTGCCGCTATCCGGCCGCCTTCGCCTGCGCGCTGCTCAACGCCCAGCCGATGGGGTTCTATGCCCCGGCGCAGATCGTGCGGGACGCACGCGAGCACGGCGTCGAGGTGCGCGCGGCCGATGTCAACGCCAGCTTCTGGGACAACACGCTGGAGCCGCGGGAAGAGGACGGCGTCTCAGCGCTGCGCATCGGCTTCCGCCAGATGGACGGCCTGCAGGAAGCGGAGTTGCGCCGTCTCGTGGCTGTGCGTGGCGGAGGTTTCGACAGTGTCGAGGACCTGGCGGTGCGCGCGCGCCTGTCCGGCCGGACATTGCGCGCGCTGGCCGACGCCGACGCCTTCCGCTCGATAGGGCTCGACCGGCGCCAGGCGCTGTGGGCGGTCCGCCGCCTGCCCGACGACGATCCGCTGCCGCTGTTCGCCGCCGCCGATGCGCGCGAGCTTGGGCCGGAAGCGGACGCGCGGCTTCCCGCCATGCCGCTCTCGGAACACATCGCCGCCGACTATCAGACGCTGCGGCTGTCGCTCAAGGGCCACCCGATGCAGATCCTGCGGCCCGTCTTTGCGCGCGAGGGCGTGTCGAGCTGCATCGAGACGAGCGCGCGTGCGGATGGCCGCTGGACGCGCACGGCCGGTGTCGTGCTGGTGCGGCAGCGGCCCGGCAAGGGCAATGCCATCTTCATCACGCTGGAGGACGAGACCGGCGTCACCAACATCGTGCTGTGGGCGCGCTCGTTCGAGCGCTATCGAAGGGAGGTGATGGGCGGCCGGCTGCTGCTGATCGAGGGCCGCGTGCAGCGCAGCGCGGAGGGCGTCGTGCATCTGATGGCGCAGCGCGTTCATGACCGCACGGGCGAGCTGGCGCGGCTGTCGGAGGACCACAGGCCCACCATCACGCTGAGCCGGGCTGACGAGTTCCTGCATCCGCAGCTGCCGCGCGCGCGCCATCCGCGCAACGTGCGCGTGTTGCCGAAATCGCGCGATTTTCATTGAAGCCGTGCGGCACCGCGATTGCTTGCCCACAGTGCAGCGGGGCATGGCCGCGGTCGGACTTGGCCGCACGGGATGGTGCGGGCGGGGAACGAGGACGTCGGCGATGAGCGGAGCAGGATGGGGCGGCGGGTGCGGCGAAGCGGCGGCGGGATGCGCTCACGTGCCGGGCGGAGGGGCGGCTTTGAGGGGGCGGCACGGCAGAGGTATGCGCGAGCGTGGTCGGAGGGGCGCGAGCTTGTGGCCTTGCCGTTCTGGCGGCAGCAGCGCGGATTGCCGCGGGCAAGCGACCGCAGCCGTGAACGACCGCAGCCGCGAGCAACCGCGTCGGCCACCGCATCGGCTACAGGTGGCGCGAGGGCTCCCGCACGCCTGCGGATGCCGCGCGCCCGCAGGGTCCGCGATCAGGACCGAGGCGCCACCGCATCCCGCCGACAGCGCCGATGACGACGGCGATTTCGGCGACGAATGAGACCGGCGTTGCGCGCGGCGGGTCCACATCGGATGACGACGGAGCCTGAGCCATGCGCCTTCTGACCATCGCCGCCCCGTCCCGTCAGCCCACGACCTCGTAGGTCCGGGTGAAAGCGTCGGCATGGATGCCGTAGACGTCCTGGCCGTTGCGCGCCAGGTAGCCTGTGGCCGCCTGCTGTCGCTCGCCCCAGGGGGCGACGATGTCGAAGCCGCCTTCGAGCTTCACGGCATCGATGACGCCTTTGGCCTTGTAGACGTCGCCGAACTCGTTCGCGGCATCGGTGCGGTCGTAGAGGCGGGCGAAGTCCTCGGGCTTGATGATGTAGCTGTTCACGGCGCCTTGCCGGTCACGGATGACGGCGCCGGTGGCATCCATGTTGGTCACGACCCAGTCGCCTTGCGACGCCGTGGCGGTGGTCTCGCTGCCGTCGTAGCGCGTCTCGACGCGCTCCCCGGCTGCGGCCGGCCGCGCCGAGACTAAGCCGATCTTGCGCGCCTTCAAGACCGGCACGCCGGCCTCGGCGAGGTCGTGCACGATGTGCTCGAAGTCGCTCGTGGCGTCGAGCCGGTCGGCCGAGAACAGACGCGGCCGCGCCGGCGATCCGACCATCTCGAGGGTGTAGGATGTCATGTTGTTCCAATCTCCGACCTCGGCGGCCAGCAGGCGATTGACATCGCGAAACAGCGCTTCGACGGTTTCGCGGCGGGACGGGGTGTCGACATCGCCGGGGGGCTCGCTGGCGGCACAGCGTCGGGCTTCGTTGAGCGGGCAGGTGGTCGCCAGCTCGTCGGGGCTGCACGGCGTCGCGCTTGTCGCCTGCCGCAGCTGCCCGGAGGCGGTGCCGAAGCGGCGATGATTGCTGCGGTCCTGCAGCACGATGGCGCGCAGTTGCAGGAAGGCATAGATGCCAAGCAGGAACAGGGCCGAGAGGAGGATGATGTCATCCCAGCCGTCGAGCGCGCGGCGGATCAGCCAGGCGGAAATGCCCTCGGGGAGGAGTGTAATGCCCTGCTCGGCGCATTTGGCCAGGAAGCCGAGGCCGGCTCCGATGCCGAGCGCCAGGAAGCCGCCGAATGCGAGCGCGCGGGTGACGTCGATGCGCCAGTTGCCCTTGGCCAGCTTTTGGGTGCGGCTCGCGTAGTAGCTCTGCTGCGTGGCGATCTGATAGCGCCGGAAATACTCGAGCTGCTGGCTGAGCAGCGAGACCGTGCCCGGGGATACCTCGGGCGGCGGCGCGGCGTTGAGGATGGCGCGAAACAGCAGGCGCCGGTTGGCCTCGGCCTTGCCGCGCGCATCCATCCAGGCGCTGTACAGCGAGCGCCGGCGCAGCAGCCGCGCCGTCAGACCGCCGCTGGCGAAATCGGCGGCGGCGATGCAGGCGAGCAGCACCGCCGTCAGCCCGCTCAGGACCGGCTTCAGCATCAGGTTGAAGCCTTCCGGCAGGGCCCAGCGATACAGCGCGGCAGCGACGCCGGCCGCCAACACGGCGCCGAGCAGAAGCCCGAGATCGTTGGCCGGAGCGATGGCGCGCACGGCGCCAAAGCGGGTCAGCAGCGCAATGCAGGTAATGCCGAGTGCGGCCGCCAGCAGCGCGCGCACGATCGGCGTCGTCTCGCCGGGCACCGCGACCAGGAAGGCGGCGAGCATCAGCGCCGCGACGGCGACGAGGCAGATCAGCGATGTCCACGCCTCGAAGCGCTCGCGGGCCCTGTTGGCCATGTCGTCGTAGCGCTTGAAGTCCTGATGCAAGCTGCGCACCGCCGGATCCTGTTGCAGGATGGCGCGCAGGCCAGCCGCCTCCCGGCCGAGGCCGTTGGCGTGCGCATCGATGTCGAGCAGATAGTCGTGGTTCTTGTCGTGGGGGCCGATGGCGTCGATGGCGGCGCGCATGCGCTGGACGATGACATCGTGTGTCGCCGGAGTGGCGCTGAGAGCAGTCATGGTCATGCAAACCGACTGAAAAAGTTGCGCTCCGGCGCGCGCTTTGAGTTCTGCGCGGTTGCAGCCGGCTATCGTATCGGGTCGATCGGCGCCGCAGTGTGGCGGCGGGCTCGAAAGCATAGGATCGCGTGTTCGGCTGCGCAACCGTCCTCGCCACGCCATCCTCGCCACTTCCGGGCGGTATCCCGGCCCGATAGGGGCATGCCGCCGTAGCGGCGGATGCCCGCGCTCATGCCTAACCGCGTTGACACCAGCCGGCCGGGTTGCCAGCATTGCGATTATTTGCCTCGCGGACCGCGTGCGCACTAGGGGCAGTCGTTGTCGCGGTGCCGTCAGGCGGCTTTTCTCTGCTGCAAGGTCGGGGCTGCAAGGTCGGGAGCCTGCACATGCTGTTTTTTCGGCGTTTTCTGCGGGCCGTCGCGGGTCTCGTGCTCGGCCTTTTCGCGCTGCTGCCGCTGAGCACTCTTGCCTCGCGAACGGCCTCGGCGCAGGACGGCACTGCGGCGCAGCCGGTGCTCGGTCGCCACGCCCTGCTCGTCACCAATAGCGATTACAAGCAGCTCGACGCCTTGCCGACGACCAAGATCGACGGCGAGAAAATCTCGGAGCTGCTGGCCGGCGCCGGCTATGCGGTGACGCCGCTGGGCAACGTCGACCGGGCTGGCTTCCACAAGAGCTGGTCCGCCTTCCTGGACGGCCTCGGCCGGATCGAGGCGACCAACGTCGCGGTCTATTCGGTATTCTATTTTTCCGGCCATGGCGCCGAGGTCGGCAACGACAGCTTCCTGCTGCCGGTCGAGATGCCGAAGGCGCCGACCGACATCAATATCTCGACCCAGGGCATCAGCCTGCGCAAGCTGTTCGACGAGTACAAGGTCGTGCAGGCGCAGCTCGTCGAGAAGGGCGTCCACGTGCACGGCATTTTCATCATCGATGCCTGTCGCTCGCGCCCGGCCGATCGCACCAAGTCGTTCGACAAACCGGGCGCCGCGCCCGTCGTGCCGCCTCCGGGCATGTTCGTGTTCTACGCCGCCGGCTCCGGCCAGGTGGCGCACACCTCGCTGTTGGAGGGCGCCGCCGCCGCTGGCGACATGTCTGTCTACACCAGTCATCTGGTGGCCGAACTCGGCAAGCGCGGGCAGAGCCTGCAGACGGCGGCGCGGCAGGTGCGCTGGCAGGTTCACCGCGCCGTGTCGGCGTCCCCCAAGCGCGGTCAGCCGCAGACGCCGGAGTATTTCGATACCTTGCCGCCGGGATCGGTGAACCTGCGCGGCGAGACGGTGGCCGACGGCAAGGTCGATGCCACGGTGGCAACCGGGGCGCTGTCACGCGACGAGGGCCAGCAGGTCTGGGAATGCGAGGAGTGCCCGCATCTGGTCGTGGTGCGGGCGCGCGACGGCGCGGACGGAACGGGCGGCCCGTTCAGGATGGGGTCGCCGACGAGCGAGCCGGGACACCGTCCGTCGGAGGAAGCGGCAGAGCCTCCGGTCGGTTCGGATGCGGGCGACCGCCGGCTCGAGGTGCTGTTTCCCGAGCCGTTCGCCATCGGCATGTCGGAAGTGACGGTGGCGCAGTTCCGCGCCTTCCTTGTCGCGAGCAACGGCGGCGCCTGCCCGCGTGCGCATCCGGTCTGCGCCGTGACGCGCGGCGACATGCCGGCGACCGATGTCACCTGGAACGAGGCCAAGGCCTATGTGGGCTGGCTCAATGCGACGCGCCTCAAGGAGCTGAAGCTCGAACCATCGCCGGGCTCGAAAACGGGCTACTACCGCCTGCCGACCGAAGCGGAATGGGAATACGCCGCGCGGGGCGGCGCCGAGGGTCGTTTCGTTGACGGCGACGACGCGAGCCGGCTGTGCAAGTATGGCAACGGCGCCGACCAGTCGTTGCATGCGCTCGTGCTCACCAACGACAAGTGCGACGACGGGCAGGGGCGCGGCGTCGCCCAGGTGCGCAGCTACAAGCCCAACAACTACGGGCTCTATGACGTGCACGGCAACGTCTGGGAATGGGTGGCCGATTGCTGGAGCGACAAACTGGTCAAGGAGAAGAGCCTCGGCCACCAGCCCTATGACCGGCCTGATTGCCCTTACCGGGTGGCGCGCGGAGGCTCGTGGCTGAGCAGCCCAGATGCGCTGCGACTGGCCATGCGGACCGGCTTTTCGCCGGGCCATGCGCGGCCGACGGTGGGCTTTCGTGTCGTGCGCGTGCTGCCGCCGGGCTAGACCGCTGGCCGGGTGCGCCAGGTGGGGCGCCAGGGTCGTCCCGACACGCGCAGGCGCCTGTCAACGCGAGCGTTTCACGACCGCGTGAGTTCCAAAAGTTCACCTGGAGGCCAGGGCGGGCGTCGGGGCATTTTGGCTGTCACCTGACGCGCTTGCAGCGCCGAGGCGGAGTGCAGACCCGGACGTCCCGTCCCGGAACCAGCGCCGCCAGCCGGCTCGCAAGGATGATCCACGCCGCGCTTCTGTCCTCGGGGGAGGGGAGACGGTGCGGACCGTCCGGCACGCGCGCGGGGTGCCGATAACGCGGGTTAAGGCCCGCGGGCGGCACCCGTCAGGAACACACGGCGCGGAGCCTTGACGGGCAAACGGGCCGCAGCACGGATGGCTGGCTTCCTCCCCATCCGTCGCGCGAGCCTTCGATCAGCTCGACCTCGGGCTCCGCGCCGTCTTTTCCGCCACGCTGAGCGCGGTCGAGCCACGCGGCCATGCTCATCACGGCCGGTGCTTTCGGTTGTCCGATGGGCCAGGATGGCCAGATCGCGCTGGGGCCGCAGGATCGCGTCATCCTGGCCGTGCCGGCGCCTTACTTCGCCAGCTCGCGCCCGCGTGCCGTCGCGGCGGCAACCGCTTCGCGCATCAGCTCGTCGAGGCCATGCTCGCCCATCAGCACGCCGAGCGCCGCCGCCGTCGTGCCGCCCGGCGAGGTCACGTTCTGCCTCAGCGTGGCGGCGTCGAGGTCCGAGCGGTGCAGCAGCTCGCCGGCCCCCGAGACGGTGGCGCGTGCGAGGCGGGTCGCCAGCTCCGGTGGCAGTCCGGCCGCGATACCGGCCTTGGCGAGGCTCTCCGCCATCAGGAACACATAGGCGGGGCCGGAGCCGGACACGGCGGTGACGGGATCGATCAGCGCCTCGTCCTCGACCCAGCCGACCTCGCCGACGGTGCCGAGCAAGGCGTCGCAGGTGGCGCGCTGGAGCGCTGTGACAGCGGCGTTGGCGCAGCAGACGGTGATGCCGCGTCCGATGGCGGCCGGCGTGTTGGGCATGGCGCGCACGACGGCCGCGCCCGGCGCCAGGTAGCGCTCGAAGCTGGCGATGGAGCGGCCGGCAGCGATAGAGAGAACCAGCATGTCCGGGCCCGCGTGTGGAGCGAGTGGCGCGAACACGGCATCCATCACCTGCGGTTTCACCGCCATCACCATGACGGCGGGCTTCGTGCCGCCGAGATCGGTTGCGGCGGCCATGCGGCGCACACCGCGGGCGGCGAGCAGGGCCGCGACCTCGGCCGGCGGCGCGGGATCAAGAGCGAGCACGGCGCGCGGCGACACACCGCGCTCCAGCCAACCCGCCAGCATGGCGCCGCCCATCTTGCCGGCGCCGACCAGTAGCAGCGGCGCCTCGGAGGTCAGGACGGTGGCGAGCGTGGGCGGAGAGGTGGGCATGGTCGGGCTCCTTGCGGCTCGGGCCGCGCGCGCCGGGGGGGGGCGCCTCCCGGGCCTCGATACGAAACAGCCTCGGACCCTGGGGGCCGAGGCTGGCAGGTCGTGCCGCTTGGCAGCGAGAACGATACGGCGGGCCGTGTCAGGCCTGCCCCTCGGTCTCGAACATGGTCGAGACCAGGGCCTCGCGGCTTTCCTTACCGGCCCAGACCACGAACTGGAAGGCCTGATAGTAGCGCTCGCAGGCTTCCAGTGCCGCCGTCAGCAGGGCCTCGCACTGGCGCGGGCTCGCCACCGTGCCGTTGAGCAGCAGGCCGTGGCGGAACATGATGAGCCCTTCGCCGGTCCAGATGTCGAAATGGCCGAGCCAGAGCTGCTCGTTGATGGTGGCCACGAGACGGTACATCTCGGGCAGGCGCTGCTCGGGCACCTTGAAGTCGAAGGCGCAGGCCAGGTGCATGGCCTCCAGGTCGCCGCGCCAGTTGAGGGAGACGTGGTAGTCGGTCCAGGTGCCGGCCACGATCAGCGTCAGCTCGTCGTCGCCGCAGCGATCGCAACCCCAGTCGTTGCTCGTCGCCAACTGCTCGACGAGGTCGATGGGGTTGATGACGCGATCGTAGCCGTGCTCAGCCGATGCCATTCCGAAGTCCTCGGAGCTTGATGCCTGCCTGCGGTCGGGCGTCGGATCGTGCCGCGCCTCTCCAGCGCCGCGACGAAAACAGATGCCCAAAAGAGTCGCAAGTTGAGGCAACCCTTGTCCACGGCCAAAGTGGCGGCGGGCTGGCGATCGGGGCGCGTTTCGGGGATGTCCCCAGCTTTGCGCGGGGCGCGTGTGCGGCGCTGTGGACCGTGCCCGCGCAGCACTCGACGCGGCGGGCCCGGATGCGCCATGGCGGCTCGCGATTCACGCCTGGGCGTGTCGCGGCGTCTGCTCTCAGGCGCCGAGGCGGGCTTCCAGCGCGGCAAGACGGGCGGCGAGCTTCTCGTTCTCGGCGCGGGCCTTCTCGGCCATGGCACGCACGGCGTCGAACTCCTCGCGGCTGACCACGTCCATGCCACGCAGCACCTTCTCGCCCTGCGATTTGACCAGCGTCTCCACCTCGCGCTTGACGCCCTGGGCGGCGCCGGCGGCGTCCGTCATCAGCTTGGCGAACTCGTCGAGGATGCGGTTCGAGGTCTGCGTCATGGTCCTGTATCTCCAATAGGTGAAATCGGCGGCGGCCTTGCCCTTGCCGGCATCGCATTTGGCCGCACTATGTGGGGCGATGGGGCGGACTGCAAGCCGGGCAACCGCGGCGAGGCTGCGCCACTGCGTGCGACATTCCATGCGGGTCCGGCCGTGCGGGCCTGGGCGGGTTCGGCTTGACCGCTCGCGCCGCCGCTGGCCATGTGCTGGCCGCGCCTCGGGGCACAACCGTTCCGTTGGCGGCCCTATAGCCTCGAGGACACCTGAGCCGTGCTGCCATTCGCCATCACCTACCCGAACATCAACCCGGTCGCGCTCGAGTTCGGGCCGTTCAGCGTCAAATGGTATGGCTTGGCCTATCTGACCGGCCTGCTGTTCGGCTGGTGGTACATCAAGCGACTTGTGAGCGAGCGCCCGTTGTGGCGCCGCGAGGAGCCGCCGTTCGGCCCCCTCGCCGCAGACGACCTGCTGCTGGCGATCACGCTGTCGGTCATCATCGGCGGCCGGTTGGGCCAGGTGCTGCTCTACGATCCCGGCTATTACCTGTCGCATCCTGCCGAGATCCTGAAGGTCTGGCAGGGCGGGATGGCCTTTCACGGCGCGCTCATCGCCTCGGCGCTGGCCATCTGGGCCTTCGCGCGCTGGCAGAAGGCGGATTGGCGCAGCGTCGCCGACCTCTGCTGCGCCGCCGTGCCGCTGGGCATCTTTCTCGGCCGCATCGCCAATTTCATCAATTCCGAGCATTGGGGACGGCCGTCCTCTGTGGCCTGGGCGATGATCTTCCCCAACGGCGGCAATTATACGCGCCATCCGAGCCAGCTCTACGAGGCCGCGCTCGAGGGCTTGGCGCTGATCGTCATCATGCGGCTGCTGACGCACCGCTGGTTCGCCCTCAAGCGGCCGGGGCTGACGGCCGGCGTGTGGCTGGTCTGGTACGGGCTGGCGCGCGCATTCGTGGAATTCTTCCGCGAGCCGGAGAGCGTGCATGCGCTCAATCTGGGGCCGTTCACCGCCGGCCAGCTCTATTCGCTGCCGATGGTGGCGCTCGGCGCCTGGCTGATCTGGCGCGCCCGCGCCGAGGCCGAGGGGGCCTCCGGCGCGGTGAAGGCGTGACCACATGAGCCAATCGGAGTTGCCGCCTGATCTGCCCTACGATCCCGAGTTGCGCCGGGATACGCCGCTCGCCTTGAAGCTGAAGGAGCGAATCCGCCGCCACGGAGCGATCACGGTCGCCCAGTACATGGAAGCCTGCCTGCAGGACGAGGAGCACGGCTACTACCGCACGAGGACGGCCATCGGCGCCCAGGGTGATTTCGTCACCGCGCCGGAGATCAGCCAGGTGTTCGGCGAGTTGGTCGGCTTGTGGGCGGCCATCGTCTGGCAGCAGATGGGCTCACCGTCGCGGTTCAACCTCGTCGAGCTGGGGCCGGGGCGCGGCACGCTGATGGCGGACGCGCTGCGGGCGGCGAAGGTCGTGCCGGGCTTCCTGGAGGCCGCGGACGTCGTGCTGGTCGAGAGCAGCCCGGTGCTGCGCGGCGTGCAGTCGGTGACGCTGGCGCCGCTCGCGGACCGCGTGAGCCTGCGCTGGGCGCATTGGATGGCACCGTTCCCGGCCGACCGGCCGACGATCGTGCTCGGCAACGAGTTCCTGGACGCCCTCCCCACGTCGCAGTTCATCTTCTCGGGCGGGCGCTGGAACGAGCGCACGGTGGCGCTCGATGCCGCAGGCCGGCTGGTCTTCGCGTGCGCGCCGGACGACGAGTTCGCGCCGCTGGAGTTGCACGGCGCCCCGCCGGCCGAGGGTGACATCGTGGAGCGCTCGGGCGAGATGTATGCCTTCAGCGCCTGCGATCTGGCGCGGCCAGAGCCGTCGGCGACGCCGATCGCGGCGTTGTTCATCGACTATGGGCACGCACGCTCGGGCGCGGGCGACACGCTACAGGCCGTGCGCGGGCACAAGGCCGAGCATCCGCTGACCTCGCCCGGCGAGGCCGACCTGACGGCGCACGTCGATTTCGAGGCCGTGCGGGAGGCGGTCAAGTTCGATCGCATGGCGGTGGATGGCCCGGTGCCGCAGGCCAATTTCCTGGGCGCGCTTGGGCTCTTGCAGCGGGCCTCGCGGCTGATGGCGGCCAATCCGGCCAAGGCACATCAGATCGAGGCCGGCGTCGCGCGCCTGATGGCGGTGCCCGGCATGGGCGACCGCTTCAAGGCCATCGGCATCCGCTCGGCCGGCCTGCCTCAGCTGCCGGGCTTCTGAGCGGACAGAAGGCTCTGGTCAGGTGGCCGGGCCACAGGCCGGAGATCCGGCCAGCGCATCGCACGCCGCCGTCGAGGCGGCGTCCCTGGCCAGTGCGAGCGCCAGGTCGTCGGGGTCGATTTCGCTCACCTGCCGGGCTCCCGAGCGGGGGAGGCGCACCGTGATCGTCGTGGACAGCCGCCGATAGGCCGTGAAGCTCAAGCCGGCCAGCAGTTCTTCCTCGGTGTCGATCTCGTAGTCGCCGGCCGGCAGGGTCTCGCCGACCGACGTCAGTTGGAAGGGCCGACGAAACCGAACGGTCTGTCGCGTCGAGCGATGGGTCACGAGAGTACTCCCTGCGGCTCAGACAATGCCATTGAAGGCGATGTAGACAACCAGCACGGCGATCAGGCCGGCGGGCACGACGATGGGGGGGACGAACCAGGATGACATGGAGGGCCTCCGAGCTGTTGATTGCGAGGCCGGCCGCCCCGGGGAGGGGCGACCGCGTTCCTTGCCGGCCCGAGGAGGGGCCGGATGCACCGGGGCGTTGGCGCCCTTACAGGTGCCGGCCCTTGGCGAACGCGTCGACGTCCCGCTGGGCCTGCCCCTTGTCCAGGCTGTACTTGGACTGGAGCTGGGTCACGAGATCGCTGTTGTCCTTGAAGGCCGCGATCTCCGACGGGCTGAACTTGCCCCACTTCTTGGCGATCTCCTCGCGCATCTCGACGCTGTGCCCAGAAGCGGCGGCCTGCGGAACGGCCTGCGGGGTGGGCTGATTGCTGGTGGTCATGTCAAAATCTCCTAATGTGTGACTTGAAGTATAACTGGGATGAACACACCAAGTTATGAAACAATATGTAGGCGCTGATTGTGTTCTAATTAAGTGTGCATGAAATTAAAACGGAAGGCGCGGCCAGAACAATCCTTGGCTGGATTATCAGTTTGGTGGCTATGAAAAGATGGTTTTTGCGCACTTCTCTGCATTTGTTGCTTCCGACGCAAGTATTACTCGGATGTAGTCTTTTGATTCTGGTGTCTGTTGCTTGGCTCGTCGCCGCCGCCTCAGCTTGAGCCGTCGGTGGCAAGGCCCAAAGCCCACTCGACAAAATAGGCGGTGTCGGGTAGGAACCACCCACCTCTTTTCCCGACATGGGACGCACGAGCCCGCTCCCTTCGCCCGCAAGGCGCGAAGCGGTGGCTAGGGCTCCTCTGCATTTGATGTGCAAAATCAAGGACAAAGCACAATGGGCAACATCATCCAGGAACTCGAGCGCGAGCAGATCAACGCCGTGCTGGCCAAGCGCGGCGTGCCGGAGTTCGGCCCCGGCGACACCGTCAAGGTGATGGTCAAGGTGATCGAGGTCGAGGACCCCAAGGACAAGAAGAAGAAGGCTGGCGCCGCGGCCAAGGCCGAGGGACCCGGATTCCGCCTGCAGGCCTACGAGGGCGTCGTCATCGCCCGCGCCGGCGCGGGCATCAACGAGAGCTTCACGGTCCGCAAGATCAGCTACGGCGAGGGCGTGGAGCGCGTGTTCCCGATCTACTCGCCCTACATCGCCGAGATCGAGGTCGTGCGTCGCGGCAAGGTCCGCCGCGCCAAGCTGTATTACCTGCGCGGTCGCCGCGGCAAGGCGGCCCGCATCGTCGAGCGCACGGATGCGCGCGCCCGCAAGCTCAACGCCGCCTGGAAGGGCTTCAAGAAGCCGAAGGGTGACGTGGAGGATCTGACGCAGATCAAGGGCATCGACGCCGATCTTGCGGCGCGCCTGAAGCAGCTCAACCTCTACCGCATCGAGCAGGTGGCGAACCTGTCGGACGACGATATCGCCAACGTCGAGGAGTTCCTGAAGCTCGATGGCCGCATCGAGAAGCAGGACTGGGTCGGCCAGGCCAAGACGCTGTTCGCCGCCGCCACCGCCACCGAGGTCCCGGCCGAGGAAGCCAAGGGCTGAGGCCCGCGCGGCCCCGTCGTTCGGTCAGGATGACGACTTATGACGACATCATAAGGCGGTGGCCGCGAGGCTGCCGCCTTTTGCTATCTCGCGCACAGGATTGGTGGGGCGGCCGCGCGCAACGAATAGGCATGGCGGCGAGGCTCCCATCGGGGGCCATGTTCGGCTACTGTCGCGCTCCGCTTTTTGAGTTCAACGCATCAAGGCCCGTTTCCCCATGTCCAACGTCGAAGTGAGCCGCGCCGCCGCCAGCCGGGATGGGCGCATCAAGCTGCACGGGGCGGAAGCCTTCGAGGGCATGCGCCGCGCCGGGCGGCTGGCCGCGGAAGCGCTCGACATGCTGACGCCCTACGTGGTGCCGGGCGTGGAGACGCAGAAGCTCGATGATCTGGCCTTCCAGTTCGCCATGGACCACAAGGCCATCCCCGCGCCGCTCAACTATCGCGGCTTCCCGAAATCGATCTGCACCTCGGTCAATCACGTCGTCTGCCACGGTATCCCCGGCAACAAGCCGCTGCGCGAGGGCGACATCGTCAACATCGACGTGACGCTGATCAAGGACGGCTGGCACGGCGACACCAGCCGCATGTACCCGGTCGGCCGCATCGCGCGCCGCGCCGAGCGGCTGATCGAGGTCACCTACAAGGCGCTGGAGATCGGCATCGCGCAGGTGAAGCCCGGCCGCTCCACGGCCGACATCGGCTTCGCCATCCAGGCCTACGCCGAGGCCGAGCGTTGCGGCGTGGTGCGCGATTTCTGCGGCCATGGCCTCGGCCAGGTGTTCCACGACCGGCCCAACATCCTGCACTACGGCGACGCCTCGGCCGGGGTGCTGATGGAGCCGGGCATGCTGTTCACCATCGAGCCGATGATCAACCTCGGCAAGCCGGGCGTGAAGGTGCTGCCCGACGGCTGGACGGCGGTGACGCGCGACCGCGAGCTGTCCGCCCAGTTCGAGCACACCGTCGGCGTCACCAAGGACGGCTGCGAGATCTTTACCCGCTCACCCGCCGGCTTCGAGTGCCCGCCCTATACGCTCGCCTCCGATAAGATCGGTTGACGGATACTGGCCGATGTCACACGCTTGCGCGACGAGCAGCGCTTTCGCTGATGTGGGCACAAGTGCCGTTCGGGATGCGGCCGGGCATGGAAGACGATCGCAGCAGTAGGCGCGACCAACGCCCCGCGCAGGCCGGCTTCTTCGATGCCGGCGCCGCCAAGGCGGTCGACACCGGGCCGAGCGGGCATCGCGATCGCTTGCGCTCGCGGTTCCGCAAGGGGGGCGCCGATGCGCTGCCCGATTATGAGCTGCTCGAGCTGCTGCTGTTCCGCGCCATCCCTCGCCGCGATACCAAGGCGCTGGCCAAGCTGTTGCTGGCCCGCTTCGGCTCGTTCGCCGAGGTCATCAGCGCGCCCGAGCCGCGCCTGCTCGAGGTCGAGGGCGTCGGCGAAGCTGTCGTGACGGAGCTGAAGGTGGTGCGCGCCGCCGCCATGCGCCTGCTGCGCAGCGAGATGGTGCAGAAGCCGGTGCTCTCATCCTGGTCGCAGGTGATCGCCTATGTCACGGCGGCGCAGGCGTATGAATCCATCGAGCAGTTCCGCATCCTGTTCCTCGACAAGCGCAATCAGCTCATCGCCGACGAGGTGCAGGGCAAGGGCACCGTCGATCACACGCCGGTCTACGTGCGCGAGGTGGTGAAGCGGGCGCTGGAGCTGTCGGCCACCGCCATCATCCTGGTGCACAACCACCCCTCCGGCGATCCGACGCCGAGCCGCGCCGACATCGACATGACCAAGATGGTGGTGGAGGTTGCGCGGGGCCTGGGCATCGCGGTGCACGATCACATCATCGTCGGGCGGCAGGGGCACGCGAGCCTCAAGGCGCTGCGGCTGATGTGAGCGGTCCGTTGCGCGCATCCGCGTCTCCGAACACCCGCCGAGATCGATGGTGACGCCGCCTTGCCCGCGGGGCTATCCTTCGACCGCATATTGCGTGATGTCGGGGGAATTTCCGATGCGTTCGATTGTTGATGAGGTTGTAGGCGCGGTCCGGGAGGTTTCGCTGTTCGGTCCGGCATTGCGACCTGCTGCGCGGCCAATGGCGTGCCTGCTGTTGCTGCTGACGGCCATGGCGTCGGCTGTGATCGCCGGGTCGGCGGACCAGGCCCAGGCGCAGACGAATGCCGCCGCCGCACCGACCGATGGGACCTATCTCGATCCCTGGACGCGGCGCGAGCGCAACTCGTCCGACACCAAGGTGGCGGACGGCTGGAAGGCCGATCTCAAATATTGGCCGGGCTTCGCCACCCTGCGCTTCAAGACCGTCGAGGGCGGCCGTCTCGCCTATTTCTGCGGCGGCGTGATGATCGACGAGCGCACCATGCTCACCGCCGCCCACTGCCTGGACGGCTGGGACTGTGCCGGCTCGCCGGCCTGCGCGCCGCGCGCCGATCTCTCGCAGGTGCCGGAGTTCAACAAGCACCAGGTCAGCGGTGCGGCCGAGATCGAGGTCGTTGCCGGCGTCGCGGATCTGCGCGAGGTACCGTCCGACAAGGTCTATGGCATCGAGAGCGGTGAGCGGCACCCGGAGTACGTCGATGCCCAGCTCGATAACACCGGCGAGATGACGTCCGACATCGCCATCGTTCGCTTGCAGCGCCCGTACAGCGGTCCTCTGGCGCGTCTCGCCAGCGTCGACGACGATCCCCGCGACGGCCTGCGCACGCCGGTGATGGTGGCGGGTTTCGGGCGCACCAGGGAAGGCGGGGCGCTGGAGGTCGGCCGCTCCGGTGATGCCACCCTGCTGGCGCCCTCCTTCACGCTTCTCGAGACGCTGGTGCCGACCGTGCCGCTGGCCCGCTGCCAGAGCCAGCTCGGCAAGGCCTTCAAGATCCGCCAGACGCAGATTTGCGCCGTCGACACGGCCACTGCTGGCCGTGATGCCTGCCAGGGCGACAGCGGCGGGCCGCTGGTGGCCTTCGATCGCGGCAGCCAGCCCTATGTCGTCGGCCTGACGAGTTGGGGCATCGGCTGCGCGCGCAAGGGCCTGCCCGGCGTCTATACGCGCGTATCGAGCTTCCTCTCGTGGCTCGAGGAGATGAAGGTGAAGCCGTCGGCCGTCGAGGCGAGCCAGCGCATCGGCTACGAGGCTCGCGACAAGGCCTGGAAGGTGGCCGAGGACCTGCGCAAGACCGGTAACATCGAGCTCTCCATCTGCAACAGCGGCAGAACGCTCGCCTGCCCGACGGCCAACAAGCAGCTGCCGACCGCCGACAATCTGCTGGCCGTCAAGCTGACGAGCCCGGCGAGCGGCAGCCTGCTCGTGTTCTGGCTGACGCAGGACGGGCGGGTGGAGCAGATGTTCCCGCGCGGGCGCGACAAGCTGGAGATGCAGGCGGTGGTGGCCGGCAAGCCGACCGTCATCCCGCGCAGCAATGCGGCAACCGGGTTCGCCTTCGACTGGGACGTGTTCGACGCACAGCTGGTCGCGGTGGTGTTCCCCTCGGGGGCAGCAGGTCCGGAGATGCAACAGGCGCAGGCTGAGGTGGCGCAGGCCGGGCTGGCGAACGGTCGCTTCGCCGGCCGCGCCGCCGATCCCGTGCGCTATCTGGCGGCCGTCGGGGCGGCCATCAAGGCCAGCGGCGCGAGCGTCAGCGTCCTTGGCCTGAAGCGCTGACGAAGGCGGCTCCATGCGGCGGACATGGGGGCGGGACATGGGGGCGGGGGGGCTTCCGATCCCCGGCACCTTGCGTCGCGCGGCTCGGCGCGCCATCTCGTGTGGGCAAGGTGAGGCGAGGACAGCGAGAGGAACCCGGCAATGGCCATCGATCAGGGCACGGGGCGGGGGCGCATCGTGGCGGCGGCGCTTCAGCTGGCGGCAGAGCGGCCGTGGCGCGATGTGACGCTGTGTGACATTGCCGAACGGGCCGGCTGCAACCTCGTCGAGCTGCGCGGTGAATTTTCCTCCAAGGGTGCGATCCTGGCTGCGTTCACGCGGCTGATCGACGATGCCGTGCTCGCCGCCGCGCCCAAACGCGATGCCGCGCAATCGCCGCGAGACGCACTGTTCGAGGTCGTGATGGCGCGCATCGATGCGTTGGCCCCCTATCGCGCGGCGATCCGGTCCATCCGCCGCTCCGGCGTTTGGGAGCCGGCGCAGATGAAGGCCCTGCTGGCCTCGCAATCCTGGATGCTGGCGGCGGCCGGCATCGGCAACGACGGACCCGAGGGCCGGCTGAAGGCGGCTGGGCTTGCCTCGGTCTACGCCTCGGTGATGCAGACCTGGCTCGAGGACGACGATCCCGGTCTCGCCAAGACCATGGCGGTGCTGGACCGCCGCCTCAATCGCGGCGAACGCACCATGGCCAGCCTCGAGGAGATGAAGCAGGCGGCCTGCAAATTGGCGGGCATCTTCCGTGGCGCGCGCTCCGGGACGGCCGAGGCGGCACGCGGGACCAGGGCGTCCGGCGGCGCCACGGCCGCCCAGGCGCCGGACCAGCCAAGTCCAGCCGGCGGCCACACGGGCGCGGCTTGACGACGACCTTTGGCTGGGCGGCGGAGGACGTGAAGGGGCATCCACCTGGAGTCGGCTCATGCCGTCGAGCCAAAGTTCCGACTGGTGCCGTCTGCCGTCGAGTTGGTTGGCTCGACGGCGCGCGCGCGCGAGCGTTGGTGTGGCCGCTCGCGCGCAGGGAAAGACGTGAGACCGGCGCACGAGGTTGCGACCACAGGTCGAAACTTTCGCTCGCCGTCTCAGCCGTTCGCGTCACGTCAACGCAAGCTCTTCGGCGACAGCGCGTAGCGCGCCCAGTCCGGATAGGCGGCATAGCTGCCGGTCGGGTCGTAGTGGTTGGCGCGATCCCGCTCCCACTCGCGCTCCTGCGCGGAGCGTCGGTCGACGCTGTCGCGCCCCTGCCGGCATACCACGCGGCCATCGTTGCGTTCCCAGCAGCGCCTGGCGCCGGCTTCGGCGGCTGCCGGCGCCAGCACCGAGGTTGCCAACACGGCGACCGCGGTTGCCGCGCAGAGGCCGGCAAGCGCCGCGAGGCGGCGGTCGTCACGAGATGCGGTCATGGCTCGTCTCCCTGGGGTTGATGGTGGCATGTCTGATCGGCTGGGGCCGGCGTCGGCGCCGAGAGCAGCGGACGACGCATTCTCGGCTGTATTTGAGACCGCGTCGTGTCCGCTGCAAGTTCCCGCCGGAACAGCGCGCCCAGGCTACCCCGCGGCTGTCTCGAGCAGCGGATAGTCGGTATAGCCCTGCGGTCCGGCGGCATAGAAGGTCGCCATGTCCGGGGCATTGAGCGCCGCCTTGGCGCGGAAACGGCGCACCAGATCGGCGTTGGCGATGAACGGCTTGCCGAACGCGATGGCGTCCGCTTCGCCAGCGGCCAGCGCGGCGTTGCCGCTGTCCAGGGTGAAGTTCTCGTTGGCGATGACGGGGCCGCCGAACGCCTTCTTGAGGGCCGGCGTGAGCCAGCCGTCCGCCTTGTGCTCGCGCGTGCACAGGAAGGCGAGGCCGCGCCGGCCGAGTTCGCTGGCCACGTAGCCGAAGGTGGCGGCGGGATTGCTGTCCCCCATGGTGTGCGCGTCACCGCGCGGCGCGAGGTGCATGCCGACACGGGAGGCGCCCCACACGGCGACGACGGCGTCCGCCACCTCGAGCATCAATCGGGCGCGGTTTTCGATCGGTCCGCCATACGCATCGGTGCGCGTGTTGGTGCTGTCCTGCAGGAACTGGTCGAGCAGGTAGCCGTTGGCGCCGTGGATCTCGACGCCGTCGAAGCCGGCGGCCTTGGCGCGGGCGGCGCCGTCGCGATAGGCGGCGACGATGCCCGGCAACTCGGCCGTATCGAGGGCGCGCGGAACGACGAACGGCGTCTTGGGCCGGATCAGGCTGACATGACCTTCTGGCGCGATGGCGCTGGGCGCCACCGGCAGGCGGCCTTCGAGGTAGCTCGGATGCGAAACGCGGCCGACGTGCCAGAGCTGCAGCACCATGCGTCCACCCGCGGCGTGCACGGCTTGCGTGATGCTGCGCCAGCCGGCGACGTGGGCGTCGGTCCAGATGCCGGGCGTATCCGGATAGCCGACGCCGTCCGGCGACACCGACGTTGCCTCGGAGATGATGAGGCCCGCGTCGGCGCGCTGCACGTAGTAGTCGCGCATCAGCGCGTTCGGCGTGCGCTCGGTGCCGGCGCGGCAGCGCGTCAGCGGCGCCATGATGATGCGGTTCGGCAGCGTCAAGGCCCCGAGGGAAACGGGATCGAACAGGGTGGGCTTGGCAGAGGACATGGCGGGATCATTCCGTGGTCTGCTGCGGAGACCCAAGGTTATGGGGTGCGTCATATGCAATTGCAAGCAATTTGCGCGGCGGGCGATCTGACGCAGGGCATTTGGTCGCCGAGTGCCGTCGTGTTATACGTTTTGTATAACGCATCGGGCCAGCGCGCACGGGGATTGCCGTGACGCCAGCGGCCTCAAGGCTTCAAACATCGTCTGGAGACGGGCATCCATGCGCCTCGAACTGAAGAAGATCGGCAACTCCACCGGACTGATCCTGCCCAAGGAACTGCTCGCCCGCCTGCGCCTCGAGCAGGGCGACAGCGTGCTCGTCACGGAGGGGCCGGACAGCTCGATAGTGCTCATGCCGCACAGTGACGACGACGAGGAGACGATGCGCATCGCGCGTCAGGCGATGAAGAAATATGCGTCCGTTTTCAAAGCGCTGGCAAAATGATCCCGGCCGTCAAGGAGCCGCGCTGGATCACGCTGACGCAGATCGTCCGCATCCACGACGAGCAGCTGGCGGTTTTCGGCGGCCCAGCGGGCTTGCGCGACGCGGGGCTCTTGCAATCGGCCATCGATCGCCCCCGCAATAAATGGGCTTACGGCGAGACCGATCTGGCCGCGCTGGCTGCCGCCTACGCCTTCGGCATTGCCCACCCTTTTGCCGACGGCAACATGCGAGCGGCATTCGCGGCGCTGGTCGTCTTTCTGGCTAAGAACGGCGTGGTTCTCGATTTGCCGCAGCCCGAAACCGTGGCCACCATAATGGCCCTGGCGGCGGGCGAGCTGAGCGAGGCGGAGCTGGCGGCCTGGATCGGGCGTTACGTCCCGGCCGTCGGCTGACGGCGACGGGCAGGCGCGGCCCGGCGACCGCGCCGCGCCGGTGCACAGGGCGGGCCGCGATCCGGCCGGCGCTACACACCCCATTACCGGGTTGTCATTTGACTTCACGCCGCCAGAATTGGACATCACCTTCCACCACGGTCAGGGATGCGGGCCGGATCGCCATGGGCGGTCCGTCGCGGCCCTGACGCCCGCGCTTCCCGGCGGCCCCGGCCGACGAAACGAAGCGCGCGCCTCGCTCCGCCGCGCCGATCGCCAACGGCTATCAAGGGTCAAACGATGCGCACAGCCGGCATCCGCCGCACCATCCGCAGCTTCTGGGTTCCCTTCATGCTCGCACTCCTCGGACAGACGCTCGCCAGCCATGCCGCCCCGCGCGCGGAGGAATTCAAGCTGGCGAACGGCATGCAGGTCGTGGTGGTGCCGGATCACCGTGCGCCCGTCGTCACGCACATGGTCTGGTATCGCGTCGGTGCCGCCGACGAGCCGGCGGGCCATTCGGGCATCGCGCACTTCCTCGAGCACCTGATGTTCAAGTCCACGGACAAGATTCCGATGGGCGAGTTCTCCAAGATCGTGTCGCGACTCGGCGGCCAGGACAACGCCTTCACAGGCCACGACCTGACGTCGTATTTCCAGCGCATCGCCAAGGAGCGCCTCGGCACGGTGATGGAGATGGAGGCGGACCGCATGGTCAACCTCAAGCTCACCGAGAAGGAAGTGCTGACAGAGCGCAACGTCATCCTCGAGGAGCGGCGTTCGCGCATCGAGAACAACCCGACGGCGCTGCTCGACGAGCAGATCGACGCTGCGCTGTACCAGAACCATCATTATGGCATCCCGGTCATCGGCTGGGAGCACGAGATCGCCAAGCTGACGCAGCACGACGCCATGTCGTTCTACAAGCGCTATTACGCGCCCAACAACGCCATCCTGGTCGTCTCCGGTGATGTGACGGCCGACGAGGTCAAGAAGCTGGCCGAGCAGACCTACGGCAAGCTGCCCGCCAACCCCGAGGTCGGCGCCCCGCGCGTCCGCCCGGGTGAGCCGCCGCAGCGCGCCGCCCGCCGCCTCGAGGTGCGCGATGCGCGCGCCGGCAAGACCTCGCTGCATCGCTACTACTACGCGCCGAGCTACAAGACGGCGGCGCCGGGCGAGGCGGAAGCCCTCGAGGTGCTGATGAAGATCGCGGCCTCCGGCTCGACCAGCCGCCTCTACAAAAAGCTCGTGATGGAGGACATGGTCGCCTCCTCGGTGGGCGGCTGGTATTCCGGCAGCGGCATGGATAGTGGCAAGATCGGCGTCTCGGCCGTCATCGGCGATGGCGCCGACGTGGCCAAGGTGGAAGGCGGCATCGACGCCGTGCTTGAGGACATTCGCAAGAACGGCCTGACCGAGGCTGAGTTGACGCGCACCAAGAACAGCCTCGTCGCCGAGTACATCTATGACAGCGACAATCAGGCGACGCTGGCCCGCCGCTACGGCTGGAACATGGTGGTCGGCCGCACGATCGCCGAGATCGAGGGCTGGCCGCAGGCGATCGCCAAGGTGACGCTCGACGACGTGCGCAAGGCGGCACAGACCTATCTCGACCTGCGCCGCTCGGTCACCGGCATCCTGGTGCCGGAAGCGGAGGCCAAGCCCTCGGCTGCCGTCGAGGCGGTAAAGCCCAAGACCTGATCGCAACCGTTCGACCTTGAGACGCTCAACCTCAACGAGGTCCGCTCCATGCCGTACTCACCGCGCGTCGCCCGCATCATCCGCGGCGTCGCCCGCCTGGACATCGCCGTCTCGCTCGGCGCCCTCCTCCTTGCCTTCCTCGTATTCCTTCTCACCTCAGCCGAGCGCGCACACGCCATGAAGATTCAAGCCATCAAGAGCCCAGGCGGCATCGAGGCCTGGCTGGTCGAGGATCACAGCGTGCCGCTGATGGCGCTGAAATTCGCCTTCGAGGGCGGCAACTCGCAAGACCCTGCCGGCAAGGAGGGCCTCGCCAATTTCATCACCGGCATGATGGACGAGGGTGCCGGCGATCTCACCGCCAGTGCCTTCCAGGAGCGCATGGAAGAGATCGCCATGCGCATGAGCTTCGAGGACAGCAAGGACTATCTCTACGGCAGCTTTGAAACCCTGACCATCAACCGCGACAAGGCCGTCGAGCTGCTGCGCCTCGCGCTGGCGAAGCCGCGTTTCGACGCCGACGCCGTGGAGCGCGTGCGCCAGCAGTTCCTGGCCAGCCTCGTCTATGCCGACCGCGATCCCGACAAGCGCGCCTCGCGCGAGTGGTACGCCGCCGCCTTCAAGGGGCACCCCTATGCGCGCCCCGCCAACGGCACCAAGGAGAGCGTGTCGAGCGTCACCAGCGCCGACCTCGAAGGCTATCGCAAGCGGGTTTTCGCCCGTTCCAATCTCAAGGTGGTGGCGGTCGGTGATATCGATCCGGCGACGCTCGGGCCGCTGCTCGACACGGTGTTCGGCGCCCTCGCCGAGAAAGCTGATCTTGTCCCCGTGCCGAAGACGATGCCGGTTCTCGGCGGCACGCAGCAGATCGTCGAGATGCCGGTGCCGCAGTCGGTGGCCCTGTTCGGTCTCGGCGCCATGGCGCGCAAGGATCCGGATTTCATCCCGGCGTTCGTCATGAACCAGATCCTCGGCGGCGGCGGTTTCGCCTCGCGTCTGATGGAGGAGGTGCGCGAGAAGCGCGGCCTCGCCTACTCGGTTTACAGCTACCTGCAGCCGTTCAAGCACACGTCCGTGTTTGCCGGCGGCGTCGCCACCAAGAACGAGGCCATCGGCCAGTCGCTCGACGTCATCCGCGGCGAGTTGAAGCGCATGGCCGAGAACGGCCCGACCGAGACCGAGCTCGCCAACGCCAAGAGCTACCTCACCGGCTCCTACGCGCTGCGTTTCGACAGCAACGGCAAGATCGGCGGTCAGTTGCTCGGCATCATGATCGAGGACCTCGGCATCGACTATGTCGACAAGCGCAATGCGCAGGTCGAGGCCGTCACCATGGCCGACATCAAGCGCGCGTCGGCGCGGCTGCTGAAGTCGGACGACCTCATTGTCACCATCGTCGGCAAGCCGGCCATGCCCGCCGCCGCCGGCGCCAAGCCCGACAAGGGCTGACGCGCGCGGGACGTGGGTGTGCCGAATGAACGAAGGCCGCGAGTGTTGGCGCACTCGCGGCCTTCTTGTATCCGCCGGGCGATCAGTTGCCCGACGTCATGCGCTCGGAGAAGAACGTCCGGGCGTCGAACTTCGTCGGCTGGGCGGTGGCCGCCGTGGCGGCAGCGAGAGTGGCGACGGCGAGGGCTGCTGCGAACATCTTGCTCATGGTGGATCGACCTTTTGTCAGGTTTTTCGAACGGCTCGAAATCATCTCGACTCTGGGTGGGGTGGGCTCAGCGGCTGTCCCACACGCCGTGCGGCGTCAGGGTGCCGGCCTTGGCCGCCTCGCTGAGGGCGTTCGACGGATGCGCGGCGGCGGCGCCGGCCATCAGCGAGGTGGCGAGAGCAACGAGCGTGAGAATGCGGGTCATGATCATCTCCTTGTTGAGCGATCCGGCTATGTCGGGTGTCTTTCGCCCGGGGCCGGGTCGGTGGCGAACGGCTTCAGTGCCGCCCATGCAGTCAATACGGGACCGTCCGGCCGATCGTTTCACGGCCTCACGCATGTGTGAACGGACGCAATTGCGGGCCGGAATGCCGGTGCGCGGGGCCCCGATGGGCCTTCGCCATCGGGGCGACCGCTTGCATGAATCCGGCTGGTCGCCGTGGGCGGGAGGCTTTATATCGCGGTGCTGAACGCGACCCCGGCGGCACCGGCTGCCGGGCCTGCCGCGAGCCGTTCGATCCACCGCGACGGCCCGCACGGCACGACGCGCCGGCCGCCAGAAACGCACGTGAGACACGGCACGTGGGACACGCACCTGAGACACGCACCTGAGACACGGATGAGACACGGACGTGTCCGCATCGCTTCACCAGCCTTGATCCCCCCAGCCCGAGAGATCCCTATGCCCGAGGCCAAGCCCAGCAAGCCGCGCAGTCCCAAGTCGGCCACTTCGTCCGCCGACGCGACGACGACCGCGAGCCTCCCCTACCGGCAGTCCATCGACGGCTGTCTCGAGGCCGGCATCGGCGAGCACGGCCTGGGCAAGGTGCAGCTCTCCAAGTATCTGACGCGGATGGAAGCGCAGTTGGCGCAGCTGCAGGACAACTACCGCACGGGCCGTCTGCCGCTGCTCGCCATTCCCGACGAGACCGCCGATCTCGACGCCGCGTCGGCGGCGCTCGCCCGGCTGTCGCAAGGCGCGCGCATCATCTGCTTCTACGGGACCGGCGGATCCGGCCTCGGTGGCCAGACGCTGGCGCAACTCGCCGGCTGGAACATTCCCGGCGGGGCTTCGGCGGATCAGATGAAGCGGCCGCGCACGCGCTTCTACGACAACCTGGACGGCGCCACGCTGGCCGGTTCGCTGGCCCAGCTCAACCTGGAGACGACGCGCTTCGTCGTCACCTCCAAGTCCGGCGGTACGTCCGAGACGCTGGCGCAGGCCATCGCCACCTTGCAGGCGGTGAAGGCCGCGGGGCTCGAGAAGCGCATACCGGACCTGTTTCTCGGTATCACCGAGCCGGCCCAGACGGGAAAGGCGAACGGCCTGCGGGCGCTGCTGGAGGCGCATCGCATCCCGATCCTCGAGCACCACGCCGGCATTGGCGGCCGCTTCTCCTGCCTCACCAACGTCGGCCTGCTGCCGGCTCTGGCGCGCGGTCTCGATGCGCGGGCGGTGCGCGCCGGCGCTCGCTCGGTCGTGGACGCCCTGATGGCGGCGAAGCGCGCGGCCGACTTCGCACCGGCCATGGGAGCGGCGGTCGCCGCCGCGCTGGCCAAGGACAAGGGCATCCGCACCTTCGTCATGAAGCCCTACAACGACCGCCTCGCCATGTTCTCGCGCTGGTGGGTGCAATTGTGGTCGGAGAGCATCGGCAAGAGTGGCGAGGGCACCAGCGCCATTGCCGCCCTGGGGCCGCTCGACCAGCACAGTCAGCTGCAGTTGTTCATGGATGGCCCGCGCGAGCACTTCCTCACCGTGCTGCGCGTGGCGAGCCGTGGCGTCGGCCCTGTGCTCGACGCCAAGCTCGCCGAGATCGCCGGTGTGCCGTTCATGGCCGGCAAGGCGATCGGCGACATCGTCGACGCGCAGGCGCACGCCGTCACCGAAGCGCTGGCGCAGGCGGGCCGCCCGGTGCGCACCTTCGACATCGACACGCTCGACGAGCGGGCCATGGGTGCGCTGATGATGCATTTCATGCTGGAGACGATTCTGGCCGGGCGGCTGATCGGCATCGATCCGTTCGATCAGCCGGCGGTGGAGCTGGCCAAGGTGCTGACGCGCGAACGGCTCGCAAAGCCGCGCTGATACCGGCCGGCGAAAATCCTGACCTTCCCTTGCGCCGGCCCAGGGGCCAAGGGCCCCCGCCGCGAGCGGCGGACCCGCGCGAATTCCTGATGCGCGAAGCGTCAGGAATTCGCGCGCAGGGTATGCGATCTCGAGCAGGTTCTCCGCCGGGACAGTCCGGCCAAGGCGGGTGGCGGCCGGCGAACGGTCGCTGCCCGCTTTGTCGCGTTACCTTGGGCGGCTGTAGGCGTGGCATGTGCGGTTGACGTCAGCCTGATTGCGATGCGGAAATAGCCTATTGCGATGCGAAGAATTGTGCGGGCAGCATGAAAACGCTGCAATAAGCTGATCTATTTTGGTTTTCATGGCGCTGGCGTTAGTCGCTTGGCAACTTTGTTCAGAGAAAGTCATGGCTCATGAACAGGTTGCGTCTGTCGGCGCAGGCTGGACATGCAACGGGGCGCGGCGATTGCCACGATGGCGCCCCAAACACTGCGATATCTGCCCTGCAGTTTTATGCAGGTCTGGTGCCCGGCCCGTTCGGCCGGGTTCATCGACGTCTGGCTGTGATGCGTCGAGCCTGCGAGGGGAGGCGCGCACCGCGCGGGCGGTTCCAGCCTCAATAAACTCGATCGATCTCCAGGAGACGGAAATGACCAGCATTGTAAGGGCAGGCTTGGCCGCGGTGGTCGTCATCGCCGGCGTGCAGGCGTCTGCCGATGCCGCCTTCGCCAGGAAGGCCAAGGACGCCGCGCAGGCCACCACGGACATCAGCGAGTGCGCCAAGGTTGCCGCCGACAAGCGCGACCAGTGCATCAGCCGCTCGCGCCCGATCGGCGCGGCGCGCATCTATTCCGAGAAGAAGACCGTCAAGGAGCGCGCCGCCGCCGTCGCCGCCAAGGCCGGCGTTGCCGCCGCGGCCGTCGCCGCCACCGCCAAGCTGGCGCTGGCCAAGGACGGCACCACCGACATCAGGAGTTGCGCCACAGTCGCCCCCGAGAAGCGCGACCAGTGCATCAGCCGCTCGCGCCCGGTCTCCGGCGCCAAGCTGATGGCCCAGCACAAGGCCGCGAAGCCGCAGGCCACCGCCGCCGCCGTCAAGGCCAAGGCCGGCGACGCCGCCGCCAAGGCCGCTGCTGCAGCCAAGTCGGCCGCTGCTCCGGCCGCCACGGCGGTCGCCGCCGCTGCCACCGCTGCCGCCGCCAAGATGGTGATGGCCAAGGACGGCACGACCGACCTCAAGAGCTGTGCCACCGTCTCCGCCGCCGAGCGTGACCAGTGCATCAGCCGTTCGCGTCCGGTCGGCGGCGCCGCCGTCGCCGGCAGCAAGCCGTCGCTGCAGCAGCGCGCCGCCGCGGCCGCCGCCACCACGGCCGCCAAGGCCAAGGCCGCCGCTTCCGGCGCGGTGCAGAACCTCCGCAATGTGTTCGGCAAGGATGGCACCACCGACATCCGTGATTGCGCCAAGCTCGATGCGGGCCTGCGCGATCGCTGCATCAGCGCCTCGCGGCCGATGAAGGGCGCCGCCCTGCTGGGCAATTTCGGCAAGGCCGCCGTGGCCAACGATCCGGCGCTGGAGGCCGCCGCCAAGGCTGCCGCCGTGCGCGCCGTGCAGGCCGCCCGCAACGTGTTCGCCAAGGACGGCACCACCGACATCCGCGATTGCGGCAAGGTCGATGCCGACCAGCGCGACCGCTGCATCAGCGCCTCGCGTCCGGTCAAGGGCTGAAGCCCGCCGGTTCTGCACCTGTTTTCCGATATTCCGACAGGCGGATGGCTGACGAAGCTGTCCGCCTGTTGCGTTTTCGATAGCGCGCGCGCGCCTGTTCGGGCGTGTCATGTGGACAAGCGCGCAGGAGCGGGTGCCTCGCCGGCTGGTGGGCGGGCTATGCTGGGTAGCTGCAACGCGATTCGCTCCGCGAGCCTGCTTCCGGCGCCGCGAATGGAACGCGCTGCCGTTCCGCCGCTTTCCGCCGAGTGCCGCCCATGATCATCCGCCAGCTGTCGCCTGAGACCATCAATCGCATCGCTGCCGGCGAGGTCATCGAGCGCCCGGCCAGCGCCATCAAGGAACTGGTCGAGAACGCGCTCGATGCCGGCGCGGGCGAGATCGAGGTGGTGGCGTCCAGCGGCGGGCTCGCGCTCATCCGCGTCAGCGACGACGGGGCTGGCATGGCGGCGGAAGACCTGGCGCTGTGCGTCGAGCGCCATGCCACCTCGAAACTGCCCGACGACGACCTGCTCGCCATCCGCACCATGGGGTTTCGCGGCGAGGCGCTGCCCTCCATCGGCTCGGTGGCCCATCTGAGGATCGCCTCGCGCCAGCCGGATGCCGACAGCGGCCACGAGATCGTCGTCGATCGCGGCGCCAAGGGCGTTGTGCGCCCCGCGGCTGGCAATCGCGGCACCACGGTCGAAGTGCGCGATCTGTTCTCGGCGACACCGGCCCGGCTCAAGTTCCTGAAGTCCGAGCGGGCCGAGAACATGGCCATTTCGGAGGTGGTGAAGCGCCTCGCCATGGCGCATCCGCATGTCGGCTTCACCTTGACCACTGGCGAGCGCACGGGGCTCAAGCTGCCGCGCCTCACCGCCGACGCCGACGGCCTGCTGAAGCGGCTTGGTCGCATCATGGGGCGCGAGTTCCTCGACGACGCCCTCCAAATCGCCGGCGAGCGCGACGGCGTGCGCCTCACCGGTTTCGCCGGACTGCCGACGCTGCACCGCCCGGACAGTACGCTGCAGTTCCTGTTCGTCAACGGCCGGCCGGTGAAGGACAAGCTGCTGGTCGGTGCCGTGCGCGCGGCCTATGGCGACTTGATCCCCAAGGGCCGCTATCCGCTGCTCGCCCTGTTCGTCGATGTCGAGCCGCAGGAGGTCGACGTCAACGTGCATCCGGCCAAGGCCGAGGTGCGCTTCCGCGACAGCGGCTCCGTGCGTACGCTGATCATCGGCGGCGTGCGCCATGCGCTGGAGGAGGCCGGGCACCGCGCCTCCATGCGCGGCGGTGCATTGACGCTGGACGCGTTGCAGGCGGCCACATATCCCGGCGCCCATATGGGGCTGCCTGATGCGGTGGCCGGCCAGGCTGCCGGTGCCTTCGTGTCTCATGGCCATGGCGACGGTCCGCTCGCAGCGACGCCGGGCGGGCAGCCCGCATCCGCCGCTGCGGCGTCGGCGGCGGGACAGGTCTTGCCGGCAGGCTCCGTCTCGCCGGCCGGCTACGTTCCGCAGCCGCGCTCGGCCTATGTCACGCGCGGCTTCGCGCAGGCCATGCAGCGCCCGCTGGAAGGTCTCGACGGCGCCGTCAGTGCCGACGCCCGAGCCGCCGCTGCGCCGCCGCCGCCCGACCTGCTCGACCGGCCGCTGGGCGCGGCGCGGGCGCAGATTCACGAGACCTACATCGTGGCGCAGACGCGGGCCTCGATGGTCATCGTCGACCAGCACGCGGCCCACGAGCGCCTCGTCTACGAGCGCGTCAAGGCGGCGCTGGCCGCGGATGGCGTCGCGCGGCAGGGGCTGCTGATCCCGGTCGTCGTCGAGCTGGACGAGGACGAGGCGGCCGCGCTCGACGAGGAATCCGACGAGCTGGCGCGGCTCGGCCTGGCGCTGGAACGCTTCGGTCCCGGCGCCGTGGTGGTGCGCGAGGTTCCCGCGCTCCTCGGCGACACCGATGTCGAGGGATTGGTGCGCGACCTTGCCTCGGAGCTCGTCACCGAGCGCGGCCGGGGAGAGGCGCTGCGCGAGCGGCTCGAGGCGGTGTGCTCGCTGATGGCGTGTCACGGCAGCGTGCGTGCCGGACGCCGCCTGCAGCCGGCGGAGATGAACGCGCTGCTGCGCGAGATGGAGGCGACGCCGTTTTCCGGCCAGTGCAACCACGGCCGCCCGACCTACGTCGAGCTGAAGCTCTCCGACATCGAGCGGCTGTTCGGTCGTCGGTAGGTGCTTCGCGGCAATACGCGGGCCATCACGCTGCGGGCTTGGCCTTGCCGACGCCGGCGAGACGGGCCTTCACGGAACGGCGCAGCAGCTTGAGCTTGGGCATCGACGGCGGCGTACTGAGCGCATGACGGAAGGCGCGCGTCAGCACCGGCGCCATCGCGCTCTCACCGACGGCGCCGGGGATGCGGTTGCGCACGGCGCGGAACAGCAGGTACGTCTCGACGGGATAGCGCGCGCCGAGCAGTGTGCGATAGCCGTCGATCGTTTCGCTGTAGTTGTCGCGGCCGCGAAAGCCCGCCACCAGCGCGCGGTCGTCGAGGCCGTGATGGCGCGCGGCGGCGGACAGGATGACCACCACGTCGTACATCAGCACGGTCTCGCGGTGGAGCACGGTCGTGTTGCGTTCGTGCTTGCGATAGTTGAGCTGCACCGCGTGCAATCGATGAATCTCACCCACCTCGCTCATGCGGAACCACAAGTCGTTGTCGCTCGCGTAGCGGAACACCTCGCGGTATCCGCCGACGCGGCGCACGGCTTCGGCGCGCATCATCGAGCCGGGATTGGACACGAACGGGATGTGGGGCGGGAAGGCGACGAGGTCGCGCTTCATGTGCGTGATTGGCGTCAGCCGGTGCTTCAGGCTGGTGCGACGGCGCATGGTGCGCCCCTCGCCGTCGATGTAATCGTCCATGATGCCGACCACGACGACGTTCGGATGCGTATCGAGATAGGCGACCTCGGTGGCGATGCAGTCGGGCAGCATCACATCGTCGTGGTCCATCAATGACAGATAGCGGCCGCGCGCGAGGCCGATCATCTCGTTGGCGGTGGCTGGGATGCCCTTGTTGGGCCGCGCCGAGAAGCGGATGCGGGCATCCTCCCGCGCCAGCCGCTCGACGATCGCGATGGAGCCGTCCGACGAGCCGTCGTCGATGACGATCATCTCCAGGTCGCGGAAGGTCTGGTTCAGCACCGAGCGGATAGCCTGTTCCACGTAGCGCTCGGCGCTGTAGACCGACATCAGGACCGACACGGTGGGCGCCTTCGCTGCCGTCCGGGCGTCCGGCGTGGCGCCGGCTGGTTGGGCGCCGGCTGGCTGGGCGTCGGGGTTCGGCGGGCTGGCGGTCATCGGGCGTGTCCTGGTGTTTTCGGGCGGGGCGCGCGCGCACTCTGCCCCGCCGCGCCGTGGGCGACAAGGCACCCGCAGCGGGATGCTGGCGGCACGATGCGCCCTTGCGGGAGACGCGCCATCCGTGCTCCGGTGCCGCCGGATCATCCTGCTCCCGCCGTCACTCCAGCGAGGCCAGATTGCCCGAGCCAACACCCTATACCGGCGCCGCGCGCCACCCGGCCATCGTCTACAAGATCCTGCCCTCCGCCGATTGGGCCGCAGCAGTCGCGGCTGGTGTCTACGCCGGCTCGGCCGATGACGCGCGCGACGGCTTCATCCACCTGTCCACGGCCGAGCAGCTCGCCGGCACCGCGGCCAGGCATTTCCGCGACAAGCCGGGCCTCGTGCTGGTGGCCTTCGAGGCGGCGGCGCTGGGCGAGGCGCTGCGCTGGGAGCTTTCGCGCGGGGGCGCACTGTTCCCGCATCTGTACGGGGCCCTGCTGCCCCCCCTCGCGCAGTGGCAGAAGCCGCTGCCGCTCGGCGCCGACGGTGTGCCCATCATCGCCGTGCCGCTGTAGTCTTCGCCCGTGCTTCTCGATCTGCTGTTGGATTTCATGCTGACCGATACCTTCCGCCTCATCCGCCCATTGCTGTTTCGCCGCGATCCGGAGGACGCGCATGGGTTCACCCTCGAGCTGCTGGAGCGCGGCCTTTATCCGCGCGCGTCCGCCACCGACGACGAGCGCCTCGCCGTCTCCGTCTGGGGGCTGGAATTCCGCAATCCGGTCGGCATCGCGGCGGGGTTCGACAAGGATGCGCGCGTGCCGGATGCGGTGCTCGGCATGGGCTGCGGCTTCGCCGAGATCGGCACCGTGACGCCGCTGCCGCAGCCCGGCAATCCGCGCCCGCGCCTGTTCCGTCTGCCGGCGGATCGCGCCGTCATCAACCGCCTCGGGTTCAACAATGGCGGCCACGCAGCGGCGCTGGCGCGGCTCGAGGCGCGCCGCACGGCAGGCAAGCGCGGCATCGTCGGCGTCAACATCGGCGCCAACAAGGATGCGGCCGACCGCACGGCGGACTACGTCGCCGGCGTGCGCACCTTCAACGACGTGGCAAGCTACTTCACCGTCAACATCTCCTCGCCCAATACGCCGGGCCTGCGCGATCTGCAGGCGCCCGCCCAGCTCGACGAGTTGTTGGGCCGCGTGCTTGCCGTGCGTGCCGAGTTGGTCGCCGCGGGCAAGCCGCGCCGGCCGATCGTGGTGAAGATCGCGCCCGATGTCGCCGAGGAGGATCTGCCCGCGATCTGCGCCCGCCTCGTGGCGCACCAGGTCGACGGCATCGCGGTGTCGAACACGACGCTGGCGCGGCCGGCTTGGCTCAAGGAGCAGGCGATCGCACGCGAGACGGGCGGCCTATCCGGCCGTCCGCTGTTCCACCGCTCCACGGTCGTGCTGGCGCGCGTGCATCAGGCGACCGGCGGGCGCATTCCGCTGATCGGCATCGGCGGCATCGACAGCGGCGAAACCGCGCTGGCCAAGATCGAGGCCGGCGCCACGCTGCTGCAAGTCTACAGCGCGCTGGTCTATCAGGGCCCGGCGCTCATCGGCCGCATCAAGACCGATCTGGCCTCCGCCGCGCGGCGCGCGCGGGTCGCCAGCATCAGCGCGTTGACGGGCAGCAAGGCGGCTGCGTGGGCGGCGCGTGACCTCGCCGGCTGAGCACGAGGGCCGGTCGATCAGCGCCTCCACCCTGGCAGGCCGACGTTGGCGCCTTCCTAACCAACTTTCGCCGGCCCTATTGCCGAAGCGCCGTTATGCTCTTATCGTTTATAAGTCGGCGAGGAGTTCGCCGGCGATGCTCAGACCCCGAGGGAGTCTCGGATCATGCAGTACGATTTCCTGGCCTTTATCGGCCGTTTCCAGCCGTTCCACATCGGCCACGCCCACGTTCTCGCCTCGGCGCTGAAGCGCGCCCGGCATGTGGTGGTGCTGATCGGCTCCGCCAATCTCGCCCGCTCGGTCAAGAACCCGTTCACCTTCGAGGAACGGGCCGGGATGATCCGCGCCGTGTATCCGGACGAGACCGCCTCCGGCCGCCTCATCATCCGCGCCGTCGACGACTATGCCTACAACGAAACCGCGTGGGTCACCGCCGTGCAGCGCGAGGTGAAGCGCGCCGTGCTCGACATCGGCAACGGCGGCGGCGTGGTGCTGCACGGCTTGAAGGACTTCAGGACCGGCATCGTCGGCTTCCTGAAGGACGCCTCCAGCTATTATCTGAAGGCGTTCCCCGAGTGGGACTTCGTCGAGATCGAGCAGACCTACGGCACCTTCGCGGCGACCGACATCCGCGCCGACTACTTGCGCCGTGCGCCGCGCCTGCCGCGCGATCTCTGCCCGCCCGCCGTGGTCGATAAGCTCGAGGCCTTCCGGCTGACGCCCGAGTTCGCGCGCCTCGTGGCGGAAGCCGAATGGGTCGCAGCCTACAGGAAGAGCTGGGAGGCGGCACCCTATCCGCCGGTGTTCGTCACCGTCGACTGCGTTGTGCAGCAGGCCGGTTTCGTGCTGCTGGTCGAGCGCGGGGATCATCCCGGCAAGGGTCTGCTGGCGCTGCCCGGCGGTTTCATCGGCGCCAATGAGCACCTGCGTGAATCCGCCATTCGCGAGCTGCGCGAGGAGACGGAGATCGCCGACGCCAAGGGGCCGATCCCGCCGGCCATGCTGGCCTCCTTCATCGAGGACAAGGCAACGCGCGTGTTCGATGCGCCGGACCGCTCGGTGCGCGGCCGGACCATCACCCACGCCTTCCTGTTCCGCTGTCCGGATCGGCCGCAGCTGTTCAAGGTCAAGGGCGGCGACGATGCCGCGCATGCCGACTGGCACCGCCTGGCCGATCTCGATCCGCGCCGCTTCTTCGAGGATCACTGGTTCATCCTGCAGGCGATGACCGGCATCTGAGGCGTTCCCACTCGAACTCATTGCGCACCACGCCACGTCACCACCGGCGCGGACGGGGAGTCCGTCCGTGCCTTCCGCAGCAAAGGCCAAGAGGAGTTCTTCGCCATGACCAGCACCATGACCAGCACCAGGACCGCCACCAGCACGACACCCACCTTCGCGGATGCGCGGCTCGACAACCCGATCCTCGATACCGACAGCTACAAGCTCTCGCACTTCCGCCAGTATCCGCCCGGCACCACCGCCGTTTCAGCCTATATCGAGGCGCGCAAGGGCGGTCGCTTCGACAAGGTGCTGTTCTTCGGCCTGCAGGCGTTCCTGAAGTCCGCGCTCACCCGCCGCGTCACCGCCGCCGACATCGCGGAAGCCGACGACGTCGCGACCCTGCACGGCCTGCCGTTCAACCGCGCCGGCTGGGAGCTGCTGGTCTCGCGCCACCGCGGCCTGCTGCCGCTGGAGATCGAAGCCTTGCCCGAAGGCGCGATCGTTGCCGCCGGCACGCCGCTCGTCCAGGTGCGCACCACGGATGCCGACTTCTTCTGGCTCGCCACCTACATCGAGACGGCGCTGCTGCGTGCGGTCTGGTATCCGACCACGGTGGCGACGCTGTCCTGGCACGCGCGCCAGCTCATCGGCCGCTATCTCGATGAAACGGCCGAAGACGCGGCCGGCCAGCTGCCGTTCAAGCTGCACGACTTCGGCGCGCGCGGCACCACGTCGCGCGAGCAGGCGGGGCTCGGGGGCCTCGCGCATCTGGTCAACTTCCAGGGCACCGACACGCTGACCGCGCTGCTCTACGCCCGCCGCTACTACGGCGAGGCGATGGCCGGCACTTCGATCCCCGCCGCCGAGCACTCGACCATCACCGCCTGGGGGCCGGAGCGAGAGGTCGATGCCTATCGCAACATGCTGCGCCAGTTCGGCGGGCCGGGAAAGCTCGTCGCCGTGGTCTCGGATTCGACCGACGTCTATCATGCGGTGCGCACCGTCTGGGGCGAGATCTTGAAGCCCGAGGTCGAGGCCATGGGCGGCACGCTGGTGGTGCGGCCCGACAGCGGTGACCCGACGGTCGTGCCGATCGATGTCGTGCGCATGCTGGGCGAGAGCTTCGGCTCGCGGCTCAATGCCAAGGGCTACAAGGTGCTGGCCGCGCCCGTGCGCGTCATCCAGGGCGACGGCGTGTCGCTGGAGAGCATCGGCGTCATCCTGGAGCGGCTGAAGGCGGCCGGCTATTCGGCCGAGAACATCGCCTTCGGCATGGGCGGCGCACTGCTGCAGAAGGTCGACCGCGATACGCTGCGCTTCGCCATGAAGGCCAACGCCATCCAGACCGCGGGCCGGGCGGGCTGGAGCGGCGTCAGCAAGGCGCCGAAGACGGACCCCGGCAAGGCGTCGAAGCACGGCCGCCTCGCGGTGCGGCTGGTCGATGGCCGTGCCGAGTGGTGCCCGGAAGGCGCGCTTGGGGCGGCCGAGAACCTGTTGCGTCCGGTGTGGCGTGACGGGCACCTGCTGTCCGAGACGACGCTGGCAGAGGTGCGCGCACGAGCGCTGCGGCCGCTCTGCTGAGCAAGCGCTGGCCCGGGCCTCTGGAGGCGCGGCGATGACACACGGGGAGCGGGGCCGCGGGGCGCGGCCCCGTTGCGCTGCCGAACACGAACGCATTGAAATTTCGGCAGTCGAGTCGTGTCGGTGAATTCGCGCCGGTGATCTCAAGCGGCGCAGCCGCGCCTCAGACCGTCGGGCCAAAGTTCCGGCTCGTGCCATCGGCCGTCGGGCTGGTCGGCTCGAAACGTTCGCTTGCCGGGGTCACGCCTGGCATTTGCGCAGGCCGGCTGGCGCGCGCGTCCACATCACGGTTTCGCCGAACAGCTTGACGCCGGCGTAGCCCAGCACCTTGAGCTTCTCGCCCATCGGCGTCAGCTCGACGTCGAACTTTTCTTCGCGGTCGGGATCGTAGATCCAGCCGCCGCTCCAGGTGCCGTTGGCGGCGGGCTTGAGATTGCCGAGAATGGCCATGCCGCACGCTTTTTCGTTGACGGCATCCTTGAGCCAGACGACGCGGCCGCACAGATCGGAGCCGCAATAGCTGATCTCGACGGCGCCGCGGCCGGTCTGGTCGATCCAGGTGCCGACGGGCGGCTCGGCGGCGCGGGCCGGCGTGGCGAGGGTTGCGGCGGCGGCCGCGAGCGTTGCCAGCGTGGCGGCCAGAACAGCGGATCGGCGCCGGGGACAGGTCATCGCGGGGGGGCGCGCGGCGGCGGCGGGAAAGCGTGGCTGGTGAGACATGGGGCGGGCCTCCTAAGGGAGAGGGCCTGGACGAGCCAGGGCCGGTTGAACCTTGCAGCGTGACCGAGCGCTTCACGGCGCACGCGTTTGCCTGCGCGTGCTGCCATGTCGGCAGTCGGTCCCCCGTTGTCGGTCACTGCGGCCGCGCGCGCTGTCCCCTCCGGAACAGGTTCGGGCGTCCATCTCCGCGCCTCCCCCGGGCGCCGAAACCTGTGCCTATGCCTGCCGCCGCGTCCAGCCGCCGCGCGCGATCTGTTTCGCCACCGCCCAGGCGACGCGACTGCCGAAGGCGATGCCGGCCGTGACCGGCAATCGTGTCGCGTCCATCACCGCGTGCAGGCGTGCCGCATTCGCGTCCGGGCAGGGGATGCGCAGCGCCATCGCCGCCGCCACAGGCGCCAGAACCTGCGTCAGCACCACGCCGGTGCCGCCGTAGCCGACGTTGAGCACGGTGGAGGCGAGCCCCGCCGCCGGGCCGATCACCGGCAACTCGGTGCGGGTGGCGTGATAGCGGCCCGCCCAGGCATGGGTGAGCGGCGCGGGAGGCGTCTCGAAGCTCGCCGTCAGCAGCCGCTGCAGTTTGCCCATCACGCGCGGCGGCACGTCGAGGTCGTGCACCTTGTGACGCAGCTTGTCGATGCCGCCGAACACCAGCCGTTTGCGATGCAGCCGGTAGAAGACGTAGGCGCGGTTGATCTCGACCGTGAACACGCCCTCGCGGCCGAGCCGCTCCAGTTCGTCGTCGGGCAGCTCGGCGGTCGCCAGCATGTAGTTGAAGACGGTATGGGCGGCCGGCTGCTGCGGCAGCGCCAGATCGCGTGTGTAGGCATTGGTGGCGACGACGACGCGGCGTGCCGCGATGCCGCGTCCGCTGCCGAGCGTGAGCCGCGCGCCCGTGCCGGTGTCCTCGATACCCGCGACGCGCACACCCTCGTGGATGCTGACGCCGGCTTGCCGCGCTTCGTTCGCCAGCCCGCGCACGAGGGCGAACGGGTCGAGGCCGTGCGCGGGCGTGTCGAGCGTCAGCGTGCCACGCCGGCCCGACGGGTCGACCTCGGCCTGGATGTCGAGCCGGTCCAGCGTGCGGGCGATATCGGCGAGGCCGGCCCCCGTGATGGTGCCGCCGGATTCCAGCTGGAGCGTCTCGCGCGTGACGTCGGCTTCCGGCATGCGCTCGGCCAGCGCGCGCGCCAGCTCGGTGCCGGCGCGGTTCAGGTGCGTCAGAGCCCAGGCGTGGTCGGCGTTGCGCCGCGCGGTGAGCAGCCAGAAGGGCGCGGCGATGGGCGCCACCAGCCCGCCGTTGCGGCCACTGGCGCCGTAGCCGACGTGATGGGCCTCGAGCACGGCGACATCGGTGGATGGCCGCATGGCCTTGATGGCGCAGGCCGTGGCGAGGCCGGCGAGCCCGGCGCCGATGATGACGATCTCCGCGTCACGTGGTGGTTCGGCGCTGGAGACCGGCGCGGGTGTCGTCCCGGCGCGCAGCTGCCAGTAGCTGCCGCGCGGCAACGGCGCCACGGCGCGCGCGCGGGGGGGCGCTTGTGTCGGTCGAGATGTCGTCTCAGGCAGGCTGCTGGTCATGATCCGTGGTCAGGGTCGGAGAGGCGTGAACGGTCGGGATCGTGCCCGCACGGGGGGCGTGCCCGCACAGGGTCGTGCTGTCAGCGCGCACAGGGTCGTGCTGAAAGCACGCGCAAGGGTCGTGCTGCAAGCGCGCACAGGGTCGTGCTGTGCTGTCAGCGCGCACTGTGCCCCCGCCAGCCGGCCGACCGCAAGCGCGGCGCGCGCGACCGTCGTCGGATGCTCGGAGCGCGGTCGAATGCGCCGGTGCGAGGTCGTGCGGCTTCCCGGTCGCGGCGCTCCACAATGGCCGTCGCCAGCAGCACATGCTGTTGCTATGGTCCGCCCTAAAATTTTGCCATGGATGGGGGCTAAACGTCGGCCAAGGCCCCAGTGCCCAGGGCGATGCGTCAAGGAGGAAAAGGATGCGGATCAACCGCTTGTCGTCGGCAGTTCTGGCTCTATCCGTCAGTCTGGGAGCGCTGACCGCGGCAGGCGGACAGGCCCTGGCGCAGGAGCGGGCCGAGGCCAATCCGCCGTCCGCGCCGCCCGCCGTGCAGCCGCTGCCGGAGAGCCAGCGTGTGGAGGCGCCGCCGCTCGAGCCGGCGAAGCCAGCGCCGGAGCAGTCGGCCCCGGCAACGCCGCCGGCCGCCGCCGCCGCGCCTCAGCCGGCCCCTGCCGTTGCGGTCGCTCCCGCCGCCACCGATCCGCTGCTGACGACCATCAAGGAGCGGCTGCCCAAGGCGCAGGTTTCCGGCAGCGTCGAGAAGGACCACCTGGCGGCGCTGATCGCCTTCTACAATCGCGGCAACGGTCCGCTATGGATCGCCGACGGCAGCTTCAACGGGCGCGCCGAACAGGCCATTGCGACGCTGCGCTCGGCCGACGAGTGGGGCCTTGAGGCGAAAGCGTTCGCCGTGCCGGACGCGCCGGCCAAGGGGGCTGCCGAGACGCAGGCGGATGCCGAGATCAAGCTCGGCCTCGCGGTCTTGAAGTACGCCCGCCACGCCAGCGGCGGCCGCGTCGACCCGACCAAGCTCAGCAAGTACATGGACGTCAAGCCGCGCATCGCCGAGCCGGCCGAGGTGCTGCTGGCGCTGGCCGGCTCCAGCGATGCCGCCGCCGTGCTGACCGGCCTCAATCCGAAGCACCCTCAGTTCGTCGCCTTGAAAAAGGCGCTTGCGGCGTTGCGTGCGCCCGTTGCGGCGCCCGTCGCGCCGGAGCCGGCCAAGGCCGCGCCGCCCGCCGTCAGGCTGCCTGATGGTCCAGCGTTGAAGCCGGGCGCCAAGCACGAGCACATCGCGCTGCTGCGCGACCGTCTCGCCATGCCGCCCGATCAGGCCGGCCAGGAGCGCGCCTACGACACCAGGCTGGTGGCCGCCGTGAAGGCCTTCCAGGAGGCGAGCAACCTCGATCCCAACGGTGTGCTCAACGCGCGCACGCGCAAGGCCTTGAACGGCGACGTGGCCGAGGTCAAGGCAGCCGCCAGGCCGAGCCCGTCGAAGGACATCGAGCGCGTCGTGCTCAGCATGGAGCGCTGGCGCTGGGCGCCGCCCGAGTTCGGTGAGTTCTACGTCTGGGACAACATCCCCGAGTTCACGATGCGCGTCGTGAAGGCCAACGACACTCTCCACAAGGAGAAGATCATCGTCGGCAAGACCAACACGCAGACGCCGATTTTCTCCGCCCGCATGCAGTTCATCGTCTTCCATCCCGAGTGGGGCGTGCCGGACTCGATCAAGACCAAGGAGATCCTCCCCTACCTGCGCCGTCCGGCGCAGGACGGCGGCTTCTTCGGCCTCGGCGGCAGCGGCATCTCGGATACGCGCGTGCTGCAGCGGCACAACCTGCGCGTCAGCATGAACGGCAAGCCGGTCGATGCCGGCCAGATCGACTGGAACACGGTCGACATCCGCCAGTTCCAGTTCATCCAGCCCTCGGGCGGCGCCAACGTGCTCGGCGTCGTCAAGTTCCGCTTCCCCAACAAGCACGACGTCTACATGCACGATACGCCGCAGCGCGAGCTGTTCAACGCCAAGGTGCGCACCTTCAGCCACGGCTGCATGCGCGTGCACAAGCCGCAGCGGCTCGCCGAGGTGCTGCTCGCCGAGGACCAGGGCATGTCGGCGGCCCAGGTGGCCGCGCTCATCGCCAAACCGACCGGCTCGAGCTACGAGATCACGCTGAAGAAGCAGATCCCCGTGCACGTCACCTACATGACCGCCGTGGTCGGCGAAGACGGCAAGCTGGAGACGTTCCCCGACATCTACGGCCACGACGGACGCCTGACGCTGGCGTTGTCCGGCAAACAGACCGAGTTCGTCGATCCGGAGGAGATAGCCGAGCGCCCCGAAGCGTTGGCGCGCCAGGCGCAGATGCCGAACAAGCGCAAGGGCCCGCCGGCCAAGCAGGACGGTCCGGCGAGCTTCCTGTCGGCGCTGTTCGGCAACTGATACGGGGTCCGGACGAGCTTACCGGCCTGAGCTTACCGGCCTGAGCTTCGCGGCCCGGCGTGAACCCGGTAAGCGGTGAGCCACTTCGCCTCTCCCCTCGCGGGAGAGGCAGGCGCGGCCCCGACGCCAGGACAGTTCGCACGACCGTCGCTGCGCGCGCGGTGAGGGGGCGTGCGACTGAGCGGCGGCGCGGCCCGGCAGGCGGTTCAGCGCAATGTGGCACCGAGCGCGAACGGCGGCGTCATGCGCTTGGCCCTGGTCGGGCTGCCGGCCGCGCCGGCAACCGAGCCCTCGGCCTCGGCGGTGACGGGGGGCGCCGCGCCAAGTGCCTGTTCGGCCCGCGCTACGGCCTCGGCCGCCTCGCGCCGCGCCGCGGCGATTTCGACCTGTGCCGGACCCCAGCCAGCTGGGTCGGCCGTGCCGGCGGCGGCCTTGCGGTCGGCCTCGTCCAAGGTCTTGCGAGCCCGCGCCAGGGATTCGGCGGCACGCTTCATCGTGCTCGCCGTGCGATCGCTCTGGCCGGTCCCCTGAACGGCGGCCTGCGCTGCGGCAGGCGGCTTGGCGCCGGCAGCGGTGCGTTCCGGGCTCGCCGAGCGCTCGGCCTTGTCCTCCTGCGCCATCTCGGTCGCGAAGCGTTCGCTCAGCGCCTCTGCGCGGGCGCGCACGTCGGCGGCCAGCGCCCGTTCCTCCTCGGCCCGGCGCGCCAGGTCATCGGCGTCCGACAGCAGGCGCGCTTCGGCGTCGCGCACCAGAGCGGCGCTTGCGGCGACCGATGCTTCGCCACGCGCGGCGATGAGATCGGGCACGTGGCGGCTGTCGACGAACGAGGGCATCGTGGGGCGCGCGGTGGCGGCGCGGCTGCTGGCGGTCTGGGCGTGGGCGTCTGGGGAACCCGCGAGCGCGGCCAGGATAACGCCAGCCACGGCGAGCATGGGCAGGGCGGGGTCAAAACGCACAACGGCACGCACCATCACGCCAACATCTCCTTGCGGCCAGACACGCCTTCGGACCTGATGCTCACCGACAACGGCCAGCCGAACATTTGCTTCGGCGTTCCGATGCCGTGGAATAACGTCGGGTAGGACCCCGACGGGGTCGAGAAGGCCCCCAAACCGGTCTTCAAGCAGACCGGAAAGCCCCCGTAGCTGGGGCCGACGCGTGTCGACGGCATCGCCTTCGACGTAGCGAACGAACGGCCCAGCAAGTCACGCGCCAAACAGAGTGTGATCGGCGCATCATGGCGAGGTGAAAAGGACGAGAAAATGGCGGCCGTCCTGCATCCTTCGGTTAGGGCTAACGGGGACAGCAGTCGGCGAGCCGCCTCTGTGGATGATCTGTCGATGGGCTGTGGGCCAGCCTGTGCGGAAGCTGAGGCGCCCCGGCCACGGTGGCTGCCGCGATGTTCCCAGCACGTTGATTCGTGGCTCATTGCAATGCATTATCCCGCGCGATGAGACGGCGAACGGGCCTCTGCTGCTTTCGGGATGCATCCGGAAGCTGCAAGGGCGTGGCAGGCGTCGCGCAGTCGCAGCATCCAATCGCTCACAGCTCCCTTGCCAAGGACTCCCCCATGCTTCTCTCCCCCAAGAAGCTCGGTGTCGCTGCCCGCAGCCTTGCCGTGCTCAGCCTGACGTTTGCCGCTTCGTCGTTTGCCTCCACCGCTGTCCGCGCCCAGGGCTTTTTCGATTTTCTCTGGGGCGGTGGCTCGCGGCAGGTGATCTCGTTCCCGGCCAGCTACCAGCCAGGCCAGGTCATCGTCTCGTTCGGCGACAAGAAGCTGTACTGGGTCTCGCACCGCGGCGAGGCGATCAGCTACCCGATCGCGGTTCCACGCGAGAAGAGCCGCTGGTCCGGCGTGGCCCGCATCTCTGACAAGCGCGTCAACCCGACCTGGACGCCGACGGCGGAGATGCGCCGCGAGAACCCCAAGCTGCCGGGCTCGGTGCCGGGCGGGCATCCACTCAATCCACTCGGCGTGCGTGCGCTCTATCTCGGCGGCACCATGTATCGCATCCACGGCACCGACGCGCCGTGGACCATCGGCACAGCGGCCTCCAAGGGCTGCATCCGGATGTACAACGAGGACGTGCTGGACCTTTACCCGCGCGTGCCCGTCGGGGCCCGCGTCACAGTGACGTGGCAGCGCTTCACCTGACGTCTCGGTCGTCCTGATCCGAAGCGGCCGCGCATGCGGTCAGCCGATTTCTTGCGGGCCCATGTACAATTTCCTCCACTGGCCGCCCGAGGCTGTCGCCGTCGCCTGCACGGTCGTGGCGTTCGGCCCGGCGCTGGCCATGACCTGGGTCATCGGCTTCACGCGCCTGCATGCCTGGACGCTGCCGTGGGCCGGCGCCGAGCCCGCCGTCATCGGCATGGTGGCGCTGCTGTTCGGCCTGTTCGGCGCCTTCCTCTCTAACGACATCTGGACGCGCAACCAGGCGGCCCACCAGGCCGTCATCGACGAGGCCGATGCCATCCGCACCCTGGCGCGCCTTTCCGAAGGCATGGCCTCCGACAGCGACACCATGCGCACCGCGCTTGCCGACTACGCCAAGGCCGTCATCGACAAGGACTGGCCATTGATGCAGCACGGCCAGCGCTCGCTGGAGATCCTGTCCAAGGTCCGCGCCATCTCCAACCTCATCATCTCGGGTCCGATCTCGAAGGCTGTGAGCCCTGCCGTGCAGGCGAAGCTTCTGGAGAGCTACTCGCAGCTGCGCGAAAAGCGCCAGCAGCGCGTGCAACTCGCCGAGAGCCGCACCTTCACCATCAAGTGGCATGCCTGGTTTGCCTTCGCGCTGCTGACGCAGGTGGCCATCACCATCACGCACCTGACCAAGCCGCGCGCCATGCTGCTGGCTCAGCTCGTGTTCGCGGCGGCGCTGAGCGTCTGCCTGTCGATCCTCATCATCAACGAGTTCCCGTTCTCACAGCTCAACCCGATCTCGTCGGCGCCGCTCGAGAGCGCCGTCAAGTCGCTGTACCGCCAATGAGGCGGCGCGCTGGGCAGTGCCGCTCTTAAGGGTGCAGGACCGGGCAGCGGCCGTAGGACAGGCAGCCGAGCGCCAGCAGCGGGATGGCGAAGTCGATCACCACGCCACCGACGATAACGGCGGCGATCAGCAATTGCCGCGGCGTTTGATGCAGGATCGTCGTCAGGGCCGCAGCGAGGCGGCGGCGTGTGGCAAGCGCCATCAGGTACAGCAATCCAGGCAGCATGGGCGAGCCCTCCGTCTGCCGTTCATTCGCTCGTGCAACAATCGGTCTCAAATACACCAGGGGGTCGGCTTCGAGATTGCAGCCGCGCAGCTTCGCTGCAATCGCAGGCGCGCGCTTCGCTGCTTTGCAGCCGCGCAGCTTCGCTGCTTTGCAGCCGCGCAGCTTCGCTGCGACAACGAGCGCCCCCAACATCCATTCTGTCGCGGCGGCATGAATTGCCGCGATCAAGGCAACATTCGTAGGTCCGCTGCGCTGTCGCCAGCGGGCTCGCTGCTCGGCGCGGCCCGCCTGTCGAGCCGAGGCCCCGCCGCACCTAGACGTCAGCGCGCGTTGGCGGCGGTGCGGGCGCGGCGGCGGCTGGCAGCCACCCGCTCCAGCGCTTCGCGGTGCTCGATGATGCGCGTCAGAGCGACGTGCTTGCGGCAACTAGCGAGCTTCAGTGAACAAGGCGGTGGGGTTGGCGCCAGCTGCGCCACCGCCGGTGACTGCAGTGCCGGGCTCTTCCCCGGCGCGACGAGCCGTGTAGTGGCGACCGGCTGCGCCTGCTGCTGCGGCTCGGGTGCCATGATCGCCGCCCGCAGCGCCCGCGACGGCGCCGTTGCCAGTCCGGCGTTTCGGCTTCTTAGGTCCGCCAACCGCAATCTGAGGCTCGCTCTCCGCTGCAGCAGCTGCGGCTGTTGCCATGACGACGGACGGAGCGACGCAAGCTTGGACAACCGCTCCAGGTCCTGCAGTGCGGCGGCCGTCGCGCCGCACCATCCTAAAGGGCCGGCGTCGCCCCCCTCCTCGGGGGCGGAATCGCGGAACTGATAGCGGGTTTCGCAGACGCTGACGTGCGGCGGGCGCTTGGTGCGCTGGAAGCTGTCGTAGCCTTCCTTGAGGTTGGACCAGAAGCCGTGCCACTCGCTGGTCTTGTAGCTGTCGAGCTTGTCGGCGGTCATGCGGAAGGGGAACACGTGCACCGGCACGTGCTCCTCGCCGCCCGAGATGGCCGAGGCGGTGAGCGAATAGATTTCCTCGATCACCGTGTTGGTCATGGCATAGCAGCCGACCGACGAGCAGCCGCCGTGCACCAGGATGTAGGAGCCCGTGCGCGACTGCACCTTGTCGAACACGTTGGGGAAGCCGAGGTTCAGCGAGCGGGGCCAGCGGCCGGCCAGATGCAACTGGCGGCGCGTCACCGTGTAGAAGCCTTCGGGCGCCTGCTTGTCGCCGTTCCGGATCTTGGGGCCGAGCGTTCCCGACCAGTGGCAGATCGGATAGGTGGCGAACAATTCGAAACGGTTGGCGTCGTTCTGCATCCAAACTTCGAGTTCGGATTCGGCCTTGAAGATGCGGATCAGGATCGGCGCGCCCGCCTTCAGGCCCTTCTCGGCCAGGCGATCGGCGAAGCGGGAGAGGTCGGGCGTGCCCGGCAGCGGCAGCTTGCCCTCGGCGGCCCGACGCTGGCGCTCGATGCGGTCGGAGGCGACATCGCGCAGCTCGATGGACACGGCATGAGCGCGCGGAACCGCGATCACGGAAGCCAGCCCCACACCGGCCACGGCCGCGAGCAACAGGAAGCGTGCCTTGCGCGCCGTCATCCCTGGGCCACCTCCCTCGACATCACTCTTGAACTCTTGTGAACTCTTGAACTCTTGCCGCCTGAACCTTGCCGCCGCCAGCAGTCTTGCTGCCGCCAGCTCACCGGTGCTGCCGCCAGCTCACGGGCGCCAGCTCACTGGCTCAGCCTGGCTCAGCGTCGAAACCGACCGTTGGGTTGCCTCTAACATAGCAGGTCGGAGGCGTCACACAGCAAGAACAATCGTGCGATCGATACCCGCACGGATGGTTACGCTGAAGCGCCCCGAGGCCATCCTGCCCGCTTGCTCTGCCGCATTGCGGCGGATGTTTCGGTCCGTGGTGTACTTGATTGAAACAAAATGCGAAATCAATGTGGTCTGGTCATGAGCGGGCCGCTTTGGCCGGTGGGCACGCGCTGCTGATGGGGCTGCTGCCGTCACGCACCGTGCCGCCTGGCTCGGCGACGTAGCGGCCGCGGCAGACATGGACCCGCGGCGGGGTCCCGCTGGCCTCGAACAGGTCGTAGCCCGGTTTCAGCTGGCGCCAGAAATCGACGTCGGGATGCGATGCGGCCGCCGCCAGGGACTCCTCCGTCAAACGGAAGGGCAGCACCTGGACCTGGAAGCGCGCCTGCCCGTGGCCGAGCGCCGCCGTGACCAGGTCCCAGATGTCCTCGATGGCGGCGTTGGTCATGGCGTAGCAGCCGACCGACGAGCAGCCGCCGTGCACCATCAGGAACGAGCCGGTGCGGCCGTGCGCCTTGTCGAAGGCATTGGGGAAGCCGAGGTTGAACGAGCGATGCCAACGGCTTTGCGGGTTCAGCGCCTTGGCATCGACCGTATAGAAGCCCTCCGGCGCCTGCTTGTCGCCGGTCCTGAGCTTCGGCCCCAGACCGCCGGAGAAGCGACAGACGGGATAGGTGGCGAAGCGCTGGAAGCGGCCATCCTTCTGCAGCCACAGCTCCAGCTCGAATTCGCGCTTGAAGATGCGCACGAACACCGGTGCGCCGAGCGCCAGGCCCTGGGTCGCCAGGCGCTGCTCGAGGTTGCCGAGCGGGGGCGTGCCGGGGAGCCGCATGCCAAGGCCATGGAGCGTCCGGTTCTTCCAGCGGCGCAGATCGATCTCGGATTCTGGCCGGCCCGGTGCATGCAGGGTGCGCCAGAGCAGCCCGGCGCCGGCCAGCACGGCGAGAAGGAACAGAACGATGGCCGGTGCCTTGCTGCGCATCTGACGACCCTGAGCTGTGCGCCCGCTTCCGCCGCACCCGAGCGATACGACCGGCAGCCGTGCTACTGCGCCGCGCCGCTGACCTTGGCGGGAGCGGTCGACACCGCGGGGGCGATGGCTGTTGCGGGCGAGGTGGCGGACGCCGATGCTGGTGTCGCGACCAGTGCCGCTGAACTGGCGGTGCGCGTCTTGGGGCCGCGCACGGTGATGCGCTCGTCCGCCATCTGCTGCTGCTTGGCGTCGGCAGGGATGAACGGCGTCACCTCCGGGCGCTCGAACTTCGGGCAGAAGCCATCCGCCGCGACGGGCGTTGCGGGCATCTTGACGTTGACGACGTACTTGCGCTCACACACCGCGATGTTGGGCGGCACGCGCGTCGCCTCGAAGTGATCGTAGCCCTGTTTCAGGACCTGCCAGAAGCCGTGCCACTGGTTGCTCTTGTGCTGGGCGAGCTTGGCTTCGGTGGGGCGGAACGGGAAGGCGTGCACCTGGAACGAGTCCTGCCCACCCTTCAGCGCCTCGCGCACCAGGGCGTAGATTTCCTCCATCAGCGCGTCGGTCATGGCGTAGCAGCCGGCGGACTTGCACTTGCCGTGCACCATGACGAAATCGCCGGTGCGGCCGAGGGAGCGATCGTAGGCGTTGGGGTAGCCGAGATTGAAGGCGACGTGGAACTGCGAGTTGGGGTTCAGCAGCCCCTTGGTGATCGTATAAAAGCCCTCGGGTGCCTGCTTGTCGCCCTGCACCAGCTTCGGCCCGATGCCGCCCGACCAATGACAGATCGGGTAGGTCTTGAAGTGGTAGAAGCGGCCGTCGTCGCGCGCCTTCCAGATCTCGAGCTCGGATTCTTCCTTGAAGATGCGGATGAAGATCGGCGCCGACAGGTCCATGCCCTTCTTGCCGAGCAGGCTCAGCGTCTCCTTGGACAGCGGCTGCTCGGCCGGCGGCAGCGTCGGTGCGTTGGAGCAGGCGGCCAGCACGAGCCCTGCCGCTGCGGCAACGACCGCGCCGCGCAGCCAGCCGGCCACGTTCCCTGGCAACTCCTTGAAACTCATTCCTCAAGTCCTGTAGCGCTGTGCCCGTGGCGCACATTGTCCTCGTTGGTCGCAGACCCATTGCGAAAGCGCTTCCGACACTTCGCCGAGGGCGAACGCTAGAGCGCGAGAATCATTTGCAGTTTATCCCGACCGATTGCGGCAGCGACAGGGCATCCGGCCGCATCCAAAGGACAATGGGGAAACGCAAGCCGGCTGCCGCGTCGGTCCGCCGTGTGCCCACGGCCCGGTGTCCCGCGGCGCAGCTCCGGCAGACAGGTGAGGGGGGCGCGTTGGGCGGACAGCTTGTGGAAGCCCCCTCATCCGGCGCTCCGCGCCCCGTCTCCCAGGGGAGAAGGGCCAGGGGGAGAAGGGCCAGGGGGAGAAGGGAACGTGCAGCCCGAGGGCAAGCACGGGCCAGGAGCGCGGCAGCGTCAGCGAGCTAGACGGAACGGCCAATCTGCAGGAAGCGGTCGTGGCGCTGCTTGCGGATATCTTCCGGCGACTTGCCGTCGAACTCGGCCAGTGCCTTGGCGATGGCGTCAGCTGTGGAGCGCGTAACGCGAGCGCGGTCGCGGTGGGCGCCGCCGGTCGGCTCCGAGATGATGGTGTCGATGACGCCGAGACCGAGCAGGTCCTGTGCCGTCACCTTCATGGCGGTGGCGGCCTCTTCCTTCTTGTTGGCGTCGCGCCAGATGATGGACGAGGCGCCTTCGGGCGAGATCACCGAGTAGATGGCGTGCTCGAGCATCAGGATGCGGTTGGCCGAGGCAATGGCCACGGCGCCGCCCGAGCCGCCCTCGCCGATGATGACGGCGACGATCGGCACGCCGACCTTGAGGCAGCAGTCGGTCGAGCGGGCGATGGCCTCGGCCTGGCCGCGCTCCTCGGCGCCGATGCCGGGATAGGCGCCGGCGGTGTCGACCAGCGTGATAATGGGCAGGTTGAATTTGTCGGCCATCTCCATCAGGCGCACGGCCTTGCGGTAGCCGTCGGGCATGGCCATGCCGAAGTTGTGCTTGAGGCGGCTCTCGGTGTCCGAGCCCTTCTCGTTGCCGATCACCATCACCGAGCGGCCACGGAAGGTGCCGAGCCCGCCGACGATGGCCGCGTCCTCGGCGAAATAGCGATCACCGGCCAGCGGCGTGAAGTCCTCGATCAGCGCGTCGATGTAGTCGAGGCAGTGCGGGCGCTCGGGATGGCGCGCGACCTGCGTCTTCTGCCACGGCGTCAGCTTGGCATACATGTCGACCAGCGAGGCTTCCGCCTTCTGCTCGAGCTTCTTGATCTCGTCGGCGATGGACACGTTGTTGTCGCCGGCGTTCAAGGTCTTCAGCTCGCCGACCTTGGCTTCGAGCTCGCGGATCGGCGTCTCGAAGTCGAGATAGGTGCGAATGGTGCTGACGGGACGGTCCAATGCGGTCATCGGCCTGCTGCCTCGGGCTCAAATCCTGATTTTGCGCGGAACTTCGCCCCAGGGCCGATCGAAGTCAAGCTTTCCGCCCACGATCAGTGAACGCGGCTCAGTCGACCAAAGGCTGCCGTGCGCGGCCGTCCGCTCGGCATCGCCGCAACGGCGCAGGGCGTAGCGAATGCCACGCGAATCAATGCCGTGCCCCGCGGGCGCCGCTCCCCCGACCTTTTCGGAGCGCCGTGGAGGTCACGTCGCGCTTCATGTTCGGTGCTGCCGGACACAGGGCTGATGGTTGCCCCCAGCGTTCCGATCGCGTGTTCGCCGAGGTCCAGCGCTGGCTCTGAGCACGCCCTGACTTGGGCACCCAAATGACAAGAAACGGCGTCAAGGCCTGCGTTAAACCCTTGGTGCCCCAGGAGGGTGTCAACGGACGAAAACGCAGGCCAATAACACAATGATAAAAAATGAAAATTAGCAACGACTAACATTTAATGAGTGACGAAATGAGTGACGGCTGTTGGTGTACGAACTACGTCATTAGTTGTCTCGCGGTGGCTATTTGTTGAGCTCACCACCGGCCGGGTGGACCGTATGACCAGCCAACCAGGTTTCGATGTCCTTGAGACGATAGAGGACCTTGGCCTTCTTCCCCGGCCCCAGCTTCACATAGGAAGGCCCTGTGCCTTGGAGCCGCATGCCTTCCAGCGACCGCGGCGACATGCGCACCATCCGGGCGGCTTCCGTGGTGGTCAGGAGGACAAGCGGCGGTTGGGAGGTTTCGGTCATGACACCCCCCCTCACCGGCGCCGGGATCGGGGGCGGGTGATCTGCCGGTTCGGATTGACCTCATGGAGATGCAGGGGTTCCCATGCCCCGGCGTCGGCCTCGCGCATCTGCATCAGGCGGGTGTCGACGACGAACTCGCGGCCCCAGGCCTGGAACACTGGCAGTCGGGTCGGATCCGTCTTGACGAGCACGGCTTCCCGGTCCGCAACCAACTGGTCCATGCGTTCATTAAGATCACGCATGACCTCAAGTTCGAGTTCGACGGCCTTGATCACGGACGGCAGCGGGGCCGTTCGAAGCCCGACGTCAGCCGGACGCGTGGCGGCAAGATCCAGAACATGCGCGACCCCGTATTCCTCCAGCACGCCGAGCATGGAGGCTATGCCACCCTCGGCGGCAACTGGCGCCAGCAGCGTCACGAGGCGCTGGCGGGCAGCGGCGAGGTTCAAGCGAGCGATGTCGAGGTCACGGGCAAGGGCAGCAAGGTCGGCCACGGAAAGCTCCCAGGGATGAACTCCCCCAAGATAGGAACGGCGCGGAAGAAGGCAACCACCGTGACACCTCCCTGCCCGCGCGTTAGTCTTCCTGCACGGTACAGCGGAGACGCCAGGGCCCAGCCGATGAGACGCGAATGCGCTCGTCATGGAGGCCGAGACCCGGCCTCCTCATTTTGTGGTCGCCAATCCGTGCACGGGTGTACGGGCGTTGAACCAAACGCTCCCTGGAGCCGACACGAGGATGATGTCGCGGGATGTCTTGCGCCTGATTGCCGGGTTGGTGAGCGGGTGGGTACGATAGACCACGTCGCTTCTCGCCCTCACGGCATCAAGGTGCTACGCTCAGCAGCGGAAGAATTTGCGGGCCATTAACGCAATCCCGGTAGAGCACGCGATCAACAATCTGAGATTAATTCCTATGGGGCATTGGGAACAAGTTGGGGTTGAAAGCCGCAAGCTGCGCGCCCGGCGGGCCTTGCAGCCGCGCTGGCGGCAATGGGATTGGATGGGAGTTGCTGCGGTTATATACTCTGTTTTCTTTTGGGGAGCCGTTGCCTTGGCGGCTTGGCTTGCTCTGGTGTCCGGCGGTAATCGCTGATCCGAGTTATCCCCGCCCCCCGAGCATTATGGCAATCTACTGCGGCTCACCCCAGCCGGAGTCCCGATGATGCCCAAAACGATGTCTACTCGCGATGCTATTCGCCTCTCGCGCCGCCTTCTGCGCTGGAGTGAGGCGACGGCAGACCCCTTGTTGTCTATCCTGCTGCGCCGTTGTGTCTTGCGGTTGCACGCGGTCCAGAGGCGCGAGCGTCGGCAGCACTTGAATTCCTGATGTATGGCCGAGGTGCCGTGGTAAGGATGCAGCCAGTTGTCATTCTTCCTTGGTCGGAACCTTCAGCAGTTCGTCCTTATCGATGTTGAAGCGCTCGATCAGCCGTTCGCAGAGCACGTCAAGCCCGGCGCTCGTTACCTTATCCTCCAGAACCTGAACTGCCTCGTCCCGCGCCCACATCAGGAAGCGCGTCAGGCATTCCGCTGACCTCTGCTTGTCGTTGCCTAGGCCTTGATTGGTTGACATGGACTACCCCGCTTACGGTCCTAGACGATCATCAGTGACGACTGCGGGATACGTTTACCGTAACGGCTAGGAACCAAAAATCGGGTAATTACCTAGTGCGTTCGAGCCACAGGTTGACGGCAGCTGTGATTAGGAGCCGCCCACTGGTTCGCCATGACATGGCAGCCCGTGTACGGTGTGAACAAGCCCGAAGGGCACCGGTTGATCGAGATGAGACATGGCGACGCGTCATCCCAGCGGCGGCTTAATGCTGACCCCGAGGGAGAAGGAAATTATGCTTCTCTATGCTGAGGGAATGACCGACGAGGGCGTGGCGCAGGCCTTGAACATCAGCCACAAGACCGTCAATCACCACCACGAACGCGTCAAAGCGCGGTTCGAAGCACGCAACCGCGCCCACTTGATCGCCATCCTCTTTCGCCGGCGGCTCATTGAATGATGGGTGTTTGCCGATCACGCTGGGCGGACAGTGACCCAAAAATCAGATCCGGGAATGCGCTCTGCGGCCGAGGTGTAATCGCGCCAGTGTCCGAAGTAGTGCTCGTCAATGAGCCCGGTTGGTCCCGGGAACCAAGCGATGGCGGTGTTGTTGCGAACGGCGGCGGTGAATTCGACCGGGGCTTCACATTCGTGCGCGACCTCGCTTTGAGCGCGCATCATCTCAGTATCATAGATGATGACTTGGCGCCGCTTGCCCGCCGCGTCGATAGTCAAAAAGCCCGGAGGATGGGTCCACAGGTAGTGCTCGGCGATGTTGAGACGACGCCACATTGCTTCGAGATGCGCGCTGACGGCCCGGTCGCCAAGGAACGCGACATCATCCACGATTGCGGCGCACGCCGATGCGCGCTGCCGCAAGAATTCCTGTTCGAGGTAGAGAACTTCGCTCGGCAGCTTGCGCGGCAACTCCGGGTCTTGCTTGACCAGAAAGCGGTCGATGAGGCCCTCGTTGAACGCGGCAACGGCGGTCTTGTCGCCCGTCTTTCCGGTCAGCAGGATTTTCTTGAACGGCAAGCCCCGTATCTCGCGGCAGACTTCGAGGCCCGACATGTTGGGCATGGCGAAGTCGACGATGACGACACCGATGAGGTCGTGGCGCGCGGCGTCCGCGGCCAGCGCGGCGAGAGCCAGGCGGCGATCCTGCTTACCGTTGTGGGGCGAGCGATCGTAATCGTCGCGCCCGTGTGCTGCCGCAGGCGCAAGCAAGCTCTCCCATCTTGCGGCGGCATTGCGCAACTGCGCGATGGCGTCCGGTGGGAAGTTGTTCGTACGGCAACGGAGGCTCCGGCCGATGCTGTAGCTGAAGCTGTCCAAAAACAGCTGATCGTCGTCGACCACGAGCGTTGTGGTCCCAAAGCGGAAAGGCAGCATCAGACACCGCTCAACTATGACTTGCGCGCCGATGCGTACCACAGGAGCGAGTGCAGATGAACCCCCCGATCCAGGTCATGATCACATTGCGGCGCGCTTGGAGCCGCTACGTCGAATTTCACGCACGAGCGCCGTTCAAGCACGTTTATCTATCTTATATAGGTTTGGTCACCTACCCGGCCTACTACGTCGTTTGGCGCTACGTATTCCCGCAGCCGTACGAAAACCTGACATTTCGTCTGATCGGCGTCGGACTTTGTGTTGCCTATCTGCTACGCGACCGCTGGCCCGCGCGCCTCAAGCGCTGGTATTACCCGTTCACCTACATCTCGATGATGCTGGGCCTGCCGACGTTCTTCACCTTCATGACGTTGAAGAACAGCGCGTCCCCCGCCTGGCTCATGTCGACCATGGCGGCGTTCGTCTTCGTGGTGCTGGTCTATGATGTCGCAAACGTGTTCGTGGTCTCGATCGTTGGATCGATGCTGGGCATTGGTCTCTATTTCATCACCGACGGCGTGCAGCCGTTGCCCGTCGAGTACCTGTACGGCATCCCGATTTTTCTCTTCACCGTCTGCGCTGTCGTCTTCCTCGCTTACAGCGAACGCTTGATCGCGCGCGAGCAGTTCACGGCCGCCGAACTGCTGGCGTCGAGCATCGCCCATGAAATGCGCACGCCCCTGCTCGGCATCCGTTTGGATTGCGAACGGGTCCGCGGCGATCTCTCGGGCGTCTTTCCCGCCGCCGATTGGGCCGCTCGCAACGGCTACGAGGGGCCGCGGCTCTCACAGGACGAAGCCGCTGGCATGCAAGCCGCGCTGGCCCGCATCCGCGACCATGCGCTGGGCGCCAACCTCATCATCGAGATGCTGTTGGCCAACGTCGCGCACAACAAAGTCGAGATGTCCGACTTCGAGGTCTATTCCTACCGTGACGTACTGACCGTCGCCCTCGACCGCTTCCATTTCCAGAAGGGCCAGGCCCAATTGGTTCGCGTCCATGGCGCTCTCGACGCCAGGTTCTGGGGATCGCAGCAGCTCATGGTGCACGTGATCTTCAACTTGCTGCGCAATGCCCTGAAGGCGATTGCGCAGCGGGGAACCGGCTCGATTGACATCGGGGTGTCGGCGGGCTCTACGCACAGCGAGCTGACCTTCGCCGACGATGGGCCGGGAATACGCTCCGATCTGCTGCCGCTCATCTTCATGCCGTTCGTGACCGGCGGCAGCCGGATGCAAGGGACCGGCGTCGGTCTGGCGTTCTGCAAGATGGTCGTCGAGGCCTTCGGCGGCACGATTACCTGCACGTCGGAAGTCGGCGCCGGGACCCGCTTCGTCATCCGGCTGCCGAACCCCAGCACCACCAAACCCGTCAAACCGCTCACGCTGCGCGCCTGATGATGACGAGCTCATGGGCTCGCCATCGGTTGTCAAGCCGCGGTGCGCGTCACGCTGCCTCCGCGCGCCTTGCGTTTGGTCGAGGGCCAGTTGTCGACAGCGAGGGTGTGCGCCACGTCGGCGCACACGCCGATAACGTAGTCGATCTGGCCGTCGGTGAGGCTGGCGTTGATCGAGAAGCGCATTACGCAGCGCTTCGAGGGTGTCGCCGGCGGCATGAATATGGCGCCGAACACGCCCTGCGCTTCCAGGGCGTCGCGCAGTCGCGTCGTCTGCTGGATGTCGCCGGCGTCGAGCGCGATGATGAGCGCGCGGGACGCATCGACGTTGTAGCCCAGGGCATCCAGGCCATGCCACAGGCGCGTGTGGTTGGCGTGCACGCGCTGCTGCCGCCAGGGCTCGCTGGCGAACAGGTCGAGCGCCGCATTGTAACCGGCGACTTCGTGCGGCAGCACGCCGGTGCTGAAGATGGCTTGCACCGAGCTGTAGCGCAGGTATTCGGCGTGGCGCTCCGAACAGATGATGGCGCCGCCGCGGCTTGCCACCGCCTTCGACAGTCCAACCGTGCGGAAATGAACCCGGGACGCCAGGCCCTGTTCCACCACCAGGCCGGCGCCGTCGGCCCCGCGCGTGCCGAAGGAGTGCGTCTCGTCGACAACCAGGACCGAACCGGTGGCCTCTGCGACGTCGACCAGGTCCTGCAAGGGGCAGATGTTGCCGTCGATGCTGTAGATGGCGTCGACGACGATGACGCCGGGCCCCTTCACTTCGATCATGCGGGCCAGGTGCTGAACGTCATTGTGGCGGATGGGCACGATGGGTGCATTGGCGCTCTTGGCCCCCTCCCACAGGGAGATATGCGCCCGCATATCCATGTAGACCGGTGCGTCCGGGCCGGCGATTGCCTGGATGACCGCGACATTGGCGCCGTAGCCGGAGTTGCAAAGAAGTGCCGCTTCCCCCTGCATCAGGCTGGCAAGCCGGCGCTCGAAGTTCGAGAGCAGATCCTGGTAATGATAGACGAAGCTGCGCGAGATCGAGGTGCCGAGCCCGTAGCGCAGCAGTGCCACAACCATCGCCTCCTGAATCTTGGGATGGTTCGACAGGCTCAGGTAGTCGTTGCTGCGCAGGATGATGCTGTTGCGCTTGGGAACGGCGCCCTTCATCGGATGAATGCCGCCGCACTCCTTCGCGAGGCGTTCGATGAAATAGTGGTCGACGCGCTGTTCGAGAAACTTCGGCTCGGTCATCCGTGGCAGCGGGGACAGTGCGGTGTCGGGCAAGGCAATGCAAGCATTGGACATGGAGCTATTCTCCCTCAAGGGTGAAGCTCCGCGAGCCTGTCCGAGTCAGCCGATTCGGTTTGGCGCTGTTCCGTTGTCAATCCGGAGATTACCTAGCGGTTTTCCGGAAGCTCGTGCGGGAGGCATCGGCCGTCCTGCTGCAGTTGCCTTAAGGCGCATGTCCCTAGCTGCGCCGGCTGTCCCTCCAACTCCGACGTCAAGACGCATCGAAAGGGCTGCCTAGCCCCCTATGCTGGCCAGCAGTTGATGGGAGACACGGCCTTGCGATGGTGGTGACCACAGCCCACCTTAGCGTAGTCGCGCACGTTCGCAAATGGGCAAATCAGCGCGTGTGGATCGCGGCCGGCCGATGCAATATGTCGTTGTGCGTCGTTAACATCGGATCAGCGTCATGCGGCGACCAGGCTCCCGTCGTGCCACCGAGACGCGCAACATCGCGTTGGCCTGCACGACGGGTCAATTGAGAGGCGACCGCTAGGGGAGCGTTATCGGTGGGGCGAACCGTTTCGCTGTGCACAATGTCCGATATCCCGTCGCGCAGACGGACGTTTTGGTGGACCTTGTCGGCTGACCGTCAAAAATGAATGCTCAGGTTTCCCATGTTCCGCAAGACATTGATCACAATCAGCGACGGGACCGTTCGGCAGGTGGACACCATCGCTCATGACGGTGATCTCTGGCTGGTGCCGAAATGGCTCGATGGCCCCTATCCCGGATACCGACGCCCCTGGCGGATGATTCGCCTGTCGCCCTTGAAGCCACGGATCCGCAGTGACAGTGGCTTTTTGCTGCGGTTCGAGGTGCAAGAAGAAGTGCCAATCGAACTTCTAGATGGTGAGCTAGGGGCCCGTGGGGATCTCTGTTATGAGTTCGTAGAAAAGCCGCGACTCTTCGTTTCTACCGTCATGGGTGCGACATATTCCGTCGACCCTGCGGAGAGAAGGCACCCACTTGAGCAATACATACTTGACCGGGGTATCCCGCGTTCGCCGCCCGGAGCGCACTGAGGTTGTCCGATGCAACGCTAATTCAGTGGGGGGCACCAAGCTCACAGAGGCAGCATCACGCGGGTGGGCAATCTCACCAAGGTCAATCGCAAGTGCCAATAAAGCCACTGGAAGTTTCCGGGGGCGGCGGCGTAGACGCTTCCGCGACTATTGATCGCGGTTCCCAGAGGCAGTTGAGATTTCGGCCGTTGAAGGCTGGGCGGCCTTTGCCTCCCTCGCCATACGCCGTTGCGTTGGAAAAAGTGTTTTCTTCGCCAGCTGTGCTCGAGCCGAGCATTAGGCTCAAGTTGCCCACTATCTGACGGTAGCCATTTCGGGTAGGGAGGTATTCATGACTCAGTCCATTGATTGCCACATCGGGCGCCGCATTGAGGCGCTCCGCCAAAATAAAGGCCTCAGCCTTCATGAACTTGCCGCCAAGCTGGCTCTGGCGCCGGATGAGCTGGCCGAGCGCGAAGCTGGCAACGTGAGAACTAGTGCTGCTGAGCTATTCATGCTTGCGGTCATTCTGGAGGTCGCCATATCAGCCTTTTTTGCAGATCTATGATTGGCTTGAACCATCGCGGCTGAAAGCCAAGGCAGAACGCGGTGAACGCAGTGTGCGCGGGGACTTCGAATAGAATCGCTATGCGACCCTGGCGCGGAAGTCGGCGTCAGCACGCGCGGCCACGGTACGACCGACGCAAACTAGGCCGGAACGCAGTCGCTTCGGAAGGGTGCCGCAGGCACGGCCGTCGATAAAATCGACGGAGGTCGGTGCCCAGCGACGCAGAAGGGCATCCAGACCGCGCTGGAGTGCATCGGCGAGCTGTTCTTCAACTCCGGGCTCCGCCGCCACCGCAAAACCTTCCACAGCGGGCGACAGGGCTTTGTAGCGTAACAAGAGATCGCCCTTCTCCCCAAGCGTAAGCGATGCGCCGATCCCACGTTGTGGGGCTGACGTCGGGTCGGTGATGATCGGGCATGGCGCGCGCTCGATACGACCATACTGACAACTATAGTGACGTCACTACGCCTGTGCGGCCGCGCCGGGTCGAGGTGCTGACGGGGCCTGAGCGGCGGCGCAAGTGGGCGGACGAGACCAAGATGGCGATCGTGGCCGAGGCGCTGGCCGACGGCGTTGTGGTCTCCGATATCGCCCGCCGGCACGATGTCACGCCCTCACAGTTGTTCGGCTGGATAAGGCAGTTCCGCGAAGCGGCCCTGGCTACGATTGCAGTGCCTGAGCCGCCGATGTTCGCGCCGGCCGTCGTCGAGGTAGCGCCCATGACGACTGCGCTGCCTCCGGCGCCCGAGCCGCCGGCTGAGATCGAAATTACTGTCGGCACGGCGACGGTGCGCATCCGAGGCGCGGTCGACGGCAAGACGCTCGCCGCCGTGTTGAAAGCTCTGCGGGTGCTTGTGTGATCGTACCTCCGACCGGTATCCGCGTGCTCGTGGCGACGAAGCCCGTCGACTTCCGCAAAGGCATGGACGGTCTTGCGGCCTACGTGCAGGAGGCGTTCAAGGCCGATCCGTTCTCCGGCGTCATCTATGTGTTCCGCGCCAAGCGGGCCGATCGCGTGAAGCTGTTGTTCTGGGACCAGACCGGCCTCGTGCTCATGACCAAGCGGCTGGAGGAAGGACGCTTCCGCTGGCCGGCGGTACAGGATGGCGTGATGCGGCTGTCGCCGGCGCAGTTGTCGGCGCTGCTCGAAGGGCTGGACTGGTCCCGCGTGCATGCGCGCCGTGTCGCTCGGCCCACAGCAACGCAGTGATCCACACCCGAGCTGCACGCAGACACTGGCGAACGTGCCACCAAATCGGCGATTCTGCCGTCATGGCCCTGCACCCCGATCAGCTTCCGAATGATGTCGAGAGCCTGAAGGCTCTGCTGCTCGCAGCACATGCAGCATCGGAAGCCGCCGAAGCCAAGGCAGCCTCGCTGGCCGCCGAGGTCGACCGCCTGATCGCGCGCGCCGAACGGCTGGATCATATCGTCTCGGTTCTACGCCGTGCCCAGTTCGGCCGCCGCTCCGAGCGGATCAGCGACGAGCAGATCGAGTTGGCGCTCGAGGATGTCGAGGCGCAGCACGGCGCCGAGGACGCCGCCGCCGAGAAGGCCGACAGCATCGTCAAGGCCGAAGGCACCAAAGCCCGCCGCGCCAATCGCGGCAACCTTCCTGCGCACCTGTCGCGTGAGGAGATCGTCATCGAGCCACCGAGCAAAGCATGCCCGTGCTGCGGCGGCGATCTCCATGTCATCGGCGAGGACGTGTCGGAACGGCTCGACAAGATCCCGGCGCGGCTGCGCGTGATCGTGACGCGGCGCCCGAAATACGCCTGCCGCCATTGCACGGACGGAGTGGTTCAGGCGCCGGCGCCGAACCGGCTGATCGAGGGCGGCTTGCCAACCGAAGCGCTCGTTGCCGACGTGCTCGTGTCGAAATACGCCGACCATCTGCCGCTCTATCGCCAGGCGCAGATTCTTGCGCGTGAAGGTGTGCAGCTCGATCGCTCGACGCTGGCGCACTGGGTCGGCTTCGCCGCCTTCGAGCTGGCGCCGCTGCACGAGCGCCTCGTCGAGATCCTGAAAGCTTCGACGAAGCTCTTCGCCGACGAAACGCGCTGCCCAGTGCTCGATCCTGGGCGCGGCAAGACGAAAACCGGCTACCTGTGGGCCATTGCACGCGATGACCGACCTTGGGGCGGCAGCGATCCGCCGGCGGTCGCCTACACATATGCACCTGGACGCGGCGCCGAGCACGCCGCAACGCTTCTTGCTGGCTTCTCCGGTGTGCTGCAGGTCGACGGCTACGCCGGATACGACCGGCAGGGAGACGCAAAGCGTCCCGGCGGCCCGCTCGTGCTCGCCTACTGTTGGAGCCACTTCCGGCGCCGCTTCTACGACATCGCCAAGGCCGGTGATGCGCCAATTGCCAGCGAGGCGCTCGCGCGCCTCGGCCAACTCTACGCGATCGAGGCCGACGTCCGTGGCCGCTCGGCCGACGAGCGGCGCACCGAGCGGCAGGCACGTACGCGACCCCTCGTCGAAGCGCTGCGCGTCTGGCTCGATGACCAGCTGAAACGCGTCTCCGGCCGTTCGCCCATTGCGGAAGCCATGCGCTACGGCACCAGCCACTGGCAGGGTCTCTGTCGCTTCCTCGATGACGGCCGCATCGAGATCGACACCAATGTCGTCGAACGCTCGATCCGGCCGATCGCGCTCAGCCGCAAGAATGCCCTGTTCGCCGGCAGCGACGAGGGCGGTGCCAACTGGGCGATCATCGCGTCCCTCATCGAGACCGCCAAGCTCAACGGCGTCAATCCGCACGCCTGGCTCACCGACACCCTGACGAAGCTCGTCAACCGCTGGCCTGCATCCCGCATCGACGACCTGATGCCCTGGGCCTACGTCAAGGCCACCGTCGCCTGACCCGTCAAGGTGCGGTCGGTGCAGCGCTTACCCCCAAGCTGGGCGAAAGCCTCCAAGAGTTTGAGGGCGGTCAGGTCCAAGGCTGTCAGCGTCATGAGGGCGTGAGCCGGCCAAACCGGCGCTTCTTCGAGGACTTGATCTGCTTGAGCTTGGCGGCAAGTCGGGCAACCTGCGCAGCGTCGTCGTCAGCCTCGTCATGCCTGATGGCCGGGAGGGTTAGGTCGCCTTCGGCAGCACCGTCGGGACGAGGAATGGAAATATCGGTCATGGCCGAGGTATGGGGCGCCCGAAACCAATTGCAAGGGCCCCTGCCCTAGAGGCATCGCATTCCAACCCAATTCTTATAAATGAGCCCGTGGGCGTTTTAATTGGTGATCCTGGTTATAACAAGAGGTAATAGAGAGAAAGGTTTCCTGAAAATAAGGCGAAAGACGTCAGGGAGATAGATGGGGTTTTGGGCCTGATCTACGGTACGGGACGGAATGATGAACGGTCGGGCCGGAATAATCTACGCAATGGCCGGAATGATCTACAGTACGCACGGCGGTGATGTACGGCTCTTGTCCACGCGTGGGGTGGGGTGGGGGTAAGTCTGTGGATAACAGTGATCGCCATTAAGGCTGCTGCCGGACGGAATGATGTACGGAGTTTGGACAAATCACTTGTGAGGGATCCGCCTGCTGATTTTGTCCAAAGCCGGCGGAGTGATGTACGAATTCTGTCCGTTGACGCCCCCTGTCCTTCCGAGGACCAACCCCAGTCAGGAATTTTGTCCAAAAGGGGCGGATTGATATACGGGTTCTGGCCAAAACCATCGGAACACGGCCGCCACCTGCGGATAATCGGCAATAGGTGCCGTAAATGGCCTTGCAGACCCAAGGACAATGCGCGGTTTTTGTCCAGAGCTGGCCGGACTGATGTGCGGCCATTGTCCAAAAGACGGCTTGGGTCAATAAAAACAATGACGTTCAAGGCGTTCCGATGGACGGAATGATGTACGGTTTGGCCAAAATCAGTCGATGGCAGGCAAAATTTGTCCAGCACACCCGGAGTGAAGTACGAACGGCGGGACGGAATGATGTACGGCCGCTTGGACAAATTCAGGCAGCAATCTGTGTCGGTACCCTCCTGACCATGCGAAGCTTTTCGCCGTTCTTGCCGTCGAGGACGACGAGATCGTAGTCGGGGAACGGGTCGGTCTTAGCCGCCTCGACGATGCCCAGCACGCTTTCCCTGAATTTCCGGAATGGCATCATGGACCCGGAGCGGTGGTGCAGGGTCTCGAGCCCATATTCGGCAACGCCCGACTGTCCCGCCGACTTCCGGGCGATGCGGTAAATGTACCGGGCCAAAGGCTTGGCGATGAGGAAGTAGTCGGTGTTGAGCGTGAGGATGCTGGGCGCGGCGTGTGGGGTGACGACGCCGGTGTAGACCCAGTCGGGAATATCGATCTCGACCTGGTCGATTTTGTCCTGACGCGTTCTCGACACGACCTTGTAGCGGCTGATCAGCGGGAAGGATTCCGCGGCCCGCCGTTTGCTGTCGGGACTGATGCGGGTGATTTTGTAGCGGGTGGCCTGCAGGCGATCGAGCGAGTATTCCAGCTGCTCGTACTGTTTGCCCCCCTGCCCGCGTCGGCAGAACGTCAAAATCTCGGCGGCGCTGGGCCGGTAGGTGCGCGGCGGCAGGCTCGGCCGCAAGCCCTTGGCTTCATCGATGCGGTACTGGCGCATGGCCCACGCGAGGTGGGAGATCATGTGGATGAAGATGTCGTAGTCGTAGGCGGTGACGATGCCGACTTCGGCCCCGCCTTCGATGGTGATCACGGCGTCCTTAAGCTCATAGCGGATCGAACCGTGCCGGACGGTCTTGGCCAGCGAGAACGGGGCGATGTCCATCAAGTTGATGTCGTCCTTCAACGGCGCGTCGTGGACACTGGGCACGAAGAACGACAGTTGGGCATCGTCGGGCGGAGGTTCCCGGAGGGTGGGGGTAGGCCCGGAGGGTGTTTCGTGAGCAATCAGTTGCTTCACTTCGCCAAGATGCAAGGCCTCGGCAAACGAGGTGAGCGCGGCCCTCAAGTCGGGATCGCGCGTGGCCTCGAGGGCAAGGTCGGATCGGCGCCGCCGGCTATAGAAGCGCCGGAGCAGGGGCAGGCTTTCCTTGGGCAACGGACGCGCATCAGTTTGGCCCCGCGCTTGGGCGATGCGTGCCGCGACGTCCTGCAGGTAGTCGTTCTTGGCGTGAAGCGAAAGTTCGGAGAACTGTTCGCGGCTGAGGAGGTCGAGCTTCACCTTCATGACCGACGGCTTTCAAAGCGTACGTCCGTACACCCGTACGAGCGTAGAAGCGAACGGGCGTGCGTCTTAGCGTTCACGGCGTCCGTCCTCGTCGACGTCGATGTCGTGGACTTTGAAACCGGCGTCCTTCAATGCTTTGGTGAGGATGACGCGTTTGGTGACCTTGCCCTTGAAGGCGCGTTCGCTGATTTCATCAATGAGGTAGGTCGGCAGATCGAAAGCGACGCGGTGGAACTCCGTGCGCTTGAGACGGGCGACCTTTTTGGGCGCTGGCTGCTCGGCCGCGACAGGTGCAACGGGCTGCGGCGGACTGGCCGGGGGCACTACGAACGATGGAACCTTGTTCTCCTTCGAATAGGCCGTGACGGCATCCATGGTGGAATCGATGTCGAAGTCGAGTTTCTTGAACGGCGTGCTCATGCGGCTGCTTTCAGTTGGTCATGACCAAGCGCGGCAAAGATATCGTTGAGCAGGCGATCCAACTCATCGACAGCCTTGGCGATGGCGGGGCGCTTGCGGTCGGCAAAGTGCGGCAGAACCCCTGTCATGAAGGACTCGCCGTACGCCGCGCGGTTGTGGATTTCGGTGGGGAAGCGCTGCAGCGGACTGGCGTCAAGCTGATGCAGGATCTCGGCCTGGCTGGATGACAGGAACGGCAAGCGCTCGTTGATCAGGATGCGATGGGTGATCGGCTTGCCGATGCGGTGCCCGATGTCGCGCAACTTCTTCGCAAGCTTCAGACCCTCTTGAATATCGGGCTCGGACAGCTTCGCGGGCGTGGTGGTCATGGTGGCAAAGGCGGCGAGGCGAAGAATGACGTCGCTGAGCGCCCCCGCAAGGTCGATGAGCACGAAGTCCGGGCTGTTGTAATAGATCTGGTGGAGGTACTCGGCGATCTCTTCCGGCGATGTGTGAGGCCCCTTCTCCACGGTCAGGTTCTGAAGGGCCTGAGCCGAAGGGTTGGATGAGTACCAGCGCCAGATGGTTTCGGTTTGGTCGAAGTCGACGATTTTGACTTTATAGCCATGCGCAAGCAGCGCGCTCGCAATGGACAGGCAGGATGTGGATTTGCCGACGCCCCCTTTCGGTGAGGCAAAGGCGATAAATGTTGTCGCTGTGGTCGTCATAGGCAAACGATGCCGTGATCGACGGATTTATGTCAACGGACGGCGCCCTTTGAATGGGCACTTCCAGTGATGGGGGTGTGCTTTTGTGGCGACGTACGCCCGTACGCGCGTACGGGCGTACGAAACGGCAAGCCATGGGTTATCCCGTTATTGGAGCGATGCGTACGGGCGTACGGGTTGAGGCGTACGTGCGTTGAGGCGTACGGGCGTACAGCCGTACAGGCGTACCTCCGAACGCCAGAACGGACGTAGGTCCGTAGTGGCGTACGGGTGTACGGGCGTACGCCTGTCACGCGACATGGAAAACTGCCCCCTCGGCGACACGAGGAATTGCCCCCTCCTCTGAAGCCTGAGGAGAGCGTGCATGGACGAGCAACGAATCGCGGAAAGCCCGTCGTGGAGTGATCCACGGGGGCAGGCGATGAAAACGCCGGACGACGTCGCGGAGATGTTGAGGCTGAAGGCGTGCGGTTGGGGCGTGAAGCGGATCGCGTCGTCGCTCGGCTGCAGCCATCACACGGTGAAGAACTACGTGGCGGCGGGCGGCGTGGTGCCGTTCAAGCCGCCGCAGCGCGCGAAGATGCTCGACGGGCAGGAGGACTGGCTGCGCGAGCGGTTCATTCGCCATCACGGCAATGCCGATGTCGTGCGCCAGGACTTGGCTGCCGAGAAGGGGCTGGCGGTCAGCCTGCGCACGCTGCAGCGGGCCGTCGCACCATACCGGCAGGCGCTCAAGGCCGAGGCGCTGGCGACAACGCGGTTCGAGACGCCGCCGGGCCGGCAATTGCAGATCGATTTCGGCGAACGGCTCGTCGAGGTTGGCGGCTCACGCGTGAAAGCCTTCGTGTTCGTCGCCACGCTCGGCCATTCGCGGCGGCTGCACGTTCGCGCGTTCCGGCACGAGCAGCAGGCAAGCTGGTTCTGCGGCCTGGAGAGCGCATTCACGACCTTCGGCGGGGTGCCGGCGGAGGTGCTGATGGACAACCCGCGCGCGCTCGTCGTTCGGCACGACGCGGCGAACCGCACGGTCCAGTTCAACGACAAGCTGCTCGCGTTCGCCAAGCACTGGGGCTTCACGCCACGGGCGTGCGCGCCGTACCGGGCGCGCACCAAGGGCAAGACCGAGAACGGCGTCGGATACGTGAAGAAGAACGCGATCGCGGGGCACGCCTTCGCAAGCTGGGAGGCGTTCGAGGCGCACCTCGCCAAGTGGGAGCGCGAAATTGCCAACGTCCGCATTCACGGCACGACCGGCGAGGCGCCGATTGCGCGCTTCGAGCGCGATGAGGCGCACCGCCTGAAGTCGCTCGGCAACCGGCCGCCGTTCGGCTCGTTGCGCGAGCTGTCGCGTATTGTCGGCAACGACTGCGCGGTCGAGGTCGACACCAACAGCTACTCGGTGCCGTGGCGGCTGATCGGCGAGCGTGTCGCCGTGACGATCGCGGCCGGCGAGGTGCGCATCCGCCATGGCGTGCGTGAGGTCGCGGTCCATAAAGTCGCCGACGGCCGCCACCAGCGCGTCGTCGATCGCGCTCACCTCGACGGCGTCGCCGGTTGTAATGGCGCGGTACGTCGGCCAGCGATCGAAACGCCGCCGGTAGCCCCTCCTTCCCCGGCGCTGCTGCGACCACTCGCCGAGTACGAGGCCGCGATCGGAGGGAGCTTCTGATGCCGCGCGCAAAAAAGACGCCCGACTTGCCGACCGACAAGCTCGACGCCATGCTGGCGCGATTGCAGCTCGGCGGCATCCGCGACCAGCTCGACAGTCTGCTCGACGAGGCGGCCCGCTCCAACCTGTCCACGCGGGAAACGCTGGCCCTGCTGTGCGAACGCGAGATCGCGCGCAAGGACCATCGCCGCATCGAGATGGCGCTGAAGCTGGCGCACTTCCCGGCGGTGAAGGAGCTGTCGAGCTTCGACTTCGAGGCCCAGCCCTCAATCGATCCCAAGCAGGTCCGCGACCTGGCCGCGTCGCGCTGGATCGCCAACGGCGAGAACGTGCTGCTCCTCGGGCCGCCGGGCGTCGGCAAAACACACTTGGCCGTAGCGCTCGGCCGCGAGGCGATCCTGGCCGGCTACTCGGTGCAGTTCACGACCGCGATGGCGCTGGTCGCCGGCCTCGCCAAGGCGCACGGCGAGAAACGACTCGACGAGAAGCTTCTCGGCTTCACCAAGGCGAAGCTGCTGATCGTCGACGAGCTGGGCTATCTGCCGCTGGAGCCCGACGCCGCGCACCTGTTCTTCCAGCTCGTCAGTCGCCGCTACGAGACGGGCGCGATGCTGATCACCTCGAACCGCTCGGTCGCCGAGTGGGGCACGGTGTTCGCCGATCCGGTCGTCGCCACCGCCATCCTCGACCGGCTCCTGCACCACAGCCACGTGCTGACCATCCGCGGCGACAGTTACCGGCTCCGCGCCAAGCGCCGGAGTGGACTGATCAAGCCGCCCGCCGGTAACGGCCTTCCGGTCGGCTCCGCCTCCCTCCACGCCGTTACCGGCGCACCCAGCCAGCAACCGAGATCATGAACCCGAGAGGGGGCAGTTCTTCATGACGCAAAGGGGGCAGTTCCGGATGTCGTTTGACAACGCCCGCGAAGAGAGAAGACAGGCTTGGACTTTTGTGAGGGCGCGGCCCCGAGCCGTGCATCGCGACGTAGATGCGCGTAGCCCAACGTAGATGCCGTTCGCGACGTTGGTGCTGCCGCGAAAGTGCCGTAGAAACCGCCTCCCAACAGGGCGAGGTCAGGGTGAGTACCAGAGAACAACTCGTCAGGAAATTCTCATATCAATGCCGCGTGCCGTCGGCGCGTCGGTCGGATTACAAGGGCGAGCGACGGAGGCTGGGGCTGCGGATCAGCGAAGAGCTCTGGATGCAGCTCAGGGTCTTGCTGTTCGCGACGGGGCAGGAAAAGAACGATTTCATTGAGCAAACCGTGCAGGCCCGCATCGAGGGCGTGCTGCGCGAGCTAGAGGAGCAGCATGGCCCCACCAAGTGGCAAAGCATCGTGGAGTGCGCGAAAGCCCAAACGAAACGCCGTCGTTGATGCGGTGGTGGGACTTGGGGTCGTGGTGAGCTTCGGACTGATTGCAACCTCGGTCGTGCTCAACTACCGCATGGGGTTCAGCAGTGCCGGCAATGCTGTGGATGGCGTGGTGTATGGGACGGCGGCCGGTCTTGGAGATGGGCTGAAGGCCTTGTGTCCGTTTGCCATGTTCTGGGGACGACGACACAAGGACACGGCCGCCATTATCGCGGGTGGTCTCGTGTTCGTTGTAATCACCGCCTATTCGTTTACGGCGGCGGTGGGGTTCGCAGCCCAACATCGTGCGCAACAGACAGGCGCACAGCGTTCGGAACTGGAAGTCGACGAGGGCCGACGGAGAGATTTGGCGCGGGCGGAAACGCAGCGCGATCGGCTCGGGGTTCAGCGCAGCAGCCGGGAAGTGAAAGCCCGGATCGATGCCATCCTGCAGAACCCAGCGGGGGACGAGCGACGAACCGTTGCGGAAATCTCCCAGGCATGCACGGTCAATCGCCCCTCAACACGCAGCGCATGCGCGTCGGTGGCCAGCCTTCAAGAAGAGCTGGCCCGCGCTGAAGATGTCGAACGGCTTGACGTGACCATTGCAGCCCTCAGGGATCGCCAACGCCCGGTGGCTGGCATCGATCCCCAGATGGAAGCATTGCAAGGAGTGGCCGATGCCCTCGGAATGGGGGACCGGCGGGCAGCGATCCGGTTCGGCTTGGCTTTGCTCGTTGCACTTCTCGTCGAGCTTGGCAGCGGGCTGGGCCTGTATGTCGTGACAACGCCCTGGCGCGGAGCTCTCAAGGAGCTGGGGCCGCCGAGTGCCAGGGCGAAGCGGAAGGAAGCAGAGAAGCGGCCGATCGGCGATGTCGGAACGTTCGTGATGGAGCGCCTCGAGCCGCACGCGGATGCCGAACTTCGCATCAGCGACATCTATAATGACTACAGCACGTGGGCGCGTTGGCGGGAGGAGACCCCGCATCGGGCGGACGACTTCGTGCGGGAGTTGGAAGATCTGGCGGCGCATGTCGGGATTGGCCATGTGAAGCGGAATGGCGTTCTGGTGCTCCAGAACGTGCGCTTTGCCTGAGCAAATCGGCATAGCTGCCCGTACGCCCGTACGCCCGTACGCCCGTACGGCTGTACAAGCGTACGGGCGTACGCATTCGCACGGGCCTGCGCGCAACGTCGGCCGTAGGGTTGCTGACATGAACAGCGACAGTTGATGCTGGAATAGCACACTCCGTCGTGCCGTCGACGTGGCCGCTCGGCGCGATGCCCGGTCGCGAGGCAGTCGCCTTGGCGGGGCAGGGGACGAGTGCAACCATGACGTCATGAATGCTGTGGTTTCAAACATCGAATGGTCGGACGTGCTGGTCGCGGTGCTGTGGGGCGCGGTGTTGGCCGCGAAGTTCCTCGCCAAGACCACACTCGTCGTCGCGTGGATTGTGGTTGGACTGACGATGACACTCGTCGTCCTTGTTGTGGCGCGACGGGTGCCGCGGTTTCTCCGGCCCAAATGGCTCTAGGCGGGAGTGTTCCGCCAGCTCAAGTCTTTGAGGGGATTTGAAAGAGATCGCCTTGCCGCGACCGGGCCAGTTCAACTTGGTAGCGATGGGTCGCGGCTTCGCGGTCGAGCCAGGCGACAACAAACGCCAATGCGCCGCCCGCGATGGTGAGGTCGTCTTCATCCAATTCAAGGCGGGCGAAGCCTTCAATGAGAAGTGGCTCCACAATTTCGGACGGTAGGGTAGGTGGATCGTCTGCCTGACAGCGGGCACGCTGGTGCCTGCGAATCAGGAGCATTCGATGAAGAGAAGAGCGAGACGGAACCACTCAGCCG
>WBZS01000060.1_pt1 | contig 222362 bp, 177 predicted proteins | sample 5204201 | NCBI WGS metagenome assembly WBZS01 (sample SAMN12344357, study PRJNA552823) | activated sludge metagenome | biome: Activated sludge suspended growth; feature: Nitrification reactor; material: Wastewater; isolation source: activated sludge from nitrification reactor of wastewater... | reverse complement strand
TCGTGAATACCATTTATCAAACTCTTCTGGCGGAGGAATTTCGTAGCCATGCATTATAGAGGGTGTGTCAACATAATATTTCCCATCTGTTCCCATATATTCTACTATTACATTAGCAAAGTCGTTATATGAACGGTGGTATACTCTCTTTCCGCTGATTTTAATCACTACTTTATAAGATATTTCATCTAAACAATAACCATTTATCAAAAAGTTATTTGAATTTGAGTCTTTTTGAGGAGCGTAATTTTTTTCCCAATTAAGAACAATCGTTGAAATTTCTTCAAATTTTAAATGTTGTGCATTTGCCTTATTGTAAAATATCAATAGAACTGTGAAAGAAAAAAACAACAATAATTTTTTCATACTATACAATTATTTTTTGTTAATATAGGAGTTCATGATGTTATACCAGTTTAAATACATGTTTCTGTCAGAGGTACTTATAGATGCATCGTTACTAAAACCATTGTAGAAGCTCAAAGCAGCTTTATAAGTTGCACATAGTTCTGTGGCGGTAAAAGTAAGTTTAAGATTTTTTATAGTTTTGAATTGATGGTATGCTTGACCACCTTACCCCTTCTGTATACCTACGACGGTAAAAAAAATTATTCTTTCATATAAATCTTATGCCAATCTGTTTTAGCTGTATAAAATCTACCATTTTGAGCATAATAAAATTCATATCGAATCTCATATAGTCCCGTATTCTCTAATAGACAAATTTTCATTCCGAGCAACGTCTCCCGCCGGGGACGTTGCGAAACCTGTTTAGTAAAAATCGTCTTTTTTACTCAAATTAATATCTTCCAATTCCATAAAGTTTTTTATCGGGAAAAATCCTTCTGTGTCCAACAGGTATTGCCTTGCTGAACTATGCTTATAATTTTGAAGATGCTCCACACCCGAATAGGAAAGCAACGTCCGTCACACACGCTGGCAAACGCAGGGAGACTTTGCTCGGAAAAGAAGAAAAATGGATTTATCTTGAGCAATACGTCATCTGTGCTTTTTCTTAATTAGATTTGCTTTAATACTGAGTGCATTACACATGAAAGAAGCCATTATTGCTGAATTTAATCAAAGGTTTTCCGGCGAGCCGCTTATTGTACGCTCACCGGGCCGCATCAATTTAATTGGGGAACATACCGATTATAACGATGGATTTGTTTTACCTGCTTCGGTGGACAAATACATTTATGTAGCCACATCTAAAAGAAACGACCGGGAAATACATTTATATTCCATAGGTTTTCAGGAAGAATGTAAAGCATCATTGGCTTCCCCGGGTATTCCGCAGCAGCATTGGGCAAAATATATTTTGGGTGTTGCTGCCCAACTGCAAAAAAATAATTTTCCTCTTGCAGGTTTTAATCTTGTTTTTGATGGTGATATTCCCATGGGAGCCGGTATGTCGTCGTCGGCAGCTTTGGAATGTGCCACTGTTTTTGCATTAAATGAATTATTTGGCTTAAGCATTTCAAAAATAGAAATGGTAAAAATGGCCCAAATGGCCGAGCATGAATACGCCGGGGTAAAATGCGGTATTATGGATCAGTTTGCTAGCATGTTTGGTAAAGAAAACAAGGCTATTCAATTGGATTGCCGCTCCCTGCACTATGAGTATGTTCCGCTTGAGATGAAGGGAATACAAATAGTGTTACTCAATACCAATGTAAAACACCAACTGGCTTCTTCGGAATATAATGTAAGGAGGCAGCAATGCGAAGACGCCGTAAATCTTATCTCCAAACATCAGCCGCAGGTGCAAAGCCTTAGGGATGCCAATATGAAAATGCTGGATGAATGGGTAAAACCTGTAGATGCATCAATGTACCGGCGTTGCAAATATGTAGTGGAAGAAATTGAACGCTTGCAGAATGCCTGCAGGGATCTTTCTAATGGGGATCTTAAGGCTTTTGGAAAAAAAATGTTTGAAACCCATGATGGGTTAAGCAAGCTGTATAATGTGAGTTGTTCCGAAGCCGATTTTTTGGTAGATGCGGTACGCAGCAACCCTAACGTTATTGGTGCCAGGATGATGGGTGGAGGTTTTGGAGGTTGCAGCATTAACCTGGTGAAGGAAGAAGCAATCCAACAACTTGTGGAGGAAATCCGTGAGCCTTATTACAACTTTTCGGGGCTACATTTGGATGTATATATCGCCAATATAAGAAACGGTACAGAGCTTTGTTAAACCCAGACCCTTTTATTCAAAATCTTCGTAGAGCAAATATTTTTTACGGATCATTTTAAAATTACTTAACCCAGGCTCCCAGCTTTTACGAATGACATCTTCCGGTAAGCCTTGTTTTATTTGTTTTTGCAACTGGTCGGTTCCGGCAAGTTTATCTATAAAATTATTTTTTAAAAAGAAGCTGTCTTTACCCGGGAAAAGTTTATAGGCCTGTATTAAATAGTTCAACTGTATTCTACCATTTAACATTTTTAGCACATCTTCTTCAGTGCCGCCAAGGTTCCAGCCATGGCAAAGTTGGTAAAAGCATTTACTGTTTTTAGCGCCTGCATTGGGTTTTGGAGTAAAGCTATAGGGCAAATTTTTAGGTAAATCGGGATGGCCAAAAATCTGGAATGGCAAATCGGTTCCACGCCCTTCACTCAATACCGTACCTTCAAAAAAGCAGGTGGTAGGGTAGAGGTAAATACTTTGCATTTGCTTTAAATTAGGCGAAGGATTTACGGGCAGCCTGTACTTTGACTTGTGCGTATAGTTAAGGCATTTAATCACCATTACATGAAAAGGCGTATCGGCTGTGGGTTTTGTTTGTACGTTATATTTATTGATGGCATTGGCTTTATCGCTCAGCCAGTTTTCACCTGCAAGCATCAAAGCATATTCGCCAATGGTCATACCATACACAACGGGTATGGGCTGCATGCCTACAAAACTTTTAAATTTTTTATCCAGCACAGGCCCATCTACATAAAATCCATTGGGGTTGGGCCGGTCTAAAATGAGTAAAGGTTTATGCATTTCCAGCGCTGCTTCCAAAAAATACTCCAAAGAAGATATATAAGTATAAAAGCGAACGCCCACATCCTGTATATCAAAAACCAATACATCCACATTTTCAAAATCTGCTGCGGTAGGTTTTTTATGGTTACCATAAAGACTGATGATGGGAATTCCGGTTTTTTTATCCACCGAATTATTGATTTCCTCACCGGCATCGGCATTACCACGAAAACCATGCTCGGGCCCAAATATTTTTACAATATTTACACCCGATTTAAGTAAAGTATCTACAAGATGAGTTTGCGCCACAACACTTGTTTGGTTAGCAAAAACCGCTACTTTTTTTCCTTTTAACAGTGAGAGATAGGTAGTTAACCGCTCTGCTCCTGTTATAATTTTATTATTTTCGGCAGCACTGTTTTCAACCGGTTTATTGGTGCTTTTTAAGGGTTGGGCGCAGGAATACTGTACACTACAAATGGAAAGAATAAATATGCGTATATACCATGGTTTCATGTGTGCAAATTTGCATAAGTTTTTTGGATTGGCATATAATTATAATGGCTACTTTTGCCGCTTATTAATCACAAAGCATACTTTATCATTTTTGTAACATAGCGGTTATAAAATTTGAAGAGTACAAATGCAATTAAAACAAATAAAAATGGCACAGGTAAAAGTTGGGGATTCCGTAAAAGTACATTATACAGGCAAGCTTACAAACGGTGAGCAATTTGATTCATCCGAAGGGCGGGAACCACTTGAGTTTACCGTGGGCGCAGGGCAAATGATAAAAGGATTTGATGCCGCTTTACCGGGCATGAAAGTGGGCGATAAAAAAACTGTAAATATTCCTGCAAGTGAAGCCTATGGCGAAAAGGATGAAGCAGCAATTATTGAATTTCCTAAAGCCAATATACCGAAAGATTTAAACCTGGAACCCGGCATGCAGCTTACCTTAAGCAATGCCGAAGGACAACCTATACCCGTAACCGTTACAGAATTGAAAGATGATGTTGTGGTGCTGGATGCCAATCATTTTTTAGCAGGTAAAGAGTTAGTATTTGATATTGAACTGGTACATATTGGATAAATATATTTTTTTCAGGCTACGGATGCAATGATTATACTTGTACCCGTGGCTTAATTTTTATTAGTATTTATGGCACATTACATTAATGGCGACAGCTTAGCAGAACGGTTTATGCGCTACGTTCGAATAGATACACAAAGCAACCCCGAAAGCAATACCTATCCCAGCACAGAAAAACAAAAGGAACTCAGCCAGCTCTTATCCAGGGAACTACGTGGCCTTGGGCTTACGCAGGTAGAAACAGATGAGTATGGATATGTATATGCCAGTTTGCCTTCAAATACAAGTAAAAAAAATGTGCCTGCCATTTGCTTTTGTGCGCATGTGGATACGGCACCGGATTGCAGCGGCACCCATGTAAAACCCATTTTGCACAGTTATTATAATGGCGATGATATTGTATTGCCCGATGATACCACATTGGTTTTATCCACAACGCATTCTCCCTATTTAAAAAAACAAATCGGGAATAATATTATTACGGCAAGCGGAAAAACCTTGCTGGGAGCCGATGATAAAAGTGGGGTAGCTGTTATCATGGAAACGATCAGCTTTCTTTTACAAAACCCAGCTATTAAACATGGCGAACTTAGAATTGTATTTACGCCGGATGAAGAAGTGGGAAAAGGAACGGCAAAAATTGATATGCAAAAAGTAGGCGCAGCTTATGGCTATACCCTCGATGGTGGTGAGGCCGGCAGCCTGGAAGAAGAAACCTTTAGCGCCGATGCCGCCACCATTATCGTAAATGGTGTAATTGCCCACCCCGGAGACGCCAAAAATAAAATGGTAAATGCCATTAAAATAGCCGGTGATATTTTGAATGCATTACCCAAAACGGAGTGGAGCCCGGAAACAACCGAAAAAATGCAGGGCTTTGTTCACCCGGTTTCGGTAAACGGCATTGCCGAAAGGGCCAGTATTGGTTTTATTGTTCGGGATTTCAATACCGCAGCGCTTGCAATGCACCATGCAAGGCTTAAAAATATTGCCGAAGCTGTTGTTGCCCATCATAAAGGCGCCACCCTGGAGTACCAGCAGCATGAGCAATACCGCAACATGAAAGATATTTTAATACAGCACCCGCAAGTGGTGGAATATGCCAAAGAAGCCATTAAGCGCAGTGGGCTTGAAGTAAAAATGGAAAGCATACGAGGCGGCACAGACGGTAGCAAACTCAGTTATATGGGAATGCCCTGCCCTAATATTTTTACCGGTATGCAAAATATACATAGTAAGCTGGAGTGGATTTCGGTAAACGATATGGCCAAAGCAGCAGAAACCCTGGTGCATTTAGCACAAGTGTGGGAAGAAAAAAGTTAGACCGCAACTTTAGGTGGGGTACTTCATTCCCGTGTGGCTAAATAATTGTAATCTTCCAGCAACTTTTCCAAAAAATCAAGGGCAGAGCGCCTTTCGCTTTCAATGTTCAGCACTTCTTTAAGTTTATTTTGCACCCGGATGCATACATCATAATTATTGGTTTTTCGGGCCTGGCTTACTACGGAATTAATGATATTGATATCGCTGTCGGTAAGTTTCATTACCTGCGGAAACTCTACCTGGTATGCCGTGTTTGCCACCTCCTGGAAGATAGTGTCTTTTATATTCAAACTTGTTTTGGCATCCACCACCACGGTACCGGCAGCAAGGTCGCCGAGGCGCTGACTGTTTTTAGTAACCGTAATTGCAATTACAACAGCAATGCCAAACAAGCAGGTAAAGAAAATATAAAAAAGTAACCCTTCCGGGGAAAAAGCAATATAGCCGAATAAAAAAGGCCATTCAAAAAATTTAGTGATCCATCTTAAAATGTATTGGCCCAGTGTGGGTTCGCCACCGTATAAACTCACCACTCTTATTGCCATAAGTTTTTTTCCAATGGTTTGACCGTTTAACGTTACTTCGGTAATCAAGGAGTATAAAAGCATGGGTAAAGAAATAATCAATATATCCATGCCGATATTTTCGTTAATGGAAAAACCCATCACCTCATACAAAATAGATTTACAGGCAAAAAGGTAGATGAGCAAAATGGCAAAGTCAATCATATAGGCCAATAGCCTTTTATGAAACGGGGCTATTTCCAGGTCAAGGTCAATATTAAAAACCGTATGGATGCTAATAAACGCCATAAATGCAATTTAGTAATAGATTACGGCCTGCTGCTTGTATAAGCGATAATTTTTTTATTCGGTATTTTTTTGGCAAATTGTAGCATAATCAACAAAAGAATCCTGCGGAAATGAGGGAAGCGATGTTCATAAAGAAAAATGCCGAAAAATGGGAGCGCTATCAAAAGCAACCCGCCCCATCACCTGATGAAACGGCAGAACGCTTTATTACCTTAATTGACGACCTCTCTTATGCTAAAACCTTTTATCCCAAAAGCAAATTAACCCGCTGGATCAACGGCCTTGCCGCATCCATCTACCAGCATATTTATCAAAATAAAAGACAGAAACTTAGCAGGGTATTTGATTTTTGGAAATACGAGTTGCCCTTACTCTTTGGTAAGTACCACCGGCTTTTTTTATTTAGCGCAATTGTTTTTATTTTCTTTGTAACGATAGGAGTTTATTCTTCCAAATCAAACCCCGATTTCATTCGCAGCATTTTAAGTGATCAATATGTGGAAATGACGGAAGACAATATTGCCAAAGGCGACCCTTTTGGCGTGTATAAAGATGAGAACCCTTTTAACATGTTTGTGCGAATAGCCTTTAATAATATAAGGGTGGCTTTTCTTACTTTTTTAGGCGGGCTTACCCTGGGTGTAGTAACGTTTAAGTTGCTTTGGAGCAATGGCTTGATGCTGGGCAGTTTTCAATACTTATTTTTTTCTCACGGGCTGGGCATCAAATCAATACTGGTGGTGTGGATACACGGCGTAATTGAAATATCTGCTATCATCATTGCCGCTACAGCAGGTTTTATACTGGCCAATGGTATTCTTTTTCCGGGTACCTATACCCGGATGGAATCCTTCCGACGCCATGCAAGAAATGCGGCAAAAGTGATGATTGCCCTGGTACCCTTTTTTATTGCTGCGGCATTTTTAGAAAGTTATGTAACCCATTTAATGAGCCAAACCTTTGACAACAAACAAAACACAGGCCTGCCGGTTTGGGCAAGTGTAAGTATTTTAGCCTTGTCGCTATTGCTCATTACCTGGTATTTTATTTTTTGGCCGATCCAACTTAAAAAGAAAGGTATTTTAATGAATAACAATGGAATTGTAAACCGTGCCCTCAATACGCATGATTAAATATTTTTTTTATGGTTTGATCCTTTGCGTACTCAGTACAAAAATTGCTGCACAAACGCATATAACACAATACACGACTGAGTCTTCGGATACGCTGGAAACCGGCCCGGATACTGCACTCCGCATTTATCCGCTGGCGCTTTCAAGAGATAGCATCCAAAGCCTTAAATCCTTGCCGGATTATGCTTATATGCATCATCTCGACAGCCTGCTCAAGGCCCAAAAAAAACAACCCGCCCTCTTGTCGGCCCCAAAAGGCAATTCTTTATTTGCACAATTTATTTTAACAGCCTTACAGCCGCTATTATGGATTTTTGCAGCGCTACTGGTAGCTTATATCGTTTACAAAATATTTATAACCCGAAGTTTTTTTAGTAAACCCGGCAGGGAAACCAAGGAACAATTTGAAGAACCTGAATTTACCCTTGACCGGGATTTTACCCAACTTAGCAGGAATGCAAAAGTAAGCGGCGATTACCGCAGCGCCGTACGTTATGAGTTTTTAGGCACTCTTAAAAAACTAAACGATCAATCGTTAATTCATTTTTCAATGGATAAAACAAATAACGATTATTTTAATGAGTTGCCGGAAGCAATGCAACTCCCTTTTTTGCATCTAAAATCAACTTATGAAATCACCTGGTACGGCAATACCAACCCGGATGTAACCGCTTATGAAACTATAGAACATCAATTTCAAAATTTTAATCAAAAAATACAGCCCTGAAAAAGTATTTGTTCTATACCATCCTTTGCTTTTTTATGGCCGGCTGTGCCGCCGAAGAAAATGGAATCCCATCATTACGGGAAACCTATTCCTATACCGATACCAAACCTTTTGGGGCTGCAGTTGCTTATAGCTTACTGCATCAGCTGTTTCCCGGTTACCCGGTTAATGTAAAAAAAGAAGGGTTTGATAAAACCGTGGCCTGGTTCAACGATAAGTCTTCCATATATATTTGCATTACCCGGTACTTTTTTCCAACTGCACAGGACAAATCGGCCTTACTGGATTTTGTTGCTTCGGGCAATACCGTTCTGCTTTCAGCATCCTTAATGGATTCGGTTTTTTTAGCTCAGTTGAATTGCAAACTTAAAGATGCCGAATTCCTGAAAAAATTTGCACCCCAATCCTGGGAAAATACCTTTCTCAAATCAGCTCCGCAAACCGCTACCGATAAAGAATCTTTTGGTTATTTTTATTTGCCCTTTGAAAGCAGTATAAAACTTGCCGGAAGCAATTACTTTAGCCATAAAATAAGTTTAAACCATAGTGCAGAACCCAATGCCTTAATGCTCTATTGGGGCAAGGGTAAATTAATTCTTCATAGTGAGCCCAGGGCGCTCAGCAATTATTTTTTACTGTCGCAAAACAATCATCTTTATTTTAAGCAATTGATGCAACTGATGCCCGCCCATCCTGAAAATATTTATTGGGACGATTTTTACCGGAGAAGTACCGTAGTCGGCGGCCAAAATAAAAGTGGATTTTCACTTGCGGCCCTAATGGCCAATCCACCATTAAAATGGGCCTTTTTAATGAGCCTGTTTTTACTCTTTTTATACCTGCTGGTAAATGGTAAAAGAAGGCAGCGAATTGTACCGGTAATTCCACCGGTTGAAAACTCATCTATTAAATTTGCACAGGCCGTTGCAGGCATTTACCTCAATGATAAAGACAATAAAGGCATTGCTGAAAAAATGATCACCTATTTTAGCGAGTTTATCCGCAACCAATATTATATTAATTTGCAGCACCCCGATGCTGCGCTTGCCGATAAACTGAGTAAAAAAAGCGGCCTGCCTTTTGAAAAAGTACGGGAGCTATGCATCTGCATTTCGGCAATAAATGCAAGGCCGGAAATAAATGACGAATTATTATTGGAGCTTAACCAACACATACAGTATTTTCATAAAAATAAATTATAGATGGAAGAAAATGTGAACCCATTGAACGAAAAAATTGCAGCCTTTCAACAAAAAATTCTTGAACTGCAGCAGGAAATGGCCAAAGTAATTGTGGGCCAGCACAAGGTGATTCAACTGATGATTACCGGTTTATTCAGTGATGGGCACCTACTGCTTGAAGGTGTTCCGGGAGTTGCCAAAACCTTACTGGCAAAGCTTTTAGCCAAAATGGTCCACATCCGGTTTTCCCGTATCCAGTTTACCCCCGATTTAATGCCCGGTGATGTGATTGGCACTTCGGTATTTAATCCAAAAGAAGGAAATTTTTATTTTAAACCCGGCCCCATATTCAGCAATGTGGTATTAATTGATGAAATAAACCGTGCACCGGCCAAAACGCAATCGGCATTATTTGAAGTAATGGAAGAAAAGCAGGTTACCATAGATGGGCAAACTTATTTCATGGAAAAACCTTTTTTAGTGTTGGCTACCCAAAATCCCATAGAACAGGAAGGCACATACCGCCTGCCCGAAGCACAATTAGACCGCTTTTTATTTAAAGTGGAAGTAGGCTACCCCAGTATAAATGATGAAATAGCCATACTAACCCGGCAACAGGGCAAAACACAGGAGGAGTTACTGAGTATGGTGAGTCCTGTTTTGAATGCAACCGATATTTTAACGTACCGGCAAATGATCGAACAGGTAGAAGTAGAACCAAAACTGGTTGAATTTATGGTTAAAATTATTGCCGACACCCGCAACAATCCTTCTTTATACCTTGGCGCTTCTACAAGGGCAACGCTGGCCATTTTAAAAGCGGCAAAAACAACCGCTGCTTTAAACGGAAGGCATTTTGTAATACCTGAAGATATTGTAGAAGTGGCTCCACCGGTATTACGCCACCGCATTATGCTTACGCCAGAAAAAGAAATGGAAGGATTAAGTCCGGATGAACTCGTTGACCAAATTATTAAATCACTGGAAATTCCCAGGTAATTTCAACATGAGTGTCTTCAAAAAATATATTGGCGCTGTGTTTTTTACCCTACGGTTTTACAGGCTGGCATTAGTTTGCGTTGGATTTTTTGTTATTTCTTTTTTTTGGGAAGCCTTGTTTCCCATAGCCAAAATTATTTTAGCGCTATTGGGTATATTGGTTTTGGTGGATTATGTTTTTATTTTTTTCATGGGCCGAAGGCCTGCAGCAAAACGGTTAATTGCCCCAAGGATGAGTAACGGTGATGTAAATACCGTAACCTTAACCATTAAAAACAATAATGCCTTCCGGGTAAAATTGAATATAATTGATGAACTTCCCTTACAGTTTCAAAAAAGGGATTTTTTACTTTCGGCAACGGTAGGGGCGCAAAAAAGGGTATCCCAGGGCTACCCGCTAAGGCCCGTTCACCGGGGAAAGTATGAGTTTGGCAACCTCCTTATTTTTTTACAAAGCCCCCTTGGCCTTATAGAACAAAAAACTGAAATTGCTGCTGCTGAAGAAATAAGCGTTTACCCGTCTTTTCATCAATTGGGCAATTATCAAATCCTTTCCAAAACCGGCATAACTATAGATACGGGGAACCGGCGCATTCGAAAAATTGGTCAAAGTATGGAGTTTGAACAGATAAAGGATTATGTAACCGGTGACGACATTAGAACCATCAACTGGAAAGCCACGGCAAGAAAATCTTCGCTTATGGTAAACAGTTACATGGAAGAAAAATCTCAAAATATTTATTGCATAGCCGATAAAGGCAGGCTGATGAAAATGCCCTTTGCCGGGATGGCGCTGCTGGACTATGCCATTAACAGCATACTGGCTTTAAGTACGGTATGCCTTAAAAAGCAGGATAAAATAGGCCTGGTAAGTTTTGCAGATAAGGTAGATACGGTACTGGCTGCCGATAAAAAACCCATACAACGGGAATATATTTTACAGGCTTTATATAATGAGCAAACCAGCTATACGGAAAGTAATTTTGAGGCGCTTTACACCGAAACCAGGAAAAAAATAAAACAGCGGAGCCTACTCATCCTCTTCACCAATTTTGAATCGCATACCGGCCTCAACCGCCAATTACCTTACCTGCGCTCCATTGCACGGCACCATTTATTATTGGTAATTTTTTTTGATAATACCGAGCTCCATAAGCTGGCCTATGCCGATGCGGAAACAGTAGAGGATGTTTATGTAAAAACCATTGCAGAAAAATTTGTTTTCGAGAAAAAAAGGGTGGTAAAGGAGTTGCAAAAATATGGCATCAATTGCGTGCTTACCACGCCAAAGCAGCTAACTGTAAATGTGATTAATTCCTATCTTGAACTAAAGGCCAAGGAAGCCATTTAAAAAATACTGATGGCAAAAAAAGAATCATACCGCAAGAAACACCAGGCTAAAATTAGCCCGGGGCCATCCATCAAAGTATCCATAACCGATGAAAAGAAAAAAGAATTTGAAGAAGGCCGTGTACTTTTTATTGACAAAGAACTCCACTGGACTTCGTTTGATGTAGTAAGAAAAATACGCAACAGCATTGGCATTAAAAAAGTAGGCCATGCCGGCACCCTGGATCCGCTGGCTACAGGCCTGCTCATTGTTTGCACGGGAAAAAGCACCAAACAAATCAACGGGTTTATGGCTGCACAAAAGGAATATACCGGCAGCTTTACCCTTGGCGCCGTAACACCCACTTATGATTTAGAATCGGAGCCCGCTAATTTCAAACCTTACCAGCACCTTAGCCCGGATGAAATCCATCAGGCCACAAAAAAATTTACGGGAGAAATTTTCCAGGTTCCACCCATTTATTCTGCCATAAAAAAAGATGGAGAGGCATTATACCATTTAGCCCGCAGAGGAGAAGATGTTGAATTGCAACCCCGTAAAATTATAATTCATCATTTTGAAATTACGGCCATAAACCTGCCTTTAGTGCATTTTAAAGTGCAATGCAGCACCGGAACCTATATCCGAAGCCTTGCCCATGATTTTGGACAGGCATTGGCTTGCGGCGCCTACCTAAGCGGGTTAAGGCGTACTCAAATTGGTGAGCACAGGGTTGAAAATGCCCAAACCATCGGTGATTTTTTACATGAAATTAGTGCACAACAATAGCCGTTATCTAACAGGGTGATCAAGGACCTTAATGAATCCGGTCGCCACGAACTTCTTCACTCTTCATCAAAACTTTTTCATAGTCGAGCCATTCTTTCCAGCGTTTACGCACTATGCTTTTATCTATATAATATTCGGATAGGTTTATAAAAAGGGTATAATGCCCGGCTTCGCTCTCCATAAATTTTCTATAAAACGTACGCATATATTCATCATCCAAACCTTCGCTCAGGCGTTTAAACCTTTCGCAACTGCGGGCTTCAATTAATGCCATGATGAGCATTTGATCCAAAAACCGTTCCATGGGGCTGCCCCCTTTTTTTTGAAATTCCAGCAACTTATTTACATACACATCTTTCCGCTGTTTACCCAATTTAAGTTTCCTTTTTTTCAGCTCGGCCAATACCATTCTAAAATGGCCCCACTCTTCGGTTACTATTGGACTTAACTGTTCCACCAGTAATTCTTTCTCCGGGTTTTTGGTGATCAGGGAAATACAGGTGGTTGCAGCTTTCTGTTCACAATAGGCATGATCGGTTAAAATTTCGTCCAGTTGAATTTCGGCAAGATTTACCCAGCGTGGATCGGTAGGCAACTTCAGGCCAAGGATGTTTTTAACATCAGTATTACCGGTTTCTTTCATGTGCCAAATTTAAATAATAACAAACTTAAAATCCCAACCCTGCAAATTTCACCAATTATTGAACTTGTTTAAATGCGTATGCATTATTTTTACAGCCTCAACTGCTGTTATGAAAATAGTCTCGTTTATACTATCCGCATTTATTAGCATTGCCCTGGTTCATATACTCAATACCAAAACACTATTGCCTGCGCCATTGGGGAAATTACTGGCCCCGCAATCGGGGGTATGGCAAAATGCGGAAAATGAAAAAGAACCCTTTTCAGCCGATTTACAGTTTCCCAATCTTAATGGCAACACTACGGTATATTTTGATGACCGTCTTGTTCCCCATGTTTTTTCGGATAATGAAACGGATGCCATTTTTGTACAAGGTTATCTCCATGCCCGTTTCAGGCTTTGGCAGATGGATTTGCAAACCCTGAGTGCAGCAGGTGAAGTAAGCCAGGTAGTAGGAGATGTAGCGCTTAACCACGACAGGGAGTTTCGCAGGTTGGGAATGGTTTTTGCCGCAGAAAATTCACTCAAAGAAATGGAGGCCGATGCCGAAACTAAAAAATTATGCGATGCTTATACCGCCGGTGTAAATGCCTATATTAATTCGCTTACCGAAAGCACCCTGCCCCTGGAATATAAGCTCATGGGCTATAAACCTACCTTATGGAGCAATTTAAGAACGGCTTTGTTTCTTAAATACATGAGTTATGACCTTTCTTCCAATGAAAAAGATTTTGAACTGGCTGCGGCGCATCAATATTTTGACAGCACCGATTTTAATTTACTCTATCCCGTAAAACAGGATTCGGCCGACCCCATTATACCTGTTGGAACGGTTTTCCCGGCACCTTCCATTAAAACCATACCACCTCCTAAAGTAGATTCGGCCTATTTGCACGGAGAAGTTACGGCAATGGAATACGAAAAACCATTTGAAGAAAACGGCAGTAATAACTGGGCAGTAAGCGGGAGCAAAACCCAAAGCGGGTACCCCATTTTATGCAACGATCCGCATCTTGGCTTAAACCTTCCTTCTCTCTGGTATGAAATGCAAATTAATACACCGGCTTACAATGCTTATGGAGCCACATTTCCTGGTGCGCCTTCCATCATAATTGGTTTTAACGACAGTTGTGCTTTTGGCTTTACCAATGGCGGCCGGGATGTAAGGGATTATTATGAAATAGAGTTTAAAGACAGCAGCCGTAAAGAATATTGGTTCAATAATGAATGGAAAACAACAACTTTTCGTATTGAAAAAATTAAAATAAACGGCAAGCCTGATTTTTATGATACGGTTGCCTATACCATTTTTGGCCCGGTAATGTATGATCGGTCTTTTGGAGGTAAAAGGCATACCAGCAGCAAAAACTATGCGGTACGCTGGAAAGCCCATGATGCCAGCAATGAACTGAAATTATTTTATTACCTCAATAAAGCACATAATTATACCGATTATGTGAACGCCAGTACTTATTTACACACCCCGGGGCAAAACATAGTATTTGCCAGTAAAAACGGGGATATTGCATTACGCACCCAGGGTGAATGGCCCGCTAAATGGCCCGGCCAGGGCGATTTTCCCATGCCCGGAACCGATAGCAGTTATATGTGGCAGGGTATGATTCCACAAAGCGAAGTGCCCTTTCAATTCAATCCCGAACGGGGCTTTGTAAGCAGCGCCAATCAACGGCCGGTACCGCCGGATTACCCGTATTACCTGGGTAGAGAGTATCCTTCATCAAGAGGAGTAATGGTAAACCGATTGTTAAATGCAAAAAGCCAAATTACCCCAAAAGATATGATGGCCATGCAAAACAATAACTACAATGTATTTGCCGAAATGCTCTTACCGGTTATTTTTAAAAATATGGACGTAAGCCTGCTTTCCGGTAATGAACAAACTTTTTACAACTATTTACAAAAATGGGATAGAAACAATGAAGCCAATTCCATTGGCGCTACCGTTTTTGCCCTTACATTATCCAAATTAAAAGATACCCTTTATAATGATGAACTATCCAAAGCTCCGGAAGGCGCTTTAAAACCTTTTGAAAGTACTTTAATGGAAGCCCTGCTACGGGACTCTGCATATAAATTCATAGACAATATTAATACCCCGGAAAAAGAAAATATCCATAACATTATTACCAGGGCCTTTAAAGGCGCCTGTATTATTTTAACGGATTTAAAAACCAAAAATAAACTGGAGTGGGCTTCCTTCAAAGACACCCATATTGATCACCTTACTAAATTACCTGCTTTTAGCCGTTTACATTTACCTATTGGCGGCGGTGAACATATTATAAATGCAACCAAGGCCGTTCATGGCCCCAGTTGGCGTATGGTGGTGAGCCTTACCCCGCAAACCGAAGCCTATGGTATTTATCCCGGGGGGCAAAACGGCAACCCCGGAAGTAAATTTTACGATAATGGGATTGACAAATGGGTAAAAGGAGAATATTTTACCCTTTGGGTAATGAAGAAAAATGAGGATAAGGACAATCGCATAAATGGAAAATGGGTTTTTAAAAGAGGATAACTTTTCTCCATTGCACGTTACAAGATCAAGAGATAAAAATATAAAAAGATGAAATTTATTGTTGCATTAATTTTAAGCGCATTATTAAGTTATGCTGCCTGCCTTTTTTTGCCCTGGTGGAGCATTGCCATTGCGGCTTTTATCGTTGCATTTTTTGTTGCACAAAAGCCGGGCCGGGCTTTTATTTCAGCCTTTATGGGGTTATTTATACTCTGGGGTTTGATGAGCTATTTCATCAGCAGCCATAATGGACATATCCTGGCTAATAAAATTTCGATGCTGATCCTTAAGTCAAACAGGCCCATGGGATTAATTATTCTTACTGCATTTATTGGGGGACTGGTAGCCGCAGTGGCTGCTTTAAGCGGATCGTTATTGAGGAAGATATTTATAAAGTAATCATCTTAATCCCATTTTCTTGCCAGGGCTTCATCCTTTGCCAGTTGAACTTTTAATTCATCCAAGCCATTAAATTTTTGTTCGGGGCGAAGCCATTTTATGAGCGTAATGCGGATGGTTTTATGGTATATATCCTCATCAAAATCAAAAATATGCACTTCTATTACTCGTTTTGTACCCCCAACGGTAGGGCGCATGCCAATATTCATCATACCCTTTAACGTACGCTTATCCAGCTTAATTTCCACTACATATACCCCATTACCGGGCACCAGTTTATGATGATCTTCAAGCTCAATATTTGCCGTAGGATAGCCAATGGTACGGCCCAGCTTATTTCCTTCTATAACCTTACCTCTAAATGAATACCTGTAACCCAGGTACTCTGCTGCCGTATCAATATCCCCATCGAGCAGGGCATCTCTAATTTTGGTGGAACTGATCACCACGTTCTGAATTAGTTTTTCTGGAATTTCCTTTACCCGGAAATTGGCTTCGGCGGCTTTTTGCTCCAGCAAATGAAAATCGCCGGCCCGGCCCTTGCCAAACCGATGGTCGTAACCAATAACAATAGTGTGGGGATGAAATTGATCCACCAGGAAATGTTGAATATATTCTTCCGGCGATTGAGATGAAAATTTTTCATCAAAAGGCACCACAACAATATGTTGAATTCCATATTGCTCCAGCAGCACATATTTTTCCTGCTGGGTGCATAACATAAACACGGTATTTTTTCCTGACTTAACCACCTGCTTGGGATGGGGATAAAACGTAATGAGCACAGGAGTACCCTTACATTCTTTTGCAGTCGCAATTAAATGGTCAAGGATTTTTTTATGCCCAAGATGTACACCATCAAAAGTACCAATGGTTAAAACAGCATTCTTAAATTCCGGTAATTGATCAACGTTAGTATAAACCTGCATATAATGAAAGCAAAATTAAATCATAATTACTGAAGCAAGGCCTTAATCCTGTTGGATTTTATGAGAAAACAAATTTTTTTCTGCCGGGCTACCGTAATTCTTTAAAGAATACGGTAACCAAAGCATCATAATGACTTTTAAATTTTTACTTTTGCTTTTCCATCTATTTATTCTATTCCATGAGCTTGTACAACAAAAGAGGAGTATCTGCACAAAAAGAAGATGTGCATGAAGCGGTAAAAAAGCTTGACCAGGGATTATATCCTTTTGCTTTTTGCAAAATTTATGCAGACAGCCTGGCAGGTGACAGCAATTTTGTTAACGTAATGCATGCCGATGGCGCCGGCACCAAAAGCATTCTTGCTTATTTATATTGGAAAGAAACCGGCGATATTTCGGTATGGAAAGGCATAGCGCAAGATGCCGTGGTTATGAACTTAGATGATTTGCTCTGTGTGGGCATCTATGATCAAATTGTTTTTAACAGTACCATTGACCGGAATAAACATCTAATTACAGGTGAAGTACTGCAACAAATCATTAATGGCACACAGGACGTGTTTGATTTGCTTAAACCTTATGGTATAAACATACACTACCTGGGTGGCGAAACCGCAGATGTGGGCGATGTAGTGAGAACCATTGCCGTTAATGGCACCATGACGAGCCGCTGGCCAAAAAATAAAATTATTTCCAACGAAAAAATAAAAGATGGTGATGTAATTGTGGGCCTGGCAAGTTTTGGCAAAGCAAATTATGAAACCCGCTACAACAGCGGCATTGGAAGCAATGGATTAACCAGCGCCCGGCATGATGTATTAAATAAAAAATATGCTTCCATAAAAGAAAGTTTTGATGATAACCTCGCCGAAGAAGTGGTTTATACCGGCAAACATGAATTAACCGAAAAATACGGAGACAGCACTATAGGGCAAATGCTTTTAAGCCCCACCCGTACTTATGCGCCGGTAATAAAAACCTTATTGCAAAACCATTTTGATAAAATACACGGCCTCATTCATTGCAGCGGCGGCGGGCAAACCAAATGCCTTAAATATTTACCTTCTTCTTACCGGGTTATTAAAGACAACCTTTTTGAACCTCCACCCATATTTTCGTTAATACAACTGAATAGTGGAGCCCCTTCAAAAGAAATGTACGAAGTGTTCAATATGGGTTGCCGCCTTGAAGTGTATTGCCATCAAAACGATGCCCAAACCATTATTGATTTGGCCGGCTCGTTTGGTATTGATGCCCAAATCATCGGAAGGGTAGAAGCATCCGGCAAAAAGCAGTTGGTGATTAAAACAAAAGAGGAAGAAATCATTTATTGATACTTTAAGCATACCCCCGGTCAACCCCCAATTTTATTAATCCAGTTTGTGTGGAATAGAGGGTCTTACTTCAATTTTGCTGGGCAAACTACGCTCTGGAATTTTAAGTACATCCACTACCAGTTCGCCAATATCTTCGGGTTGAATTTTCCAGGCATCTTCTGCTGTAGGCGTATGGTTATTGAAGTAGGTGGCCACTGAGCCCGGCATAATGGTGGTTGTTTTAATTCCATATTTACGCAAATCCAGCATCATGGCTTGTGTAAAACCAACCAGGCCAAATTTACTGGCATTGTAACCCGAACCATTTTCAAAAAAATTTGTTCCGGCCAGGCTGGAAATGGTGATCACATAACCCCGGCATTTTTTTAATTCAATTAAAGCGGCTTTTACCGTGTTAAAAACCCCGGTAAGATTGGTATCAATCATCTCGTGCCATTGTGCTTCTGTTAATTGTTCAAAAGGTAAAAAATATCCCACCCCGGCATTTGCCACCACTACATCTATCTGCCCAAATTTGGCAACCGTTTTTGCAATCGCATTCACTTCATCCTGCATACTGCTTACATTGGATTGAATGGCCAAAATTCTTGAGGCATCCTTGGTTAAGGATGATGCAGCTTTTTCAACGGAGCTAAGGTTTCTCCCGGTAATGGCCACATTCATGCCATGCTCCAGCAATACTTTTGCAATTCCATATCCAACACCCTTGCTTCCCCCGGTGATATAGGCGGTTTTATTTTGTAAATGAGTCATAGTTTTTTTTGTGCAAGTTAAACCAGTTCCATTAGATTGAAACCTGTGGTAAAAAAAAGAGGACAAAATAATTTGTCCTCTTTACATTAATTAAATCAATATCTCTTAGGCCTCTGGCGTTAAATACTGTGCGTATGCATAGCCTTCTTCTCCATCGTCGGTACGTACCAGCCACCATTGTTCGCTGGCCTGGCTGATGAGCGTAATAATTTCGCCATGTGCCGCTTTGCCTACAATGGGTTGATCGGTTCCCGGGCCTTTCCTGATGTTGAGGTTAGACTTTTCCGTTGTAACTTTTACTTTGGTAACACTGGCATCTACAGATACTTTTACGTCCAACACCAAATCACCGGAAAGATAATTCGGGTCAATGCTATCATAAATTTTCCAAAGCTGGTCTTTTACCGCACCATTGGGTGCCGTTCCATCTACATAAAGTACGCCATCCTGGTCACGCACTTGCAAATTGGTTACTCCGGCTGCTGCTGCAGCATCGGTTAATGATCTATATTTTTCCTGAACTGTCATTTTTTAATATTTATAAAAGGTTAAACAAAAATTATTTGATAGTAAGGCCGGTGCCATCTACTTTTTTGGGGCTAAGCGCATCAATTGCTTTTCTCAGCATGGTCCATTTATCCTTAGAAATGGTACCGGCAACTTTTACCACACCATCTTCAACAGTTGCAGTAATACCGGGAATATCTTTAATGGCATCTTTTACACCTTGAGTTAAAGGATCATCCTGGGTAATTACAACCGGCGCAGGAGGTGGAGGGGGAACGGTGGTATTGTTTACAAAAGATTTTACCCCTTTTATCGCTTTTACCGCAGTTTCAATTGCTGTTTTTGTTGCATCGTCCTTTACTTCGCCGCTAATGGTGGCAACCCCATCTGCAACCGCTACTGTTGCTTTGGCAAAATCAGGGTTTGCTGTAAGGGCCTTTTCAATCGCAGCCTGAATGTCAGAATCTTTGGGTTTGCAGCTTACAAAGCTTACCGTAGTTGCAATAACCAACGCAAATAATACTTTTGAAAGTTTCATGTTGTTGTGTTTTTTAAATTAAAAAAAGAGATTGATATTTTATTTTTAGGTAAACCGGATTATTTACAAATGATGTTAATATGGTTATCTTAAAAATGTAACCCGTCAATAATAAAAATATTTTTATAAAGATAATGTTCTGCCTCCATCCACCGGTAAATTAATGCCGTTAATATAACCTGCCGCCGGGCTACAGAGAAAAGCAACAACTGCGCCAAACTCTTCCGGTATCCCCATTCTCCCTGCAGGTATCTCATTAATTAAATGAGCTAATATTTCAGCTTCGGGCTTGCCGGTATCTGCAGCCTTCTTCTTTATCACATAATCTGCCCTTACGGTTTGGGTAAAACCGGGTAACACATTATTTACCGTAATACCATATTTGCCTAACTCACCCGCCAAAGTTTTGCTCCAGTTGGCCACTGCCGCTCTTATGGTATTACTTACCCCAAGGCCGGGAATGGGTTGCTTTACAGAAGTGGAAATAATATTTACAATTCTACCATAATTTGCCGCCTTCATGCCCGGTACCAGCGCCTGCACTAAAATTTGGTTACATAATAGATGGGCCTGAAATGCCTGCAAAAATTCCTCTTCTTTTGCTTCTAGGATTACGCCGCCTGCCGGCCCACCGGTATTGTTCACTAAAAGATGTACGGTTTGCTTTTTCGTTAAAAATTGCGTGATGGCTTCCCTAACATTAGTTACACTGGAAAAATCAGCAACAAGATAATCGTGTTGCTGGCCTTTTGAAGTATCCAGGCTATTTTTGGCTGTATCGAGCTTTTCCTCATTCCGGGCCATTAAGATCACATTAGCGCCCAATAATGCAATTTCAACAGCGCTGGCATATCCAAGACCCTGCGTACTGCCGCAAACTATGGCTGTTTTTCCCTTTAAGTCTAAATTCATCCGCTGTTTATTTAATGGCGCTAAGTTAACCAATATCCTGCCTTAAAAACTACAGGAAAAAGACGTAAATGAATTTAGAATCGTTTCCGCCATCAAAAAACTTTAACTAAGATTCCCCGTATTTCTATCAAAAGGAGTATAGTTATTTAAATCAAAGCTTAATAACAAATTAATCACACCTGTGGGAAAGTAGCTTTTACTAAACTTAGTAGCATTTTTTATATTGCAGTTTCCCAAGCCCTTAAAAAGGGTTAAATTTTAATTATGGCAAAAGACGAAAAAAATTTATTTGATTATACCGAAGAAAATATCCGGAGCCTCGACTGGAAAGAACATATTCGTTTACGCCCCGGCATGTACATTGGAAAACTGGGAGACGGCAGCAGCCCGGATGATGGCGTATATGTACTTCTAAAAGAAGTGATTGACAACTGTATTGATGAACATACTATGGGTTATGGCAAACAAATTGATGTGTCCATTGAAAGTAAATCCATTACCGTTAGGGATTACGGTAGAGGAATACCCCTGGGTAAAGTGGTGGATGTGGTGAGTAAAATGAATACCGGCGCCAAGTATGATAGCAAAGCTTTTCAAAAAAGCGTAGGGCTGAATGGTGTGGGTACAAAAGCCGTAAATGCATTAAGCACAATATTTAAAGTAACTGCATTTAGAGAAGGAAAAGAAAAAACGGCGGAATTCAGCAGGGGAGAATTACTCAAAGAACACAAAGAAACCAAAACAACGGAAAGCAACGGTACCTTAGTGCATTTTACACCGGACGAATCCATCTTTAAGAATTATCATTTTGTTCAGGAGTATTTAGACAACCAGTTTTGGAACTATTGTTACCTGAATGCAGGTTTGATCATGAACCTGAATGGAAAAAAATACGTAAGTAAAAACGGCTTGCTGGATTTATTACAACGCAAAACCAATGAAGATGAATTGCGTTACCCGATCATTCATTTAAAAGGCAACGATATTGAAGTGGCGCTAAGCCATGAGAACACTTATGGCGAAGAATATTACAGTTTTGTAAACGGGCAGTTTACCACACAGGGTGGTACCCACCTGGCTGCTTTCAGGGAAGGATACACCAAAACCATCAGGGAGTTTTTCAAAAAAGATTATGATGCCGCCGATATTAGGGGCAGCATTTGCGCTGCCATTGCGGTAAGGGTGCAGGAACCGGTATTTGAAAGCCAAACCAAAACCAAACTGGGTTCCCTCAATGTGAGTGAAGGCGGCGAAAGCATGAAAAATTTTGTGGGAAATTTTTTATTAAAAGAACTGGATAATTACCTCCATAAAAACCCGGCAACCGCCGAAGCGCTCAAAAAAAGAATTGAACAAAACGAACGGGAACGAAAAGAACTGGCCGGAATAAAAAAACTGGCAAACGAACGGGCAAAAAAAGCAAACCTGCACAACAAAAAACTGAGGGATTGTAAATACCACTATAACGAAGAAGCCACCGGGAAAGACAAAGAAGCCATCCTGGAAAAACAAAGGGAGTCCACCATTTTTATTACCGAAGGCGATAGCGCCAGCGGCTCTATAACAAAAGCGAGGGATGTAAACACACAGGCCGTATTTAGTTTAAGGGGCAAACCCCTGAACAGTTTTGGCCTCACTAAAAAAGTGGTGTATGAAAATGAAGAATTTAATTTACTGCAGCATGCCCTTAATATTGAAGAGGGTTATGAAGGCCTGCGCTATAATAATATTGTAATTGCCACCGATGCCGATGTGGATGGCATGCACATCAGGCTGCTCACCATGACCTTTTTTCTGCAGTTTTTCCCCGACCTGGTTAAAAACGGGCATATTTATATTTTAGAAACGCCGCTGTTTAGGGTAAGAAATAAACAGGAAACCATTTACTGTTACAGCGAAACAGAAAAAAACACTGCCATCAAAAAACTGGGAGCAAAGCCCGAAATAACCCGCTTTAAAGGCCTTGGAGAAATAAGCCCCGATGAATTTGCATCATTTATTGGGCCTGAAATGCGTAAAGCCCCGGTTATAATGGAACAAGGCGACCATATACAGCAGTTACTGGAATACTATATGGGAAAAAACACCCCGCAGCGACAGGAGTTTATCATTCAAAACCTGAAAGTAGAAATTGATTTGGCAGAAGAACAGGCGGTGGTATAGCTAAAAATGAAAACTTCCACAGGAATTGCATTATGCTAATAGGCTGTGGAAGTTTTCCGGTAAGAAATAACACTTTTGGTTTTTTCAGGACGATTATCTTCTGATGGGGCTCATATATAATCTAAATGCGTTATCCTGGTTTCAGTGTTTTAGGTTTTTGCCATCATCGCTCAGTTATCATAACCGGCATAGGCTGCATGGATATTGGTTTTGGTTCTTCTAACCGGTTTCCCGGCTTTGGATTTAGGATGGTTTTTTAAGAGAACCGCTCTTGTTTTTACGAGATCGTTGGATTTGGTTTTTGCCATCATCGCACGGCTATTATAACCGGCATAGGCGTCATTTGATATTGGTTGGTTTTTAAAGGATATCAATAAGACATTAAAACGAACAAACTATATAAAAGAACTTTTTTAATTTAAAATAGAAGTTGACTGATATTGAATTTTATGGCTTTTCGCTTATTGGATATTGGTAAGCATTTTGGCTTTATTCAGGAACTTTGGATAATGATTGATATTTAATCGCTATCAATCAACTTCTGGTACAAAGATGCGGCAGCACACTATGGAAAACAAGAGTGGTATTGCCCATTTTTAACATTTCAGATATTACAGTGCAAATCGTAATTAAACGGATTGCCCGGTAGGGTTGATACGCTTCATAATTTCGTAAAAGCCCTATCGTAGTATTACGAGTATTTTATGGAAAGGGTTTAAGTACAAGCAATTAAAAATATTAAACCGCTAAAGCGGTTTTTCATAACCTACATCCACTAAAAGGTTTTTGCCATCAGCAGCCATTGTTGCCAGTTCATCGCAGCGGTTGTTATAAGGATTATCGGCATGGCCTTTAACCCATTTAATGGTAATTGAAAATTGTTTTGAAAGGGTATGGTATTTCATCCAAAGATCTTTATTCTTTTTTCCTCCTTTAAAATCGGTTTTTATCCAGTTATTTAACCAGCCTTCATTTATAGCTTTTACCACATACTGGCTATCGCTATAGATGATTAAAGGATGATGATTTTTTTTTAACGCTTCAAGGCCTTTTATTACCGCCATTAATTCCATCCGGTTATTGGTGGTAAGCCGGTAACCGGCAGCTATTTCTTTGGTATGCCCGCCAAACATGAGCACCACGCCAAACCCGCCAGGGCCGGGGTTTCCCCTGGAAGAACCGTCGGTGTAAATTGTAATGGGAGCCATCAATAAATAAAATGATTGTTTGCGGTTTTTGCGGCTATACTCTTTTAAACCTGGATAACACCGGTTTTGAAATCGGCAATATCCGCATTATGATCTGCAGCATTTATGGCTTCCGAAATCATCATCCTGGTTTGGGAAGGGTCTATTATAGCATCAACCCAAAGCCTTGCCGCTGCATAAAAAGGCGTGGTTTGATTTTCGTACTTTTCGGTGATTTTTTTAAGAATTTCATTTTCTTTTTCTGCAGATACGGCCTCACCCTTGGCCTTCATACCTGCAACCTGGATTTGTAACATGGTTTTTGCGGCCTGCTCGCCTCCCATTACGGCAATTTTTGCCGAAGGCCATGCAAATATAAACCTGGGGTCATAAGCCTTGCCGCACATGGCGTAGTTACCGGCGCCATAGGAGTTACCGGTGATGATGGTTATTTTGGGTACAACCGAATTTGCCACAGCATTCACCATTTTAGCGCCGTCTTTTATAATCCCTGCATGTTCGCTACGGCTACCTACCATAAAACCGGTTACATCCTGTAAAAACACTAATGGAATTTTCTTTTGGTTGCAGTTCATAATAAACCGTGCCGATTTGTCGGCGCTGTCGTTATAAATAACGCCACCCAATTGCATTTCTCCCTTTTTACTTTTCACTACAAGCCGCTGGTTGGCCACAATACCCACTGCCCAGCCATCAATACGGGCATAGCCGCAAACGATGGTTTTTCCATAATCCTGTTTAAATTCATCAAAACTATTTTGATCTACAATGCAATTAATGATATCCATTACATTGTAGGGCTTAGTATTGCCCGGCGACATTACTTTAAATATTTCTGATGCATCTACGGAAGGTTCCTGTTTTTCAATCCTGCTAAAACCGGCTTTGGGAAAATGCCCCAACTTACTCACCAGCCTTTTCACCTCATCCAGGCATTCTTCCTCTGTTTTAAATTTATAATCTGCAATACCCGAAATTTCGGTATGTGTTGCAGCGCCTCCTAAAGTTTCTGCATCAACATCTTCACCAATGGCGGCTTTTACCAAATAAGGGCCGGCAAGAAAAATAGACCCGTTGCCTTCCACCATCAAGGTTTCATCACTCATTATGGGCAGATAGGCTCCGCCGGCAACACAGGCGCCGGTTACTGCTGCAATTTGCGTAATACCCATAGCGCTCATTTTAGCATTGTTTCTAAAAATTCTGCCAAAATGCTCTTTGTCGGGAAAAATTTGATCCTGCATGGGTAAAAAAACACCAGCGCTATCTACTATATAAATAACCGGCAGCTTGTTTTCCATGGCTATTTCCTGCATCCTCAGATTTTTTTTACCGGTTATAGGAAACCAGGCGCCTGCTTTTACCGTTTGATCGTTGGCCACCACTATACATTGCCTGCCGCTTATATAGCCTATGCCACTAACTGTTCCTCCGGCAGGGCACCCGCCATATTCTTCATACATATTATACCCGGCAAATGCCCCTAGCTCAATAAAGGGTTTATCGTTATCGCATAAATAGGCAATGCGTTGCCTTGCCGTTAATTTGTTCTTTTCTTTTTGTTTTGCCACCGCTTTTAAACCGCCACCTTCAAAAATTTTATCCAGCTTTTGCTGTACATCACTCCAGGCCAGTTTCAGGGCATCTTCATTCTTGTTTTTTTCCAAATTATTCATATGTAAAATGCAATGGCGGCAAGTTAGCACAATTGAGAGGGAGAAACAAGTTTGTAAAAGTAAAATCGCTATGTGAATTATTTATAATCACAAAAAAGCCCCGCAATGCTGCGAAGGCTTTATTTCTCCTGCTTTACCAAAGAGGATTTAGCTATTTTCCGGGTAATTAAATTTCCTGAAAATGGATTTTACCCTTGAATCTACATCCTTTGAGGTGATATGGGAGGCGTTGATTTCTCCTTTTGCCCATCCCTGCCAAATCAATTTATTGGTTTTAGCATCTACCATATTTATGGACAGTTCGCCGGTTTTAAAGGGTACATTTTGAGTACGGTAACCGATTAATGCCCCGGGATACCAAATACTGTAAATTCTTCTGCGGCCAAAAATATACTGAGTATGCGGATACCGGTAAACCGGTTCAGATTCTCTTTTGGAAGACCGGTCCACGGCAATGGTATAGTCGAGCCATACATCAGGTGAAGTAGTGGCTTCCTGCCATCCTTTTTTTATGAGCTCCCGGCTTACCGAATTTTTAATATGGTTATCGATGATATCATTATCCGACCGGTCAGGCTTTTGTACAACTTCCGGAGCAACCCATGCAAAAGTTTTATATGCTGTAAAATTAACAGTGGGGGCTTTTTCAGTATGACTGGATATGGAGCAACCTGAAAGAAAAATTCCCATAATAATCATGTGGATAAGCCTCCTGATTAAATTGTTTTTCATTTTTCTTCATTTTTAATGTTTTCATTTTCTTTGTAAAACAGAAAGTACCGGGCATTCATTACTCTATAGTTTGATTAAGGCTTTTTGCATTAGAGCCTTATTCTCCATTTCGTTAAGCGTTTTAGCAGTATAATAGATTTGCAAAAGCGGTTGACTGGCCACACGGCTCAGCATTATTTCTATAATACTTCGGTTGGTAACCCATTCTGCCCGCAAAGAAAGATTGCCATTGGCAATGGCCTGGCCCACACTTTCACTTGACCCTGCACCGGGTTTGCTGCTCCAGTTTTGCTGGTCTAAACCGGGGTTACCATATTTTTGAGTGAGTAAAGCTTTGAAAGAATTATAATCCTGCACATAGAGTTGCATGTTCATGTATTTTTTGGTAAAGCGGTAATTTCCACTCACCAGTTTATCGTTTTCATTAAACGCATACATTACATCGCAATCAAAACCACCCAATTGATCTTTATATTGCAGCATATCGTCATTATCTTTTAAAATATATTGGGCCGATTCGCCGGAGAGTACTTTTTGAAAACTATCGCCCCAGTTAAAGTTTCTAAAATCCGGTTTTGCCTGTGCCACAGCATTTTGAATAAAACCCAAACAAATAAGTGCAATTATCTTGATGTGTTTCATGATCTTTAAATTTTCCATAAAAGTATTGCACCTAACAGGGTAAAATAGGTTTCAATCGTTGAAAGGGCCATTTGCATACGCAGATGGGCATTTTGGATTTGTTGTTTTTGCTGCATTTTTTATATACCCGGCAAAAAAAATCCCTGCCATTTTTTAGCAGGGATTTTGTGGATGGAGGTAAACACTAACTCGGTTGTTTGTTTTCCTTAAATCTTTTATCAGGGCTACCGTTTTTCTTCATGTGATGTACTTTGGCCATTCTTTTGTTTGCTTTGTAACGCCTGTCGGGTGTGCCATCTTTTTTAAGCGGCTTTGCCGTATTTTTTACAATGGCTTTACTGGCGGCCTGCTTGGCAGGGGCTGAGGTAGAAGCTGTAACGGTTTTGTTTACTACAGGGGTTTTTGCCTGGGGCGCCCTTGTGGATGTAGCTTTTGTAGTGACCTGCATTTTTGCCGGCTGGGCTTTTTTTGCGGGTGCGTTGGTTTGAGCAAAACCGGCTGCACTTAAACCCATAAGTGCAATGACTGCTAAGATTACTTTTTTCATTGTTCTGTTTTTGATTGATTAAAATGTATGTTTAGTTATTGATTGACGAAACGGTATTATAATAAAGGGGAAGCCTAAGTTTAATTTCAAAATTCTCCACCAGGGCATCATAGAGATAAATACTCAGCATCCAGGGTACGGCATTAAGTGGCTTTTGGGTATAATCAGCATCGAGGATGATTAACCCGTTGCAGGAACAAAGCATATTACCATCGTTAATTTTACCTTCAAAGGGGAATAAAAGGCCGTTGCAACCCTGCTCTTCGAGGTCAATTTCTATTGAGGAATCCAGGAATGCCTCTATCTTAACCCTTTCCCTGTAAGCCCAAATGTTGTTTTGCAGCATCTGAAGGTTAGTAGAAGCAATAAACAGCCAGTCGGCATCAATATACAGTTCACCGTTAGTAAAATCAATGCCTAAATTTAAAAGAGGCAGATGGGCGGCAACCTGCCTGCCACAACTTTTTTGTTTTTCAGTAAAAGCAACCGAAGTGGCCGGTATCGTATATTTAAATTGCTGTAGAAAGGTCTGATGTTTCATTTTTCCTTTTGTAGTGTAAACCTACTACCGGAAAAAACGGAATAAAATGCGTAATAGACGGGTGGGCAATAACGATCGGTGAAAAAGGCACTTAACGGATTAGGCTATACGAATCAAACTCATAATAAAAATTTGAATAGTCAACACAGCCCAACTTAACTGTATATTTCATACGAAGCTTTGATAAAAGTGCCTGGCTTCCTGAAGCGCCTTATTACAAAGGGTTTGAAGCCGATGAACCGTTGCCTTGAATAACTCTTCAGAATATTCATCATGCTCCAGCACATCCAGCAGGGGATTTAGCTTTTCGTTTAGGCTAAAAATGGATAGGGTGGTTTTCATATTGTGTGCCTGGCGCCTTAATTCCTTTATTTTCTTTTGCTCCAAAGAATGTTGCATTTCTGCTAATGCAACTGGCATAACTTCTACAAACTGGCCGGTTACTTCTTTTTCAAAAGCCTTATTGCCTTGGCCAACCTCTTCCAGGTAATGGAGGTTAATCATTTCATAAACAAATTCGGGCTGCCCATGCGTTTCTTTTTCTAAAGTGAGTGTTGGTGAATTTTGATGAGCATATTGCTGTATCAGTTGATACAGTTGAGCCTCATGGATTGGCTTTGAAATATAATCATCCATTCCAAAACTTTTGCATTTTTCTTTTTCGCCCGCCATGGCATGGGCCGTCATGGCTATTATGGGAATGTTTAATTGCAGCCTGTTGCGGATGTATTGCGTTGCCGTGTATCCATCCATTTCAGGCATTTGAATATCCATTAAAATAAGCTGGTAATTATTTTTTTCCAAAAAATCAATAGCTTCTTTACCGTTTTGAACCATATCGAAATTTATGTTCCATTCTTCAAATAAATGTTTTAGTAAAAGCCGGTTTAGTTCATTGTCTTCAGCTACCAATATGCGGTTTTGTTCTACACTTTGTTTCAGAAGGGGAATAGAAGTGTTTGCTTTTATCCCATTTTCATTTAACTCATTGGAAACCTCATAAGGGATCCTAATGATAAAGGAGCTTCCTTTTCCTGATTCGCTTTCCACCTTAATAGTACCGTTTTGAAGGTTTACAAGTTCTTTAACAATGGATAAACCCAGGCCGGTACCTCCATACTGCCGGGTAATGGAATCATCGGCCTGCTGAAACCGGTCAAAAATTTGTGATTGCAAATTTTTATCAATTCCCATCCCGGTATCGGAAACCACAATTCCCAATTGTAAGTGTTGATTAGCCATCCCCTTATTTTCAAATTCCATTACTACAGAACCCCGTTTGGTAAACTTTACGCCATTAGCTACAAGGTTCATTAAAATTTGTGTAAGTCTTAAGGCATCTCCAACCAAAACTTCCGGAATACGTTCATCCAGCTTTGTTTTAAGGGTAATTTCTTTTTCCGCTGCTTTACTACTAAACATTTCCTGCACATCCTGCACAATTTTTCGCACCCGGAAAGGCGCTTTTTCGATCCGCATCATACCGGATTCTATTTTTGAAAGATCAAGGATATCGTTAATGATGGATAACAGGTTTTTGCCGGACTGTGTAATATGCTGTACATATTCTCCGGATTTTCCATCCAACTGTTTTTTCTCCAACAGGCCGGTAAACCCTAAAATAGCGTTTAAGGGGGTACGAATTTCGTGGCTCATATTGGAAAGAAAATTTTCTTTTACCTTAACTGCCGCATTCGCTTTTTTTTCTGATTGATTTAAGCGGTCAATTAGTTTTTCCTGCTCTTTAATTTTAAAGGCAATATAGGTAAAGGTAAAAAGCGCTGCAATAATGGCCATTATGGCAATAATTCTCCCCAGGGTTTTGGCTTGTAAAGCATTAAAATCAGCCTCTTTCATTGAGGCCAGTACGGCACTGCGATGCAAGGCATCTATTTGGCTGCATACCCATCTTATGGAATCGGTAATCTGTTTATCCTTATTGGATCTCAACATATTCTCGGCAAATGATTTTCCGCTTAGTCTAAAACTATCGAGGATGTCGGTATCGGTATTAATTTTACGGTTCACCAACTGCTGCAGGCTATTTAATTGTGGCAAAATTAAAACACTGCCCGGCATATGGTTTAAACTATCCAAAATGCCATTGAGGCTGTTGATTTCTTTGTCAATATGGCCTGTATTAATTTCTGCTCCTCTTATCACCGTACCTTTTACCTTACTTTCCATGGCCAGCACCTCTGTTTGCAAATTTCTCAGGCTGTTATTAATTTCAAACCCATTCATCATTTCTTCGTTACCGTCAAGCAGGCGATTGATACTTCTATTGGAATTAAACTGGAGAAATACAATGAGTAAAACAACTATAATAAAAATAACCGGTATAATATATTTGAAATATCGGCTCATCAATAATTAATACTGCAATTTACGGCAATCATTGTTAACCGTTTGGATGGCGCTTATCTGATTTAATAATACGCATAAAAAATGCAGAAAGAAATATGATATCCGCAATAATAAAAATAATGGGTACTGTAAGCTGCCGGGCAATGGCATGATGATCCATGGTATCTAAAAGCCAATAGAATAAGATTACCAATAGTATGGTTCCGGCTATTAACTCTATAATTTGCATTGTTTTCATTACAGCATTATTGAGTTGAATATTCAACACAACTATATTATTTACGGAAACAAATCTAATGTTAAGCCCGGGCAAGGGGCATAATGAATAGACGGTTAAGTAAAATCTATCGCTAAAAATAAATTTATTACCGTTGGACTATAAAATATTTAACTTTTGATTTAAGGCCGATCGGTAAGCATCGGCCACAGGTACAGGTTTACCATTAACTACCAGGGCGCCATCCTGAAGGGTATCTACTTTTGAAATATTTACAATGTAAGAGCGGTGTACCCGGATAAATTTAGCAGGGGAGAGGCGGCTTTCCACCGCTTTTAAAGTACAATGAATGGCAAAAAATTTAGGGCCCGTGTGTAGTTTTACATAATCACCCATTGCTTCAACATATAAAATATCATCTACTTTTAAACGGCGTACAATATTGGAGTCTCGAATAAACATAAACTCTTCTTCATTTATGCTTACTTTTTCTTTTTTGCTTTCTAAAACTTCTTTTACCCGGTTAATGGCCTGCAGAAACCTCGCTAAGCTTACGGGTTTCACCAGGTAATCAGCCACATTCAATTCATAAGCTTCGGCAGCATAACCGGTTTTAGAGGTTGTAAAAACAATCAGCGGGCTATTGCTACCCAGGGATTTGGTAAGTTCAAGTCCGTTCATTCCGGGCATTTCGATATCGAGCAACAGTAAGTCAACCGGGTTTTCCCGCAAAAAGTTAAAAGCTTCCAAAGCCGATGCACACTCACCACAAACGGTTAAATCCTTTACCTGGCTTGCCATTTGCCGTAGCGTAGTTCGGGCTATTTTATTATCATCTACTATGAGGATATGCATAATTTGCAGGACATAATTTCAATAAATTTTATCCGTGATACAAAATTGTGTGATTTAAAAATAAAAAAAGAAATATTTTACAATCTTAACAGATCATTTAAACGAAACAAAAAAGCCAAAGCGTAAGCCCTGGCTTTAAAGCAATTTACCATAACCTAACTTATTTATTGGGAACCCAGGTCTTTTCTTAAAAAAAGTAATTCGCTCCAGGCTTCCTGTACGCACCTGTTTATATCATCTGAATATGTGTCCAATGCGCCTTCGCCAAAAATGCCTTCGTAAGTTTCTTTAAAAGGCTTACGAAAGCCCGATGCTTTTTCTTTTAACCCTTGTTTAAACCTTGTAACTACAGCATACTGGCTTGGGCCGGATGCATTTGCTGAATACACGGCAACTGATGAGCCTTCTGCAGACCAAACTGCTTTTAAGTTTTTTAAAATGGCTTTTACCTTACCTGTTTTACCTATTTTAGGATAAACATGGGTAACCTGTATTTTATCGGATAAATCAGAAAGGCCAACAGAGCTTAATGATTCTTCATAAACTACATAGCTGTTTGTTGTTTTATCCGTTAGGTATATGGCAATGTTCTTGTTCCAGTCTGCCATATGTGCATCTCCCAAATCTCCACGGTTATCCAGCGCTTCCCAACTGGTAGGGCCTTCTGTAAGCTGGTATCCGCCAAAATCGGGCCCGGATTCTATTGAAAATACACGCCAAGCCACTTCACCGCTATGGTACTTTTTTGCATGAGCTGCAATGGCTTTTTCAAATTCGGCCACTTTATCAATTTTTGGGAAAACCCTTTGAATGGAAATTACATTCTTTACCTGGCTTATTGCTATGCCCGAAATAAGCAAGCCAAAGCAAAAGAAGATTAATTTTTTAAAATAATTAGTGTTCATTTTTTTAAAGTTTAAATGTTTAGAATAGAAATAGAAATTAATTTGGTTTGTTTTTTCTTACCTGGGAGAACTCAAATCTGCCCGGCGTTTAATCACCATTGATTCAAAGTTTTTTTGAGTGGCATTAAATTTCTTTTCCCATAATTTGAAATCTTCTTTGGGAAAAGCCACTTTAAACATTTTAGACCAGTCTTCATCAGCATTGGGTTCAAACGATGCCCATCCGTTTGGCAAGGGGAACACCACGGCTAGCTGGCTGTTGGTTCCAAATGATCTTGAAAATATCTGGTAGTAATTTTTAGACTTATTCAATTTATACATTTCCTTAATTTTTTTTAAGCCGGCATAAAAATCATCTTCCATACCCGGGTTTAATTCAATAAAATAAAGTCCCAGCATTTCAGATTCCATATCTGCCCTATTGGGCGACATATAGCTATCATCGCTCAATACATAATAATAACGTGGGGCATTAGTGCTGACATATTTGCCAACATTATTATCCCAATCCTGGGCATGTGCTTTATCCGTAACGGCCTCAAAACTCTTATCTACATCGGCCCAGGAAGCCAGGTTGCGATATACAAAATGAAATTCACCGGTGCGGTCCCCGGTAAGCACCTGGTAAATATCTATGGCCGCATCGCCGGAGTGAAACATTTTGTTATGTTGTGCAAGTCCTTTTTCAAAATTATCCGACTCATTTTGTAATGGATGCAAAGCAATAACCGTTAGCTTATTTTTTTTACCTTCTTTGTTTTGGGCGCATAGCCACATGGGCAAGGCCAGCGTGAATAGCAGAATTAACTTTTTCATGTTTTTTGTTTTAATATGAATGAATAAAAAGTAATGAACGTTATTTTACTTAAAGCGCATAACTGTATAAGGTTTGCTTTACGGGTTTAAACTCCATGTGCAACTCTTCCCGGGCCAGCTTATTTTGATAAACCATTAAAGGCTCATGCAGCGGTTCAGAAAGGTTCAGCATCCGGTTCAAATCCGAAACCCGCCAGGTTTCGCTGCTCAGTAAATAATTTTTACCATGCAGGCCATTTGAACTTGCCGTTTTAAAAACAGCATGTGCAACATCTCTCACGTCCACAATGGCAAAATAGGCATCTGTTTTAAAAAAGAATTTTATGTGGTCATTGGGTGCAATCATTTTTTGAATAAAGTATTGCATCCCGGTAGAAGTAGAATCTTCCCTGCAGGATAAGGATTTTCCGAACACCATTACTGGTGACACCGATGTAATTTCAAAATGCGGATTTGGGTTCTCCTGGATAAACTTCTCTACCAGCTTGTTGGCTAAAAACTTTGCCTGGCCGTATGGGTGACAATCCTGGCTGATAAACTTTTCTTTTTTTTCATCAATGGGATCTTCAGCAGATTTTCCATTGGGTGGCATGGGAAAATTAGCATTGTACGACGCTACAGACGCTATCAATACCAATTTTTTAACCGATGGAGTATTCTTAATGACTTCCAGCAAGTTTTCAGTACCCTTTACAATGGGCTCAAATAACTCTGCCTGGGGATCATGAACTTCCAATTGAAAAGGGGTACCGCAATGCACCACTACATCACAATCCTGCACAAACTTTTCCAATTGATCTTTATGTTCTACCCTTAATTCGGTTAGGTATAAATTGCCCGAAAGTTCTAAGCCGGTTAAATGCCGGTATTTTTCCTCTTTGGTAATATCGGTAACAGAAACTTTTACAACATAGCCATTGTCCAAAAATTCACGGGTGATGTAACTTCCAATAAACCCGGCGCCCCCAATAATGCCAACCTTTTTCATAGCGCTTCTTTTATTTACCTGGTTGTAATCCAGTAGGCTAAATAACGTTTAAAAAAAAGGGGAAAAAAGCAGGGTAGGACGAAACCTGCATTTAATTGTACGAGTACCGGGGTTTATTTACCGTAAATAAATTAGGGATTATAAGGTTTGAAGCCTTTTCAGTAATTCTTCTTTAAGGGGCTTACTTACCGGGATGGCCGTTTTGCCAATTACAATATGGCTGGTGGAGATTTCATCAATTTTTGAAAGGTTGACAATAAAAGAACGGTGCACCCGTATGAAATGTTTTTGTGGTAATTTTTCATCCATATCCTTTAAAGTCATCACCAGCAGGTATTCTTTATCTTTTGCATAGATGCGGCAATAATTACGCTCCGCTTCAATATATTTAATGTCGTTAATTTCCACCTTAAGAAGTTTATCGCTATTGCGCACAAAAAGAAAATCTTTAAGGATATACGCCGTTGAATCAGGCGTACCGTTTGATTTTACAGGGCTTTTTTCCGTTTGAACCTGCAATAAGGTAAGTTCTATGGCCCTTTGTAAATCCAGTTTTTTATAGGGCTTAGATATAAAGGCATAAGGATGGGTAATTTTTGCCCTGTTGTAATGCAAATCATCGGCATTGGCTGTTAAATAAATTACAGGAATATTAAACTCTCCCTGCATCAGCAATGCAGTTTCAATACCGTCTAAATTTCCTTTGAGTTGTATATCGAGCAATACAATATCCGGCGGATTTTGTTTGATGTGCTGCAAAGCTTCCTCGCCCCGTGGAATGATTCCGGTAACATCAAAACCCATTTGGGTTAACTCCAGGGAGATGTTGGCTCCAATAACCATTTCATCTTCCACCACCAAAATTTTTGCCGGTACACCCATTATGCTGCTGTTTTAATTTTAAATTCAAATTCAATTTTTGTTCCGCCATCATTCCGTTCCTGCATGCTTCCATTGAGTTGTTGCGTAAGTAGTTGAATTAATTGCGACCCAAAACCTGTACCACGGGGCAATGTATCCGGTGATTTGCCCACCCCATTATCGGCAACTCTTAAAGTAAGCTTTTCGGGTACAGGCTGAACCAGGCTAATGGAGATCGTTCCATCATTGCGGCCGGGAAAAGCGTATTTAAGGGCATTGGTGAGGAGCTCGTTTACAATTAACCCAATAGGCACGGCCGTATCCACATCCAGCTCAAGCTTTTCCATTGCATAGTTAATCTTCACTTTATCCTCTGCATTAAACGTATCCAAAATGCCTTCTCCCAAATTGATAAAATAATCTTTCATTTCAATGCTTCCCGGTTGATCGCCCTGGTAAAGTTTTTGATGGATAATGCCCATAGATTGAACCCGACTTTGGCTTTCCTTCATCACTTCTTTTGTTGCGGCGTCGTTTAATTTAGCAGATTGTAATGCCAGCAGGCTTTTTACCAACTCCAGGTTGTTTTTTACACGGTGGTGGATTTCCTTTAACAAAAGTTCATTCTGTTTATTCTTTACATCTAACTGCCGGTTTAGACTAAGGAGCAGGTTATTTTTCTTTTTGCGTTTTTGGTAAGAATAAAAGAGTACAAATAAAATGAAGGCAAGCATTACCGCCAGGATAATATAAAGGGTTTGGGTTTTCTTTTGCTGAGCAATGGTGGTTTTTTGAAGAGTAATGGTTTTATCTTTCTTCTCAGTTTCAAATTGCGTGAGCATTTTCGACATTTGCTCATCACTTTTAATTTTGGCCGTACTATCACGCATTTTACGGGCAAGTTTTTGAAAAATCAACGCATTTTTATAGTCGCCCATTTTTTCGTAGATGGTACTCACATGCTCGTAGTTTTCCGTAAGGTTGGAATGGTCTTGAGTTTTTTCCTGGATGGCTATGGTTTTTAGCTGGTATTTTAACGCTTCAGGATAATTTCCCAAAAGCAGGTTGGTTTCGCCCAGGTTAGCATAGCAAACGTAAATACTGTTTTCATAATTTACTTCCTCTGCCTTTTTTAAACATTCCGTATATTCAGCCAGCGCTTGTTTGTAATTTCCCATTCGTTTTATGGCATTGGCCCGGTCATTCATTAAATTCAAAATGCTAAATACAGAAGCATTCATTTGCTTAAAAATATACATTGCAGAATCGTAATAGGTCAATGCTGAAGAAGGCTGGGCCTGGGCAATTTTTACATCTCCTGCGGCTTTAAAGGCAAAGGCAAGCTCCTCCTTTAGTAATTTCTTTTTTGAAAAAACAATATTTTTAAGGGCATAGCTCAAGGCTTCATCAAATCTTTCCTGGCGGAATAAATCTTCCGAAACCCGGTTCATGGCCCCGGAAATTCCTTCTGCATCATCAAGCTTTTCCATTATTTTAAGCGCTTTAAGGTCGGCATCCAGCGCTTGATCTATATTACCTTTACGCTTATATAACCAGCCCATTTTAAAATAAGTGGTGGCCTGGCCTTTGGCATCTTTAATAAGGATATATCCTTTTAAGGCTTTATCAAAAAAGTAAGAGGCAGAATCTAAATTAAGCAGGTTGGCATACATTCGGCCCAGTTTTTCATAAAACCGGGGTTGCCATTGTGCATTTTTTAATTTATCGGAAAGTGCAACACCTTTTAAGGCATAAAATTTTGCTAATTCAAAACTGCTTTTAAAACTTTCATCGGTTAGTTGAGAAATTAAATCCAGCTTTTTTTCATTAGTTTTTTCCTGTGCTAATAATAAATTAAGACTGTCCAGGGTAGGGCCTTGTGATAATGCGGAAGATTGAAGAGCTAATACAAATACTACTGTTAGTAATGTTCTCATTAACCAAATTAAAGGCATTAAAATTAGGGAGTGCCTGTAAATATAGTTAAATAATAAATATTTGCCATATTTTTTTTAAAAACTGGAAGCGGTTTTGATCTAAAATTTATAGACTACGGTTAGCCCGGAGATCAGTAGAGGCTATTTCTAAATAGCGTTAGGTTGTTTTTCTTTTTTTCACCTTATTCTTTATCTCCATCTATCTTAAAACAAAAAAAACTGCAGGGTATTAAACCTGCAGCCAATATTCATGGGTGAATCTTTAACCTCCAATCTAATTATAACTATGCCTTACTTTAATGCTGCAAAATATCTAATATCACCATTCGGGTAAACCTGGATAATTATTCTTTTATTTGTCTTTTGCAAACTTACAAAGTAAGCGTTTTCATCATCAAACTGAGTATTATAAAGCCACATATTGGAATCATTCTGGTCATTATCATTAAAATATAACACTTCCATTATTTTATACCCCTTATAGGTTTTAGCCAAACTCATCCTGGCCTTTTCGGGCAGGTCAGCCAAGGTTTTGATTTGAGTAGTACCCAATAGTTGTGCATTGGCATCATAGTATGCTTTAGTTAGTTTTCCGTTGTTGTTAAAAGTAAAGATGTCGTAATTACTATTCCGTTCGGATTTTAAAATGCTGCTCTTATTAAAATCATTCAAAAACTGTTGCCGGGATTGATAGCTTACATTATTGCCCCTAAGAATCCGCAATTCCCTTTTATCACGCTTTTCACCTTCTTTATAAATTTTTCTTTCATTCTTTGCGGTTTTCAGATCATTTGAAACCATGGTTTCGACTTGTGCATAAACCATGGAAGCCCCCATTAAGAAAGCAACCATGGATAGGATAATCTTTTTCATAATGATTAATTTTAAATATTAATAAAACAGTTCAGTTTAAAATATAATTTTCCATCCAAACAGGTTTATGTTTTAGAGTAAGCGCTAATTTTTACTAAAATTAAATTTGTAGTATTCGGCTTTTAGAAATATTCGTTGAAGCGGCAATTTGAGTAGGTGATATGGTGATTTGCAATTCTAAAATACTTCCGGAATATATTGTAAGCGCAAGCTGATGCCTGTAAATTCAACCCGGTTTTATGTTGTAAAGCTTTGGCACAAAGTATTTCATAATAAAAAAGCCCTGATGTTGATCAGAGCCTTGTGCCCGGGACTGGAATCGAACCAGCACATCCTTGCGAACGGCAGATTTTGAGTCTGCTGCGTCTACCAGTTTCGCCACCCGGGCATAACCGTATTTTAGTCCTTTAAATGTGCCCAGGACTGGATTCGAACCAGCACACCTTGCGGCGCCGCCACCTGAAGACGGTGCGTCTACCAGTTTCGCCACCTGGGCAGTTTTGAAACGGGGTGCAATATTACATCAATCGGCCAACCTGTCCAAAATACGCTGAAGATATTTTTTCTTATAATAATAGTCTTTTAACCGGCTCAATTCATTTGTGGAATAATCAGCATCAACCCGTCCGCATAAAATATCGTTTACCTCATCTTCCAGCTTTTGCTGCCATTGCATTACCATTGCTCCGGCCTGTTGCCCATCGCCGATGGCTTCATTAATTTCGAGCATTTCCATCAAAAAATCATTGGGTAAGTTGTATTTTTCATCGGGTTGAATGACCTCTTTTTGCTTAAGAAAATATTCCAGCGTTTTATGCTTGTCTTTAAAAATACTATAGGCCCTATTAATATGTGCCGATTGGGTCTCAGCATCATCCTGCTCTTCATTGCTTTGTTTTGTAAAAAAATCGGGGTGAAATTTTTTTTGCAATTGAATGTACTTTTTTTGCACCAGGGTATGATCAATACGGGCTTTAAATGGCAGGTCAAATAGTTCAAAATAATTCATGTGGCAAAGTTAGTATATTCCGTCCGTCCTGTTTAACTTGCGCACACAATTCGATTGGCTATGCTATATATTGGTTTAATAAGGGAAGGAAAAGTACCTGCCGACAACAGGGTGGCGCTTACGCCTGCACAATGCAAATGGATCCATAAAAACAGGGCGGATATAAGAATTATTGTTCAAACCAGCCCCAACCGGTGTTTTAGCGATGCGGAATATCAAAGAGCAGGGATAGAAGTTAAAGAAGATTTAAGTGAATGTAACTTCTTATTTGGTATAAAAGAAGTACCGGTAAATATGCTTATGGCCGATAAAACGTATTTATTTTTCAGCCATACCAAAAAACTTCAGCCGTATAATAAAAAAATGTTACGGGCTATTGTACAAAAAAACATAACCTTAATTGATTACGAATGCCTGGAGCATTCCGATGGTACAAGGATTATTGGCTTTGGTTTTTTTGCCGGGGTAGTGGGCGCCCATAATGGCATGATGGCATTTGGAAAGCGTACCGGAAATTTTGAACTGCAAAGAGTCAATTCATCTAAAAATCTTCAATACCTTATCCACACCTATTTTGGCCTGCATTTGCCGGCTATTAAAATTGCCGTAACCGGAAGCGGTAGGGTTGCCCACGGCATTTTGGAAATTATGAATTTAATGGGCATTCATGAAGTAGAACCGGAAGATTATATTTCCAGGAATTTTGAATACCCGGTTTATGTACATTTAAAAGGCAGTAATTTATACCGACATCGGGAAACCGGTAAATATTCCCGAATGGATTTTCACCAAAACCCCAGGCAATACAGCTGCCTGTTTTCAAACTATTTACCGTTTACGGATATTATTATGAATGGTGTTTATTGGGATGCGGATATTCCCCGCTTGTTTGAAATAGATGATATGAAAAGCCCTAGTTTTAAAGTACAAACCATTGCAGATATTACCGATGATGCCCATGGCTCTATACCGGCAAATTTAGGCGATGCCACTATAGAAGATCCGGTTTATGGCGTAGATAAAAACAGCTTTGAAAAAACGGCACCTTATTTAAAAAGTTCGGTTGATATTATGGCTGTTGGTAATTTGCCCAATGAACTGCCCAAAGATGCCAGCCGGTATTTTGGCGAACAATTGATAAAATACATTATGCTGCCCTTAATTGAAGGAAACTCGGAAATTATTGATAAGGCCACTATTGTAAAAAACGGAAAAATAACCAAACCCTATGACTATATGAGCGACTTTGCCTATAACGATTAGCTCATTATAACATTATATTCCACTTCAATTGCTCCTTCCACTGGCGGCTGTCTTCATCATCATCGTCGCCTCTTCCCCAATCTTTGGTGCGTTCCGTAATCAAATCATTTAAGGCAACTTTGGTTAAGGTTTTTTTAGATTCAATGGGTTTAATCACAGTTTCATTCACGCTATTCACCATCACTTTAGTTGCAATCCATGAAGTGTAAAGCCGGGGAATGGTAAGCCCCAAAATCATTCCGGGCAAGCCCTGTACGGAACAAGGCCCGCCGGAGATTACAATTTCATCGGTATAAAAAGCAAATACATACACACTGTCCATAATTATACCCACGGCTTTACGGCAGTTAAAACCCGCAATTACCCGGCTTTCATTTACCAGTTTCCAGTTAATTTTTTGTATGGAATCGGCAATATTAAATTTAGTGCCAAACATTTCTTTTGCACTGCTGTAAATACCGGCATTATGATCAAAATACCAAACGCTTCCTTCATCATTTCTGCGGAACCATTCCGGCATTTTTTCCTTTTCATCCCAATGATCAAATTTGTAAAGGCTTTTATTTCCTGAAAAAATAAACTGGTAATACCCCGTACGAAACTTGGGAAACTGGTTTTTCATCATTTCAGCCATGGGGTTTGTACCCATGGTTTTTTGAATATTGGTTTTTACTTCAAATTCAATTACCGCTTTATCAATAAACGTTTGCGCTTTCAGTAAATGGCTTTGGGCACAAACAAAGAAGGTTATAATTAAATACTTTTTCATTTCAATAAAAAATTTATTTGGGTAAGGCAATTATACCTGGTGATGCCGGTTCTTCTTTGGGTTTGGGGCCTTTATTTTTAAAGTCCCACCTAAAGCCCAGCATAAAATATCTCTTCAAACGGTCGTTGCGTTCCTCATAATAATTATTTCCGTTAAAATTACGGTCAAACCCTATGTTTTGATTTAATAGATCTCTTACCTGCAGGTAAACGGTAAACTCCTTATTTTTAAAAGTTCGTTGCAACTTTGCATTCCACATATTATTATTTAAGGAACTGCCGGTTTCGGTAACTTTTCCCCTGTAATAAAAATTATAATCAGATTGTATGGACCAGTCTTTTTTGTAATATACTGTACCGTTAAAATCTAAAGTATAGCTGCTGTATTTGCTCCGGGTATTGCTTTGCGAGTTGGTATTGCTGCTGATATTAAAGGAATTACCCAGGCTTAAATCATATTTATTTTCTTTTGACTTTTGCAGGTCAAGCCCTAAGCCTCCGGAAAAGGTTTTGCTAAAGCTCAATTGAGAATTAATGATATCGGCAAACCGGTTATAATTCAGGTTGGGGCTTAGGTTTAACCGGATATCAGCCTTTTTCAATTTTATACCCAAGCCGGAATAAAGGCCAATACTCCAGTTTCCGTTGGTATTAACGGGTTGAGTTATGGTAAACCCGGTTTGTGGGTTAATTTGCCTGTTGTTAGTAATGGAATTTTGGGTTACGCTTCCCCAAACCCCAATGTATTTCCAACGGTCTTTCATAAAGTCGTAACTGTTCATCCCTAATCCAAAATTGTGGGCAAAGGAAGGTTTAAGATCAGGGTTACCAATATACTGGTTAAACTGGTTACTATTATTCCTTAAGGGTTGTAATTGATTAATGGTAGGTTGTACGGTTCTGCCGTTGTAATTAAACCTGAAATTATTATTGCTTTTATACTTAAAATTAAAATTTGCCGAAGGGAAGAAGTTGGTGTAATGGCGCTTATAGTTTTTATCCAATGTTCTGTCGGTTAAGTTAAAGCTGGTAAACCCTACGCCAGAGCCAAAGCTATAATTGATTTTTTTACTGTTGTAGCTGAACTTTACAGAAGGCCTGTTTTCTACTATGGTTTGTTTAAAATCGTTGGATAACGAATCCACAAAGGTTTCATATTTACCGGAGCCCGGGTTAAAGCTATAGGTACCCTGTACATTGGTACCGCTGTTAAAACTTATTTCGTGTGAAATTTCCAGGGCGGTAGTCTTGCTCAAAGGTTCGGTATAAGCGGCACGGGTGCTGAACCTTCCTGTACTTTTATCGGTATGGGTTAACTGGTTAATATCCTGCAAGCCCAGTGAAACTCCATTGTAAAAAGCTTCGTATTCCCGGTCAAGATAATTTTCTCCGTTGGAATTAAGGGTGTAAAAATCAGTGTTTACGGATAAAGTCCTTTTGTTCTTTTTAAACTTATGTCTAAACAAAGCGGTAACATTATAGGATTGTTTATCACTTTTGGTGTTTCGGTCCGATGCCGAAGTGTTTTTTTGTGTTCCGGTTTCGCCGATTGTATTCGATTGAATGGTTTCGGCACTTTCGGTATGATAAATATTGGCGCTTACGGTTACTTTTAAAGAACTGTTTCCGGCACTGTCCAGCTTCATATCATAACTTCCTTTGTTTTGAAAATTATGGCGGTTTACATGAGTGATGGTAGATGAATTTTCAATTAGTGCAGAATCACCAAGGTCTGTTCGGGAATAGTTGGTTTTATTATTATCATATACCTGGCTGTTGAATTTTGGCGATAAATTCAAAACATGCCGGTTATTGAAAAATTTATTATTGTACTGCAACCCTGCATTTACATTGGTGATAAATCCGTTTTGGGTATTTACATAAGGCTCATCATCCGATGAGCCGCCACCTTGCCAAAAGGCCATTCCACCATCATCCATCATCATCATATTCATATCGTCGCTGGCATATTTTTCCCTGTCCTGCCAGCTTAAGCCATCCTGGCCGGTATTGCCATTTAAGAGAAAAGCCGAAATTTTTCTTTTCCCTTTAAACGAACTGAACATGATATTGCTATTGTACCTGGGGTCTTTACTTTTAAGCGGCCCGGCAGCAGCGTCAATCTTTCCAAAATAGCCTTTCTTTTTATCTTCTTTAAGCTTTAGGTTAATGGTTTGTTTTTCCTCCCCATCATCAATACCGGTAAATTCGGCCTGGTCGCTTTTTTTCTTAAACACCTGCACCTCTTTTACGGCATCGGCCCTTAGGTTTTTAACCGCCATGCCAGGATCATCGCCAAAAAATTCTTCGCCATCCACCAATACTTTTTCCACTTTTTCACCCATGGCTTTTATTTCACCGTTTTTATCTACCTGTATGCCGGGAAGTTTTTTGAGCAACTCCTCTACATTGGCATTGGCGCTCACTTTAAAGCTATCGGCTGTATAAATGGTAGTATCGCCTTTAATTTTGATGGGTGAGCCGCTTTTAAGAATAACCGCCTCCAGTAATTTGCTTTTGGGAGTTAACGCAATAAAGGGAAGGGTTTGAGTTGAAGCATTCACCTGCACATCTTCCACATAATCGGCAAAAAGAGGATGCGTAATCAACAGGATGTAATTACCCGGTTTTACATTCGTTAAACTATAAGAACCATTGGCCGAAACACGGGTAAAGTTTTGTAAAATGGAATCTTTGGTTGTAAGCAGCGCCACAACAGAGTTCTTTACATTGGCAAAAGAAGAGGTATCTTTAATGGTACCGGTAATTTTCAATTCCTGGGCATTGGAAAAATACCCGGAAACCAGGAAACTAAAGAGAAAAGCTATTTTTTTTAGGGTCATTGCAGAAAAAATTTGGCAGGTACAAAAATCTGTTTTATCATTATTCTGGCAAGATATCCTTTTACTAATTTTACGTTAAATCGTTTTGTATAAACGGTAATATAGTAGTAGAGATGGCCTACGAAGATGATCATTTTATAGAAACCAACGGAAACGTCTGGAATTATTCTTTCTTTAGCCAGGAAGAAGTGGTACAATTTCAGGAGGGTAAAATGTGTAATGCCTATGAAAAATTTGGCGCTCATTTTTTAAGGCTGCTCAACCAGGATGGTTTTTATTTTGCCGTTTGGGCGCCCAATGCCACAGCGGTTTCTGTAGTAGGAGCCTTCAACGGATGGAAACCGAGCCTTCACCCTTTATTTGTTCGGCATGATAATTCAGGAATATGGGAAGGATTTATTCCAAGGCTCCCAGTGGGCGCCCTGTATAAATTTCATATTACGGGAATTTTTGAAAGCACTTTTTTAAAAGCCGACCCATTTGCATTTTATAATGAAGTAAGGCCGGGCACGGCTTCCATAACCCGAAAACTGGAAATGACCTGGAGGGATGAAGACTGGATGCATAACCGTAAAAAACATAATTCACTTCAGGCACCCTGGAGTGTTTACGAAGTGCATTTAGGCAGTTGGATGCGGCCCGACAAAAACAACGAAAATCTTTTTAATACCTATCATGAAATTAGGGAACGCCTGGTGCCTTATGTAAAAGCAATGGGTTTTACCCATGTGGAATTTATGCCGGTAATGGAATTCCCTTACGATGGCAGTTGGGGTTACCAGGGCACCGGTTATTTTGCCGCCACTTCACGTTTTGGCGTACCCGAAGATTTGATGTACCTCATTGATGTATTGCATCAAAACGGCATTGGGGTAATACTGGATTGGGTGCCTTCTCATTTTCCCGCAGATGCTCATGGCCTTTACCGTTTCGACGGGTCGGGCACCTATGAATATGAAGATGACCGCAAAGGATTTCACCCGGATTGGAACAGTTATATCTTTAATTACAGCAGGGGCGAAGTGCGCTCTTTTTTAATGAGCAGCGCCCATTTTTGGTGCAGTAAATTTCATATAGATGGCTTGAGGGTAGATGCCGTAAACTCCATTATAAGGCTCGATTTTAGCCGTAAACCCGGTGAGTGGGAGCCCAATGAATACGGCGGTAACGAAAATATTGAAGCCATCAGTTTTTTAAGGGAATTAAATACCGTGCTTTACCGGGATTTTCCCGATATACAAACTATCGCAGAGGAAGCCAGCGATTGGCCGGGCATCACTTTACAAGCCGACAAAATGGGCTTTGGCTTTGGTATGAAATGGATGATGGGGTGGATGCATGATATGTTCCGGTACTTTAAAAAATCCCCTAAAAAAAGAACGGCGGCACAGGATGATTTCAGCTTTAGCCTCATGTACTTTTATGACGAAAAATTTATGCTCCCGCTTAGCCACGATGAAGTGGTACATGGTAAAAGCCCCATGATCTACAAAATGCCGGGTAATGAATGGGAGCAATTTGCCAACCTGCGTTTATTGTATAGCTGGATGTTTACCCATCCCGGCGCTAAATTACTTTTTATGGGTAATGAGTTTGGCCAAACCAGTGAATGGAATTATAAAACTGAATTAGACTGGCCCTTACTGAAATATGATAGCCATAATAAATTGCAGGAATGTGTACGTACCCTTAATTATTTACTTAGGCATGAGCCTGCACTTTACGAAAACCAGTTTGACCGAAAGGGCTTTGAATGGGTTTCGCTAAACCACCGTAAAGAAGGCATTATGGTTTTTAAACGCAAAGGAAGGTTAAGAGCAAACGATTTAGTGGTGGTGCTTAATGTTACTAATTTACCCAAAGAACAATGGGAAATTGAAGTGAGCGGAAAATCACATTATACCGAAATTTTTAATAGTGATGATACCCGGTATTGGGGGAGTGGAAAATATATGAACGAAATCATATATGGCATAGTTGTTGATAAAAAGAAGAAAGTAAACGCACTAAAACTCAATATTCCACCGTTAGCAGCTATAATACTAAAGTAAATAAGTAAAATTATTTACACGAGCCACTCAAACCATGAAACACCTCTTTATCCTTGCCGCTATATGCGGCGCTACACCTGTATTATCGCAGGTAACCGATAGTGCAACACATTACTTCAATAAAGGAAATGAAGAAATGAAAGCCGGGCGGTATTTACCAGCCAGCAGGGCTTTTGAAACTGCCGTAAAATACAATCCTTCATTTACTGAAGCTTACCTTCAAAATGGTATTGCCGCCTTGCACATGCGAAAAACAAACCTGGCCTTAAACAGCTTTGAAAAAGTATATGCCCTCGACCACAATAATCAACAAGCCATAAAGGAACTTACGGATATTTATTATAACTACCGCAAGCTGGATAAGGCTATTGAACTGGCCAATAAATGCAACCTATGCCCCAATGCTGCATTTATTAAGGGCATGAGCTTTTATCGCAAAGAAGATTATGCACAGGCCGTAATCCATCTTCAACAGGCCATTAAGCTGGATCCTGCAAATGCTGAAGCGCTATATACCTTAGGCCGCAGCTACCTGGATATGGAAGAATATCGCAAAGCCATCCCTTATTATGAAAAAGCAGCCGAATTAGAAACCGCCAGCAGTACCTGGATTTATGAACTGGCGTTGCTTTCCTACAATACCGGCAATTATAAAAACTCAGTAAAATATTTTGCCAAAGCTGCAGAAAAAGGTTATCCGCAATACAACGACTTTAATGAAAATTATGCATTTGCTGCATTATATGCCGGGGATTACGACAAAGGTGAAGAACTGGTAAAAGAAGTATGGCAAAAAAAACCCGGTAATAAAGAAATTTTAAGGGATGCCGCCGAAGCGCTGTATAAAAAAGGTCAGTACGACCGTTCATTGCTTTATTGCCAAAAATTAATGGAGATAGACAATACCGACGCTAAAGCTTTGTACCAGGCCGGCCTCAATTTTATTAAAAAAGGCCCCAAGGAAAAAGGAGAAAAAATGTGCGACAAAGCCATTGAAATGGACAGTTCGTTATCCAGCCTTAGGCAAAAACAGGAAATGCCCTGGTAACCGGTTAGTCAATATTTATATTATTCTCAACCCAACAAAAAATCCCACTTTAAAAAAGTGGGATTTTATATTTAGTGCATTTGCCCCAATTATAAAGACGGCGCTTTAACTTTTTTTCGTTCTTCTTTTGCGGCGCCTAATGGTTTATCTTTTGCAAAATCCACCAAAATAGGTGCGCCCACAAAAATTGAAGAATACGTACCAGTAACCACACCTATCAACATGGCAAAGGCAAAACCACGGGTTACTTCACCACCAAAGATGAACAGGATGAGAATGGTGAGGAACACGGTAAGAGACGTCATGATGGTACGGCTTAACGTATCATTTAAAGCCAGGTTTACCAACTGCTCCTTGGTTAATCCTTTTTTATCCCTACTATACTCTCTGATACGGTCAAATACAATCACCGTATCATTCATAGAGAACCCAATTACAGTAAGTATAGCTGCAATAAAGTGTTGATCTATTTCCAGGGGGAAGGGCATAATATCTTTAAAGAAAGAAAATACAAAAAGCGTTACCAATACGTCATGTACCAGGGTTACAATGGTACCCAATGAATACCTCCAATCCCTAAACCTGAGGAAGATGTAGAGGAAGATGGCAAAAATGGCAAACAGGGTTGCTTTAATAGCGCCACGCTTAAGGTCATCGGAAATAGTGGGCTGTATGGTGGTGCGGTATTGAATATATTTTGTACCGGCATTAAACTGGTCGTAGGTTAAGCCCGAAGGCAATACTTTTTTAAGACCTTCAAATAATTTTTGCTTCACTTGTTCATCGGCATTATCTACACCTTTTAAATAAGAAGTGGTAATATTCAAATGCCGTCCATCCCCAATGGTTTTAATAATAGGGTAGTCGCCAAAAGCTTGTTTTAAATCATCCCTTATAGCATCTGTTTTTACCGATTTTTCAAAAGCAATAGTATAGCTGCGGCCGCCTTTAAATTCCACACCTTCTTCAAACCCATGAAAAAATGCAGCAATACCGCCAAGAGCCACAAAAATGGAAATGATGTAGGCCACTTTACGGTAGCGAACAAAATCAATTTTACGGTGAGCAAATATTTTTTCAGAAATTTTTGTAAAATAGTTGAAGTGGCGCTGGCGGTTGGTCCACACATCTGATATTAACCTCGAAACAAGAATACCGCAGAATAAAGACAGCAACAAACCAATAATTTGTGTAGTGGCAAAACCCAATACCGGGCCAAGGCCAAAGTAAGCCAATATAATGGCGGTTAACAATGAGGTAACGTGGGCATCCAGCACGGGGGCCAGTGATCGTTTATAACCATCGGCAACAGCCTGCTGGTAATTTTTCCCTTTCTTTAATTCTTCCTTAATACGCTCAAAAATAATTACGTTGGTATCTACTGCCATACCAATGGTAAGTACAAGACCGGCAATACCGGCTGCCGTTAAGGTAAAGCCTAATGCCGTAAGTACGCCTAAAGTAAATACAAGGTTTAAGATTAAGGCAATATTGGCTACCCAACCACCGGTGTTGTAATACACCAGCATGAGTATAAATATTACGGCAAAAGAAATAATGAAAGCCATCATACCGCCTCTTACGGCTTCTTTACCCAAGGTAGGGCCTACTTCCTGCTCCGCAACAATTTTTGCAGGGGCATCCAATTTACCTGAGGTTAATACCTTGGCCAAATCCTGGGCTTCTTCCACGGTAAACTGCCCGGAAATTTCGGTATTACCGCCATCAATCTGGTTAATAACATTTGGGGCGCTGTAAACAATATCATCAAGAGAAATGGCCACCGGGCGACCCACATTTTTACCGGTAAGCCTGCTCCATGTTTTTGTACCGGTTGGCGTCATTTGCATGGTAATTACCACTTTACCTTCCTGGTTATGGTCCTGCTTGGCTTCAGCCACGGCATCGCCTTCCATTGGGGCTTTTTCGGTGCCCGGCACCATTTTTACGGCATATACCTGGAAGAAGCGGGCATTACCTTTATCGTTTTTGGTTTCTTCGCCCAATAAAAATTTTAAATCGGCAGGTAACGCATGTTTAACAACATCGTTATTAATATAGCTAAAGAATTTTCCGGTATCCTGCAACATTACATTACCTATTGCAGGGGCAAAATATTGTTTACCATCCGGGCCGGTTTGCACATCAATAGGCATCATTACCTTAAAAAACGGGTTGGCATTTTGATGGGCCAATGTGGTATCTTTTAGTTTTGTGCTATCGTTTTCGGCAATACCGTTCAGGTAGTTTTGAAGGTTTTTATCGGCATTTTGAAGTGCTTCTGCAATTTCATTAATGCGGTACACTTCCCAAAACTGTAGGTTTGCAGAGGACTGCAAATAAGCTCTCACCCTTTCAGGATCTTTAATCCCTGCCAGTTCTACGTTGATGATGCCTTTATTTACATCCAGGTTAATGGTGGGCTGCGCCACACCAAACTTATCAATACGTTTTTGAAGAATTTTATAAGTTTGATTAATAGCGCCTTTAGCGGTTTCCTGTATTTTGCTGATAACGGCATTATCGTTATCATTTATTTTTACTTCTTTACCCGGGCCGGCAAATAAAGCCGCCAGTTTTCCTGTGCCGTTTTGTTTAACAAAAGCATTGCTGAAAAGGGTAATAAAATTTTCTTCGCTATTTACTTTCTCTGCCGTAGCGGTATTAATGGCTTTAAGCAACTCCGGCGACTTGGGATTGTTGCTCAGCGATTTCAATAAACCCTGCAGGCTTACATCCATCGTTACACTCATACCCCCCTGGAGGTCCAGGCCAAGGTTCAATTCATTTTCTTTTGCCTTTTGATAAGTGGTACCAAAGGCCAGGGGCTTATCTTTGGTGCTGTCTAATATATGCTGAATTTTTGCTTCAACTAGATTTTCTCTGTCATCAGCCGATAAATTGGCGGCTTCTCTTTTTACCATCTTTTCTGCCTGTACCCTTACTTTACTTTCGTAGTTACGAACAATCCAGGTGTAAGACAATTCCCAAATGGAAATAACCGTTAGCGCTATTGTGAAAAACCAAACTAAACCTTTCAGTTTCATGTTAGAAATTACTTTTAAACAGTAGTAAATTTTTTTAAGTGTGCAAAGATAAGGGAAAATGCCATAGTTGAAAATTAGTGTTTTTGCCCATTTGAAAGCTTCCAACCGTATTAAAGCCCCCATACTTTTTACTTTTTAAGCAAATTCATCACCGGTATGGCTTCATCAATAATTCAGCTATTTTTGCATATCAACCAAAAAACCGGCAATGTTATTATCTTCTTTACTCACCCGTTTTAATGAACCCGAAACACTAAAAATGGCCAAACTGGGCAGGGAATTAAGGGCTGGCGGAATTGATGTAACAGATTTAAGCCTTGGCGAACCCGATTTTGACACCCCGGATCATATTAAAACCGCCGCAAAAAAAGCTATTGATGATAATTACAGCCATTATACCCCCGTGGCCGGTTACCTTGAGCTGAGGCAGGCCGTATGTACAAAATTCAAAAGAGAGAATAACCTGGATTATCTCCCCGAACATATTTTAGTAAGTACCGGCGCCAAGCAGTGTATTGCCAATACGGTTTTAACCCTGGTGGATGCAGGCGATGAAGTGATTATTCCCACACCGTTTTGGGTAACCTATAGTGAAATTGTAAAATTGGCCGGCGGTAAGGTAAAATTGCTGAAATCTACGGTAGCTAACCAATTTAAAATTACCGCACAGGAATTAGAGTCAGCCATTACTCCAAAAACAAAATTATTCATGTTTTCTTCTCCCTGCAATCCATCGGGAGCGGTTTATACAAAAGAAGAGTTAACCCAACTTGCGCAGGTTTTTAAAAAACATCCCGGGCTGTATATATTAAGTGACGAAATTTATGAGCATATTAATTATGGTGGTAAGCATGAAAGTATTGCCCAGTTTGACTTTTTAAAAGAAAGGGTAATTGTAATAAATGGATTGAGTAAAGCATTTGCCATGACGGGTTGGAGACTGGGCTATATGGCATGCCCCAATATTGAACTTATAAAAGCCTGCGAAAAAATACAGGGCCAGTTTACCAGCGCTACCTGCTCCATTACCCAACGGGCTGCAATAGAAGCCCTCACCGGCGATATGCGGCCAACCCAATTAATGATTGAAGCATTTAGAAAAAGGAGAGAAAGGGTTATGGAACTGGCCCGTTTAATTCCCGGCATTATTTGTAATGAACCTCCCGGCGCTTTTTATATTTTTCCTGATGTATCGGCCTATTTTGGAAAAAAAACTCCGCAGGGTGAAACCCTTGCCAATGCAGATGATTTATGTATGTACCTGCTTCATACAGCACATGTGAGTACCGTAAGCGGTAACGGGTTTGGCGAGCCCAAATGCATCCGAATGTCGTTTGCCAATAGCCTGGAAAATATAGAAAAAGGATTTAAAAAAATCACAAAAGCCCTGGCCCAGCTGAGCTAATGCCGTAGGATATAAATAAAAAAAACTTCTGCGGTTAGCAGAAGTTGTAAATTAGTTACCAACTTTTTACACTCTGGGGTTGTTGTTGGTCTTCTCAGGACATTTAACGCATTGCGTCAAATTCTGAATGGGTTTCAAAGCATGGTTTTCAAATGCATATAATGCTTAGGAACATGGATGGTTTTAAGGACGCTGGATGTTTAACGGCTTTCCTTAGAATAGGGATTAGTGAAAGGATGAATTGGATGCTTCGTCTTCCTTAAGATAGTGGATTAGATGTGGCTTTCTTTGGATATATGTTACAAAACGAACTTTCAAAAAAAATAGAAGTTGACTGATATTGGATCCGTTTTTCTTTGGATATTGGTAAAATCTTTGGCTTTTCAGGATTTTTGGGATTGATTGATATTTAATCGCTATCAATCAACTTCTGATGCAAAGATGCGGCAGAAAGAGTAGCTGTGCAAGAGCATAATTGCTCAATATTCAACACCTTATTATTACCATTAGCATCGTAAATTAACTGCAAAAAACTATAGGAAGAATACGTTGTAAACCATCGTATATCTGCCCTTTCATCTAAATTTTGATAATTAAATTATAGCACTAATAATTGATTATTAATAAAATAGATAGTTTATCTAATTTTTAATTTTTACTTTGAAAGGCTCTGGATGATATCATACTTTGTTACTATATGATAATTTCCGCTTTCATCTTTACTTAATACAGCGCCATTTTCTTTGTTGATGTAAGAGCTTAAACGTTCTACTGGGGTGTCAAAACTTACCTCTGGATAGGCTTTTTCCATAACCGTTTGCACCAAGGCATCTTTAACATCATTGTTTTCTAAAATTTTATTGAACAGCCCGTTTTCTGAAATTGCGCCAATGTTTTTGCCGGCATCAAACACCGGTATGTTTTCAATATCGTATTTCTTCATTAAACTAATGGCATCACTCACTTTTGCATCGGGTGATACGGAAATGGTTTTTTGAGAACCCCTGCCGCCAATTAAATCTTTAAATGTTTCCACGTCAAGAAAACCTCTTTCCAGCATCCACTCATCATTATAAATTTTACCCACATAACGGCTGCCATGATCATGAAAAATGCATACCACCAGGTCATCTTTCTTCAATTGATCTTTGAGTTGAAATACGCCCTGCAGGCAGCTGCCGGCGCTATAACCACAAAAAATCCCTTCATCCTTTGCAATTTTACGGGCCATTACGGCGCCATCTTTATCGGTAACTTTTGTAAAGGCATCTATGTACTGCATATCATAATTTGCAGGCACAAAATCTTCCCCAAATCCTTCACTGATATAAGGATACACTTCCTTTTGATCAATTTCACCGGTTTCAAAGTATTTTTTAAGCAATGAGCCATAGCTGTCAATAGCCCAAACTTTTATATTGGGGTTCATTTCTTTTAAATATTTGCCGGTGCCAATAATGGTTCCTCCCGTACCTGTGGCCACCACAAGGTGCGTAACTTTACCTTCGGTTTGTTTCCAAATTTCAGGGCCTGTTTGCTCATAATGTGCCAGGCGGTTGGCCAGGTTATCGTATTGGTTTACATACCAGGAGTTGGGAACCTCGGTGGCCAGCCTTTTGGATACGGAATAGTAGGAGCGGGGATCTTCCGGCTCCACATTAGTTGGGCATACTATGACTTCTGCCCCTACGGCTTTTAAAATATCTGCTTTTTCTTTGGATTGCTTATCGGTAGTGGTAAAAATACATTTATACCCTTTTACACAGGCGGCAAGGGCCAGGCCCATCCCTGTATTACCGCTTGTGCCTTCAATAATAGTGCCGCCGGGTTTTATTTTACCTTCCTGCTCTGCCACTTCAAGCATTTTAAGCGCCATCCGGTCTTTAATAGAATTTCCGGGGTTAAAATATTCTACCTTGGCCAAAACAGTACAAGGCAGATCTTTTGCAATTTTGTTGAGCTTAATTAAAGGGGTGTTTCCAATTGTTTCCAATATATTGTTCATCCACATAGCAAGAAAATTTTTGCAAATGTAAATATTAAAACCCTTGGCAGCGGCTTAGCCCTGCAATATATTGTTTATATCTTGTGAAGAACCTCAAAAAATGTAGCTTTTCTACTACATTCACATTACATCCCGTACTATTTTTAGCGTTAAGTAAAGATGCCATCTTTGCAGTATTAATTCCAATAGCTAAAGAAATATCCCGTTCAAGTCCATGATTAATCAACGTTTTTAAAGCATTAAAAATCTAGAAAAACCATGGGCTATCTTTTACAAGATAGCCCTAGTTTTTTTGGATGATTTCCAAAGCCCTTAGTACTTCGGGATCATTTTGATTGTGCACCATAAAGTAGCCTTCTGTTCTAAATAACTGTCGCCCCAATAATGCTTTAATGGATTTTTGTAAATACGCTTTGTCTTTTTCGGATAAAGTGGCAAGTTGAACCGAATCTTTTTTAGCCATGCTTTCTAATAAACGCCAGCCATCGCCGGCATCATTAAAAGAAGTGGAAAAAATTTGTGCATTGGGATATTGCCTGAGTAAATTGGGATGGAGCAGGTAATATTTGTATCCAAAATCATTTAAAGATCCTTTAATCCAAAGCCGGGCAATTTGGGGGCTGGCATGCGTAGTATCTGCTGCCACAAATACATCGGGGCTTATACCGCCACCGCCATAAATAATTTTTCCCGAATGGGTTTTAAACAACTGTGAACTGTCAAATTTAATAGAATCGGCGTTTACCATTTCACCATGTAAATACCGCTTTTGAATATCAGAATAATAATCATTTTCACCTGAGGTATAAGGTTTTTGAATGCTACGGCCCACCGGGGTATAGTAGCGTGCAACGGTAAGCCTTAAAGCGCTGTTATCACTAAGGTTATATTGATCCTGCACCAAACCTTTGCCAAAGCTTCTACGGCCAACAATAGTGGCCCTGTCCCAATCCTGGAGGGCGCCCAATAATATTTCGCTTGCGCTGGCCGATCCTTCATTACTCAGTACAATTAATTTGCCGTTTTCAAACTGCCCTGTCCGACGGCACCTGAACTCTTTTTTGGGAAAATGCGCTCCTTCCGTATAAGTGATTAATTTATCGCCGCTCAAAAACTCGTCGGCAATTTCTACGGCTTCATCCAGCACGCCACCGCCATTATCTCTTAAATCCAAAATTAATTGTTGTAAACCCCGGGACTTCAACTTCATTAAAGACTCCATAAACTCCCGGTAGGTATTTGCGGTAAACTTGCTGATGCGGATAAACCCCGTTGTTTTATCCATCATATAAGCAGCATCAATACTGCTTAAAGGAATCATATCCCGGGTTAGGCTTTTTTGCATCGCCTTGCCGTTTCGTAAAAAACTGATGACAATAGTACTGCCCAATTTACCTTTAATGATATCCCTTACCCGATCGGCATTAGACTTTATACCGGAAATGGTACTGTCGTTTGCTTTTATAATTTTATCGCCCACCTCCAGGCCTGCTTTATATGCCGGCCCGTCTTTTAGCACATTAATTACATTTAAGGTATCCTCAATCATGCTAAACTCAATTCCAATACCAAAAAAACTACCATTAATTTCTTCATTCACTTCTTCCAACTCACTGGCAGGAATATAGGTGGAGTGCGGATCCAGTTTGGCCAGTATGGCCACTATGGCCGTATCGGCCAGGGTATTAACATCCTTATTCTCCACATATTTATTCTTAATAAGGTCAAGCACTTCATCAATAGGCCGCCGTCTTTCAAATTGAAAAAACTTTTTGCCGGGCATATTGTCCCGTATTTTATATCCTAAAAAAATACCTGCAATGGTAGCAACACTAAATAAAAGCGGGAGCCAAACCTGTAATTTTCTGTTTTGCATGCTTGATGTAAACGGGTTTTATTACTTGCGACAAAGTTAAGCAAGCTTAGGGAATATCAACCTAAAGCCTTTTCAACTGCCGGCTAAAATCATATTGAAGGTCTTCGTGCATTGAAGCTATTACTTTGTTAATTTTTTTAAGCTGCCCGTCATAAATATTTTGCATCACCTGGCTTTTGGAAAAATCCATATTCAACGCCTTGATTTTTTCACATAAAAAAATCCTTAATTCCGCTTCCACCGATGCCGTATCGCAATACCGTATGAAGCGGTCGGCGGTACGCACTATTTTCCGGATGCTTTTTTTGGCAAAATAAATATTGGAGGTATTCACCTGTGTAAATAATTCATCCATTCCGTTTTTTACCGAAGCTATAAAACCGGGTTCATCCCCGGCATTAAATAATAAATAAGTGAGTAACTCTTTATTATCTTTTTTAAACTTACCCAGCCGAAGGCAATATTCCACCAGTTCTTCCCTGGAACGATGTGTTAATTCTTCTTTTAGCTCCTTTATGGATGCCGTTTTCATATAACAAATAAAATAAAAAAAGGGATGTAATAAAAAAAACCTTCTTCCGAAGGTTTTTGTGCAGCATTGCTGCTGCATTTGGTTAAGTGTTTTATCAGAGATTGAGAACGACCATGAATAGGGCGGTCTTACGAGTGTATAAACAGTCAAAACGAAATTTTAGTATTGTAAAAGCCGAAAAAATTAAACAGCGGATTCATTTTTTTCACTTTTTAGTGAAACCACTTGGTAAAACTACTTTCTTCCACAGCCTGTGGAATAATAATTACGCTTTAGCAAACCCCCGGAAACTATATTGCAGGAAATAAACGCAAAACGGCATGAAAAAAATTTTATTCCTTTTCTTCATTGTAGTGATGGTGAATGCACTCCATGCACAGATTCTTAAGAATGTAATACCAACCCCTGCAAATTTCAACGACTCATTAAACCATATTGTACAGGCTTATCTTTCCAATTACCGGCACATACAAGGGAGTATTTTCCAGGCCCAAAGTGATGTGGATATTTTTTATTCTACACAATCCGTTCCGGGAGCCAGCCAGGCATTTATCTATCGCTTTCATTCTGTTGAAGACAGTACAGCAAGCTGGCAGGCCGTTATGTATAGCGGGGAAACTTATAAAGATGCCGCAAAGGTTTATAAAAATACCTTCCGGCAAATAACAAAGAGCAGGCTTAACTTTGGTAATGGTAAAACCGGGCACTTTGAAGGTACTTACACCGAGCCTACTGAAGACTTACGGTTTACCTCATCCATTTTATACACACGGGAAGAAAGCGGTCCGTACAAACATTTTATTGCCAATATTGATATGGTAAATAATTTTGGTACCTGGGAAGTACGGTTAAGCCTTAACCGGAAAAGAGATGACCGGGAAAAATATTAATGCATGAGTTTTTGACTTTGCCGCTTAATATCTTTCGATAATTCATAAATATGCATAAACTGGTCGGTAATAGATTTGGTTTGCACCAATATGATTTTAGTTTCAGACTCCAGCACACCCGCAGCAATTTCTTCTCTTCGCCTTTGGAGTAAGTGATCAATGGAAACCTGTAACGCTTCAAAACCCTCTTCATTTATTTCCCGGTGGCCTTCCTGCTCACCGTCCAGGATAGATAAAGCCGCAGCAAAGTTTTGCTCCGTGCCTTCTTTTACGGGAACCAGGCTACCGGAGCGGAAAAGGTTTTTATTTAAACGCATAAAATAAGATACAGTGGCCAGGTGTGAAGTAAGTAAATATCCAAACACTACAAAACGATGAAATTCCTTCATCCCTTTTTGATAACGCCTGGGCTCCGAGAGCATCCTGTTAAAAGAGCCCGATACATTTGATAAGGCCGTAAGCATTTGCCTCCTGGCCTGTTTAATTTCCGGGTAAGCCGGGTTTTCCGTTTGCAGCGTAAAATAGTTAGCCACAGGAGTATAATAGTTTTTGGCAGCCTTTACCAGGTCTTTCATATATCCTGCAATGGTTTCATGCTCCCACTGGGGTAGTACCATCAGGCTAAGTAAAAAGGCAATAACGGAGCCAATAGCGGTATCCAGCATTCGGTCAACCATTAATTCTTTTAAATGAGCAGGGTAGAGGAAGTAAAAAAATATGATCAGGTAAGGGGTTAAAGTAATTACACTTACCAGGTAACGAATTCTCAAAAAGGAGTAACTGGTAAGCATGCAAATTACCATAATGCTGAATAGCGCAATGGTATGATCCACAAAAAATAAAATCAACAAGCCGAGGATAATGCCGGCAAAAGTACCGATAAGCCGGTCTTTATTTCGTTGTTTCGTAAGGCTGTATGCCGGCTTAAGAATTACCACAATGGTTAACAATATCCAGTAGCTATGGCCGATGTCAAACAATAAGGATACCACGTAACCCACCAGCAGGGCTATGGCTACCCTAAGGGAATGCCTGAAAATATTAGACCCCAGGTGCATATTATCAAAAAAATACCGGGCGCTTATTTCTATGGTACTGCCAAAATTTAAGTGTTCTAAATCTTGTGTTTGTTTTTTAAGTTTATTATCAAGGCGGGTGTAAAAATGCAGTTCATTGGTTTTTTGAGAAATGTGTTTAAGGTTGTTCAAAATTCTTCCCAATGCAAAGAAGTGATCTACGTTATCGGGATGCATAAAATTTTTACGGAGCCCTTCAAATTCCTGGGCCAGCAGGGTAATTTTTTCTACCAGGTTATTTGATGGGGTAGAGGGTGAGCCGCTCTTAACGGCAATACCCAGCAACTCCAATTCGGCAGAAATGGCCTGTATATGTTCCCCGAATTTTTGCAGAATGCCGGTTTGCTCAAATTGTTTTTGCAGTAATTCATAATCCTGGTACGAGGTCATGATACTTTCAAAAAGATCAACCGCATCGGTATAAATCTTTACCAGGTTGCGGCTTACTGCCGTACTTTCTTTGGTAAACTGCCTTGTGGAAAAAATGATATCACTCAATAAATTCTGTTCTTCCTGTATTTTAATTTGCTTTTCCAGCAAGTGGTTGTAAATAGCTGTAAAATCAGGCTGGGGCTGGTAAAATTCTCCACGGGTTTTAAAATAATCCCCAATATGAACAATAAAATCGCCAAGAGTTTGCTGCATGAGCCTGTAGGGCCTCAATATATAAAGCGTTAAGCTAAACAACATATACCATAATGCACCGGCCACAATTAAAAGCGCCTGCATTACTTTCTCCCCATCGGCAGTGCCGGAATCTAAAGAAAGCACCATAATAATAAGGCCTGAAATACCGATGGACGAAACCCTGGCGCCAAATACACTAAACATGGAGAAAACAAAACCCATAATAAAGATGATCGCACCCTGCAAAAAAGGATGATACCCCGAAAAACTCATGATCACCGATACGAATCCAACCAGAAATGCATTTACCAGCATACCGTTTCTTCGCAAATGCACCGGACCGGGAATATCGGCAATGCTGGAACACAAAGCACCCAAAGACAATAAAATCCCAAGTTCTAATTTTCCAAAAAAATTTAACGTTAAGGCGGGTACCAAAATGCCAACAGTCATGCGTAGCCCTTCGGAGAAAAATCGGCCGTTAAAAAAGCTTTTATATGTATTTTGATCGGTTAATGCCATAAGCATGTAGTACCGGCTGGTACATTGAGACCAGGTTATAGTATTTGAACAAAAATATATCTACCGGGGTGAAACATACCTTTATATTTGCATAAGCAATTTATTAACCCTTTTACAAACAAAAAAAACTTCATGTCAGCAACCTGCAGCTTTACAGTTCCCTTTACCGGAAATGCCGATGAAATATTTAATAAGGCCAAAAATGTAGTTGAAAAACAGGGGGGCACTTTTAACGGGGATGCCCGGCAGGGAAATTTTTACATTGAGGTATTTGGCAATAAAATAGCCGGAGATTATTCCGTAGCCGGAAATGAACTGAGCATTAATATTACGGATAAACCTTTTTTTGTACCCTGTGCCACTATTGAGAATCTCTTAAAAAGCAAACTTTCTTAGCCTTTATTGAATGCGTATTTTGCGGTATTCGTTGCTGTTATTACCCCAAAATCTAAGCATATAAATACCTTGTGGCACATGGGGTAACTGGCATACCACAACCCCTTCGCTATTTCTAAAATCTTTGTAAAACAACTGCCTTCCATCTGCGCTAATGAGTTGCATTTGCAATCCTTTTTTGGGCAATTCAATGGTAATACTATTATTGGTTACAAGGGTAGGGTAGGTTTTAATATCGTAAATGGACCCTTTTAGCATTACAACCGGGGAATAAAAAGATACGCCGTTTTGCTCTACAATTTTTAAACGGTAAAAAACTGCACTGCTGTTTTGAAAATTATGATTAAACGTATAATTAATACTTCCATTTGCCGTAATATTCCCTACGGTTTGGTAATCCTGGTTATTCGAGCTGTATTCTAATTCATAATGATCAATATTTACTTCTGATGACACTTCCCAACTAATTTTATTAATGTTGTTTTGTTTTACTGCTGTAAAAGAGTTTAAGACCACCGGCACAGCGTTGGTAACAATAATTTTATACAAAGTGCCATTTGAACGGCGTACGGCATACAAGGTGCTGCCATCTGCACTTTCGCCAAAACCGGAGATATTGTTTAACAACCCGGTTTGCATCACTGCGAGTTGCCCGGGCTTTATGAGCCAAAGGTTTGTGGAAATGTAATCTACCGTTAAATAATACCCGTAAAGTGTAGGAAATTCTGTTCCCCTGTACACATAGCCACCGGTAATGGAAAAACCACCGGTAGTGCTGTTATGCGTATATTCAAAAATTGGATCGGTATAGGTTGCAGCGCAACCGGAGAAATCATAATCATGCATACCTTCCCTGCATCGCCACCCATAATTCAAACCTGCGGCAGATGAAGCGGCAACATGGTTCACTTCTTCATAATTGCCCTGGCCTACATCGGCAATCCAAAAATCCCCGTTTAAACGGTCAAAACTCCAGCGCCATGGATTTCTTAATCCTATATTATAAATTTCATCTGCTATACCATCACCGGGAGCTAAAAAAGGGTTATCGGCTGGTATGGCATAAAATGGGGCAGAGGTTGCAAATCCGTTTACGTCAATACGAAGCATTTTTCCAAAAAGAGAATTGGGGTTTTGTGCAAGATTATTGGGATCGCCCCCGCTTCCGCTGTCGCCGGTACCAAGGTAAAGCATACCGTCTGTACCAAAAATGAGTTTACCCCCATTATGATTGGTATAATTTACCGGCTTCACTATGGTAAGTAATACCTGGGCTGTAGCAGGGTCGCCGATGAGCGGATCTAAAAGGCTACGACGATAACGGGCAATGGTGGGGTTTCCGCTGGCATTGGTATAAAGCACAAAAAAATAGCCGTTACTGGCATATTGGGGGTGAAAAGCTAGGCTCAATAACCCCTGTTCACCCCCCGGCGATGCCGGTAAAACAGAAGATATATTTATAAAATTAGACAAGGCAGTGCCGTTCCAACGGCGAATCAAACCTCCCTGTTGTACAATGTACAAATCACTGCCTCCTGCATTCACTACATCCACCGGGGAGCTTAAACCCGCAACAATGGACTGGTAACCTATTTGCGGAACCTGGGATAAAGCATTGGTTGATACCAAAGAAGCCAAAAGGCAAATAACCGAAGCGAAAAGCGTAGATTTTTTCTGCATAGGAATAATTTTAGGTTTTGTAGCAAGAACAATGCCTAAATAAAAAAACCTTCCCGTTAAAGAGAAGGTTTTGAATGTATTCAGTTGATTTTTTTTACCATTTATCTACATCCTCATGCGGTACAGCGTTACCTGAATCTGCCGGGGGATTTTCCGGTTCCACGGTTGCTGAAGTTATGGTACTTTCCGTTGCAATGGCATCTGTTTTAACTTCTGCTGCCGGTTGGCCATTTTCACCTTCATAAGGTGTATCATGGTTAAAGGCATCAAAATCAAAATCGGGCATGAGCTCGGTTTTTACAAAATCCACCGCTTCGGTTAAGCCTTTTACAAACTTATTAAAATCTTCTTTGTATAAAAAGATTTTATGCCGATCGTATCCGTCGGAGTCAAATTTTTTGCGGCTTTCTGTAATCGTTAAATAATAATCATTGCCACGGGTTTCTCTTACATCAAAAAAGTAAGTTCTTCTTTTCCCGGCTTTAATACGTTTACTGTAAACACTATCTACTTTTTTGTCGTTGTTTTCGTACGCCACTTTTTTTCTTTTTAATGATTTAAATACGTTTTATGAACCGGGCAAAGATAAAATTGTTTTTTTAATAGCAAAATTTATCCCGTTTCGATGATCACAGGTTTTCAACATGATGTTCAGGTTTTTCCTCATCTCTTGCCTGTTGATTATTATACATTTCAGCATAAATGCCCTTGATTTGCATCAACTGATCGTGTGTGCCGGTTTCCGCTATTTTTCCATTTTCCATCACAATGATTTTATCAAAATTAAATAGGGAAAAGATTCGATGGGTGATGATGATAGCGGTGCGGTTTTGAAGATACTGGTACAGGTTGGCCAAAATTTCTTTTTCAGTAGCCGTATCTACTGCGCTCAGGCAATCGTCCAGGATCACCAACTGTGGTTTTTTTAGCAAGGCCCGGGCAATAGAGATGCGTTGTTTTTGGCCCCCGCTTAAGGTTACGCCCCTTTCGCCTACAATCGTGTTAAATTGATTCGGAAAATGGCTGATGTCTTTAAAAATACCCGCCTGCCGGGCAGCCTCCTGCACTTCTTCATCACTTGCTCCTGCATTGCCAAAACGAATATTATTTTTAATGCTGTCGCTAAATAAAAAAACTTCCTGTGGCACATATCCTACCTGGTTACGCAAAGAAGAAAGAAGTACTTTCCTGATATCGGTGTCTTCATATTGAATACTTCCCTGTTCTACATCAAACACCCTAAGCAGGAGTTGGGCCAATGTGCTTTTGCCGGAGCCTGTACGACCCACAACGGCAATTTTTTCGCCTGCTTTTATGTTTAATGAAAAATGGTCAATTGCTTTAATACCGGTTTGGGCATAGGTATATGAAATATCGTTGAGTTGTATATTGCCTTTAAGCGCTAAATCGGCTGCTCCGGGTTCGTCTTTAATAGCCGGTTTAAAATTCAGGAATTCATTAATTCTTTTTTGTGAAGCTGCTGCTCTTTGGGTCATACTTGCCGTCCAGCCAATTGCACTTACCGGAAAAGCAAGCATTTGAATATACAACACAAACTCTGCAATTTTACCCACATTGGCGCCATTTACATGCTGTACCACATCCAGGGTACCCATCATAATAGTTATTAAAGTGCTTAAGCCAATTAGTAAGGCAATTCCCGGAAAATAAATAGCCTCGGTTTTGGCAAGGCTTAAGGCATTTTTACGGTATTGCAGGCTGTTGGCCGTAAAAAATTGCAACATGGCATTCTCCTGTACATAAGATTTAATAACCCTTATACCGGAATAGGATTCCTGTGCATTGGTAGTAAGGTTACTTAATGAAGCCTGTATTTTTTCACTCTTTTTATTAATAATACTATTTACATAATAAATAATAAATGCCAGTATGGGTAAGGGGAAGAGAGCATAAAGGGTAAGTTTTGCATCGGCTTTAATCATAAAAAATATACTAAATCCGATTACCGCTATAAGGTTAATAAAATACATTAAAGCCGGGCCGGTGTACATCCGTACCCGGCTTACATCTTCGGATATCCGGTTCATTAAATCGCCGGTGGAGTGTGTTTTATAAAAACCGGCATCTAACAACTGGTAGTGTGCATAAATTTCATTTTTTTGATCAAACTCTATGTGACGGCTCATCACAATTAAGGTTTGCCTCATTAAAAACATAAAAAAACCACTGATTAAGGCCAGTAAAACCAATATTAAACCGGCCAGCAAAATACTTTTTGAAAAATTGAAGTGGTTAAACCAAAGGATCGCATGTTTTACCATCCAATTATAGTTATCGGTTGAGGCCGTTGCTGCATTGCCGGAATGCTGCAACCCTTGTACCACTTTATTTAGAATAAAACCGGTGAATTGCGGTGCAAGAATGCGAAAATAATTAGAAAGCAGGATGAATAAAATGCCTAATAATAATAACCATTTGTATTTCCAAAAGTAGGTATTAAGAGCCGAGAGTTGTTTCATCAGCAGCAAAATTATACTGAAATTTATGATCTTAAGATAAAAAAAATCCTTCCCGGTGTGGAAAGGATCGTTTTATGTAAATTAAAAATTTAATCTTCGGATGTAAGACCGGAAACCAGGTACTCCCGGTTCATGCGGGCAATATTCAAAACCGATATCCCTTTGGGACACTCGGCTTCGCAGGCATAGGTATTGGTGCAGTTACCAAAACCTTCTTTGTCCATTTGTGCTACCATATTCAATACCCTTGTACGTCGTTCCGGTTCGCCCTGTGGCAATAAGGCCAATTGAGAAACTTTGGCGCTTACAAACAGCATGGCGCTACCGTTTTTACAGGTGGCCACGCAGGCGCCGCATCCGATACAGGCGGCGGCATTAAAGGCATCATCTGCATTTTTTTTATCCACTGGAATGGCGTTGGCATCTACTGCATTACCGGTATTTACAGAAATATAACCCCCGGCCTGTATAATGCGGTCAAAAGCCGTACGATCTACCATTAGGTCCTTAATAACCGGGAAAGCCTTGCTGCGCCAGGGTTCCACTACAATCGTATCGTTATTTTTGAAGGCCCTCATGTGCAACTGGCAGGTGGTATTTTTTTCCCAGGGCCCGTGGGGCTGCCCATCTATATACATGCTGCAGGCGCCGCAAATACCTTCACGGCAATCATGGTCAAATGCTATGGGTTCTTTACCTTCTGCAATTAATTGCTCATTCAGTACGTCAAACATCTCCAAAAAACTCATTTCGGATGAAATATTTTTTACCTGGAAAGTTTCAAACCCACCTTTGGCCTGGCTATTTTTTTGTTTCCAAACTTTTAAGGTAAGATCCATGTTATAATGTTCCATTATTACTTATTTTATTTTGGGTTCACTTTTGATATTTTATTGCATTTCATAAAAGCAGCGCTAAAATTTACAAGCAGGTTTACGATGCTGTAAACAAAATTTATTTATAGCTTCTTTGGGTTGGCTTTACAATTTCAAATGACAGCGGTTCTTTATTGAGTTCCCATTGGCACTCGCCGGTCATTTGCCATGCCGAAACAAAACTGAAATGATCATCATCTCTTTTGGCTTCACCATCTTCGGTATGACTCTCTTCCCGGTAATGGCCCCCGCAACTTTCTTTTCTATCCAGGGCATCCATACACATCAGTTCACCCAGTTCAAGAAAATCGGCAACCCTGCCGGCTTTATCCAACTCAGGGTTCATTTCATTTATTTCACCGGGAATACGCAGGTTTTTCCAAAACTCAGCCCTCAAATCCCTGATTTCAGCAATGGCTTCTTTAAGTCCTTGTTCATTTCGGGCCATGCCGCATTTGTTCCACATTATTTTACCCAGCCGTTTGTGAAAACTCTCCACCGATTCGGTCCCTTTTATATTCATCAGGGTTTGTATCCTGTCATTTACATTTTTTTCAGCTTTTTCAAAAGCTTCATGTGTGGTTGGAATGGATGCCGTACGAATTTCATCGGCAAGATAATTACCCAATGTATAAGGAATTACAAAATAACCATCGGCAAGACCCTGCATTAAAGCCGAAGCCCCAAGCCGGTTTGCGCCATGGTCGCTAAAATTAGCTTCTCCCAAAGCATAGAGCCCCGGTATGGTGGTCATTAACTCATAATCCACCCAAAGGCCGCCCATGGTGTAATGCACGGCAGGATAAATCCGCATGGGTGTCTCATAGGGGTTTTCCCCGGTAATTTTTTCATACATCTCAAAAAGGTTACCGTATTTTTCTTCCACAATTTTTTTACCCAATACAATGGTTTCTTCAACCGTTGGGTTGTGGTTGCCGGATTTACCTGCTTCAATTTTTCCATAGCGTTTAATGGAATCGGCAAAATCCAGGTAAACCGCCATTTTTGTTGTACCCACGCCATAACCGGCATCACATCGTTCTTTTGCTGCCCTGGATGCCACATCCCTTGGTACCAGGTTTCCAAAAGCAGGGTAGCGCCTTTCCAGGTAATAATCTCTTTCTTCTTCGGGTATGTTTATAGGTTTACGGGAATCATTCATCTGTTTAGGCACCCAAATGCGGCCGTCGTTACGCAAGCTCTCACTCATTAAGGTGAGTTTACTTTGATGGTCGCCGCTAAGCGGGATACAGGTAGGATGGATTTGTGTAAAACAAGGATTGGCAAAAAAAGCCCCTTTTTTATGGGCCTTCCACGCCGCAGTAACATTACTCCCCATGGCGTTTGTACTTAAATAAAATACATTTCCATAACCGCCGGAGCATAATAATACCGCATGGCCAAAATGACGCTCTAACTTTCCGGAAACAAGATCACGGGCAATGATACCCCTGGCTTTACCATCAATAACCACCAGTTCCAACATTTCATGCCGGGAGTATTGGGTAACATTACCCAGCGCTACCTGCCTTTCCAATGCGCTGTATGCACCCAGCAATAATTGCTGCCCGGTTTGGCCGGCAGCATAAAAAGTACGTTGTACCTGTGTACCGCCAAAAGAGCGGTTGCTTAACAAGCCCCCATATTCCCTTGCAAAGGGAACACCCTGTGCAACACACTGGTCAATAATATTTGCACTTACTTCTGCAAGGCGATGAACATTGGCTTCTCTTGAACGGTAATCGCCACCTTTAACGGTATCATAAAAAAGGCGAAATACAGAGTCGCCATCATTTTGATAATTTTTTGCTGCATTAATTCCTCCCTGGGCGGCAATACTATGGGCCCGCCTTGGGCTGTCCTGGAAGCAAAATGTTTTTACCTGGTAACCCATTTCTCCAAGAGATGCTGCGGCAGATGCACCTGCCAGGCCCGTTCCGATAACGATTACGTCCAGCTTACGTTTATTAGCAGGGTTAACCAGTTTTACGTGGCCTTTATAATCTTCCCACTTTTCATTCATTTTACCGGCCGGTATTTTTGAATCTAAAGCCATACGATAGAATATTATTTATGATACTGTATAAAAATTAATTTAACCATTTTAAATATACGGCTATGGGCATTAAGGCAAAAAGCAACACTATAATAATAGAATACCCTGCGCCGAGAGCATGAATGATAGGGGTATATTTTTTCCGGTTTAAGCCCAAAGTATGAAATGCGCTCTGAAACCCATGCATTAAATGCCAAAGCAACGCAAATAAACCAACCAGGTATAAGATCACGATATACCCATTGCTGAACACCTCTTGCATTTCGCCATATAAACTATGAGGGGTACGGCTGCCATACAACTCTTCCTTTGTGCCAATCCAAAAGTGGGAGAGGTGCATAATGAGGAATAACAAGATTAATATGCCTAATAATCCCATGCTTTTGCTGTACCAGGTTGATTTTGGGTTTTTATTTACGGCATAGCCCACAGGCCGGGCTGCCTGGTTTTGCCTTAATAAAATAATTCCCTGTATGATATGTAGGATAAGACCGATAAAAAGGCCCAGTTCAAGGAGGCGTAAAATCCAGTTATGGCTCATAAAGTGAGCCACTGCATCAAATGTTTTGCCTTCGTCATTTAAAAAAATACAGGCATTAATACCGGCATGAACCACTAAAAAAAGGATTAAAAAAAGGCCGGTAAAACCCATGATTAATTTTTTTCCGATTGAAGATGTGAAGAACTGCTTCCAGGTCATAATAGTGAGAATATGGTAAAAGAATGTAGGGCAAATTTAAGGCTCTGCCCTAAAAAATTAAAATATAATTTACAGACTCCGTAATCATAAATCAAGCCTGTTGCTTTTGTTCTGTTCTATAAGATGAAATAAATTTTCGGGCGACAAGGTGCGCCATTGTTCCATTTCCATTAATTCAACATAGTGGGTAAGACGGCTGCGAAAAAATTCATCTTTGCTTTGAATGGGCATATTGAGAATGGCCACCCAACCGCCATTATCTTCTAATTGTTCAAACCATTCTTCGTAATAACTATCATCGCTGCTATGAAAATTAAGTACATTTTCTGCAATAAGAATAAATTTATTAATACGTTGCGAAAAAAGATTATCGGTTACTTCCCGTCTTAATGTCATAATATCATTCTCAATGGCATCGTTCCACTCACCCATTAATTCCAGTATGGCAAAATGCAAGTCATAATCCACATAAAGCAATTTCATATATAGGGTACGGCTGCCAAAATCATCCCACTGAGGGTGAATATAATAATTATACAGGGTTTGGGAATATTCAAATTCGCTGTATTGTCTTCCGTAAAAGGGGGAGCGCTTGTCTTCTTCGGCAGCGTACAGGTGGCGCCAGTTATAATATGGCTCTAAATTCTGCAAAGTACTTACTTAAGTTTATCAAAGTTACACAAATGAAGGTTTAACCAGCCTGATTACGGTCAACTCCTTTAATGGTTTTGAGCTGGTATTTGCTGATCATTTAAAAGGCATTGAATTTAATAAAAAAGAAAGAGGCTGCTCTTACGCAGCCTCTTAACTTATTAACCCAAAAAAATAAAGCTTATTGTATGATGAGTTTATCGGTGAGTACAGTTTTACCCGCTTCATTCACCACTTTAACCAGGTAAGTACCGGCAACAGGCTTGTTGCGGATATTGATATTTTGATACTGCTGGCCTTTAGCCAATGTAATTTGTGTGGCCTGGATATTTCTTCCGGCTATATCCGAAATGATAACGGTATAAGCGCCTGAATAATCTCCATCAAATAAAATTTTAAATGAAGACCCGGTAACCGGGTTTGGAGCCACTTTAGTTCCACTTAATGATTCATTGCGGATATCGGTTGCTGATCCAAATTGTTTAGCTGCATCGGCTTCTTTTTGGAAAAGCAGGTTCCCATTGGCCAAATCAGATGAATTGTACATTAAGTCAGAGCCGGGCACCAGTGTAGCAGCAAGGGTTTTTAAATCAACGGTGTAATAGCCTGCAAATACATTTGCACTGATAATTACAATATCTCCATGATCGTTTACCGCTGCGCCATTGGCTGTAAAGTTTGCCGGCAGGTTGCTAATTTGTCCTTTAAACGTAGCAATACGGCTGTTGATATCCACTACAAAAATATTCCGAGCGGCGGTAATTACGTATAATTTACCAAATGCATCGGCCACCATATCGCCACCCCAACTGGTGCATTTGTTGTGTATGGAAATCCCTTTGTTGGATTCGTCATCAATCAATGCGCCTAAATCGGTAATAACCGGTTTTTTGCCGGTAGTAAAATGATAAAGGTGGTTGCCATCGTTGGTAAGGGCATAACCATCGCCATCTGCAGCTATTACCATACGGGTAACGTTCCGGCTTTCATCTGCACCTGTTTCGGCAAATAAAAGCGGGCTTTTAATGCTGTAAAAATTTACCGTTTCGCCTTTTTCATTTACATCCACCCAGCGAAGCTCGTTCATACGCATTGGGATATAGTAAAGCCTGTCGCTTCTTTTATCAAAAGCAGCCGCAGCAACAAATGTGGCCGTAGGATAAACCGACGGGCCGTAAATATTTCCGTTAAGGATGGCAGATTTATCCGAAACCTGCCTGGTATCTACATTGGTGAGGGTAAAGGGTGTTTTGTTTTTCTCAAAGACTGTTTTGGTAACTATGCCACTATTTAAATCCACCTGGCGAATATTCATCCAGGCAAAATCATTGATGCTATTACCTGTAATAGCAAAAGTACGGCTGGCATTCTGGGCATAAGAAGCCATTCCAAAACCCAGTAAAACTGAGGTGAGTAAAATTTTACTTTTCATCTGTTAAGTTTTTAGGTTGTCAATTCAATGTAAACCCGGCGGCTAAAGTACCTTAGGTGAGCCGAAAGGTTAGGAGTTCAATTTAAAACTATTTTAATGAAAAAACAACATTTTTTTATGGGCGGTAGGCCGCTATGGCCTTACTAACGCTTCCATGTTTCAGTAAAAGCTCTTTTGCACTTTCAAAACCGGATAAATTAAGGGCTTTCATCAACATACTTACCCCACGGTTCAGCAATTTTTCGTTGGTAAGCTGCATATGCACCATTTGATTATCTGCCACACGGCTCAAAACAATCATTACACTGGTAGAAATCATATTGAGCGCCAGTTTTTGGGCTGTTCCGCTTTTCATTCGGGTACTTCCGGTTATAAATTCCGGGCCTGTTACCAATTCTATACTATAATCCGAGACCCTGCTTACCGGCGCATTGGGGTTGCAGCAGATGCATGCCGTAGTAATGTGGTTAAGCCGGCAGTTTTGTAATGCAGCAATTACATAGGGGGTGGTTCCGCTTGCCGTAAGACCAATCACTACATCTTTGTCATTCACCTGATGTTTTTGCAAATCCTGCCAACCCTGGCCGGTATCATCCTCAGAAAATTCAATGGCCTTTGTAATGGCTTTTTCGCCTCCGGCAATGATGGCCACTACCAAACCCTCTTCAACACCAAATGTGGGCGCCCATTCACTGGCATCCACAATGCCCAAACGGCCACTGGTACCTGCGCCAATATAAAAAAGCCTCCCGCCGGCAAGCATTTTATCGGCTATAACCGAAACCAGTTTTTCAATTTGTGGTATGGCAGCGCATGTAATTTCCGGCACTTTACGGTCTTCCGTATTTATGCTCTCCAAAATTTCCCTCACCTGCATTTTTTCTAAATGCCGGTACAAAGATTCGGCTTCGGTAATTTTTTGAAAATCGGTCATAGTTTGCCCAAATGGTAATTTATCAAACCATCCATAGGAGCCTTTATCACTTTCCCTAATTGTAACTCATAGGTATGGCATAACTCTTTTAGTACATCTTTAAAAACATAGGCTACGCTACCGGTAAAATTGATGGGAAGGGTCCAGCTTTCACGATATTTGTAAATATGGTTAAAGAAAAAGTCGTTAAATCCATCTTCAATAATATTCTCTACCATGTAATGGCCACGGTTTTCAGACAGAAATTTGCAAAATTCGGCAAGGAAGCGATTGGGATGCGGTTTTTTATATACGGCATCTAATATTTCGGGTGCCGTTAAAGGGTAAGCGGCGTTAAAGCGATCCATCAAATCGGGGTCAAAAGTATTATACAGGTAATATTGCAGTACTTTTTTCCCGAGGTAGGTTCCGCTGCCTTCATCGCCTAAAACATAGCCCAGCCCGGGGCTGTTCTTCACAATTTTTTTACCATTAAAAAAACAGGAATTTGAGCCGGTGCCCAAAATACAGGCTATTCCTTTTTGATGGCCGCATAGTGCCCTTGCCGCACCAATAAGATCATGATCCACATAAATGGATGATTTGCTAAAAACATCTTTTAAAGCCCCCTTTACCATTTTTACATTTTCGGGGTTACTGCAGCCTGTACCATAAAAATAAATTTCACCGGGTACCTGGTTTTTTATTTTAGGGCAAACCATTTCTTTAAATACCTGGCGCATTTGCGGTGCGGAAACAAAGTAGGGGCTTAGGCCTGGGGTGATGAATCGTTTCTTTTTATTTCCTTCTACCCAACACCATTCTGCTTTTGTACTGCCGCTGTCTGCAATTAAAATGGCACTCATGTTTTTAATGATTTATAACTAAAGTTAAGTGAATTTAATGCAGAATATAAGCAAACTGAAAAGGTTATTTTATGAAACCCGGGGTTTCCAGGCTCCTTTTTTCATATATAAAAAAGCCAATACAAATACCACCGTCCAATAAACCATTTCATTTAGCCACGCAACAGAAAGTGATACATAGTTGATGTTCATAAAATACCAGGTATAAAGTATATACATCAAAATTGCCGCAATTTCAATGGCAAGATTCACCCTTGTTTTTCCGGTGCCCGTTACGCTATTTAACCATACGCCGGCAATGCTCATAAAAATCATATCCAGGGTAACTACCCGTATTACCGGTATGCCTTCCCGTACAAATTCGGCGCCCTGGCCAAACAAACTAAAAAAAGTATAAGGAAAAATATTGAGCAATGTACAAATGCAGATACATATCCCTAAACTCCACAACATTATCCGCACAGCGGTGGGCAATACCAGGTGATACTTTTTTTGCCCGATTAAGTTACTCACCATGTTATTACAGGTTGCTGCAAAAGCCCAAACAAACATGCCCGTAATACCAAAAATATTACGCATGGTATTGCTAATGGCTTTTGCCATTTCTCCATGCTTTTCAATTAACAGAAAAAAAACCAGCCAGGTAGTAAGGCTGATAAAATATTGCGCCACCAGGGGTACCGATATTTTAAGCACTTCCTTATGGACAATCACGTCAAATTTTAAATTGTGAAACAGGTTATAGGTTTGTTTTAATTTAGTAACATATAAAACCAATACAGCGGCAACCATGGCCACTATTTCGGATATTACGGAAGCCCAGGCTGCACCGTTAAATCCCATAGCCGGGAAACCGGCTTTTCCAAATATTAACACATAGTCCATCACTATATTGATCATTGCCTGTAAAGCAAAACCAATTAACAGGTAGCGGCTATTGAGTGAGGCCACCATAAAGGCATTGCATAACTGGAAAACATATAAAAAAGGAAGACCTAAAATTCGTATGCGCAAAAAACTCATTTCAATAGGGTAGGCCTTTGCATCGGCTACCTGCTGCATAATAAAGGGTGCAACAAACCAGGTAAATAAAATCCCAAAGAAGGCAAACAAGAGAGACAACCGTAAACCCTGGGAAAAAATGGTTTTGAAAAAATCACTTTTATCCTCGCCGGCATACCTGGAAAAAACTGACTGTAATGCATTGGTAAGGCCATTGCCCGTAACGGCAAATACCAAATAATAAACAGCAGTAATTCCGGCATCGCCTAATGCGGCTGTGCTTAAATGCCCCAGGAATACAGAATTGGTAAGCATATTCAACTGTGGAATAAGCATGGAAGCCGTTATAGGCAAAGCCATAGTTAAAATTTGCCGGTTATTTAACTGCACTTTTAAATTAGCGCCCGATGCTATTGCTGCTGCCATAAACCCACAAAAATATCTTAATTTGCCAGTTTAAAATTTGATTTGTGAAAACAATTTTTAATATTTTTCCGGAAGGCGAAAAATATGACCTGTTAATTGAGGCAGGGAATGATGATTTATCTTTATTGTTTTACGATAAACATAATCGTTCCGTAAATGGGGCGTTACTCTATGAATTTACCAACCCGTTACCAACCGGTAAAGAATTTCACCCGGATATGGAAAATATTTTGCTCAATAACCAGTCCTTTATAAAAAAAGCCGGTTCGGTATCGCTTTTATATAATATTAATGAGTCAACCCTTATTCCAATTGAATATTACGACGGATATGCCAATGATGATTACCTCAATTTAATATACGGGAATCCGGCGCCCTCACATATTTTTTCCGATACACTTGAAAAAGAACAATTGGTGCATATTTACCGGGTGAAAAACCCCATTGTGAATACCCTGAATAAGTTTTTTCCGCAGGCCAAACTCTGTCATTCCGGCTCGATGCAGTTGCAATTGTTTTCGCAAAAGGCCGACAGCATTCACTGCATTGTATATAACCAACGGCTTAAAATCATTTTTTATAAAAACGGCCATTTGCAACTGATGCAATATTTTGCCTACGGCAATGCAGCCGATATGCTGTATAACCTGCTGAATATTTGTTCCCAGCACGACGTATCACCGGATGCTGTTGAGCTTATTTTATATGGACTTATAGACCAACATTCCCATCTCTACAAAGAAATTTATCAATATTTTTTAAATGTAGAAATGGCCGCTTTGCCAGAAGATATTCTCCTTAATGACGAAATAAAGCAAAACCCGGCGCACTTTTTTGCTCACCTCATTATTCCAGCCTTATGCGAATAATCAGCGGAAACCTGGGAGGAAGAAAAATTCATCCGCCGGCAAATATGCCCCATACCCGGCCAACAACCGATATTGCCAAAGAAGGCCTTTTTAACATCCTTCAAAACCATCTCCATTTTGACCGGTTACACACCCTCGATTTATTTGGCGGAACGGGAAGCATCAGTTACGAATTGCAGAGCAGGGGAGCGGCTCATTGCAGCATTGTAGAAAAAGACAGCGCCATGTATGAATTTATTAAAAAAACGGCCGCAACCCTTCAATTGAAAAATTTCAGCATCATAAAATCGGATGTTTTTAAGTTTATGAAATCCTGTACCGAAACTTTTGATTTTATTTTTGCAGGGCCACCGTATGCCTTAACCAACATTGATGACTTACCCAGGCTGGTTTTTGAATATTCCTTATTAAAGCCAAACGGGTGGTTTGTTTTGGAACACACGCCCCGTAACGACTATAAAAAATTCCAGGGGTATGCCACAGAAAGAAATTACGGCACCACGGTATTTTCAATATTTATACAGAAATGACAGCAGGTGAAGAACGTTAAAACCATTTTATATCCCCTTGCACTTTTATACGGCACAGCGTTAAAGTTGCGCCATTGGCTCTATGATAAAAATGTTTTAAAAAGCTCCAGGTTTAATTTTCCCATTATATGCATTGGCAACCTGGCTACGGGTGGTACCGGTAAATCCCCAATGACGGAATACCTTATTGAACTGCTGAAAGGGCATTATAAAATTGCCACATTAAGCCGGGGTTATAAAAGAAAAACCACCGGTTTTGCCATTGCCAATCAAAATACCACGGCTATTGATATTGGCGATGAACCCATGCAGTTTCATGAAAAATATAAAGACGTTACCGTTGCCGTTGGAGAAGAGCGCCTGGTAGCCATTCCACAATTATTGCACGACCGGCCCGATACCGAAGTCATCATCCTTGATGATGCCTTTCAACACCGGCAGGTAAATGCGGGCCTCAATATTATCCTTACCGATTACCGGAACCTTTTTACCCGTGATTTTTTATTGCCGGCAGGTAATTTAAGAGATATCCGCCCGGCTGCTAAAAGAGCCCATATTTTTATTGTAACCAAATGCAAAACCGATTTAAGCAAAGAAGAAAAAAATGATATAATTGCCGAGCTGAACCCGGAAGCCCACCAAACCGTATATTTTTCAGAAACCGTTTATGGAAGGCCTTACCATTTGTTTACCAAAGAGCCGGGAAACCTGGATGCCGGTATACCTGCCTTACTGGTTACCGGTATTGCAAAAACCATGTACCTGGAAGACTTTTTGAAAAAACAGGTTGGCCATTTTGAAATGCTCCGTTATGCCGATCACCACATTTTTGATTTAGACGACCTGGAAAATATTCGCAAAAAATTTGAAGCCATCCCTGGAACTCAAAAAGTTATTTTTACTACGGAAAAAGACGCTGTAAGGCTTAAAAAATTTGAAAAGGAGTTGGCCCATTTTCCCATTTTTGTATTGCCCATTAAACAGCACTTCTTATTTTATGAAGCCCAAAAATTTGAAGACCAGGTTCTGCAATTTATCAACAGCTTTTACCATCCTCAACCAAAAGATTAAATGGAAAACAGAGAAGCCGCCTTATTAAAAAATGAATTTTTATTAAAAAAAGATAGTACTTTTTTAAATTTCGGTTCCTTTGGAGCCTGTGCCAGGCCGGTATTTGAGCGTTACCAGCACTACCAGTTAGAGTTGGAAGAAGAGCCGGTTCATTTTATGATGGACAAAGCAAGCGGCTATTTAAAAAAATCCAGGGAAGCGCTGGCAAACTATATAAATTGCGCTGCCGATGATGTGGTTTATGTTACCAATCCTTCATACGGTGTAAATATCATCGCCAAAAGTTTTCCATTACAACCGGGCGATGAAGTACTTACCAGCAACCTGGAGTATGGAGCCTGTGACCGGGCCTGGAACTATTATTGCAAACAAAAAGGCGCAACCTATCGGCCATGGCCCATTCGATTGCCTTTAGAATCAAAAGATGATTTTATAAACCAATTTGCAGCCGGTATTCATCCAAAAACCAAACTCATTTTTTTAAGCCATATCACCAGCGCAACTGCGCTAAGGTTTCCGATTGAAGAAGTGTGCAGCCTTGCAAAACAAAAAGGCATCCCGGTTTTTATAGATGGCGCACATGCACCGGGGCAGGTACCTATTGATCTTGCAACCCTGAGAGCCGATATGTACACCGGAGCCTGCCATAAATGGATGATGACGCCAAAGGGATCCTCTTTTCTTTATGTAAGCAAAGCCTGGCAGCATTATTTTGACCCTTTGCTCATTAGTTGGGGCTACGAGGCTGTTGCAGCTTCAGCATCCCGGTTTTTAGACTATCATGAAATGCAGGGCACCCGGGATCTTTCTGCTTTTTTAACCATACCGGACGCTATTGAATTTATGCAAAAAAACAACTGGCCACAGGTAAGCCGGCATTGCCGGGATATGGTAAAACAAAATGCCGGCCGGTTTTGTGAATTATTGCAAACAAAACCATTAGCGCCACTTACTGACGATTTTATAGCACAAATGCTGAGCCTCGAAATTAAAACAGCAAATGCAATGGAATTACACGATATTTTATTTCGTCAATATAAAATCCAGGTGCCCATCATGCAGCTTGGAAATAGAAGTTTTCTCCGTTTCTCCATACAGGGTTTTAATACTCCGCAAGACCTTGATAAGCTCTATGACGCTGTAAAGGATTTGATAAGCAAAGGATTAATAATTACTTAAGACCAATTTGCCTATAATTAATATTATGTTAAATAGATAATTCCTTTTAGAGTATCCATGTAGAAGATCTTTAGCCTCACCCGGTTTAGGAATATCTCCCGTTACTGCCCTCCAAAAACTTTTTGTAAAATATCCGTTACCCTTGCTGCAGGATCTTTGCGTATTTTTTTCTCTTCTGCCGCAAGTGTATAAAAAATTCCATTCAACGCTTTCTCCGTTACATAATCGGCTAAATTGGTTTGCGTAGGTGCTTTTTTAAAAATATTTGCAGCTGTGATAAAATCATCCCAATATTTTGTGGCATTTACATTTGCCAATGAGTTGTTTATCACCGGGCGCATTTTCTCCGTAAGCTGCGCAGATGTGGCTTTCTTCAAAAATTGCGTTGCTGCATCATCGCTACCCTTTAAAATACTCATCCCATCACTGACTGACATATTTTTTATGGCCTCCCAAAAAATTTCAGTAATTCCTCCTGCAGCATCTTCGGCAGCCCTGTTCATAGATAAGATGAGCTTATCCACAACCCTGCCCAATCCCATTTTATTTAAGGAGGCTTCTGCTTTTTTTCCTTCTTCGGGCATGAGTATTTTTATAGCTGCATTGCCTAAGAAACCATCCGTTTGATGCAATAGTTTAGAACTGTTTTGGGTACCTATCGTTAAAGCTTCTTTTAAACCTTTTATCACTTCATCGTTGCTGATACCCGCCGTTTTATTGCCGCCAACCTGTTTTTCGATATTTTTTAAAATAGTTTGGCTGCTATCTTTACCAGCCATTTTTTTTACTTTATTGAATACCGATTGTGCAGGGCATTGATAAACGGTGCATATGGCTATCGGGATAGCGATCCATTTCATAATATCTTTTTTGGGGGTTTCAAAACGTTATACCGGATTCTTAACGAAAAAAACAAACTTCTATTTCATATCGTCATTACTAAACGACAACGGAAGCAACTGGCTTACGGTTTCCAGTACATATACTTTTCCCTCCATTCCGGCTAAAATAATGCGGATGGTGGATTGGGTATAATCTTCAAATTCTTTTAATGCCTGCCGGCACATTCCGCAAGGCGAAATGGGCTTATTACTGCTGCCGTTTAAATTATGATAGCTTACGGCAAGGGTTTTAATGCCGGTTTTTGGGTAAGCCACAGAAGCCGTGCCCAGTAATACCCTCTCGGCGCAAGTGCCAACCGGAAATGAAGCATTCTCCTGGTTACTGCCGGTAACTATTTTACCGTTTTGCAATAAAGCTGCAGCGCCTACCTTAAAATTACTATAGGGTGCATAGGCCGTTTGCGTAACTTCTCTAGCAGCTTTTACCAATTGCAAATCCTGCTCACTCAACTCATCGGCAGAGGCATATACTTCATAATTAAACTGAAACAAATCTTTCATAAAGTAAAAAACTGATCAATCCTCTAATATAGCGGATTTTTAATAAACAAAACTATAGCAAATGTTATATTCGTTTTGCCTGCACTTTAAAAAAAAAAGATACATGATGCTGCATGTATCTTTTTATCATGACATTCAATTAATTCCTTAATTTAAATTTCTAAAATCTACGGGCACCAGTTTACTTACACCCGCCTCCTGCATGGTAACGCCGTAAATTACATCTACAGCATTCATCGTTTGTTTATTATGCGTTACAATGATAAACTGTGAGTTTTCACTGAATTGTTTGATCATGTTGGTGAATTTACCTACGTTGGCATCATCCAATGGTGCATCAACTTCATCTAAAATACAGAAGGGCGCCGGCTTTATGAGATAGATTGCAAATAGTAATGCTGTTGCCGTAAGAGTTTTTTCTCCCCCGCTTAACTGGCCAATGCTGCTGGGCCTTTTTCCTTTTGGTTTGGCCACAATATCAATACCTGTTTCGGCAAGGTTTTCAGGGTCAGACAATACCATGTCTGCCGTATCTTCTTCGGTAAATAACGCTTTAAATACTTTTTGAAAATTCTCTCTTACCTGGTTAAACGTATTTAAAAACTGCTGGTTTGCCGTGGCTTCCACTTCCTGTATGGTGAGCAGCAAGCTGTCTTTGGCCGTAACCAGGTCGCCCCTTTGCTCGGAGATAAACTCGTACCTTTTTTTCATTTCAGTAAAGGCTTCTATGGCGGTAGGGTTCACCTCTCCTATATTTTCAATGCGTTTTTTTAACTTTTCACATTTTTCTTTCAGCTCTTCCAAATCGGTCTCCGTGGTTCGGGGTTCGTCAATAATTTGATCCAGTTCCACTTTAAATTCCACGCTAAGGCGTTCCTTAATACCCGCTAACTGTAATTTTAAATCGGTGAGTTTATCCTTGATTTCATTTAACAAATGATCTATTCCTTCCTTTGAACGTTGCTTAAGCCTTAATTCACTTTCTTTTTGCTGTAAAATATTTCTCAGGTTATGATATTCCTGGTCGGCCTCATTTAACTTTTTCTCTTCCGCATCTTTGCCATGAAACATTTCAATAACCAGGGCTTCCAGGTCTGAAAGTTGTACGGTAGTGGTTGCTAAATTTTCTACCGCATCTCTCAATTGCTCTTTGCTGCTATTTACCTGTTGATTAAGTTCATTCAACTGGTTGGTTTTAAATTCCAACTCCTGCTTAAGCGAGGTTACTTTGCTGTGCTGCCGGGTTACCTGCAGGTTGTGTTCGTTATAAGTATGGCTTACAGAATTATACTCCTGCTCGGCTGAGGCATAATCCTTTTCGATGATGAGCATTTTAGCTGCAATATCCTGCATTTGCGTATTAAATACCTGCAGGTTCATGCGGGTGCTTTCAATGGCTTGTTTTGTAGTTTCCAGTTGTTGATTAAGTTCGTCTCCCCTGCTTTTTGCGCTGGCATCCTGGTGTTGCAGGTTTTCTATTTTATTTTGCAAAGCAAAAACGGTATTCACCAGTTGGTTAAGCTCCTGCCCTGCCTGCTGAATTTGCGTTTCCTGCAATTGGCTATTAAACGAAAGCACTTCATCATGCTTTTGCTGAATGGCTTTTTTTAGATCCTCAACAATAGAGGTTTGTGCATCAATTTCCTGCTGAAGTTTTTCCAGGTTTTTTGCCCGTCCTATTTTCTTTCCTTCAAACAAGCCTACACTCCCACCGGTAATGGAAAACTTGCCTTTTACATATTTACCGGATTTTTCCAGTACGATGGCTTCGGTATCGGTGTTCAATGCATCATCTGACTGGGCTATACAAACATTACCCAATAGGTTTTGCATTAAAGGAGCATATTTCCCATCTATTTCCACTACACTCAATGCCGGTATGGTATGCGGCGGTTGCTCAAGCGCAGGTAAAGCAGCCACTTTATCCAATACAAAAAAGTTTGCTTTACCTTTTTTATTTTCATCCAGCAGGCGAATAGCGGCTAAGCCTTCCTGGAGGGTATTTACAATATAGTAATTTAAGTAAGGCTCCAGCAGGTTTTCCACTGCTGCACGGTATTCTTCCTGCACATAAATAATATCGGAAAGTAAGGGTGCATCCTGCTTCCATTGAGCGTTTTGATGCAGGTATTTCACACTTTCGGGGTAGCCATCCATAGAATCAACCAGGCTTTTCAGCAGGTCGTGTTCATTTACTTTTGCATCCAGTTTACGGTTTTCGGCGGCAAGGTTTACCCTAAGATTTTCCACTTCGCCCTGGGTGTGTAATATTTGCTGCCTGGTTTGTTCCTGTTGCAGTTTAAGCTGTTGCAAACTGGCCTGGGTTTCATTCCTGGCTGTTTCTTTCTCTTTATGCTCCTGCATCAATTGGTCTAATTGTATTTGCCTTTGCTGCTTTTCATTTTCAATATGGGCAATGGTATTTTGCAGGTTTTGAATGGATACATCGGCAACGGCAACATTTTTTTCTGCATTGAACTGGTCTTTTTGAATGGCTTCGTTTTCCCGCCTTAAGGTATCAATACCCAGGCGCCTTTCATCAAATACTTTGCGTTTTTCTTCTAAATCAGACTTTAGGTTTTGGAGGTTTTCTTCAAAGGTTTTCAACTTGGTTTCTTCGTCGGCAACCTGGGCCTGTGTAAAGCTGATGCTTTCTTCAATACCGGTTAACTGACCGCCGGCTTTTTGCAAAAATTCATCCAGGCCGGTTTTGCGTTCGTTTAAATATTGCAGGCGTTGGGCAGCCAGGTTTTTTTCACTTTCTTTATGGCGCACTTTATCCAGCAATTCATTGTAATCATGCTGCATTTGTTGCAGTTGTTTTTCTTTTTCTACCAGGCCCAGTTTTTCCTGCTCCAGCGCTGCTTCTTCTTTGGCAATGGCGGTTTCCAGTTCTATTCTTCTATCAACTTCCTGTTGTTGCTGTTGGTTGAGTTCTTTATAGGTAAGGTTAAAGCCTTCCAGCGCCGCTTTGGCCAGTTCAATACTTACCTCTTTGTATTCTTTTTTAATTTCGTAATACTTTTCAGCTTTACGGGCCTGGCTTTCCAGGCTTTTAAGCTGGTTATTGATTTCAAAAAGCAAGTCTTCAATACGGGCAAGGTCCTGCTCGGTGGCATCCAGTTTTAATTTGGCTTCTTTTTTACGGGTTTTGTAAATGGTGATGCCGGCAGCCTGTTCCAGCATTTTGCGGCGGCTGTTATCCTTATCTTTAATAATATCATCTACCATGCCCAACTCTATTATGGCATAGCTATCGTTGCTTACGCCGGTGTCCATAAATAAATTATGGATGTCTTTCAACCTGCAGGTTACATCGTTAAGCCGGTATTCACTTTCACCGCTTTTGTAATATTTACGGGTTACGGTTACGGTATTAAATTCCGTTGGCAATAAATTTTTTGTGTTTTCAAAAGTGAGGCTCACTTCTGCAAGTCCGCTGGCGCTACGGGTTTTGCTGCCGTTAAATACCAGGCTTTCCAGGTTTTCGCTGCGCAGGTTACTTATTTTGTGTTCGCCAATTACCCAACGAATGCTGTCAATGATATTGCTTTTACCACAGCCATTGGGGCCAATAACGCCGGTAATTCCTTCATCAAAATTCAATATGGTTTTATCGGCAAAACTCTTAAATCCTTTGATTTCTAAACTCTTTAACTTCACAGGTTTCTTTTTTATATGTAAGGGAGCAAATTTAACGGGATTAAACTTAAAATTACTAAGGTTAATTAGCTATAAAGCCTTTATTATACACAGGTTGTACACAAAGTTAATAAACAAAAACCGGGCCTTAAAATTGCCGGCCGAAATACAGGGAAGGATGCATTTTTTAAGTATGTAAATTTCTCTTCAATTAATCGGTAATAATGGCTGTAGCTTCAATTTCTACCAGGTAACCTTTACCAATGAGGCCTTTTACTTCTACCATTGTGGTACAGGGTTTTATTTGGGCAAAAAACTCCTGATGCGCTTTTCCAATTTGTTGCCAATGGCTAATATCGGTTACAAACATTCTTGTACGCACTACATGTTGCAGCCCTGCCCCCGCTTGCTTTAATATTTTTTCTATTTTAGATAAAATAAACCTTGTTTGGCCGTAAGCATCATCCTTACCCACAAGTAAATTATTCTCATCAACGGCCACCGTACCGGTAACTTCAATTATATTGCCCACTTTTACAGCACGGCTATAGCCTACAATATCTTCCCAAATTGCACCGGAGGCATAGTTTGTTCTTTGCATTTTTGTTTGCAGTTTTTAAGTGAGTAAATCCACTTTTTTCTTTTCGCCCACAATCCAAATAATATCGTTTTCCTGGAAAATTGTATCCGAAGAAGGATTTAAAATTCTTTTGCCTTCTCTTTCTATCCCTACAACAAGGCCTAAAGATTTTGTTTTTATATCGGAGTAGCGAATGCTTTGGTATAAAAAAGGAGAATCTTTTTCAATAGTAAATTTATCCAGTACGACATCGGTATTTGGAGTTACTTCGGCATTTAACACCTGTTTGGAAGGGCGTAAAACTGCATTAAGTTTTTTCTCCTGCCAGTCTGTACAAATTACATAAAGCCGGTCTCCCGGAAAAATCCGTTCATCTTTTCCTGGAATTAATATTGTAATTATCCCTCTTTCAATTTTTGCAACATTTACTCCAATTTGTTCTCTCCACATTAACTCTTGCAGCGTTTTGCCTGCCACCGGTGCCTCATGCGGAACATCAAAGGTTACGAGGTGGGCATCCCAGGGAGCCAGAGCAATATTTCGAATATTGGCCTGTTGCTCGGCTTCTTTTAATTGCTGCTGCAGTTCACGATCATTTAAATTTAAAATAAACCGGTTTTCAATTCGATCATAAAAGGCCTGGATTTTTTTTCGAAAAAAAATAAAAAGAGTAGAGATAATTACTGCGGCAATAATAGATGCCTGTAAATTAAAAAAACGATTAATGAAAAAAACAATAAAAAATATGGCCATGCACAATTTAATGCCCCGCATGATCCAAATGGGTCCCCGGTATTTCTTTTGAGCATATATTTGAGCAAATGATTCATTCCGCTCGTTGCGTAAAATAAGCCCCCAAATAAAGGGCGCCATTAAGGCAAGGGTTAGCACTACCGTTGTAATAAGACCAAGAAAAATATTGCCGGTTTTTAACTCGATATAAGGCAAAATATAACTGGCAGACAAAAATACAATAGCGGCAAGTATTATTGAAAATAAAGTTACATTTTTTACAAAGCTTTTTAACACACTTTCCCAATCGCTTATGGCGGTGATGGTATGCGCCTCCGAGCTGTATTTCAATAAACTTTTGCTCCATTTTTCAGGGAGCTTTTTTTCCAATTTATTGTATAAAGGTTCACTCCACTTTATCAGGTATGGAGTGGTAAAGGTGGTAATGCCCGATACGGCTACTATTATTGGATATAAAAATGAACTGGTGGCACTCAACGTAACTCCAAGGCCGGCAATGATAAATGAAAATTCTCCAACCTGCGCCAAACTCATACCGGTTTGAAAAGATGTTTTTAACGACTGGCCCGATAAAAAGGCCCCGGTTCCTGTTGTAATTATTTTTCCAAATATGCAAACAAAAGTTATTAATAATACCGGCCATTTAAATTGCCAGAGCATTTGAAGGTCAATCATAATGCCTACTGATACAAAAAATATGGCCCCAAATAAATCCTTTACCGGTTTTACGAGGTGTTCAATCTTTTCGGCAGTTGTGGTTTCTGCAAGTAAAGACCCCATTACAAATGCGCCAAGGGCCGGTGAAAACCCAGCTTTGGTTGCCAAAAAAACCATCCCAAGGCATAATGCTACAGATGCAATTAAAAGGGTTTCGTCATTAATAAATTTTCGTGCTTTTTTTAATAATGTGGGAATGAAAAATATGCCCAGCAAAAACCAAAGTACCAGGAAGAATATTAATTTTAATAGGGCCTGCAACATATCCATACCCACAAATTGCTTGCTCACCGCATAAGTAGAAAGTAACACCAGGATGGCAATGGTAAATATATCTTCTACGATTAATATGCCAAAAACCAAGGTTGCAAATTTTTTCTTTTTAAGCCCCAACTCCTCCACCGCTTTAATAATAATGGTTGTAGAAGATACCGCCAACATAGCGCCAAGAAATATATTATCCATCTCACCCCACCCCAATATTTGTCCTGTAAAATAGCCTATGGCAATCATTCCAAATGCTTCTATCAACGCAGAAACCGATGCAGTTCCACCTACTTGTGCCAATTTTTTGAAACTAAATTCAAGGCCAAGGCTGAATAGTAAAAATATAATGCCTAACTCAGCCCATACCTGCACATTAGCCGTGTCAATTACAGATGGGAAGATTTGAAAATTTGGGCTTACCAAAATCCCAGCTAAAATATAGCCCAACACTAAGGGTTGCTTAAGTTTATTAAATAACAGCGTAATTATTGCTGCCGCACCTAGTATTAACCCGAGATCTAATATCAAATGTGGTAAATGCATATAATTTTCCTTATCATTCGCCGGTTAAATTTGCCGGTGTTGACATAAATTAGAATTAAAAATTGAATAAGAAAAACGAACCTGGAAAAGGCTTTTACAAGGGTTCAAATACCCGTATTACAAATATAATATAAAAAATAGAAAAAGTTTTGTATCAGCTCTTTGCATCACAGTTACCAATAAATATATGGCTTTGCAAACCAAAACAACAAAATGCCGTTTTTCATTTGTACCTTTAAGAAAATATTCAATCATGTTATCTAAAACCATACAGGCAGCTTTAAACAACCAGGTATTAATGGAAGCCCAATCCTCGCAGGCTTACCTGGCCATGGCTTCATGGGCCGAAATTCAGCCCGGGCTTGAGGGCGTTACTGAATTTTTCTTCCGCCAGTCCGATGAAGAACGGGTGCACATGCTAAAGCTCATACGTTTTATAAACGAAAGAGGCGGATTTGCCACCGTACCTGCACTGGAGCAACCGGTAATTACCTTTAAATCGTTGAATTTTTTATTTAAAGAATTTTTGGCGCATGAGCTTAAAGTAAGCGGCAGCATTAACGATTTGGTTCACCTGGCTTTATCAGAAAAAGATTTTGCCACGCATAATTTTTTGCAATGGTATGTAACCGAGCAAATGGAAGAAGAGCGCACTGCAAGAACCCTTAACGATAAACTGGAAATGATTGGCGACGACCGCAGCGGCCTGTATTTATTTGACCGGGATATTTTAAATTACGGCGGCCAGGATGAAGGCAATAAATAATTTTTCTACCAAAAATAAAGAAGCCGTATTGATCGTAAATTCAATACGGCTTTTATTTTAACAGTCTTTAGATTAATTGATTGAAGCCTGTTTCTTTTCCAGGTCGGCCACTTTTTTAGTATCGCCTTTTACGCCATACATATCTATTAAGTATCCAATTACATTTTTATAAATATTCTTCTGGCTGGTTTTAAGGCTGGGCTGGGCTTCAAACCAGGTAATGGCGCTATTGCAATAGTTAATGCATTCATCCATTTTTTCGTTCGACTGCTTTTTAAGGTCTGCCTTTTTAGCTTTGTCCTCTGGCTTTACGCCTTTAATTAAGGTAGCTGCCGTACTTAAATCTGCCGCTACATTGTACAAATGATTGGTCATTAATACCGTGGCGTCTATCCCTTTATCTAATGTAATTGCATTTTTTAATACGGTGGTTAGCTTGGCTTTCAACTGCGCTTCATTCGCTGGTCTTTTATCGGGTGTGTAAATACTATTATACAGTTCAATGGCATAATTATAATTGAGGGTAAAATCGTTGGGCTTTTTAGCAATCAGTTCTTCATAACGGGCATACAATGTCTCTTTATCTCCTTTTTCAGAAATAGCTTTCAATTCCAGTTCATCCCAGTATCCGTTGGTTGGATAGATCCTCCTGCCCTTCTCTAAAAGAGCCGCCAGGTTCACGGAATCTTTCTTTTTATCATAGTACTCTGCAAGCACCTGGTACACTTCCACATATTGCGGTTCTGATACATTGGCATCGGTAATTTTGCGATAAAAGCCCATGGCCTCATCATTTTTTTTGGCCTGCGAGGCTGCTACGGCTGCATTTAAAACCAGGGCGGTATCCAGCGGATGCAATTTTATCTGGCTGTATTCATATTTTTTTGACAAGATAAAATTTTCAACATCTAAAGCCCCGGAAAAGGATTTTAAGGCGCCTTCGTAATCTTTTTCATTAAACTGGGCAGCGCCTAAATCATAGAGCCCGGCATAAACTTCCAGGAAAGGCGTCCATAAATCCAGTTTCAAACGGGTTTCTTTTGCATCGTATTTTTGATAGTTTTGAAAGGCTTCAAAGGCTTTTATCCTGAAATCATAGGCCTGGGCTTTGGGAGTAGCCGCATCTGCAGCCAAAGAATTGTAAATCCTGCCTTTAAAGTACCAGGCATCTGCATTATCAGCATTTTTAGAATTTGCTAAAAAATTATCTATAGCGGTTTTTGCTTCTGTATATTTTTTATCGTTATACATTTTTCCAATGGCATCCATATCCTGCGAAAAGGCGCCATATCCCATCATGGCCAAAGCAAGCATCAAAACACTTTTTTTCATAATAATTTGATTTATTTTAAGGCTTAAAGATATTAAGTTCATTCAATTTTTACCCAGATTTTTATAAATTCATCAAAATTGCACAATCCTCATAAGGCAGACTCATTTTAAAGCCCTGATGTAGCCGAATTGTTGTTAATTTTATGCCCTTATTTTTAACGATTTACTCATTTGATTTCTCAACATACCATACAACAAATATTAAGCCGTATAGATATTATTGAAATTGTCGGTTCATTTGTGAAACTCAAGAAAAGGGGTGCCAATTACCTGGGCTTATGTCCTTTTCACAATGAAAAAACACCTTCTTTTACGGTTTCCCCATCAAAAGAAATCTATAAATGTTTTGGCTGTGGAAAAAGTGGAAACAGCATCGGCTTTTTAATGGAGCATGAAAAATACAGTTATGTAGAGGCGCTCCGCTGGCTGGCTAATAAATATAATGTTACTATTGAAGAAAATGAAATTAGCCCTGAGCAACAACAGCAACAACTGGCATCGGATAGCCTTTACATCATAAATGGTTTTGCACAAAAATATTTCAGTGATGCTTTATTCCAATCCGAAGAAGGGATGGATATTGGGCTCTCCTATTTAAAACATCGGGGATTTAGAGAAGAGATCATCAAAAAGTTTCAACTGGGCTATAACCCCGATGCCCGGGATCAATTTGCCCGTGCTGCCCTTGAGGCACAATTTAACCCTGAATTATTACAAAAAAGCGGGCTAATCGTTTTGCGTGACAATAAGCCTGCCGATAACTACCGGGGCCGTATTATTTTTCCCGTACACAACCAAAGTGGTAAAGTGATGGGCTTTGGTGCAAGGCTGATTAAAAACAACGACAAAGCGCCCAAATACATAAATACCCCTGAAAATGAAATTTATGTAAAAAGTAAAATTTTATATGGCGCCTACTTTGCCCGGCAGGCAATTGATAAAGCTGATGAATGTTTACTGGTAGAAGGCTATACCGATGTGGTAAGTTTGCACCAGGCAGGAATTGAAAATGTAGTGGCCAGCGGAGGTACGTCGTTAACGCCTGACCAACTAAGGCTCATAAAAAAATACACAAAAAACCTTACCATTATTTACGATGGAGATAATGCCGGAATTAAAGCTGCTTTACGTGGGTTGGACCTTGCACTTGAAGAAGGCCTTAACGTTAAATTGGTTTTAATACCCGATGCTGAAGACCCGGACAGTTATATCCACAAAGTTGGCGCCGCCAGCTTCAACAGTTTTGTGCAGGAAAATAAAAAAGATTTTGTGTTGTTTCAGTTGGAGATATCGTTAAAAGATGCAGGGAATGATTCGGCAAAACGTTCCCTTGCCGTAAACCAGGTTGCTGAAACCCTTGCCCGGATAAACCGTACCGAAGATTTTATTCGTCGCCAGGATTACATCAGGCAGGTATCTCAAATGCTTGCCATTGAAGAAGCCGGGTTAAATGCCCTGGTAAATAAAATATTAAGGGATAAAATTACCAAAGAAAGCAGCAAAGCGCATTTTCAGCAGGAGCTTCCCCAAAACGTACCCACAGGAACCGAAAATATTTATTCAGAAACACAAAGCTTTTTTAGTACCGATGAGATGAATGAGCAGGCATTTATAAGAAGCCTGCTGGAATTTGGTATTAACGACTGGCAACCCGGGCAAACCGTAGCACAATATCTATTTGCTGAAGTGGATGATAATGAGTTGGATAAAATGATGGATAGCCCACAACTTTTGAATATTTACCAAACGTATAAAAAATGGTATGATGAAGGCTTGTTGCCAACGGCTAAAAATTTCCTATATCACGATGACCCGGAGCTTAATTTAGTGGTTATCAATATCATGGATTATAACACTGAGATTAGCCCCAACTGGAAAAGAATTTATGAAGGGCGCATTCCAACAAGAGAAGAATTATATAAAGAAGAAGTTACTTCTACTCTTACTTACTTAAAACTAAAGAAAATTAAACGGCTTATAGCCGAAAACCAACGGGAGTTTGAACTGAAGCAAAACCTAAGTGCGGAAAACCAGTTAATATATTTACAAACTCATCAGCACCTTAAAGAGGTAGAAATGCAACTAACTAAGGCATTAGGCACCGTTATTCTAAAATAAAATTTTAGGTAAATATTAAATGTATTCTGCAACCTCTTTTTGCTTAGCAATGGAAGCCATTACTTTACCGGTACTAGCTTTGCCATTAACCCTGAAGGCAAAACTGCGGGCTGTCCATACGCTGTCCAGGTCAACCTGGTCTATTATATCAAAACCATGACTGCAGAGGCAATCCCACTGGCATTCCTTTGATAAGTCGCTAACAATTTTAGAAGCCACTTTTGGATAAGATACCCAAAACTTAGCCTTTGGAGATAAAGCCGGAATTACGTCGTTTAAAATATCGGTCAATTGCTTCTTATTTATGGCAAAAACAAGGGCAAAATCTATTTTCCTGGAGCGTAAAAGCGGTGTAACACTCTTGGCAAAAGACAACTTGGTAAATTGTTTTTCTATTGAAGAAGGTAAACCCTGGATAAGAATATTTTTTTCATCGGATAAATTCAGTTTTTCGAACATAGTAGGTAAAGCCATAATTCACACTTAAACGTTATACAATAAAAAATGCAGAAAAAGACAATAAAATCTGATGTTTCTGGACTGCAAAGATAAGCAAAATCAGCCTATAATTAGCCATAAATTAAGAGAAAACTCCGCACCAGGCGGAGTTTTGAGCATTTTTTAGGAATAAATTTCAGATAAACTATTATTTTTTATAATATTTAAGGGCTTCGGGCATAAACTTCTTCAATTGAGCTATTCGGTTTTCATCTGCAGGGTGGGTAGATAAAAATTCCGGTGGCTTTGCTGAGCCCTGAGATGCTTTTGCCATTCTTTGCCAAAAAGCTATGGCTTCCTGTGGGTTATATCCTGCCAATGCAGCAAATATTAATCCGTAATGATCGGCTTCATACTCCTGCTTTCGGCTATTAGGCAATAAAACACCTACACTGGCGGCCGGGCCGTAAACATTATTAAAAATAGCATTTGCCTTCTCTTTATTTTGGGTAAAAATATTTCCGGCTACGCCTAATCCCTGTGCAATTGTTGCCTGGCTCATTCTTTCATTGCTATGACCGGCGATGGCATGGGTAATTTCGTGGCCCAATACAATAGCCAGCGCCGTTTCATTTTGTGTAACTGCCAATAACCCGGTATATACTACCACTTTTCCACCCGGCATACACCAGGCATTTATTTCTTTATTATCCACCAGGTTAAACTCCCATTTATAACCTTCCAATATGTTTCCTTTACCCTGTTTTGCATAGTATTGCGAAATGGCATTGGCAATTCGGCTACCTACCCTTTTAACCATTGCAGCATTATTATCCGAAGGGTTTACCACTTTATTTTCCCCTAAAAATGCCTTGTACTGGGTGAGCGCCTGTGCCTGTAATGTACTTTCCGGAAATAGGGATAATTGTTTACGGCCGGTAATGGCATTGGTACTGCATCCTACTTGAAAAGCAATAGCGGCAAAAATGATGAGAATCTTTTTCATGGTTGTTTTTTTTACTGACAAGGCTATAAACCAAAGGTTTAAACTATTCTTTGTTAAACAATCGTTATACCAAAAATGCAAATGGTAATAAAAAACCGGCTTGCAAACCGGTAAAATGAATTGAGTGAACCCGGGGGAAGTATTAGTGTTGCTTGTTCTTTCTTTTATCCCGGCCTCTTAATATAGGGGCCCTGCTTTCTACACCCCGTAAGATGCGGCCTATATTTTTTTGATGGGTGAATAATACCATTAAGGCTACCAATAAGGCAAATACCCTGTAAAGGATTTCATTTTCGTTCCAAATCCAAAGCACAAAAACAGGCAACATGGTAGCGGCTAATATTGAACTTAACGAAACATAACGGGTTAAAAACAATACCAGCAAAAACACCAATACACAACTCAAGGCAATACCCGGTTGAATAGCCAAAATCATCCCAAAAAGAGTGGCTACGCCTTTGCCTCCTTTAAAGTTGGCAAAAATGGGAAATACATGTCCCAAAACAGCAGCAAGCCCAAGGCCAATCATTAAGTTGGTACGTTGTACTTCATTTTGAAGATAATAAGGCAGAAAATTGTATAACCCTACCGCAGCGGCACCTTTTAAAATGTCAATAAGCATTACTACAATGCCATATTTTTTACCCAAAACCCTAAACGTATTGGTTGCGCCCATATTCCCACTCCCATATTCCCTAATGTCAATTTCAAAAAACTTTTTACTGATAATAAGAGCCGTGGGTATAGAGCCTATCAGGTATGCACAAATGATAATAGCCGCCTCTTTCATTATGAATAATTGAATTTGAAGTAAATACAAAGTTACGAAAACCTAAGATGGGTAACAAAAATATTAACCTATGACATAAATTGTTAATAAGCAAATCCACCCGTTCTTTTCGGTAATTTCTTTTACTTTAAAATTATAACGTATTAGATACTCAAGTATCACCTCTTTATCTGCAACCAATAAGCCACTGAAGAGCGCTATTGTCCCCTCATTACAGGCCGATACTATTTTTGGAAGGTTTTCTGTGATCACATTAAGGTTAATATTGGCAAGAATGATATGGGCCGGGGAGCCGGTAATAAAACCGTCAGCCTGTACTACATGAATGTGGCTGCATTGATTGGCTTCAATATTCTCGCTGGTATTCACTATACTCCATTCATCATTATCTAAGGCGAGGATATTTTGGGCCCCAAGTTTTTCGGCAAGAATGGAAAGCACCCCGGTGCCGGCGCCAAAATCAATTACCGTTTTGCCGGTAAAATCCAATGCATGCATTTGTGCAATCATAAGATAGGTAGTGGCATGATGCCCGGTGCCAAAACTCATTTTGGGCGTAATGATTATTTGATGCTTTACGTTAAGTATGGGCTGATGAAAGCTTGCCCGTATAGCGGCAAAATCGTCAACCACTACGGGCTCAAAGCTGCTTTCCCATTGCTGGTTCCAGTTTTGGTTTTCAATTTCAAAAAATGAATAATGGGTAAGGCTAAATTGCCGGAGCAGTTGCTCAGTGGCTTCTTTATCAAATAATTTCTTTTCAATATAAGCCAAAAGCTCTTCTTCTTTTTCTTCAAATGCATAAAACCCATTTTCGCTTAACAAGGCCACTAAACTCTCTTTGATGATAGGATCTTTCGAAAAAATATGTACCGCAATGAATGGTTGCATAGTTAAAAAAAACAACCCCCAGGTTTCTGAGGGTTTAATGGTTTAATAAATTCTATTAATTTTTAGATGGGCCTTGTTGCTGCTGGCTTTCGGGCTTTGGCATCAACACCTTGCGGCTTAATTTAAACTTGCCGGTTTTAGCATCAATATCTAAAAGTTTCACTTTTACTTTATCGCCTTCTTTAAAAATTCCGTTCATGGATTCCAGGCGCTTCCAGCTAATTTCACTAATGTGAAGCAAGCCTTCTTTTTTAGGCAGGAATTCAATAAACGCACCAAAATCTTTAATGCTTTTTACCGTTCCTTCATAGGTTTCGCCTACTTCCGGCGTAGCTGTAATGCCTTTAATCCATTCCACGGCTCTATCAAGGCCCGCTTTTTCTTTACAGAAAATACTTACTTCGCCGGTATCATTCACTTCTTCAATATTAATGGTAGTACCGGTTTCTTTTTGTATTTCCTGAATTACTTTACCGCCGGGCCCTATAACCGCACCAATATATTCCTTATCAATGATCAATTTCACCATTCTTGGCGCATGTGGTTTCACATCTTCCCTGTGGGCAGGTATGCAATCGTACATGGCATTAAGGATATGCATACGGCCTTGTTTAGCCTGTTGTAGCGCCTGCCGCATAATATCCATACTCAGGCCATCTACTTTAATATCCATTTGAACGCCGCAAATGCCGTCTTTTGTGCCGGTAACTTTAAAATCCATGTCGCCCAAATGATCTTCATCACCCAATATATCGGTAAGTATGGCAAATTTGTCGTCTTTTTTGATCAATCCCATTGCCACACCGCTTACATGCTTTTTTACGGGAACACCTGCATCCATCAATGCCAATGATCCGGCACATACCGTAGCCATTGATGAGGAACCATTACTTTCCAGGATATCACTCACCACTCTTACTGTATAGGCGTATTCACCCGTTGGCATCATTTGTTTTAAAGAACGCATAGCCAGGTTGCCATGTCCCACTTCCCTGCGGCCAACCCCTCTCATCATTTTTACTTCGCCGGTACTAAATGGCGGGAAATTATAATGCAATATAAATTTTGAATACTCTGAGCTATGAGCGCTTTCTACCAACAATTCATCTAAAGGGGTTCCTAAGGTAACAGTTGTAAGTGATTGTGTTTCACCACGTGTAAACAATGAAGAACCATGAGGGCCAGGCAATAAATCGGTTTCCATACTTAAGGGACGAACATCTTCCGTACCCCGGCCATCCAGCCTGCGGCGTTCATTTAAGATCATATCTCTTACAACATGATATTGCAACTCGCCAAAATAATGGCCAATGAGGGGCTTGTCTTCATCCGGCAGCTCTTCACCAAGGTAGGTTTTTAATTCGTCTTTAAGAGCATCAAAGGCATCACTGCGCTCATGCTTTGCAGAAGCCGAAGCAGAAATTGCATGCATTTTATCTTTGCAGAATGCATTTATTTTTGTTTCCAGCGCTTCATTTCGGTAAGGTTTTGTATAATCTCTTTTTTGGGTAATACCGGCTTTTTGCCTTAATTCCGCCTGGGCCTTAATTTGAGTTTTTATGGCTTCATGGGCTATTTCCAGGGCTTTAACGAGGTCTTCTTCCTGGCATTCTTTAGCCTCACCTTCCACCATCATAATATTCTTTTCGGTGGCGGCAATAATAAATTCCAGGTCACTTTTTTTCAGTTCATCCCTTGTAGGGTTAACGATCCAGTTGCCTTCCACCCTTCCTATCCGCACTTCGGAAATAATTTCCTGGATGGGAATATCGGAAACAGCCAGTGCGGCAGATGCTGCCAGGCAGGCTAAAGAATCGGGCATTACCTGGTCGTCGCTGGAAATAAGTGAAACCAATACCTGTACATCGCAAAAATAATCTTCGGGAAACAAAGGCCTTAAAGCCCTGTCAATTAAACGGGAAGTGAGGATTTCATAATCATTAAGCCTGGCCTCACGCTTAAAAAAGGATCCGGGAATACGGCCTGCAGAGGCAAATTTTTCCTGGTAATCTACTGACAAGGGAAAGAAAGACTGGCCTTCTTTAGGTTCTTTATTGGCAACTACCGTAGCCAAAATAATGCAATTGCCCTGACGTACCGTTACGGCTCCATCGGCCTGGCGGGCCAGTTTTCCGGTTTCGAGGGTTACATTTCTTCCGCCACCTAAGTCGAAACTAATACTTTTGGGTTGTAAAAATGACATATATGAATGTTTTGCTCTGCTTTATTTTTTTGCAGAAAATGAGATTGCATTAAACGAATAATTCCCAACGCTGCATAACAACCGTTGGGAATATGTTCACTTAATCAAATAAAATTATTTACGAAGTCCGAGTTTTTCAATAAGCGCCCTGTACCCGGTTAGATTGTGTTTGCTCATGTAAGTAAGCAGGCGTTTACGTTTACCAACCATCATCATCAGCCCACGCTGAGAAGAAAAATCTTTCTGATTGCCCTTCAGGTGTTCGCTAATATGGTTAATCCGCTCTGTAAGTAACGCTACCTGGCCTTCAATAGACCCTGTATTAGTGGCTTTCCCGCCAAAATCGGCAAATAATTTTGCCATTTTTTCTGATGTTAAATGCGACATTTGTTGTTTTTTAAAACAGTATTGTTTTCTTTTTTCTTAATTGGCTGCAAAATTAGGGTAAAATTCTGAAAATAAGCTATATTAAATCATGTATTTTAATATAAACTAAGATTTAGGAAATATTTTGCCGTAAAAACGGGTTTCTTACCTCAACTTTATTGAAAAACAAAACTTTATACACAGTTAAGAACTACGATGTTTAGCTTTAATTTACCTTTTCCGGCTTATCTCAATTTTAATAGGCCCTATGCCTATTTTGCTGCAACAAAACCGAATAATATTTTTGTCAGAATGAAGGCATTACTTACCGGTATATTAATAATCTTACTAGGCTTAACCGCCTGGCAATTTTTCTCTTTTCCACAAAAACCAACAAATTTAAATGAGCAGGTTTTAGAAAACGGATTAGAAAAAATAAAGGTACGCAACATTATTAACCCAAGCCTTACGGCAAATGAAGCGGCTTTTATAGATGAACAAGGCGCCCATCAACTAATAAATGGAAAGTCAAATCCCGGTATAACTCCCAAAAGCTGCGGTAACTGGTGGGATTTTAGTGAAACCAATGCCGCCAGTTGCATACAATTGAACTATCACCCTAACCGGGTTGGAAATACCCCGGACCCGGTTAGTTATGACTTTGAATTTGAGGGCGAATACCAACTGAAAAAAATCTGCATTTTTATTGATCCGCTCAAAAGTTCAAAAAACGAAAATAGCTTACAAATAAAATCCGGCATACCCTTTAAATACAACCAAACCATTTCCCAATTACAAGATAATGGCACTATAAAAGCTTCAGGCTGGGTAGATATTGATTGCAATGTAAACACCCAATACCTTCAATTAATTTATGGAGAAAATTTTGGCGCTATCAGGGAAATTGTTTTTTATGGTTCAATAATTCACAAGAGCCCATCCATTAACCCGTATTATTCTTATAACCAAAAATCATTTGACAGTATATGTGGCACCAATATTATTATGCAAATGGGCCAATCGGCAGACGGAAAAAATTACGATGAAGGCTGGAATGGCGGCCTGCGCTGGTTTGCCGCAGCCTGTTATGTACTCAATAAAGATTTAAGTTTAAAAGACCCTTATGGTACGGCAAGCGAACTGGAATCCAACTGGAACCGCAGGATCATTGCATCGGGAAGCAAATTACACTATGCCTTTGGCAGCCTGGTGGACAGCAGCATGGTAAGCGCCACCAATAACAGCGGCGGCGACTGGGCCAATCAAAAACCCATACCTACTTCTTTAATTAATGAAAAAACGGCCGACCGCTTTGAAGGTATCTGTACATTTAACGAAATAGCCGATAAACCCGGGAGCTATGCACAGGCCGCTTATAATTTAAAAAGACTGGCACAAGGGCTATACCAGCTTGGCCACAGGGCTATTGAACCCGATAATGAAAAAGACGGCACATTTAAAAAAGCCGGGTTTATGTATCCTTACCAGCAGGCTGCTTATCTTTCTGCATTATATGATGGGCACGATAATACCCTAAGTTTTAAAGGGGAACCGGTGGGTATAAGAAACTCCGGTTTAAGTACAGATCAAATGAAATTAATATTTCCGGGGCTCACCTATGTAAACCCCACCTACATTAAAGCCATGATGTGGTGGTGGAAATGGAACCGCAAAAACGGCGATGCCCCTTTTGATATTTTTAATATTCACCTCTACCCATCCACCTTAAATATTACCCAACACTATTTAAATGCACAAGCCGTAATGCCCGAAAGCAGCGTGTTTAACATGGAGAAAAAATTAGACACCGCAAAATACTTTGCTGCTTTAATGCACAAGCCCCTTATAAATACCGAGACCGGGTATGATGCCTATGAAGAAAAATTACGTTATCCAAACGAATTTTGCAATGAAAACGTAAGATGGGGAAACAGTTTTATGGCCATACGTCCCTTTGCCCACAAAACCCCGGAAGCCATTCAAGGCGAATGGCTGTTACGAACCATGCTGCTGCATAACAGCAAAGGAATCCCATGCTACCAGTTTTGGCTGGCCGACCAGTATAAAGAAGGCTCGGTTTGCGGGCATTTTAGCGCTACCGGGTTCTTAAAACACGATACGGTGATTCATTGGAAACAACTCTATATACCCCGGCTGGCCTGGTTTTACCTTCAATGTTTTAAAAACCGCTTAACGGATTTTGTATGGGTTAAGGAAATAAAGGAAAATAATTTACGCTTTTCCTTTTATGAAAACAAAAGCGGCGCTGCAGCAAAGCATGCCGTTGTGTACTGGAGTGCAACCGACGACGGCAGTAGCGCTTCCTACCTTTTTAAACTCCCTTCTCACCTGCCCTACCAATTGGTAACGCCCAACAATACCCCGATAGGAAAAACAACCACTGGCAATGGCGCTACTGTGGAATTGCAGGTAAAAGAGCTGCCGCAAATAATTTTCTATTAGCTTTATCTTAAAAATTACAAGGCTTGGAGCATATTGTTTTTACGGTTACCAATGATTTAAACTACGACCAGCGAATGATACGCATTTGCGGCAGCCTTGCTAAAAACGGTTATTCTGTAAGCCTAATCGGAAGAAAAAATCGCAATTCCCTGCCCTTACAACCGCAACCCTACCAGCAAAAAAGGTTGAATGTTTTTTTTCAAAAATCCATTTTCTTTTATATTGAATACAATACCCGGTTATTTTTTTATTTATTATTTGCCCAACCCAAAGTGTTTTGTTGCATTGACCTGGATACCATGCTACCGGTTTATCTTGCCGGGAGAATCAGGAAAAAGAAATTGCTATACGATGCCCATGAATACTTTAGCCAGCAAAAAGAAATTGTGAGCAGGCCCCATATTTATAAAGTATGGTATTGGATAGAAAAAAACTTTGTACCCCGGTTTAAACAAGGTTATACGGCCACCGCTTCCATTACCGAAGTTTTTGCCCAAAAATACAACGTGCATTATACTACCATAAGAAATTTGCCCTTTGCTTCTTCCAGCGTAATCAATCCTATGAAACGGGAAAAAATAATTCTTTACCAGGGCGCTATAAATGAAGCCCGGGGATTTGAACGTTTAATACCCGCCATGAAAAAGGTAAATGCGGTATTGCATATTTATGGTGATGGTAATTTTGTACCGCAATTAAAAGCGCTGATTTCTTCTCATAAAGTGGAAAATAAAGTTAAGGTTTTTGAAAAGCAGCTTCCTCAAAACCTAAAAGCCATTACGGAACAAGCTTATATTGGCGTTAACCTTGTTGAACCTATTGGGTTAAACCAATACTACTCCCTTGCCAACAAATTTTTTGACTATATACAAGCCTTGCTGCCGCAGTTGACGATGGATTACCCGGAATACAAAAAAATAAATACGCACTACCCGGTAGCCGTATTAATTGAAGATATAGCAGAAGATAAAATTGTAAACGAACTTAACCGGTTACTAATGGATGTACAACTCTATAATGAACTGCAACAAAATTGTATAAAAGCAAGAGCTGATCTTTGCTGGGAAAAGGAAGAAAAAATATTATTATCTTTTTACAAACCTATACTTGGATAAACATTTACATATTGTTTGCCCCGATGTTCCCTGGCCGGCAGATTACGGTGGAGTAATTGACCCTTATTACTTACTTAAATATTTACAGGCGGCAGGCATCCAAATTTATTTGCATTGCTTTACTAAAAACCGTTCCCCGCAGCATGAATTAAATCGTTATTGCAAAGAAGTGCATTATTATCCTAGAAAAAGATTTTGTTTCCCGTCAACAACGCTTCCCTATATTGTGCAAAGCCGAAGCGATAAAAAACTATTGAAAGAACTCCTTAGAAACGATTTCCCAATTTTATTCCAGGGCATCCATTGCACCTATTTTGCATACTGCAATAAATTACCCGGTCGTAAATTATTACTGAGGCCATTTAATGTGGAAAGCATTTACTATGCTCAACTTGCTGCCCTGGAGAAAAACCCGTTTAAAAAATATTATTATAAAAGAGAAAGCCGGCTACTGGAAGATTTTGAAAAAATAATGACATCAAAATTACCCGTTTTGGCTTTAAGCCGGGATGACCAGGCTTTTTTTGCAAGATATACTTCAGCCAATGATTTTATTCCAGTGCTCCTACCATGGCAAAATGTAATTGCTCCTCCAGGAACCGGAACCTACTGCTTATACCAGGGGAATTTATCAGTAAATGAAAATGAAAAAGCCGTGGAATGGCTGCTTGCCGAGGTATTTCATCAACTGCCCTACTCCTTAATTATTGCAGGCAAAAAGCCCGGTCGCAACTTAATAGCGCTTATTAATAAGCATACCCATGCAACTTTAATTTCCAATCCTACGGAGCAAAAACTGCAAACCCTCATCAGCGATGCTCAAATTATACTTGCCCCATCCTTTAATCACACCGGCATAAAATTAAAAATCCTTAATGCCCTCTTTAACGGGAGGCACTGCATTGCCAATACCCAAGCGGTAAAAGGATCGGGTATTGAAGCTTTGATAACCCTTGCCGACAACGCCCAACAGATGCAGGAAGTCATCAGGAAATTAATGCCCATGGCTTTGGAAACAAAAGAAAAAGAGCGCCGAAGCGCCTTATTACTTGAAGGGTATGATAATAAAAAGAATGCCGATAAAATTATTGCATGGATATACTAGCATTATCCCAAAGCTTGCCTCTTTCTGTTTTAATAGTGCGTGCAGGAAATTTATTGATGACAATATAATCATGGGTTGCCATTAAAATACTGGTTTCATAATCTCTGCAAATGTGAAAAAGCAGTTGCATAATTTCATCACTGGTCTCCGGATCGAGGTTCCCGGTGGGTTCATCGGCCAGTATTAATTTGGGTGAATTAAGCAAGGCCCTTGCAATATCTACCCTTTGCTGTTCCCCACCGCTCAACTCAAAGGGAAATTTAAAGCCTTTGGTTTTAAGATTCACCTTGTCCAGTACATCAGCAATTTTTTCATCCATCAGGTTTTCATCTTTCCAGCCTGTGGCTTTTAATACAAACTTGAGGTTATCGTGTACGTTTCGGTCGGTGAGTAATTGAAAATCCTGGAAAACCACTCCCAGGTTACGGCGAAGAAAAGGCACGGTCTTCCAGGTGAGGCCTTTTAAATTATGGCCCACAACGGTACCTTCGCCTTCTTTTAATTCCAAATCGCCATAAAGTGTTTTAAGCAAACTGCTTTTACCGGTGCCGGTTTTTCCTACCAGGTACACAAATTCCCCTTTTTGAATACTGATATTTACATCACCCAAAACCATACTATTGCCCTGGTAAATATTTACATTTTTTAATTCTACTACTGGTTGGGACATATTAAATGAATAAGAAGCAAATTTAACTCATTCGCCATCTTGAAGTGAAAGTTTTTTCTACAGTAAAGTTAAAAATGTGGAAAACTGAAATGGGGAGCAGGCAAAACGAAGATTTTTCAAAAATATTTTACCGATAAAAAACGTTACTTATTGAAACCAGGCTTTATCTTCACCAAAAACATTTCCATGCTCAAATTGTTTATTGCCAGCATATCATTTTCTTTTGCCTTTTACGGTTTTTCATTTGCACAATCGAAACCCATTGCCATTAAAACAACCGATCATTCTCCCGCCAGCTGCCAGGGAATAAAAGTTGCTAAAGCAGAAATTATGGTGGACACCAGCATAAGGGTAAAGCCAACCCATGCTTATATGAGTATGGAGTTTAGCGCTATTACCGGTACTACCCTGGCAGAAGTGCTAAATGGCAATAATCTTTTTTGGGTATATGATGACAAAATGAAAGAAATAAAAATTTCGGATAAACTTTTAAAGAAAGTCAATAGCTCAATGGAAAGCAGTACCGTAAATTTAACGGTTAAAATTCCTTTTCGCCTTAAAACCGATAGTAAAAAATATACAGTTAAATACCGCTGGGAAAGCCCCGATAAACGGAAATGGATTGAAGCTACTGCAACAAAATAAATTGGGCCATAGTCTTAAAACGAAAAGGGCAGTTTTACTACTGCCCTTTCTTTATTAATAGTGATTTGAACTAAGGTTTTACCACTTTTGTACTGATTATTTTACCGTTTGAAGAAATAACCTGTAACAGATAAACTCCGGCAGGCAAATACTGCATATTGAATTGGTAGTTTTCACTAACTGCAATACCTGAAAGTACTTGTTTGCCATTGCTATCAAACAGGCGAATTGAAGAAGTGCCCGTTATCCCTTTCAACCGGATATTCAAAATATCGTTTACAGGGTTGGGATATACCAGTATATTATTACTGCTGAAGAAGGGCCTTTTATCATCCCGGGTTGCCGTGCCTGTGGTAATGCGTAAAGTATAGCAATTAGTAGCATTAAATGCACTTTTATATCCATAAACCCTTACATAATAAGTGCCGGCTGTAAAAGTTCTGCTAATGGTTTCTGAAGTGGTACCCCCGTTTTGAGAAATAGCTAATTGAGTGGTACCATTGCTACTGTAAAGCCTCATATCATAATCTGCCGGCAAGGTAGATAAAGTGATTGATGCTGTGCCACCGGTTGTGATAACAAATTTGTAATAATCGTTTTCACTTTTTGGATTTATTAAGCCATGTACATCGGTATTTAAAGGAATTTGTGCCGCCCCGCTATAGGAACCATTTGTAGCGTTATCGTAACTGCTTTGGCAACCCGTACTTACCGGTGTAGCCGTTGCAGTAATAGTATAGCAGGTTGCGCTGTTTGCCCCATTATATCCGTACACGTAAATATAATAAGTACCTGCTGCCTGTGTATTGAGCGAAACAGACTCGTTGGCCGTAGAACTGGTGCCTGAACCAATTTGTGTACCTGAACTGTTATAAATAATAAGGTCATAATCAACACCGGACGGGCCTGAAAGAACATAAACAATATTATTTGTACCGGTAGTGGTAATAGAAAAATAATCTTTATCTGTGCTGGTATTTATGGCAGCGGTTTGAGTTACACCTGTGCTAATAGCTGCAGCAGCAGCCATTGATTCATTGGGTTCAAAAGCAGATGCACATCCTGACGAAAGAGTGGTAAACTGACCGGATACAAATCCACTGCTGGATCCGCTGCAATTGGTTCTTACACGCCAATCGTATAAAGAGCCACTGTTAAGGCCGGAAAGATTGGCTGTGGTGCCGGTTTGTCCAACAGAAAAACTTGTCCAAATAGAAGAGGCATTTAATTTATAATCTACATCGTAACTCAAAGCGCCACTAACGAGGTTCCAGCTAACCGTAGCCGATGAAGCAGTAATGGAAGATGAAGCAAGGCCTGATGGGGCATTACATGCACCTGCAATAGTAGTAAACTGTGAGGATGCAAACACACCCGAACCGGAAACACAGGTTGCTTTAACCCTCCAATCATATATTACGGATGCCGTCAACCCGGTAAGATTAGCCGTGGTACCGGTTTGCCCCACGGAAAAACTCGTCCAGGTAGAAGAAGCATTTAACTTATAGTCCACATCATAGCTAACCGCTCCTGCAACGGCATTCCAGCTAAGATCGGCGCTGGTTGAAGTAATATTATTTGCTGTTAAACCGATTGGCGTACCGCAACTACCTGCATCGGTAATGGTAAAATTGCTGTTGGAAATATCAAAGAAAATATTTCCTACGGCTTCCACTTTTATCCTGGCAGTAGTAGTTGGTGTATTGGGTAAAGTAATGGATTGGCTACCATCATTTGGCGTGCTGGCAATGAGTACGTTTGGGAACGTTAAACCGCCATCGGTACTTAAAGATATTTTTACATTGGCGCAGCTCACCGGAGAAGCGGTAGTACTGGCAACATTCCAGGTAATATTTTGAGTGGAGTTACCCGCCCAGGAAACATTGGTATTGGGAGAAGAAACGCTAAAAGGCCCGGATGAATTGGTAACGGTAACCACCATATTGGTAAACTGTGTTTGACCAACACTTACCGGCGCTGTAGAACTATACACTGCATTATCTCTCACCGTAAGCCTGAAGTTTAAAGTGCGGTTTACAGAGCTTAATGCTTCTGTATTTACACCGGCATCACCACCTACCATTGGGCCTGTAGTGTTTAAACCAGCAAGTATGCTTTGCAATCTTGGAAAATAACGTACCGGTGAAGCTGTGGGCCTGAATGAAAGCCAGTTTGGCCCCGTAGTTTTTGTTGGGCTGGCAATACTGCCTGCATTTGTTGTGGTAGAGTTATCATTTTGCTCCCAGCAATAAGTGAGTGCATCGCCATCAGCATCTGTAGCGGAGCCGGTTAATGCAAATGGGGTGCTAATAGGAATAGTATAATTGCTTACAGCATTTACAACCGGTGTTGCATTTACAATTGTTGTGGTAACCGGGCAGGTTTTTGAATTTAAATTGGATTGTATTTGTTCAATGGTAGCTTCATGATAAATATCGTAAGAATGGCCCGCAACATCATAAGAAGTAATACCGGCATAGCCCATGATGGTTATTCCCGAACCTACTTCCTTATTAACACCTGTACCTTCGTTGCTCATCGAAAACGTATGGTTACCCCCCAACTGGTGGCCTACTTCATGCACTACATAATCAATATCAAAATTATCGCCGGCGGGTACCCCATCAGCAGGTGATGTAATGCCGCTGCCTTTACTTCCATTTACACATACACATCCAATACATCCTGCATTACCGCCACCCCCGGTTGCACCAAATAAATGGCCTATGTCATAATTGGCTTCACCAATAACCGAAGTAAGGGTATTTTGCAACTGTGTATTCCAATTACCCATTTGAGCAGCATTGGAATAAGGGTCGGTACTTGCGTTGTAATAAATAACATTTGTAGATGCCGCAATAAGGTTAAGGTGTAAGGCGAGATCTTTTTCATAAACACCGTTACAACGGGTTAAGGTATTGTTGATAGCAGCCAATACCAAGGCAACCTGTGCAGAACTGGTTGCGCCAAAATAATTGGAGTACTCTGCCGTAACCGACTGTGCCAGGCGCATGGTTTTTAAATTACCGCCGCTCCTGTCGGTGATGCCGCTATTTTGAACCTGTGTATTAATACTCAGTTCAAGATCGGCGCCGGGTGTTGTACATTTCCAGGGTAATTGCGTTTTACTGCGTTGTGATTTAAATACGGCATAAATACTGTGATCTTGCGAATAGGGTTCAATAAATTCATTTTCTTTACCGGTGCGAAAAACCATGGTTTGAATACCCTGGGGTGAATAGCTCATTTTTAAAGTGGCATATTTATCCGTAATACCCTTGCCGGAAAATGCCCTTATTTCAGGGAACTGTGCTTGCAACTCCGCATCAAAGTTGGAGGCTTCCACAATTTCAAATTCTTCTATTGCACCATCTGCATTGGGCAAACTAATTACGGTTGTATGAGATGCCGTATTGTTCACTACTTTAAATAACTCATGCCGGATGAGGTTTAAATCGGCATTAAATAATTTAAACTCTTTGGGAAAAGATAGCCTGGCTATTGATTTATCGGTAGTAATTTTTCCAGTACCTGAGTACTGGCTCCAATAATTTTGCTGAGCAGATGCAGTAAATAAAACAGGTATTGTTAAAATGAAGAGTAGCAGTTTTTTCATAAACCGGTGTTTTTGTTTATTATGTAATCTTAAAAGTAAAAAAAATTACATTTATTTTAAAATTATATAAGAAGAATTTGAGTTTTTTTTCCGCCATAGGAAAGTCATAAAAAGTTCAAATTCCTATGGTATAATAGCTTTAGCAATACCTTTAAATCATCAAATGGCAATTGAGCTATTTACTCCTTAATAATTAAGTATTTATACGTTAAACTGATAAAATTACTTCCCCGTTTTGGTGAATTTAATCGTTTTGAAATACTGACCTTCGGTTACTTGTAAAAAATAAGACCCGGAACTTAGCTGCTGTACCGAAATATTTTGCAATGAAATTCCGGAAGGAACGGTTAACCTTTTTTGCAATAATTTTTCTCCTTTTGGGCTAAAAACTGAAATTTTTAACTCCTTACTATCCGGGCTTACAACCTGTATTTTTAAAACATTATTGACCGGGTTTTCTTTAAGAATAATATCTGTTTTGCTGTTTTGCAGCCTTACCATCCTAATATCCGAAAACCGTATAGCGCCTGATTTTGCAAATAGTTTCACCCGGTACAAAAGGGATTTATTGATGAGCGGTTCCACATCGGTAAACGAATAATGTTCACTACCTGTAAGCAGAGTAGCAGGAATTGTGGACAGGGTTCGATAGGTAATGCCATCATCGCAGCGCTGCAATTCAAAGCGGGTTATTTCTTCATTGAAATTTACACTCCAATTTAAAGCCACATTTTTTCCTGCCGCAGCAGCGGTAAAGGAAAACAGCTGTACCGGCAATACCGGCGCCCCCTGCACCCACACGGAATAACTGTAAGGCGGCAATTCAAAATATACCTGGTTGGTAGCGCTTAAAATTTGGAAAGGAAAATTTGATTGCGCCAGCACATCGGTAAAAACCGTTCCGGGAGCAATAAGCCCACCCCTGGTATTGATGGCATGATCAACTTTTAATGTGGTGCTTCCAAAATTTATAGCCACCAACACCTCTTTATTACCATTGCCGGCATGGCCTTCTAACTGGTAAATTAAAGCTTTATTAGCGCTGCCCTCAATGTAATTGGATCCATACGGTGTACCAAAACGGTTGAGATAATCCACGCTGGGCGAACCATTGATGTACAACTTTAATACATTCATAAGGTTCACCATCTCCGTACGGTAAGGCGGAAGGTTAGTTGGATGATAACTATATAAACCACCTGAAGGCGCAGGATAGCCGTAATAATCCGGGTAATAAATGGTGGGTACACCAATTTGGTTATTGGTTAAAATATAAGCATAAGCAAGGTTGGGATGATTGCGTACCAGCGATGCAAAACCTGATGCATCTCTAAAATCGTGGTTGTTTACAAAGGTTACCACGTTATATCCACTGAGCCCGGAAGCATCATGAATACTGGAGTTAAACACATTTCGCACATCATAACCACCTTCATCGCAAGCCTGCCTTAAATTTTCCCTTAGTGAAAAATCAAAAATTCTGGGTTGAATGGCTGACTGGGTACCGGCATTCATGTATGATTTTACACTATTCACCCAGCCGCTTAATTCTGCCGTATTGGTGCTGTACCATTCGCCTACCACCAGGGTGGGATCCATACCATCATCATGCAGGCTATCGAGCATATCCCCGACAAATTCCGGGGTGAAATGTTTTACGGCATCCATCCTGAAACCCCGTACCTGCAAATCGCTGTAGTTCCATTTGGCATATTCAATGAGCGTATCTTTTGTACGTTTTTGAAACTGGTCGTAATCGTAAAAAAAATACATGGCATCCCAATCGCCATTAAGGTAGGTTGTAGCTGCATTGGAAGAATTGGGTTTAAAAAATTCAAAATTCATTTGTCCACGTCCGCTCGGCATATTGTTAAAATTGGTATAAGTTTGATATGCCAGTTCATTTACAATATCCAGGCTTCTTGCAGCACTCCAAAGCCCATAAATGCGGTGATCGGAATAGCCGCCGGTATTTTTCAAATAAATAAAAATCGTATCGCCGGTGGCATAAAAATCGGATGCGTTAAGGTTGAGTTGAAATTCATCGGTGCCGCAGCCTGCGCCAGTTTCAATATTTACCAGCATATCACGGCCAAGCGTTAATAAATTATTAGCTTGCCCGCAATCGCCGCCGCCATTGGGTTCCACTTCAGTTTGTTGTGGCATGCCTGCAAACCCCTTTCTATTGGTTTGTAGGTACAATTTATATTGATAGGCATTAAACCTCGGGCTGTTGGTTTTTGAAGAGAGTTTAAAATAATATGCGCCTGCACCATTGCCGGTTGCGCCACCAATAGGTAAGATAACCTGGTACCTGTCTGATGGAAATGGTTCTTTTGCATCCGTATAATATTGGGTGATATAACTCTTCACAGCAGAATTGTTTTCTGCAGTTCCACCATCCCTGTGATTTAATATAAAATCGGCTACAGGAGCAATGCCCTGTGCCGTAAATTCTGCAAGCATAGCATTCAACCCCGCCCTTGTACCCAGCCCCGTGGTTTGATTGCCAATAAATAAATCTTTAGGATCGTAGCCATTGCTCCCCGGTCCAAAACTGGCTACGGCGTGTGGCGGAAACCATATATGGGAAATGCCATCCTGCTTTAACTGTGCGGCTTTTAATCGTAAGGTATCGGCCCAGCTATATCCATTTATTGTTTTAGGATAATCCCAATACCAGCCTTGCATGAGTACCTGCTGGCAATAGACGGTAACCGTTAAAAAAATAAAGGAAATTACAAAGAGTAATTTTTTCATCATGCCGGTGTTTTAATTTTCAATTAAGGAGCTGCATTAGCATAAAAAAGCAACAGCCAAGATATTGACTTTAGCCTTTATGGCAAAATAATAAAAATGCGTAACCTAATTTTTTCTTGTAGAATCGGGAAAATCAGGAATGGGCTGCCCTTTGTGACAGGTGGCACAGGTTACCCGCCATGCTGCGGTACTGTCTCCGTTATAATTAAAATATTTTTGATTGATTTCCATGGTTAATCTTATCATATTTCGGGCCATTTCTTTTTCGGGCTTATCATCACTGGCAAAATCCAGGTGGGTGCCTTCTTCGTTTTTGGCATGGCAGTAATTGCACTTAACCCCTAAGCCCTCGTTAAAATCGTCCATATATTTATGCAGGGCATCCGGGGAAATATTTTTAGGAAAAACTTTCAGGTTTTTAAATTCATCCTGTTGCGGAATTACATAAGAGAACAAAAACACTGAGGCAAACATCAGGCCTATTGTTTTTAAAATATTTTTACTCATCATTCTATTTTTTTACTTTTCTTAATTCGAGCATATTCAGGCTATTGGGGAAAAAGTTTTTAACGCCGGGTTGTACCAAATGCAAGGCCATATCATACCATAAAGGAACCACGGGGGCATCATCCATTACCAACTGATCCATTTCACGGTAGAGCGCATATCTTTTTTTATCATCGGTTTGCTGCATGGCATTTTCATAAAGTGCATCAAATTTCGGGTTTTTATACCGGGTATAATTGGGTGGCGCCGGGTTTTTTCCATAAAAAACACTTAAAAAATTTTCTGCATCGGGATAGTCGGCAATCCAGCTTGCCCTAAAAAAAGCAGACCGCCCTTTTGCCGTAAGATCAAATAACAGGCTTTTTTGCACCGTTTCCACCACTACATTAATTCCATTTTGCTGTAATTCATTGGCAATAAAACCGGCTATACTACTATAGATGGGTATGGTATGCAAAACAATTTTTTCGCCTTTATAATCGGCTTCTTTAAGTAATGTTTTGGCCGTATCGGGATTATAGCTATAACCCCTAACTTTATTACTGCTTTCAAAAGGGAGCCCCGGAGGAACAAACCCGTTTTGCGCTGCTGTACCAATGGAATTACGCATATACAACATCATTTTTGGCCGGTTGATGGAATAATTAATAGCCTGCCTTACTTTTTTAAATCGTAAAGCAGATGTGTACATTAGGCTATTGGAACTATCCATCAGGATTCCTAAATATTCAACATTGAGATAGGGATGTTTTTGCAAAACTATTTTGCCTTTCCATTGTTCTTTAAGATTGCCTGTTTTTGTAATGACTTCATCCTTAAATGAGGCTTCTATATCATTAATAAAATCCAATCTTTTTTGCCTGAACTCCATAAATTCCGATGCCTTGCTATCCAGGAAGCTGATTTTAATGCCATCGAGGTAAGGTAAAGCATTTCCATCAACGTCTATTTCAAAATAATGGTTGTTTTTCTTAAGAATTAATGCCTGGCCTTCATCCCAGGCTACAAACTGAAAAGGCCCTGTACCCACGGGATGCCGCCTAAAAGCGCTGCCATAATGTTCCACCGCTTCTTTAGCCACAATGGAACAATATTGCATACTTAAAATACCCAGTATGGGCGGAAATGGTTTTGCCAGCTTTAAAATAAACGTACTGTCGTTTACAGCCGTAAAGGGTTGCAAGGCTGCCACTCGGTTATTAAAAATCCATGCCCCCGGGCTGGCCGTTGCCGGGTTCATCAACCGTTCAAAACTATACTGCACATCATAGGCTGTTAACCTTCTGCCTTTGGCATTTTCAAAAACAGGGTCGTTGTGAAAATACACATCCGTACGTAAATGAAAAACCAGGGTTTTTTGGCCATCGCTGTAGTCCCAGCTTTTTGCAAGCATCGGTTTAATACCAAGGCTGTCATCTACTTCGGTAAGGGTATTATACAATTGATGAACGGCCCACATAATAGACTGGTTTCGGGCAAAAGCCGGATCCAGGGTTGCAATACCTGTAGTTTCGTTATACCTAAAAATATTTTTACCGCTTTGCTTATGGCTTTTACAACCATATAAAGCCGTTACTACCGTAAAAAGTATAAGCAATAAATTGTTTTTCATGATCACGACATAAAAATACTATGATTTTTACCGCTTGTAAAAAATGAATTTTTGCATCCTTAACATTATTTAATTTTATACAAATATTTTTTTATGAAGCCCTATATCTATTTCCTGCTGTTCTTATGCTTAGCAGGTGTTAGCAGCCAAAGCCAGGTATTGAGTAAACCACACCAGTTTACCCACCAGGATACGTTGCGTGGCAGCATTGGCCCGGGAAGGATTGGGTGGGATGTTTTACGCTATACGATTTCTGTAAAACCCGATTTTGATTCAAAAACCATTACGGGAAAAAATATTATAACGTATATGGATAATGGTGTAAAACTGATGCAGATTGATTTACAACAACCCATGGAAATTGACAGCATCATACATCACAACAAAAGCCTGCCTTTTACAAGAGATGGAAATGCTTTTTTTACTTTCATAAGAGACAGCAGCGCTATGTATAAAATTAAACCGGGCCCGGATTCGGTTACGGTTTACTATCATGGCAAACCCCGGGAAGCTAAAATGCCACCTTGGGATGGCGGCTGGATTTGGAAAAAAGACCGGATGGGCAGGCCCTGGATGAGTGTAGCCTGCCAGGGTTTGGGTGCAAGCGTATGGTATCCCTGTAAAGACCATCAAAGTGATGAGCCCGATAACGGCGCACTATTAAACATTACCGTTGCCGACACTTTAATGGCCGTTGGAAATGGAAGACTGGTTCATCAAACTTTGGCCGGTAATGGAAGTACCACTTATAGCTGGCAGGTTGTGAACCCTATCAACAACTACAATATTGTTCCATACATTGGCAAATATGTTCATTTTGGAGAAATTTACAACGGGCTTAAAGGAAAGCTTGACATGGACTACTGGGTTTTGGATTATGATTTAGACAGCGCCAAAAAACAATTTGTACAAGCGCCGGAAATGATGAAAGCTTTTGAATACTGGTTTGGCCCTTACCCGTTTTATGAAGATGGCTATAAACTGGTACAGGCGCCGCATTTAGGCATGGAACATCAAAGCGCCGTAGCTTATGGCAACCGGTTTAAAAACGGTTATCTTGGCCGGGATTTATCCGGTACCGGATGGGGGCTAAAATGGGATTTCATTATTATTCACGAAAGCGGTCATGAATGGTTTGCCAACAATATCAGCACCGCAGATATTGCCGATATGTGGGTGCATGAAGGATTTACCAATTACAGTGAAACCCTGTTTACAGATTATTATTACGGTAAGCAGGCCGGCAATGCCTATAACATTGGCAGTAGAAAAGGAATACAAAATGATATACCGGTAATTGGCAAATATGGCGTTAATAGCGAAGGAAGCGGCGACATGTATCCCAAAGCCAGCTCCATGATACACATGATAAGGCAAATCATGAACAACGATAAAAAATTCAGGGCGTTATTGAAAAGCCTGAATAAAGATTTTTACCATAAAATTGTAACCTCGGCACAAATAGAAAGTTATATCAGCCATTTCGCCCATAGAGATTTTTCTAAAATATATGATCAATATTTACGCACCATTCAAATTCCCGAACTGGAATATGAATTAAAAAATAAAGTGCTGAGTTACCGTTATAAAAATTGCGTACCCGGATTTAACATGCCGGTAAAAATTAAAAACAGTAAAACCTGGTTAAACCCAACGGAACAATGGCAAACCCGTAAGTATAAACATGCCGATTTTGCTATTGATGATAATTTTTACATAAAGACGATCTCTGCCATCAATTAAACCTTTTACCGCTGCGTGGGTTAGCTACGGCTACAGGCGTATTGTGCGGCTGCTTGCAATATTCTAAAGAATATTTACAGCCAAAGATTTCACGAAGGCACAGGGCAACTCCTGCACCGTAATAAATACAGCTCTGCTTTCAAATAAATAAATCGGGAAAATTAATTACGGATGCGCCCACCTTCAATAAACCGCTTGCTATAATACGGATCATTAAGGTTACTGATGGTTACCCCCTGGCTGGTACTGCTGTGTACAAAATATCCATCGCTGAGGTATAGCCCAACATGGCTTACACCACCACGGGTATTAAAAAACACTAAATCGCCCTCGGCTAAATCTTCTTCTTCAATTTTTTCGCAAACGTTAAATTGTTGACGTGCAGTACGGGGAACCTGCAAATTAAAAACCGAAAGCATCAATAAACTGGTAAAGGCGCTACAGTCAATACCTTTTTTACTGGTGCCGCCATAACGGTATTTTACCCCCCACCACTCGTCAATAAATTCAAAAAGTTTGGTATTGGTTAAAGTTTCCACTTCCCTGTTGAGCAATAAGGCAAACTTAAAATGCAATGCCTTGCACTGTTCGGTAATTAAGGGTGCATTTGCTTTTGCAGAAACCGTTTTACTATGAGCAATCGGTAAAGCTGTAGATACAAAATCTGCATCCCCGGTTAATGATGTAACCTTCAAAAAATCCGTCGTATTTCCACTAATACTATTGGAAAAATGTAAAAGGCCCTGGGCCGAAGCGATATTGGATGTTCCCGATAAAATGCAAAAAGCAACAGAAACATAAAACAAGTTTTTCATACCTAAAGGTTTAGTTTTAGTGTATGTACGACTTAGTCTTGTGTTATTTGTTCTCCTTTTATTCTTTTCTTTTTCTCTTACTTGAAATCCTTGCTGTAATTCTTGTCCTACAAACGATAGTTAAAAATACTTAATATAAAAGATGTGCAAAAATAAGCCAATCCGCTTAAATTGCATGAATTATTTAAAAAACGGCACCCGGATGTTATATATTGTACCATCCTGCTAAATTGATTTTTAAATGAGTATTAACAAATTTCGCCCTGCTTAATAACAGGATGTCAATCTCAATTCAACTTTACATTTCAAAAATAAAAAAGGTATGAAGAAACTAATTTTCCCGGTTCTTTTTCTTTTCCTGGCAATGCCAACCATAGCTCAAAAAAAAGTTACACTTAAGCAGGAAGAAATGATATACGCCAGGCACTACGGTATGGCCTTAACCAGCACCATGGTAAAACCGGCAAAACCCAATGGTTACGGTATCATTAGCATCATCAGTGGCAGTTGGGTATCGGATTATAAATGGTTAAATAAGGCTATTGAAGGCGCTTCGCCATTATTGGATGCCGGTTACACTCTATTTTTTACCATGCATCGCTCCGCCCCAAGGTTTGATATTGCCCTTGCCGCCGAAGATATCAAACGTTCCGTTCAGTATATTCGTTATCATGCAAAAAAACTGGGTATCCGTGCCGATAAAATTGGCATTACCGGAACATCATCAGGTGGGCACCTGGCCCTCTTAGCCGGCACATCCGATGATCTAAAAAATGCCAATGCCAGTGACCCGTTAGAACAGGAATCTTCAAAAGTTCAGGCCGTTGCGGTTTTTTGCCCGCCAACCGATTTTTTAAATTGGGGTAAACCCGGGTATTACCCGGTAAATCAAAAATTACTTTTAAAAATGATGGGTGTTGTGGGGGCTTTTGAGTTTATGCATTATGATTCTTTGAGAAAAATATATGCACCCATAGAGGATACGGCTACCATTAATCAACTTGCCCATAACCTGTCTCCGGCACAACTGGTAACCGATGATGATGCCCCAACGCTAATCATACAAGGGGATAAAGACAGGCTGGTTCCGGTTCAGCAATCCATGAGGATAAAAACCGAAATGGAAAGCCAACATGTTCCCATAATGGTTCAATACAAAAAGGGCGCCGACCATACCTGGCAAAACATGGCCGAAGAAAGAAAAGAATTCGTAAAATGGTTTGACCATTATCTCCGGGGCAAAGAATAATTTTTATTATTTCTTTCTTATTATCGTACTATTTTGAAAACCTTTTTGCTGTTATCGGCGCTTAAGGTTACTTCAAATACATATAGCCCGTGAGATAAATTTTTCATTTGCAACGCAAACAGGTTATTACCCCGCAATACATTATATATCCCTTTTTGAATCAACTGCCCTGCTTCATTAAATATTCTCCACTCTGCCTTGCCCGGCTCATTTACCGAAACAAAAATTTGCGGTGTTGAGGCCGGGTTATTAATAATTTTTATCTCTGTGTTATAATGTATGGTTGAACTATCGAATTTTATTGTTGTAGATGCCGTAGTAGTTTTAACGCAATTACCCAGGGTATAAGTATAAGTGATATCATGCGTACCTAACCCCGCTTGTGCAGGACTAAACGTATTGCCGCTTACTGCAGTACCGCTAAATACGCCACCCGCAGGGGTTGCAGAAAGCGTAACTGCCGAAGCGGTATGCAGGTATTCCAGAGCCAGGCCGGTAATTACAGGCGCATCTGGCGGTACCACTAATGCCGTTACCGGTTGCCTTAACACCGTACCGCAGGAAACTTGCGGAACATCAATTTTCCAATTATAAAACATGGCATACTGAATATCGCCGTCTGCTGAACCTACAATATTGGCAATACTATTTAATTTATAAGGGTAACCAATATTTCCACTCGGCACTGTGCTGCAAAATAAACTCACATTACTATTGGCTATACCCAACTGAAGGTTTAAGCCCGAAGGAATGGCTAAATCCAACAGCACTTCCTGTATGCCGGATTGCACGGCTACTGTTTTTTCAGAAATGAGTTTACCATAAATGGTTCTTAATTGAACCTTTAGGTTCCCGGCATTTTGGGCATTAATGGTTACGTTTTTTAACGTAAAGGGAAGAAATGCATTAAAAATAAGATAATCATCCACCGATGAAGAAAAATATCCATTGCCACTGAAGCTTGTAGAAGAAGGGCCTATTGAACCCGAAACCGGCAAGGGCTCATTGGCTACATAGTAAGTTGTGCTTCCTGCTAAGGCGGGAGTTGTAAAATTATTCCCTGTAAATATTAAATTACCCCCTGTGGGTGCATCATACCATTTAGTATTATTGCCATTGGCAAAAAGATGGGCCTGTGCCCCGGTACAAACGGTATCGGCCTTGTACAGAGTTGGCGCTGCGCTATTGGATAAAATCTCCAGAGTATCACTGGTAATGGTGCCGCAGGGAGTGGTTGCCCTTACCCAATATTTGCCCGCCTGGTTGATTTGGATAGATTGAGTGGCAGCACCGGTACTCCATGTATAAGCGTTGGCGCCACTTGCTTTTAAAGCCATATTGTTTCCGTTGCATAAAATATTCCCTTCTTCACTGAAAATATATGCATAAGGCCCGGTATTACTTTGTCGCTGCTGGGTAAGATTGGTTTTTGCCGATAACCAGTTATTATTCTCATTCATTTCCAAAAAATGATTATCCGGATCAATCTGAATCACCACATGATATTCACCATTACAAGCTTCATAAGGAATTTTTACAAAGCTTTCATCTAAGTAACTATGGTAAATATCCACCTTGCCCACACTAATACCCTGCATATCATTTCCACAATTATAATTTCCACCGCCAAGCCCATAATTGGGAAAATCGCCATTGGATAATACATTGCCGGCTTCATCAATACAATCACCGCCGCTACCGGTGCATGTCGTAAGATCTAAAAGGCAAAAACTCACTTTTATTCCTGAGTTTACAATGGGCCATTGCAAAGTATCTGCTACCGATGCATCTTTTAATCGCAGGGTATATAAGCCCCAGTCGTCCATATGAATATGGCCATGTGTAGGATGGTAAATCATAAATCCTGCAGGCCTTAACTCAAACTGAAAGGTATTGCCCACTTTATGATATACTTTTTGATTGATCAGGCGACGAACCTGTGCGCCATTGGGGCATTGAAAATTTGATGGTGGAAAAAAGTTATGCAACGTATCGGTTCCGCAGAGGTAATCGTTAGTGGGTATTACTTCCATTGGTCCCCAGCCAACATTTGCCGTTGCTACATCTAAGCGCAGTAATCCTTTATTGGGATTTGCAGCCAGTTGGCCAAATTCAAACCAGCCGTTATTATCGTTCAGCGAATGTTTCCCGGCAATAATATCCGGTAAAAGCTGGCAGTCTGTGGATCCCGGTGTTGGGCATGAGCATCCACCGGGATTATTCAAGGTGCAATTATTAGGTGGGTTCATAACTTTTGCACAAATAGAAAAAGTGCCGTAATTATTATTTCCATAACCCCAAAAACGAATATAAACCGTTGAGCCGGGTGTTAAACCATAATACTCCAACAATGGCATTAAACCATTGGGGCTTGCATCATCATCACAGGCCAATACCGCCATAGAGGTGCAGGTTCCCAGGTAAAGGGCCATAACGCCGTCTGTCATACTGCCCACATTGGCATTTAACTGGATGCCGCCGGTTGCAGGCACTACCAGCTTAAACCAAACATCACCCCCCTGGTAATTGCCGCAAATAGGTTGTGGAATGCCTGCAGATGCCGTTGCTTCCACATTGGTATATTGTACATAATTGCAGGTGGTTCCCACGGTTAATTCAATGGCATTTGCACATTCATCATTTGAAGGTGGCGCTGCAAAACTTTTAAAGCCCGAAAAAAATAAAAGTGTAAGAAAACAATTAAGCAGGAAAGTAGAATTTCTCATAACAATTGAACTTTGTCGGTTTTAGAACTGTCAAATATATTGTTTTTCTAAAAATTAATAAAAAAAATATTTATCCTGCTCCAAATCCTCTGACGGCAAAAAATCGAAACAGGCGTTTAATGAATGTGGAGAAAAGAATAGCCGGGCAGGCTTTAAAATTCCGAAATTTGTTACCCTTTCAATTTTTATTATGGGATGATTATGAAATATTCTCATTTACATGTTCATACGCAATATTCGCTGCTCGATGGAGCGGCTTCCATTAAAGGCCTTTTTAAAAAAGCCATTGCCGATGGTATGCCTGCCCTGGCCATTAGCGATCATGGAAATATGTTTGGGGTTTTTGAATTTGTGAAAGAAGCCTATAAGCATAAAAATGATGATGGTAGTTTAAAAGTAAAACCCATTGTAGGTTGCGAATTTTATATTACACATGATCGTACCCGAAAATCGTTTAGCAAAGAAGAAAAAGACCCCCGCCACCATCAAATATTGCTGGCCAAAAACGAAACCGGGTATAAAAATTTAATTAAACTCACTTCCTTGGGATACATTGAAGGTATGTACAGCAAGTATCCCCGTATTGATAAGCAACTCATCCACAAATATCACGAAGGGTTGATTGCCACTACCTGCTGCCTGGGCGCTTTAGTTCCGCAAACCATATTAAAACATGGTGAAGCCGAAGGAGAAAATGAATTTAAATGGTGGTTAAATATTTTCCAGGATGATTTTTATGTAGAGCTGCAACGCCATGGCCTTGCCGAGCAGGAAAAGGTAAACAAAGCTTTATTAAAATTTGCCCAAAAATATAAGGTTAAAGTGATTGCCAGTAACGACAGCCATTATATTGACCAAAAAGATTTTAATGCCCACGATATTTTACTTTGTGTAAATACCGGCGAAAAACAAAGTACCCCGGCTTTAAGGGAATTTACCGATGATGATGTAAATATCCGCAATAAACGATTTGCCTTTCCCAATGACCAGTTTTATTTAAAAACAACCCGGGAAATGAGCAAGGTTTTTGAAGACCTTCCGGAAGCTATTGAAAACACTAACGAAATTGTTTCAAAAGTTGATTTGCTCAACCTGAATAAACAGATTCTTCTACCTTTTTTTGAAGTGCCTTCAAATTTTAAATCACAGGATGAATATTTAGCCAATATCACCTGGGCGGGCGCCAATCATCGGTACAAAATCCTCACCCCCGAAATTGAACAACGCATCCAGTTTGAATTGGGCGTTATTGAAAAAATGGGCTTTGCAGGTTATTTTCTTATAGTGAGCGATTTTATACGGGCCGGTCGTGAAATCGGCGTTTTTGTTGGCCCGGGGCGTGGGTCTGCGGCAGGTTCGGTAGTGGCTTATTGCTTAGGCATCACCAATATTGATCCATTAAAATACAATTTACTTTTTGAACGTTTTCTAAACCCCGAAAGAAAGAGCATGCCCGATATTGATACCGACTTTGATGACGAAGGCAGGCAAAAAGTAATTGATTATGTTGTAAACAAATACGGAAAAAAACAGGTCGCCCAAATCATTACTTATGGAACTATGGCTGCAAAAAGCAGCATAGCCGATGTGGCAAGGGTTATGGACCTGCCCCTGGATGCCAGCCGGATGCTCACCAAACTGGTGCCGGAAAAACCGGGTATTAATTTAAAAAGGGTGCTGCATGCACCGCTTACCGAAAATGACAAAACCGGCGACTCCGAAATTTCTTTAACCGAAAAAGAACAATTAAACAGCGACGACCTTGAATCGGTAAAAAAACTCAGAACCATTTATGAAGAAGATGAACAACTGGGCAAAATTTTAAAAGAAGCAGAAATTTTAGAAGGCTCGGTAAGAAATACCGGTATCCATGCGGCAGGCATCATTATAGCGCCGCAAGACCTTACCGAGCTCATACCGGTTGCAACATCCAAAGACTCTGATTTATGGGTAACGCAAATTGAAGGGAACAGCATTGAAGAAGCCGGTATAATTAAAATGGACTTCCTGGGTTTAAAAACCCTGAGCATTATAAAAACGGCCCTCGCATTAATTCATCAAAATCATGGTGAGGACATCAACATTAATGATCTGCCCTTAAACGATGAAAAAACCTATGCCCTTTACCAGCGGGGAGAAACCAATGGCACATTTCAATTTGAAAGCCCCGGAATGCAAAAATATTTACGGGAACTTAAGCCCGATAAATTTGATGACCTCATTGCCATGAATGCCCTTTACCGGCCCGGTCCCATGAGCTATATCCCTACTTTTATTGCCCGCAAACACGGCAAAGAAATTGTAACCTATGACCTGCCCGAAATGCAGGAATACCTTGAAGAAACGCAGGGCATTACCATTTACCAGGAACAGGTGATGTTAATCTCACAAAAATTATCAGGCTTTAGCAAAGGCGATGCCGATGGCTTACGAAAGGCAATGGGAAAAAAACAAAAAGCCATCCTGGACAAAATGAAAGAAAGCTTCATTACCGGAGCTACCGCCAAAGGCCATCCTATTGATAAATTAGAAAAAATCTGGACCGACTGGGAAGCTTTTGCCCAATACGCATTTAACAAATCGCATTCTACCTGTTATGCATTTGTAGCATATCAAACGGCTTATTTAAAAGCGCATTACCCCAATGAATATATGGCTGCTGTGCTGAATCATGCAGGCAGTATTGAAAAAATAACATTTTACATGGAAGAATGCCGGCGCATGAAAATAAAAGTGCTTGGCCCCGATATTAATGAATCGCAAAGTGGTTTTGCTGTAAACAATAAAGGAGAAATAAGGTTTGGATTTAGCGGTTTAAAAGGTGTAGGCGAAGCCGCCATTGAAAACATAATTGAAGAAAGAAAAAAGAACGGTATTTATAAAGATATATTTGACCTGGTGAAACGGGCCAACCTGCGTACCGTAAATAAAAAATCGTTGGAAAGCCTCATTTACGGTGGCGCTTTTGATTGCTTTAAGCAAATGCACAGGGCGCAATATTTACATGCCAATACAGGCGATATCAGCAACCTTGAAAAAATAATAAAATTCGGTTCCGTTATTCAACAGCAAAATTCAAATTCATCTAATACATTGTTTGGCGATTTGGAATTACCCCCCATAGAACCGCCGAAATTACCCAATTGCAATCCCTGGCAATTAATTGAGCAACTCGATTATGAAAAAGAAGTAACCGGCATGTTTATCAGCGGCCATCCTTTGGATAATTATAAATTTGAACTTACCCATTACGACATTCAACCCATTAGCCGGTTTAATGAAATTAAAAACCTCATAAAAGAAAAACCCTATACACGGCCCATACGCATTGCAGGCCTGGTAATTGATGCCCAACACAGGGTTTCAAAAAACGGTAAAAAATTTGGCGTATTACACATCGAAGATTTTTACGGCAAAACAGAAATTATGTTATGGAGCGAAGATTATGTACGCTATCAAAAATACCTGGAGAAGGGTATGATCATAATGATTGAAGGCGCTTATAAAAAGTTTTTTAACTCCGAAGAATACCGGTATCAATTGGCTAAAATTCACCTGCTGGAAACCATTAAAATCACGAACACAAAGCAAGTGAAAATAAATATAAACCCGGGTTTTATAAATGATGATTTTATTGCTTTTATGGAGAATAATTTTAAAGCTCATCCCGGTACAACCTCCATATTGTTCAACATTAAAGACCCCGAAACCGGGTTAAATGTAAATATGCACACTTTAAATATGGGTTTTACCATGAACGACGATTTAGTGCAGTTTTTTACAGAAAATGCATACATAGACATTCATGTAGTACTCAACTAAATACTAAAAATTACTGGTGCTAAAACGCCATAACAGGCTGACCTTTTTACAGTAGCTTAAGTGTACACAAGTGTGGATATGTCATATCTGCATAATTAATTCTTTGGTAGTAAATTTGCAGTTCTGTATTCAACAAAATAAAAATTTATATTATGGCTTTAGAATTAACCGATACCAACTTCCAGCAGGAAGTCATCAATTCCGATAAACTTTCTGTAGTGGATTTTTGGGCAGAATGGTGCGGCCCCTGCCGGGCAATTGGCCCTGTGATTGAAGAACTTTCCAAAGAATATGATGGTAAAGTAAAAGTGGGGAAAGTAAATGTGGATAATAATCCGCAGGTTTCCCTCAATTATGGCATTACATCCATTCCCGCCATATTGTTTATTAAAAACGGCGAAGTGGTGGATAAACTAATTGGCGCACAACCTAAAGCCAATTTTGTAAAGAAAATTGAAGCACATAAATAAAATTTGTTGCCTGCAATAATTAGAAACACCTCGTAAATCACGGGGTGTTTTTGTTCATGCCCTTTAACTAATTTTTTTATCGCTATAGGCTGATTTTTTCACATTCGGCTTAGTGCTTATTTTTACATTCAAACTCCAGTTTATGAAACATGCATATATTTTTCCGGGGCAAGGCGCCCAGTTTAGCGGAATGGGCAAACCCCTTTTTGAAAATAACGAAGTGGCCCGCAGCTTAATGGAAGAAGCTAATGACCTATTGGGTTTTCGGATAACCGATACCATGTTTAGCGGGAGCGATGAAGCCTTAAAGCAAACCAATGTAACCCAGCCGGCCGTATTTATTCATTCCGTAGCGGTGTTTAGCAGTTTACCCAATGCCAGGCCCGATATGGTAGCAGGGCATTCCCTTGGCGAGTTTTCGGCCCTTGTTGCCAACCAAACCCTGGCATTTGCCGATGCCCTTAAATTAGTGAGCATTCGTGCAGCCGCCATGCAAAAAGCCTGTGAGCTTGCACCTTCTACCATGGCGGCAGTACTTAACCTGCCCGATGAAAAAGTAGAACAAATTTGTAACGATGTTGCCCGGGAATTAAATGATATTGTGGTAGCTGCAAATTATAATTGCCCGGGACAGTTGGTAATCAGCGGCACCATAAATGCCGTAACGATTGCCTGCGAAAAAATGAAAGAAGCCGGTGCAAAAAGGGCGCTGATCCTGCCCGTTGGCGGCGCTTTTCATTCTCCCTTAATGATGCCGGCAAAAGAAGAACTGGCTGCAGCAATAGCTGCTACCCCGTTTAATGAGCCGGTTTGCCCGGTTTATCAAAATGTGGTTGCACAGGCCGTTACCGATGCCGCTGCCATTAAACAAAACTTAATTGATCAGCTTACCGGCCCGGTACGCTGGACGCAAAGTGTAGAAGCCATGATCCGGGATGGCGCAACCCGTTTTACCGAATGTGGCCCCGGAAAAGTAATGCAAGGCCTTGTACTTAAAATCAATAAAGAAATGCAGGTGGAAAGCATTAGCTAATGGCTGACAAACCTGCTCCTGTTTTAATTTTTTTATCATGCAACAAGAAATTAAATGCCCCAAATGCGGCAGTTTTTTTGAACCTACAGATGCCATCAGGGACGAAGTGGAAAAAGAACTGCGTATTAAAATGCAGGATTGGCAAAAAAAGAAAAAAGAAGAATTTGATTCGTTGATGCTTAAAGAAAAAGAGCAGGCCCGGATTAGTGCGGAAGAAAACTTACGCAAAACCATAAGTGCAGATTTTGAAAACCGGTTAAAGATATTGCAGCAATCCAATGCCGATAATGAAGAACGGCTTAAAGCCGCCAGGCAAAAAGAACTGGCCTACCTGCAAAAAGAACAGCAATTAAAAAATAAAGAACAGGAGTTGGAAATTGAACTGCAAAAAAAACTACAGCAGGAAAGGCAGAGCCTTACCGAGCAAATTCGCCGGCAGGAAGCAGAGAAAAATACCCTTAAAGACAATGAACAGCATTTAAAGATTAAAGAACTGGAAAAACAACTGGAAGACCAGAAAAAACTAGCCGATGAAATGAAACGCAAAGCCGAACAGGGTTCCATGCAATTACAGGGCGAAGTGCAGGAACAGGCTTTGGAGGAATTACTCCGTACATCATTTCCATTTGATTTAATTGAAGAAGTGGGCAAAGGGGTGAAAGGCGCCGATTGCATCCAAACCGTACGCAACAACCTGGGGCAACCTGCCGGAAAAATTATTTATGAAAGCAAGAGAACTGAAAATTTCGGCCCCGACTGGATCGAAAAACTCAAAGCCGATATGCTGGGCCAAAATGCCGATGTGGCCGTTATTGTAACCCGGGCTTTTCCTAAAGACATGCAGCAGTTTGGAGAAAAAAACGGCGTGTACATCTGTAATTTCACCGAGGTAAAAAGCCTTGCCTTAATCTTAAGAAATGCCCTTCTAAAAATAAGCGACACCCGTAAAAGCCAGGAAAATAAAGGTGAGAAAATGGTAGCTTTATATCATTACCTCACCAGCCCGGAGTTTACCGGCAATTGGAATGCCATGAGGGAAGGCTTTAGCCAATTGAAAAATATGCTTCAAAAAGAGCGGGATGATTTTGAAAAAAACTGGAAGAAAAAAGAAAAACAAATTGAACTCATCATTCAAAATTCATTACATATTTCCGGAAGCATTGAAGGAATATCAGGAAACGATACCATAAACCTGCAACTGGAAGAAGGCCAAAACCACAGCAGCAGCGAAGAATAGGTAAGCTTAAAGATTTGCCGCTTCGGTAGCAACCCAGGCCAGCACATTGCCCTCAATAAATAAAGAATGTATTTCTAAATATTCCCGGAAGTATTTGTTAATACTGCATTGAATACGATACCCCATTTCATTTTGTTGTACTTCAAGGATATTCATGTGCTTTTTAAAATCTAATCCCCCAAGACCATACCATTTAAAAATGGCTTCTTTACAACTCCAGGCTGTGGTGAGTGTTACCCAATCATCCCTATCGCCAAAAGCCTTCAAAATTTCTTCTTCTTCGGCGGTAAGGAATTTTTGCTTTATCAACGCTATTTTAGGCTGTGGCCATTCCACATCCACGCCCACACGGTATTGGGTACTTACCATCACCGCCGCATAATCGCCGCAATGAGATATAGAAAAATGATACGCTTCATCGGGCAAAAAAGGCTTCCGGGTATCGGCAATTTTAATAAGCTCCAGCGGAAACCGGGGAAACAATTCCCTCAATAAATAGCGTCCCGCCAAATGCTGCAACCGCTTATGCGGATGGGTGATTTCTTTTTGCAAAGGCACGTTTTGTAAAAAGAAAGCTTCCGGCTCAAGAATATGCCAAAGGCCCAGTTTGGTGAATTGGTTAATATTTTGTTGATAAACCAGCGGCATCTTAAAAAATGTACAGCATGCAGAAAACTGAAAAAATTTATTTTTACAAATAAACTAAGAAACCATGATATTAAGTGATAAACGTATTTTAGAAGAAATGGAAAAAGGCTCAATAAAAATAGTACCCTATAACCGGGAGTGCCTGGGCAGCAATAGCTATGATGTGCATTTAGGCGCTAACCTGGCCACTTACGAAAGCGCTGAACTTGATGCAAAAAAACACAATACCATTCGCCATTTTGAAATACCCGATGAAGGCCTGGTTTTACAACCGCATATTTTTTACCTTGGCGTTACAGAAGAATATACGGAAACGCATCAGCATGTTCCTTTTCTTGAAGGTAAATCATCTACCGGAAGGCTGGGTATTGATATTCACGCCACAGCCGGAAAAGGTGATGTAGGCTTTTGCGGCAATTGGACCCTGGAAATTTCCGTAAAACAACCCGTAAGGGTTTATAAAGGGATGCCCATTGGACAACTTATTTATTTTCCCGTAGAAGGCGATATTGAAGTGAAATACAACCAAAAGAAAAATGCCAAATACAGCGGCCAGCCCAACAAGCCGGTGGAAAGTATGATGTGGAAGAACGCATTTTGAGAAACGCATTCCCCCTGCTTAAATTTTTCCGTATTTTTTATACCAGTCAATTAAAAAGCCGGTTACCGCATTATAACTTTGCATGCCAAGCGGTTGCTGGTTTTGCTTTAAAAAATTGCCATACAGCACCGTTATCACAGGGTTCATAAAACTTTGGTGGGTCCGTTTAAAATTTCGCCAACGTTTGTAATCCTCCTTTACCTGGGGCAATAAATCATTTCGACAAATTCGGGCAAAGCTGGAATCCGAAAAATATAAACTCATATTGGCGTACATAAATAAATCAATATAGGCCGAATAATGAAATAACGTATCTTTTGATGAAACGGCAGCAATATAACCCACAAAATTTGCTTCCATTTCTTTTGCATAACCCAACTGGTGCGCCACTTCATGGCAGGCGGTATAGGGTAAAATAAAATCGGGTAAATGCATATTCATTTGTGCTTCGCCTGTAAAAGGGTTATAGTAGCCCGAAATGCCGGTATAACTTTGCCAATTTCCCCAAAGGCCGGGCTTTATAGAAACCGGCTGATACTGTAAAAAAGGAAATTGAACCGCTGCCGATTGATAGGCCTCATCCACTTTCTTAAACAGTTGCCCTGAACTTAATTTCTTTTGCCCGTTCATAATGGCCCTTTTGGATTGATTGATATTATCCAAAAGCAGGCAATTCAGGTTGCGAAGGTCTTCGGTGGAGTATTGCTCTCTTTCCGGCAAACCCAATTGCCATTTAATGCCTTTTCGGTTATAATTTAACCCCCAAAAAACATTAAAAATGATATATAGCGCCATGAGGCTAAACAGGCATTTTAAAGTGGTATGGAAAAAGTTGGGTATTTTTTTATTTCGTACCAGGGAGGATAAAAACACCGAGAAAAGGGCTATAAGCCAAAAAAACAGCAGGAGGTAAATAATATCGCCAATGCAAAAAGGTATTTTGCCAAAAACCGTACGTTGAAAGGCCGAAAAACCGGGAAAAAAACCGGTGGAATAGCCCGATTCTACCCTTGCCGGGTTTAGGCTATATAACCTTATGGAAATACAGGCCAGAAATAAAATACAACCATAAACCCAGTTTTTTAAATTACGCATGGCAATAAAACTATTAAAAAAGACCAAATCATAAAAAAAATGCCCGATTTGCCCCATTTAGTGCTAATAATGGTCAATTTTACATTAAAAAATATTACCTTTGCCGTCCTTTAAACTTTACCGATGGCTAAGAAACGGCAGTTTGAGATTGCATTTGTGGGTTTAAAGCCCGGTATCCATGAGTTTAACTATGAGTTAGACGATAAGTTCTTTACAGAAAACGGCGCAGAAGATTTCAAAAATGCGAAGGTACAAATAAAGCTATTGCTGGATAAAAAGAATGGCTTTATGCTTTTAAAGTTTGAAATTGGAGGCAAAGCCGATGTGGTTTGTCACCGTTGTGGAAATCCGTTAAATATGGATTTGTGGGATGAAAATAATATGGTTGTAAAAATGGTGGACAACCCCGAGGAAATGAATGCCCAGGAGGAAGACCCGGATGTATTTTATATATCCCGTACAGAAAGCCACCTGCATCTTGCCGATTGGTTTTATGAATTTGCCCTGCTGAGCCTGCCGATGCAACGGATGTGCAGCCCCGAAGAAATGGGTGGGCCGCAATGCAACCAGGAAGTGCTGAACCGGTTAAAAGAAATGGAAGAACGAAATGAAGAGAACAACGCTTCTACCCTTTGGAAAGGACTTGAAAAATTTAAAAAGAATTAAACTAAAATTACCTTCGCAGGTAACGAATAATAAAAATTATAAAATAAACCATCATGCCAAATCCCAAAAGGCGACATAGTCAACAACGCAGCGCAAAAAGAAGAACGCACTATAAAGCAGAAGCCACTACATTAAGTGTGGACAAAACAACCGGCGAAACCCATGTTCGTCACCGTGCACACGTAAGTGAAGGCAAGCTTTATTACAAAGGAAAACTGGTAGCTGAAAAAGCGCCTTTAAAAGCCTAAGTTTTTTTTAAAAGCTTTTCATCGTTTTTGCTTATAAAATTATTTATTCCAAAACCGGTATTGATGTTTAACTTCATACCTGCTTTGGAATTTTTCATTCACAAATATCCTCATAATGACTATTGCTCTTGATATGATGGGCGGCGATTTTGCCCCTTTGGAAGCCGTAAAAGGAGTAAAAGATTTTTTGAAGGATACTAAAGAAAATTTGCACCTGCTGCTGGTTGGAGATGAAGCGGCCATAAGCCGGCAAATTCAACAACAGCAATTGGCTGAAGGTCACTGGACGATTGTTCATGCCCCGCAAATGATTGAAATGCATGAGCACCCGACAAAAGCCTTAAAAGAAAAAACACAATCTTCCATTGCCATTGGGTTTCAGTTGCTGGCATCAGGAAAATCCGATGCGTTTATTAGTGCAGGTAATACCGGGGCCATGATGGTGGGTGCTTTATTCAGCATAAAAAATATTGAAGGCGTAATGCGGCCGGTAATTGGCGCTTATATGCCCCGTGAAGACGGATCACTCGGTTTACTGGCCGATGTAGGTTTAAATGCAGATTGTAAACCCGAAAACCTGGAGCAATTTGCACTCCTCGGTTCATTATTTGCCGAACATATTCTTAAAATACCAAAACCAAAAATAGGCCTCATAAATTTAGGCGAAGAAGAAGGCAAAGGTAATTTACTCACCCAGGCTACTTACCCGCTGCTTAAGGCAAATAAGCAACTCCATTTTATTGGTAATATTGAAGGGCGGGATATTTTAATGAATAAAGCCGATGTAATGATTTGCGATGGTTTTACCGGTAATGTGGTTTTAAAACTGGCTGAGAGCATACATGATATTACCCAACGCCGAAAGATTAACGACGAACATTTTAACCGTTTTAATTTTGAAATGTATGGAGGCGTGCCGGTATTGGGTGTAGCCAAGCCGGTTATTATCGGCCACGGAATCTCCAAGGCTACAGCCTTTAAAAACATGATTGTAACGGCATCTAAAATGATCAGCAATAAACTTACCGAAAAAATTAAAACAAGTTTTGCCGCTTTGCATTCATCGGCTTCGTGATCATTCGGTTAGTGCAGTAAACGCCTAACCCAGTTGCCTGATATAATTGGCCAGCATGATGCCGTTTTGATAAACCCTCATACTGTATTTGCCCGAAGCATAATTTTCTCCCACCAGGGTAAAGAGCAGCCGCTTGGTTTCCCAGGCTTCATAATCATTCCTTAGTTTGCAGGTGTAAATCATTCGCTTTCCTTCTTTGGTTCTAAAAGAGCCCGATTCCCAGGAAGATTTTTGCAAAATTTTTCCATTGGGCTGGGTAACCACTACGATCACTTCGGTAGTATTACTTTGAGAACTGTTGTTTTTGAAATTAAAGGAACCTACTATTTTTGAAGCCTTGCCGGCAATATTGGTTTCTTCCGTTTTTCCATCATTGAGTTGAAAGGCAGTAAGCTGTAAATCGGAGGCACTAAATACGGATGAAAAATTACTTTGAGAAATAACTTCGGGTGCAGCGGTGGTAATAGGATCTTTATCAGTAATATTTGATTGCACAGGTACTTTTGAGTTGGTCTCTTCAGCAACCGGTTCGTTTTGTTGCGTGTTATTTTCAGCCTGCAGGTTTTTAAGCTGGTTTAATAGCAGCATCAACCGCTTGTTTTCATTTAAAATTTCGGTATTGGTTGTGCTTAATTGCTTTAGCCGGTATTGCAGTTCTTCAATTTTTTTTGCAGCAGCAGTAATATTGGCGTTATTCGGTTGCTTTTGTAAAAGGCTGTTGATCTCCTGGCGGAGCGCATAAAATTCATTGATATTATTCCATATGCCGGTTTTGAGCGTATCGGAATTTTTAGCCAGCGAATCAATGGCTTTATCCAGGCCGTTAAGTTTAATTACATAAGCCGAATCGGGCGCAACAGAGATGCTTGCAGCAATAGTTTTAGCGGCCAGTTTTTTTTGAGCCTGTGCCGTGGCAATTTTATCTACTGCTTTTTGGTTGGCCGTGGTATAGCCCCACATCCAAAACAATACAAGACCCATTACAATCAGGAGGCCTGAGAGAATGAGCAATAAGGTAGTTTTGGAGTTTTCGGTCATAGCTTATTCCTGTTCCTTTTCAAGATCTTGACGAACATAAGCTGACACCCAGCCTACTTGTCCGTTTTTGACCAGGAAAAACTGTTTTTTCTCATAAACGCCTTCAAACTGGCGCATAATATTTAAAAGCAACCCGGTACCGGCAAGCATAGAGCGTTGATCAAAAACTTTATTCACCGTTTTTGCCGTTTTTAATGCCAGTTGTTTATCGTTATCATCAATGGCATCGGGTACAGTAAAAGAGGTGGACAAAGAGGCGTAATTTTTTAAAAGTTGCTCCCGGAATTTAACTACTTCATCATAGGTGACGGGAACCACCGGGTTATCAATAAGCTCAGGATACATCAGCACGGCTGTTGCCCAGGCTATACCGCCGCTAAAGGCAACATAATCGCTCATGTTATAGGCATTGCTTACGTTTACGGCATACACAATTTCATCTGCGGCATTACCGGATAATACCCTGTAAAGCTGGCGGCTGAAATTTTCAATGGTATTATTATCGCCCAACCGTTTTTCAGTAGCATTGGCCGTGCTTTTGGTACCCCAGGTCAATTCAAACAAACGGAAATTTTTGGTGTTGCCATTGGGGAAGTAACCACCCTTGGTATTACCGCTGCCAATATCTATTAAAAAAGTGGTATAACGACGCTCTTCAGGTACAATACCCAGGTGTGATAGCCTTGCTTCATTAATAGGATCAATAATTTCCACAGTACGGGACGGTTCCTTGATTTTAATCCTAAAGGAATCAATGAGTTTTTGTATCCACGCCTGATTTGCTTCTTTTTCTGCCTGCACTTTTACACCACTACTGATTACGGTATATATTCGTGAGGAAGGGATATTTTTTTCGGTTAAAGCATAATTAAAGAAGCCGTTTAATGCCACTAAAGTATTGTGAAATACCCTGTCGTTAAAAGAAATAAAATCGGTATTGAGTGAAGAATCTTTTATAATATTAAACCGCAACTCTTTTTGAGCCGTTTTTCCAACTTCCAATACACTCAGCTTTACGCCTTTTGAACCCACTTCAATACCGGCATAAACTTTTGACTGCCGTAGCTTAATTGGGCTACCCGACTGTGCAAAACAAAGGTTACCAAAAACCAATGAAACAAAAAATGAAAAAACAGTGAATTTAGTAAAAAGGCGAATAGTCATTCTTAAAAACAATTTGGAGTTAAAATTAGTAATTTTACTAATTTTCAACCCAGGCCTTCATCAACTTGTGTACAAAATGTTGATTATAGATATAGGCTTTAAAACTTACTTACTTTTAAACAACTGCGGTAAAATTAATAAATAGGATTTTTATTAATATTAATTCGTTAAATTGCAAATCCATCCTTGAAAACAAGTTGATTCCTCTATCCGGCTTTAGTACACATTTAAACAATTAACTCCCATGAAATGCTTGAAATTAGCGTTAGTTTCAACTTTACTATTATCCAACAGTTTTATTTTTGGGCAGGATCCCTTAACTTATACCAGCACGTTTAGGTATAATACACCCATACCCGGTACCAATTGCAACGGGTTTCATGAATCCTTACCCAAAGGGTATAACGATGACCCCAATGGAAAATTTCCGGTAATCTTATACCTTGCGGGTAACAGTCAAAGGGGAAATGGCCAACAAGCCCCCGCCCCTAACAATGAATATGGTTATTTGGAAGGCGTTGCCTTTGACCGCCCTACACGATATATTAGAGAACACAGTTTCCCCGAACAGTTTATCGTTAATGGACAAACCTACCGGTTTATTGTAATTACACCTCAATTTAGTCTTACTGAGTTTACCAATATAGCGCAAATTGAAGCTTGTTATCAATATGTATTGTCCCATTATAAGGTAGATATTGATCGCTTTTATATCATTGGCAACAGCTATGGCGGTGCTTATCTATGGGATTACTTAGGAGAGAATGTAGCAATACCTGCAAAAATTGCGGCGGTGGTAAATGTTGCCGGGGCATCTTCACCAGATGATACCAAATGTGCCAATATGGCCAATGCAAGGCTCCCGGTTATTGCCTGCCATAATACTAATGACAATGTGGTTCCTTATAGCTGGTCACAACAATATGTAAATCGTATAAACTTCTTTATGCCTTCGGGTGGAGAGCAAGCAGCATTAATGAGCTTTACACCACCTGTTGCCCAGCACGATGCAACCTGGATGAGCCTGGACCTTAACCCGGCATTATACGGCAGTTATTCCTCTCAATTAGATGGTAAAGCCAATGTTTATGAATGGCTATTGCAATTCCGTAGGTTTTTATCGCCACTGCCCATTCAATTCACTTCTTTTAATGCCATTAAACTGTCAAATAAAAGCCAGCTTACCTGGGCTACGGCAAATGAAACCCAAAGCCGTGGTTTTGAAATATTAAGAAGCGGTGATGGTACCAACTGGAATGTTATTCATTTTGTAAATAGCGCTTCCGTTAACGGAGCCCATACCGAATATCAATTTATAGACAACAGCCCCATTGCCGGTAAAAATTATTACCGAATCCGACAACTGGATTTAAACAATACCCAAAAATTATCGGAAATACGCATCGTTGATTTTGGTAAAAAGGGATTTGTAAACCTCTACCCCAACCCAGTAGTTAATACGCTTTACCTCAATACCGATATACAATTCAAGAATACGCCTGCAAAAATTTTTAACAGCCAGGGACAATTGCTTTCATCTGTACTACTCATTGGATCGGGAACTATATCCATACCGGTAAGCCAGTTAAAACCCGGAACCTATATTTTCCAAATAAACCAGGATGCCGGTAACCATAAAGTAAAATTTATTAAAAAATAAATTGATCGAAGGGGGCAGGTAAAACTTTAGCAGCCGTTTTAAATTAAAAACGGCTGTTTTTATTAAAGGACAATAGCCGGTTTCTTATGGCGTTTAAATAATACATTTGCAAATGCTGAAGCCAAAGTCATACCTGAAACTTATTTTAGGATTAAGGCAGGAAATGCCCTGGGGCTTTTATATCTCAGGATTTTTTTTTAAATATTTATTAAGGAAGAATACCCGGGTAGCCTGGATGGTACACCATACTTCAACAGTTGACCATCCTCAAAATATCCAAAGGGGTAAAAATGTTTTTCCCGGCGATTCTCCCGGAAATTATATTGACGCCGAATACGGAATAACCATTGGCGACTTTACCAATATTGGCCCCAATGTGGGTTTACTTACAAAAAATCATGATGCCATTAATAATGATGTTTACAGCGGCAAACCCATTACCATTGGCGCCTTTTGCTGGATTGGAATGAATGCCGTGTTATTGCCGGGTGTAACCCTGGGGGACTTTACAGTAGTGGCCGCCGGAGCTGTAGTTACCCGGTCATTTGAAGAAGGTTATGGCATTATAGCCGGCAACCCGGCTGTGTTAATAAAAAAATCAGACCAGCAGGCTTGTGAAGAATTCAGAAAATCAAAATATTAATAAAAGGGTTTTCCTGCAGGCAAAATATTTTTTCCTGGCCCGCCTGCTGCAGGTCATACTTGTTTTTGCCATCCTTATTGGGTTTTCATTAATACTTTCTAAAGAAAACTATGGGCTGTACCAGGCTTCATGGGTTTTTATGAATTTATTTGCCCCATTAATTTTCCTGGGCCTTCCCCAGCAATTGCTCACTTTGCCCGGCAACGCTGTTCTTACCCATTTACCCTGGCTTTTTAAAAAACACCTGCCCTATTTCATTTTGGTAGGCATCATTTTATTGGCAACTCTTTTACTGGTTCAGCAAAAATTATCCATAGCCTTGCTCACTTGTATTTTCTTTTGTACTATTCTACAAGCCATCATGCTTATGCTGGATAACCTGGTGCTAAAATTAAATGCAGATAAATTATTTCTCAGGCAAAATTTATTATACAGCTTGCTTTTTTTACTCATCCATGTTAGCTGGCTCTTGCTTCATGGGTCTGTTATTTGGCTCATAGCGGCAATAGGGTGTATCAGCTTTATAAAATCCCTAAGGTTTTTTCTTTTTATTCGCAAACAGCAATGGTCTAAAAACGCACCGATTGAAGACAAAATTTATTTTTTGCAACAATGGAATCAACTCAGTTTAAATGAAATCATAAACCGGTTTTCTTCCAATGCCGATAAACTGGTCATCATTTTTCTTCTCAGCCTTTCGGGCTTTTCGGTTTATTACAACGGCACCTACGAAATTCCCTTTTTTGCCATGCTGGTAACGGCTTTGGGCAATAGCCTTTCGGTTCAAATTTCCAATAACCTTACCCATGAAAAACATTCCGCTCAACTCTTTAAGCAGAGCCTGGTTATGGGCTCTTCGGTATCCTTCCCGTTATTTTTCTTTTTTTATTTGTTTTCCACCCCGTTATTCCAGTTTTTTTTAAATGGAAAATATATGGACGCTGTTCCTCTTTTTAATATCGCCATTTTTATAGCTTTTTTGAGAATAACCAGCTTTACCGCCATTTTGCAGGTTTTTAAAAAAAACAAAACGATTCTTTTGGGAAGCGTGATAGATCTATTGGCAAATATTACAATTGTGGTTATCCTGTATCCTGTGCTTGGAATTAAAGCATTTCCCTTAGGTTATATTTTGGGCACGGCCCTGCAAATTGCCTATTATATTGTTGAAACCACAAAAATTCTTAACGTAAAAGCAGCCGATATTATTCCCATAAAATGGCTAGTGGCATTAACGCTGGTATTAACCCTTATTTACCTTATACTGTATAAAATGGTAATTGCTTTACCCAATTGGGCAACCATAAGTATAGCAGCCGCAATTACGGCATCACTTATTTATTTGCTTACCCGGTATTTTGGTCAAAAAAGCACTAACCAAAATCTAAGGTTTCTTTAAGGCATTAATAATGGCAGAAAATTCAGTTGCCACCAAACTTGCTCCTCCCACAAGGCCCCCATCTACATCGGGTTTTTCAAAAAGTTCTGATGCATTAGATGCTTTTACGCTACCCCCGTATAAAATAGAAACCGAATCGGAAACTTCTTTGCCGTATTGGCCTGTTATGACTTTCCTGATATGTGCATGCATTTCCTGTGCCTGGTTGCTGGATGCGGTTTTGCCCGTACCAATTGCCCAAATGGGTTCATAAGCAATGATAAATCCCTGAACCTGTTCTGCACTTAAATGAAAAAGGCTTTCCTTTAACTGCGTTTCTACAAAGCTGTTTTGAGTGCCAGCTTCCCTAATAGCCAAAGGCTCTCCGCAACAAAAAATAGGTTGCAAACCATACTCAAGCGCAAGATCCACTTTGGTTGCAAGCATGGCATGGGTTTCATTAAAATATTCCCTGCGTTCACTGTGGCCAATAATCACATAAGGCACCTGGATGCTTTTGAGCATTTCCACGCTGGTTTCCCCGGTAAAAGCGCCTGATTTTTTATCGGCACAATTTTGTGCGGCAACATCAAAATATTTTGTTTGGTCAAGCCTGGAACCTATGGCGGTGAGGTAAGGAAAGGGTACCCCTAAAACTACCCTCCGGTTTTCATCCAGTTGGTACGATGTGGCTAAAAGCTCCTTTACCAATTGTTCTGCCTGCGGAAGGGTGAGATTCATTTTCCAGTTGGCGGCTGCAATTTGTTTACGCATATGTTATTATTGATGATGATATAATTTTTTTAGGGATGCAATTTCATATTCGGTTACCCGGCTACCCTTAAATTTTTTCCAGTTATCGATATCCTTTATGGCTTTTTCAAAGATATAGCGTTCTTTGCCCCATAAAAAATTACCGGTAAATTTTGGGAGCATTCCCGGGCCAAAAATATTACAACATACACCTACAGTAGTGCCCGTATTAAAAGTAGTATTAATGGCACAGCGGCTGTAGTCGCCCATTAGAAGACCCGCTTTAGAGCCCGCATCAATCCCTTCTTCATTATCATGGAGAAAAAACTTTACTGCTGATGCCGTGTTTTTTACATTACTATTACTTGTACCTGCTCCCAGGTTGCACCACTCCCCAATTACGGTGTCTCCCAGGTAGCCATCGTGCGCTTTATTGCTATTGGCCAACAATACGGTATTTTTAATTTCGCCTCCCACCACACAATTGGGGCCAATAGTAGTAGCACCATAAATTTTAGCACCCATTTTCACAACGGCATTATCGCAAATGGCCAAAGGCCCCCGCAGCATGCTCCCTTCCATTACCTCTGCATTTTTACCAATATAAACCGGCCCGGCAGATGCATTGATCATACTAAAATTCAGCCTTGCCGTTTGATCTGCATAAACATTACCGGGGTTAATAATTTGGTTGGTACCCAAGCTGGAAATTGCAGGCAAAAAGGGTTGCAACATCTCCAAATCATTGCGAATGGCCCAATCATTAAGCAGGTAAATATCCCAGGGATACTGCACTCTTTTTGCTGTTGAATAATTTCCTTCAAGTAGCTGTGTAAAATTATTTTTGGACGGTATAATATGGGCATCCATTCTTATACAGTTCCCGGGTGCAACCTTTTCATCTAAATAGATATGGGCAGATGTTAACTTCTCCCATTTTTCTTTAATGGTAAAAATTCCCACCCGTATATCCGATACATGCCGGGTATAACTAAATGGAACAAGGTTGCCTTTGCACAAGCTTTCATCCAAAAAAATGTTCATACTGTAAAAATACACAAAGAGCGCCCTAAAAAATGAGCAAAAAAAATCCCCCGGCAAAACCGAGGGACTTTTTAAAGTATAGCCATGAAAAACAAACGTAAGCTGGAATAGAACCCAACAAATTATTTTGCTTTCTTTTCGTAACGTTTTTTGAATTTATCAATACGGCCTGCGGTATCCACCAATACATTTTTACCGGTATAAAATGGGTGAGACGTATTGGAAATTTCCAGTTTAATCAATGGGTATTCCTGTCCATCGCCTTCCCAGGTAATGGTTTCTTTTGAAGGGGCAGTAGAACGGCTTAAAAAAGTATAGCCATTGCTCATATCTTTAAATACTACCGGCCTGTAAGCTGTGGGATGAATTCCTTTTTTCATTGTTTGTGTTTTTATACGGATTTTGCCGTAAACTGAATTTTTAAAGTTGCAAAGTTAAGGTAATTTCTCATATAAATCAGGGTTTTATTCTGGTAATTTACCAAAACCCTCCATTTTCGCATAATAAAAAACTATTGATAATGATAGGATTACATGATATTTTAAAAAACTATCATAAAAAGCTTTGCATACTTAAAAATTTTTTAAATATTTGTATTGCTTATCCCTTTATACCAGTTTCCTATTGATATACTCCCCATACCTAACTTAACACTTAAATTTAAGTGTTAATCATTTATCCTACATAAAACTGCAGCAATTCCACTTAACCTGTGAGCCATTTTAATAATTAAACTGTTTAAAATGCTTACAAAATTTACCACAAAAGCGATCTTTTTGTCCATCTTGTATGCCATACAATCTATGGCATTGCAAGCACAAGCCACAATTAGGGCTTACCAGCAAATTTACTCCGACAACCTTAAAGGCGGAACCACGGTAATTGGCAATACCGGAATGCATATTTTAAATACCGATGGTACGGTAAACCTTACCCAAATGAATGAAATTGGCAATGCAGCAAATGGCTTAGGCGGTTTTGGGTTTACGCAATATGGCAATGATAACAGCAATATGCAGTTTATTGATATAGATGGCTTAGCCGAAACTTATTCCTCTTCTTCTGCAGATTTAGCGCTTCCTGCCGGAACCAATACTATAAAATTTGCACGCCTTTATTGGGGTGGCCGTATTTATAACGATGCTATTACTGCTGTGCCTGATACATTACGCAAAATAAAAATCCGCAAAGGCAATAGTGTTTATTCCAATATCCTTGCTCCTGCAAGCAGTGTAGATCAATTTGCTGTAAATACAATTGAAACTATTTATCAATGTTATGCAGATATTACCAATTATGTTCAAGCAGCAGGAGTGGGAACATATACCATAGGAAATATTCCGGCAACTCCCGGAATAGTAAGTGGTGGCGGAAAATATGCCGGCTGGTGCATTGTAGTGGTTTATGAAAACCCAACCGTTCCTTTAAACAGCATCAGGCTTTATGATGGTTACTACCAGGTTTATACCAATACCTCCGGACCGGCTTCCATAAGTGTAACCATGAACAATTTAAATGTACCCAACAATACTTTATTATCAGGCGATGCAGTAGTTTCTGCAATGGCCTGGGAAGGCGATGGTAACCTGGGAGCAACATCCACTAATCCTTCCGGTGATTTTGTAAAAGTAAATGGTAATGTAATTAGTAATGCCGTAAACCAACCGGTAAATTACTGGAACGGGAGCATCAGCAAAAACGGTGTGTATGTAACCACAAAAAACCCCAGCTATTATAATCAAATGGGTATTGATATTGATGAAGTAAATGTGGGTACAGGATATGGCATATTGCCCAATGCAACTTCTGTAACGGTAGAATTTGGCACTGAAGCCGACCAATATTTTCCCAGTTTTTTTGGTTTTACCATACGCATGAAGGATCCCCTGGTAAACCTGGATAAAACCGTTGCCGATGCCAGCGCAAGTAATACTATAGAACCCAATGAAGTGCTTACCTATACATTAAGCGGCAGCAATCTTGGAGCCGGTATGGCTTACAATGTATATGTTGTGGATTCTTTGCCTAATAATACCACTTATGTTCCCGGCTCAATGGAAGTAATTACCGCCCCTGGCGTAGTTCTTGGCCCACAAACCGATGCCAATGACGTTACAGATATGTCTTTTAAAGGAATAAACAACGGAAAGCATTTTGTAAAATTTTTCCTGGGTAATAATGCCACGCAAAATAGCGGGGGCCAATTAGAATCCGGTGAAGGGTACCAGGTAAAATTTAAAGTAAAAGGCCTGGCTATACCGGCCAGTGTAAGCAATACGGCCACGGCATATTCTCATACCATTGTAAATGATATTTTTACCGATGATGGCACAGCGGTTATTGGCCCTTCGGGCGGACCAACCCCGGTAAAACTCACCCGTTTTTCTGCGAAATTATCCGGGGTAAATGCTGATCTGTTATGGATAACCGACTTTGAAATAAACAGTGACCATTACGAGATTGAAAGAAGCTGGGATGCATTGGGTTTTGAAAAAGTGGGCGAAATAAAAGGAAAAGGCAATAGTGCCGTACAGCAAACCTATCAATTTACAGATGTAAATATTGGAACTTCTTTGCGAAATGGTAATGTGGTTTACTACCGGTTAAGAATTGTGGATACCGATGGAAAAAATTCACACTCCCAGGTTATTGCCTTAAGACTTAACGGATCAAAAGCTATAGACCCCTATTCCGTTTATCCTAATCCTTTTATGGACAACATTAAAGTGATGGTTTCCTCATCGCAGGCTGTGATGGCTGATTTTCGTATAATTGCCATAAATGGTAAAGAACAATTAAAAAGAAAAATTAAATTAGAAACCGGCGACAATATTGTGGTGTTGAGAGACCTGCAGCAATTGGCCAACGGCGCTTATATTTTAGAAATTAGTACCGGGGATAATAAATACAGCCATAAAATCATTAAAAAGAACTAAACATTTTTTCAACCATACAAAACCATTAGCCGGCCCAAAAGCCGGCTTTTTTGACCTTGCAATTCACTATTTTTGCCGCCTATGGCAAAAGCATCGGGTGCAACTCCATTAATGCAGCAACACAATGCCATCAAGGCAAAATACCCTGATGCCATTTTGCTTTTTCGGGTGGGTGATTTTTATGAAACCTTTGGCCAGGATGCCATCATAGCCGCAAAAGTGCTGGGCATTACGCTTACCAAAAGAAATAACGGTAATGCGGCTTCATCAGAATTGGCCGGTTTCCCTCACCATGCCCTGGATACTTACCTGCATAAGCTGGTTAAAGCGGGCTACCGTGTGGCTATATGCGATCAGTTGGAAGACCCAAAAGCCGCAAAAGGAATTGTAAAAAGGGGCGTTACGGAATTGGTAACCCCGGGTGTGGCTACCAACGATAAGTTATTAGAACATAACAGTAATAACTTTCTGGCGGCTGTGCATTTAGGTGAGGAAAAAACCGGCCTCGCATTTTTTGATATTAGCACCGGTGAATTTTTTGTTGCTGAAGGCGATACGGATTATGCCGATAAATTATTACAAAACCTGCAACCGGTTGAAATAGTTTTTCAGCGCAACAAACAAAAGATTTTTAAAGAACAGTTTGGCGGCAATTTTTTTACTTATGCATTAGATGAATGGGTTTTTTCTGAAACCTATGCCACCGAAAGCCTCTTGAAACATTTTGGCACGCATAGCCTCAAAGGATTTGGGATAGAAGAAATGAAAGAGGCCATCATTGCATCAGGCGCCATACTGCATTACCTCAAAGATACCGAGCATCCTAATTTACAGCATCTCACTACCCTTCAGCGCATTAATAAAGATGAACATTTATGGATGGACCGGTTTACCATCCGTAACCTTGAACTCATCAGTAACCACCCGGAGCAGCAAACACTTTTTAAGGTAATAAATAATACCGTAACCCCAATGGGCGCACGGCTGCTGAAAAGGTGGATTATGATGCCGCTTACCGACATTCAAAAAATTAATGAACGATTGGATACCGTGGCGGATCTCATAAAAGAAACCGATACCCGGAACGCACTTTTACAACATTTACGCCAGGCCGGTGATGTGGAGCGGCTTGCCGGGAAAGTGCCTCTAAAAAAAATAAACCCCCGGGAGGTTTTACAAGTTGCCAAAGGCCTGCAACAAACCGAAATCATTAAAAAAATTTGCACCCAAAGCAACAACAGTTACCTGCAACGGTTAGGCGATGCCTTAAACCCCTGCCACTTTATTTTAGAAAAAATCATTAAAGAAATACATGAAAACCCGCCTGCAGCCATCAATAAAGGCGGCCTCATCAATAAAAACATTCATAAAGAATTAGACCAGTTGAGAGAAATTTCTTCTGGAGGCAAAAATTACTTATTGCAGTTGCAGCAAAAAGAAGCCGCAGCCACAGGAATTTCATCTTTAAAAATAAGCTACAACAATGTTTTTGGGTATTACCTTGAAGTTACCAATGTACATAAAGAAAAAGTGCCCGAAAACTGGATTCGTAAACAAACCTTAAGTAATGCGGAACGATACATTACACCTGAGTTAAAAGAATACGAAGAAAAAATCCTGGGTGCCGAAGACAAGATACTGGAAATTGAACAACAGCTTTACCAGGCCTTGCTCAATGAACTCCAGGATTATATTGCACCCATGCAAACCAATGGCCATGTAATGGCCGTGCTGGATATATTGTGCAATTTTGCCGGCAACGCCATTCATTATCATTACAAAAAGCCGGAGTTGCATAAGGGTGATGAACTGGATATTAAGGAAAGCCGCCACCCGGTAATTGAACGAAATCTTCCGGCTGGCGAATCCTATATCAGCAATGATATCTTACTCAACAGTACCACACAGCAAATTATTATTTTAACCGGCCCCAATATGAGCGGTAAAAGCGCTATTTTAAGGCAAACAGCGCTCATCACACTTTTGGCGCATATTGGAAGTTTTGTGCCTGCATCCTCGGCAAAAATTCCATTAACCGATAAAATATTTACCCGGGTTGGCGCATCCGATAACCTGAGCGGTGGAGAAAGTACATTTATGGTAGAGATGAATGAAACGGCCAGCATTATCAACAACCTGGGTGCATCCAGCCTTGTGCTGCTGGATGAAATTGGCCGGGGTACTTCAACTTATGATGGTATTTCCATTGCCTGGAGCATTGCAGAATACATTCATCAATGCCCGCAAAAACCCAAAACCCTTTTTGCCACACATTACCATGAACTGAATGAATTAGAGAACCGTTTTGAACGCATAAAAAATTATCATATCACCAATAAAGAATCCGGCAATAAAATCATTTTTCTCCGCAAGCTTGCACCGGGCGGCAGCCTGCATAGCTTTGGCATTCATGTGGCCCGTATGGCCGGCATGCCACCGGCATTAATTGAAAGGGCCAATAATGTACTGGCCGAACTGGAAGAAAAAAACAAAACCAATGGAACGATTAAAGACCGGATAAAAGATATTACCCTACCTAAAATGCAATTGAGCATCTTTGATGCCCATTCCCAAACTTTTGAAGAAATAAGGCTACTATTGGAAAGTACGGATATTAACCGCCTCACACCTGTTGAAGCCTTGTTAAAACTTCAGGAAATTAAAAACAAAATTCAATAAAGCACAAAACTGTATTTAATTTGTGCAACAAAATCCATAATAGTTTGGTCTGTATATACTAAAGGCAGGATTTTTGCAGTTTACATTCTTATGCTAAAAAAGCTACTTGTACTTCTTATTTTACTCTTTACCGTTTACCAATTTTCTATTGGCCAGCCCTGCACTAGCATTGGCCAAACGCCGGCTACGGCTTTTCCCGTATGTGGCACAACGGTATTTCAGCAATCCACCGTGCCTTTTTGCAGTACCAACAACCTTTTTGTACCGGGCTGTAGCGGAGATGGCGCCGATTATGAAAATAAAAACCCATATTGGTACAAATTTACCTGTTATGCCAGCGGCACTTTAGGCTTTTTAATAACACCCAATGATGCCAATGATGATTACGACTGGCAGCTTTATGATATTACCGGCTTATCGCCTAATGCTGTTTTTTCCAATCACAACATTATCGTTGCGGGTAACTGGGCCGGTACTTATGGGCCTACCGGGGCTTCGGCATCGGGCGTTAACGGCATACAATGTGCCAGCGTGCCGGCCGATAACATGCCCACATTTGCACAAATGCCAAATCTTATACAGGGCCATGAATACATTTTACTCATTAGCCATTTTACCAATACCCAAAGTGGATACGCTTTATCTTTTGGCGGCGGCACGGCAAATATCACCGATCCTAAGCTACCCAAATTACTCACCGCTACAGCGCCCTGCGATGGCAGTAAAATATCGGTAAAAGCCAATAAAAAATTACGATGCAATTCTTTAGCAACTAACGGGTCTGATTTCAATATTAATGTTGCCGGAGTAAATGTAATTGCGGCCTCCACGGCGCAATGCAGCCCCGGGTTTGATTTTGATGAATTTATGGTAACCCTCAGCGGCCCCTTGCCCCCCGGTATACACAAGCTTTTTATTAAACAGGGTACAGACGGAAACAGCCTGCTGGATATTTGCGGCCATGAAATCCCGGTTGGCGACAGTGTGGAATTTGAAGTTTTCCCCCTGGTACCCACTCCCCTGGACAGTATTACCAAACCCGGTTGCTCCCCAACCACAATAGAGTTGGTTTTTGAAAAAGGCATTCAATGCAGCAGCATTGCCGCAGGTGGAACTGATTTTATAATTAACGGGCCATCGCCTGTAAACATTATTTCTGCCGCAGGTGGTAATTGTGTAAACGGCCTAAGCACTACCATACTGCTTGAATTATCGGCACCAATCCAAAGCGGTGGCGTTTATACCGTATCCATTCAAAATGGCTCCGATGGCAATACTATTTTAAATGAATGTGGCGTTGCCACTTTATTAAATGAAAGTGCAACCTTTGTTGCTGCCGATACGGTAAATGCCGGCTTTGGTTTTTCCATCAATTATGGTTGTGCCAAAAACACGGTACAGTATTTCCATAACGGTAACCACAACGTTAACTCCTGGCAATGGACCTTTGATAACACCGGTGTATCGAACCAGCAAAACCCGGCAGTGGATTATTATGAATTTACCAACCACAATATTCAATTGATTGTATCCAATGGCACCTGCACCGATACGGCCCAACTGAATTTACCTTTTGCCAATTATATAAATGCCGATTTTGAAGCTACGGCATTAGTTTGCCCCAATGAACCGGTTACGCTTAAAAATAATACACAAAGCAACAGCGCTATTATCAACTGGCAGTGGACGTTTGACAACAGCAGCAACAGCTCTTTACCCAATCCTCCGCCTATTTTATTTACCAACGGTTTTCGCAACACGGTTATTGAAAAACCGATTCGGCTTATTGCCACAAACTCTTTTGGATGCAAAGACACAGCGGTAAAATATGTAAAAGTGGTCAACAATTGTTTTATTGCCGTACCTGCGGCATTTACGCCAAATGGAGATGGGTTGAATGATTATTTTTATCCTTTAAACGCATATAAAGCCATTAACCTGCGGTTTTATGTGTACAATCGCTTTGGGCAATTAGTGTTTTATACCAACAACTGGCAACAGCGCTGGGATGGCCGTTTTAAAGGTACAGATGCCGATGCCGGCACTTATGTATGGATGCTCTACTATACCCATTCCGATACCGGGAAACAGGTAGATCAAAAAGGCACCGTTGTATTAATCAGGTAATCGCTATTGCCCCTCATTATTTTTTTTACATTACACGCTTAGTTCAAATCACTTAAATTTGTTTAAATCAAAATGGCAAATTTTATGGATCATAAACCTGTTTACTATGGCGAGTACCTTCAACTGAATAAAATCCTTAATGCGCAGGAGCCGGAAAGTGGAAAAGACGGCAACACAATGGCTCATGATGAAATGCTTTTTATCATCATTCACCAATCATATGAGCTATGGTTTAAGCAGTTGTTATTTGAAGTAAATTCCATAATTGACATTATGGATAAACCCCGGGTAAATGATAATTCCGGCGATATGCAGGCTGTGGTACACCGGCTCAGCAGGGTTATTGTTATTTTACGGATGCTGGTGCAAAAAATAGATATTCTTGACACCATGACGCCGATGGATTTTCTTGATTTCCGGGATATGTTAAGGCCTGCATCGGGTTTCCAAAGCTGGCAATTTAAAGTGTTGGAAGCCAGGCTGGGCCTAAAATTCGACAGCCGTTACGGACAACAATATTATTTATCTCAGCTCCATCAAAACGAAATCAATATTATTAAAGATGCCGAAAAAGGCAAATCGGTAGTTCAACTGCTCAATAGCTGGCTGGAACGGATGCCTTTTGCCGAAGACAAAAAATACTGGCCGGGTGAAGCAACGTACTGGACGGAATATGAAAAAATATTTACCGGGAGTTTATCTGAAGCCGAAAAAAACAATGCAGCATTTATTAAACAATATTTATTTAGTGATGAGCAACCTGCCGAAAGATCATTAAGCTCCAAAGCCTGCCGCTCTGCACTTTTTATTATGATCTACCGGGGCTACCCTATGCTGGAACTCCCTTTTCAGCTTTTGAATTCTTTATTGGAAATAGATCATCAATTAGGGAACTGGCGCTACCGGCACATCAATATGGTGCGCCGGATGATTGGTACAAGAATTGGTACAGGCGGCAGTACCGGGGCCGACTACCTGCAAGGCGCCATGAACAAGCACTATATCTTCAAAGAAATTTCTCAGATTGGCAGTTTTTTAATTGAAAGGAAAAAACTGCCTGCATTAAACGAAAAGCTGGCTAAAGATCTCGGTTATAGCTTTTGACCGAAATTGAAATTTAGCTTACAGGTAAGAGGGAACCGGTATTTTGCTTTTTAAATTAATTCTTTAATTTTTTGCACTACGGCATCCACTTCCTCTTTTTTATTGTGTTTGCTAAAACTAAACCGTACGGTAACCCTGTTGGGGTTGTTGTTAATTGCCCTAATAACATGGCTGCCCTGTTCTGCGCCTGAGGTGCAGGCGCTTCCGCCGCTGGCGCAAATATTATTGATGTCCAGATTAAATAAGATCATTTCCGATTTTTCGGTTTTGGGAAGGCTTACGCTGAGTACGGTGTATAAACTATTACCCAATACATCGCCGTTAAACCCTACACCCGGAATATGTTTTTTGAGCTCTTCATACATATAGTATTTTAAGGTGCCGATATAAGCGCTGTCTTCTTCATGATTATTAGTGGCCATTTCCAGCGCTTTGGCAAATCCCACTATGCCATAAAGGTTTTCGGTGCCGGCACGCATATTGCGCTCCTGGCTGCCACCGTGTATAAAAGGTTTTATGCGGATGTTTTCGTTAATATACAATAGGCCCACTCCTTTAGGACCATGAAACTTATGCGCCGCACCGGTAATAAAATGTACGGCAGTATTTCTTAAATCCAGCGGAAAATGACCTACCGTTTGAACCGTATCACTATGAAAAATGGCATTGTATAATTTGCAAAGCCGGCCTACTTCATGAATGTCAATCATATTGCCAATTTCGTTATTGGCGTGCATCAGGGAAACCAGCGTTTTTTCTTCGGAAGCAGCTAATAATTTTTCCAGGTCTTCCAAATCAATATGGCCGTTGGGCAACAGTTTTACATAACTCACTTTTACCAAATCCAGCGCATCCAAATGTTCAACAGTATGCGTTACGGCATGGTGTTCAATATGTGAAGAAATGATGTGCCGGCAACCCAAATCCCTGATGGAAGTTTGAATGGCTGTATTGTTACTTTCTGTTCCGCCACTGGTAAAAAATATTTCTGCCGGGTGGGCGTTTAAAATTTTGGCTACGGATTTACGGGCCGCTTCAATGCCAATTTTAGACTCCCGGCCATAAGAATATATGGAAGATGGATTGCCAAACTTACCCGTTAAAAACGGCATCATGGCATCCAGCACTTCGGCATCGAGTTGAGTGGTAGCCGCATTGTCAAAATAAATTCGTTCCATTTCAATTGCCTCTTTATTTAAAAAAATTTTTATAGAGCTTCCTGGATATCCTTCACCAGTTTTTTGGCAATATTATTTGCCGTGGTTTCAAAATTACTTTCTGAATACACCCTGATGATGGGCTCGGTATTACTGGTTCGCAGGTGTACCCAGTCATTTTCAAACTCTATCTTTAAGCCATCTTCGGTATTCATCGGTTGGGCTTTGTATTTCTCTTTAATCTTTGCAAACAATTCCTGTACATCAATATCTTTTTCCAACTGAATTTTATTTTTGCTGATGAAGTAATCGGGATAGGTATTGCGTAATTGTTTTATACTTTTTTTACTTTTTGCCAAATGTGTTAAAAACAAAGCAATGCCAATTAAGGCATCTCTTCCGTAATGAAAATCAGGTACAATAATACCGCCGTTACCTTCACCGCCGATTACAGCCCGTGTAGCTTTCATTTTTTGCACCACATTCACCTCACCAACGGCGCTTGGGTTATAAACGCCACCATGCTTTAGGGTAATTTCTTTAAGGGCCTTAGTGCTGCTCATATTGCTCACCGTATTTCCATTTCTCCGGCTCAGCACATAATCACTTACGGCCACCAGGGTATATTCTTCACCAAACATGCTGCCGTCTTCGCATACAAAGCAAAGCCGGTCCACATCGGGGTCTACGGCAATACCCAGATCGGCTTTTTGCGCTACCACTTCCCTGCTCAATGCTGTAAGGTTTTCAGGCAAGGGCTCGGGGTTATGCGAAAAATTTCCGTTTACGTCATCAAAAATCAATTTAAAATTTGCAACACCCAGCGCCTTAAATAATTTTGGCAAAGCCAAAGCGCCGGTACTGTTTACCACATCGGCCACAATAGAGAAATGGGCAGCCTTTATAGCTTTCACATCTACCAAAGCGTAATTTGCAACGGCTTCAATATGCCGGTCTATTGTAGTTTGATCCACAACCACGGTTCCCAAAGCTTCCACATCAGAAAATGAAAAATGTTCTTTTTCCGCAAGTTCCAAAATCCTGCTTCCGTCATCGGCGCTGATAAATTCGCCCCGGCTATTTAATAATTTTAAGGCATTCCATTCTTTTGGATTATGGCTGGCCGTGAGAATAATACCCCCATCGGCTTTTAAAAAAACTACAGCCATTTCTACCGTTGGTGTGGTACTAAAATCCGTATCTATTACATCAATACCCAATGCAGTAAGGGTGGACATTACCAGGCTTTTCACCATTGCGCCGCTCATTCTTCCATCTCTTCCAATAACAACCGTACATTTTTCTTTTGATTTATTGACGGTTTTAATCCAGGTTCCGTAAGCGGCAGAAAATTTCACAATATCCAGTGGGGTAAGGTTTTCGCCGGGCCGGCCTCCAATGGTTCCTCTTATACCCGAAATGCTTTTAATAAGCGGCATGAATACGTTATTTTGGAATGCAAATATATAAAGAAAATAAAGAAGCTATGGGAAGCCCCGCCGGGCCATGGTTATCTACTTTTGGTTGGGGTTATGAAACAACATCCACCGTGCCGTTTCATAAAGTGCAGAAGAGAGTTGAGACAAATGCTTTTTTACAGAATCCTTTTGGGCCAGGGTTAAAACCAACGAATCGTTGGTGGATGGCACCAATTCTTCTTTTTGCATATGGATGTTTTTACGGTAATAGAAATGATCATTTACAATTCCAATCCATCCGGCGGCATGGTAAATGGTAAAAGCAGCATTTTCCTTTTTGTTACCGTTTAACAAATTTCGTCCTAATGTAGAATTTACATAAGGCTGTTGCAGCATACCTGCAATAGTAGGCAACACATCTATTTGAGATACCGTTTCACTCCGGGTTTGCGGATTGAGTAAATGTGGCGCATAAAATAGTAAGGGCACATGTTCTTCGCTAAGCCGTTGCTCGTTCCATGCTTTGGGATAGGCAAAACCGGCATTGCCTTCTACGCCATGATCGCCAATAAAAACAAAGATGGTATTGTTAAAATAAGGTTCCTTTTTAGCTGCTTCTATAAAGTTCTTAAAGCAATAATCGGTATAGGCAAATGCATTATACTCTTTGGCAGACTCAAAACCATATTTACTGAGCGTATCATTGGGTATCATTCTTTGGATAAATCCTGAATCTTCTTCCGGAATTTTGAAGGGCCGGTGGTTGTCGGCCGTTTGAATGATACTAAAAAAGGGCTCCTGTTGCTTTGCCATTACAGCATTGGCCTGTAAGAAAAGATTTTTATCGCTTATGCCCCATACATTTACAATGGGCGCTTTGTAGCTGCCTTCTTCATAAATTTTTACATTATGTATATTGCGAATAAGGCCCGAAAAGTTATTAAACTGGCTCCTTCCCCCAATAAAATAAAATTTTTTATAGCCTTCAAAATCATTAATAATGGTTCGTTGGTTTACGGCTTCGGGAATACGGGTGGCAAACTTGCTGAGCTGCACATCGGGGATACCGGTTATGGTTGCAAATACGCCCCTTGCCGTACCAAAGGTGGGTGTAAAGCACCGGTTAAAAAAGATCCCCTCTTTACACAGCTCATTAAAATACGGGGTGGGGTTTAGCGGGTTGCCGCTCATGCTGCTTTTATACATGCTAAAGCTTTCGCAAATTACCAGCACAATATTGGGCTGACTTTCCAAAGCTTTACTCCCCGGCTGAACAATGCGGGTGTAGCTTTTGGCATCTTCATTAAGACCCAAAAAATTTTTAATTACCGGGAAGTACTTTGCCGCATCGTTATGCAAGTTGGGCTTACGCATGCCTAAAGTGGCAAAAAAATTCTGCAATGGGTTCAAGGCCAGGTTACTTTTAAATTCATCATTTAACTTAAAGGCCCTGAACATATTTATAGGTTGCAGGGAAAAAATACCATATAAAAACCAGGCCTGTAAAAGCAGGGCGGCTAAATGCCAGCGCCGTTTAAAAGAAAATTTATGAATATGGGTATTGCGTTCTTCTACGCTCACATGCAGTCGCCTAAACATCCATGCCATCATTAAAACAGCGCCACCAATTGCTAAAAATATCCAAACCACCGGGTAACTCTGCCATACCATTTGAATACTTTCTTTGGGATCTTCTGCAAAAATCAGGGCATCGGCATTTAAACGGGCATTTACATAAGCAAACTGTCCAAAATCAGCACCATAAAAAAACAGCACCAGCAGCGTAATAATGCTCAGGTACAAGGTCCATATCCGTTTGTTTTTTTCACTATAAAAGGGCGTAAACCTTGCGGAGAGAGAGAGTACCGATATGGGTAATAATATTATGGCAATCCACCTTAAATCATATTTTAACCCCAGCCAAAAAGAAGGAAATAATTCAGTAATTTTAATATCGGTTGGTTTAAAGAAAATAACCGTGGCTACCCGGAAAGCGGTAAAAATGACGAGGTAAATTAAAAAGAGCTTTACCAGCCATTGTATTGTTTTGGGAACAAGCCATTTTTTTAGCATACTCAAAAAAGAAGGGTAAAGATATTGCAAAGCAACAGAAATTGAAAAACCCCATTAATTTTACCTGGATTTTAATTACTGATGAAACAAATCATTTTATTTGACAAATGGCTTTTTTTAAAGCTTAATGCAGAATACCGTAATGCCTTGTTTGACTGGATAATGCCGTTTATCAGGAACCCCTTTTTTTGGGCTCCATTATATATTTTCATCCTTGCATTGGTATGGCTCAATTGTGGCAAAAAGGGAACCTGGTGGATCATCTATGTTTTTATTACTGCCGGCCTTACCGATTTGCTGAGCAGCCAATTGATTAAACCTATGGTTGGCCGAATTAGGCCCTGCAACGACCCGGAGCTAATGGGAAAAGTAAACCTGCTGGTTTCCTACTGTGGTGCCAACGGAAGTTTTACTTCTTCACATGCCGCCAACCATTTTGGGATGGCCACATTTATTTTCTTTACGGCAAGCTGTTTGGTTGGAGCCTACCGATGGCTGTTTTTTATATGGGCGGCCATAATTTGTTATGCCCAAATTTATGTAGGCGTACATTTTCCACTGGATATTTTAGGAGGAACCATTATTGGTTATACCGTTGGAAAAATTACCGCTAAAATTTTTACAAAATATTTTGGCCCGCTTAGCTTATTAAGCTGATGCCGGGTTTAAATCACAGCTTTTTACCCGGAATGATGCCGTAAGTTAAGCACAGCCATTATCTTTGCATATATGTTTTCAAAAAAACATATATAATTCTCATCCATTATGACGGAGATTTTTATACTGGCCCTACTCATATTTTTAAATGCGCTGTTTGTAATGAGCGAAATTGCCCTGGTGAGTTCCCGGAGGACTAAACTGGAAACCATGGCCAATAAAGGTGATGTAAAAGCCAAAGCAGCTTTAGCCTTATCCGAAAACCCCGAAAGGTTTTTAAGTACGGCGCAAATTGGCATTACGTTAATTTCCATACTTACCGGTGTGTACTCCGGCGAAAAATTTGGCAACAACCTTAAGCCGTTCATAGAAAACGTTGACCTGCTGAGGCCCTATGCCAGTGGCATTGCTACAAGCGTAGTGGTAATTTTAGTAACCATTCTATCCATCATTTTTGGGGAATTGATTCCAAAAAAATTCGGGCTGCTCAGGGCCGAAAAAATTGCTCGTATTGTGGCCGGGCCTATGAACATCCTTTCCCGGCTGATGATGCCGATTGTTTGGCTGCTTTCCGGGGCCACTACACTTATTTTTAAACTCCTGAACATTGAAAAAGCCAGCAACAATGCCGTAACCGAAGAAGAAATAAAAGCGATGGTAGCAGAAGGAAGCGAGTTTGGTGAAATTGAAGAAGACGAAAAGGAAATTATTGAACGGGTTTTTCACCTGGGCGACCGTAACATTACCTCGCTGATGACCCACCGTACCGATATTGTATGGGTAGAAATAAATCAAAGCGTTGAAGATGTAAAAAACAGGTTTGACAATATTGTTTTCAGCACCTACCCGGTTTGCGAAGAAAGTATTGATAATATAAAAGGACTGGTTTATATTAAAGACCTCTTCAAAGCAAAGCCGCAGGATACCATGAAGCAATTATGCAAACCCGCATTATTTGTTCCCGAAAATAATAAAGCCTACCAGTTGCTGGAAAAGATGAAGGAAACCAAAATTCATACTTCGTTTATTGTAAATGAATACGGCACCCTGGAAGGTATGATTACGCTGAATGATATTTTGGAAGCCATTGTAGGTGAAGTACCCCAAACCGACCAGGAAGAATATGAAATTACCCGTAGAAATGATGGCAGCTTTTTAGTGGATGCCCAAATACATTTTTATAATTTTCTAAGTTATTTTGACCGTGCCGACTGGATGAATGAAGGGGAACAGGAGTTTGATACCGTTGCCGGTTTTGTACTTCATGAACTGGAGCATATTCCCCATGCCGGTGAAACCTTTGAATGGCGTGATTTTAAATTTGAAATTGTGGATATGGATGGCCAGCGCATTGATAAAATAATGGTAACCATATCCGAAGAGCTTAAAGAAGAACTTGAGGAAGAATAGTGAACTCTTTACCCGATTTTAAAAGGCCATATCCACCCGGTCTTCAGGGTTTACGATTTTTGTACTTTTTCGATTGCCGTTTACAATTACATGAATAATTCCGGTTTGCTGTTCCTTGTAATCATATAATAAATTATCGGTTATAGCAATACTTTTTACCTGTGGCACCTGGGCTGCTTCATAATAACTATAAATGCCTTCCTCTATGGGTTCATAACCCAAAAATTTTAAATCAAGGGTTTTATGATCCACAGAAATTTTAAAGTGCTTTTGGATATAATCGTTCACCAATTTTTCCATGGCGGGTTTTAATTTTGCATCCTGCAGGTCAATATGCACTTTATAGTTGTTCCTTAACTGTTTTTCAAAATCATCGGTAAATAATTTACAACTGATTTCCAATGTTTTTGCACTGGCATTATGCTCAATCTCCACAACACTTACATAAAAAGGATGCAGCTTATTGCCGGTGCTAATAAAGCTAAAAACCAGCATAAAAATCCATTTATATAAACTATTTACCATTAAGCTAAAATATTATGTAATTACCGGTTAATAAAGGATATTTACAAAATTAAAGGGCTGCTGCTTCTATTTTATTAAAAATGAACGATTTTAACTTGTTTTTCGGCTTTGGTATTGACCATATCTTAAATACCGGCGCTTTAGACCACCTATTGTTTATCATGGTTCTCTGTGCGGTTTATCTCATTACCGATTGGAAAAAACTTTTAGTGCTTATTACGGCCTTTACCATTGGGCACTCGCTCACGCTTGCCTTAAGCGTTTATGACGTGGTACGTTTTAACAGTACATGGGTGGAATTTTTAATCCCGTTAACCATTGTGCTTACCGCATTGTATAATTTAACGCTGGCAGGCAAGGCCGTACCCAGGCAAAAAATCCAAATCAATTATTTATTAGCCTTATTCTTTGGACTGGTGCATGGCATGGGCTTTGCCAATAATATTCGTTTTATGCTGGCCGAAAGCCAATCCATTTTATTACCATTACTGGGCTTCAATTTGGGTTTGGAACTGGGACAAATTATTGTGGTAAGCATTTTATTGCTCCTTAGTTTTTTAGCCATAAAATTAATGAAGTTGCAGCATCGCTATTGGGCAATAGGTTTATCGCTTATTGGCCTTGTAGCCGGGGCAATCATGTGTGCGCAAAGGATACCGGGTATGTAACCATCACACATTTAGGTATATTTTTATAACTTTAAAGATCAATATAGTAAATGATGAAAAATTTTTATGCTTTATTCGCTTTTGCCCTCATATTTACTCCGGCATTAGCCCAGGATATTCGCAATAATCCCGGAAGCAACCATGGCAACCGTTTTGAACAATTGGGCAGTATTTTGCCCACGCCAAATGAATACCGTACGGCCAGCGGGGCACCCGGCCCTAAATACTGGCAGCAGCGTTGCGATTATGATATCACCTGTGACCTGGATGAAGCCAACAAAAAACTTACCGGTAAAGAAACCATTACTTATTTTAATAATTCCCCCAATACCCTCACCTACCTGTGGTTACAGCTAGACGAAAACCAGCACAGCGAAAAAAATAATTCCGGTTATCAAAACGGGGGCAATCTACCTAAGAACGTCACCGAAAATGATTTTACCGACTACCGCTCCAGGAATAAATTTGGGGACAATATTACCAAAGTTACCACAGCCCAGGGAGTTGCATTAAAATATACCATCAACAAAACCATGATGAGGGTTGAATTACCGCAACCCTTAAAACCCGGCCAACAATTTATTTTTAAGGTAGATTGGAATTACAATATTGTAGAACGCACCAAGTATGGCGGACGTGGCGGTTACGAACATTTTGAAGAAGATGGTAACGATCTTTTTACCATGACGCAATGGTATCCCCGCCTTTGTGTGTACAGCGATTTCCAGGGTTGGCAAAACCACCAGTTTGTAGGAAGCGGTGAATTTGCACTAACCTTTGGCAACTTCAAAGTGGCCATGACGGTTCCTGCAGATCATGTAGTAATGGCTACCGGCCAATGCCAAAATTATGCGCAGATCTTATCTGCTAAAGAAATGGGCCGCTGGCAAAAAGCGCAAACGGCAAAAGAGCCGGTGGAAATTGTAACACTGGATGAAGCCAAAACCAGGGAAAAAACAAAATCAACTCAAAAGAAAACCTGGATTTTTAAAGCCAATATGGTAAGGGATTTTGCCTGGGGCAGCAGCCGTAAATTTATTTGGGATGCCATGCCTGCCAATGTAGAAGGTAAAAAAGTTATGTGCATGAGCGCCTATGGAAAAGAAGCTTACCCGCTATACCGTAAATTCAGCACAAAAGTGGTTGCTCATACCATAAAATCTTATTCAAAATTTACCATACCCTATCCCTACCCCGTTGCGCAAAGTATTGAAGCGGCTAATGGAATGGAATACCCGATGATCTGTTTTAATTTTGGAAGAACCGAAAAAGACGGCACTTACAGCGAAGCCACCAAAAACGGGATGATTGGCGTGGTGATCCATGAAGTGGGGCACAACTTTTTTCCCATGATTATTAATAGTGATGAGCGCCAATGGACCTGGATGGATGAAGGGCTAAACTCTTTTTGCGAATACCTTACCGAAGAATTATGGGACAATAAATTCCCCGTGAGCAAAGGCCCGGCATATAAAATTGTGGATTATATGAAGCTTCCTAAAGATCAGCTTGAGCCCATTATGACCAATAGTGAAAACATCATTCAGTTTGGACCAAATGCTTATTCCAAACCTGCAACAGGTTTAAATATTTTAAGAGAAACTATAATGGGGCGTGAACTTTTTGATTATGCCTTTAAAGAATATGCAAGGCGTTGGGCTTTTAAACACCCTACGCCGGCAGATTTATTTCGCACCCTGGAAGATGCCAGCGGCGAAGACCTGGATTGGTTTTGGCGGGGATGGTTTTATAACACCGATCCCTGCGACATTTCTTTAGATACGGTACGATGGGCTACCTTAAATGCAGATAATGAGAGCGCTGGGAACAAAGAAAGAAAAATAACCTTAAAGGTGGGCAAGCCATTGCTGAATACCTTTGATGATATTTCCAAGCAAAAAAACAGGGAAGATAAAAATATTGTATTTGCAACTGATGCCGACACCAGCCTTAGGGATTTTTACTGGCACTATGCCCGTGGTTTAGCTAAAGTAGATACTACGGAAACTGAAATAACCATACCGGCAAATACCGATACCCTAACCCGGGAAGAAAAACTCCAAATTGCAGGACACAAATATTTTTACGAACTCACCTGTAGCAACAAAGGCGGTTTGGTAATGCCTATAATTGTTGAATGGACGTTTAAAGATGGCACTAAGGAGATAGACAGGGTTTCGGCACAAATATGGCGCAAAAACGAAAGTAAAGTTGTGAAAACCTTTGTGAAAGATAAAGAAGTGGCTTCCATAAAACTGGATCCAATGCGTGAAACTGCTGACATTGATGAAAAGAACAATTCCTGGAATGTACAAACCGAGCCATCAAAATTTCAGTTGTTTAAAACCCGTAGCCGTGGGCCAAGGGGGGCCAGTACCGGCGCAAACCCTATGCAAAAGGAAATTTTGCCCTATATTAAATAAGCCGGTCTTTAATTTATTTATCAAAATAGCATCTCCGCAAAGATGCTATTTTTGATTTACCCGATGGGGTAATATTATTACTTACAATCTAATTTTGCTGCATAGTTCGTCCAGTCGAGATAGCCGTCAAATCGCAATGCAGTTACCCCATTTAGCGTGATCCAACTCAGTTTTAAATAAATAAAATCCTTTTTGGGTAATTTTAATTTATAATAATAAAAGCCTGTTGTTTTCTTATTTGTACAACTTTTCAATACTTCGGCTTTATACGGTTTACCCTCAAATAAACTTTCTAATGAAGTTAATGCAGAAAAATCTTTTGATGGTGAGCTGATCATGCTTATAGAAGTGTACCCCATCCTGGGGCCTTTAAGCATTACATTCCAAATAACCGGTTTGTCTTCGTGGGTAAAAGTTTTTCCGGCAATGCTAACATCTGCCGAACCCATGCGGTAAAAATTGATACTGGTGTCTTCACTCATGATAATCCGGTCTTCTTTCCACTTTACGGGAAATTTTTTGGGGTTACCTACCGCCCAATCCCCCACTTCCGAGTACCCCGTACTATCCACCCATAATTTTTTGATGAGGTCGTACAACTCTACCGATTTATTTAAAGAAGGCTTTGTGCCGGATGTAGTTTTTTTAACCTGGGCAGAAAGTGTACCGGCAAATATTACTGCCCATATTGCAATAAGTAATTTTTTCATATTTGAATATAAACAAATAATTAATAATAAGTATAAATTATTTTAAACGAATAAAAAAACCTATAAAGAACTATCCATAAAATATTGAATATCTGCACCAAAATTGATGTAAGGGTATTGTTGCTGAATTCTTTGGATTTTATCTAAATGAGTTGCCAAAAATCGTTTATGTAATTCGGAATTGGGGTTAAATGCTTTATGGTTTCGTGCGGCATTAATTGTAGCTATCTCTTTCATTAATGGGTGTGCAGCTTCATCAATACAGGTGGCAATAAATTTTTCCCATACATAATTTGTAGCGGCATAGTTGGGGTGCACCATGTCTTCTGCATAAAATCGGTAATCCCTCAAATCATCAATTACCAGTTCATAAGCCGGGAAATAATATATGAAAGAATAATTTTCCACTACCTGGTGTGTAGCATTTATCAAAACGCTTTTGCTTTTATTGTTTTCCACAAACCCATCTCTTAAATGCCGTACCGGGCTTATGGTAAAAATAATTTTTAACCTGGGATTATATTTACGTAAATGGGCTATAAGATTATCTAAAGTAGATTTTAAACCGTCAACATCCAAAAGCTTCTTATGAAATTTATCTGTAGGTACTTTATGGCAGTTTGCAACCACTTGATGGTTTTCCAATTCATAAACAAATGCAGAACCCAGCGTAATCATGAGCCAGTCGGCTTCTTTTAAAAATGCTGAGGCCTGCAAAGTTGAGGTATTCATTTTTAGCAGGGCTTCATTTTTATCCGTAGATGAAAAACGGGTATGATGGTCCCAGTTGCCCCACAATTCGTTATGTAAAAACAAATCTCCGGCAGAATAATTTTTATGGCTGATATAGGACTCTAAAGAACGGGTGATGCTGATTGGATTGAACAAAATTCCATTTGGGTTTTCACAGGTTTGAAATTTATGTGCGCTTAGCTTTGCGCCTATTTGCTCGGTAAAGCAGGAGCCTATGAGCATGAGCTTATGATGGTGCTTAATTTTTTCTTCGAATACTTTTGGAAAAAATTCTAACCGGAAATCCATAATAAAATATTTAGATAAAAATTTCAGATGCCAGCCTGCTGCAATAGCTTAATGCTTCGGCATTTAAACTCAACCCGATTTTTTGTGCCGCAAAGTAATCTACCATAAACTCCGTATCCATATTTCCTACCAGTTCATCATCGGCCATTGGGCAGCCACCAATTCCCTTCATGGCCCCGTCAATTCTCCTGCAGCCTGCCTGTAATGCAGCTTCTAATTTTTCCTTACGGTTGTTGGGAGCAGAATGAAGGTGTACGCCTATTTCGGCCCCGGGAAGCATTTTTACCAGGTACTTAGTCATTTCACCTACCTGGGTTGCAGTAGCAAGCCCCACAGTATCGGCCAGTGAGATAATACCAATATCCAATGCTGCAAGTTTATAGGCCCAGCTGAAAACAATTTCCTCATTATATACATCACCGTAAGGATTCCCAAAAGCCATGGATAGATATACCACCAGTTTCTTTTGAGCTTTTACACAAAGATTTTGAATCTCTTCCACCCTTTCCAGCGATTGCTGAATGGAGGAATGGGTATTACGTATCTGAAAGGTTTCTGAAACAGAAAAAGGGAAACCTAAATAAGTAATTTCATCCCAAATCACTGCTTCTTCTGCACCCCGTTTATTGGCAATAATGGCCAGCAGTTTTGATGTGGTGTTCTTTAAATCCAGCTTTTTTAAAACCTCCACAGTATCTGCCATTTGCGGAATGGCTTTGGGCGACACAAAACTGCCAAAATCAATAGTATGAAACCCAACTTTTAATAACGCATTGATGTAGGCCGCTTTTTTTTCGGTACTGATAGGATGCGCCCAGCCCTGCATGGCATCTCTTGGACATTCAATGAGTTTTATATGGTTACCTGGAGCCATATAGCAAAATTAACCCTTTAGCCCGTTCATAGCCGGTTTCAATAAAAATAACAATGCATATTTAAGGGATTTTTCTTCCCATCCTTAGTTTTTATGTGTACTTTCGGCATCACTTTTATTTATACTATTTATGAAGAAAACTATTTTACCGGCTTTTGTTGTTGCCCTGTTTGCTATTGCTTCCTGTAATAATGCCAAGGGGCCTGATGTAGATTCCAGCATCATTCCACCTAAAGATTCTGTACAGCAGGATCTTTCTTCAACCATACCGGCAAATAGTAGCCCTACAGTAAATCCTCCAACTGTAATTCCAAATTCAAATAATGGAAACGTTGTAATGCCCATGCCTTCTGCAAATACCGGGCAACCCCAAATAGTGTTGCCACAGGGGCAAAAGCCACAAAATGCCGGCGTTACGGCTCCGGGAATGAACCCTCCACACGGACAACCCGGCCACAGGTGCGATATTGCCGTAGGCGCACCGCTTAATTCACCAAAAACCAATGTTGCCCCTGCACCGGTTACGACCACCACAACAAAAGCACAGCCGGCTACTATAGCAGCACCAACCACTACAGCTCCGGGAATGAACCCTCCGCACGGACAGCCCGGCCACAGGTGTGATATTGCCGTAGGCGCCCCATTAAACTCTAAACCCACAACCATTACGCAAACCGGTAAGCAGGCTCCTGCCACCATACAACCGTCAAAAGATATGGGCGCAAAGCAGGATGTAGCTCCAACTCCCGCAGAGCCCAAAAAAGTTTTAGAAGAGGCTAAAGCAGATGTGATAAAAGAAGCTAAAGAAGAAAAGAAAAATTAATCCTGTTTACTGAACGTACAAATTAATAAACTCCTGGATATCCCTATAAGACCGGCTGCCTGCCGGCGCTATACCGGGAAGGTTAAAAAAACCGTGAACAACGCCAGGGTATTCTTTGTAAAGTGTAGGGATGCCTGAGGCTTTTAATTTTTCACTGTACATCATGCCATCATCTTTTAATGGATCAAATTGTGCCGTTAAAATAAAGGCCGGGGGAAGCCGGGAAAAATCATGATGATAATAGGGCGAAAGCCCGGGATGTAGCCAATCCTTTTCAATTGGGGCATAAGTTTTACGGTACCATAAAATAGCCGCTTTAGTAAGTAAATATCCATGGGCATATTCATCCATAGAAGCCGTATTTAATTTACCGTCAACCCAGGGATAAATGAGAATTTGAGCAGCAATTTTAACCTTATTATTCTCCTTAAAATGATGGCAGGCACATGCAGAAATATTAGCGCCTGCACTATCGCCTGCGAGTATTATTTTAGCAGCATCTACGTTAAATTGCCCTGCATTTAAGGCGATATAGTTTATGACTTTGTACGCATCTTCGTGGGCTGCCGGGTAGGTAAACTCAGGAGCCAGGCGGTAACCCACAGAAATTACCGTACAATTATTCATTGCGCATAAGCGACGGGCCACATGATCATGCGATTGTATGTTATAAAAGGAAAAACCGCCGCCATGAAAAAAAATGATGAGTTTTTGAGCGGGGGCGTTTGAATTACTATACTGCCGTACGGGTATATCCTCAATTAAAAAATTACGGATATTATTTACTTTATATTTTTTACTAAAAATGAATTGGCCCAGGGAGGATCTAAATGCCGCTTTTCTTCTTTCTTTAACCATGTTTACCTCTCCGGTAAAGGTTGAGTTGGAAAAATGATTGATCAGCCACAAAACAAAACGGAGCTTTATGTTCATTGAAATAGTAGGAATTTAAACCTTGCCGATTTAGTATAATTTACGTTATTATTCCTGTAATCGTTGCCTTACGGCTTCATACAATACCATACCCGTTGCCACCGATACATTTAATGACTCAAAGTTTCCGGGCATGGGTATTTTCAATTTTTCATCACAAATTTTTAGAAGTGCAGGATAAATGCCCTGCTCTTCACCGCCCATAACAATGGCACAGGGGTCTTTAAAATTTGCATCAAAAACATTTTGCCCGGCGGTCATTTCCGTTGCATACACTTTAATGCCGTTTAAATGCAACTCATCTACGGCTTTCATTAAACTATTTACCCTGCAAACCGGCAGTTGTTCCAAAGCGCCTGCCGAAGTGAATATCGCATCTTCATTTAATGCACCCACCCCCTTTTCGGGAATTATAATAGCCGTAACGCCCATTGCATAAGCGCTACGGGCAATAGCGCCAATATTGCGAATGTCAGTAATACCATCGAGCATTAAAAACAAAGGCACTACCCTGTTTTCAAAACTAAACGATATTAACTGCTGCAAATTGCTATATTTAATTTTAGACAACAGGGCTATACAACCCTGGTGTTCACCGGCATTAAAGCTATTGAGCTTTTCAACCGGAACTTTATTAATGGGCACTCCACGATCTGCAGTAAGTTTTTTTAACCGGGCGGTTTCAGATGAATTGAGGGTAGTTAAAATAAAAATTCTTTCCAACTGGGTATCTTCCTCTAAAGCCTGTATGATGGCATTAACCCCAATGATGAGCCTGTTTTTTTTGGGCCTTTGGTTCCTGCTGTGCCTGAAATTTTTCATTATTTCAAAATTAACATTAAAAAAGCCAACTTAAAAAAGCTGGCTTTATTATAAACAGGTTTATAATAGATTATTTTATTCCAAATACTTTTTTCACCTCTTTCACTGCATCCAGTTTTTCCCAGGTGAACAGTTCAACTTTCTTTGTTATTTTTTTCCCGTCGGGGGAAACAAAGGTTTTGTCCACCACTTTACTTTTGCGCCCCATGTGGCCATAAGCGGCGGTTTCACTGTATATGGGGTTACGCAATTTTAACCTTTGTTCAATAAAATAAGGGCGCATATCAAAGCACTTCATCCGGGTAACTTTTTCGGCAATTTGGCCATCGGTAAGGTTTACTTTGGCCGTGCCATAGGTATTTACATTTATACTGGTGGGCTCGGCCACGCCAATAGCATAGGAAACCTGTACCAGTACCTCGCTGCACAAGCCCGCTGCAACCAGGTTTTTAGCAATATGCCTTGTAGCATATGCGGCTGAACGATCTACTTTGCTGGGATCTTTGCCGCTAAATGCACCACCGCCATGTGCGCCTTTTCCTCCATAAGTATCTACAATTATTTTACGGCCGGTTAAGCCGGTATCGCCGTGGGGTCCGCCAATAACAAATTTACCCGTAGGGTTAATATGATATTTGATTTTGTTATTAAACAAATGGGCGTATTTGGGATATTTAGCCTTTACTCTTGGTACCAGGATGTTGATGATATCTTTTTTAATTTTTGCCAGCATGGCATTATCATCTTTTGAAAAATCATCATGCTGGGTAGATACTACTATTGCATCAATGCGTACCGGTTCATTTTTATCGTTATACTCCAGGGTAACCTGGCTTTTTGCATCGGGCCTCAGGTATTTAATTTGCTTGTTCTCCCTGCGTAAAGCCGCTAATTCTTCTAAAAGTTTATGGGCAAGGTTTAAGGCCAGCGGCATATAATCACCGGTTTCATTGCTGGCATAGCCAAACATCATGCCCTGGTCGCCTGCGCCCTGCTCTTCTTTCTTTTTACGTTCTACGCCCTGGTTAATATCGCCGCTTTGCTCATGAATGGCAGATAATACACCGCAGGAGCTGGCTTCAAACATATACTCGCTTTTAGTATAACCTATTTTACGAATTACATTTCGGGCAATTTCCTGTACATCTAAATAGGCTTTACTTTTTACTTCACCGGCCAAAACCACCTGGCCTGTTGTAACCAAAGTTTCGCAGGCCACTTTACTTTGTGGGTCAAATGCAAGGAAATTATCAATGAGTGCATCGCTGATTTGATCGGCTACTTTATCGGGGTGTCCTTCACTTACGGACTCTGAAGTAAATAAATAAGGCATAATTATTTTTTAGGTTGCAAAGATAATAACCCGGGTTTATACTTAAAAGCTATTGCTGCGTTATTTTACCTGTTATTAAATTTTTGTCCAGGTCATCACCAGTTTCATACGGTAAGCCGGGTTGATGTGGTTGCCTCCGCCAATTTTTATTCGCCCAAAGGCAACGGGGTTGGCATATTCAATAAACTGGGAAGTATATTGCGGATATTTTAATTTAAACGGTGCAAACAAGCGCATATCATAGTTTCGCTTATTTTTAGTAATCAGGTTTTGCATATACCGGGTAATATTAATGGTATAATACCGGGCTTGCTGTCCCATTCCGTTTATCCTGGATTTGGAATAGCCGCCAAAATAATTTTGATCAAGTTGTGTTGGAAAAAACAATCCTGTTGAACCTAAATCCGGGTCATAAAACTGTGAAGGGTTGAGGTCATAATAGATAGGCTTCCACTTGGTATTGGCCGTATCAATTAAATCTACATAAACCACCGGTGGAGAAAATATGCTGTCGTAAAAAGGATTGTCGGGTATTTGCTCTATAACAATTTCGGCACGGTTTACAATTTTATTGGCACGGTTCACTAAACTATCGGTATGAAAACCGGGAAAATGGAGGTTCACATAAGTTCCCGGGCTGCCTTGTAAATATAATTCTCCCGGATCGGGGTTATCTGCAGGGCTTCCTGCCCTATTGCGTATCACCGAATTGGCAGTTGCCGATACATCAGAAAAAACTCCATCGGAAGGCTGAAGTGGAAAACTGTTATAGGTGGTATCATATTTTCCATTCCTGAACTTCCTGAAATATACATCAAGTCGTGTTTTTGGGTCGGTGATATTTACATACATGATTCCGTTACCTGAAACAGACTTTATGGCAAACCCATGATAAACTTTACGAAAAACCGAATCGGAATAGAAAGCGTTTTCCACCGCCATTTTTGCACTATCCTCATTATATAATTGAGTGGCAAAAGCGCTGCTTAATTTAATGCGTATTTCGTTGCTGGTGGAATCTTTTCCATTGTTAAATTTTACCTTGTCATTTAATGTCCTGGGGTCTATGGATACAATACCGGACAAGGCATTGCCTAAAATGGGTTCGTAATTGATATTGTGCGGCTTATTTGAAGAATCGCTGAATTGCTGGTCGTTTATTTCAAATACCTGCAATTGCTGTACGATATTGGTATCGCCCCACAATCCATCATAACTTATGCAGAGTACAACCGAATCTAAACCTACGCCTGTATAATTTTTGACCGTATCTTTTGCTGCACCAAAATAATAAGGGAAAAATACAGGTTTTAATTGCATAAAGAGGTTGGCCGTTGTACTGCCAAAAAGCGGATCGTTATTGATGGTACCCAACACATGCGCATTAGAAATAGTAACTACGCTGGTATCGTTAAATACCTGCTGGCTGGTTTCAATGGTAAACGTATCCCTAAAAGTGTGAATGTTATCTATAACCGGTATCAGGTCGGTACCCAAAGTGGTGGAATCTATTTTGGTGCAACCCCAACTAAAAATGAATGCAGAAATTAAAGTTACAAAAGCAGCAGGTAAAACACTTTTACGCACAAATGATTTTTTAATAAATAAGATTGGTAATCGGGTTATTTAGCAAGGTCGGTATATAATTGCAAATAGTCTGTTAAATCAGAACCTTCGTCGTATTTCAATACTTTTTTACCCTTCACTTTTGAAAATTCTTCTGTTAGCTTTTTATCTATTTTAGCCGCTCCAAAACTGATGGCATCGGCAAAGGAAGCCCCCACCCTAAATAAAGCGCTATTGGTTGTATCCTTATAAAGGTCCTGCTCTTTTTTGGTTATGCCGTCACTTATTGCCGATAGTTTTAAGAAGGCAGTGCCCAGTTTCTCTTTAAATGTATTTTCGCCAATGGTAAACACTAATTTACTGCGGCTAAAAACGGGTTCTTTTTTATAAACCGATTTTATATACATGGGTATCAGCCCCGTCATCCAGCCACTGCAATGAATAATATCCGGTGGCCAGCCAAATTTTTTAACGGTTTCAAGGGCGCCTTTACAAAATAATACGGTTCTTAATCCATTATCATCAAACCATTTATTGTTCTCATCAGCAAAAATGGATTTGCGTTTAAAATAATCCTCGTTATCTAAAAAATACACCTGTAAACGGGCATTGGGCAATGAGGCCACTTTAATCATTAAAGGATAATCATCATTATCAATGGTAACATTTATACCGGAAAGCCTTACCACTTCATGCAACCTGTGGCGGCGTTCGTTAATAACGCCAAATCTTGGCATGATGCACCTTACCTCCATATTATTGTCGTTTGACAAAACAGCAAGCTTATTTACAATTTCTGCAAACTCGGTGAGTTCCAGGTACGGAGACATTTCGTTTGCAATAAATAAAATTCTTTTTTTTGTTGACATTTTACTTTATTGTGATGCTTAATACGGCAGATTTAGCCGAAATTGGGTGCAAAATTACGATTTTTTATTGAATATAACCGGGGTAAATGACCAATTTGAACTTTTAATTATATGATACTCGTTAAAACCGAAAAGACTATAATTCCTTTTTTGCAGAAATGGAGGAAAAACCAGCTTTCCATTGGCTTTGTACCCACAATGGGTGCATTACACAACGGGCACCTTTCTTTAATAAGCTCCTCTATTAGTGATTGTGATATTTGTGTAAGCAGCCTTTTTGTAAACCCAACGCAGTTTAATAATAAATCCGATTTTGAGAAATATCCCGTTACCCTGGAAAAAGATATTGCTTTACTTGAAGCTGCAGGTTGCCATATTCTTTTTTTACCCTCAGTAACTGAAATATATCCTCCAAATTATGTGTCGCCGCATTACCCACTTGGCGAATTGGAAATGATACTGGAAGGCAAATACCGGCCCGGCCATTTTCAGGGGGTATGCCAGGTTGTAGATCGGTTGCTACACATCACACATCCGCAGTGCCTTTACCTTGGCCAAAAAGATTACCAACAGTGCATGGTCATAAAAAAAATGATTGAATTAAGAAATTATTTTACCGATGTAAAGATTAATCCCACCATACGGGATGCTAACGGTTTAGCGCTAAGCAGCCGAAATATGAGGCTTTCGGATGAGGAGAAAATATTGGCTTTGCATCTCAGTAAAACCCTGTTTTACATCAAAGAAAATATTGAGCCGGGGAATGTAGAATTACTAAAGCAACAAATGGCACAACAGTTGGAAGACAAAGGGTTTAAAGTAGATTATGTTGAAATTGCTTCTGCCGCAACCCTGGAAACAGTTACCCATTGGAACGGAAATGATAAATTAGTGGCCCTGGTGGCAGCTTATATAAATGAAGTACGATTAATTGATAATATGCTTTTGTTTTAATTCTTTTCAAAAATGTACAGGAAATTCTTTGCTTATTTAAAATATGTATGCTTCCTTGGGCTTGGTGTGTTCCTGGTTTGGTGGCAACTGGGCGCTATGGCCGAAAAGGAAAGTGAAGAATTTTTTGGGGCTTTTAAAGAAACCAATATTTGGGTGATCCCGGTGGTTGCCCTAATGATTCTTTTAGCACATTTAAGCCGGGCTATGCGCTGGAAGTTAATGATGGAACCCCTGGGTTACAAACCAAAATTATCCAACAGCTTTGCCGTAACTATTTTAGGATATTTTGCCAATGCATTTGTACCCCGGCTTGGTGAAGTGGTAAAATGTACCTTTTTGGCCAAAAAAGAACATTTAAAAGTGGATAAACTTTTAGGTACAATCATTGTGGAGCGGGTTTTTGATTTTTTGTGTTTTATCCTCTTCATTGCCATTACGGTAGTAATCCAGTTATCCCTGGTTGGGGCATATTTTAGCAAAGAACTAAAGTTGTTTACAAAGCAAAACGGTTTTCCTATAGGGTTAAAATTAGTGATGATGGCCGTTGTACTCCTTGCCGGTATCTTGTTTTTAAAATGGCTTTTCAAAACGTATCCGCACCATAAATGGATCATCTATATCAGGCATTTTACAAAAGGTCTTTTAACGGGAGTTTTAAGTATTCGAAAGCTGGAAAAAAAAGGTTTGTTTATTGCACACACCCTGTTTATATGGGCCATGTATTTGCTGCAAATTTATGTGGCATTTTATGCCTTTAACGATACGGCCCACCTGGATATTAAAGCCGCATGCTCCGTACTTACCCTGGCAACCCTGGCCATGATCATCACACCCGGCGGAATTGGTTCGTTCCCTTTTTTTGTAATGGAAACCTTAAGTATTTACGGCATACCCCTGGGGCTTGGCAAGGCCTTTGGCTGGCTGATGTGGGGTTTAAACACCGCCATCATCATTATTGCAGGAAGCCTATGTTTATTATATTTACTCTATACAATTCAAAAAAATAATGAAGTCGATACAAGCCATACCAAAGAAAATATTTTCACTGACTGATCTCTTAAAGCAAGTAAAAAGCTGGCGATTGCTCAATAAAAAAATTGTGTTTACCAATGGCGTATTTGATATGCTGCACCAGGGCCATATTGCCAGCTTATGTGAAGCCGCCCAGCAGGGCCATATCTTAATTGTAGGCATCAACTCCGATGCATCTGTAAAAAAACTCAAAGGCCCCAACAGGCCGGTACAAAACCAAAACGACCGGGCCATGTTACTGGCCAGCCTGGTAATGACGGATGCCATAATAGTGTTTGATGAAGATACCCCGTTGCAGCTCATTACTGCAATTCTCCCCGATGTGTTGGTTAAAGGCGGTGATTACAGCATTGATCAAATTGCAGGAGCTAAAGAAGTGCTGGCCAATGGCGGCAAGGTTCATATTGCTAAAATTGTGGAAGGTTTTTCCACTACAGAAACCATTAAAAAAATTTCAGGAAGTATGTAATGTTTAAAAAAAGTATCTCTTTTATTCCTTTGCTAAGTAACCATCAAACTTAAAAAGCTCGTCTTGAAAAAAAATCGTTTTATACCAAGAGATATTAGTTGGCTGGCTTTTAATAACCGGGTATTGCAGGAAGCTGCAGACAAAACCGTACCGTTGCGGGAACGCATAAAATTTTTAGGCATCGTTTCCAATAACCTGGATGAGTTTTTCCGGGTAAGGGTGGCCACCTTAAAAAAAATGCAGGAGCTGGGCCCAAAGGGCAAAATAAACTCCCATGAAAACCCGGGGGAAATACTGGAAAGCATTCATGAGATTTTGCTCAGGCAACAAACCGACTTTGAAAAAACCTGGGATGCTATCAAAAAAGAATTGAAGCAGGATCATATTTACCTCGTAAATGAACTTCAACTTCATGCCCGCCAAAAAGAATTTGTTCGCAATTTTTTTCTCCGGGAAGTACGAAATGATATTGTTCCATTAATGATTGAAAGCCTCAGGGCTTTCCCCGTTTTAAATGACGCTTCACTTTACCTGGCCTGTACGCTGGCCAAAGCAGACAATAGCCTGCCGGTACGCTTCGCTTTACTTTCCATACCCGTAAACCGCCTGCCGAGGTTTGTGGTGTTACCCCCGTTTAATGATAAAAAATATATCATCCTACTGGAAGACGTTATACGGTTTTGCCTTCCTTACGTATTTTCATTCTTCGGTTACGATACCTTTTCGGCCCATGTAATTAAAGTTACCCGTGACGCAGAAATAGACATGGATCATGATCTTTCCACTACGTTTATTCAAAAAATTGAAAAAGGTTTAAAAAACCGGAAAAAAGGCAGGCCGGTACGTTTTGTTTATGATAAAGACATTAATATTTTTTTACTCACTTACCTGGTGAAGCGGTTGGGCTTAACCAAAAAAGAAAACATGATTGCCGGCGGGCGCATTCATAATTTTAAAGATTTTATGAATTTTCCACAGGAGGTATTTTCCCGGCCCCATAACCGCAAACATCCTTTTACTCATCCGGAGCTGTTACATGCCCAAAGCGTTACCGGAAAAGTATTGGAGAAAGATCTGATGCTCCATTTTCCCTATCACTCTTTTGAAAGTGTAATTGATTTGCTTCGGGAAGCCGCTATTGACCCCTATGTTACCAATATTAACATCAGTTTTTACCGGCTTGCTCCAAAATCAAAAATTATTCATACCCTGGTGAATGCAGTAAAAAACGGCAAGCAGGTTACCGTAATGCTGGAGTTAAGGGCAAGGTTTGAAGAAGCCGCCAACCTTTTATGGAAGAATGAGTTGGAAGAAGCCGGCGTAACCGTGCTCCTGGGAAGACCCACCTGGAAAGTTCATGCCAAAATCTGTTCAATAAGAAGAAAAGAAGGAAACAACATCAGGCACTATGGTTTTGTATGCACGGGTAACTTAAATGAACAAACCGCAAAGGTTTATGGGGACCATTGTCTCCTTACGGCGCATCCTGTAATTATGGCTGATATTAACCGGGTTTTTCAATACCTCGAAAATCCTAAAAACCATACCCATTTGCTCAAAGCCTGCAAAAAATTAGTACTCTCCCCTTTCCAATTAAGAAACCAAATGATAAAATTTATTGATCATGAAATTAAAGATGCCCGCAACAATAAACCGGCATCCTTAACGGTAAAACTCAATGCACTGAGTGATCCCATACTCATGAATAAGTTATCCGAAGCGGCCCGTAACGGCGTGGAGATCAATCTTATCATTCGTGGAATATGTTGCATGCTTACCGAAAATAATAAATTTAAAAAATCAATTCATGCGATCAGCATCATTGATGAATACCTGGAGCATGCCCGGGTTTTTGTTTTTAATAACGGCGGAAATCCAAAAATATTTATTTCCTCTGCAGACTGGATGCCCCGCAACCTGGATTACCGATTGGAAGTATGCTGCCCGGTGTTGGATCATAATCTTAAACAAGAGATGCTCGACATGCTCCAAATCCAACTTTCAGATAATACCAGGGCCCGGATACTGGATAATCAGTTACAAAATAATTATGTAACCAACTCACAAAAACCGGTTCGGTCACAAATAGAAACGTATGACTATCTTTTAGCAAAGCATACGGTTAAAAATTCTAAAGTTGACGCTATTAAATTTTAGCCGAAATTTATGATTCAAAAATTAAACAAAATTGATATTAGCCGCAATAGATATTGGCAGCAACGCAGCAAGGTTACTCATTAGTGAAGTGGTTCAAGGCAACAACAGTAAGCCCTCTTTTAATAAGCTCAACCTGGTAAGGGTGCCGCTACGCCTGGGTTTTGACGTATTTGAAACCAACCGTATCAGCCAGGAAAAAATCAGCATGTTTACCGAGTGCATGAAAGCTTACCGGCATTTGATGAACACATACCGGGTACAGGCGCTTAGCGCCTGCGCCACCAGTGCAATGAGAGACGCAAAAAATTCCAATGAAATTATTAAGCATATTGAAGCGGAAACCGGTATCCTCATCAAGGTAATTAGCGGTGATTTTGAGGCCAACCTTGTATATGAAAATCATTTTGCCGATAACTTAGACAAGGATAAAAGCTATTTATATATTGATGTGGGCGGTGGCAGTACCGAACTCTCCTTTTTTAGCAACCAGGCCTTGTGTTTTAAACAGTCCTTCAATATCGGCACCATCCGGCTCCTTAAAAATAAAGTCAATACCCCCGAATGGGATGATTTAAAAAACAGCATTAAAAAAATAACCCAGGGCCAAAAGGAAGTGGTGGCTATTGGCAGCGGTGGCAATATAAACAAAGTGTTTTCCATGAGCAAACGAAAGGAAGGCAAGCCCTTAGCTTTTGACCTTTTACAGGAATACTACAAAGAATTATCGCCCCTTAGCGTAACGGAAAGAATAGAAAAATATAACCTGAGAGAAGACCGGGCTGATGTAATAGTGCCGGCATTGCAAATTTATACCCGGGTGATGCAATGGGCCAATGCCCGGGAAATATATGTGCCAAAAATAGGCCTTTCGGATGGGCTCATTAAGCATTTATGGAATGAATTGCAGCAAAATCAACCGGCTTTAAAAACTTAACCCGTGATAGGTGCGTTTTTAAAATAATAATATCTTTATACCGGAATTGTTTTATTCTAATGCAGGGGCATTTCCGTTTTTCCCATTCATTAATCTACAAACCATGTCAGTTAACAAAGAAGTAAAAAGGATCACCACCAATACCCTGCAAAAGATGAAAGCTTCAGGAGAAAAAATCTCCATGATTACCGCCTATGATTTTTCGTTTGCCAAAATATTTGATGCGGCAGGCATTGATATTATTTTAGTGGGCGATAGTGCAAGCAATGTAATGGCCGGGCATGAAACTACGCTTCCCATTACTTTGGATCAAATGATTTATCATGCTTCTTCTGTGATTAGGGGTGTAGAACGCTGCCTGGTGGTGGTGGATCTTCCTTTTGGCTCCTACCAGGGTAACAGTAAAGAGGCCTTGAGCAGCGCTATTCGGATTATGAAAGAAACCGGGGGCCATAGTGTGAAAATGGAAGGGGGCTCCGAGGTTGCCGACTCTATAAAACGTATTGTAGATACCGGTATCCCGGTAATGGGTCACCTGGGTTTAACACCTCAGAGTATTTATAAATTTGGCACGTATACCGTGAGGGCTAAAGAAGAAGCAGAAGCCGAAAAATTAAAAAATGATGCGTTACTCCTCCAGCAATGCGGTTGCTTTGCTATCGTTCTTGAAAAAATTCCTGCTTCCCTGGCGTCAGAAGTTAGCGCCAGCCTTCAAATTCCAACCATTGGTATTGGCGCCGGCGGCCATTGCGACGGCCAGGTTTTGGTAATGCATGATATGCTGGGCATTAATACCGAGTTTAAACCCCGTTTTTTAAGGCAGTACTTAAACCTTCATGAGCAAATTTCCGGAGCCGTGCAACATTATATTAAAGATGTGAAAAGCGGCGATTTCCCCAACTCCAATGAACAGTATTGATTTTTGAAAATAAAAACACGAACCCCAGGCAATACAACATTATTCCACAATCAAATCCAACCGGGTTGTGCCGGATTGTGCTTGATGAATAATGAGCTGGTAAGCTCCAAAGGCCAAATTTGCCGGAAGTTTTATTTTATGAATTTCATCATTGCCGGCAATAGAAATTATTTTACCCGAAATGACTTCCTGCCCGTTAGCCGCCAGTAATTTTAAAGAATATAATCCTTTGGGCTGGTTTTTAAAATGCAGCTTAATCATTTTACCGGTAACGGGGTTTGGAATTACTGATATGGAAGACGGTAATTTAGTTTCTGCCAGTTTTACTATAGGACTCAATAATTCTCTTCCTGAAGGTTCAATTGCTTTAATCCTATAGTAAAGAGTTGTTGCTGGCGCAGTTTTATCGGTTATATGATACCTTATTTGGTTTGAAGGGTTGTTTTGTACACTACTCAACGTTCCTCTCTCGGTAAAAATTTCAGCATCGGGGCTTCTCAGCACTTTATAGCTTTCAATATTTTGCTGATTGGCAACTTCCCAGTTTACCAACACATCTTTATTGCCGGTGCGAATGGCATCTACATGAATAAATGTAACCGGCAGGGCGACCTGTTGTTTAAACACAATCACAAAACGGTTAACGGCAGCGCTGGCATTATTGGTTATGCTAAAATCATATTCATCATCCGTTGCCGTATTCAATAAAGTTGTAGTACCCAAAAACTGATCAACCAAATAGGCGTTCAGCCCGTTTAATTGTAAATCTTCCGCAACAAACTTCAGCCGGTACTGGCCCAGTTTCATATTTCGGATATTAAGAAATATACTGTCATTAGGTTTAATCTGTGCATGACGTTCCAGCATGAGTTCCACATTTCCTTTTGCAATTGCAATATTCTCGCCGGTATTTCTTAACTTATTGGCATCTTCAGCATCTACGGCGTTACTGTATAAATCACTAAAATGCAGCATTGCGCCGTCTAATGTAAAATAACTGCTATCGGCTGCTTTTTTCTCAAGGAACAACATAAAACGTTGCATTGATCCACCGTTCATTCTAAACACGGCATTACTTCCGGAAGCTTTTCCGTTTTCAGTAAAGCTGAGGCTGCTGTTGCCATTATTTTCAGCTTTTACAAAAAATGCCGAGCCTGATTCTAAATTATTACATACGGAATTTGCTGCCCCATAACTTCCCGTACCCGGGAAAATTTCATAATCTCCGGAAACACTATTAAAGGTTAATAGTTGAAAAGCACCAAGGCCATATTGACCGCCATTAACCGGGTTGCTTAAGAAGGGATCCCATACATAAAACATCGGCGATACATTGGTACGTGTAATGGACCTAAATTCAATTGCTGAAGCATAAGGATTAGCTGCACAAATAAACTGGCCGGCTAACATTCCGGGGAAGTTCAATGTTTTTGTACCTGTAATTAATCTTCCTTTGGTTCGTAAAACGGTATTACCAATGGTTGTATTTGCAGAGGTATTCAGGCGGTTTCCTCTCACAAATACCATATAGCCACTATCGTTGGCAACCGGAATGGTCGTACTATCAATACCCCGGTAAGATTGCGTTACCGTATTCCAAACTTTTACACTCGGTCCACCTGAAGAAAAGGCATCAAAGTATGGGGCAAGCGGTGAAAGATGCCCGTTAATTTGAATACCAAAACCCGGTACCGGATCCTGGCCCTGGCTGGTTGCCCCTTCCTGCCAGGATTGATTTATAGAAATTTCCGGTGTAACAGGCGCTGCAAGCAGCCTCCATTTACGGCCTTGTTTTATATAGCGTTCTACAAAAAACCGTCCCGTACCACTGTAATCAAAACCCGAAGAAGCGCTTGCCAGCTTTGAAACTCTTGCGGTTAACGTATCCGATGAAGAAATGGTGAAATTAAAATTCCCCAAATCCATATGTCCTGAGGTTGGTTTTAATTCCGTAAGCACATAAGTATTTTTATCGAGCAATACTTTGCCGGTACCCGTTGTGGCAATTTCTAAAATTTCCATATGGGGTATGGTAGATGCCGGGCCCGGATAAGTTTGCGTCATTCCAATACTGGAAAGTGTTAGCGTTCCTCTATTGTTTAAGGTGCCTGAGTTTTGCAAATTACCATAAACACTTAACCTGGCTAAGGTATCAATCGTAATAGATGCATTGCTTTCAATAATGATGCTTCTTGCTACAGGAAGGCTATCATAAATATAGGGATAGTAAGTTACTCCATTGGGAATAACAATATCCGAAATGGAAGTGGGTAGTGCCGGGCACCAGTTGATGGGGTCATTCCAGTCTATATTAAATCCAAGCCATGAGTTAAAAGGCTTGGGTTGTACCACTACCGTATCTTTAATGGTACATCCTGTTGGCCCGGTTCCTGTAGCAATATAACTGATATTCACTAAAGGAAGGGTATAAACTGATGTGGTATTGGTTCCGGTATAATTTACCGTACCTCCGGCATCGGTAAATAAGCCTGTAGTGGGCGCCCATACCGTAGGCGCCTGTGTAGCATTATACCCGGTAATTTTAATATCATCAATAAGCCAGCCATAATAGGCCCTGGATACATCGCAGGTAATAATAAACCTAAGGCGAAATTGGTTGGTTAATGCATTAAAGGGAATATCTATCGTTTCTTTTTTCCAAAGGGGTACAATGGGCCCAATGCCCGGAGTAGAAGCAATTGAGGTAAATTGGTTTCTCCAGTCTGCATAGCTTTTTGTTGAAAAGATCACTCCGCTTGCTGGGAAACCGTTTACATAACTCATCAATTTACCATCTCCTCTATAGCCGGAAGCCGGCAGGGTTACCCAGGTAACGCCTCCATCCGATGAATACTGAATGTACCCGGCATCAAAAGCAGCACTGCTATCTTCAAGGGCGCAAATATGTGAAAAGCTTAATTGGGCTGAACCATAAGTACTCAAATTCAGGTTGGATGATAATTGATAACTATTGGTAGTGGAAGAAAGGGAGGTTGGGGAGTTTCCCAAATAACCTATCCGTACCGATCTTGTAGAACCCGGGATGGCATAAGTGCTGGAGGTTGCCGAAACGGAACCTCCCGATATTGAAAATAATGGCGATGGGAAGGTTTCAAAATTTTCACTTAATAAAACCTGTTGTGCCCCGGTTACATATTTACCACCAATAATTTTTAATTCTTTAGGCGAGCCGCATACATAAATACTATCGGGTGGATCAATTGAAAAAGTATCGGGCCGGGGATTGATTAATGCCTGTACAGTTGCAGGGTTGGATTTGCAGCCCACAATTCTTCCCCCAAAAGTAAATTGAGGTCGTTTAAATAATAAGCCCGAAGTGAGCGTATCTGCACACACTACTCCGGTAAGCACACTATCTCTAAACCGATATGCACCGGATGCATAATCCGTAGGGTCGGCAACGGCATAATTACTAATGCCACCAGAATTATTATTGCTCCAGCATATCTTTAGAATAAAATTGCTATTGCCATTCCAGTTATAGGGTATAGAAAACGTAAAGGTATTAAGCCCGGAAACCGGCGTATAATTTACAGGGTTATATATGGTGGTAAAGGCTCCAAGGTATAGACCGCTATCCATATTATTTAATGTGGTTGTGGCTATTGCAATGGTAAACCCGTTATAAACTTGGGTATCAATAATAGGAATTTTTATAGCCATATTAGATATGGACCCGGCCCTAAGCCCCGCAGCCCTAAGCTCCGAAGCTCTTATGAGGTACTGTAATTGCACACCACCTTTTACATGGTGAAAAACCCCTTCATACGAAGTGGCAATTTGAGAACCGTTACCCAGTTCCACTTTACCACTCATTAAATTTTCGGTACTTGCATAAAAGTTAGTGGTAACCGGGATGGAGGGCGTGGTAAAACTTCCCCCAATGCCTAATGGATTCCCATTTACGGCAGCATCGTACCAGGTTACAGGCAAAGCGCCACCATTGGCGGTTAACACTAGAGTACCGGGTCCGCAACGGGAATTTCCGGTAGTTGTTGGTGCTGCTGCCGTAAGTACATTCACCGGTACAGAAGCTGTTCCTGTACAGCCGGTATTTACATCGGTGATTAAAACAGCATAATTGGTTGTAGCCGCTAAGCCACTTACCACCGGGTTGGCAATAATTGGGCTATTTAAATATATAGATGGGCTCCAGGCATACGTAACATTTGATGGAACAAAGGACCATGCTACGGGTAGAAGTTCATTCCATGTGCCAATATTACGGTTTGGTACTGCATTGGCCACCGATCCATTACTGTTTTCAATACCCATGGTTTTCAATAAACCCAAGCCATTATCATTTATAGATTTTACATGAATTTCAATATGCTTATCAAATTCAAATAATTTTATTTGCCCGGTTACATTTTGAGATCCATCACCACCCATAAACCGGAGATTATTAAACTCTATCACCATTCTTCGATTGGGTGATGTACCCAACTGGAAATAACGGATACGGCTTACCGGGTTGGTAACCGGGTCTATTACAAGATTTGCCCAGCAAAGCGAAATAATATTATTAGCCGACGAAGCATCGGGTATTAATTGAGGCGTATTGGAAGATACCGGCGTTGACCCAAACTGGATATACCCATTACTGCTGATGTAAAATTGGGTATAATTCTGCCCGTAAAAAGTGAATGGGAAAGGAATATTGATAGCTCCGCTCATTGCATCATCGGTTAATGAAGTCCACACATTTACGAAAGGTGGCGATGCCACAGGTGAATTTAATGCATAGGTGGTTTGCATTACATCATATACCGCATTGGTATAGGCATTCAATTGCACATTGGCGGAATTACAGGAGCTTGCCGGAGTTCCATAAGCCCTTGCATATACAATATCTTTTATGGTAACGGTGGTGGTATCCTGTGCTTCACAACCACCGGTTGCCACTGCATAAACCACGCTATAAACACCTTCTATACTGGATGCAGGAGTAATACGGCCTGTAGTAAGGTTGATATTGAGGCCGGGCGGAAAAGAAGAAAACGTTCCTCCTCCGGGACTCATGATAACCGGGTTTTTAGGTACATCACTTTTACAATAAATAGAAGTGCCCGGGTAACCGATACTTGGCATAACTAACGCCGGCACCGTAATAGTTTTTGTTCGTATAAGCCCTAATCCGCAGGCATTTCCTGGTCGCACTGTAATAATGCCACCCGTTGCATTAGCGGCAAATGTAAAGCTGTTTGTATAGGTTGTTGTAATTGCACTAAATGTTACATTGGCGCCGCTATAGGTCCACTGATAAAATGATGCCCCTGGAATACTATCAATTGAAAAATCTACGGTTGTACCCCTGCATACCGTTGAAGGCCCATTGATCACACTTGGCGATGCAAGGGTTATACACTTGGGCTTCCAAATAAATTGAAGGCCAACCTGTGGAGTTAAATTGCGCTTAAAGTGTACCCCATCATGATTATTTGTTGCAGGCACGGTGATATCCCAATTATCGGGAGGAACGGTTGTTGGGGTTGATTTTCGGGCATTAAAATCGGTATTAATAGCACCCCGTAAACCTACCTGCGCATATACATTATTCAGTGTAGATGAAGTGTACATCCTACCGTAGGATACAATAAGACTTTGCTGGGAAATATCTCCATTGCTTTCCGTCAATATCATTTGAAAATTGATATCTTCTTCCGAATCCGGGAAGGAAACATACTTGTACTTTTTTGCACTCACCCATTGAATAACAAACTCCCGGTTGGGCGCCGATCCCCTAACGCCGCTATAAAGACCCGTACAGGGAGTAATACTTGCATTAGAAATAGTGGCGGTAGCAGCCGTACTCATTTCAAAAGTATTGGTTGCAACACTTATGGTACGAATAACGGTACCATTAGGTATTCCAGGGCCTTCCAGCCGGGTACCCACTTTTAAGCTATCCCATTCGGTTCCGGTAATGCCGGTTACATACCTGCTGGCATTAACCAAATTACCCACCACGGGTGAATACCGCTGAAACTTTAGATCAATATCAAAACCTGCAAATCCATTATTGTTTCCACTTCCAAATAAATACGCCCCCGAAGAATTTACTGCCGACACCCAGGAGCCTCCCACACCAACACCCGTCATAAATGCAGGCGCAAAAGTTATCCATCCATCGGTATCCAAACCCACTATGGTTCCTGAAGGATAAGTGGTGCCATTATAAAAAAATGCAAAAGGCAGCGTTAACACCATGGTGTTTTTATCATCCCATCCGGTATCAAAAATTGCCGCAGGAGTGGTACCCGGCACGGCTATAAGTGGATTATAAGGTAACAATGTATCAATAAACTGGTACGATGTTGCTACCTGTCCCTGGCCGATTCGAATGATGGAACAAAAAATAATAATAAAGAGTAAACGTATCCTCATTTATCAGTTTAAAAAAATCTGAATATTAGTTTTGAAATACTTAAAAATTAAGGTTGGATAAGCGTTTATCAAAGGATGCGAAACCCAATAATACGAAAAAAAAAGGATATTTAAAAGCCTATTTTTTATATAATAATCATGCCACTACAGATAATAATTACTAATAATTTATGATTTGAATCAGCTTAAAACAAACTCTTTAGGTTTTGGTCAAGATAATCTTCAATTACAAACAATACATTCCCAAACTTTTCAAATTCATCTGCACGGTGGTATGTGGTAATGGCAACGGCTTTCATCCCGGCATTTTTTGCGGCTTCCACACCTTTTGGCGAATCTTCAAAAACAATACAGTTTTTGCAGGGTACTTTCAATAAATCGGCACATTTCAAAAAAACATCCGGGTTGGGTTTGCTCACCGGTACATCATCTGCTGTTACTATGGCTTTAAAATATTTACGAAGTTTTAAATTATCCAAAACAAAATCTACATTAAACGGTATGGCAGCGGTTCCAATAGCCATGGGAATATTTTCTTTATACGCTTTTTCAAAAAACGTATCGAGACCTTTAATAAGTTTAAGGCTTGGCCAGTAATTTGCCTGGTATATTTTTTCTTTTTCAAGCGATAAGGCATGCATTTCTTCCCATGTGAATTTATCTTTTCCAAAAACCCGTTCCAGCAATTCCTCATTTTTTCCATACATCTGCTCTTTGGTTTGCTCACGGCTCATTTTGGCGCCCAGCTTTTCGGTTAATATTTTATGCCAGGCCTCTTCATGAAAGTGCATATCGTTTATCATAGTGCCGTTCATATCAAAAATAAATGCCGTTTCAATCATAGTCTTGTTATTAAGGCTGCAAATATCGGCAAAACAGTATGAACAAAGCCCTGCCGCTCTACTGGTTAAAAAAAAGGGCAACCGTTTAAAACCGGTTGCCCATTTAATTCCGGGGAGAAACTTACAGGTTTATCCTTTTCCCTTTTGGATATTTCACACTATAGCCAATTCTTTTTTTATCAACCTGGCCCGAAGCAATTGAAATTTTCCAGCTGACCACCCCGGTTTCTATATTCACCGCTCCCCCACTGCTTTCGGTTTGCTGCACTTCAATATCTTTATGTGTGCTTATGGGAAACTGATCTTTCAATAAAAGTTGTATGGTTTCTTTTTTATTGTTCTTCACCGAAATTTCGTACAACATATTTTGCACTTTATTGGTTCCAATAAATTTAACACTGCTAAAGTCAACCAATTTTTCTTTCTTAATCACCACACGTTTATCTACGCCCAGTGTGAGGTTGAGCGTATCGTTGGTACTGGAAGGGTCAATAAAGGATTTGCCAATATAGGTTCCTTCAAAAATGATATTGGCCTCACCGGGTAACAAATTCAGGGTTTGCCAGTTGGCCACTTCGGCCAGCAGGTAGGCGTCTCTTGATAACTTGGGAACTGCATAATATTTATACGTTGAAGGCACTTCCATTTCTTTAAGGCTTGCAATTTGTGCTTTACCATTTGTGGGTACATCAAACGGGATGTCAATGTCGTAACTTAAATCCAGCTCCGTTTCGGAAACGGTGATAAAATCTTCAAGCCCGTCTTTTAAAGTCACCACTACTGCGCCATTCACTGCCGCCGATCCGTAAATGGCTGTGGCATTTTCCCGCTTTAACACTTCGGTGCTTTTAATAGCCTCAGGTGTGATTTTTGAAAAATCTTCCTTACTGATAATATTGCCATTTACAATATACAGCGGCTCATTTGATCCGGAAACGGATGCCGCACCTCTTACCTTTACCGCACTGGTAACCACCACTTCGCTTAATGCCTTACTATCATCTGCAAAACTTTGAATGGAATTTTGCTTTTTCAAATTCATATTCATGGTATGAATGGGATCTATAAAACCCAAAAACCAGGTGGATAAAACAGGCGCATTCCCTAATGCAGAAGGGGTGGCTGTAGAAATAGACATTTTCACTTTTTTCCAATCAATACCGGTGGTTTGGGAGATTTTTGCTTTATATATAAACTTTAACGGGCTTTTTATATTCTCGGCTTTTATATCGTAATAGGGCACCCAATAGGCGTTTTGAGAAATGTAGGAAATTTTAAAATCATAATTTCCGGGCATGGCCGAAAAGAGTTGCAAAATAAGCCGCCCACCCGATTTGGTGTTTTTCTTTTGCTCTTCCTGTATTTGTGTATTCACTTTATCAAGGTTTTGCTGCAGCTTGATTTTTTTGTGATTATAACTGATGAGCCGGTTTTGAACTTCAATGGATTTGGCTTCATAAAATTTTACCAGTTTGTCCAGCTCTGCTACCGAAAGATTAGCGTTTGCGCCTTTAACCTCCTTATTATTGTTTAAAATGCTTATCAAATCATTGGAGGTGTTAATCCATACATTAATTTTCAATATTTCGTTTTTAATCGTTTCAGCCGAATCTTTTAGCAATTTCAACGCAGGGCTTATCGCTTCTTCGCCTAAGTAATTATTACTAAACTCCACTCCCAGGATAGTTACTGCAGACGGGCAATTCACCTGGATGCTATTGATGTTTACATAACTGCTTAAGCCTTCAATTACCAGTTCATTACTCCCGGACTTTAAGGAGGCATTGGCAGAATGGTTTAATTCAGCGCCGCTCCTAAAAACAGTTACGGTATTTAATGTTGCATTGCTGGTAAGCGGTGCTTCCGGCGGATGAGCCCATAAAAATTTAATAGAGGCGGTAAAAAACAAAAACAATACTAATTTCTTCATAACACTATTTTAACAATTAATAAATGGGGAAACGATTTCTCTTCTTCCCGGTTGCAGTATGGATGAAGAAAAACCATCCATTACATAAATGCTAAAAAATAATTTACGGGTAACAATGACTAACGTCTTATTTTGATCCTTTAATACTTCTTCTAAAAAAATTATAGAGATAGGGAAAAGCCTAAATTTGCCTTATGTTAGAAATTAGCCAGCGTGGGCATGAAATGCCTGCATCACCCATTCGCAAACTTGTGCCTTATGCCGAAGCGGCAAAGAAAAAGGGCATACAGGTTTTTCATTTAAATATTGGCCAGCCCGATATAGAAACACCCAAAGCCTGCCTGGATGCCGTAAAAAACAGCCGGTTTACTGTTTTGGAATATAGCCATAGCGCAGGAAATGAAAGCTACCGCAAAAAATTAGTGAGCTATTACGCTAAAAACAACATTGAGGTAACCTCAAACGATATTATTATCACCACAGGCGGCAGTGAGGCCATACTTTTCGGTTGCATGGCCTGCCTGGATGCCGGGGATGAAATCATTATACCCGAACCCTTTTATGCCAATTACAATGGCTTTGCCATACAGGCCGACGTAAAAGTGGTGCCTATAAAAAGCAGCATTGAAAACGGTTTTGCCCTGCCGCCTATTGAAGAATTTGAAAAAGCAATAACACCAAAAACCAAAGCCATTGTGGTCTGCAACCCCAATAACCCTACCGGCTATCTTTACAGCGCTTCTGAAATGGATACCTTAAAGGAAATTGTACTTAAACACGATCTCTATTTATTTGCCGACGAAGCGTACCGGGAGTTTTGTTATGAAGGCACGCATACCAGCGCCATGCATTTAAAAGGCGCCGAGCAGCATGTTGTTTTAATGGATACCATCAGTAAACGATATAGCGCCTGCGGGGGCCGCATAGGTGCATTTATCACCAAAAACAAAGAAGTATTAAATGCAGCAATGAAATTTGCACAGGCAAGGTTAAGCCCCCCTTCTTTTGCACAAATACTCGGCGAAGCAGCCGTTGACCTGCCGGATAATTATTTTGAACATACCAAGGCAGAATACCTTAAAAGAAGAGATGTAATTGTTAGCCGGTTAAATGCAATGAAAGGCGTTTTTTGTCCAAACCCGGGTGGCGCTTTTTATGCCATGGCCCGGTTGCCCATTGATGATTGTGATTTATTTTGCCAATGGTTACTGGAGCATTTCAGCCATAATGGGGCTACCGTTATGCTGGCGCCTGCAACCGGGTTTTACAGCAGCCCGGGCCTGGGAAAAGATGAAGTGCGGCTGGCGTATGTATTAAATATTGAAGCCATAAACAAAGCCATGGATTGCCTGGAAGAAGCTTTAAAGACCTACCCTGGCCGAAAGTAAACAAGGCAGGCGGTTACAATTCATTATCTTATCTTTGCGCAAATTTTTTAAATCAGAATAGGCACGCATGTCAGTTTTAGTAAATAAAAACAGTAAAATAATCGTTCAGGGATTTACCGGTACCGAAGGCACTTTTCATGCAACACAAATGCTGGAATATGGCACAAAAGTAGTAGGTGGTGTTACACCGGGCAAAGGAGGCAGTTTACACCTGGAGAAACCCGTGTTTAATACCGTAACCGATGCCGTTAAAAAAACCGGCGCCGATGTAAGCATCATTTTTGTACCACCGGCATTTGCCGCCGATGCCATTATGGAAGCTGCAGAAGCAGGAATTGCCCTTGTGGTTTGCATTACCGAAGGCATTCCGGTGCAGGATATGGTGAAAGTAAAAAATTATTTACAAAACAGCAGTACGAGGCTTATTGGCCCCAATTGCCCGGGGATTATTACTGCCGATGAATGCAAAGTGGGGATTATGCCCGGTTTTATTTTTAAAAAAGGTAGAATAGGTATTGTATCCAAAAGCGGAACACTCACTTATGAGGCCGCAGACCAGGTGGCCAAAGTTGGATTGGGAATTTCAACGGCGATAGGAATTGGTGGCGACCCCATAATTGGTACTACCACAAAGCAGGCGGTTGAATTATTTATGAACGATCCGGAAACGGATGCCATTGTGATGATTGGAGAAATTGGCGGGGGTATGGAAGCCGAGGCTGCACATTATATTAAAAGCACGGTAAATAAAAAACCCGTTGTAGGTTTTATAGCCGGCCAAACAGCTCCTCCCGGTCGCAGAATGGGCCATGCCGGCGCAATTGTTGGCGGCGCTGATGATACCGCTGCTGCCAAAATGAAAATTATGGGCGAATGTGGCATTCATGTGGTAGCCAGCCCCGCTGATATTGGAAAAACTATGGCGGAAGTTATTCAATAAGGTAAAAACTTTTTTATAGTCCGGTTGAAATTCAACCGGATTTTTTTATTTTATAAATACCGATTCAGGTTAACCCGATTAGCGCAGGTTGAAACTCCAAAAAATCTTTATGCACAGTGTTTATAATATTTTATGCGATGCCCAACAAATCCGGTTATCTTGCAACTATGCAACAATACCTTTCATTACTGGGGCACATTTTAAAACAAGGTGCAGATAAAGAAGACCGCACCGGCACGGGAACACGAAGTGTTTTTGGCTACCAAATGCGGTTTGACTTAAGCGAAGGCTTTCCGTTGATTACTACTAAAAAAACACATCTTAAAAGTATTATTTACGAGTTACTTTGGTTTTTAAAAGGCGATACCAATATTGCCTGGCTTAAAGAACACAACGTGAGCATTTGGGATGAATGGGCAGATGAACAAGGTAACCTTGGCCCGGTGTACGGCAAACAATGGCGCAGTTGGGAAGGCGCAGATGGCAATACAACCGACCAGGTAAAAGAGTTGATCCAACAACTCAAAACCAACCCCGACAGCAGGAGGCTTATTATTAGCGCATGGAATGTGGCCGATTTGCCTAAAATGCATTTAATGCCCTGCCATTGCTTATTTCAATTCTATACTTCGTTACTGCCAAATGGAAAAAGAAAATTAAGTTGCCAGCTTTACCAGCGTAGTGCAGATGTGTTTTTAGGCGTACCCTTCAACATTGCTTCATATGCCCTGCTTACTTTAATGATTGCCCAGGTATGTGATATGGAGCCGGGTGAATTTATACATAGTTTTGGTGATGCCCATTTATACAACAATCATTTTGAGCAGGCCAAATTACAATTAAGCCGCAGCCCCTTTCCGCTTCCGGTAATGAAATTAAACCCACAGGTAAAGGATATTTTTGAATTTTCCTTTGAAGATTTTGAATTACAAAACTACCAGTTTCATCCGGCTATAAAGGCCAGTGTTGCGGTATAATAACGATTTTCTGTAGTATGAAAAAACCGGCTTTAGCCGGTTTTTATATTTTATTTTCCTCCAAGTTTTATTGAAAAATCAACATCTTTCGGGGGAAGGCATTTCCGGTCGTTACACACGATGTAAGTTACCGTTCCTTTGGCAACGGTTGGCGCAGTCGATTTCATTTTAACCCTTTGGGTAAAGGTTACTTTATCTTTATAAAATTTTAATACGCCTTTCATGGTAGGGTCATATTCCGAAATCAGTTTACCGGTTTCCTTTACCTTGTTTTCAAGCTTAAACAACGGGTTATTGGCAAATACAAAACTGGTAGGATCCGAAAGTGCTTCACCTGCATTTTGAGAGTAAAGATGCCAGCCCGGTGAAAGTGTGGCCGTCATTTGCAATTCATAAACTTTATCGGCCACCTTTTTGGCGCTATACGACCAGGTTACAGGATTTTCAATTTGTGCAAATGCCATTGCAAAAATACCTGTTGATATAACCAGCGTTAGTAAAACTTTTTTCATGATATAATGTAAATAAACAATGCTGCAAAGTTACTTGTTATGCTTTAAAAAGGCTGTTAAAACCTTCTTAAGACAGGTTAAAAAGCATTTTAAAAACCTGTTTCCCGTCTTCATTGCCTAACAGCGGGCTGCTGGCCCTTTCGGGATGCGGCATCATACCGAAAACATTACGGGTTGCATTGCAAATTCCGGCAATATTGTCAAATGCACCATTGGGGTTGGCGCTTTCCGTAATGTCTCCATCAGCGGTACAGTACCGGAAAATAACCCGGTTATTCTTTTTAAGTTGCAGCAGGGTTTCTTCATCAGCATAGTATCGCCCTTCCCCGTGTGCCACGGGAATTTTGAGTACAACGTTCTGGGTATCGTTTTTAATAAAAACATTTTTGCAAATAAATTTTTGCCCTGCATTGCGTAACAACGCCCCGGGCAATAAACCACTCTCACACAATATTTGAAAACCGTTGCACACGCCCAAAACTTTTCCGCCGCTATTTGCAAAGGCTATTACACTTTTCATCATTGGGCTAAAACGGGCAATGGCGCCACAGCGTAAATAATCGCCATAACTAAAGCCACCGGGCAATACAATACAATCCGCTGTTGAAAATTTGCTTAAATCTTCATCTTTATGCCATAGCGGAATAACCTGTTGCTGCAGGTTGTGTGATAACGCCTCCATCATGTCCCTGTCGCAATTAGAGCCGGGAAAAACTACTACGCCAAATTTCATAGTGAATAATTTCAGGGCAAAAATACAATACCCTTTTCATTTAGCAAGGCCACAAATGCCGCTACACAAATGGCTACCATGCACCAGTGCATAATTTGGGGAAATAACTTTTTATCGGGATAATAAAATGCAGCAGCTACAAATATGGATGCCGGCGCAGCCGTTAATATCCAAAAATCAAAACCGGTTACCGTATTTACAAAAGGAACCAATACCGCAACCACAAAATACAGGTAGAGTAACTGCCAGCTTTTGCGGGCCTTTATGATTTGGCGCAGCATATTTTGCTGAATAAAAAATATACCCAATATTACGGTAATTAATATGGCGATAATACCCACAAAAGTCCATAAGGGTTCATCCATCCGTGGCAGGTGGGGATTAAAAAAAACATGCCGTACCGTACCCCAGCGGTCGGTTAAATACAGCCAGGAATAAAAAAAATAATAAGGAGTAATTAATCCTATTAAACCAATAATCCATTCGGTGAGTTGAAATGGCCTTGCAATGGTAAGCCCAACCATTATTAAAATAACAAAAGCAATACCCGGGGTATAGATAAATGCCGCAACGGATGTAAAAAAGCCAATATTAAAAATGCTGGTTTTGGGCGATTTTTCACCATGCAGGTTAATGAGTTTGGACCATACCCAAATAAACAGGGTACTTACCAGCATGGGAGCCGATAACCTGTACCAATCGGTAAACATTGCCGTAATGAGCAGAAAGCTCATACCCGTAAGATAATTGGAACGGGCAAAAAGCTTTTGTGCATTTATGATTTTATTGAGCCATAACGCCTGTCCATAAAGCAAGACTAAACAAATGAACGGGTATATAATGGGAAAATCCTTTCCAACAGGGCTTAGTATAGAGAGCAGAAATTTATATAAAGTGGCATCACTTTCAGCCGGCAAACTGCTTTCGGGAAAAAGAAAGGATGGCAGGCGTATTACTATTGCGTAAATCAACAGTAAAAAATTGTTATAAGGAATATTGGCTTTAAATGTACCAATCACAGGCAGAAGGAGTTAAACAGTTTTGCATTTCATCCATTACTTGATTGCAAAAATGCAACAATTAAAGCAAGATGAAAAATAATTGAATTGAAAAGCTTATGGCTGTATATTTTTTGAGAAGTCCACTTTTGCAAAACTAATTAATCCCCGGTACACCACGGGTATTACCACCTCGTACAAGCCCACCTGCTTGGCAAACCTGGGCATAAAATGATAGCCTTTTTCACGGCTTTTTAAGGTTGCAAAGCGTTTAATGCTACCGTCTGCTTCAAGCGCCTGGTTGCTCACCACCTGCTGGTTCCTCACTTTTTCCAAAAAAAGAAAATAAATTTCCTTACCCACATTTACATAACCATAAGAAAGATAATTATCGTTATTATCATCGGTTTGTTTTTTGAGGATGATATTGGTCCACACGGGTTGCAAACTGCTGTCAATAGACATGAGCATGATATTATTATAGGTGTAACGGGTTATTTGATTACGGTTGTAATCATTATACGGCCTGTAGTAATTATAATAGCCTGGATAATAATTGTAGTAAGAATTATAATAATAAGGGTTCCCGTATAAATAATCCCACCGGTTCCAATTGCTGCCCGATGTTTGCGAAGAATAATCTTCTGCCACAAGAATAAAACTGCCATCTCTTTTCAAAAAAGTATTTCGCACAAACATATCATCAAAGGCCGAGCGGTATTTGCCTTCAGAAATCCTTGCCCGGAGCGAATCGGGGAAAACAATAAAAGCCTGTTTTTCCAGGGCTGAATAATGATTCATCAAGGCCGTATATAAGCCTTCGATATTGCCGTTTTTCTTAGTGTAGTAAAAAGAGTTTATTAAAAAATTACGGTTCAGGTTGTCAATCTTAATCCGTATATCATCAATGTATTTATCCCCAAGGTCTATAGGCATAACCTGGTACTTTAATGCATTTTCGCTGATGGTAAAAATTTCTCCATGGTTACTGGTTTCCCGGTTGCCTTTTGTGATTTGCTTTGCAAATACAATGCTGCCGTCGTTGGCTATTTGCAAATTGGTATAAACATCACGGTATTTGTTATAGTTAAAAACGTATCGCAGGCTGTCCGAAATACCCAGGTTTTCATCCAGCCTTTTGCACATCAGCGTTAACTCATCCCCCACAAAGCGCATTTTATATACCAGCACTTTCTTCCGGTCTTCACTTATTGCCGTACTGTAAATTTTATTATTATCAAACATGCCCACTTTTGTAGTATCAAGGGTTATTTCATTTCCTATCTTTTCGCCTTTATCATTAAACTTCACAGCATTGCAATAGATAATCCTGTTTTTTTGTTTTTGATAAATCATGTAGAAATAATCCGGGTGTACCACAAAATCAATATTCAGCAGGCGGTCATCTAAAAATTTCAGCCTTTCATTGCTTAGCTCTTTCATGTTAGGATCCAGCACCTGCAAAAAGTGCCGGGTTCCTAAACCTTTATAAGCAATAATATTGTTCCCGACTTTACCCAGTATTTCAAAATATATATCTACATCATCTTCCCGGTGTGTGGGAGAATACAATATTTCCTGTGCAAAAACCTGTATGGCAAATAAAGATATTATGGCCGTTAATACTACCCTTTTCATGTTTTAATAATCGTTTAATAAAATGAACACAAATACTATTCCCTTTAACCATGCAGACAGGGATACCTGCCAAAAAGTTGTATTACAAATCAGATTTAACAAATTTTCTGATGCTGAAATATCCAAAGAGTACCAAATAAACTAAAGCTAAAATGAGTACCAGGCCGGTATGATCCGTAGGCATCACCATTTTTGACATATCTTTTATGGGGTTATCGGGAAACGTAAGTAAAGCATCAGATGCATTCATGGGCAGGTAATCACCCATATTGCCATAATCGCCATTTTGGTCGGCTTTTAACTTAATGCTCCACAAATTGAGTAACTGCGAAATAATATTTTCGGCGCCCATATAAATAAAATACAGGCCAATGGCAAAGCCCGTTTTACGCACCAATACCGAAACCAAAATGGCCAGTACATTATAAGAGAGCGCCTTTAAAAAAAAGTAAAATACATGAGATACTTTATGAAAAGAAAAATCGGTACCCGATATCCATCCGAAAATTAATGCAGTAAGAAAAACTATAAGCGTGGTTACAACGGCAAAAATGAGCGCCAATGCCAATTTAACCATAATAAACTCTTTACGGCTCCAGCCATCAATAATATTCTGCCGGCTGGTGCGGTAAGCATACTCGTTAGTTACTAAAATGATGAGTAACATGGCCGGAAGCACTAATAAAAACCCGGTAGCATAGCTGGTGGTTTGCCAGGTATTTGCAAAATCATAAGGATGAAAAGAAAACATTTGGCCTTTGGGCAATGACTCTTCAATAATGCTTTTATTGGCCTGGTACACGATTATGTTTACCAATACAATACCAAAAACAAAAAATATGGAAAGTACTTTAAAGGGGTTATAGTCTTTAAGCTTAAGCCACTCTATAGATAATAGTTTTTTCATACAGTTATTTACCGGTAAGTTGAAAAAATTTGTTTTCCAGGCTGCTGCGTTTAAGCTGGAGTTGTGAAAGGATGATGCCTTTGCTAAAAAAATAACTGTTGATTGCAGCCAGTTGAACGGTACCGGGATTAAAATGTAATTCCAGTGCATCTTCTTTTTCTTTTACCTCATTGCAACCGGGCAAGTGCCGGGCAGCGTCATTCAACAAGGCCAGGTTATCGGCATTTACCATTACAATATCATCGGTAATAAAAATTTCATCAACCTTGCCGGAAGCAATAAGATTGCCCTTTTTAAGAATGGCCACATGCGTACACACTTTTTCCACTTCGTCTAAAAGATGGCTGGCCATGATAATGGTTTTCCCTTTTTTGGCAAGTTCTTTTATCAGCGACCGTATATCGGCAATACCTTCAGGATCCAGGCCATTAGTGGGTTCGTCAAAAATTAAAACCTCGGGATCAGACAGTAAGGCAGCACCAATGGCAAGCCGTTGTTTCATGCCTAAAGAGTAGGTACTGAAAGCCGAATTTTTTCGATGGCTAAGGCCAACGGTTTCAATGGTAGTGTCAATATTTTCTTCCCCTTTTTCTTTAATAGCCGCAGAAATTTTTAAATTTTTAACCGCAGATAAATAGTGATAAAAATTGGGGGTTTCTAATAAGGCACCCATGTTTCTACGATGGGCATCCTTTGGCGGTTCATCAAATAATGCGTAAGTGCCCGAACTGGGTTTTAATATACTGGTAATAATACTCAGCAAAGTGGTTTTTCCACTTCCGTTTGGGCCGAGTATGCCAAAAACACAACCCTGCGGAACCGAGAAACTTACATTGGAGAGTGCACAAATATTTCCGTAATATTTAGTGAGGCCTTGTACTGAAAGTATAGTCATTCTTATTAAGTTGGTTACAATATAACTATTTTATGATTGAGTTTGGGTTTGAATGGTACATTCGTTATGCGCCGGGTAAATGCTTATGATGCCATACAGAAGTAAAACCTCCGACTACGGCTTTACCCTCCTGCGAAAATTTTAGTTTGTCCAAATGAAGCAAATCCACATCCTGCTGCTGCACTTTTCGGGTAACGGGGTTAAGGGTACCACCTTTTAAACCGGCGGCAATGGCAGGATCGTATTGAAACCGGGGATCTACCAACGTGCCCCTGGGGTACATAATGCCGGGGGTACCGCTACCCCGGATGTCTAACACTTGGGGATGATCGAGCCCAAGCGTATGGCCAAATTCATGCGCTGCAGTTGTGGAATTATTCATGAGGTTGGCCAGTTTAAAATAGCCGGTATTGCTGTTTAAGCCATCTACAAATGAAATATCATTTGCGCTATATTCTTCAATCCTGAAATAATTGTTTTCGGGATTGGTATTGCCCATCACTTCTTCGGGCTGCAGTGCCGGAGCATATTTGGCTTCCATCTTAAACTGCACGTTGCATAACACCTGTTGAATAACAATGGAAGCCCGGGGCTCATTCCAGCTTTCTTCAATTTCTCTTGCCACTGCTTCGCATAAAGAAGGAAATGCGGCATCGCCATAAAAAAATAAACGGGCAAAAACCGTTAACAACTGTTTATCCAACTGTAGTTCTGCTACTCCCATATTGCCTGGTTTTAAGCGTAATAAAAATAAAAAAACCTTCTTAAAAAAGAAGGCTTATTTTATGTGCGGCAAAGGAGATTCGAACTCCCACACCCTTTCGGGCGCTACCACCTCAAAGTAGTGCGTCTACCAATTTCGCCATCGCCGCATCTGCTTTAAAAGCCCTGCAAAGGTAAAAAATACCTGCTTTGTAATAAAGATTATTTTCAAAAAAAAAACCACAGCCCTTTGGCCATGGTTCTTCCATAATATGGTTAAGAAAATTATGCCCTTTGTTTTGTAGGCGCTTTTTTCTTTGTTTTTCTTAAAGCGGAATCAATGGCTTTTTTTAGTTCATCGTAAGTGGGTTTATTCACCCTTTCGCCATTTACAAAAAATGTAGGTACGTCTTTTACGCCACGGTCCAGGCCTTCTTTTAAATCGCCTTGTACCTGCCAGCCGAAAGTGGCATTTACCAAATCGTCTAAAAAACGTTTGCTTTTAACGCCTGCTTCTTTGGAATGCAATTTCAAACTGGTGGTTCCCAGGTTTCGCCTGTTGGCAAATAAAATATTATGCATTTCCCAAAACTTACCTTCCTGGGCAGTGGCTACTGCAGCTTCGCCAGCTTTTAATGCACGCTGGTGTACCTTGGTAAGAGGAAAATGCCTGAAATTGAAACGGATTTTTCCTTCATAATCATGAAGCAATTTTTTTACGATTTCATTTGCTTTTGCGCAAGCTTCACTTTCATACTCGCCAAATTCTTCGAGGGTAACTGCTGCCTTGGGGTTTCCTACAAATACATCTTTAGGTTCAATAATTTCCAACACCTCTTTCTTGAATGCCATAATGTTCTCCTTTTCGTATTTAAATTAATATAGACAATCTATCTATTTTGTTATTTATCAATGCTTTAAGCCCTGCTAAGTGGGTGAAGATACTGTTTTTTTCCACTTTTAAAAAGCCGGTCAAAAAAATTTCCCAATTTCAATATTTAATTTATTGTTAATCAACACATTAATAGAAATCAACATTTTTTACCCCTTTTATGAGTTTACACCGGCTTTATCGTTTCTAAAAACCACATTACCATCAAAAGCATCCACCAAAACCGGCCTGGTTTTATCGAGTTCACCGGCTAAAATCTTTTTACTTAACGGGTTAATAATTTCCTTTTGAATAAGCCTTTTAAGTGGCCGTGCGCCAAATTGTGGGTCGTAGCCAAATTCGGCCAGGTAATCCAATGCATAATCGCTAAACTCCATTTGAATTCCGTTTTTGGCCACCAGTTTCTTTAGCGCTTCCAGTTGTATATGAATAATACCTTTTATTTCATTACGCATCAACGGCTGAAACATAATGATTTCATCAATACGGTTGAGCAACTCCGGCCTTAACGATTGCTTCAGCAATTCCATGAGTTCGGCCTTAGTGCTTTCCACAACCTCATCTTTATTTTTTTCGGTTAATTTTTCAAAATTGTCCTGTATGATGGCGCTGCCCAAATTGCTGGTCATAATGATGATGGTGTTTTTAAAATTCACCACCCGGCCCTTATTATCGGTGAGCCTCCCATCATCCAGCACCTGTAAAAGCACATTAAACACATCGGGGTGTGCTTTTTCAATTTCGTCCAGCAACACTACGGAATAAGGTTTGCGCCTTACCGCTTCTGTTAACTGACCGCCTTCATCGTAGCCCACATAGCCCGGGGGCGCTCCCACCAGCCGGCTTACGGAATGTTTTTCCTGGTACTCACTCATGTCAATCCTTGTGAGCATATTTTCATCATCAAACAAATATTCGGCAAGCGCTTTGGCCAGTTCGGTTTTTCCCACACCGGTTGTACCCAAAAAAATAAAAGAACCAATGGGTTTTTTGGCATCCTGCAAACCGGCACGGCTGCGGCGGATGGCATTGCTTACGGCTTCAATGGCTTCATCCTGGCCCACTACTCTTTTGTGCAGCTCATCTTCCAGGTTGAGCAGTTTTTCCTTTTCGGACTGCAGCATTTTATTAACCGGTATGCCGGTGGCTTTTGCAATACTTTCGGCAATATCTTCCGCATCCACTTCTTCTTTAAGTAACCTTTTGCCGGACGACGCTTCCAATTGTTCGGTTAGAGATGCGATCATCGTTTCTTCTTCCTTAATTTTTCCATACCGTATTTCGGCCACTTTACCATACTCACCATTGCGTTCGGCCTGCTCGGCTTCCAGCTTAAGCGCTTCAATTTTTGCTTTGCTGTTTTGTATTTTTTCCACCAGCTCTTTTTCCTCTTTCCATTTACTTTTATAGGTATCCCTTTCCACGGAAAGGTTGGCAATTTCGGTATTCAATTCTTTAAGCTTAGCCTCGTCGTCTTCCCTTTTAATGGCTTCCCGTTCAATTTCCAACTGGCGTATTTGCCGTTCCAGTTTATCCAGTTCTTCGGGCATGGAGTTCATCTCCAGCCTGAGTTTTGCGGCGCTTTCATCAATAAGGTCAATGGCTTTATCGGGCAAAAAGCGATCGGTAATATAGCGGTGCGAAAGTTCTACGGCGGCAATAATGGCTTCATCTTTAATGCGCACATGATGATAGGTTTCATACCGGTCTTTTAAGCCCCTTAAAATGGAGATGGCATCATCCACATTGGGCTCATCAATCATTACTTTTTGAAAGCGGCGTTCCAGGGCTTTATCTTTTTCAAAAAATTTCTGGTACTCATTAAGGGTTGTTGCCCCTACGGCACGCAGCTCGCCACGGGCAAGTGCAGGTTTTAAAATATTGGCGGCATCCATAGCGCCATCGCCACCGCCGGCGCCAACCAGCGTATGAATCTCGTCTATAAATAAAATAATTTCCCCATCGCTGCCACTTACTTCTTTCACCACGCCTTTAAGGCGCTCTTCAAACTCCCCTTTATACTTTGCGCCGGCAATAAGCTGGCCCATATCCAATGCATAAATGGTTTTTGACTTTAAGTTTTCGGGTACATCGCCGTTTACAATACGCATGGCAATACCTTCGGCTATGGCCGTTTTACCCACACCGGGTTCACCCACAAGTATGGGGTTGTTTTTTGACCTGCGGCTAAGGATGTGAAGCGTTCTGCGTATTTCTTCGTCTCGCCCAATTACCGGATCCAGTTTCCCGGCCCTTGCCATTTCGTTTAGGTTTTTGGCATATTTATTTAAAGCATTGAATTGCGTTTCCTGGGTTTGGGAAGATACGGTATCGCCTTTTCTCAGTTCCTTAATTGCTGTAACAAGCCCTTTGTCGGTAAGGCCGGCATCTTTTAATATTTTGGAAACGGCATCGCTCCCCTGTACCAGGGCAAGCAACAAATGTTCCGGTGTAACAAATTCATCTCCAAAATTTTTTAATGCGGCTGTTGCTCGCATCAATGTGTTATTGGCCTCCCGGCCTATTTGCTGGGCGGGTTCCCCGGAAATTTTAGGCAATTTCAGCAACAGTTCATCCAGCTTTTTTTCCAAAAGATTTACGGTAACATTATTTTTCTTGAGCAGGTAATCAATTGGGGAATCCGCTATATCCAACAAAGCTTTTAAAATATGCTCGGTTTCAATAGAGGGGTTTTGGGCATTAAAGGCTAATTGCTGTGCCTGTTGCACGGCTTCTGCCGCTTTTATGGTGAAATTATTAAGATTCATAATTAACTTTATTGGTAGTTTTTTAAACTTAGGCAACAAAATGTTATCCAAACCAAAAATACAGGTAATTATGTCGTTTAAAGCAGTGGCAAACTGCCTCTATTGCATACTCATAGCAGGTTTCATGCTATTTTATCAGCCGGTATTTAGTCAAAATAAATTTATAAAAATAGAGCATTGGGTGGATGAAAATCTTCCCCAACTGGGTGGAAATGCCGTAATGCTCATTTATAAAGACGGAAATATAGTTTTTAACTATGCCGCATCCGGCGCTAATGAAATGAAGCCCAAAGGAAGAAAATTTAGAAAAGCCTTTAATGGCAACAGTACTGTTGATGCAAACAAAAAAATATTAATTGCCAGTTGCAGTAAATGGCTGAGTGCAGCATTAGTGATGACCTTTGTTGATGAAGGCAAATTAAAGCTCACCGACAGTATTGGAACCTACTTGCCGGTGATGACACAAAACGGGAAAGGAGCCATTACCCTTGCCGAGTGCCTGAGCCATACCACAGGTATAGATGCCGGTGGTTTTAGCCGGAATAAGGAATTTACATCGGCAGAAAACACCGATGAAGTGATGGAAGCTATTGCCAAAATGCCTATGGAGGCAGCCCATGGTACGCTATTTCACTACAGCAGCGTTGGGTTGCAAATTGCTGCGGCTATTGTAGAAAAAATAGGCGGTGAAACCTTTCAACAATTATTTCAGCAAAAAATAGCTCAAAAATGCAACATGAAAAATACCGATTGGGGAAATAAAAAAATTGCATTACCGGCAGGTGGAGCAAGAAGTACAGCCAATGATTATATGAATTTTTTAGTGATGATTTTAAGCAAGGGGAATTTTAGAGGTGTTGAAGTATTAAGCCGTCAATCTGTAGCGCTAATGCAACAAAGCTTTACTGCGGGTAAAATGGTTAAAGATTCACCGGCAGGCTCTTTAAACTGGGGCTATGGCCTTGGGGAATGGATAATGGCCCCCGTAAATAAGGAAAACCCGGCCGTAAGCAGCCCGGGGCTTTTTGGAAGTTTTCCCTGGGTGGATAATGAAAAGGGCTATGCGGCGTTGTTATTTACCTTTAACCTTAAGAGAAACGACAGGATTAAAAAATATATGGAATTAAAAGCGTTGGTGGATGAAGCGTTACAGAAGCCATAATTAATTTCGAAAGTATGAACTAGCTTTGGGGAAAGACCGTATGAATGGCTTCCTAAATTTCCGTTTTATTTACCCCTATGAATTTAGGCAATTAAAAGGCAGCAGTGGCCGGCTTCGATGAACACTTGCACTGATGAGGAGAGCCGTTTCCATGAAATATTTGTACATTTACGAAAGCCTTTCTTTTTTAATTCTTTATCACTTTAAAACTACAAACAATGACAGCACTTTTAGTAATAATCGGTATAGTGGCAGTTGTTGCCTTTTTCCTCGTTGGCATTTACAATAAGCTGGTCTCCCTCAAAAACAAAGTGATAGAAGGATGGAGCAGTATAGATGTAATGCTTAAAAAAAGAAATGATTTGATACCCAACCTGGTAGAGACCGTAAAAGGTTATGCCACACATGAGCGGGAAACACTCGACAGCGTCATACAGGCCAGAACACAATCGGCAAACGCTAAAACAGTGAAAGAACAACAAGAGGCAGAAATAGGCATGTCTAAAGCCATGATGAATCTTTTTGCCGTTGCAGAACAATATCCCGACCTGAAGGCCAATACAAATTTCCTGGCTCTGCAGCAGGGGTTGTCGGCAGTAGAAGCAGATATTGAAAAAGCCAGGAGGTATTACAATGGTACGGTAAGAGATAACAATATTGCCATTGAAAGCTTCCCCAGCAATATTGTGGCCAATATGTTCCAGTTTAAAAAGTGGGATTCGTTTGAATTGAATAATGAAAGCGAACGCAATGTACCTTCCGTAAAATTCTAAGCCATGCAACTCAAGCCCGAGATGATTCTAAGCATTCCTCAGCGGATTTTTATTGGGGTTACTATTTTTTTGTGGGCAATGTTTCATACCCATGTCAGTATTGCACAGGCAGAAAGAATTTTATCTTACCATGTTGATTTGAAACTGAGTAGCGAGAATGAATTGTTGGTAACGGAACAGATTAAAGTGGTTGCGAATGGCATCAATATAAAAAGAGGAATCTTCAGGGTATTGCCAGAAAACAGGTCGAAATCCAATCCGTTGAAGGATATGTCTTACGAGGTGGTTGCTATTACACAAAATTCAAAAGAATCTCCTTACCATACAAAATCTGAGAATGACAATAAAGTCATTTATATCGGCGAGGAGGATACCCAATTAGAACCCGGTATTTATGAATATGAAATAAAATATAAAACGGCCAATGCGGTTGGGTTCTTTGATAATTTTGATGAGCTATACTGGAATGTAACCGGCACCGACTGGAGTTTTGCAATAGATAGTGTGAGTGCAACGGTTCACTTGCCCGATACAGCCAGGATAATCCAACAATCCTGTTATACCGGGTACGCTGGTTCCGGCAACTCGGATTGTACCTCAAAGCAATTGTCGGATAATGAAATGATGTGGAATGCCTCCGGATTAAACCCAAACGAAGGGTTGACCATTGCTGTTGGCTTCAATAAAAATGTGATTAAACCTCCGGCCCCTCCCGGGTACTGGCAGAAAAAGGGCTTGCTCTTTTTTGCCGGCGCAATTGTTTTGTTGTTTCTGATCTATTACATTTTCACCTGGCTGAAATACGGCAGAGATCCGCAAGCCCCTACTGTTTATCCACTATTTGAATCGCCCAATAATATTTCGCCGGCTATACTTGGGTATGTAAACAATCAATATTACAAGCAGGAGCTTGTTACGGCATCCATTGTGAACCTGGCGGTGAAGGGCTATCTCAAAATCAATGAAACCAGGGATAGCATTTTGTTTGGCTTAATTGACAAAACAAAGTATAGCCTCACCAGGCTGAAAAAATCAGATACATCACTACCCTTAGAAGAAAAAGCATTGCTAGAAAAACTATTTGAAGAATCGGATGAACTGAATTTAACCGGCAGTTATCAGCCACAAATTGGGAAAGCGGTAACCAGTTATTCTTCATCCATCAAAAGTGCCTATGGACGTTTTAATTCTAAAGGTAACAACAGAAAATTATTAATTCTTCCTACCCTGGTTTTGGTGGCTGCCATATTGATTGTTGCCTTTTTTGATGCCACAATAGTTGACCGGAGTGTTCCCCTTTTCGTATTTGCGTTTGTTGGCATTGGCGTATTATTTACCCTTTCATTTATACTTGGATTCTTAAGCGCCAGGTACAAAGTTTTGATGGGTTTAATTGCTTCCCTGGAAATTGGCATCCTGCTTTATCTTACCTATCATGTACTGCAGGGTAGGGAGAATTACTTACAGAACAACCAGCTGGCGCTTGCCATTTTATTATTATTTGGGGCCGCTTCCATCATGTTTTATATTTACTTCATCCGTAAACCCAGCCCGGAGAAGTTAAAGCTGCAAGCAGAAATCAAAGGATTTGGCATGTACCTGGGGGCGGCCGAAGAAGCCCAAATGCAATTTCTTAATTCGCCCAAAATGACTCCTGAAATTTTTGAAAAGTTTTTACCTTATGCTATGGTGCTGGGGGTAGAAAAAATATGGGGTGAGAAATTCAGCAATAGGATGAAGGAATCGGCAATCGATTCCTCTACGCAGTATCACAGTTCCTGGTACTCCGGCACCAACCTGTCGCCTTCTGCGTTTTCAAGTGCACTGGGTTCTTCGTTTTCCCAATCCATAACTGCGGCTTCTACAGCACCGTCATCATCAGGAAGTAGTGGTGGCGGTTCCTCCGGGGGTGGCGGTGGCGGCGGTGGTGGTGGTGGCTGGTAGTCATTTCTTAAATTATATATACCGATCCATTCATTCAAAGCTTTGTTCAAACAAATGAAAATTCTTTTTTGGATATTATGTTCGATAAATATCATTGCCCTTGTGGTATGTCTTTACGAAACATTTGCAGTCAGTTCAAACAGGAGTTTATTAATTCCTGCATTGTTGCTTTTGGGTTTGATGGTGGGAGCTATTTTGCTGCACTATAACGGTTACCTTAAGCTGTCCTTAGCTTTGATGAGCTTGCCGGTGTTCTTGCTGCTGGTTTTACTATTATTTTTGATTACAAATAAAAATTGGCAGTAGTTTCGTTTATAAATACGTACTGAATTATATCATTAAATAATTAGTGTGCCCTCCTTTTTATTGTTTTTTATTCCTCTTGTACAAGTGTCCCTCTGAAGCAAGTATTCCCAAAAATCATTTGATGCCATTGAGCCTTGCATCGGTATTACTGGAGATTGAGCATTGCAAATGCACAACTATAATTAATCCTAAACGGTTTTCAATAAAACAAATTCCTATTAATCCCGATGCTACCTGGTAATTTATACTGCATTAAGCAGTCGGCTGAATAGATCACTTGAACTGGCTAAGTGGGTGTTTACCTGGCCTCATGGGAGACATATCCGGCAAAAGAAATAGGAAAAACTTTTTTCATGCCGGTTTAAAACCGGGGATTGAAGCAAACTTAAATCTGTGCAAAGTGAGAAAAATTACAATTGCAGTATAGAATCTTATTGTTTACTTTTCATTGAATCTTCCTTCAATTTTTGAGCTTCCTTTTTCACTTGCTCTTTTGCAGCCTGCTCTTCATCTTTTACTCCTACTGCTGTTTTTACAGTGGCCGAATCATCACTCAATACCGCTGAATCTTGCTGCACCAAAGTAGGGTTTTGATTAACAACCGTATCAACCGTTTCGGATGCTGCAGATGATCTATCCGTGCCCTGGCAACTCATAAATGAAGAAGAACTCATTGCTGCGAAGAGCAAAAAAAATAATCCTTTTGCCATTTTTTTAAATTTTTAATGCAAGAAATAATATGTATCCAAACAATCAAAGCTTGTACCAAAATTTTGAATTTATTTTTGAATGTTAAAAATTAACAATAAAATATTTCTTGCGAAACGCCCATACCAATGGCCAAAGATCCAACTTTAATGGCGTACCTGCCAAACGCTAAACAACCGGCTTGCCTACGCCACAAATGGAACAAACTATCAAACTTCTGTTAAAAGGAAAACTATAAAAAGCGACATTAGACCAAGATTTCAAATTGCAAAACGATACAAAAATTGGAGGGTATATTGGGTATTCCATTGGTTTAGTAATTTGCAAATCAGGTAATATTGGAGGTACTAATGAAATCTTGCACGACTTTTACGATTTGGGCTTCCTACCATATAAAATAATTGGATGCACAAAACATAGGGGCTGACGAAATCGGGCACCCGGTCTTGCGTGTTCCCCTGCGTAGGCGAGCAAGCTCGCATCGCATCGCCCTCTGTCAGGGATTTCGTTAAGTGCTACATTAGCGGTAATTTTAGACAGAGTACCTACAAGCAAAGTTCTGCTATAAAAAGACACAGGAAACGACCATGGAAATAAGACGAGCTGACATACAGAAGGACTACGATAAAGTATGGGATATTTTTAAAAATGTTATCGCAACAGGCGACCCTTATGTTTTTGACCCAAACACTCCAAAAGACAATTTGCATAAACATTGGTTTGCCGACTATATGGACACATTTGTTGCGGTGGATGATGACGAAATTTTAGGAACATACATTATCAAACCAAACCAAATTGACTTGGGTAGCCATATTGCTAATTGCAGTTATATGGTAAACCCAAAACATCACGGACGTGGAACAGGCAAACTACTTTGTGAACACTCAATCAACTTCGCAAAAGACAAGGGCTATTTAGGCATTCAATTCAACATCGTAGTGAGCACAAACGAAGGTGCGGTTAAATTGTGGCAGAAATTTGGGTTTGACATCATCGGGAGAACGCCAAACGGCTTTCGACACAAGGACTTAGGGCTTGTGGACACTTACATAATGTTCAAAGACTTGAAAACGAATGAATAAAACTACCGCTTACAAGGTATTGCCAATAATGGTGCTGAAAGGCTTAAACTGGATACCTGTCGGCTGGCTGGTTTGTGCAAAGTTCAATCCCGAAGCTTCGACATAATTCTATTGAACTTTACTGCTAACAATCCGCCACTTCGGCACTACTCAAAAAGTTGAAGGACTAAGACTCATAATCAGGCGTTATGAGAAAATAAATTTATAAATCCCGTAATTTTGCCTTTACCCAAAACCAGGTTATGAAACTCTTTACCGCAATTTTACTCCTCCTGCCCGGTATGCTGCAGGCCCAAAAAAAACAAAAACGGTTTCAGGGCATGTACCTTCAATGGGGTTATAATAAAGAATGGTACAGCAAAAGCAATATCCATTTTAAAATGGCCAACGGCGACCGGTTTACCCTCCATTCCGCCAAAGCGCATGATAAGCCCGATTATGACGCCATCATCAAAGAACCTGCACAGGTTTCTGTACCGCAATATAATTATCGCATTGGCTTTTACCTCAACCCCACCCGAACCAAATCCATAGAATTAAATTTTGACCACATTAAATACGTGGTAACCGATGGCCAAAAAGTGCAGGTAACCGGCACGATTAACGGTAGTATAGCAGATGGCGACAGTATTTTAACTGCCGAAAATTTTCTTCACCTGGAACATACGGATGGAGGCAACCTCTTACATATTAATTATGTACAGCAAAATACCGTTTTAAAAACCCGGTCGGGAAAAAGGCCCCTGGTAAACCTGCTTTGGAAAGTAGGCGCCGGCATTAATATTCCCCGTACCGACTTTACCTGGAAGGGCGACCGGCTGAACAATAAATTTCATGTTGCCGGTTATAATATTAGCGCAGAAGCCGGTGCAAGATTGTATGCCGCTCCAAAATTCTTTTTTGAATTTACCGGAAAGAGTGGTTATGTAAAATATCTAAATGCCCTGGCCAATACCAGCAGCAGCACCGGCAACCGGGTGCGCCATGGGTTTGGGTATCTTGAGCTGATTGCCACAATAGGATATGATATCCGCTTTTGAAATGATTTTTTAATGAACACAAAGCCCTGTATTAACGGGGCTTTTGTATTTTTACAAACCATGTCGCTTCAAAAAAACACGAGCATCATTAAGCAAACCGCCAGGGATTTGGGTTTTGACTTTTGCGGTATTGCCAAAGCTGAATTTTTAGAGGATGATGCACATCGGCTGGAACAATGGTTACAAAAAGGGATGCAGGGCAAAATGCAGTATATGGAAAACTATTTTGACCTTAGGGTGGACCCCTCAAAATTAGTGCCCGGGGCAAAGTCGGTTATTACGTTACTGTTTAATTATTTTCCTGCCGTGCAACAGCAAAGCCATGCCCCAAAAATTGCCAAATATGCTTATGGCGCCGATTATCATGACATCATACGAAAAAAACTGAATGAATTTTTTCATCAAATAAAAACAGCCATCGGGGAAATTAACGGGCGTGGATTTGTAGATAGCGCACCGGTATTGGAACGAAGCTGGGCCCAAAAAAGCGGGCTGGGCTGGGTGGGGAAAAACGGCAACCTCATCAACAATAAAAGGGGTTCATTTTTTTTTATAGCATCTTTAATTGTGGACCTTGCATTAGAATACGACGATCCCTTTGCACGGGATTATTGCGGCACCTGCACCCGGTGTATAGACCACTGCCCTACCGGCGCCATACTCCCCAATAAAGTGATAGACGGCAGCAAATGTATTTCGTATTTTACCATTGAATTAAAAGAGGCCCTTTTGCCCGAAGCCCTAAAAGGCAAATTTCACAACTGGATGTTTGGCTGCGATATTTGCCAGGATGTATGCCCCTGGAACCGGTTTAGCTCCAGTACCGCACATACCGGGTTAAAACCCCTCAATGAAATTTTGCAATTCAGCATTAAAGACTGGGACGAACTAACCGAAGAAAGTTTTAAAAAAATATTTAAACATTCACCGCTAAAACGAAGTAAATTTTCGGGCATTAAACGAAACTTACAATTTATAAAACAGCCATGAACCCTTACCTAAAACAACTGCAACAAATTGCCACTAAAAAAAAGCGTACCATTATTGGGCTCATGAGCGGCACTTCGTTGGATGGGCTGGATATTGCGCTTTGTGAAATTGAAGGCTTTGGCTTTAATACCCGGGTGAAACTTAAACATTTTGAAACGCTTCCATACTCTGTATTTTTTAAGAACCAGGTACTCAGCATCTTTGCAAAACCACAAATTAATTTTGAAACCCTGTGCCTGCTCCATGCTTATATTGCGCATGAACACGCCGGCATGCTGAAAACCATGCTTAAACAATGGAAAGTGAATCCCCAACAGGTTGACCTTATAGCCAGCCATGGGCAAACCGTTTTTCATGCCCCCAAACAGCAGCATCAAAAAAAAGCATTTACCAATGCCACACTGCAAATAGGCGATGGCGATCATATTGCCGTAAAAACAGGCATCATCACCATTAGTGATTTTCGTCAAAAACATATTGCTGCCGGCGGCGAAGGAGCCCCTCTTGCAGCGTACGGTGATTCATTGATCTTTACAGAAAAAGGTAAAGATGTATTGCTCTTAAACATTGGCGGCATCGCTAACTTTACCTGCTTACATGCCAATGGAAAAATCACTTCCTCAGATACCGGCCCGGGAAACATTTTGATGGATGGATGGATAAAAGAAAATTATAAAGGGCATTCTTATGATAAAAATGCAGGCAAGGCTTTAAAAGGCAAACTAAATACCCCTTTGCTGAATGCCCTAAAAAGTGACGCTTATTTTAAATTAAAATTTCCGAAAACCACCGGTCCCGAGGTTTTTAATAATAATTTTGTAAAAAAAGCGCTGGCAAAAAGTAAAACGATTAAAATAAGCCATTATGATATTTTAGCCACGCTTAACCGCTTTACCGCCGAAACCATTTCGGATGCATTCAAGCAACTTAAAACCGGCAAAAACACTAAATTATACGTTAGTGGCGGAGGGATCCATAACCCATTACTCATGCAACATTTAAGGCAGTTAAATCCTCATTTAAGTTTTCATTCTACCCTGGAGAAAAATATAAACCCCGATGCCAAGGAAGCGGTATTATTTGCACTATTGGCGAATGAAACGGTATGCGGCGCTACTTCGGTTTTTAAAAAAGCAGGCCCTGGTTTTCCGGCTATTCGTATGGGCAAAATCAGTTTGCCGGTTTAGCTTCCAGTATTTTTTTAATATTTTGCAAAGTAGATTCATAAGCCTGGCCAATCACTTTTTCAAGGAACAAGCCCCGAAATTTTTCCCAGGGATACCATTTAAGTTTTACCCGGGAGTGCCATTGCACCTGGTAGCCAAGATCATCTTCCATAATGGGTAAAATACTCACCTGGTTCTCCGTATCATTTGGCCTGAAGGTAGTTGAAGAAAATTGAACCGTTTTTACATGGTCTTTACTGATGGGATTTTTTATAACTGCCGTTGAGGGCCGAAGCTGCCGCCAGGTGGACGAGTCGCTTAGGGCTGTATAAATTTTATCGGCCGGGGCATTGATCACCACGGCCGCTGCATTACTGATGGTGGATGGAATAAATAACGAAATGATGGTAATGAAGACCAACAACATCAACAGCACAAATAATATTCCTTTTATTTTTTGTATCATATTACTCCCAGCGAAAAACTTTTATAGCAATAAAATATACCAGCAGCCCCCAAAGGATCAATATCCCTATTTCTGTACGCACGCCCCAAAGGCTTTGCCCTTCAAAAGCCACGCTGCGCATAGCAGTATTTAAATGAGTAAGCGGCATAATATTAGCAATGGGCTGCAACCATTTTGGAAAAACATCCACCGAAAAAAAAGTGCCCCCCAATAAAAACTGTGGCATGGTAATTAAATTAGCAAAGGGAGCAATACTACTGTCGCTTTTGGCAAGGCCGCTGATAATAAACCCAAAACCCATAAACACCAGTAACCCCAAAAAGCTTAACAACAACATTTCAAAAAAAGTTTGTACGCCATGCACCAGCGTAAAGCCAAATAAAAAATATCCCACCAGGATGATAATTACGGCAGTGGCCATTTGAAACACTACCCTGCTTAACGCTTCACCCAGCACAATATAAGTGCGGCTAATCGGCGTGGCAAAAAATCGTTTTAACACCATTGTATTCCTTAAATTAAAAAATACAAAGGCCAGGCCAAAAACACCGGCGGTGAGTAAAGAAAAGCCCAACTGCCCCGGTAAAATAAAATCAATGGTTTTGTATTGCCTTATTTCTTTAATATCCCTTTTATAGTCAAAATCAAACAAAGCATAAGACGGCCTGTTTTTATAAATGCGGTTACTGATTTGATCAATAACACCTGTAATTACATTTTTAAGTTGCGGCCATTTATCATTACTGGAAGTAGAGCTGCTCATGCTTACTTCATAAGGCACAGCAGCGCCCGCTGATTTTTTGATGGTAATAATACCGGCCACTCTTCCCTTGGTGATGGCTTCATTCAACTCCTTTTCTGCCGGATACTCTACAAATTTTATGGATGTATTGTTTTTAAGCGCAGCATAAAATGCATTGGCCGTATCGCTCCCCGGCGCCAAAACAACCCGGTACGATTGCATACCGCTATTACCAATAAAACCAAAAACCATAATAAATAAGAAGGGGAAAATAAAACTGAACACAATGGCCGACGGGCTCCTTAATATTGCCCTCAGGCTTCCCCTGGTAATGGCCATCATGGCCCTGAACTGGTTGTACGCCATAAAATTTTACTAACAAACACCAAAAATATTACAAAACCGGCAAACTTTGTTTACTAATTTTGACAATTGTCGTATATTAGCCTGACAGATGACGCCAAATATGAAAAAACTCAGATCAAAAGAAGCGGGTAAACCGAAGGCCGAAAAGCCGGAAAAAAAAGTACCGTTTGATGGAGCCATACGCTACCACAAAGGTTTTATTGCCGGGCCCTTACTCAAGGATTTTACTTTTTTAGAATTTAAAAAAATTGCCGACAAATCACCCTTCAGCCAGGGTGAATGGGCCGGTTTTCTACACCTGAGTGAACGAACGCTGCAACGTTACGCTAAAAACAACAGCACATTTGCCGCCATTAACGCCGAAAGGGCGCTGCAAATAGCCCACTTGATGGAAGAGGGCAAAAACACGTTTGGCAATAAGGATCAATTTTACAGTTGGTTAAAAGGCAGGCCATTTTCCATTGAGGGTGAATTGAGTTTACAATCGCTTACCACTTCACATGGCATTCAAATGGTGCTTACGCAATTAGGCAGGATTCAACACGGTATTTTGGCATGATCGTTTACAGACTCTCCCTTGAAAAGTACAGCCAAGATCTTTCCGGAGCCGGAGCCAGGCGGTATGGAGGGCGATGGAATGACCCCGGGTTTGCCGCACTTTATACTACGGAAAATATTTCATTGGCCGTTTTGGAAATATTGGTGCATGCCGATAAAAATCATATTCCCCCTCACTATATGATCTTAAAAATAGAACTACCATCAACCATTGACCTGGTAGAAATTTCAACATCTAAATTAAAAAAGAACTGGAAAGACGATTTGGACATTAGCCGGTTTATTGGAAATGAATTTATCAGGAACAAACAATCACTGGCGCTTAAAGTACCGTCGGCCATTGTAGAGGAAGAACATAATTTTATCCTTAACCCTGCCCACCCGGATATGAAAAAGATAAAAATCAAATGGACAAAACCGTTTCGGTTTGATAAAAGGCTTTTACTAAATGAATAAAGTGTATGTTTTGCTGGGCGGCAATATAGGCAACCGTAAAAAATATATTGCGGCAGCCCTTCGGCAAATTGAAAAAAAATTGGGAAAGGTTTCCCGTACCTCATCGCTTTATCAAACGGCGGCCTGGGGAAATACGGATCAGCCCGATTTTTTAAACCGGGTTATTATTGTACATACCGATCAAACTGCCGAAAAATGCCTGGAAACCTGTCTTTTAATTGAAACATCTCTGGGCCGGGTACGTTCATTTAAAAATGCGCCGAGAACCATTGATATTGATCTGTTATTTTACAACAAAGCCATTGTAAAACAAAAAAGCCTCTGCCTTCCCCACCCTGCGCTTCATTTACGCCGGTTTGTATTAGTGCCTTTAAATGAACTTTCGCCCAATTTTAAGCACCCGGTTTTACAACAAACCATCCACCAACTGCTTATAAAATGCAAAGATGAATTAAATGTGAACAAAATTTAATTGCCATTTATTCCTTTGCCTGTATTTTGCAAGCGGATGAAATACAACTTCGTAACAATTGAAGGAAATATCGGCGCCGGAAAAACCACACTTGCCCATATCTTAAGCAAACACTATAATGCAAGGCTTATCCTGGAAGAATTTGCCGATAACCCTTTTTTACCCAAATTTTATGAAAACCCCCAGCAGTTTGCCTTTCCGCTGGAGTTGTTTTTTATGGCTGAGCGGTACAAGCAACTCAAAGAGTTGATGCAAACCAAAGACATGTTCCAGGCCATTACCATTTCGGATTATTTATTTACCAAATGCCTGCTGTTTGCCAAAGTAAATTTACCGGATGAAGAATTTAAACTTTATCAAAAACTTTTTGACATCATCAACCCCCAGATCGTGCAACCCGACCTGCTCATTTATTTACATACCCCGGTAAATAAATTACAGGAAAATATAAAAAAACGCAACCGCAGTTATGAGCAAGGCATCCCAAACGACTATTTATTTACCCTCCAGGAAACCTATACCCAGTACATTAAGCAACATAATATTAAAACCTTGTTTATAGATGCCGGCAATGCCGATTTTATCGGCAATGAAATGCACATTAAAACCATTACCGAGGCCCTGGATAAGGACTATGATGATGGCCAGCATTATATCAGCCTACCTTAAAATGCTATTTAAACGATTCGATAAAAACCCTTATGCACCATTAGCGGTAAAAGAATTCAGGTATTTTGTATGCGGCAGGGCGGTTTTTATGATGGGCATACGCATGACGGTAACCATCATTGGCTGGTGGATGTATGAGCTTACCAATAGTAAACTGGCCTTGGGCTTTGTAGGTTTATCAGAAATCATACCTGCACTTTCCCTGGCCCTTTATGCCGGCCACTATATAGACTTACATGAAAAAAGAAGATTGCTGTTAAGGGGCTTGCTGATGTATATCGGGTGCATACTTTGCTTTATTGCCCTATCATCAAAATACGTTGCGGATCATTATGGGCCCTGGAGCATTGCCGCCGGCATGTGTGGAATTATTGCGGTTACCGGCGCCATACGGGCTTTTAACGGCCCCACTTTTTCTTCCCTCATCTCCCAGGTAGTGCCTAAAGAAATTTTACCTGCAGCAGCGGCAATAAGTTCTGCAAGCTGGCTGCTGGCTTCCATTACCGGCCATGCATTAGGCGGATTTTTTATTGCATGGATGGGTATCCAAAAAACTTTTATTGCCGTGTTAGTATTTACCATTGCCGGTTATATTTTACTAAGCAACATTTCGCCCAAACCGGTATATGCAAGCAAAGCCGCATCTACCTGGCAAAGCGTAAAAGAAGGCCTGAGGTATGTTTTTAAAACCAAAGAAATTTTAGGCGCCATAACGCTGGATCTTTTTGCGGTATTATTTGGGGGCGCTGTGGCTTTAGTGCCGGTTTTTGCCAAAGACATTCTAAAGGTTGGCCCAGAAGGGTTTGGCATCCTTAATGCTGCAAGCGATATTGGCTCCATCATCACTGTAACCCTGCTCACCCTCTTTCCATTAAAATACGGGCAGGGTAAAAAATTGTTTTATGCGGTTTTTGGGTTTGGCGCCTGCATCATCCTGTTTGCCATTTCAAAAAATTTCTGGTTGTCGTTTACGGCCTTGCTCATTAGCGGTTGTATGGATGGCATAAGTGTAATTGTACGCAGCACCATTTTACAGCTTAAAGTACCCGATGAACTCAGGGGCAGGGTAATGAGTGTAAACAGCATGTTTATAAACTCCTCCAACGAATTGGGCCAGTTTGAAAGCGGCGTAGCTGCAAAACTAATGGGAACGGTTCCCTCCGTTATTTTTGGCGGATGCATGACCATTGCCGTTGCCGTTATCACCTGGTTTAAAGCGCCTTCGCTTAGGAAAATGAATTATTGATTTTACCCCGTAACCTGTAAATGAATAAACTTACATTTACTTCCTTACTTTTGCAGGAAATACATTTATTATGCAAACAGTATTAGTATTACATAATATTCTTCGCTGGCTCATTTTGATTTTTGGCATTGTTACTGTTTTTAATGCCATTTCCGGCATTAGAACAAAAAGAGCCTATAACGGAAAAGATGATAAGGTGAGTTTGTTTTTTATGATTTTTATGGACCTTCAATTACTCATCGGGCTGATCCTTTTTTTCAGTAACGGATGGTTCGATAAAATAAAAGCCGGCATGGGCGCCGTGATGAAGAGTAATTACGACCGTTTTTTTATTGTAGAACATACGCTGATGATGATACTGGCATGGATGTTAGTGCATGCGGGCAGAACGGTTGTAAAGCGTGCGGAAAATGAAAATAAACACAAGAAAATGCTGGTTTTCTTTGGCCTGGCCTTATTGCTTATTCTCTTATCTATTCCCTGGCCGTTTAGAACGGAAATTGCCCGGCCCTTTTTCAGGGGTTTTTAAGGATTATTTATTAGACCCAACAATAACCGGTGAATAAATTAGTTTAACCAGTATAAAACAATCCGAACGCATCAACTTATGGTAACAAAGAAAACCCGTCCCGTAATATTAATTACCAATGACGATGATATCACCAGCAAAGGCATAAAAAGCATGGTGGAAGCCGTAGCCGATTTAGCAAAAGTAGTGGTGGTTGCTCCCGATAAACCGCAAAGCGGAATGGGCCATGCCATTACCATTGGGTCGCCATTGCGCATGAACCGTGTAAACTTATTTAATGGCGTGGAAGCCTGGCAAACCAGCGGAACACCGGTGGACTGTGTTAAACTTGCAGTGGACAAAATACTGCATAAAAAACCCGATTTATGCCTTAGCGGCATTAACCATGGCGCCAACCACTCTATAAATGTATTGTACAGCGGTACCATGAGCGCAGCTATGGAAGCCGCCATTGAAGGCATCCCCAGTATTGGTTTTTCTTTATTGGATTATAATTATGATGCCGATTTTACAGCATCAAAGCAGGTGGTGAACAAAATGGTAAGGGCCATTTTAAATAAAAAAATTGATAACAACCTTTTACTCAATGTAAATATCCCCATTGCCACACCCGAGCAGCTCAAAGGCATTAAACTCTGCCGCCAGGCCAATGCCAAGTATAAAGAAGATTTTATTGAACGTATAGATCCGCACCAAAAAAAATATTTTTGGCTTACCGGCGAATTTAAAAATTTTGATAAAGGAAAAGATACCGATGTATGGGCTTTGCAAAATAAATATGTAAGCGTGGTGCCGGTACAATTTGATTTAACCCATTACAAACTCAAGCAAAAGCTTGAAAAGAGCAAACTGTTTCAATAATGTTTTTTAAAAAAGATCAACTGGGTTTTGGGCTTATACTTGGGGCAATAGCGCCGCTCATAGGGTTCCTTATTTTTAAGCAATATAAATTCGGCGTATTTAGTTTTAAGGAGTTTTTCCAGTTTTTGGTGGTAGAACCCGGTTTCAGGACGCTTTCGGCAGCATTATCGCTATCGCTACTGGCCAATGCATTATTGTTTACTTTATATATTAATGCACATAAAGACAAAACCGCAAAAGGCATATTTATTTTTACGCTCCTTTACGGTTTGATAATTTTATTGATAAAAACTTTTTATTAACCCTGATTATCTTCCGTGGCAATTCTTATACTTCTTCCCGCTTCCGCAAGGGCAAGGGTCGTTTCGGCCAATTTTGGGTTCCACTTTCACCGGTTCCTGTTTCACTTGAGTTGAGGGATCAAAATAATCTTTTTCATTAGCTGCATAGTCATCCCCGGCAGCATCTATTTCGGCCTTATTTTCCCTCATGCGGCTCCTGTCGGTTTTTTGCTCGTGGCCCTCTTTAATGCGGCTGCCGGCATTGGTTTGCTCCAACGGTATTGCTGCATGGCAAAGGAAACTCACAATGTCTTTATTCACCTGGTCATCCATTTGTTTAAAAGCATTAAACGCTTCAATTTTATACACTACCAATGGGTCTTTTTGTTCGTACCCGGCCGTTTGCACACTATGCCTTAAATCATCCATTGATCTCAGGTGCTCTTTCCAGGCATCATCAATTAAGGCAAGGGTGATATTTCTTTCCAAAGCGCTACCGAGTTCGGCGCCTTTATTGGCCAGGTATTTATCGAGATTGGCCAATGCCTGGATGCCTTTTTTACCATCGGTAAAAGGTACGGCTACATTTACAATATGGTTGCCCTGCTCTTTTCTAATATTGGAAATGATGGGCCAGGTTTGTGCCGCAAGGCCTTCTTTTTTACGGTTGTAAGCGGCTACTGCTTCACTGTAAAATCTTTCGGTAAGTGCAACCGTATTTTCTTTGGCCAGTTCCTCCTGTGTAATGGAAGTTTCTACACCAAAGTGCATAATGGCGGCAAGTTTAAAGCCTTCAAAATCTTCGTTTTCTTTAAAGGAATTGATTAAGCCGTCGGCCACGGAATAAAAAGCATTATCTAAATCAAGGGCAAGCCTTTCGCCAAACAAGGCGTGGTTGCGTTTGGTATAAACAACGTTACGTTGCTTATTCATTACATCATCATACTCCAATAAGCGTTTACGGATTCCAAAGTTATTTTCTTCCACTTTCTTTTGTGCCCGCTCAATACTTTTGGTAATCATGCTATGCTGAATCACTTCACCTTCTTTGTAACCCATCCTGTCCATAAGGCCGGCAATTCGTTCGCTGCCGAACATCCGCATGAGGTCGTCTTCAAGACTTACAAAAAATTGTGAGCTTCCGGGATCGCCCTGGCGGCCGGCACGGCCACGCAACTGCCTGTCCACACGGCGGCTTTCGTGCCTTTCGGTACCAATTATTGCTAAACCACCGGCTTCTTTTACGCCGGGCCCCAATTTAATATCGGTACCACGGCCGGCCATATTGGTAGCAATGGTAACGGCGCTGGTAATACCGGCTTCGGCCACAATTTGCGCCTCCTTGCTATGTTGCTTGGCATTTAATACATTATGCGGAATATTTTTTTGCTTCAGCATCCTGCTTAGCAGTTCACTCACTTCTACCGATGTGGTACCCACAAGGCTGGGCCTTCCTTGCGTTCTGTTTTTTTCTATTTCATCTATTACGGCTTTAAACTTTTCTCTTTTGGTTTTATACACCAAATCCTGGCCATCGTTCCTGATTACTTTTACATTGGTGGGAATGGAAACCACATCCAATTTGTATATGCTCCATAATTCTGCCGCTTCGGTTTCGGCCGTACCCGTCATACCGGCAAGCTTATGGTACATCCTAAAATAATTTTGCAGGGTAACCGTAGCATAGGTTTGTGTGGAAGCTTCAATTTTTACATTTTCTTTGGCTTCAATGGCCTGGTGCAAGCCATCGCTGTATCTCCTTCCGTCTAAAATACGGCCGGTTTGTTCATCTACAATTTTTACAGCGCCGTCCATCACCACATATTCCACATCTATATCAAATAGAGTATAGGCTTTTAGTAATTGCTGTACGGTATGGATGCGGTCGGCCTTGGTAGCGTATTCGTTAATTAAGTTTTCTTTTCGTTGCAGTTTTTCTTCGGTCGTTAAATCGGTTTTTTCTATATCGGCAAGCTTGGTGGAAATATCCGGAAGTATAAAAAACTCCGGGTCTTCGCCCTGGCGGGTAATGAGGTTAAGGCCACTATCGGTCAATTCCACCTGGTTATTTTTTTCATCAATGCTAAAAAACAATTCGGCATCTACTTTAGGCATTTCTTTTTGCTGGTCGGCAAGGTAATAGTTTTCTGATTTTTGGAGTTTTACACGAATGCCGGGTTCGCTGAGGTATTTAATGAGTGCGCTGTTTTTAGGCAAGCCCCTAAAGGCACGCATCAATGCAAGGCCGCCGTCTTTAGGGTCGTCGTTGCCTTCGGCTATTTTCTTTTTAGCCTCAATTAAAAACTGGTGAACCACTTTGCGTTGAGATTCTACCAACTTTTCAATTCTTGGTTTTAAGTCAAAAAATTGCTGGGTGTTATCGCTATGGCCTACCGGGCCGCTGATGATTAAAGGCGTACGGGCATCGTCAATTAAAACGCTATCCACTTCATCCACCATGGCAAAATGGTGTTTGCGCTGCACCATTTCATCGGGGCTGTGCACCATGTTATCTCTTAGGTAGTCAAAGCCAAATTCGTTATTGGTGCCATAAGTAATATCGGCATTATAAGCTTTGCGCCTGTCGTCGCTATTGGGTTCGTGCTTGTCAATACAATCCACGGTAAGGCCCAGCCATTCAAAAATAGGCCCGTTCCATTCGCTATCCCTGCGGGCCAGGTAATCGTTTACCGTTACAATATGCACGCCTTCCCCGGCCAGTGCATTAAGGTAAGCCGGCAAGGTACTCACCAGGGTTTTACCTTCACCCGTGGCCATTTCGGCAATTTTGCCGCTGTGTAAAACGGAGCCCCCGATTAGCTGAACATCATAATGCACCATATTCCAGGTTATGGAACCGCCGGCGGCTAACCAGGTATTTTTAAAAGTGGACTGATCGCCATCAATGCTGATATAGTTTTTCTTTGTAGCCAACTCCCTGTCCAGCGCCGTGGCTGTGGAAACCATATTTTCATTTTCCTTAAAGCGGCGAGCAGTTTCTTTTACTACGGCAAAGGCTTCCGGCTGAATTTGCTCCAGGATTTCTTCAATTTTTTTATCCCGGTCTTTTTTAAGGCTATCTACCTCTTTATAAATAGCATCCCGCTGACTGATTTCGGTTTCAGGCAGCGCTTCTGCATCCTGCTTTTTTTGTTCAATTTCGGCATCTATTTCGGTTAAATAGGCCTTTATGCGTTGCTTAAAATCGGTAGATTTAGCCCTTAGTTCATCGTTAGATAAGGAAGCATATTTTGCAAAAAATTCATTAGAACCGGATACGATGGGAGCAATTTTCTTTACATCTTTCTCACTTTTACTGCCGCCAAAGATTTTGGATAGGAAACCTGACATAAAATAGTTATAAAATAAATATGATATTATTCAAAAAACCTGTTAGTTCAAATATGGTGCTATCTCCTAAAAATAGCCAAATTGACAGGGCGGCAAAGGTACGGATAAATAAGCTTGCCTATTAAGATGATCCTCAATTTTGTATTTCAGCTAACTTATTGAGTTTTTGTGGATAACCATTGAATTGCACACTCGTTTTTTTCCGAGCAACGTCTCCCTGCGTTTGCCAGCGGGTGAGGCGGACGTTGCGTTGCCCCCTCCGCCTCAGTTCGAAGCACACAAAGCAAGGGCAAATGAACTTAATAAAGCTGGTTCTACTCTGCGTTACCTTAGCGATCTCTTGTTCTTTGCGTTAAAATATAAAAATCGCAGAGAAAGAAGGGCGCAGCGTTTACGCAGAGAATTTGATACCTGCCCCCCCATCTGGCGCATTCTATCTTAAAAACCAAATAAATTTACATTTGTTAACCTACTGCTTTCAATGTATTTACAAACGGGGAATTTCTATTGATTACGGCAAATGCCCTGCTAATAACTTTGCATCTTATGGCATTTAGTACAAGCATTTTATTTTTACCTTCTTTTACTTTTCTTTCAAAGTAGTGACTGATTTCAGTATCGTATTTCTTCGCCGATAATGCTGCCATATTGAGCAGTGATTTTAGCTTTTTGTTTGCCATGTGATTTACTTTTGTTCGCCCTTTTACCGAGGATCCAGAACTGTACTCAAAGGGTGCTACACCGCAATGGCAGGCATATTTCCGCCAGTTGCTGAAGCTTGTGAATGCGTTTGTCGATGCAATCATGTTTGCAGCCGTTTGCGTCCCTATACCTGGTACGCTGAGCAGTAATTTATTTTGTTGATTGAGCAGGTCGTTGTTACTAATCAATGCCTGAATCAACTTTTCGATTTTTTCAAGTTGTTTTTGGAGCAATTCAAGTGTTTCCGCCCGTGTTGGTGTTCCCATGCGGCTGCCGATGCCGGTCTTATGACCGGACATCGAAGGGTACTCAGAATAAGCTTGCATCCGGATGATTTTATTAAGATTGAGATAACATAGGCTGTCTATGGAAATGTTTTTCCCTTAACCATTTTGGAAAACCGGTAAGCAGTTGAGGTTAGTTGCGGCAAAAAACAAGGCCCATCGGTTGGGTACGAAGTGTTCAAGATTTTTGATTTTTTTACTAATTTAGAGAAAAGATTTGTAGCTGTATAAAAGTTGCGTTGACCGGTGATAACACCGGCAACGGCGTTGTGAAAGTTGAAGGGTTGGCGGAGTGCTGAAAGGGAACACCAACATCGGCGGAATAAATAAATGACAAGAAGCTAACGGAAGCTATCAATCATTTTTTTTCTGCTAACCAGCGCTTAAAAAAATTCTACAATAACCATTTGAAAATTAATATAAGAATAAAATTAGTAACAAAAAAAATATTTTTTAAAATTTATATCCTTACATTTATTTCGAAATTCGTATTTGAACCCTTCAATACTCAAAAATGTACCCGAAGGTTCTGATATCAACTCTAACGCTTTTTCTTACGGTATTGTTTTGCAATGCCCAGGTAGATAGTATTGAAACTACTTTATTTAAAATTCCCGATAAATTTTTCTCACAAACTTCAAGTAAAATTGACAAATACAATAACAGGTTAACTGGCAAAACAAATAAAACATTAGAAAAGCTTGCCCGGTGGGAAAATAAAATTAAAACGCTACTTGATAAAACCTCCCCTGCTACTTCTGCAAAGCTATTTGGCAACAATCAACTCACTTTTAATGTACTGCTTCAAAAAATAAAACAGGGCGAAACCATTTCACAAAACTATAAGGCACAGTACAATAGCTATAGGGACAAACTCACAACTGGCCTTAAATATATAGAGCAGCAAAAAACTGGCCTGGAAGAAAAATATATCAAACCTGCTCAAAAGCTGCAGCAAAAATTAGAATCCCTTGAGAATGATGTTGCTCAGACGGAGATAATTGAAAAATTCATAACAGAAAGAAAAAAGCAGTTACTAGAGGAATTAATAAAACAACTCGGTAAAAATAAGTATTTAGCAAAAATAAATAAGGAAGCATATTACTATTCCGAAACACTAAGAAATTATAAAGAAATTTTTAATGACCGCAAAAAAGCAGAGCAAACAGCTCTCGGCTTAATAGAGAAAGTGCCGGCATTTAAAGAATTTTTCCGGAAGAACAGTATGCTTTCTTCAATGTTCAAAGTGCCTTTGAGTACAAGTAACCCATCAGCAAGCCTTGCAGGTTTGCAAACAAGGGATCAGGTAACAAACCTTATACAACAACAAATAGCCTCCGGCGGCCCAAATGCTATGGCGGAAGTAAAACAAAACCTGCAAAAGGCCCAGGCCGAATTAAACAAGCTAAAAGATAAAATTCTGAAAATGGGGGGTAACAGCAGTAGCGCCAATATTCCCGATTTTAAACCGAATACCCAAAAAACAAAAACATTTGCCCAGCGGCTTGAGTATGGGTTTAACTTACAATTCGACAGGAGTAGTTCACTTTTACCCAGTGCGGCAAATTTTGGATTGAGTATTGGTTATAAATTAAATGATAAATCAATTATTGGTATTGGAGGCAGCTACAGGCTTGGCATGGGCAGGATAGATAAAATAGAATTTAGTTATGAAGGAGCAGGAATAAGGAGTTACCTTGACTGGAAGCTAAAAAAGCAATTTTATTTAAGTGGTGGATTTGAAATGAACCATTATCCTTCTGTAAAAGGGCTATCGGCAAATACTATTAATGGAGTAAAACCCCTGGATAGTTGGCAGCAAAGCGGCCTTTTAGGAGTAAGTAAAAAATTTCCTATGAAAACTAAATTTACAAAAGGGGCAAAGTTGCAATTGCTTTGGGATTTTTTGCATAGGCAACATATACCTGTGAGCCAGGCGCTGCTGTTTAGAATTGGTTATAATTTTTAATATTTTTTATGAAGAATTTTTACCTTTTTATTGTGGGTAGTTGTTTTTTAACATATACCGCATACCCTCAAAGTGGGGAAGCTCCCAATATTGCTAATTCTGCAACATTACCATCATTTGCTGCACAGGTTGATAAAATGATGAGTAATCCGGTAAACCTTTACACCGGAGTACCTAATATTTCAATTCCTTTATTTAGTTATCAGGGCAATAACGGAATAAACACTGGAATTAGCATTGACTATGCAGGCGGAGGGATACAGGTTGGAGAATATCCTTCAATTGTAGGATTAGGCTGGCCCTGAATTTTGGTGGTGCAATAACCCGTACAGTAAGGGGTATGCCCGATGATTTTCCTGATAAAGGTTTTTTATATTCACCTGAAATTCCAAACGATTGGAGAAACGATGCAAGTAAATATTATCACGACAGTATTGATACTCAACAGGATATTTTTCAATTTAATTTCCAGGGCCATTCCGGTCGCTTTTATCTTGCAAAAGATGGAAGCATTGCAATTATTCCCTCTTCAAAAATTAAAATTATCCCCTCTTTCAGCCCTGTATTTGGGCTAAATTCGAGGATAGAATCTTTTCGGATAATAACAGAAGATGGAATTAAGTATGATTTTAAGGATGCTTTATTTAGTTCAGTTAACATCCCATCGGGTATTTCTAGTTATCCAATTTCGGGTTATTTTAATGTCTTGCATAAAACATCATGGTTACTTACACGAATTATTTCTGCATTTAATCAAGATACTATTCAGTATAATTACCGGTCTGAAAATGGAGCAAGTAACTATTATTTCCAGGCGCCGCAAATTACATTTGTTAACAATGTTACCGGTATTAGAAAAACGCCTGGTTTTGTTACCGGAAACGCATTTGGTGGTTCAAAATTACCTTTGTCAATTTTGCTGCCCAATAAAACAAGGATAGATTTCATTTACAGTTTTACTAAAAAATATGATAACGACAATTTTGTTTTATCTAAAGTTAAAGTTAGTGATACTGTTTTCAGATATGGGTATATGTTTAATTATTTAGATACATTTTATTCATCAGGGGCGCCACATCATGGTGGAGGGCCATCTACTTTAGATAATCCTATGAGAATTGAACTAAAATCTATAATACCCTTTACGGCATTTGAAACCCAGCAAGGTTTTCAATTTGCGTATAATACACCTCCTCTTCCAGTTATTGGTAATTATGCAAATGATACCATTCAAAATCAAAGAGATTATTGGGGTTTTTGGAATGGCAAACCCAATGGAGACAGTTCTATACCCAAAATAAACAATTATGCCTGGGGCGCAGACCGAAGCCCGACATTGTATGCCTTAGCAGGCTCTCTTAAAAGATTTTATTTGCCAACAGGTGGGAGTATTTTATATGGATATGAATTAAATGATCATTTTCCTTACACAATTCAACAAAACAATATATCAATTAATGCTCAAAATGCCACTCAAATTAATATTACCCTTAACCAGGTATTAAGCAATCGTCATCAATTAAATTTTTTCCTTGATAAATCAATTTCAAGGGTTGGCGCTGCTCCTGTGTCTGGCACAGGCATCCTTAACCTTGCAATTAAAAGCTTAAATGGGCTTACCACTTTTCAAATCGGTAGTATCTCTTTATACGAATTATTCTATACCGGGTTAAAAAGATGGACATTTTCTTTGCCTAATGGCTCGTATAAATTGTATGCTTATTTGGCCGATGGCACTGCCACAAGCATCCCATTTCCAATAGATATTACCTGGGAAAATAAAATTACCGATTCCTCAAAGCAATATCAATTATCCGGTGGTTTACGTGTTAAGGGTATTTCCAGGACAAATGAATCTTCTGATTTTGATGGCAGTTATGAAGAATATAGTTATATACTGGAAGATGGAAAAAGTTCAGGGTATTTAGGAGAAACGCCTCGATATGATTATCCATTTCGTGAAGTGTATTTAAACGGGGCTAATAATACAGTTGACTATACCGCTGTTTGCAGTGAACCCCTTGGTAATTCAGGATTTTCACAAACAGGATATAGCAGGGTTGAGGTTGTACGCAAATCACTTTCCGGGAACCTGGGAAAAGTGGTACATGAATTTACTGACCTAAAAGATGTAGATGCAAATACACTCAACCAATCTTTTCCATTCATCCCTATGGATATTAAAGATTGGGCGTTGGGTGTGCCAAAACGTATATCCATTTATGACAGTTCAGGCATTTTGGTTAAACGAACAGTAAATCATATTCAGATTGATACGGTTCAATATGCAGGAGGTAATTTCAAATCGGTTAAGCTTGGTCACTACCTAACTGTTTTTAATGGAGGAACCCCGGAACAACCTCCTTCAAACAAAACTAAATATTTCCTTGGGGATGAATATTATCCAATTGGTGGACGTATTTATATAACAGGTACCGAGGATACTATTTTTCATCCTAATCTTTCATATAACAGTAGTTACCAGCAATTTGAATACGACACAAATTATAACCTTATAAAAACCAGGAGCAGTTTTGACCGAAACAGGGGTTTGGAACTTGAACGAAGGCTGTATTATCCATACAATTATACTATTGGAGGAGCTATTGGCCAATTGAGGGATAGTGGTATAATTTCACAAGTGGTTTCAGAAGAAAATTGGATTCTTGGTGATGATAACAGGAGGATGATTAGTGGCGTCATTACCGGGTTTAGGGCCTGTAATGAAGGATTTGTAATGCCAGATACGATTTATGCTTTTGAATCAAATAAACCTATTACGATAGATAGTATAAATTATCATAACCCAAACATCCTCAACCGCAATGCAAAATATTTTAAACCAAAAACATTTTTTACTAAGTACGATAATAAAGGCAATTCAATAGAAATAAAAGACCTTGTAACAGGCCTGTCTACCTCTTCAATTTTGGATTATGATAAACAGTTTACAATTGCAGTTGCAAACAATGCCACGCAAGAAGACATTGCCTATACCAGCTTTGAAACAAATGAAACTGGAAATTGGGTAATTCCCAGCACTAATCGAAATTACATTCAAAATTTTAATGGGCATAAAAGTTATGAATTGGCAAATGGGAGTATCAGTAAGCCTGGTTTAAATACTTCAAAATCATATCTCGTTACACTTTGGGCTTATTCCGGAGCCTCTGTTTCTGTAAATGGCAACCCTCTCACAAATGCTATTGCTTCACAAAATAAGTGGAACCTTTATAGTTATAAATTTCAAGGATCAGCAACTTTAACTATTAGCGGTTTCGGGCTTATTGACGAACTGCGTTTGCACCCCAATAACTCCAATATGCAAACAAGTACTTACGATCCAATGGTTGGCATTACAAGCAGTGTAGATGCAAACAATACCGTTATTTATACAGAATATGATAAACTGAACCGGGTTAAACTACTTAGGGATAAAGATAAAAATATTATTAAACGCTTTGATTATGCTGATTCTTCAATACAGATATCTTTAATCCCACAGTGGAATGGTATTGAAAAAGTATGTTCATCTATCATCCCCGGACACATAGATTCAGTTTATGTGGATATAAATATTTATAGTGATTCGGCTGGATATTTAAAGCATGTTGACCAGGGTTACCTGGATTGCACATGTCCCAATATTGCCAATGACCCTCAATACAAAATAGTAAATGGCGTTTGTGAAATGGGTACCTGGGAGGTATATTCATCTATTTGGAAAAAAGTATGGATTGATGAGTTTACACAGGACTGGCGCTGGGTTTGCACTTATCGTTTTTGTTTTAGTGATGGATCTTCCAGTACATTCTCTCAGGAAGTAATAAGTACGGTACATTGCCCTGTAACATGTGGCCCGGATTTATAAAATAAAACACTCAATTATGAATATTGCTCCAGGTAATTTTTCGTCAATTTTATTAAGGACAACTTCATTTAGTGCTGCACTGCTTCAACAATTTAACAGCATTAATTTTTTGAAGATGCAGTTTCCTTTTTCAAATTTTTCCTTTTTCTGCTCAATTTTTAAAAGCTACAGATAATGAAAAGACAAATTACCACTCTTCTTATTATTGCCCGGCTTGTTGTGCCTGCTGCTAATGCACAAACAATCATACCCTATGATACTGTACTGCAAAGTACCAGTTTTAGCCCATTGGCCAGTTCCTTTTATCAGCGGGTACTTGTTCCCCTTAAGCCTATAACTGATGCCTCGGAAGTAGTATTAAACGCAAGGCCAGAAGATGTGGCAATTACTACAACTTATACAGATTATAACGGAAGAACCATTCAAACTGTTTCCAGGCAGGCTTCGCCTAAAATGAATGATGTGGTTATACCCGTTGTATATGATAAATTTGGAAGGCGCTCGGCAGAATACTTACCTTATGTGCAACTTACCAATAACAGGGATGATGGAAAATATAAAGACAGTATGTTACTGAGAGATTCATTATTTTACCACAACCTTTTTCCTGAAGAAGATTATAATTTTTCCCGTTTGATTTATGATGCATCTCCATTACAGCGTATTTTAAATACTACCGCTCCGGGTAACAGTTGGGCCGGGCAAAACAAAGGCAGGAGCGCCTTGCAATGGGCAAATTCAAAATTTGATAGTGTTTATTATTGGACAATAGATATTACAGGTGAAAATGATTTACCGGTTACTGAAAATTTTTATATTGATGGAAGTCTTATTGCAGAACAGGTTACCGATGAAGATGGGAAAAGGCAAATAATGTATAAAGATGAGTTTGGCCATATTGTACTTACAAGAATACAGGTTTTGCCTGACACATACCCGGGACATACCGGTTGGCTATCTACTTATTATGTTTATGATGAAGCAGGCATGCTTCGTTTTGTTATTCCGCCAAAAGCAGTAGAAGAACTTATATTAGTAAATTTGAACCTTAATGCCAACCCAGGTATTATCTCGGGCTTATGTTACAGCTATTTTTATGACCACAAAGGAAGGGTTATTGCAAAGCATATTCCAGGCCAGGGGAAAACCTATATAGCCTACGACCTATTTGGCAGAACTGTAATGCTGCAGGATGAAAAGCAAAGAGCAGAGAACAAATGGGCGTTTATTAAATACGATGAATTCAACCGGCCTGTAATGTCTGGTACTATCACAACCCCATTAAACAAAGATAGCATCATCAACCAGGCATCTGTAAGTAACGATTATCCTGTACTTACTTCAGGATACGAGGTATTTTCTGAAACCTATTATGATGAGTACAGGTGGGCAGATGCAACCGAACTTTCAGCTACCATTGACAGCAGCCATATTAATGAAAACAATTTTAATTTCAGCTTAAACAATGGCCCGGATTACGCTCAGCCCATTTCCGTTACCCAAAGAATAAGGGGAATGGCCACTGGAGCCAAAGTGCGTATTTTGGGTACAAACGATTTTTTATACAGCTTGTTTTTGTATGACGATTTTGGCAGGGTGGTTCAGGCAAAAGGCACTAATATTACGGGTGGGCTGGAAGTAAGTACTATGCAATATAGTTTTTCGGGTAAAACGCTGTCAAGTCACTTTTTTCAAAGTACCGGGTTATCCAATGCACAGCAGCATACCGTTTCCACAAAGTACAGTTACGATCATGCAGGCAGGCTGCTTGGCATAGATAAAAATATTGACAGCACCGGCAGGCTTACAATTGCCACTATGGAATACAACGAACTGGGCCAATTAACTAAAAAAATTATTGAACCCGGTTTTGACGGTAGCGAACTGGAAACGCAAAATTATGAGTATAACATTAGAGGCTGGCTATTGGGTGTAAACAGGCTTTATTTAAGAGACGAAACTCAAAAAACCTATTTTGGGTATGAACTTGGTTATAACGATACTTTAAATACCTTAATGGGTACCAGTTACCAAAAAGCCCTTTTTAATGGCAGTATTACCGGTACTGCATGGAGAAGTAAGGGAGATGGCGAATTACGCAAATACGATTATAGTTATGACGCCGCCGGCAGGTTGCTGAGTGCAGCTTTTACACAATTTAATAATGGCAGCTTCAATCTTTCTGCCGGTATAGATTTTTCTGTAAAAATGGGTAATGGCCAGGCGCCTTACAGGGCTTATGATGCCAACGGAAACATTTTGTTTATGTTACAGCAGGGCTTAAAACTTGGCAGCAGCGCCACTATTGACAGGCTCACCTATTCTTATAGCAGCGCTTCAAATAAACTTGCTAAAGTTACAGATGCCGTTATAGACCCCAATTCTAAACTGGGCGATTTTAAAGACGGAGCCAATACAACAGCCGATGACTATGTATATGATGTAAATGGAAACCTCACCAAAGATGGTAATAAAGGTATAGACACTATTTTTTACAACCATCTTAACCTGCCGGAGTTTATAGACCTTGGAGATAAAGGAACCGTAACCTACAGCTATAATGCCGCAGGGCTAAGGTTAAAAAAGCAAGTGTTTATTAGAGCATCACATACTACAATCACCAGCTTTTATCTTTCCGGCTTTGTTTATGAAACCAAACAACAGGATTCCACTGTAATTTACAATACCAAATTACTTTTTTGTGGCCATGAAGAAGGCCGTATAAGGGCTTTGTACGATAGCCTAAACCGCCCCGACAGCATTACCGGCTTTGCCTACGATTATTTCATTAAAGACCATTTAGGTAATATAAGAGTAGCGCTTACCAATGAAAGAAAAACTGACCAGTACCCACCTGCCAGTATGGAAACCGCACAGGCTGCAACAGAAGAAGCCATCTATGCCAACCTTCCTCAAACAAGAAGCCAAATACCGCCCGGCTACCCAACCGATACCTATACCAGCCCCAATAATTATGTTGCAAAAGTAAGTGGCAGTGGTAATAGAATAGGGCCTTCTATTACCCTTAAAGTAATGGCAGGTGATAAATTTAATTTAAGAGTTACCAGTTGGTACAAACTCAATGGCGCTACACCCGGCAACCCTGTAAATCCCTTGCCCGACCTCATTGCAGCCCTGCTGAACGGTGTGGGAGGCGCTGCCGCAGGCATACACGGCGCATCTATTGGCACACAGTTACAAAGCAGTAACATCCTTACTCCCGGGGCCACCCAGTTTTTAAACAGCCAAACCTACAACAGCAGCAAGCCCAGGGCATACATCAACTGGATATTGTTTGATGAGCAATTTAAATACGCCTCCGGCGGCTTTGAGCAGGTAGCTGCCAATGAAGAATTAAAAGAGCATATTCTTAACCACATAGAAATTACCAAAACTGGTTACCTTTATGTATATGTAAGCAATGCCACACCCAATGTGGATGTGTTCTTTGACAATTTGCAGGTAACCCATGAGCGGGGGCCGCTGTTAGAAACCAATGAGTACTATCCCTTTGGGCTGCTCATGAAAAATATTTCTTACCGCAGCCTAAGAGGCGCTGGATTTGCGGAAAACAAGTATAAATTTAATGCAGGTACCGAGCTCAACGAAGCATTGGATTTACAGTATTACGAAACGCCCTTGCGTAATTACGATCCCCAAATTGGGCGTTTTAATTGCATAGATGTACTGGCCGAGCAATATTTTAGCTTAACGCCTTACCAGTTTGCAGGCAACAACCCGGTAAGTTTTAATGATCCAAGTGGGGCAAAATTTACTAAAAACGAGCCTACAGTAAACCCTGCCCAATTTAGTAATGTAAAAGAATTATTAGATTATATTTCTAACCACGGCATTGATAATTTTGAAGATAATTTTAATCGCTGGGTATTTGGAGCCGATAACCAAACGGTAGAATTTGGCTCTGGCAATGAGTTTAGTATTAACTCAAATGGTTCGGTTACTTTTAGTTGGTTTGGAGAAAAGTATAACGGCACACCTTCAACATGGCAAAATGCAACTGGCTCATCAGAAGGCAGTGAATCAAAAAGTCTGAATGAACTTGTAATGGGTAGAACCACCCTGCAGATTAAAGAATACTGGGGATATGCCATGTCATGGGGAGAAACCTACTCAGATGCTTCTTATAGCTGGTATGGCGGAGAGCAGCATTATGATGTAATGTGGAGTCATAACTATGAGCTGTACAAAAGCCGTATGCAGCGTGGCGTGTCAGCACAAAGTTCGGGCGACAGGGCAAGTTACGACAGGCAATTACCCGGCTTAAAAGCCCAGTACCGGCGGGAGCAAAGTGCTATACATACAGAGCGCATGATGTATGCCGGCTTTGGGGCAGCCGTGGCAGCGCCTTTTGCAGTTTATGGCGCTTTAGAAAGTGGGGCGGTTGGTGCTGCAATGGGGGTTTATAGATATACCTCATCAGCCTTGGCAGAGGCAGGTATTGAAACAGGAATTCTTGTAAATTCAGCAAAGAATTATTTAGTATCCGCATTGGTAAATGAGGTTAGTTTATATACATCTTCAAGCATTGTGACTGCACTTGGAACTGCTGGCTATCAACACACGGTTACTGGTGGAAATCTTGTAAATGCATTATATTTTACTGGGAGTTTATTTTCGAATTGGCCAGCAGGAGGAAAATATTTAATTCCAATATTACCTAATTAAATTTTTCAATAAAATGAGTAATATAATTTCAATAACAAAGAAGTATAACTTTATCAGAGAGAAAATGCCAGAAAAAAAATTTCGGTATCAAATTAATAGTATTCATAACTTTCTTTTACATTTTGATGAAATAAACTGTTATTCTGCGAAGGAATTTATTGTAAATAAACTTGCAGCATATTTAGATTTTATTGAAATAAATGAAGTAAATTCTAACAAGGAATGCAGCTTTTTGTTTTATGAATATATAGCTCCTGTAGGTGAAATTTATAAAAAACATGCTAAATTTAAGTATTTTATAAGTCTTAAAACCATAACTATTTATTTGATAGTACTTAATTTGTTTTTACTATTGATTAATGGAATTAGTTATTACTTAATCTTAATTAATGTAATTGGAATAGTTGCATTATTAATGATGCATTTTAAAAGTAAGAGTACACGTATTTATAGGGTAGCATGGTAACTGTTCAACAAATATGATAAAAAACATATTTCTTACCGCAGCCTTTTTCCCAGCAACGTCTCCGGCACGGGACGTTGCGTTCCTATCCAGGTGTGAAGCGGCTATAAAAAAGCCTTAACTCCTCCGGCTTTGAGCAGGTAGCCGAAAATGAAGAATTAAAAGAGCACATTTTTAACCACATAGAAATTACCAAAACTGGTTACCTTTATGTATATGTAAGCAATGCCACACCCAATGTGGATGTGTTCTTTGACAATTTGCAAATAACCCATGAGCCCGGGCCGCTGCTCGAAACCAATGAGTACTACCCTTTTGGC